>Ga0308156_1000039_pt1 | contig 512248 bp, 474 predicted proteins | sample PhyAR2_FD_201041 | JGI IMG/M metagenome (GOLD analysis project Ga0308156, IMG submission 201041) | Phyllosphere microbial communities from UC Gill Tract Community Farm, Albany, California, United States - DLSL A.R2 | ecosystem: Host-associated > Plants > Phyllosphere > Unclassified | place... | reverse complement strand
TAGGTCGTTCGCTCCAGGCTGGGCTGTAAGCAAGAACTCCCCGTTCAGCCCAACAACTGCGCTTTATCCGGTAACTGTTCACTTGAGTCCAACCTGGAAAAGCACGGTGAAACGCCACTGGCAGCAGCCACTGGTAACTGGAGATCGCAATAACGTAAGAGTGAAAAAGTAACTTTTTCGCTTGAAGAAGCCAGTTTGAAGCAGCTAAGCTGACTGTACTGTTTTGGTGACTGTTCCCGCGAAGATCCGTTACCGCCCTGTCTCGGCGAGTTTGCCGCTCGACGAACCCGAACTAACCCGCCTTCCGGCGGGTTTTTTCGTTTACAGAGCAAGAGATTACGCGCAGCGGTAAATGATCTCAAGAGGGTCTTTTTAAGATCCTCTAGAAAATGGGATCACCAGCGTAGTTCGGAGGTCGGAAGATACACAACCGAAGAAACCATATCAGCGACATCATAATTAACCTGCATACTCATCGAAACATGCCGCCCGCTAACAGTAAAAATATCTGTCCAACCGAAAGCCCGCTTCATAATTACTTCTGGAGGCGAGCTTCGCTCAGGCTCTCCCAAAGTTTCATGGACCCAGCTCCGCGACATAGCGCTTTTAAGTGGTGTTGGTAGTTCATTAGGAAAGACCCAATTATTAGCACTATCGTGTTGAATACTTAGAATAACAGACCATAACCGGCGTCCTTCTCTCTTAAACGTTAGGTGAACCCCTTCTTTTGCCATATCCAATGTTAAATCAGGGTCTCCCGGATACCCCGTAGGTTTTGTTTTGTAAGGAATTAGCCCTTCATCAAACAATTCTTGATAGGTTCTACCTATCCCGCTAATTAAAGCGTCTACATTTACTGTCATTTGTACAGCCCCATATCACTATTCAGCTTATGCATTTTCACTCTGGCCGCCTCTATTTGGGCCTCTGTCGCGCCATGCTCTTTCAATGCCGGTTTGATGGTATCCAAATTACGATCCAATGCAGCCCTCAGGTTGCGCGAGTCCAATTCGATTTGTACCGGTTTATTACGCCCGCCGTATGTCTCGCTGATCTTCTGGTGAACTTCTTTTGGTATGACTATTGCGGCAACATCTTCAGCCATTCGATCTAACTGTTTAGCATCGAGTTTCGGATACTGTTGTTTCAAATAAGCCCTAACAGCAGCAGCTGATGGCATATGGTCAGCCTCATATTTACCCTGACGAGACCGGCGCTTAAAGTCGCTGTACAGCTCCACTTCCAGAAACGCCACCGGTGACTTGCTCAGGTAGATATAAATCGGCGGCAGGTCCGGCATTGGCAGGATCAGAATATAATCCGCAAAATGCTTCTCCTCCGGGGCCGGGGTGGTGGTGGCCGTGATGCCGGTATTGTCCGGCAGCGGGTCCACAATCACTGGATTCGGCAGCACCGGACGCGCCTGATTGCCGGTGTCTGACGGCGTGTTAACGCCGGAATGGTCCGGGGTCCAGACGATGGTGATGCGCGGCTCTTCCTCGGTGGTAAACGTGTACGCCTGATAACGGCTGTCCCACTCCATTTTGCGCACCCGCACCATATCCTTGCCCGGTGGCGTATGCCAGCCACGTGGTATGGGGTTACCTTTACCGTCATTTTCCCAGGTAAAACGCACCCGGGTAGGCGCTTCGCGCATCTGCTCGGCCCGCATCCGGTCGATAAAATCCTGTTCACCGTCGTTGAGTCGGCCAGGCATCATACCGATTAGCAATCCGGCAATGGATACCCCGGCACCGGCAGCTGCAACCTCACCAAAGCCAGCAGCGGCACGCACCGCCCATGTGCCATAGGTCAGGCCGCGACCGGCGAGAGGCTCCAGCACGCTCGCTCCGGCAGTCGCCGTCTGCGCCCGGGCGGCGGCAGCGGCTGTTGCTACCGCCGCCTGATAGTCCATTTCCTCATGATTACCGTTCCACCATTTCCACAGGGCACTACGCTTCTTCGGCTTCGGAACATCTTCCGGCGCGGTGGGCTTCTTCTTTTTGCTCGTCTGAGCGTGCTGTGGTGCATCGACATCCGTGGCCGGATCTTCAGCCGGAGCAGCCAGGAACAAACACATCTCTGCAAAATTGCTTTGTGGCTCGCGTTGGTCGCCTGCATCGTTGCAACCCTCACCCCGCAGGCAGGATTTCGCAAACACCCGGTTACGCTCCCGCGCCTCGGCCAGCCGCTTTTCTTCCGCTTCCCGCTCAGCATTACGCTGCGCCAGAAAGGCGGCCTGTTTCTCCGCCGCTATCTGTTCCGGCGACGGCCCCGGCCCCATCCACTGCCCCAGCGGGGCAATAATCCGGTTTGAACCAGGAGGACAACCACAGCGAACCTCACACCGATCCACGGCAACAGGCACAGTCATAATTGACCAGCGGGATTCTCCCTCAATGACAACACCGGGCTGTCCACACTTGGGACAGGGAGAGGTTTTATCTCCCCGGCGGATCACGCAAAACCCGTGTACGTTATATTGGCTGAGAGAAATGGATGAAATCAGCCTTGCACCGGTGGTGGTTTTGTCGCAGGAAAGCGCCTTCCCCCTTCCGTGTATATCCGGTCGGTATCCCATTGTTTACGCTCCGGGCATCGCCAGAAAATCTTCCGGCATAGGTACACCGTCCCTTCCGGTGAGCATACAACCGCTCTGCGGGGTGCTGATAATTTCATCACCGTTATCGAGCAGACTGTTAACCAAAGCAATACCCCGCCCGTCATGGGTGTACTGGCTCCCAGCACAGGTGACAATCCGGGCTTGCGTGCCATCAGGATACGTCACGGTGCAGCCTTCAGTCAGCACGCTGACCCACAACCCGTTTTCCAGCCGGATTTTATGCCCTTCCTCAGGGTTCGGATTGAACTCATCGCCGGTACCACCGCGCCGGGTCTGACAGCCCGCCACCGCCAGTCGGTAAATGGCCGTCACCGGATGCGCACGGCAGAATGCCTCCTGCTCCTCAATCAACGCGCGTGCTTCATCGCTCATCGCAGCCAGTTGTTCAGGAGTAAAAGGCGATTGATCCATTCCGGCCAGAATCTCCGGGGTCAGTTCATTGGTGTACTGCTTCTCCATGCTAATTCCTTGTACTTTAAATGGTTAAAATCACGCCATCATACTCATAATCCTGACTTAACCAAAACTCAGCCGCTTGAAAAAACACCACAAAGACCACATCTATAAAATGGGTAAAAGTGCCTGAAAAATATCGATGAAAAGGAAAGCAGAATGGCCTTAGTACAGAAAAAAACGCTGAATGAACTGGCAACAAACGCCAGCGATGACTTCTTCGGTCAGCGATTTTCAGCCGGAGATGAAGTTCCACACTCGGGGATTTACAAATGCACGAAATGTAATCGTGAAGTGACGGTAAATGCCCACTCCAGAGACAATACATTTCCTCTACATTACCCGGAAAGCTCGTGTAAATCACCGACGTGGAAACCCTATGTCATTGCAGATACAAAAGCGGAATGGTGAAGGAGCTAATACATAAACTATTAGCAACTCATCCCCGCACAGGACTGGTATTTTCGTCATTTTACCGACCAGTCTGATTATCCGGTGATCGTTTAACCGCTTGCTGCATGGGCACTGACCGAGGAAGGAAGCATTATCGGCCTTGTGACGATATACGATCCGAAAGAAGGCAAAGCAAAACTGGTAACATCACTGCCGATAAAAGTGAACTATCTCCTTAACGCAAGTTTCGTTATATTGGCCCTCAGACCCCGTAAAAGCAGCACGCGGATGAATAAGAGATCAGAAAGGGAAGGCGTCGCGTTTAATTAAACCGGGGTTATTAAGCGAAGCGCGATCTGTTTCGCTTATCGCGCGCATAAAAATATGCGCCAGGCTTCGCAACCCGGCGCACTCATTAGCGGTTTAGTCCTGACTGTAGAGCGTGTTTAAGCTACGGACAGCCTGTAATGCCGGTTAACTGTCAGGAACCCCGGCGGCTGTTCTGCCCGCCTTTTTTACCCGCTTCGGACGCTTTTTCACGGTCGTTTTTAAAATTACCGCCGCTGTGCTGTCCGCCTTTACGACCAGCTTCTGACGCTCTTTCACGATCTTCAGCAAAGTTACCTGATCCGCCTCGATGTTGAGCCATAATGGGTCCTCTTCATGAGTTGAAAATAACACAGCAGAGGTGAAAAGCTGTGCGCGTCTTACCTTTTAAAGGTTAGAACCTCTGTTTCAATGCGCAAGCGCTACGGCAAGCGAGTATATTTCGCGGCACGGGAGAGATATTTTTCCGGTGAGGGGAAGCGGCTGGAAATAAAAGAAAATACAGGTGAAGTTGTATAAAGATAATAACGGTGTACAGGTTCAGGCTAACGTAAAAAAATTAAAATAGTCTGCCGCTGCCTGGGATTCAGGCTGTTGCTGGCGAGATGGCCGCGCCGCAGCGCGGTCCGATAAAGCGATCATTCGGCGGGCAGCCAGCGCGTCCGGGTCGCTTCGTCGTCATACTTGAGCGGCGAGGGCAGGGCGATCAGCTCAATCAGTACGCCGAACGGCGTCAGGCAAAACCAGGTCTGATTGCCCGGCCCCGCCTCCTGCGCAAAACAGTCGCTCGGGCCGTCATAAAAGCGCGCGCCGTGCGCCTTGAGCTTTTCCGCCGTCGCATTGATATCGTCCACCAGGATCGAAAAATGGTTAACACCCGCCTGGCCAATATTTGCCAGATCGTCGGCGATACCGGGATCCAGCTGAAACAGCTCAATATTACAGCCGTTGCCAAGGCGCAGCATCGACAGCCCGACTACGCTCAGCTGCGGCGGAAAACCGTTCACCGGGCGCATCTGAGCACCGCCGATACGCTGTTCGCTCTTTTGCCAGGGCACGATGCGGTAGAGAATGGACGCGTCGAGCGCGTCGATAAAAAAGTTTTCCGCCTGCTCAATATTGCTGACGGTGATGCCGATATGCTCAATGCCTCTGATCGCCATCAGGCTTCTCCCTCGGTTTTCTGACTATGTTGATGACAGGTCAATGCCTGCGCGGCGCAGATTAAGGCCAGGTGGCTGAGACCCTGCGGCAGGTTGCCGCGCCACTCGTTGCTGCGCACGTCAAACATCTCATTAAATATTTCAACGTTGCCGCTGTCGCACAGCGTCTCGAGGATCTCCTCCATGCAGGCGCGCGCCTTTTCAGGCTCGCCGATCGAGGCCCAGGCTTCCGCCAGCCAGAAGGAGCAGGCGATAAAGGTGCTCTCTTCTTCTTCCACGCCGCTGTAGCGATAGAGCATGGCGCGCCCCTGGCCCAGCTCGCGCTGGATTGCGGCGTAGGTGGAACGCATACGCGCCGGGTTTACCGCATTGCCGTAGTGGTGCACCAGCGCCAGCGACGCGTCGAGCCGATCTTTGCTGCCGACGTAAAACAGGTAGGCCTGCTTGCTCTCCGACCAGCAGTGCGCCTCTACCCAGTCGCGAATGCGGTCGCGCTCGCGCTCCCAGCGCTCCATCCAGGTTGGCTCGATATGGCGCGCCTTCGCCATGGCGACCGCGCGATCCAGCGCCAGCCAGCACGCCATTTTCGAATGGGTATAGTGCTGCTCGTCGTGAAGCTCCCAGATACCGGAATCTTTTAGCCGCCAGCGGTCGGCGCAGTGGTTCGCCAGCTGCCCCAGCAGGCGCGAGGTGCCGAGATCCAGTACGTGGCCTGCTTCGATAAAGAGCTGTGCCGTGGCGAGCATATCGCCATACATGCTGAGCTGCCGCTGGTCGCGGGCGTTGTTGCCGACGCGCACCGGCCGCGAATCTTTGTAGCCGCGCAGGGTGGGATAGCGCTCGGGCGGCACGATATCCCCTTCCAGCGTATAGCAGGTGCGCAGCTCAATGCCGTGGCGCAGGATAGTCTGCGACAGCCAGGAGAAGGCCGCTTTGCAGTCTTCCAGCGCGCCGAGGTAGACGAAAGCTTTAATAATCAGGCAGGCGTCGCGCACCCAGGCGTAGCGGTAGTCGTAATTTTTCTCGCCGCCGATGCCTTCCGGCAGCGAGGTGGTGGCCGCCGCGGCCAGCGCGCCGGTAGGGGAGTACCAGAGAAACTTCAGCGACAGGGCCGAGCGTTTGACGTGGACTTTATACTCGCCCTCATAGCTCAGGCTTTGCGTCCAGTCCTGCCAGGCGGTATGGCTGGTTTCAATGCGGGTATCGATAGCCTCGAGATCCGGCACCGCCAGCGGCTCGCGCTGGGTAATCAGCAGCGCCACCAGCGAACGGGAATCCTGCTGCGCGGTCAGTTCGGCAATCACCTGCTCGTCATCCATATGGGTAATCACTACGTCGTCGCTGGTGCGCAGCATCGCCATAATATCGCCGATATGAAAAACATTGCCCTGCGTGGTATTGGCCATCCACGGCGAACGCGTCTCCCCCACGGTACCAAAGCGCAGATGGAGTTTAAGCTTTACGCTGCCGCGCACGCCCTCCACGCGACGCGCCAGCTCGCTCCACGGCAGGCGGCCCGCCAGGGTGCTGTTCAGCGACTCCGTCAGGCGCACTTCGCCTTGCTCGGTGGTAAAGCAGGTTTCCAGCACGTTGCTCTCTTCGCGATAGCGTCGCTGCATGCGGTAGGGTTCAACAGGCGTAAGCGCGAAAAAGCCGCCGATGTCTGGATCGAGCAAACGATCGAACAGCGGCGGCGAATCAAGATTGGGCGCACACCACCAGTCGATGGCGCCGTCGGGGGCAATCAGCGCGACCGAGCGTCCTTCGCCAATCGCTGCGTAGTCGCCGAGGCCAGCAAAACCCTCCTCGCGCACGGGCGAGGCGTAATCACCGTTTTTCATCAGAAGCATCCTTGTCTGAAACGCATTCTCTACAGACGAAAAAACTGGCCGCACAGGGCGGCCAGTTGGACGGATAGCAGGGAAGTTACAGCGTGCCGGTGCCGCCGTCGGAGCACCATACCTGACCAGAGGTATAGCTGCTCTCGACCGAGGCGAGCGTCACGTAGAGTGGCGCAATCTCTACCGGCTGGCCGGGACGACCCAGCGGCGCACTGGCACCAAACTCTTTTACTTTTTCCTGCGGCTGGCCGCCGGAAACCTGCAGTGGCGTCCAGTATGGGCCTGGCGCGACCGCATTCACGCGGATGCCTTCTTTGCCCAGCTGCTGCGCCATCGTCTTGGTAAAGGCGACGATACACGCTTTGGTTTGCGCATAGTCGAGCAGGATCTCGCTCGGCTGATAGGCCTGCACGGATGAGGTGTTGATAATGGAGGCGCCGCGCGGCAGGTAGTCAACCGCCGCTTTGGTGATCCAGAACATCGCATAGACGTTGGTTTTAAAGGTGGCGTCGAAGTCTTCGGTGGAGAGGGTACGAATAGATTCGTTAAACTGCTGACGACCGGCGTTGTTCACCAGAATATCCAGCCCGCCCAGCTTCTCTACCGCCTGTTTAACCAGCGACTGACAGAAGGCTTCATCGCGGATATCGCCAGGGATCGCTACGGCTTTGCGGCCTTCTGCTTCAATCAGCTGAATAACTTCTGCCGCGTCAGACTCTTCTTCAGGCAGATAGTTAATCGCCACGTCAGCCCCTTCACGGGCGTAGGCGATAGCGACGGCGCGGCCGATACCGGAATCGCCGCCGGTAATCAGTGCCTTACGTCCGGTCAGGCGGCCCGTGCCGCGATAGGTGGTTTCCCCGTGGTCCGGAACCGGATCCATTTTGCTGGCAAGTCCTGGCACAGGTTGTTTCTGGCCCGGAAAAGAGGGTGTTGGAAATTCAACCGGGACGAGTGTTTTGTCGTTTTGATTACTCATGCTTCGCTCCTTGCACATCGTTTTCGGATAAGAATAAGCCTGGCACATATGTGAGGTTTGTCACATTTAATTTCGCGCTGGCTTATTAAATCCACCTGTTTAGGGATCAGCATTAATAATAAGACGCCTTTTTGAGTTTAAGGGCGAGCGGCGCTGTTTTTTTTGCCACGGCTATTTAACTGACGGTTTAGTAAACGATTTATATAACCTGCGGTGACTTGAGGTTGCCAGCGAGTGCTGAGAGAGGATAAGTGTTTAAATCCTATTAACTTCAGTTGGTTGGATATTGTTTCTGCTTTTGCGTCTGCGGAAATATATAAATTTATTCTGGTCTGGTTTTTCAGCTGCGACCGCTTTGTCTGGCGATGGCCGCGTACGCCGCCGCGGCGAGAAATTATATTCACTCGCCCTAAGCAAACCGGTAAATATTTTTTTTGACGGCAGCGTGGCGCGGGTGGAAAAATCGCGCGCATATTTATGCTGCGCGTCAGGTTCATAAAGGCAGAATACGCTGTATTTACTGCGGTTTCCCGCCGCCTGCCCCGCGCCTTTGCGTTAACCTGAAGGCTCACTTTCTGCAGCGGGCAAATAAGGAGCGCGACGTGAGCGCGTCGACGGGAATTTCACTTAAAATTATGGCGACCCTTAGCTCGACGCTGATGCTTGCCTGCGTAAAAGGGCTGGAGGGGGCGCTGCCGGTCGGGGAGGTGATCTTCTTCCGCTCGCTGGTAGGCGTAATACCGCTGCTGCTATGGCTGACCTTTCAGGGCGGCATTATTCAGGGAATAAAAACCCGCAATGTGAAAGGGCATATCGGGCGCGGCCTGGCGGGCACCTGCAGCATGTACCTGAGCTATCTCTCGCTGATTTATATCTCCCTGACCGACGCCACCGCCATCAACTACGCCGCGCCGCTGTTCACCGTGCTGCTTGCCGCCGTGGTGCTGCGCGAAAAGGTGCGGCTCAACCGCTGGCTGTCGGTGGTGGCCGGTTTCGCGGGGATCGTGATTATGCTTTCCGGCCACCTGTCGCTCAGCGGCCCGCCCAGGCTGACGGTGGCCAGCCTGGCCTCTTCCGTCGGCGTGCTGCTGGCGCTGCTCTCGGCGCTCTGCACGGCGGGCGCGCTGATTCAGATCCGCTATCTGAGCGGCAAGGAGAAGCCGGGCGCGATCGCCTTCTGGTTTACCGCCATGACCGGCGCCACCTCGCTGCTGACGCTGCCGTTTGGCTGGCGCTTTCCGCAAGGCGAGCAGCTGCTTCTGCTGCTGGGATGCGGCGTGTGCGGCGGACTGACGCAAATTTTGCTGACGCTGAGCATGCGCTACGCTGACGCCTCGCTGCTGGCCCCGTTCGATTACAGCTCGCTGCTCTGGTCGGTGATTATCGGCGTGATTTTCCTGGGCGCGCTGCCGGAAAAGCTCACCCTGATCGGTGCCAGCCTGGTGGCGTTCGCCGGTATCTACTCGGTTTTAAGCGAGCGTCGCCGGATGGCGTCAGCGCGATTCACTGCCCGCAGCGAGACCGCTGATTAACACGCCGTACTTGACGTCGGGCAGGCAGTTGCCCTACAACTAATGGCCGTCGGGGGAGTCTCGCCAGAGAGACTGAGAGGCTAATAGCGCAGCGCGCGGTTTAGCGACCCTTTGAACCTGACCCAGTTGATACTGGCGTAGGAAGACTTGTATCTCATTGTTTTTACGCTTTATGAGATGCCTGCCGCGCGAGCTCGATCATTGCTCACGCTCTTTCCCTTCACGTATCACGGGTCGTCAACGTCGAGGCCAGCGTGAACCTAACTCTATTTCAAACACTTTTCTCTGTCAGGACCGCGTCATGAGCCGCTGGTCGGTACTAGGCAGCGGCGTCGCCGGGCTATGCGTCGCCACGCTGCTGGCTGAACAGGGCGAAACGCCAGAGGTAATCGTCAGCGACGAGACCCCCGCGTCGCACTGGGCAGGCGGTATGCTGGCGCCTTTCTGCGAAGGGGAGAGCGCGCCTGAACAGGTTATTGACCTGGGGCAGCGCGCCGCCGGATGGTGGGCGCAGCGGGTTGACGGCGTCGCGCATCAGGGCACGCTGGTGGTGGCGTCGCCGCGCGACGCTGCGGAGCTGACGCGCTTTGCCCGCATGACGCGGCAGCACCAGTGGGCGGATCCCGCGCAGCTTGAGCCTGAACTGGCGGGGCGCTTTGCGCGCGGCCTGTTTTTCCCCGATGAAGCGCATCTTAATCCGCGCGACGCCCTGCGCCAGCTGCGCGCCAGCCTGGAGGCGCGCGGCGTCGCCTTTCACCGCGGTAAACCAGGCGGAACCCTTATCGACTGCCGCGGCATTCACGCCGTGGAACGTCAGCCTGAACTGCGCGCGGTGCGCGGCGAGATGCTGATCCTGCAGTGCGACGAACTTCATTTCTCCCGGCCGATCCGGCTGCTGCATCCGCGTTTTCCCTGCTATCTGGTGCCGCGCGCCGGGGGCCGCTTTATGCTCGGCGCCACTATGGTCGAGAGTGACGACGCCAGCCCGATTAGCGCCCGCGCCATGATGGAGCTGCTCAGCGCCGCCTGGAGCATCCACCCGGCGCTGGCCGAAGCGCGCATTGTCGAGAGCGGGACGGGACGACGTCCCGCCTATCGCCATAACCTGCCCGAAGTGCGCTACCGCGACGGCGTTTTCTCCCTTAACGGCATGTACCGCCACGGTTTTTTGCTTGCGCCCGCCATGGCGCAGCAGCTTATACAACTGCTTAGTCAGGAGTCGAATCATGCAAATCGAACTTAACGGTCAGCGAGTGGAAACCGAGGCGGCGACGGTCGCCGCGCTGCTGCAGGAGCGGCAGATCGACGCCGCCTGCGTCGCCAGCGCCTATAACGGCCAGTTTTTGCCGCGCGCGCAGTATGAGAGCCAGCGGCTAGAGGCGGGGTGCCGTCTCGAAGTGCTGTCGCCGATGCAGGGAGGCTAAACCATGTTCTACGGCTTTGTTCCCCGTTCGCGTTTTCTGCTTGGCACCGCTGGCTACCCGTCGCCCGCTGTTTTGCAGCAGGCGATCTGCGCTGCGGAGGCGGAGATCATCACCGTCAGCCTGCGGCGCGAAGGCAGCCAGGGCGGCGCGTTTCGCGATCTGCTCAGCCAGCTCAACCGCCGCGTGCTCCCCAATACCGCTGGCTGCCACAGCGTGAAAGAGGCGGTGACCACGGCGTATATGGCGCGCGAACTCTTCGACACCCCCTGGATAAAGCTGGAGGTGATCGGCAACGCCGACACGCTGCAGCCCGATCCCTTCGCGCTGGTAGAGGCGGCACGCATTCTCTGCGCGGACGGCTTCCAGGTTTTTCCCTATACCACCGAGGATGTGATTGTCGGCGAAAAGCTGCTGGAGGCGGGCTGCGAAGTGCTGATGCCCTGGGGCGCGCCCATCGGCTCTGGTCAGGGGCTGCGCAATATCGAAGGGCTACGCAGCTTCCGCGCCTGGTTCAGCGGGGTGCCGCTGGTGATTGACGCCGGTATCGGCGCGCCGAGCCAGGCGGCGCAGGCGATGGAGATGGGGTTTGACGCCATTCTGCTCAATACCGCGGTGGCGAAAGCGCAGGATCCGGCGGCGATGGCGGGCGCCTTCGCGGATGCGATCCGCGCGGGGCATCAGGCGCATCAGGCGGGCCTGATGGAGCGGCGCGATATGGCCGCCGCGTCAACGCCAGTGTTTGGTCTGGCGCAGCTCAGCTAACAGGACAAGATGATGAATCGTTATCAGCGGCAGCAGATGCTGCCGGAAATCGGCGAGGCGGGAGAGCGGCGGCTGCGCGCCGCGCGCGTGCTGGTGGTCGGCGCGGGCGGGCTGGGATCGGCGCTGCTGCCGCTGCTGGCGGGGGCGGGCGTCGGCTTTCTGCGCATCTGGGACCCTGACCGGGTGGAGCTGCACAATCTGCATCGCCAGACGCTCTACACCGAGGAGGATGTTGGCCAGCCTAAGGCGTTTTGCGCCGCGCGTGCGCTGGCCGCGCGCAACCGCGACTGCATCACCGAGGCGCAGCAGCAGGCGCTGCGCGCCAGTACCGTCGGGCAGGCGCTGTCGCAGGTGGACCTGGCGATCGACGCGGCGGACAGCTTCGCCGTGACCTATACGCTCTCCGACGCCTGCCAGCTGCGCAATATTCCGCTGATCAGCGCCTCGGTGCTGGGACGGCAGGGCTATGTCGGTGGCTTTTGCGGCACCGCGCCGGGCTATCGTGCCCTGTTTCCGCGGCTGCCCGCCTCGGCCGCCAGCTGTGCGACCGCGGGCGTTATGGGGCCGGCGGTGGCAACGCTGGGCGCGATGCAGGCGCAGATGGCGCTCAGCGTGCTGCTTGGCCTGACGCCGTCGCCGCTCGGTAGCCTGGTGAACTGCGACTTTAGCCAGTGGCACTTCCGCGCCTTTCGCTTTGACGACGCACAGGAGCCGACGCAGCCCGCCGTTCCCTTTATCGATCGCGATCTGCTGCGTGACGATGACTGTATCCTTGAGCTGCGCAGCCTGGCGGAAGCGCCGCACAGCGTGGCGGCGCAGGTCGAGCGGCTGCTGCCTGAGGCGATCGCTACATGGCAGCCGCCGGTCGGTCGGCGCGTGGTGCTGGTATGCGCCAGCGGCATTCGGGCGGCGAAGGCGGCGGACGCGCTGGCGCAGCGCGGCGTCAGCCAGCTGGCGATTATCGCGGCAAACCAGCTATGAGCCTGACGCCGTGCGGCCCCGATATTCTCTTCGACGACGTCACCTTCGGCTGGCAGAGCAAACCCCTCTGCGCGCGCTTTAGCCTGCGGCTGCGCGGCGGCAAAACCAGCGCGCTGCTGGGCCGCAGCGGCGCGGGCAAGAGCACGCTGCTGCGACTGGCGGCGGGCCTGTCGACGCCGCAGCAGGGAGGCGTCAGCAGTTCGCTGCCGGGGGCGCTGTCGCAGCAGGTCGCCTGGATGGGGCAGCGTGACGATCTCTATCCCTGGCTGTCGGTGCGCGACAACGTCATGCTCAGCGCACGGCTCAACGGCCAGCGGCCCGACGGCAAACGCGCCGAGGCGCTGCTGGCGCAGGTTGACCTCGCCGGGCTGGGGGATGCGCGGCCCGATTCCCTCTCCGGCGGCATGCGCCAGCGCGTCGCGCTGGCGCGCACCCTCTATCAGGATCGCCCGGTGGTGCTGATGGATGAGCCGTTCGCCGCGCTCGACGTGATGACCCGACTCCGTCTGCAGAGCCTGACCGCCGGGCTGCTGCGCGGTAGAACGCTGCTGCTGGTGACGCACGATCCGCTCGAGGCGTGCCGCCTGGCGCATGATATCTGGCTGCTGGAGGATGTGCCGCTGCGCGTCCGCGACGTGCCCGCCCCCGATGGCGAGGTGCCGCGCTCGGCGCAGTCAGAGGCGATCCTGCGGGCGCAAAGCCAGCTGTTTCAGTTGCTCAGCCATGATTAAGCGCCTGCTAAGCCTGGCCTGGCTGCTGGCGATCGTCGGCGGCGCGTGGCAGCTGGCGCGCTACAGCGGCGTGCCCGCATTTATGCTGCCCTCTCCGCAGGCGGTGGGGCAGGCGCTACGGCAACAGCACGCTCTGCTGGCCCATCACGCGCTCTATACTCTCGGTGAGATTGCGCTGGCGCTGCTGCTGGGCGGCGGCGCGGGCGTGCTGCTGGCGATCGCGATGGCCGCCAGTCCGCTGCTGCGCCGACTGCTGTTTCCGCTGGTCGCCGCCAGCCAGACCATTCCGGTATTCGCGCTGGCGCCGCTGCTGGTGCTGTGGCTCGGCTTCGGCGTCGCCTCCAAAGTGGCGGTCGCGGCGCTGATCGTCTTTTTCCCGCTCTGTCTGTCGCTGTTTGACGGGCTGTGTCGCACGCCGCCCGGCTGGCTGGAGCTGGCGCAGACCATGAACCAATCGCGGCTGCGGCTGTTTCTGCACGTGCGCTGGCCCGCCGCGCTGCCGAACTTCTTTTCCGGCCTGCAGATGGCGGCGATCCTCGCGCCAGTAGGCGTGGTGATCGGCGAATGGGTCGGTGCCAGCGAAGGGCTTGGCTATCTGATGATGCACGCCAGCGCGCGTCTCGACACGCCGCTCAGTTTCGCCGCGCTGGCGCTGTTAATGCTGCTGGCGCTGCTGTTATCCGGCGTTGTCGCGCTGCTGCGCCGCCGCTTTCTCTACTCTGCATAAGGAATAATCGTGAAAAAAGTGATGCTGATGCTGGCGGCGCTGCTGATCGCTGCGGCCGCGCCCGCCGAGGCGGCGCAGAAGGTGCGCCTGCTGCTCGACTGGTTCGTTAATCCCAACCATGCGGCGATCTTTGCCGCCAAAGAGAGCGGCGCCTTTGCGCGTCAGGGGCTGGACGTCGAGATGATTGCGCCGGCGGACTCCGCCTCGGTGCCGCTGCTGCTTGCGGCAGGGAAGGCGGACCTCGCCGTAGGCTACCAGCCGCAGCTCTACACGCTGGTGGATAAAGGGGTGCCGGCGATCCGCGTCGGCACGCTGATCGACCAGCCGCTCAACACCCTGACCGCGCTGAAAAGCAGCGATATCCACAGGCTAAAAGATTTCGAGGGAAAAACGCTCGGCTACGCTATTCCCGGCTTTGAAGATGTCGCCATCCAGACCATGCTCAGGTCAGCGGGCGTGGACGTCGATAAGGTAAAGCTGATCAACCTCAATATGGATGCCGCCTCGGCGCTGCTCAGCCACAAAATCAGCGGCGCGATGACCATTTATCGCAACTATGAGCTGCTGGAGCTTAAGCAGCAGGGCGCGGATACCCTGACGTTCAAGCCGGAAGATCACGGGGTGCCCGCCTATGACGAACTGATCCTGCTGGCCAACGCTAATACGGCGGCGACCGATCCGCGCATTGGCAAGTTTCTTCACGGGCTGAACGAGGGGGTGACTTACCTGCGCGCGCATCCGCAAGCGGTCTGGCAGGCATTTATCCGCGCTTACCCGGAACTCGACACGCCGCTTAACCATCAGGCGTGGCAGGCGACGCTGCCGCTGTTCGCCAGCGATGCCGGCCGATTCGACGCGGCGCGCTATCAGGCTTTTGCCCGCTATATGCTGGACAATAAGCTTATCAGCCAGATGGCACCGATGACGCGCTACTCGCTGCCGTCGCAGTAAATGCGCGCTTTGTCTCATGCTCTTTAGCCGACGCGACTAGACTAAAGAAAAAGGATAAGGAGCTTACGATGACAGAGAAGATCAGGCTGGTGGCGGGCGATATTACCAAAATTGAGGCTGACGCTATCGTTAACGCGGCGAACAGCTCGCTGCTCGGCGGGGGCGGCGTGGACGGCGCGATTCACCGCGCCGGCGGGCCGGAGATACTGGAGGCGTGCAAAATCATTCGCAACCGTCAGGGCGGCTGTCATACCGGCGACGCGGTGATCACTACCGCAGGCAAACTGCCCGCGCGCTATGTGATCCATACTGTCGGGCCGGTCTGGAACGGCGGCAGTCAAAAAGAGGCGGAGCTGCTAAAGCGCGCCTATCAGAGCTGCTTTGCGCTGGCGCGCCAGCACGATATCAGAACGCTCGCCTTTCCCAGCATCAGCACCGGCATCTACCGCTTTCCAAAGCAGAAGGCGGCTGAGATTGCGCTGGCGGCGATGTGCGAGGCGCTGGCGGACAATCCCGCGCTGGAAGAGGTGATCGTCGTCTGCTTCGATGAGGAGAATGTCGAGATATATGCCGGACTGCTGAACTAATTCATCACCAGACCAAGGATAAGCAGTACCACAGCCACCACCGCATAGACGCCCGCGCGCGTCAGCAGGTTTTTCTGCTGGCGCTTAACGCCCGTGATTAAGAATCCCAGCGCGATGCAGAGCGCCATAAGTGAAACCAGTAAATATGCAGACATGCCAGACTCCCGCTAAAAAAAGCCTTATTTAACATAGCAGCAGCGGGGGTGATAGCCGATTTACACTTCTACTAAAAACTTATGCCAGCCCTGACGTGCCGGCAGGAGGATCCCTGCGGGATAACTCTGTTTGCGTGAACAGTTTCACTTTTCATTTACCGGTGAAAAAAGTGACCAGACTCCGACGCGGCTGAGGATAACGGTAATAAAGCGTGAGGCAGAGGTAATCCAGGGGAGGAATAAGCGCAAAGCAATATCGATCGATAAGTAATGACAAAAAAAGAAGTTTTTATGTCAAGAATAATTCAGGCAGAAAATTCCTAAAAAAATTCACCGATTTAAATCAAATCCCGATAAAATGCCTGAACCATCCCGCCTCTTCTTACTGATTTAATGAATTATTATTCTCCTGATGACAGGCATCTGAAGTTGCGCTCGACACGATTTGTCAGGCGCATGTTTGCTATGCGACAGCTGGGCACGATTCTCTGCTTCTATCCCATTCTGTCGGTATTAATGGAGTCAGGAACAAGCCTGAGCATCTGCGCGCTGCTGTTCGTTAACGCCTTTTTCTGGCCCTGGCTGGCGTGGCGGCTGGCGCTCGCCTCGGACGATCCTACCGGTCGCGAGCGCGCCAGCCTGACGCTGGACGCCGCCTTTGGCGGCGTCTGGATTGCGGTAATGGCGATTAGCCCGCTGCCGTCGTTCGTGATCATGGCGATTCTGGTGGCGGATCGCTACGCAGCGGGCGGCTGGGCGCAGCTTATTGCCGCGCTGCGGGCGTTTCTGGTGGCTTTTGCGCTGGTGTGGGCGCTGGAGGGCGCGCCGGTGAATATGAGTTTCAGCACCCGCACGGTGTGGCTGTCGCTGCCGCTCGCGACCTTCTATCTGCTGGCGTTAAGCGTGGTCTCCTATAATCTGACGCTGAGCCTGCGCCTGAAAAATCGCGAGCTGGAGCGTATCGCGCTGATGGATCCGGGGCTGAAAATCCCCAACCGGCGGCTGTTTGAACGCCGTCTGGAGAGCGAGTTTCTGCGCACCCGCCGTGGGGAAAGCGCTGCCTGGCTGATGCTTATTGACGTCGACCATTTCAAAGCGGTTAATGACAGTTTCGGCCATGAAGCGGGGGATTTTTTGCTGGCGGAGATCTCTGCGCTGCTGCGCGACGGCGTCGGCATTGAGGATATTCCGGCGCGCTTCGGCGGCGACGAGCTGTGCGTTATCGTGCGTGATGCCCAGGACGCGGGCATTCTGACGCTGGCGCAAACCCTGAAGGATCGTATCGCGCAGCTCCGTCTGCCCGCCTCGGCTGATTTTTCCTGCACCGTGAGCATCGGCATCGCGCCTGCCAGCAAGGCGGATTCTATCCATCACTGGCTGCGTCACGCCGATGAAGCGCTCTACCAGGTAAAACGCGCCGGGCGCAACGGCGTGCGTCTCTGGCAGCCGGCGTAAGGGCAGAGTGAGGCGCCGATTGCCGCTAGCGGGGCGCAACCGGCGACCTTTTGCGCCACAGAGCGCCAGACCGCTTATTTTTGCGATGCGCCGCAGCCTTAACTAAGCAAGAGGGGGCCTGCGATCGGGGAAAGGGTTATTTTTTGCTGGCCGATCCCGGTTCTGAAATCATACGGTGGCGCTGCGCCTTCTGAGATTCACTTTGCAGACGGTTAAGCACGTCGCCTTCATGTTCGGCCTCATCGCTGCCGTAAACGTATTCATGACCGCTCATCAGCGCGTACCAGGCGCGCTCCGCGACCTCTTCGGATTTTGTCGGCTGCGACGCGCCAACGGCGGTGTCGCTCTGACCCGCATTTTTAAAGAAATTCGTTTCGGTGGCACCGGGCATCAGCAGGGTCATATTCAGGCCGCTGCCCTTTAGTTCATTGCGAATCGCCCAGAAAAAGGAGTTGACGAAAGCCTTAGACGCGCCATAAACCGCCTCAAAAGGAACGGGCGTCGTCCCTGAAACTGAGGAGGTCATCAGAACGTGGCCGACGCCGCGCTGAATCATATCGGGCAGAAAAATCTTTGACAGATGGACATAAGAATCCACATTCAGCCTGATAAGCTGAAGCTCTTTTTCCAGCGCTGTTCCGCCGATAAAGCCTCCTCCCAGACCCTGACCGGCGTTGATAACAAGCGCATCGATATCTCTGCCGAGGCCGTCGACTTTCTGCTTTAGCGTCTCAATCTCTTCATAGCGGCTGAGATCGGCGGCGTAAGGCTGTACGCGGCCGCCAAATTCCCGCAGCGCTTCACAGGCGTTATTTAGCTTCTCTTCATTTCTGGCGACGGCAATAATATCGTAATCGTTTTTAGCGAAAAGCTTCGCCAGTTCGAAGCCGATGCCGTTTGATGCCCCGGTAATAAAAGCCAGTTTATTGCTCACTCTTTTCCCCTTGTTTTCATGAACGTCTGGTAAGCCTGGCACGAAAAAGGGGCTGATGCGTTTTTGTAACGGGCAGGAGGGGTGAGCCTGAAGGGGTGAGAGGGGGGGAACGCGACCTGCGCCTTTTACGCGACGGCCCGCCAGGCGGGGAGATCCCCGCCTGCACAGGGGTTAAATCGCGACGAGGTTTCTGACGCCCTCTGCCGCCATGCTGGCGCCAGCGCCGCGCTGTATAATCTCGCCGCGCGACATAACCAGATAGCTATCCGCTAACGCTGCGGCAAAATCATAAAACTGCTCCACCAGCAGAATCGCCATCTCGCCTCTGCCGGCCAGCTGGCGAATGACTTCGCCGATCTCCTTGATCACCGAGGGTTGGATCCCTTCCGTCGGCTCGTCGAGGATTAAAAGCTGCGGCTTACAGGCCAGCGCCCGGCCAATGGCCAGCTGCTGCTGCTGTCCGCCCGAGAGATCGCCGCCGCGTCGGGCTTTCATCTCCCGCAAGACAGGAAACAGCTGATAGATCTCATCCGGCACCGTTCTGGCCTGCGCGCCAGAAAAGCGGGCCAGGCCTATCAGCAGATTCTCTTCTACCGTCAGGCGCGGGAAAATTTCACGCCCCTGCGGCACCCAGGCGATACCCGCCTGCACGCGCTGGTGCGGTTTACGGCTGTTGATCACCTTATCGTGCCAGCGGATCTCGCCAGATTTCGCCGGGATCAGCCCCATCAGGCATTTTAACAGCGTGGTTTTTCCCACGCCGTTGCGCCCCAGCAGGCAGGTAATCTCGCCCGGCTTCACCTCAAAGGAGAGGCCGCGCAGGATATGGCTTCCACCATAATATTGATTCAGTTCAGAAACTTGCAGCATCTCAGCGCCCCAGATAAACGTCGATAACCCGATCGTCCGCCTGTACCTCGCGCAACGATCCCTCTGCCAGCACCTGGCCCTGATGCAGCACGGTGACGCGATCGGCGATGGTTTCCACAAACCCCATATCGTGCTCGACCACCATAAGCGAGTGCCTGCCCGCCAGGCTGCGGAACAACTCGGCGGTGTACTCGGTTTCCGCGTCGGTCATGCCCGCCGCCGGTTCGTCGAGCAGCAGAAGATGCGGCTCCTGTACCAGCAGCATACCGATTTCCAGAAACTGCTTCTGGCCGTGGGAGAGCAGCTCCGCTCTGCGCTGACGCTCGCCGCTGAGCCGCAGCAGTTGCAACACCTCGTCGATGCGGTCCTGCTGCTCGCTGCTCAGCTTTGCCCGCAGGCTGGCCCATACCGACTTATCGTTTTTCAGCGCAATTTCCAGATTTTCAAACACCGTCAGCGCTTCAAATACCGTGGGTTTCTGAAACTTGCGGCCGATGCCAGCGCGGGCGATCTCAACCGGCGACAGGCGCGTCAGATCGCTATCCTGGTCGTAGAGTACCTGTCCGCTGTCAGGGCGGGTTTTGCCGGTGATCACATCCATCAGCGTGGTTTTGCCCGCGCCGTTGGGGCCGATCACGCAGCGCAGTTCGCCCGCGCCAATCTGCAGCGATAAATCGGTCAGGGCATGAAAACCATCAAATGAGACGTTAATTTTCTCCAGCTGAAGCACCGGGTCGCTTCGATCGCGATGACGATCGGTGGGGCGGGGCTGGGTAAAGGGGATATCAGTCATCATGCCTCCGGCGCAGCAGGCCAATTACGCCGCGCGGCAGCAGCAGCGTGACGAGGATAAATATCAGGCCCAGGAAGAACAGCCAGTATTCCGGGAAGGAGACGGTAAACCAGCTTTTGGCGCCGTTTACGATCCCAGCGCCCAGCAGCGGGCCAATCAGGGTGCCGCGGCCGCCCAGCGCTACCCAGATGGCGGCTTCGATCGAGTTGGTTGGCGACATTTCGCCTGGATTGATGATGCCGACCTGCGGCACATAGAGCGCGCCAGCCAGCCCGCACAGTATCGCCGAAAGGGTCCAGACGAAGAGCTTGAAGCCGCGCGGATCGTAGCCCACAAACATCAGGCGGTTTTCCGCATCGCGCACCGCGGTCAGCACCCGGCCAAACTTGCTGCGCGCCAGCGCGAAGCCAGTGCCGAGACTGCAAAGCAGCAGCGTCACGGTGGCGATAAACAGCCCAATGCGCGTGCCGGTTGCGGTGACATTAAAGCCGAGCAGGGTAGTAAATCCAGTAAAGCCGTTGTTGCCACCGAAGCCGGTTTCGTTACGGAAAAACAGCAGCATGCCTGCGTAGGTCAGCGCCTGGGTCATAATGGAGAAATAGACGCCTTTGATCTTTGAGCGAAAGGCGAAAAAGCCAAACACCAGCGCCAGCAGCCCCGGCACCAGCACGATCAGGCAGAGCGCCCAGGCGAAGTGCTGGGTGCCTGCCCAGAACCACGGCAGCGCGTCCCATGACAGAAACGACATAAAAGCGGGCAGGCCTTCGCCCGCCGCCTGGCGCATCAGATACATGCCCATGGCGTAGCCGCCAAGCGCGAAGAACAGCCCATGTCCGAGCGACAACAAGCCGGCATAGCCCCACACTAAATCCAGCGCCACGGCGACAATGGCGTAGCAGAGAATTTTGCCCACCAGCGTCAGGGTATAGGTGGAGATCGCCAGCGGGTGGCTGGCGGGCAGCAGTGCGCAGAACGGCATCACCAGCAGCAGCAGGGTAATCAGGATGCCCAGGCTGGTGCTGAGGCGCGGCGCGTTGCGCGTCAGGGTTAAAGTCAGAGGCTGGCTCATCAGTCAACTACCCTCCCTTTAAAGGCGAACAGGCCCTGCGGCCGTTTCTGTATAAACAGCACGATCAGCACGAGGATAAGAATTTTGCCCAGCACCGCCCCCGTTTGCGGTTCCAGCACTTTGTTAAGAATGCCGAGCCCGAAGGCGGCGACCACGGTTCCAGCCAGCTGGCCTACACCGCCCAGCACCACCACCAGGAAGGAGTCGATAATGTAGCCCTGGCCAAGCTCCGGGCCGACGTTGCCGAGCTGCGACAGCGCGACGCCGCCAAGCCCGGCGATGCCGGAACCCAGGCCAAACGCCAGCATATCGACGCGTCCGGTGGGCACGCCGCAGCAGTCGGCCATCGCGCGGTTTTGGGTAACGGCGCGCACGCTCAGCCCGAGGCGCGTTTTGTTTAGCAGCAGCCAGGTGAGGCCGAGCACGGCAAAGACAAACAGGATCACCGCAAGGCGGTTGTAGGGCAGCACCAGATTAGGCAGCACCTGCAGGCCGCCTGAGAGCCAGCCGGGGTTGGCAACTTCCAGGTTCTGCGCGCCAAACAGCATTCGCACCAGCTGGATCAGCATCAGGCTTATGCCCCAGGTGGCGAGCAGGGTCTCCAGCGGTCGGCCATAGAGGTGGCGGATAATAGCGCGCTCCAGCAGCATACCGATGGCTGCGGTGAGCAGAAACGCCGCCGGCAGCGCCAGCAGCGGATACCACGCCAGCCACTGCGGCGCGAACTGCTGGAACAGGTTCTGCACAAACCAGGTGGCGTAGGCCCCCAGCATCAGCATTTCCCCGTGCGCCATATTGATTACGCCGAGCAGGCCGTAGGTGATCGCCAGCCCCAGCGCAGCCAGCAGCAGGATCGAACCCAGCGACAGGCCGGTAAAGGCCTGGCCGAACAGGTCGCCCCACATCAGCCGGTGTTTGATTTGCTGCAGGCTGGCGGCTGCGGCGGCGCGGACCTGCGCATCGGGTTCGTTGCCGGGAAGGGTCAGGCGCGCAAGGCTCGCCTGCACGCCGGGATCGCTTCCTTCTCCCAGCAGCGTGACGGCGTTGAGGCGTACGGCGGCGTCCGGGCTGGCGAGCTGCAGGCTGGCAACCGCCATCGCTAAGGCTGCATGCACCCGCGCATCTTTCTCCGCGGCGAGGCGCTGTTGGATAAGCGGCAGCTGATCGGCCGCCGCATCGTTTTGCAGCTGCTGCGCGGCGCGCAGGCGGACAGCCGCATCGTCGCTCACCAGCTGGTGGGCGGCGAGCGCGCCAGCGATCAGCACGCGCAGCCGGTTGTTCATAAACAGTTTTTTGGTTTCGCCGCTGGGCTGCGTCGCGCTGTCGAGCGGGATAAGTTTGTCATCCTGCTTGCTGAACGGCTGTTTTTTCTGGTCAATCACCACGCTCTCACTGCGCAGCGCCTGCAGCAGCGGTACGCGGCTGGCCTGCGGCGCGGCGGCCCACTGTTGCAGCAGCGTGGCCTGCCCGGCGCGGCTGGCGGCAGCGAAGTCAGCACCATCCCCCGCCTGCGCCAGCCAGGGCAGCAGCAACAGCAGCAGACCACAAATAAAGGATTTGAAGTTCATCAATACCGCCCTCAGAGTATCGCTAAGCGCCCTTCAGCATGCTGAAGGGCAGAGTATTATTTCGTTGATTTCTCAGGATAATCGGGCTTCTTGTCGTTTCCGGCGATATAGGGACTCCACGGCTGCGCACGGATCGGCTGTTCGGTCTGCCACACCACGTTGAACTGTCCGTTTTCCTCGACTTCGCCAATCATCACCGGCTTATGCAGATGGTGGTTGGTTTTATCCATGGTCAGGGTGAAGCCGTCCGGCGCCTTAAAGGTCTGGCCCGCCATCGCCGCGCGCACTTTATCGACATCGGTGGTGCCCGCTTTCTCTACCGCCTGCGCCCACATATGCAGACCGACATAGGTCGCTTCCATTGGATCGTTGGTCACTACCGTGCCTGCGTTCGGCAGGTTGTGCGCTTTGGCATAGGCGCGGTAATCGGCGACAAACTTCGCGTTGGTGGGGTTATCCACCGACTCGAAGTAGTTCCAGGCTGCCAGCTGACCGACCAGCGGTTTGGTATCGATGCCGCGCAGTTCCTCTTCGCCCACGGAGAAGGCGATCACCGGAATATCGGTGGCTTTAATGCCCTGATTCGCCAGCTCTTTGTAGAAAGGCACGTTGGAGTCGCCGTTGATAGTGGAGATCACCGCGGTTTTCCCCCCGGTAGAGAACTTCTTGATATTGGATACGATGGTCTGATAATCGCTGTATCCGAACGGCGTATAGACCTCTTCGATATCTTTATCCTGAACGCCCTTGCTGTGCAGGAAGGCGCGCAGGATTTTATTGGTGGTGCGCGGATAGACGTAATCGGTGCCCAGCAGGAAGAAGCGTTTAGCGCTGCCGCCATCTTCGCTCATCAGGTACTGCAGGGCGGGGATCGCCTGCTGGTTGGGGGCGGCACCGGTATAGAACACGTTTGGCGACATCTCTTCGCCTTCATACTGCACGGGATAGAACAGCAGGCCGTTCAGCTCTTCAAACACCGGCAGCACCGATTTGCGCGAAACCGAAGTCCAGCAGCCGAACACCGCGGCGACCTTGTCCTGCGTCAGAAGCTGGCGGGCTTTCTCCGCAAACAGCGGCCAGTTGGAGGCTGGATCGACCACCACCGGCTCCAGCTTTTTGCCCAGCACGCCGCCGCTGGCATTAATTTCGTCAATGGTCATCAAGGCCATATCTTTCAGCGGCGTTTCTGAAATCGCCATGGTGCCGGAAAGCGAAGATAATATGCCGACTTTAATGGTCTCTGCCGCCTGCGCGCCGAAGGCAAAGCCCAGACTGGCTACGGTGGCGGAGAGCGCAAAAGCCTTAAGCAATGAACGTCTTTTCATCAGTAACCCTCTAAAGTATAATGGTTTTATTATTCAGTAACCTGAAGCCGGGCCTGCTGTAACATATGCAAAGTGATCTTTCTTACCTCTGCCTTACTCACGGCGATGTGATCGGTCAGAATGCGCTGCGCCTCCTCGGTTTTTTGCTGAAAAATCGCCCGTAAAATCTGAGCGTGTTCACGGTATGTCGCCTCTACCCGATCGTCGCGCGTAAAGTCGAGACGCCGAATGATGCGAATTTTTTCGGTTAACTCGGCGTGGACGCGGGCGATCTCCTGATTGCCCGCCGCCGCCACCAGCGCCATATGAAACGCCTCGTCCTGGGCCGATACCGTTTTGCCCTCTTCAGGGCGTGGATCATCAATCCAGAAGCGCTTCAGGGCATCGAGCATCTCCGCGCAGGCGAGCGGCGGCAGGGCGCACAGGCGGCGCACCGCTTCGCACTCGATAACGATGCGAAAATCGTACAGCTCCTCGAAGTATTCGAAGTCAAACGGCTTCACCTGCCAGCCGCTGCGGAACCACACGTCGACATAGCCTTCGCGCGCCAGCCAGAACAGCGCCTGGCGCACCGGCGTGCGGCTCACCTCCAGCCGCTCGGCGATCTCGTTTTCGCTGAAGCGGTCGCCGGGCATCAGGCGGAAGGCAAAGATGTCCTGCTTTAGCGCCTGGTACACTTTTTCCGCCAGGGCTTCCGGACGGCCTTTGCTGCGCGGGCGTTGATTCATCTGCGCTCCTTATTCCAGCCAGAGCAGGACGTCGCCCGGACTTACCGGACGTCCAGCCTGGCAGGCGATGCGTTTCACCGTGCCCGCCTGCGGCGCGACAATCTGAAGCTCCATTTTCATCGCCTCGACGATAATCAGCGTCTGGCCCGTCTCTACCGCCTCGCCCGGCTGCACCAGCACTTTCCAGATGTTGCCGTTCATATCGGCGCACACGGCCAGCGCCTGGTCATCGGGTTCGGCGATCGTCAGCGTCTCTTCGCTGGTGAGCGGCGCCTCTTGCTCCTCCTGCGCCCAGCGCGTCACTTCCTGCTCAAAGGCGGCGCTCTGGCGCTGGCGAAAGGCGCTGATCGACGCCGCGTTTTCGGCCAGAAACTGGCGATGGGCGGCGAAATCAAACAGGGTTTCTTCGATACGCACGCTGGCGCGCCCTTCGCGGAAGTCATCGCGCAGCCGGACAAGCTCTTCTTCCGTGACCGGATAGAAGCGCACCTGATCGAAAAAGCGCAGCAGCCAGGGCTCCTCCGCCGCGAACTGATCGTTTCTGAGGAATTTGTTCCAGATTGGCAGCGTGCGGCCCACCAGCTGATAACCGCCGGGGGAGTCCATACCGTAGATGCACATGTACATGCCGCCGATACCCACGGTGCCTTCCGCCGTAAAGGTACGTGCCGGGCTGTATTTGGAGCTGAGCAGGCGATGGCGCGGATCGACGGGCACCGCGCAAGGCGCGCCCAGATAGACGTCGCCCAGGCCCAGGATAAGATAGCTGGCGTCAAAAAGGGTATCGCGCACCGCGTCGCGGCTTTCCAGACCGTTGATGCGCTGGATAAAGTCGACGTTGTTGGGCAGCCAGGGCGCGCTGGCGCGCACCGTCTCTTTATAGCGCTCTACCGCACCGAGCGTGGCGCTGTCTTCAAACGCCATTGGCATCCAGACGATGCGTGACGGCACTTTCAGCTCGCTGACGTCGCCAAGCTCCGCCTCCAGCTCCAGCAGCAGAGTCATCAGCTGTTTCTGGCTGAGGATCAGGCTGTCGTAGCGCACCTGCAGCGAGCGCACCCCAGGCGATAACTCCTCTATACCGGGCACGGCGCGGGCGCGCAGCGCATTCATCAGCAGATGCACGCGCAGGCGCAGCGCCAGGTCCAGCACGTTGTCGCCATATTCGATCAGCACATATTTGTCGCCGGCCTGGCGCCAGACGACGGCCGGCGTGGTGTCGGTCGCGGGCAGCGCCGCCAGCAGCGTGGCGGAGCCAGACGCCGTTGCCGCCAGCGACGGCACCGCAAACGAGGCGGCGTGATGGCTGCGAAGGGTGGCGATGCACGCAGCCTGCGCTTTTTCCAGCGCCACCGCTTCGTCCACGCCGACAGGATGGAAGCGAATGCGATCGCCAGGCTTAACCTGACCCACTTTCCACAATTCAGCTTTGGCGATGGTGACCGGGCAGACAAAGCCGCCGAGGCTGGGGCCGTCGTGGGTCAGGATCACCGGAAAGTCGCCGGTGAAGTTCACCGCGCCAATGGCGTATTCACAGTCGTGGACGTTTGAGGGGTGCAGCCCAGCCTCGCCGCCGTTGGCGCGGGTCCAGGTCGGTTTAGGCCCCACCAGACGCACGCCAAGACGGTTGGAGTTGTAGTGCACCTGCCAGTCGCTGGCAAAGAACGTATCGATAGCGGCCTGGGTAAAGAAGTCTGGCGCGCCGTGCGGACCGTAGAGCACGCCGATACGCCATTCGCTGCCGTAGTGCGGCACCAGCGCGGGATCGAGCGCCTGCGGTGCGCTGACCGGCGCGGGCGTGGTGCAGGCCGCCAGCCGGGGCTGAGAGATGGGCAGCATATCGGCCACGCGCAGCGTGCGTCCGGCGTGGCCGCCGAACTGGCCGAGCGAAAAGGTAGAGCGGCTGCCCAGATATTCCGGTACGTCGAACCCGTTGCGGACCGCCAGATAAGTGCGGCAGCCGCTTTGTGCGCGACCTAACGTCAGGGTTTGCCCGGCGCTCACCGCTACGGGCCGCCAGTAGTCCAGGCTTACATCATCCAGGGTTGCCGGACAGTCGGCGCCGGTCAGGGCAATCACCGCATCACTGTGAAAACGCAGCGTCGGCCCTTGCAGGGTAAACTCAAGTCCGGCGGCGCTGTCGTGGTTGCCCACAATCCGGTTGGCGAGGCGGAAGGCAAAATCATCCATCGGGCCGGAGGGCGGTACGCCGATATCCCAGTAGCCGAGGCGGCCCGGATAGTCCTGAATGGTGCTGAAGGTGCCCGGCTGCAGCACCTCTATTACGCTGGCGGACGGGGTAAAGCCGTCAAGAAAGCGGGTCCAGACGCTGCCGCTGCGGAAGGCGTCGGTGGCGACGATTTGCCGCAGATAGTCGAGGTTGGTGGCGATGCCGTGCAGCTGCGTGGCGTCGAGCGCCTGCTGCATTTTCGCCAGCGCCGCGTCGCGCGTCTCTGCATGGACAATCAGTTTGGCGATCATCGGATCGTAAAATGCGGAGACCTCTGCGCCGACGTCGATCCCGCTATCCACGCGCACATCATCCGGGAAAAGGACGCCGGTGAGCGTACCCGGCGCCGGCTGGAAGTTTTTCAGCGGATCTTCGGCATAGATGCGCACTTCAATTGACGCGCCGACAGGCGGCTGCTGCAGGCGCGCCCAGTCAATGGCGTCGCCCGCCGCGACCTGCAGCATGCACTCCACCAGGTCGAGGCCGGTGACGCATTCGGTTACGGGATGTTCGACCTGCAGGCGGGTGTTGACTTCAAGAAAGTAAAACGCATCCTGTTCGGCGTCATAGATATACTCCACGGTGCCTGCGCTGCGGTAGCTGACCTGTTCGCCCAGCCGCACCGCGGAGGCCAGCAGGGCCTCGCGCGTGGCCTGGGGAAGATGGGGCGCCGGGGTTTCTTCCACGACTTTCTGATTACGGCGCTGAAGCGAACAGTCGCGCTCGCCAAGCGCAACCACCTTGCCGCTGCCGTCGCCAAAAATCTGCACTTCAACGTGACGGGCGCGATCGATGCAGCGCTCAAGAAATACCCCTGCATCGCTGAAGAACTGTTCGCCGAGGCGGCGCACGCTTTCCCAGGCGCTGCGCAGCGCCTCCTCATCCGCACAGCGCGTCAAACCAATACCGCCGCCGCCCGCCGTGCTTTTCAGCATCACCGGATAGCCGATGCGTGCCGCCGCGCCGATCGCCTCCTCTAACGAATTGAGCAGCGGCGTGCCGGGCGTCATCGGTACGCCCGCCTGAGCGGCCAGTTCCCGTGCGCGATGTTTCAGGCCAAACTCGCCAATCTGCTGCGCCGTCGGGCCGACAAAGGCGATACCCGCCTCTTCGCAGGCGGCGGCAAACGGCAGGCTTTCAGAGAGGAAGCCGTAGCCGGGCCAGATCGCTTCCGCGCCGCTCTGTTTCGCCGCGGCCAGAATTTTATCGATACGCAGATAGCTGTCGGCAGCTTTATCGCCGCCGAGCGCGATCGCCACATCCGCCTCTTTGACGTGGCGTGCGTTGCGATCGGCATCGGAGTAGACGGCAACGCTTTTCACACCAAGGCATTTCAGGGTGCGAATCGCGCGGCAGGCAATCTCGCCACGGTTGGCGATCAGAACGGTGCTGAACATGGTTATTTACTCCCCTGAGAGGCGAGCCAGTTGCGCCAGCCGCCAAATTCGGTGATCTCCAGCGCCTGCGCCAGCACCGCCGGTTCACAGATAAAGCCTTTCACAACGCGGCCGTCCGCCAGCGTCAGCGAACCGATGCCGAGCGGCGCCGGAATTTCGGCCACGAATTCGCCAAAGCGCGCCAGCGGGATATCCCACAGCTCAACGGCGATCGGCGCACCGCTGTCGCTGCGCAGCAGGCCCGGCTTTTTAATTGGGCCGTCGAGCAGGGCGAACAGGCGGTAGTTGCTGGCGGTTTGCGTCTCTTCCACCCAGACCGCGTTGCGCGTGGTGAGCTGGAAATTGAGAGGCATGCCGGTGAGATGTGCGCCAACCACCGCAACGCGAACGTGATCGGCAGAGAGGGGCAGCGGCGCGTGCCGGGCGCGCGGCGGTTGGCCGGTGGCGCCAGGGGAGAGCGCCATCTGCTGCTGCCAGCGCAGGCCGAAGTCGGCGAGGGCGCGATCCTGCCAGGCCGGCGCGATAAGCGTGATGCCTGCAGGCAGACCATCCTCCCGGAACGGGCCGGGCAGCGCTAAGGCGCTGAGGTCAGCGAGGTTAGTGAAATTGGTGTAAGTGCCGAAGTGCGAGTTGTAGCGCACCGGCTCCTGCTTCATCTCTTCCAGGGTGTGGATAGTGGGTGAGGTCGGCACGACCACGGCATCGAACTGCGCCATTGTTTGCTGGATCTGACGCGTCAGTTCAGCGCGCAGATACTCCGCCCGGTAAGCCTCGACGGCGCTATATTTCAGGCCGCTGCTGACGATGCCGTACACCACCGGGTCCATCTCTTCCGGACGGTTGATTATCTCGCCCACCGCGGCGGTGCGTTCCGCCACCCACGGGCCGTAGTAGAGCTGTTCAGCAAGCTGGTGGAATGGGGTGAAATCGATGGGGTGCAGCGTGGCGCCGCCCGCCTGTAGCTGCTCCAGCGCGCGCTGCCAGGCCGCTTCCGCCTGGGTGTCGCCGAAGAATTCCGGCTCGGCGGGAATGGCAAAGGCGGGCTGCGCGTTGAAGCTGGCAGGGGCGGTATGGGGGTTGCGGCGCGAATAGGCATCCCCGGCGTCATAGCCCCCTGCGGCGGTCGCGACCGCGAAGGCATCTTCCACCGTTAAGGCAAACACGGAAACGGTGTCGTTAAGGCGGCAGGCGGGCACCACGCCGCGGGCGGAGAGCCAGCCTTTGGTCGGCTTTAGCCCAACGATATTGTTAAAGCCCGCCGGCACGCGGCCGGAACCGGCGGTGTCGGTGCCGAGCGAGAAGGCCACCAGGCCGCGCGCCAGTACTGAGGCGGAACCGGAGCTGGAGCCGCCGCTGACATAGTCAGGATTAAAGGTATTACTTACCGCGCCAAACGGGGAACGCGTGCCGACTAAACCGGTCGCAAACTGGTCGAGGTTGGTTTTGCCGATGACCACCGCGCCCGCTGCTTTTAACTGCGCCACCACAAAGGCGTCCTCTGCGGCGGTGTAGGTAAAGGCCGGGCAGGCGGCGCTGGTCGGCCAGCCTGCCACATCGATATTGTCTTTTACCGCAAAAGGCACGCCAAACAGCGGCAGCGCAGCCGGGTTGCGCAGGTAATCTGCCAGCAGCGGTTCGATTTGTGCCTGTAACTGCGCAGGGGAGGCGAGACAGATCCAGGCGTTATCCTGCCGATCGAGAGCGTCGAGGTGCGCCGTCAGCAGCGTACCGATGCAGTGCGGGTCCTGCTGGTAGCGGTGTTGCCAGTCCTGAAGCGTAAATCCGAAGGTAGAGGCCATGATTGAATTCCAACTGGTATACAAGATGGAATTCGTTGAGCAAGATGTGTGCCATTTTCTAATGCTATGAAAAGGCTGAATATTCTAACCAGCGCTGCGCGAGAAGGGGCTTTGCCTGATATCTCATGGTGCAGCGCAGCACTGGCTTAAAGCAGAATGTCGTCGATGCATTAAATCGCCGGATAGCCGCCGAGGCCGTCTGGCCAGGGCGTCAGCAGATCGAATCCGCTGTCCGTCACGGCCAGGGTATGCTCCCACTGTGCCGAGAGCGAGCGATCTTTGGTGACCACCGTCCAGCCGTCCGAAAGCACGCTGGTGCCAGCTTTACCGGCGTTGATCATCGGCTCAATGGTGAAGATCATGCCTGGCTGAAGCGCCAGTCCTTCCCCTGGCGTGCCGTAATGCAGGACCTGCGGCTCGTCATGGTAGATCTGCCCGACGCCGTGACCACAATAGTCGCGCACGACGGAAAAGCCGGCGCCCTCCGCGACGCGCTGAATTGCCGCGCCGATATCGCCCAGCGTCGCGCCGGGCTTCACGGCGTGAATCCCGGCGACCAGTGACTGATAAGTGATATCCACCAGCCGCCGCGCACGCACCGAGGGTTCGCCAACAAAGTACATGCGGCTGGTATCGCCGTACCAGCCATCTTTGATAATGCCGATATCAATATTGATGATGTCCCCTTTTTTCAGCTTTTTCGCCGAGGGAATGCCGTGACATACCACATGGTTCACCGAGGTGCAGGTGGTGCGCGTATAGCCCTGATAGCCGATGTTGGCGGGGATCACCTTCAGCTCGTTAATGATGAAGTCGTGGCAGATATCATCCAGCTCTTCCGTCGTGACGCCTGGCTGTACGTGTGGCGCAATCATCGCAAGCACCTGCGCCGCCGCGTGACCCGCCGCGCGCGCCAGCTCAATCTGTTCCGGGGTGTGGATCTTTACGCTTCTCTTCACTGTGCCTCTCCTTGTGGAATGCGTGTGGCAGGGGAGATAAGCTGACGCAGGTCGCTGCCGTGCTCCAGTTCCACCCTGATCAGCAGCTGCGCCAGCTCCTGCTGGGTAAAGTGCGGATAAAGCTCCGCCAGCATGCCCAGCTTTAGCCAGTGTTCGGCTTGCGCGTTAATGGAGCGGCTCATCGCCTGGCTGGCGACGCGGAGATTTTCATGCATCAGATCGGATATTTTAACAATGCCCATGGCTGGCCTATATGAATCGTATATGGTTTGTATATAGATTAACTTTTGCTGCCCGATATGCAAGAGGAATTGGTGCTGGTGCGGAAATGATCGCTGTCTGTGCGCATCTGTACCTGCTTTAGTCGAGCGCGTATTCGTCTCTGCGGGGAGTAGGGTACTTTCGCTATCCACGGGTTTTTGAGGCCAGGTAAAAGTAGTGCAAATACTTTCCTGTAACCGGCGCATAAAGCCCTGCCCGAGAGGCTGCCTGTTTTACAAAAGGTCGGTGGGGTTTGATAAATGAAATGCCGGGAAAGGTGTGACGCTTCAGGCGTGACGCATCTCTGCAAAATTCCTACACCCGGCGCACCTTTTTTCGGTCGTTGACTAGAATTATGCGATCTCTGAAAGGTTCAGGGAGGGCAGCGGGCGGCTGGCGAGGCCAGGCAGGGTTAGCGCAGGAAAAGGAGCCGTTTAGTTAATTGCTTAAGCAGCCCTGGTTAGCTTATTGACGGGATTGTTAAAAGTATAAGTTCAATATGCCAGAAGGCAGATGAGTGCACATAATTATTTATTTTAAATAAAGCTTTATTCAAGGCGCTATATTTTAGCTATATCATTACTGACTTAGTAAGAGAAGCCCGTTCCCAACACAATGCAGACATAAAATGTCAGCTGCAATGAAATAATAATTTTTAATATGGGTGTTAATTTAAATTATTTTTTCTTTGCTAAGGAAATCGTAGTGCTAACCCAGCTTGTTGTTTTTTCCTGGATTCCGGACAGGCTGGTTTTTTTGCTGCAGCAGCAGATAGCAATATTGGGTAATATAAAGCCGGTTTTTTTAATTAAAAGCTGATTTATTTAGTTTTAAAATTAAAAATTGTCAAATTTTTGTTCCTGTAGTTTATAAGAGTGTTTAAAAGTTAATGTGAGTAAGTTAAAATATTGGTTCACTCATTAATCCTCAATAGTACTAATTATAATGCTGCAACAAAACAAGATTTTTCCTGCGTTATCTCTTATCGCACTGTTAGTAGGTTCAGTCGCACACGCTGAAGAGACTAACGAAAAAACAGACGTACTTCTGATTGGCGGCGGTATCATGAGTGCCTCAATGGGCACGTTACTGCAAGAGCTCCAGCCTGACTGGAAACAACTCATGGTCGAAAAGCTGGATGGTGTTGCGCTCGAATCATCCAATGGCTGGAACAACGCCGGTACGGGTCACTCAGCCAATATGGAGCTGAACTACACGCCGGAACGTCCAGACGGTTCGATTGATGTTTCTAAAGCGCTTGAAATCAATGAAGCCTTTATGATTTCGCGCCAGTTTTGGTCATCACAGGTGAAGCGTGGCGTATTAAACGACCCACACTCTTTTATCAACTCTACGCCACATATGAGCTTTGTATGGGGTGACAAGAACGTTGAATACCTGACCAAACGTTATAATGCTCTGCAGCAAACCACATTGTTCCAGGGGATGAAGTTCTCTACCGATCAGAATCAGATCAAGCAATGGGCTCCTCTGATTATTGCCGGGCGCGATCCGCAGCAGAAAGTTGCTGCAACCTGGACGCCGGTCGGCACCGATGTGAACTATGGCGAAATTACACGCCAGCTGATTGGCAGCCTGAAAAAAGACGATAACTTCAAGCTGGAAACCTCATCTGAAGTTACGGGCTTTAAGCGTAACAGCGATAACTCCTGGCACGTCACAATCACCGACGTGAAAAGCGGTAAAGAACACGCTGTAGATGCTAAATATGTCTTTATCGGCGCAGGCGGTGGGGCCCTGAAACTGTTGCAGGAAACCGGGATCCCGGAAGCTGAGAATTATGCAGGTTTCCCTGTCGGCGGCTCGTTCCTGGTAACTGAAAATCAGGAGATTGCCCGTCAACACGCAGAGAAAGTTTATGGACAGGCTTCAGTGGGTGCGCCACCGATGTCGGTTCCCCATCTGGATGCGCGTTTCCTGGATGGTAAGCGTGTCGTACTGTTTGGACCCTTTGCTACCTTCTCGACCAAGTTCCTTAAAAACGGATCTTTCCTCGATCTCTTAAGTACTACCACGACCAAAAACGTGGGTCCTATGACTGACGTAGGGCTTGATAACTTTGACCTGGTTAAATACTTGATTGGCCAGGTGATGTTAAGTGACGAAGATCGATTTGAGGCGCTGAAAGAGTATTATCCGTCCGCACGTAAAGAGGACTGGAAACTTATTCAGGCAGGTCAGCGCGTACAGATCATCAAAAAGGATGCTGAAAAAGGCGGCGTACTTAAGCTGGGAACTGAAATCGTTACCGATAAACAGAAAACCCTGGCTGCGCTGCTGGGTGCTTCTCCGGGCGCATCTACTGCAGCGCCTATCTCTATCAACGTGATGAAAGAGTTGTTCCCTGAGCAATTCAAGTCGGCGGAGTGGCAGAGCAAGATCCGTGGTATCGTGCCTAGCAATGGACAGAAACTGAACGGCAACGTTGCGCTAACCCAGCAGGTTTGGGATGAAACGGCGGCAACGCTGCAGCTGGTAAAACCGCCAGTGATCCAGATGAAGGACGCTCAGGCTTCTCCTCAGGCTCAACCGCAGAAGCCAAAAGCAGCCGCTGAAAGTCAGCACGATATGGCGCTTTAATCCTTCTGGATGATAACAAAGCCCCTGGGGTTCTCCTCAGGGGCTTTTATTATTATGTTGCTGCACGATTAAATTGTTCCTCTGTGTCGTAATCTGAGTTCAAATTAAAAGAGCCAGGCATTAATATTTACCGGTTAGTCACTGTGTAAATTCCATACAAGCTAATTAGTGTGTTGTTCAGCCATTCTTCTTTCTATAACAAAGGTGGGATGCTAACGGTTTTTTTAAATGACAATTAACCTGTGTCTGATAAACAGCGTTCAATACTCTTGCCGCGTAATATAAAATACTAACGCAGATCAGCCTTACGCATTGGCATCCTGTCTATAGTAGAGAGCAACTCTTCTGAAGACAGCGGGGTTGTTTGACGAATTTTCACCCCTCCATCTTTACCCACCAGTACCACTTCAAAACCGTCGGGTTTAAATTGCGAGCGGAGCTGGCCACCGGCAGCAGGCGTGGTATCGCTCAGCACGATGATATCGCGTTCCGCTAAGTCAGCTTTGTTTTTCTCCAGCATGGCCATTTGCCTGATATAGTCAGCATCTTTTTCAGATGGGGCAAAGATAATAACGGGGCGATTATGCCACTGATACTGTTCAAGGCTGGCGGTTTCAGGCGGCAGAGAGTTGAACATCGGTGTTCCTGCCGTCAGGGCAGAACTGCAGAATAACAGCGACAGCACCATTATGCCTGAAGTAATGGCAGAGTTACGAGACGGATATAGTTGTTTTGGCAGCAGATTTTTTACAGGCATCCTTTACTCCTCACAGTCAGACAGGCGGCATAGAGATAAAGAACAGCGATCTTCCAGACATAAGTGAGCTATCTATATCAACACTAGTGGAAACTAGTTGGTATGAACCTCTTCTTACTTATGTTTACAACGAGTGCGAACCAGATATTTTTCCGTGTCAAAAGTGATGCGCATAGTTGCATGAAATGTTGAGGGGTTCGCTAACGTTGCTGCCAGGCGCTGCACAACCCGAAGGAGTAAGAGTAAAGCAACCAAAATACGCAGCGCATGGACTCTTTTATCCAACCAGGATCACGGTAGATGCGGACATGGTAATCAAGGTGGCGTTTATTGTGGCGAGGACGCCGAACGGACCAAACCGGAGCCGTCAGTCAACCAGCGGATAACGCATGAAGGACGCAAGGTGCGGGTGGCTATCGAGATGAATGATTAAGTAAGCTTGCCAACGAAGCCCCCCATCCGCCAGCGCGTTTGACCCGCTCATGCTGATGACGCATCCCGGCATGGCTGGCAGTCTCTCAATATCCTGGCACCAGTTAAAGTTAACTCTTCAGCCACAGCTCAAGGGGCGCCGGGTCTGGCTACCTGTACCTCAATGAATGCTTTGAGCTTCGCCAAATCTTAGAATTTTGAAGGCTGTTGTCGCCATGATAAATGTTCCGGGCGCAATTCAGGTCATGTGCATTACCCGACAGAGGCCGCCGTGATCATTCCACGCGAGAGGAAAATACCTCATCCCCACCTTCAGCTGTTCGAATTAAGAACACTTATTGTTTCTTTTTCGCGCGATTGAGTAATGCTGCGATGAATTAATTTAACCTTCTTATCATCAGGAGGGTGTTATGGATATTCGTACCATTGCTGTTTCACTGGTTATGGCAGTGAGTTTACTCTGGATTGACGCTTCTGACGCTAAATCCACACGTCAGTCCGATGATCACATTCGCCAGCTCATCATCGAAGATTCGATTGCATCCTACCCGGGTGTGTGTGCCTGTCCTTTTAACTCAGCGCGCAACGGTAGTAGTTGTGGCAGAAGAAGCGCGTGGAGTAAGCAGGATGGCTATGCCCCTGTTTGCTATAAGAAAGAGGTTTCGAAGGAGATGGTTGATGAATGGCGCAAAAATAATGATACATAACTGAACCCGCGAAAGCGGGTTTTTTCTTTCACTGATGTCAAGGCAGTGACCTTATCAGGCGGTAATCTGTAACAGGTCGCCTGAGCTATATGGCGATGCCTCAAACTGAACCTGTATCGCCGTGAGAAACGAGCTGACCAGCCCGCAGCTGAACGGCATTCAGACACTGGCCACTCCTTCCCGTCCTCAGGTTAAGCGTGACGTCCGTCATCCATGCAATCACAGCTCCTGATATTGTTATGGCGGCGAAAGCGCTAAAAACGTCTAATCATTCATCCAGCCGTTGCAGCCAGGTTCACAGCGAATAGTGGGTCAGCAAATCGTTACCCGGCAGAACGTAAACCTGCTCTGTTGAGTATGGCGAATGGCATGGGTTTTCCCTGTAAAGCCAGAGAGGCCAATACATGCACCCGTACGTTTCGTTTAACGGCGAGAAGCGATAGCCACCGATACCTCTGTCGGCATTATCACGACAAAAATACCCCGATAGTCTCCTGCTATGCAGGGGCGGGGTGGCAGGCGACGCTGTCATTGAGCAATAAGGCGCCGTTAAAAAACCACCCTGCAAAAAGCTCCCTGAGTATCTTTCATTTACATTTTGAATGCGTTTTTTGCGAAAAGAAGCCATTTTTCAACTCAATGCTCTTTTTATAAACACTTTTTGTTATTACTATTTGTGCAAGCATGAGGGCCTGATGATGAAATCAGTAATTCAAGTGAAAATACTTATCTTGTTTTTGTGCGTCGCGATTACCGCTGTAATTGTTAAACTCATTTCGAAAAGTCATTTCTACGCTTTACATCCTTCCTGGTCCATTTCGTTAACAGTTGCTGCAGCAGTAATTATATCGAACGTGGTAGCCAGAAAAATAGCTTCTAAAAGAGGATAACTGACATGACCTCGGGGGCCTGAAGAGGAAATCATGCATCTCCGCAACGGGCACAAAGCAGACAGTCACGCAGGACAACGTCCGCTTAGAGCGAAAAGCGGACGTTAGTTTTTTTACTGCACTTAAAAATTTCCCTTTGAAAGAAAATTTTATTTAACAGAGAGCAGGCAAAGCTCTACGCAGAATTTTTTAACAAACAGGGTTTGGCTAACCATAATGTGTTTTATTTAATTAAGCTATTGATAATCTTAAAGGCGGTCTCTACGCGGGCTGGATTGGGATAGCTCTTATTAGCCAGCATGACGATCCCAACATCTTTGCTCGGTATAAAGGCGATATAAGCGCCAAAGCCATTGGTGGAGCCAGTTTTATGTACCCAGGAAGAAGATAACATTGGTTGAGGAGGATTAATTTCCTGCGTTTCATGCGGCTTGAGGGCAACCGTATTATGACTTCCGGCGATAATATTTTGAGGATCTGCTGGCCAGTTGTACATTTCAAATCCAAGCCCCTGATACATGCCGTCGGTCAGAAAATAACGCGCCTGGGCCTTCTCTATGGCCTGGGTCAGCACAGGCATACTGGCTAACTTTTCCGGATGCATATTGGCCATCATGAAAGTTACCATGTCCTTTACCGTTGACTTTACGCCATAGGCCTCAGCATCCAGCATCCCTGGCGAAACCCTTACAGGCTCCCCGTTCCTGTATCCCCATGCATAATCTTTTTGCGCAGACTCAGGAACGTTAATCCAGGTGTGCTGCAGACGCAGGGGCTTAAGGATGTTTCTGGTCAAAAACTGTTCAAACGTCAGCCCGCTCTTTTTGACCATAAGATGGCCGAATAAACCGATACTGGCATTGGAATACTGCCTGACTGTTCCGGGCGGGCTCTGAGGTTTCCACGTCTGATAATAAATTTTCAGCGCGTTTTCGTCGCTGACCGAGCCGGGTAGCTGAAGAGGCAAGCCGCCTGCGGTATAGGTGGCGAGGTTAAGCATCTGGATGTTATCCCAGGTAGCGGCCGGCAGTTCAGGCCAGTATTTGCGCACCGAATCTCGCAGATCGATCAGGCCTTCCGTCAGAGCATATCCGGCGGCCAGACCGGTGAAGGTTTTACTGACAGAGCCCAGCTCGAATAGCGTTCTTTCGCTAACAGGAACCTGCGCTTTTGTGTCTGCAAGACCGTAGCTATAGGTCTGCGCCTGGCCATTGTAAATAATTCCCACTGCCATACCTGGGATGCTCTCTTTTTCCATCAGTGGGCGAATGTTTTTGTCGACAATCTCTTTAACCTGCACTTCAGACAGCGAAGGTTGCGATGCATAAGAGGTGAACGCCACGGGCAGAGAAAACCAAAGCAAGCAGGCGTAAATAGTCTTTTTCATATTGATTACATCCCAGTATATAAATGGCTGTCAGTGAGTTGGCGGGATGACTGTTGCACATTTTTATTACATGTCGCAATCAATTATATTTTCAGCAGCTAACCTGTAAACTCACAGGGCAGGCGTGATCCTGACCTGTCCGGGATTATCTGTAGTAAAAAATGAAACCGCTTCCCCATCCCTCCTAAATGGACAATGTCTCATATTGAGTCTGTTTTACTATGCAGCCACAAATGGCGGGCTGCTTTGATCAGCAGACACCTAAAACAGCATGCTCAAACTTTGATAACCCCGGCAATCCAGTCAGCAAACGCGCGCACAGCGGGCGAAAGAAAACGCTGATGTGGATAGAGTAATGTGACGGGTACCGAAGGGGGCTGCCAGTCTGCCATCACCTCGACCAGCCGCCCCTCCTGAAGATGCTCAGAAACCACATTTTCAGCAAGCTGTGCCAGCCCAAAACCCTCAAGGCACATTTTAATATAGAGTCCGGTTTCGTTAACGGCCGCATGACCATCCACCGCAACGGAGAGCATCTCATCACCCTGGGCAAAACGCAGTTCATTTGAACGTCGGGTCGCGCCGGAAAAATAGTGGATTGCCCGATGCTCTGATAACTCAGCAGGCGTTTTGGGCACGCCATATTCTCTGAGATAGGCAGGGGAGGCGCAGGTCACCCAGCGAAAGGCACCCAGAGGACGGGCAACCAGCGTTGAGTCTGTTAATGTCCCGGTTCTGATGACGCAATCCACGCCTTCCTGAATGAGATCGACCTGACGATCGCTTACTCCGATTGCCAGATAAATATCGGGATAAAGGCGGTAAAAATCTTTCAGGTGGGGCATAACGATGAAATGAGCAATCCCGGCGGGCATATCAATGCGCAGACGTCCCTGAGGTCGTTTAACTGAATCCGTCAGGCTGAATTCACTCTGTTCAATTAATGCCAGAATTTCACGGCACTGTGAAAGATAGTGCGCGCCTTCGGGCGTAAGGCTTACCCGCCTTGTCGTCCGGTTAAGCAGGCGCACCTGCAGGTATTTTTCCAGATTTTTAACCGTGCTGGTTACCGTTGAAGAGGGTAACGACAGTGTTTCTGCCGCGCGCACAAAGCTTCCGGCTTCAGCCACCCGCACAAAGACCTGCATTGCCTGAATACGATCCACCTTTTTCTTCCTGCCTGAAGTCAGCGCCAATTGTTCGTATATTTTGAATTATGAAAACGTATTAGGCCACTTTTTACGGTTAATTGAATGCCATATCGTCCTGCTTTTAAACCGAAAAGAGACCGTTTTCATGACCCACTATCAGAGAAATATTGTTAATCGTTACTCTGTCAGCCCGCCTCGGACGCTGATCCGCAATGCAACGATACTCAGCATGGATGAAAAGATCGGCAATATTGAATGCGGAGATATTCTTATCAGCGGATCCACCCTTAGCGCCGTGGGAGAGAATCTGGACGATCGCGGTGCCCGTGTTATTGATGCCAGTAATATGATAGCGATGCCAGGGATGGTGGATTCTCACCGCCATTCCTGGGAGGGTCAACTGCGCCGCATCAACCCTAATGCGACCTGTCTGGACGACTACAGCAACGCCACACACTTCTCTTTTGCCAGATACTACCGCCCTGGCGATATCTATATCGGTAACCTGCTGACAGCACTCGGCGCTATCGATGCGGGTATCACAACAATCATTGATAATTCCCATAACAGTCGCACCGCGGCGCATTCCGATGCTGCCGTCGAGGCTCTGCTTGATGCAGGCATTCGCGCTATCCACGCCTCGGGGCCACCGGTATCGGGCGACTGGGACCGGGACCACTGGCCGGGCAACTGGCAGCGTCTGCAGGAGAAGTATTTCAGCAACAACGCGGAGGGGCTTGTTTCTCTGGCGGTGATGGCCCAGCTCGAACCGGCGCTATGGGCTGAGGCACGTCGGCTGGGACTGCCGATTGTCACTGAATTCTTTGGTGCTGGAATGGCGTCTGAGCTTGAGGCGCTGCACCAGCAAGGTCTGCTGGGGCCGGACAATATTTTTAACCACTGCACGGCATTGCCTGACGAGGGATGGAAAATCCTGCGGGAAGCGGGTGTTCGCGTCAACGTCTGCCCGCGTTCAGATGCCCACTATGGCATTGAAAACGGAATGTTTGCCATCGAGGCTGCGCAGCGTCACGGTATTAACCCTGGCCTGAGCGTAGATAATGAAACGTCCTACAGCACTGATATGTTCATGGAAATGCGCGTAGCGTTTTATTTGCAGCGGGCGATGGGTATGCATCACCAGCACTGCTGCGGCTCCGCACAAGCGCTGAAAACGCTACCGGCGGCGCAGCTCCTTAAAGCAGCGACCGTGGATGGTGCTGCCTGTGCTGGACTGCAACACAAAGTGGGCAGCCTGACGCCGGGCAAACAGGCGGACCTGATTCTGATCAACGCCGCAGATCTTAACCTCTATCCATCCGGCAATGCCTTTGGCACGGTGGTTCATGCGGCAGAGCGCAGCAACATCCATACCGTTATGATCGGCGGACGCATCGTCAAGCAGGACGGCCGGGTCGTAGGCGTAGACAGCAAGCGTCTGCGGGCAGCCGTTGATGAATCTCGCGAGTATCTGTTTGCCGCCGCCGGCTATAAGCCTGACCTCTTTGCCGAAAACTTTCTGCCGCTGGGGCAGGCAAACTGACAGAGGTTAGCAACAGGTGCGGAATGTGTAGCGCAACAGCTTTTACCGCAGCTCTGGATTTTACCTCACCGTCCACTCACTAACAGCGAGCAGGCAAAATACCAGGAAGAGAAGGGGCTACTGCCGTCTTTTTTCCTTTCCGGCTGGCGTATTTACTTATGAGTGAAAGCTCGTTGCCTCGGCTGGGATATCCTCTCAGCCGCGGTGGAGCTTTTTCTGGAGAAGCCACTATTAGAGCCGAATTAAAACATGATTTTTATATAGCGTGGTTGCGAGAGAAACAGGCTGGTTTGCTGCAGGTTAAGGAAGAAAATCTATTAATAGCCTCAAGTTGCAATTGCGCAGCTAACTCGCTGCGCAATTGCTTTTTATTTAACAGATGCTGATGTGTTCCATTACCTCTCGGCTTTCTCTTCTTTCTTTTCTGCTTTCTGAGCATACATAACTTCGTCAGCCGAGCATAAGGCAGACTGTAAATTATGGCAGAAGTGTGCAACACCAAAAGAGAGCGACAGCTGCAACCTGTGCCCATCCGTTTCGAAAGTGGACTCACAGATTTTAGACGATATTCTTTCTGCCATCTTAGCGGCACCTGCTTTATCTTTGGTGCAGAGAACGATGAATTCATCGCCTCCGTAACGAACAACCACATCCTCATTTCTGATGTTTTTAGAGATTATGCTGGCTATGTGCTTTAAAGCGGCATCTCCAGCTATATGGCCATAGTGGTCATTGATTAGCTTGAAATCATCACAGTCGAAGATAATCAGGCTATTAAATTTTGCAGAGGGCAAGCACCCTATAATCTGCCGATTATAGACCTTAGTGAGCGGATCTATTACCATTTTGCGTTGAACTTTTATAATTACATGGGCCAGTTTTGTAAAGGTCAGCAGTAACAGCGTAAAGCTCAGCAAACTGAAAAAAAGAACTTTAAATTGTTCATGATGAGAGCGTTAACATCAACGCTAGACTCAATCATAAAGAGGTCAGCAAGCGGTTGAGATGACAGCTTAAACATAATGCTGTTAACATCACAATTTTTAGTGACGCATAAATTACCCACACGATCTTGGGAAATATTATTAACGGTAATGCTAAGCCAGGCAGGAAGTTTAGTCTTGGCTGATACACGGTTCCATAACTCCTCCTCGCTCATGTCTGAATAAAAGAAGCCAATGGTCTCTTTTGTGGAAATGTTAAGGACAGGTGAGGCAATGGTTATGGCCATTTTTTTGGTCACCGTGTCCTGGTAAATCTCGCTAAGTGACAGGTGATTATCCCAGAAGTCGCCACTGCGTTGTGTTTTCGAGAGAAATCTTGCAAAGTTGCCTGTCAGGCTAACGACATCGTAGTACATTTCTGGCTTCAGGTTTTGATATTGCTTGCCGTTAAAAAAGTAAACGAAACCATACTCTGGCGATGAGTAATATCTGTTCTTTAATATCTCCTCCGATACATAGTTCTCAATAAGGCTTACTGGCCTTATCTTATTGTATGACTCTTCGGTAAAGTTGCTGTTCTTGTACAAAACGCCTGATAATTCTAATGGCTTTTTTTGTAAATTGACCTCCGGCATGGTTGAGATAGAAGTCATTGATGCAATTCCGTCGTTTACCGCCTGATCGTGCAGTAAAACGGCGGTTATGGTATCCATTGCGTTGTGCGATATCTTATTTAAATGGCTAAATACCCCCAGGACGTATGACGTTAAGGAGAAAAGCACCACAAAAATAACAATGGCCATGAGTTTTTTATCATATTTATTTTTAAGTGTGGATGTAATCATAGATAATAACTCACTTAGCGATGTTGTAGCATTTCTCGGCATTTTCTTCAAACGCGGCAAACGTTTTAGCGCACAATTTATTCTGGGCGCATTCCGAGCGTATAATTTTTAAAACTTCATCAAGGTTAAGCTTGTCACGGTAGCTTCTTTTTTGACAAAGAGCCTGAAACACGTCAGCAATAGCCAGTATTCTACTTTGTAGCGTAAGCTGTTCGCCTGTTTTCTTCATGGGGTATCCTGAGCCATCAAGCCGCTCATGATGCTCTGCTGCCCAGGCAACGACGTTTGCGTCGATTATTATGCTACGAAGAATACCTCGGGTATCCGTTGCGTGAGCCTGTATTTTTCTGTACTCACTAGGAGTGAGCTTCCCACACTTATTTAGTATGGCATCCTCTGTATTTATTTTTCCGATGTCATGCAACAGACCGGCAAGATGCAGCCGATTACAGGTTTTTTTATCGAGATGCAATTTTTTGCCGATGAAGCGGGCTAGCTCACCCACCTTAATAGAATGCTGATAGGTCAAAGGGCTTTTCATATCAACAATCGTTGAGAGAAGGCGTGCCAGACTCAGAGCATGTTCATCATTCATGGCGGGGAGGACGTTGTTAAAATTCATGGTTCTGATCATTCCCTCAATATAATCATCTCTGAGGTAAAACCAGAAATCGTCCATCTGGGTCAGTCTCTCAAGCTCAGTAACCAGCCCAGGATAAAAATCCTCGTCATCAACCCTCTCTTTGAAATCTTTAAAATCAAAGTGTTGTATGGCCAGCATCCTGTCTTTTGCTAAATCTGCTAAAAAACCAGTCTCCTGTAGGAAGTTATTAAAAAGATCGCTTATTTTTAAAATCGAACTCATTAATAATTCCTGTCTGGTTATGTTAAGTTTTTTCAGCTCCTGAAAGCCATATTCCCGGTAACGTGCGGGTATTGAGATTTCCTGAAACACAGAACAATCACTTAACTTGATTCGTTCAGGGGAGCGATCGTGTTTTGTTTCTCTGCAGGTATGTTTTTTGGCGCTGGAGGAATAATTCTGCAGCAGGCTGCAAACTAATGATTTAGCGCAAAAATCTTCATCCAGCCCCATTATCAGCGACAGGCGATACGCGATATAAGCCGAGTACTCACCGTTAAGGAGCGTATTCTCCCTGACTATTCGGTGGGCTCTGTGGAGTAAAATCAAGGTGTTACCGATATTGAAAATCATATATCTCTACCGTTCTAAAAAAATGAGGATAATACGGCTTTCGGACTTTTCTGGAATAGATGTAAATCAAAAGAGTATTCATCTAATGATTACATCGCTAAGTGTTCTTAGGGGAGGCTAAAATTTATTATCGCTTTGCTGGTGGGTTAAAATGATGTTGCTCATTGGTGGCAGAGGTGTTATCTGGTGCGGGGCATCTGAATTGACCGTGGCGATTTCCAGCGCCCTGTTATAGCCGCCTGTTTCAAAAAATTTTGCAGCAGAGCAGGCAAGGGGAGTTTTGACGTTATGCCACTGAAAGAAAGGCACGACCAGAATAGCCGTGCCCTGTAAGGAATCTATTATCCTGTCCGAGTTTGAGGATTATTGCAGTTTAACGCCTTTCGTTTCTGGTGCCATCCAGACCACAATCATCGCGGCAACAAAGGCGAGAACAGTCGTCGCCAGCCCTGCGGTAAATCCGCCGATGCTGGCCACATAACCAATAAGTAGCGGAGCGATAAAGCCGCCCAGACGCCCTGCTCCGGCACTGGACGCGAAATAGGGCACTGGGGGATTACCGCCTTTCTCGAACCCCGCGGCATGACGCTGGCCTGACGAGCTGAAAAACGCCTTTCTGCTGACAACATATTTTCATCATTACTGAATAAAAAAGGTCGCCGTTTATGACGACCTTAAACACAGAGAGTGATACACCGGGCCAGCCTGATCGAAAAGCTCCCCGCTATGCCCTGGCCTCCTTCAGCAGTTGCTCAATAACCCTCTCCTGCTCTGCGTAGTTGCCTTCGCCAAAGGCGGTATAGCGCAACTGACCGTGCGCATCGAAAAGATAGTGCGCAGGCCAGTACTGGTTACCAAAGCGGTTCCAGATAGCATAATCATTATCTGCCACGACGGGGTAAGGCAGCTGCCACTGTCTGATGGCACGACTCACGGCTTTCTGATCGCGCTCCCAGGGATATTCTGGCGTGTGTACGCCAACCACCACCAGCCCCTGGGCCTGATATTTATTCGCCCAGTCGCGGACGTGAGGCAACGTATGCTGGCAGTTAATACAGTCATAGGTCCAGAAATCCACCAGGACCACTTTACCTCTCAGCTTCTCAGGCGTGAGTGGCGAGCCGTTCAGCCACGCTGTCCCACCGTCGAGAGAAGGCAAAGTGCTGCTGGTCTGCGGCATCGTCACGGGTTCAAGGCGAACAGCCGGTTCCGGTTTGGCCATCCACTGACTCATATGCTGCTCAAGAGTCTGCGCAAAGGCTGGCGCGCTTTGCAGCAGGCTCACAGAACCGCTGCCGATCAGCGCGACCGAGGCCAGCATCAGCGCGCCGGCTCCCTGGCGCAGACGCGTCGTGAAGGCCAGCCCGGGGCGAAGCCGCGTCACCAGACTCCGTCCGGCCAACCAGATCAGCCCCAGCATAACGGCCGCGCCGCTGCCGTAGGCGGTAAGCAGCAGGCTGATCGATACCGGATTTTTTGCCACGACGGCCAGACTGAGAATGGCGCCCAGTACCGGACCTGCGCACGGCGACCAGAGCAAACCAGTTGCCAGTCCTGCCAGAAGAGCAGCAAGCAGGCCGCTGTGACGGTGGCTGGCGCTGTTCAGCTGATTACCCATTGCGACAAATGGCCGGGTAAAAAACTGCGCGATGCGCGAAGAGAGCAGCGTCAGCGCCGTCAGGGTCAGAAACAGCAGAGCAATCCAGCGTCCTGCGGCGGTAATGCGAATCACCCACTGGCTCGCCACCGCCGCCAGCAATGCCACCGTGGTGAACATAATGACCATACCGCTCAGCAGCGTCAGCAGCTGCCCTTTACGCCCGCGCACGCTGGCAAACACAAACGGAATGACCGGCAGGGTGCAGGGGCTGAGCAGCGTCAGCATACCGGCCAGAAAAGCAATAAACAGTGACATCGTCAGCTCCTTACCTGGCCTGTACGGCTGCAGTGATAATGCGCGCCACCTCATCCGGATGGCTTACCATCGAGACGTGGCTGGATGCCACCTCGCGCGTCTGGGCGTGGATGTTGTACGCCATGGCGCGCTCCAGTTCGGGATTAATCATGCGGTCCTGGGTGCTGACCAGATACCAGCTCGGCTTCTGCGCCCAGGCCGCCTGCGTCACTGTGTCACCAAAAGCGGCGGCGCGAATCGGCCCCTGGGTAACTGACATGCGCTTTTGCTGTGCGGCAGGCACATCCGGCGCAAAGTCATGGGCCAGCGCCTCTGGTGGCAGATAAAGAAAGCCGTCAGCGGTTTTGGCCAGGCTCGCGCTGCCTGGAGGCGCCGGATAACTGTCGACCAGATTGGCGGTAGTCTGACCTTTGTCCGGCGCGAAAGCGGCGATATAGACCAGCGCTTTGACCTTTTTATCGTTGCCGGCTTCGGTAATGACGGTCCCGCCCCATGAATGTCCAGCCAGCACAACATCGCCCTTTGCTCGCGCTATCGCGCGCTGCGTGGCGGCGACGTCATCCTGCAGAGACGTTAGCGGCAGCTGTACGGCAATCACCTCATAGTTTCTGGCCTGAAGCTGTGAAATGACCCTATCCCAGCTGCTGCCGTCGGCAAAGGCACCGTGTACAAGTACGACAGAATGGGTTTCGCCGGCGCAGGCGAACTGCGCGGCAGAGAGGGCCAGCAGGCCCACAGAGAAAAAACTGGCAATGGCTTTCATAGTAAACCTCATAACGGTGGATGATTCTCTGCCTGCTGGCAGAGCCTTCATTAAACCCATCGCATGTGTTCAGCCTGTTTCCGCTATTGCCGGTTTTGTCGGGTTGTATGTGTAACCAGCCGGGGGATACAAAAGGCTACAAATCGGTTTGTCGCAGCGTGACGCACGCATCGAGCCCGCCCTCTGGGCGGTTGCTCAGGCGCAGCGTGCCGGACATCTGGCCGACCAGCTGGGTGGCAATCGCCAGCCCCAGCCCCGTTCCGCCGGTGTGGCGATTGCGCGAGCTTTCCACGCGGTAAAAAGGCTCCAGCACCGCCTTTAGCTCCTCTTCGGGTATGCCTGGCCCGTTATCCACAACGTGAATCGTGACGCTGCCCTCATCGGGGGCGCAGAGCTTGATTTCCGCTTCGCTGCCGAATTTCAGGGCATTATCGATAAGATTGGTCATGATGCGGTGCAGCGCCTGCGGCCGGACGGCAAAGGTATCCTCTCCGTCGCAGGGCACAAAGGTCACCGCTTTACCCACATCCTGATAGTCGCAGGCAACGCTGTCGAGAAACGCATTCAGGCTGACCTTCTGGCGTTTCTCCTCTCGTACGTCAGAAGAGCGCGCATAAGCGATCCCTTCCCGCACAAGCTGGCTCATCGTGTCGAGATCGCTCAGCAGCTTGTCGCGCAGTTCCGGCTGTTCTGCCATCTCCACGCGCAGCTTCATGCGGGTGATCGGGGTTTGCAGATCGTGAGAAATGGCTGCCAGAATCTGCGCGCGTTCTTTCAGGTGATCCTGAATGCGCGTCTGCATGGCGTTAAATGCGCGCGCCGCCTGCTGCACTTCCGACGGACCCTTCTCTGCCATCATCTGGGTGCTGGCTGCTGGCTCCAGCGCATTCACCGCCTGCGTAAAGCGCATAAAAGGGCGCACAACCTGGCGTACGGCCAGCCAGGCGCAGAAAAGCAACAGCAACAGCTGACCCGTCAGCACCAGCGGCAGCCAGCGTGCAATGGCCGGCATGCGCGGCCAGAGATCGAGCGTCAGCGGGGCGCCATCATGAAGCGTCAGATGCACCTGGATATGCTCGCGTGGTCCTGGAATGGCGTGGATGCTCATCTGGTAACGACCGCCAAGCGTCTCCTGTAAGGAACGCACCGCGTCGCGTGCCCGCCAGCTGCTGGGATAAGGTCCAGGCTCGCCTGGCGATAGCTGATATCGGTAGTTACCGCGCGCGAGCTTCGCCAGCCACTGAGGACGCTCCGCCGCAGGCAAGCGATCCAGAATAGCCACGCTGGTTGCCACATCATATTCCAGGTTTCCCAGCATGACGGTTTTGGCGCTACTCATTCGTTCTATCATCAGGCTGACCAGCGTGGAGGCATTTGCCAGCAGCAGCCCGCCAAGAACAATAATCAGCAGGCGCGACAGCAGCGAGCGTGGCCAGAGTGTCATTCATGCGCCTCTTTAATCACCACCGGCGCGGCCAGCACATAACCTTCACTGCGCACCGTTTTAATGTAAGCCGGCTCGCGTGCATCTTCACGCAGCCGCTGACGCAGCCGACTGACAAGCAGATCGACAGAGCGTTCGAACAGCTCGGCATCGCGCCCCTGAGTCAGGTTCAGCAGCTGATCGCGGTTGAGCACGCGCTGAGGATGGTCGAGAAATACACGCAGCAGACGATACTCGGCGCCGCTCAGCGCCACGATTACGCCGCTGCTGTCAATCAGATGACGCGCAGAGGTATCAAGCTGCCACTCGCCAAAAGCAATCAGACGTCCGGCTTCCGTAATCTGTAGGTTCGGCGGCAGCGCCCGGGTGCGCCGCAGAATGGCTTTAATGCGCGCCAGCAGCTCGCGCGCAACAAAAGGCTTAATCAGATAATCGTCCGCGCCCATCTCCAGACCGAGAATACGATCGGTCTCCTCGCTGCGCGCGGTCAGCATCAGCACCGGCAGATTACGCTGCGTGTCGCTGCGCAACTGGCGGCACAGCGTCAGGCCATCATCCCCCGGCATCATGATATCCAGCACGACTAAATCGATATGTTGCGACGTCAGCACCGCGCGCATCTCACGCCCGTTAGCGGCGCCGGTCGCGCGATAGCCGGACTTTTCCAGGTAAGTGGTGATCAGATCGCGTATATCACGGTCATCGTCAACAACCAGAATGTGATCGATGTGCTCCAAAACATCCTCCTTCTCTGCGATATACGCAAACAGACCGGCTCGTGAGAGCCGGTCTCGTGAATAAAGGTGCCGTTACATGGCAGCGGCATCCGTGATGGCGTTGACAAAGTCGTCTGGATCTTCGGCAGGCGGATTGTGTCCGATATTCCCGGTGAAGGTCCGGTGTTCATATTTTCCGCTGAATTTTGCCCGATATGCTTCCGGTGCCGGATGAGGCGCACCGTTGTTATCGCCCTCAATAGTGATTGTGGGCACGGTAATAACCGGCAGAGCCGCTAACTTTTTCTCATAAGCATCATACTTTTGCTCGCCTTTTTCCAGACCCATACGCCAGCGATAGTTGCTGATTGTGATGGCCACCTGATCCGGGTTATCCAGCGCCTTCGCGGACTGATTAAAGGTCGCCTCGCTGAACTTCCACCCCGGTGAAGCCTGCTGCCAGATCAGGCGGGCAAAATCCCGCGTGTTTTGCGCATAGCCCTGTCGGCCACGCTCGGTGGCAAAATAGAACTGATACCACCACTGCAGCTCTGCCTTCGGCGGCAGAGGTTTTTTGCCCAGCGCCTGGCTGCTTATCAGGTAGCCGCTGACGGACACCAGAGATTTCACACGTTCTGGCCAGAGCGCGGCGACAATATCAGCCGTACGTGCGCCCCAGTCAAATCCGCCTAAGACAGCCTGTTTGATATTGAGCGCATCCATCAGCGCCACGACATCAGCTGCCATGGCAGACGGCTGGCCGTTGCGCGGCGTGCTGTCTGACAAAAAGCGCGTGCTGCCGTAGCCGCGAAGCCAGGGCACGATAACGCGGTAGCCCCTGGCCGCCAGCTCAGGCGCCACCGTGGCATAACTCTGGATGTCATAGGGCCAGCCGTGCAGCAGAATAATGGGCTGCCCGCTGCGAGGACCAATGTCCACATAACCCACGTTAAGCACGCCAGCGTTGACCTGATGAATGCGGCTAAATGCGGCGGCATAGTCTGCCTCGGTCGAGGCCGCGAAGGCTGATGTTCCGGCGCTCAGCGCCAGCGCGGCCAGCAGTGATTTACGGAAGAAAGCGTTCATAGCGGTGTTCCTTAATCTGTCAGTGGTGTGGAGCATGCTCGGGTAGGGTGAAGGTGACGGTTTTGCTGTCGAGCGGCTTATGGGTGGGGTCGGCAAGAATAATGGTCACCTTATGCTTGCCCGCGGGCAGCCCGACCAGAATGACGGGTTCACCGCTCGTGTCTGCCCAGTGCCACGGATTGTCATCAACGATCACGTGAATATGCCCAATGCGCGGGGTGATTTTCAGCGCCTCTGGGCCAAAGACCGGCTCGATACGCAAATTTTCGGCCCGGTACTGAATAAAAACCGCGCCTTTGCGCAGCGGGCCAGCCAGGGGGGCATCAACAATCAATTTCGCCGGAGGCTGAGGATTTTCCAGCGGCGCGACGGCAGCCGGGCCCAGTACATCGCGGGCGCTAAGGTCGCCGAGCCTGTCTGCCCAGGCACAGGTCGCTGAAGCGCCCATCAGAAAAGATGAAATCAGCAGTCGGGTTAACATTGGGGTATCTCCACGCAGTTATTTGATGCGTTAAGAAGAACACGGCAATGTACAGGCAATATGTGCAAAACGGCGGGTTGTGCAACGGGGTGTATGTGTCCAGCGGGGAGATACACTGCGATACAAAAATAATAAAAATCCACAACGCCAGAAGAAGAAAAAGAGCCGCTGTGAGCCTGCGGCTGTTGCGCTGCTGGTTTCTTCCGTTACGTTTGGGCTAAATCATTCATCGCTTCACGGCGAATTTCTTTTATCCGGTGATGGCCGGGAGTAACAGTTGACCCTCTAAGAAAAAGATATGCAGGGCATAGAGAGAGAGACAGAAAATGGCACAAGAAAACAGGTAAGATTTTTCTGACGGAATAGTGTGGTAATCGCGCGCGCTTCGTCCCACGGATTGAAAACGACATGTTCCTCCTTTTAAAAACGGCCTCAACCCATCTTTTATACGCGGATGACGACATCTCGCGGCCGCCACATAATGCCCCGTGAAGCTTTATATAACCTCAAGCTGACCGTGATGGTTCATCCCAGATGACTGGGATCCTGTTGTAAAATCCACTTTGCCCGAGATAAGGCCTTCCAGTGGATTATGGACTGTCGAATACACCGGTTTAATCGAAATCCCTGGTGCGTTAACGGGCTGGTTACCATTGCCTCGGCAGCTGTATTTATCGTGCGGTTCCGGTGAATCGCTTTAAAAATAATGAGCAGGTTCATATTCAGTGAGCGTAATTCCTGATGCCTGTTTTTCATCTCAACCCTGAATATAATGCACTATTTTCATTGTAATATTCGGGTAAGATAGGGGGTCCAGAACCAGCAACTGAAGGTGAAAAATGAGCAGTATAATTTTCCGCGAAGTTAATATATCAGACCTCGACAGATGCTATTACATAGAAAGCGAGGCATATGAAGGAGATGAGGCAGCGACGCTGGAAAAAATTGCCACCCGTATTCAACAGTATCCCGAAGGGTTTCTTTGTGCTGAACTGGACAGAAAGCTTATCGGATTTATCAACTCAGGGTGCGCCTGGAATGTCGTCATGTCTGACGAAGAGTTTAAAGAGTTGAAAGGCCATGATGCAGCCGCTCCAAACGTTGTGATTATGTCAGTTGTGCTTGATCCTGCTTATCAGGGCAAGGGTTACGCCGGTCAGATGATGCGCGGATTTATTAGCGAGATGAGAAAAAAAGGTAAGAAAACAATCCATCTCATGTGCAAAACCCATCACGTTGAGCTCTACAGGAAATTTGGTTTCACCTATATTAAGCCTTCTGAATCAGAGCATGGCGGCATGGCCTGGCATGAAATGATCATGACGCTGTAACCCGATATTCAGGCAGGCTGACCAGCCTGCTATCTGAACAGATTATGTTATGTCCGCTGCTGGCTCATAGCGGAACAACCCGGCGGGGCGGGTCTTCTGCTTAAAGCGACATAAACATATTTACCGCACAGATTTACAGGGAGCCGTGAGGGGGGAGATCGGGCTAATCGATGCGAACAGTTACACTTCCAGCTACCATGCCAATAGCGTCCGCATAAACTTTTTTCATACCATCAACTGCCTCTTTTTCAGACTCCCTCAGTTGCTCCAGGATGCTGTGTTTTTCAACGTTTTTTCCTGATGAAATCAAAGAAGATACCGCACGACCGATTGCTAAATTGATCTCATCCATTGCCTGTGAAGTCACGATATCCATTCTGGCTCCTCAAAGTTCAAATCCTGTCAGTGCAGGGCGGTCGGCATTTGGTCAATGCTCAGTACCAATCGATACCGCTGGAAAGCTCGAATAATACCAGGAAAAGCGTGAGGCGATAATCAGTCATGTCTGAAGGCGGTAAGCTTTTAACCCTGCCCATATGGCGCCAGTATTAACATAATCATCGACACTCTTTACAACTGCAGGTCGAGCTTCGCTTTATCAGGATGCAGGGGATTGCTGCTTGTGGCACAGAGTGGACTGATACTGAAGTAAGGATCGCTATGAGCGACAAGCGGACCTTTGCGCCTAAAAGGGTATATGCAATATTTGCGATGAACGGCCCTGCAATCAGCCTCAGGATTGCCCCGAGGCTGAGCTATCAGACTTTATCTACCCTTTAGCGTGCCGCTAAGCTTTTGCACAGCCGACGTGATAATTACAAAGAATACTGGCACGAAGAAAATCGCCAGCAGCGTGCCGCTGATCATCCCGCCAAAAACGCCTGTGCCAATCGCGTTCTGGGTGCTTTTACTGGCCCCGCTCGCCAGCATCAGCGGCACCACGCCAAGCGTAAAAGCCAGCGACGTCATGATAATGGGTCGCAGGCGTAACCGGGCGGCCTCTCTGGCTGCCTCAGGCAACGGTTTACCCTGCGCATAAAGCTGCCGCGCAAACTCCACGATCAGGATGGCGTTTTTGGTTGAAAGGCCGATGAGCGTAATCATGCCGACCTTGAAAAAAACATCGTTCGTCATCCCCGCGATAAACACCGCCAGCAGCGCGCCCGCCATACCCAGCGGCACGACAAGTATGACTGAAAGCGGCACGGACCAGCTCTCATACAGCGCGGCAAGCACCAGGAAGACAACAAGCAGGGATAAGGCTATCAGCAAGGGCATCTGCGCCGCCGTGCTGCGCTCCTGCAGCGAGGCGCCGGTCCACTCGGCGAAATAGCCTGTCGGCAGTGATGCCGCGAGCCTGTTCATCTCAGCCATCGCCGCGCCGCTGGAGTAACCCTCGCCGGGGCTGCCGGCGATTTTAATGGCGGGATAGCCCTGATAACGACTGAGCTGCTGCGGCGACTGCAACCAGGTTGCCGTGACAAAGGCCGACAGCGGCACCATCTCGCCCGAAGCATTCCTGACGTAGAGCCTGAGTAAATCCGCCAGCTGCATGCGGTAGACGGAATCCGCCTGCACGATAACCTGCTGCACGCGTCCGTTATCCACGTAGTCATTCACGTAATTTGAGCCGATGGCGGATGACAGCATCTGGTTAATGTCGTCAAAGCTGACGCCCATCGCCTGCGCTTTTTCCCGGTCCACCTCAAGCGCTGCGCTGACGCCCTCTGGCAACCCCTCAATGTAGACATCCCTCACCACGCCGCCCTGATTGGCCTTTTCCGTCAGCGCTGTGGCCGCCTGCAACAAGGCGGCGTAACCGCGACCGGCGCGATCCTCGAGGTAAAGATTAAAACCTGATGACGTCCCCATATCGGAGATGGCGGGCGGCATCAGACTCATTACCGTGGCGGCAGCGTCGTTGCTCATTGTGGCCTGAACAAATTCCGCTTCGCCATTCGCGGTTGCGCCCTGGCGCTCGCCCCAGTCCTTCAGCGTGGTAAAGGCCAGTGCGGTGTTCGGGCCGGAGCCGGAAAAACCAAAGCCGAAAATAGAGATATTGCTGGCAATGCCGGGCCTTTCCATAATCGCTTTTTCAAGCCGATCGACCACATAGCGGGTTCTTTCCAGCGTGGCGTCTGACGGCAGCTGGATCGACGTCATGAAGTAGCCCTGATCCTCATCGGGGATAAACGAGGAGGGCAGCGACGACCAGGCGGCAAAAACCGCCGCGCACAGCACCGCGTAAATCAGCATAACGCGGCCGCTGCGGCGCAGCGTGGCGTGCAATCCTCGCTCATAGCGGGCCGTCAGGGCATTGAAGCGGCGGTTAAACCAGCCTGCAAAGCCTTTCTTCTCCTCGCCGCGCTGCGCAACCGGCTTCAGCAGCGACGCGCACAGCGCGGGAGTCATGGTCAGCGCAAGGAAAGCCGAGAACAGAATGGAAACGGCCATCGAGAGCGTGAACTGGCGGTAGATGACCCCGACCGAGCCGGTAGCGAATCCCATCGGGATAAACACGGCGGTCAGCACCAGCGTAATGCCGATAATCGCTGGCGTGATCTCGCGCATCGCCTCACGCGTCGCCTCTTTCGGCGACAGGCCTTTTTCCGCCATCAGGCGCTCAACGCTCTCTACCACCACAATCGCATCGTCCACGATGATGCCGATAGCCAGCACCATGCCGAACATAGTCAGCACATTAATGGAAAAACCGCTTACCAGCATCACGGTAAAGGTGCCGAGCAGCGCCACCGGCGCGACAATTGCCGGAATAAAGGTGCAGCGCAGATTTTGCAGAAACAGCAACATCACGAGGAAAACCAGCACCATGGCTTCAATAAAGGTGTGTATGACTTTCTCAATCGACAGCTTCACAAAGGGCGCGGTATCAAACGGCACCGAGAACGCCATGCCCTTCGGCAGCACCGTTGAGAGTTCATTCAGTCGTGAACGGACGCCTTCTGCAGTGCTCACAGCATTGGCACCGGGCATCAGCTGAATCGCTGTTGCCGTGGCGGCGTGTCCATTTTCGCGAATAGCGAACGCGTAGCTTTGCAGCCCCTGCTCCACGCGCGCCACGTCAGCCAGCCGGACGCGCGAGCCGTTATTCAGCGCCTTAAGCGTAATGTTGCGGAAATCCTCCACCGAACTGAGCTGTCCGCGCACCGTGAGCGGGTAAGTGACGGACTGGCCGGGCTGCGCGGGTTCATCGCCGATTCTGCCGGGCGAGACCTGTGCGTTTTGCTGGCTCAGGGCGGTAGTGACGTCGCTGACCGACAGCTTATAGTTGAACAGTTTGATCGGATCCAGCCATATGCGCATCGCTTTCTCCGCGCCAAACAGCTGAACTTTGCCAACGCCCGGCACGCGCCGCAGCTCCTCAGAAACGTTACGCGCAAAATAGTCGCTCAGGTCCTGTTCGCTGTACTGCCCCGTGGGCGAGCGCAACCCGACAATCATCAAAAAGCCAGAATTGGCCGCCTCCACGTTTAGCCCATTCTGGCGGACGGTTTGCGGCAAACGGGGTTCAACCACCTTAATCTTGTTCTGCACATCAACCTGAGCGAGCTTGATGTCCGTGCCGGGTTTAAAGGTCACCGTGATGCTGGCCGTGCCAGAGGTATCGCTTGAAGACTCGAAGTAGAGTATGTCGTCGACGCTGGAGATCTCTCTTTCGATCAGCGAGATAACCGACTCATTCATGGTTTCTGGCGTGGCGCCCGGATAGGTTACCGTAATGCTGACGCCCGGCGGCGCCACCGAGGGATACTGCGCCACAGGCAGCTGCGGAATGGCAATGAAGCCTGCCAGTACGATAAACAGGGCGACAACCCAGGCAAAAACAGGCCTTTCAATAAAGAATTGCGGCATTGGTATATCCGGGGGTTAAGCGGGAGAAGGTCATTTTTGGTTCAGGCTCAGATTTGCCCGGTGTTGACGCGGCGGCCGATATCCTTGAGCTGGGAGTACTTTTCCAGCAGCTGCGGGCCGTCATCCAGACTCATGGCGAACATCCACATATAGGTCATCACCGAATAGATATGACCAGCATCGCGAACGCCGTTTAGCGTCATGTGGAGAATGGTCATGGCGAACAGCAGCGCAGTCACGCACCCAATAGCCAGATATCCCATGGCTTCACGATCGGAAAGGCGGATACGCAAACCTGCCAACACGCCGTAATGCTTCGCCAGTGAAGGCGCTCTGGCCGTGCTGACAAAACCCACCTCTTTTTCCAGCCGGTTATTCAGGCGCACTAACAGCGCTTCGTTTTTACGCGTGAAGCCGGGCAGAAAGCCGCCAAAGAAGACCAGGATGGCGATACAGGCGATGCCGGTCCAGAACTCAATAGCCAGCAGCATCACGGCAGCTCCCGTAATCGACGCAACGGACGTGATAAGCACCGGCAGATGCTTCTCGAAAAAATCGACGAATTCGCGCGACAGCGTCACGCGCGCCACAATGGTCGATGCGCCCTGATTTTCGCTGCGCTGCGTCAGGATCACCGGGACCGCGAGCTCGGCGTAAATACGGGCAAAAGTGCGGGTATCTACGCTGCGGCGCGCGGCGCCAATCGCCCACATAATGAATACCATGCCCGCGTATAGCATAGCGTGCAGCGCCCGTCCCGAAAGAATGGCGTTGATGGCAAATCCCGCCAGTAGCGGGTAGAGCAGATACATGACGTTCTCGGCAACGACCAGCAAAAAAGTAAGCAATAGCTTTTTCCTATGCCGACGTCCCAACATTTTCAGGGTCTGCAGAGCGCTGCGAGCAGGCGCAGGCGGCGCTGGCGTTTTGAATGTTTGCATGTTTAACTTCTGATTATGATGTTCTTGAGCGGTTGCTCAAGACTGGGGTGAGTCTATTTGAGCACTTGCTCAAAGTCAATGCAGGGAAATAATGAACCTATGCCAGCTGAAAATCTTCGCGCTAAAATCCTCGACGGAGCGATAGCGCTTTTTATTGATAAAGGTATTGATAAAGTGACGACCCGGGAGCTTACCGAGCATGTCGGTATCTCACGTAGCCATATCTATCACTATTTCCGCGACTGGCGTTCGCTCAGGCTGGAGGCGGTTGAGCGTTTCATGCAGACCGATCTTGAGGCTTTTATAGAGGCTATTGCAGGTTTCGCGCCTGATGTCGCGCTTGATGCTTTTATCACCAGCTTGCCTGCAACCCAGGATGCGGACTGGCTGCTGTACAATTCGGTCTGGACGCAGGCCCAGCACGATCCGGCCTATGCCGATTTGGCCATGAACAACATGAACAGGTGGTTTAGCCTTTTAGAAAGGCTCATTGAAACGGGCATTGGTCAGGGCCTTTACCGGCAGGTCGATGTGGCGCGCACCGCCCGCATAATAGGCGGCGCGGTGAATGGCTATGCCGATATTCTGAGCGTAAGCCCCACAGCAGCGGGCTTTCAGCAAGCGAAAGAGGACTTACGTGAGTTGGTTAAGCAGCTTTTAGATGTTGCTGCGTGAATCTTCTGACCTGCTTAATCCGTAACTGGCATTTCCGGCCGCAGGCCGTATGTATCGGCATCCTTCATGCAGATAAAGGCGTACCCAAGCCAATGTCCGCTATGAGCGAAAAGCGGACGTTACTGGGTTAAATTTGGTAGTTTGTTTAATCCCGAACACAATCAGTGATAAACCAGTCCGCCATCTTCAGCATACTGGCTGCCGATGATTTCAGCTGCTTTCACTCCTGTAATATGCCTGAATCACTACTAAGATTTTAGCAAACAGAGCGAAGAGAACATGTTTTTTCGACGATCTTAAAGAGAAGAACACCTATTAAACCTCCGATAAGCACATTGAAAGCGCGCGTAAATATGAGACTGGTTTGTTCGTCGAGCATTGTGACGACAAAAGCAACGCTGGTACAACGTATAAAATACTCCAGGGTATAGTTTTTAAAACTGACAAGACTAAGTACAATCACTATTGCACCGGTTTCAACCAGAAAGGCATTATGAGGAAGCACAGTACCAATAAGCATACCTGCAAGTCCTCCTGCAGCTACACCAATCGCACGGGATTGATATTTTCTATGGGAAGTTTTCATTTCGCCGGTAATAACACTAACGGCAGACCAGATTAACCATTGGCCTTGTAAAATATGTTCGGATTCGACAATCATAGAGCATAAAAAAACAGCGATTGCGCAAGCTAGCAAAGGTGACTTATATTTTAATTTTGCACCGAGTTCGGGATTTTTTCGGCGGTGAAAAAGAGAGCGTGAGCGTAAAAAAACTCTCCACTGATGGAACAGACTCAGCACTAATGTTGGCAGTGTTGCAACCCATATATAGAGGAGCAGAGGTAATGTGCAAGTGTAGCTAAAATTAGCAGGGAGGTTTTTATTAAATTCAAATGCTAGATAGAGCGCTGGTATAAATGTAAAGCTTCCCGCCACTCGTAAGTTATTTCCCCATCCTGCCAGTCGAAGCGTAAGTGCTGCGGTACTACTGCAAATTAAAGAGAAAAGTAAAGCGTGGTCTGCAAGATTTATAAAAGCAAAAAAACAAACGCTGATCATCGCGCTGTGTATGATTACCATCACAGGTGAAGTCTCAAGCCTGTCTTGCACAATAAAGGTTGATATAGAAACTAGCATTGCCTGTTGCCATTTTTCATCGCTAAAGACAGAAGACAGAATAATTGTAGGAAGTAAATTAACAATTGCAGCGTATATTTTTCTTAAATTAATATTTTCACCAAACCATTTTGTGACAGGGTCGCAGGTAGAACGCATTTCTTCCTCATGATTTTATCGGGTTACTATCGCTGTTGCTTAAAAATTGAATTTACAAAATTATAAAGTACCTCTTCATAACAGTAGCATGCTCCATAAATTACTCTTCCAGCCATCATCAGTAAATTATCATGATGCTGTGCGTTGACAGATAAATGCAGTTTAAAATTATGAAAAAAAGCACTGGATGCGTTACATGTTTAGGTTTTCCATTTTTTTCATGCTTAAACCTCCTGCTATTAACCAATACACGCTGGGAGTATAAATAGGTTAAGAGCAATATTTTTCGTTACCAGTTATTTATGGCTACTATCGCAATAACATCATGCTTTATACTCTGCAATACGAGAAAGCGATTCACTGACAAGTATCAGTGCACGAATTTCCTCAATTGTGAGCGTATGAGATATTGCTTCAGAAAGCCAGCATTCGCGCTTTTTCCGGTTTCTGTTCAATACATCCTGCCCTGCCTGAGTTAAAAAAATATACGACAGACGTTTGTCGGTACTGCTTTTTTGCCGCGTTATGAGTTGGTGCTTTTCCAGTATTTTGAGTGTGGCTGCCACATTAGATGATGCCATACCTTCTGTCTCCGCCAGGTAAGAAGGCGTTACATCTTTTCTTTTCCTCTCAATGGCGCCCAAAAGAAGAATCTGTGCCATGGTCCATTCGTTATTTTGTATTTCTTTTTTCAGACGACGCGACAGTGCCATTACGCCCTCACGCAGGGCAGTAAGTTCACTGGACGTAAAACATTTGTCATTTTCCATGGGGTTTCTCCTGATCACTAATCCGATCATACCATTGCTTTATTGCTATGTAAATATAGCTATTTTTTATAGGTATTATTGTTTAATGCGTAAGCACCATACCCTGTAAATCATGTTAGCGGGTCAAAACAATAATCTCTAAGGTTATCAATCCGCGCGAGGATCCGACGGTTAATTAAGGTAAGCACGGCACCCTCAGAGCTTTGCATAAGCTTTGACGTAAAATTCCTGTCTGGGCAATGCGAGTTCCCGATAGGTTTGATAATTCTGAACTAGCAATCCAACTACCAAACAGGTATTACAGTAAGCATGTCATGCAAAGTAGATGTTAAAAGGGCTGCTGACACTGCTTCCTGCCGGATTAAGAAGAGTCGTTACCTGTCACATCATTTAAGGTACTAATTTAGCGTTGCAGACAGAGCATTTTTAGGCAGTCTGCGGACTGTGAAGCGTAGCGGCAGAGCGTGAATGACCATCCAATCATGCGAGTTAGTTATACTATTCAGGAGTCTTCAAAATTAACTCAAGCTGCATAGCGCGTGATAAAGATCAGTAACTTTTGGGCATGCCGGCTGAGTCTGACGCTAACGATCAGCCTGAAATATGATCCCACGCGAACAGGTATCATGACTGCGCAGAGTTTCATTACCTATCGCATAAGTTGCAAAGATCACTTCTGCCATTAACCCGGCATGAGGGTCAATTTTGTTGCGCAGCGTTATTGTATGTACACAAAAAATCGAACATTTTCTGAGCGCCCGGTGAAAGTGCCTGGGTATTGTGTATACCAATCCTGAGCGTGCGTGCGGACCATGCATCCCGAAGTGTTATTGCTTTAAGCTTAGAGCCTAAAGATACGGATGTAATTGCACCATAAGGAAGCACGCCAATCCCCATCCCTGCTTCGATCATTCTGCATACCACATCGAAGCTCGAGACCTGCACGTTAACTTTTAAAATGCGGCCAGCATCAATAGCCGCGTCTGTCACGCGGCGCAAAAGGGAGCTTCCCTGCATTAATGCAACAAAATTCCAATCCAGTGAATCAGCAAACCATATACTTGATACCTTTGCTAAAGGGTGATCGGCCCGAACTAAAAGCACAAGCCTGTCCTGATGCCAGTTAAAAGTTTTTATGTTGGTGGCATCGACATTATCGGCAAAAATGCCAATATCGCATTTTCCGGTATCGACAGCATTAATGACTACTTCACTCAATGCTTCTTCAAGATGAATTCTTACACCCGGGTGAGTCTGATAGAAGCCTGCAAGGTACGTTGGCATAAACTGGATAACGGCTGAAAAATTGGCAGCGATACGCACGTGACCTACATGGCCGGCAACATAATCGCTCATCTCGCTAGCCATTGTATTCATGCCATCCAGTAACTTTCTGGCATGACGGACCAGGCCATGTCCTGCTGGAGTTAACTCAAGCCCCCGGGGCAGCCGGACAAATAACTGGCAATTAAGTATCTTCTCAAGTTCAGCAATTCGTTTACTGACCGATGAGAGTGATATGTTTGCGCCAGCGGAAGCTCTGGTCAGGCTGCCGGAATCGGCAGCCAGGAGAAACACTCGCAAACTTAACAAATTTACGTGATTTACATTCAAAGAAACAATCCGTATCAGTTGCTCTGCCTTATCTCACGATCATCTTTTTGTCTAAGACGTTCAGGCAGTCCAAACAAGAGAATAAGAAAACACAATAAACAAAGTGTCGCGATGGTGTAAAGCGCAGGAGTGGTGCTGCCAGTATAGTCTCTGATTGAACCTACCATCACAGGACTGACTATTCCCCCCAGCTGACCCAGTGTGTTGATGACTGCGATACCCCCGGCAGCGCCTGCACCACTAAGAAGCTTAGCCGGCATTGTCCAGAATGTCGGTACAGCCCCCAATACGCCAGCACCAAGAATGGCAAGTGATAACACCAGCATCACAGTGTTACTATCGAAAATCCCTGCGCATACAAAACCGGTACCGGTGAGAAACATTAAGCCTGCAAGGAAGTAGCGACGTTCCCCTGTAGCATCAGAAAATCGGCCGATCAAAAGCATCGTTATCGCTCCACACAGATAAGGAATCGCGCTGAGTAAACCCAGTATTTCAGGATTTGATATACCTGTTGATCTGATCAGTTGTGGAACCCAGAAGTTCATACCATAAGAGGCTGTTTGAATGAGAAAATAAATGAACCCCAATAATATAAAGCCAGGCATTTTTAGAGCAGCGAGCAGTGAATGACCATGAGCATGGCGGTTCTGGTGCGTTATCCGAGCGGATAAAAAAAGCTTTTCTTCATCCGTAAGCCATCTTGCCTCTGCCGGTCGATCGGTCAGACACTTCAGAACAAGCACTCCCAGCAAAATGCATGGCAGGCCGCCCAGTAAAAATAACCAGTGCCACCCCTCAAGCCCTAACGCACCATCCAGTCGTCCAAGCACAACACCAGAAAGGGGGGCACCTACCAAGCCAGAGAATGCAGAAGCAAGAAACAATATTGACGTCACCCGGCCTCTGAAGCTCGATGGAAACCAGACAGTGAGATAATACAGAATGCCTGGCGCAAAACCCGCCTCCATCGCTCCTATCAAAAATCTCAGGAGATAAAACTGCCATTCGGTTTGAACAAACATCATGAGGCAGGTTGTAATTCCCCATGAAATCATAATTCTCGCTATCCATCGACGCGCCCCAACTTTATAGAGGAACAAGTTGCTGGGAACCTCAAACAAAACATAGCCTACGACAAAAAGGCCTGCACCAAAGCCATAAGCAGTATCAGAAAGATTCAGGGCGTCCTGTAACTGAAACTTTGCAAAACTAACATTGATACGATCAAAGAAAGCAAAAAAATAGCAAATTATGATCAGTGGCATCAATCGAAATGCTACCTTTTTAATTATTCTTCTTTCATTCATGATATCCTGAGTAACTCCACCATCAAGGGTAGTAGTTTTATAATTCATGGTGTTCTCCAGCGAGTGACTTTATTTTTATATAAAATATGTAGGGTTAATTAGTTATACTCACTTATGATCTCGGAATGAAGAATAAAATCTTCGGTGAATCTCCTCACGATTTTATAACGTGATATGGTCTGTGCTTTCTTTTATGCGGGTGTACGATATCTTCTGGCTCGCTTTCCTGCCTGAACGATGCTGCTATTTACCGGGCGTGCAATCAATTGCGGCAATGATTCGGCAACACTAATAATCAAATCAAGGTCAACTCCTGTTTGGTATCCCATCAGCTCAAGCATGTGAACAGTATCTTCAGTGCTGGCATTTCCACTTGCCCCTGGCGCAAATGGACATCCGCCCAGCCCGCCTGCTGCAGAGTCAAAGCTCACTACGCCGGCCTCAAGCGCTGCGAGTGTGTTAGCCAGAGCCAGTCCACGGGTATCATGAAAGTGCAGTGTTAACATAAGCTCTGGAAACCGTTCGAGTACAGTTTTGCATAGTTTATATACCTGTGAGGGATAAGCCATGCCTGTTGTATCGCAAAGTGTGATGCCAGAAATGCCATAGTCCGAAAATGCCTCAATCAACCTGATGACTTCATCAGGAGAAACATCACCTTCAAAAGGACAGCCAAAAACAGTAGATAAAGATATATTTAGCGGAATATTTTTGTTTTGAAAAGATTGATTGTCTGCCTCAGCTGACGGACGGATTCACTACGTGTCATTCGTAAATTTGCAACATTGTGACTTTCACTCACAGACATCACGAGATTAGCTTCATCGAGCATGCAGCTCAGTGCGCGCTCTGCGCCGCGCAAATTTGGCACTAGCGCGGTATAACGTGTTTTCGGGTTTCTATCTATACTTTTCATTACCTCTTCAGCATCTCTGAGAGCGGGGATCGCTTTTGGTGATGTGAAAGAGGTCACTTCAATTTTGGCGAAACCGCATCTGCTGAGTTTATTAATCATTGATATTTTATCTTGCGTATTCAAATATACAGATTCATTTTGCAGCCCATCACGTGGGCAAACTTCGTTGATCAGTAATTTGATATGGATATTATCTTCAGAGTTAAACATCAGATAATCCCTCTCGATTTCAAATCGTCTTGCTGTGACGGACTTAACCCCAGTGCTAAGAGCACTTCATTGGTATGTTCACCCAGAGTGGGTGCTTTACTGCGTATCTGCCCCGGAGTTGTCAGTAACTTTGGTACGATTCCCGGTAATGTCACAGGTGTCCCGTCCGGCAGACTATCTTTGATAAGCATGTCGCGCTTGATAAAGTGAGGGTCTGCCGCAATGTCTGCGGCGTCATAAATTTTACCCGCGGGCACGCCACCTTCATTCAAATCTGAAAGAACTTCTGTCAATGTTTTTTTCTTTGTCCACTGATTGATTGCGTCATCAAGCATTTCTACATGACGTACGCGGCCATCGTTGTGCTTCAGTTCTTCCATTTCGGCAAGATCAGGCCTGTTAATAGTCAGCATCAGTCGCTGAAAAATTGAATCGCCGTTACCTGCGATCAGAACATACTTGCCGTCTCTGCACAGGTAGGCATTTGTCGGTGCAATACCAGGCAAACTACTGCCTGCAGGTTGTCTTATGTGTCCTGATATTGAGTATTCAGGAATAAGACTTTCCATCATGTTAAACACCGCTTCATACAAAGCGACGTCAATCTGCTGACCCTGTCCACTCAGGTCACGATGGCGCAGTGCGAGAAGGATCCCAATTACACCATGTAACGCAGAAAGGGAATCACCTATTGAAATACCCACTCTTACAGGCGGCCTGCCCGGTTCACCTGACAGATACCGTAGCCCGCCCATTGCCTCACCAATTGCTCCAAATCCTGGACGGTCACGATAGGGACCTGTTTGCCCATATCCGGAAACACTCAGCACAATGAGACCTGGATTGAGCTCATGCAAACTTTCCCAGCTCATCCCCCATTTATCCAGCGTGCCCGGACGGAAATTTTCAATGAGCACATCTGCTTCTTTTAAAAGCGATATTGCAATTTCCTGACCTGCTTTATCTCTCAAATCGAGTGTAAGAGAGCGTTTGTTCCGGGATTGTGCTGCCCACCATACAGAATTTCCGTTGTGCAATAACCGCCACTTACGAAGAGGATCACCCTTTAAAGGGGGCTCAATTTTTATGACATCAGCGCCGAACTCAGCAAGCATACGTCCTGCCATAGGCCCGGCGATAAGCTGGCCCATTTCAATGACTTTGAGATTCTCTAAAGGCAACATCATTTACTCCTCTTGTTCACCTGATATTTACATTCCCACGTTACCGGGAATAAGAATGGTGAGAATTTCAATTTTCTCCATACCCCTTTCAATTAATGAAAGGCAGGAGGTGCCAGAAAGACTTCATGAAGTAAAGTTTTTTATATACATGAAGTTAAATGCACATGATTGAGGGGCTGTAACTTAGTAAATGATTTTTTCTTGTTAGTGACTTGCCATTTATGAGAGTGCTGTCAAATAAATACTGTGCAACATTGGACCTGGTTAAAAGCATTTCTGCTGAACACATTATATCGCTTAGAAAAGTACAAAGTCGAAATCAGGTCAACTCAACTCAAATCTGTTAGGTGTCAGGCTGGATAGTGAAATACATTCCCGGATTTCCGCATGTCCGCTTCTGGCACAAAGCGGACATTCAAGAAAGACAACGTCCGCGTGGAGCGAAAAACAGCCTTCAGCTCACCCCCATCATTTGCCACCCGTATTGGATAGAGGCTCAGAATCAGGCGTAACAGGGGGGATCGTGCTTCACCTGTAAAGCTCGTTATCGCGGTCAGGAGAAACTCTTTCCTTAATCAGGGGAAGCACGCGTGAATGGGAGATCAGACGCCGTTTTTACAGAACTCAGCAATCGCCGCAGGCTTTCTGAACTTCTCTGACAGCCGCAGGCTAAGCAAAGCCAGAACAATAAAGGCGACAGATATCCCGGCCAGCCCGTAAAAACCCGTTAACGGATAAATCCATGAAGCCACTGCCGAGCCAAAACCTATGCCACCAAACATAAAGGCGCTGGTCAGCGCCAGCGCAATGCCGCGGTGCCGGACAGAGGAGAGTTCAACGATCCTGCGCTGCTGGCTGGGCCAGAGCAGGTCTGTGGCAAAGGCCCAGAACACCAGCGCCGTCAGCAGCAGGCCCAGCGTTTTCGGCAGCAGAACAATCAGCACCGTATCCAGGATAAGCAGCGTCATGCCGCTCAGCAGCAGCTTTTCAGCGCTAAAGCGTGCCGCCGCCCGGGTAACCCACAGATTTCCCAGCACGCCGGCGATGCCCAGCACCGCCAGCGCCGCAGAAACCGCATGGGTGCCGCCGGCGTAGGTGTCGCGGATCAGCGGGGCGATAAAAGAGTAAAAGCTATAGACCCCGGAGGTAATGAAAAACACCACCAGGAAGGCGGTCAGGTATTTTCCTTCAGACAGGACGCCCGTCATCTCGCTAAGCCGGATACGCGAGCCCGCGCTTTTATCCGGCACCGTCAGCAGGACGTTCAGCCCACTCAGCAGGCTCACCAGACCCACCAGCGCAAACAGCGTTCTGGCACCCCACAGGCTGGCAACCCACGCGGCAAGTGGAATACCGGCCAGGCTCGCCATCGATACCCCGAGCAACACCATGCCGATAGCTCGCCCGCGCTGCTGTTCATGCACCAGCTCGGAACCGAGCGCAACCAGTACCGGGCCGATAAAGCCTGCGCCCACGCCCATCAGTATGCGCGAGGCAACCAGCGCGCCGTAAGCTGGCGACAGCGCAAAAGCAAAGGCACCCAGACCAAACAGCCCGATGCCTGCAAGCACCAGCTGACGACGGCGCAGATGCCCAAACAGCACCTGAACCAGCGGGGCGGCAAGCGCAAAGGTCAGACCAAATATGCTCAGCAGGCGCGCGCTCTGCGCATCGGTCAGCTGCCAGGCAGCGGATATCGCGGGCAGACTGCCGGCAACAGAGAGCGCTCCTGTAGCCTGTACAAAGTAAGCGATGCTCAGCGCGCGCAGGGCGCGGCGCTGGGAAGTGGTGATAGTGGCCATGATTCATCTCCGGCATAAGAACAGGGGCTGGACGCCCCTGTCTCGTTTACTGAACAGGAATTGGGTTATCCGCGACAGACTGGTTGAACTGGTTCACCAGGGCATGTTCGTTCGCGCCCGGGTTATCACGCACCGGCAGCACGCGATCGACGATGGCTTCAATGGTATCGGTGCCCAGTTTGTCAAAGGTTTCGCGGATAAAGTCCTCCAGCGGCATGGCGCGCGGATCGCCGCTCTTGTAAATCAGGTCGGTATCGACCCAGGGCGGAGAGATCTCAATCACCTGCACGCCGCTGTCGCGCAGCAGGAAGCGCTGCGACAGGGTATAGGAGTGGATGGCGGCCTTGGTGGCGGAGTAGAGCGCATTGGTCGCCAGCGGCAGGAACGCCAGTACCGAGCTGTTGTTGATCAGCACCGCATCAGGCTGCTGCTTCAGATGTTCGATAAAGGCGGCGCTGACGCGTACCGGCCCGAGAATATTGGTATTAAGCAGCGTGACCGCCTGCGCATCGTCCAGCTCGCCGGCCGCGTTGTCGAAAGGCATAATGCCGGCGTTATTGATAACCACGTTCAGCGCCGGATAGCGCGTCAGCACGCTTTGCGCAGCGGCTTTGATACTGTCAGCGCTTGTTACGTCCAGTACCACATAATCCATGCCCGGACTGGCCGCGGTCACCTCCTTCAGCAGCGCCTCACGGCGTCCAGAGATAATCACCTGGTTGCCCAGCTGATGAAATTTTTCTGCCATTGCGCGGCCGATGCCGGAGGTGCCGCCGGTAATGAAAATCGTGTTATTAGTCAGTTTCATAATCATATTCCTTCAAATGAGTCGTTATAAGGTTATTAAGAGGTCGGCGTGAATCAGTGAACAGAAACAGGTTGATAGCGCTGAGCCGGCGCGTCGCTGCCAAGATGCGGGATCATCGCCTGGCGCGCCTGCTCGTATTGTGTCCACAGGGTTTCATCTTGCAGGGAGGGGATGGTGATCAGCTCGCCGCGGGCAAAGCCTCTGAGCGCGGCGTCTACCATCGCCTGCGCGCTCATCACGATTTTTGGATCGAGTTGCTCTACGGGCAGGCCGCCGTTATCCCAGAACGGGGTGGCGGTCGCGCCGGGCAGTACGGCCTGCACCTGAATACCCTGACCGGCCAGTTCATGATGCAGCGACTGCGTAAACGCCAGCACATAGGCCTTACTGCCGCCATAAACGCCGTTCAGTAACTCAGGTGCGATACTGACAATAGAGGCGATATTGATGATGGCACCGCGCCCGCGCTCGACAAATCCCGGCACCACGGCGTAGGTCAGGCGGGTCAGGGCGGTGACGTTCAGGTTGATCATGGCGGTCATCTGCTCTGCGCTGCTTTGTAGCAGCGGCGTGTGGGTGCCGATGCCGGCATTGTTCACCAGAAGCGTGATGCTGGCGTCCTGACGCAGCTTCTCTTCCAGTCTGGCAAGCTGGGCAGCATCGGCCAGGTCAGCGGCGACAACCTCGACGCTGCGACCGCTGTCGGTGGTGATATGCTCCGCCAGCTGGTTCAGCCGGTTATGGTTACGCGCCACGATAATCAGGTCATAGCCCATACGTGCCAGGCGGCCAGCGTAGAGTGCGCCCATGCCGGTAGAGGCGCCGGTGACAACGGCGGTGCCGCGGTCGGTGTGTGTCTGCTGCGTCATGATGTTCACCTTGTCAGTTATCGGGTTGGTGAATTCATAGTACGCAGTCAGGCACCGGCGCGGCTGACAAGAAAGGGTGTGTTTCAGGACATCATGATGGCCGGATTAACGGACATCATGATGGGAGAGGCGGGCAGAAAAATGAGGGGTCAGGCTTTGCCGGTACGTATAGACTGCGGCGGAATACCATAGCCGCGTATAAAGACCTCACGCATATGCCGCCGGTCGCGAAATCCGGACTCACGCGCAATCACTTCCATCGGCAGCCTGCTCTGCTCAATCAGCAGCCTGGCATTTTCCAGCCGCAGCGCCTCCACCGCTTTTGCCGGAGACTTACCGGTTTCAGAGCGAAACAGCCTGCTGAGCTGGCGCGCGCTGACGTGTACCGCATCCGCCATCTCTTCAATGGTTAAGGGCTTGCTGAGGTTTTTGCGCGCATACTCCAGCGCAGACTGCAGGCGATCGCTGCGCGGCGAGAGCATCAGCAGCTCCGAGTGCTGGGTTTGTCCACCAGAGCGGCGGTGGTGCATGACCAGCAGATGCGCCACGGAGCGCGCCACCTCTGTTCCCAGATCCTTCTCGACCATGCCCAGCGCCATATCGAGCCCGGCGGTTAAGCCAGCTGATGTCCAGACGTGGTCGTCGATGATAAAAATGCGATCTTCCTCAACCCGGGTGGAGGGGTGCATCGTTTTCAGGGTCTGCGCGTGGATCCAGTGGGTAGTCGCCCGGCGTTCGTCAAGCAGTCCGGCCTGGCCCAGCACGAAGGCACCGGTGCAAATACCGGCCACGCGGCGCGCTTTCCGCGCATGGGTCTGCAAAAAGGTCACCACGCCGGGCGTAGCCGGCAGCTCAACCGGCGTCAGCACTCCGGCCACCAGCCAGGTATCAATGGGCGCCTCGCCATCAAGCGTTTTACTGTCGACGCTGAAGCCGTACGAGGATAAAACGGACCCCCCATGTTCGGAGTAAACCGCACAATCATAGAAGGGTTCCCCCTTAACCTGATTGGCAAACTCAAAGATACTCAGCGTGGACAACCCTAACACCTGAAAGTAATCAGAAATCAGCAAGCCTACCCGATGCATCATCTTCTCCTGCTTCAGCCCAGCGCCGGAACGGTCTGCGTTGCCGATATCGCTGAAAATGTTAAGCGTTAACAATACCCTGATTGCGGTACTGCACATACTGCCTTTTTTAAAATGATTAAACCTCTCTCCAGAATCTGAATGTTCATTTTCACTTTCCGCGTGAAAGTGTTTGCGCGCACTGCGCCTGTTTCACAGGAAAGGGTCACCCTATTATTTATTTCACACAAGGCAGCGGAATTATCTGGCCGCCCTGACAAATAACCCTGAATATCTCAATCACTGGCTAAGGAAATGAAAATGAAAACTGTAAAATCTGCGCTGATTATTGCCGCTCTGTGCGCTATTTCGTTTGGCAGCGTTGCTCAGAGCATTACCGCAACGGGTTCAACGCTGGATGAAGCTGAGTCGAAAATTGCCCAACAGGCTAAAAAAGCAGGCTCTGATTATAAAATTACCGAAAGTTATGCTGGCAATCAGTTCCATATGACGGCAGAGCTGAGCAAGTAAATATAAAATGAGAAAAAGGCCATTTCACCGAAATGGCCTTTTTCATTTATGCGCTCTGGTTAGCGGGTAATACCGCCTGCGCACCGGTGGCGAAAGCCGGATGCGTGCGCATCAACGCCGTAATAGACCTCAGATGTTCGCGCAGCAGGCCGTGCAGCTCCCGGATCGCCGGAGAAAATTGCTTACGGTGAGGACAAATAAGATTCAATGGCACGGCTTCCCCAGGCTGTTCGGGAAGCAGCACTTCCAGCCGACCGGCCAGCACATCGCTGCTGACATCTATCCATGATTTATAGGCAATCCCCATTCCCGCGACTGCCCAGCGCCTCGTCAGATCGGCATCGTCGCATAACATTCTGCTACTGACCGTCAGCTGGCGCCGGACGCCATTTTCCGGAAAGGACCATTTATCGTAGGCGTGTCCGTTAAGGGTATAGAGCAGGCACTGATGCCTGAGCAAATCATCAAGGTGCTGCAGCCTGCCGTGCTTATTGAGATAGGCGGGTGAAGCGGTAAGCACGCGCCGGTTATCTTCGGCCAGCGGCAACGCGACGTAACTACTGTTTTCAAGCGTCCCATAGCGGATGGCCACATCCACCGGATCGCGAAAAACATCGCTGACGTGATCGGACAGAAAGAGGCGCAGGGATATTTTGGGATGTTTTTCACAAAAGGCGGTAATAACCGGCAGGATGATATTTCGCCCGATGTCTGACGGAATGGCTATTTTCAGTTCACCCTGAATTTCATCCTCACTTCCCTGCAGACGCTCGGTGCCCGCCTGCAGAATAGTCAGCATTTCCTGAGCATAAGGAAGCCAGGTTTCTCCCTCTGCGGTGAGGCGCAGGCTTCGCGTGGATCGCGCAAATAATCGCTTATTCAGGTCGCGCTCCAGACGGTTAACTGCGGCACTGACCTGACCCGGAAGAATATCGGCTTCACGGGCTGCGCGGGAAAAGCTGCCCAGCGCGGCGGAACGGACGAACAACGTAACATCTTCAAGACGTATCATTCAGGCTCCAGAAGGCAAATGTAGTCGGATCCGGTCAGGCGGTGACATTACTGGTCATCATCAGGTCTGATAAAGCGGAGCAGAGCGTTCACGCGCTCCTGCCAGGCCTGCGGCTCAAGTCTGTCATTAGCTTCCAGACAGGCCTCAACGAGAAAAGACCAGATAATTTCTGCCATTACGCCGGCATTTTTCTGTACGGGTAGGTTCATCCGTATCTGTTTAATGACTGCCCCGCGAAAGTCACGCACGATGTCCAGCGCAGCCTCGGGCAGAACGGCAACTTCACGCGTTGAGTTGATGATAAAGCACCCGGTAAACGCGGGATTATTAAAGGGCGCAGCCAGCAGGAATTGCTCAATATTTTGCCAGCCATAGGGCTGTTTTTGTAACAGATACTGGGCAGGCGCGCTACTGACATAGTGTTCCAGCGCGCTGACAAAAAGCTGTTCCTTACTGCAGAAGGTGGCGTACAGGCTTGAGCGATTAATGTCGGTCGCTTCTTCAAGCTGGCCAAGGCTGGTGCCAGCCAGCCCGTTCTTCCAGAAGAGAGGAATAACGCGACTCAGAACGTCTTCATTGCTTATTTTTCTGGGTCTGGCCATCGGGACCTCCGTTTTAAACCAATCATTTTAATATGCATCTTACCTGCGAAAAATACCACCCTGATAAAAATAAAAAACTGATCAGTTCAAAACTGCTTGCATTTTTGCAGCAGTAACGACTAGTTTTAAAACGATCGGTTTAAAACGGAATCCCAACATGAAAACCAAGACGCTTTCAGCCCGATATGCTTTCTGGATCAGCGCCGCCGTTGTTGCGCATACGCTCTGGACCAGCGCAGCACCTGCAATGATTTATCCGCTCTATGCCGCACAATGGCACCTCTCCTTTACCCTGATCACGGTGATTTTCGCCGTTTATCCGCTGACGGTTGTTGTGACGATGTTGCTGTTTGCGGGCCTGTCCGACAGGGCTGGAAGAAAATATGTCATGCTTGCCGGCCTGCTCAGCTCTGCTGTAGGCGTGCTGCTGTTTGCGGCTGCAGACAGCGTATCCGTGCTGTTAGCGGGGCGGGTCATGATGGGGATTGGCGTGGGATTATCGGCGGGTCCTTCGGCTGCGGCACTGGTAGATTACGCCGGTCAGGGTGGCTCAGCGCGCGCGGGTGCGGTGACTCTCGGGGCGCAGTCAGCGGGATTCGCCGCTGCTCTTTTGCTGGCCGGGGCGCTGGTTACCTGGGCACCGGCGCCTACCCGGCTGAGTTTTTATGTTCTCTTTGCGCTGCTGATAGTGCTGATCGTTCTTTCTCTGTTTATCCCGAGCGACCGTCCTGCAGGTGCCTCTGCCAGACTGCTGGCCCGCCCGGACGTGCCGGTATACCTGCGCCGCCCCTTCATCTATGCCGCGCTGGCGGTAACAGGGGCTTATACCCACGGGGTGCTGATATCGTCTTTAGGCGCTCAGATTGCCCGTTCTCTTATCGGTTCACCCAGCCCGTGGATTAACAGCGTGGCGCTGGCGCTTTTCCCCGTCGCGCTGGGCATTGCTGGCGTGTTTGCCAGAAAGATTGAGGTTCGCCGGTCAGTTATAACAGGATCGATTGTCTCCGCGGCGGGAATGGCCATTCTGTGTATCTCCGTATCTGAACAGAGTCTGATTTTTTTTATCAGCGCCTCACTTATCTCCGGCGCCGGCTATGCCTTTATGACCTTTGGCGGGCTGGGTCTGATTGCGCGTTATGCGCGGCAGTCAGATCGCGGCAGCGCCATGTCTATGCTGTTCGTTTTTGCCTATCTCTTTACCGGCGGGCTCGCCGTTCTCCTCGGCAAAATGGCCACGCAGCTGAACCTGGCGATAGCGGTCTATACCGGCGCGTTGATCCTTATTTTCATCTGCGTAGTACTGATTATTCCTGGCTTATTTCAGCTGCGCGGCACTAACCGCTCTTCTGCAGCCGACATCTGAACCTTTTCTTTCAACTCACTGACGCTGAGATGCCATGCAGCGTTACAGGTTTCTTTTCCGTAAATTCAGGAGAATACAATGTCCTTAAATATTTATCCGCTCAACCTGGGCAATATTACGCTTGATAAATCGGGCCTGGTGTTATTCCAGGATGCGGGCGTGAAAACCACTATTCCCACGCTGGGCTTCCTTATTACCGGCGGCGAGTATCCAGTTCTGGTGGATACCGGCTCGCGCTCAACAGACTATTACCGTCAGTTCGGATTTGAGGCTGAACAGACGCGGGAGATGACCCTTGCCTGGCTGCTTGCCCAGCATGGCCTGAAGCCTGCCGATATTCGCTACGTTATTCATACGCATGCCCATGTCGATCATGCCGGGGGAGATTATCTCTTTCCAGTGACCACGACGGTTTGCCTGTCGAGGCGTGAGCTGGCGTTCGCCGCCTCCGGCATTATGGGGCCGGCCATGTATGCGCTTGAAGATACCCGCCATCTGCTTGAACGCCTCTATACCAGAGGCGCGCTGCGCCTGTTCGACGTGGACGGTAGCTATGAGGAAGAGGTTATTCCGGGCGTAACGGTACGGCTGAGTGGCGGTCATACGCCGGGTTCGATTTCCGTGCTGGTTGATACCGCCGAGGGGATTGCCAATATTAGCGGCGATGTGGTGTACAACCTGCAGGGCAGTCTTATCGATCCCTTCCTCGACAGCCTGAACGCTGGTGAACCCACCATTACCGGCAACCGGGCAATGTCGACGCTTGAGGAAAAGACCGCGATCAAAAGAGCGCTGGCCGGCGTCCGGTTTATGCTGCCCAGCCATGACGTGCCTGCGCTCGTTCAGGGAGGCAGGGTTATTGGTCTGCTGCACAATGCCATCTCCCGTCCTGAAGTCCGCGTCACTGACTCCTCTGCCTATACGTTGCTGTAACTCTCCGCGGAGCCCGCCAGGCTCCGCCTTCAGGTTGTGATCTGCGGCATCTGTTTCCTGCTGATTTTCACTGCAAAAGTGAAAGTGCTGATGTGGTTGACCCGTTTTTCTGCACGCCCTGAGCCCGTAATCTCTCATTAACAAATCGATAGCGCTGCTGCTCACGCCATAATGAACGGGGACCACATCATGAAAGCTATTGTTTACAGCCAGAACGGACTGCCAGTTGCCAGTCCGCAGTCTCTTTACGAAACTGAATTACCGAAACCGCGACCGGGCGCCCAGGATCTGCTGGTAAAAATCAGCGCGATTTCGGTGAATCCCGTGGATACCAAAGTTCGTGCGGACTCGCCGGTGACGCAGCCGCGCATTCCAGGCTGGGACGCCGTTGGCACAGTGGAGGCTATCGGTGAGAGCGTTACCCTGTTCAGACCTGGCGACAAGGTCTATTTCGCTGGCTCCATTATCCGCCCGGGCTCGTATGCCGAATACAGTCTGGTTGACCAGCGTATTGCTGCTCACAAGCCCGCTTCACTGAGCGATGCGGACGCCGCTGCGCTCCCGCTCACGTCCCTTACCGCCTGGGAGCTGTTGTTTGACCGTCTTGAAATAAAGGAAGGACACGGCGACGCCATTCTCATTATTGGTGCCGGCGGCGGCGTGGGTTCGGTGCTCACGCAGCTGGCCAGCAAGCTGACCGGCCTTCGCGTTATCGGCACCGCTTCCCGCGCGGAGACGGCGGAATGGGTGCGCGAACTCGGCGCTCATGACGTCATCGATCACTCCCGTCCGCTGCTGGAGGGCCTGCGTGAAATCGGTGTCTCTTCCGTGCGATATGTCGCAAGCCTGACGCACACTGACAAACACTACCCGCAAATTGTTGAAGCGCTGGCACCACAGGGCCGGCTGGCTGTTATCGACGATCCGGAAACGCTGGATGCCTTACCGCTTAAGCGCAAGGCAGCCTCCCTGCACTGGGAACTGATGTTCACCCGCTCGCTGTTCCAGACCCCGGATATGATCCGCCAGAACGAGATTCTGGAGAGCGTGCGCCGCCTGATCGAGGACGGCACCCTGCGTACCACAAAAGGCGAGCACTACGGAAAAATTAATGCGGAAAACCTTCGGCGAGCGCACGGCTTTATCGAAAGCGGCCGGGCGCGCGGAAAAATCGTGCTGGAAGGTTTCTGATTTACCTGCCGGTCAGGCAGCAGGCTGGCCGGCTCCTTCAATCTCTCAGGAAGATGCAATGATGAAAACACCTATGATGAAAACGGCGTTAGCGCTCTCTGTGGCGCTGGTGGCTGGCAGCACTGCCCTGAATGCGCTGGCGACGGAGGCGCGCGCGCTGCCTGCCCTCAGCGAGCTTGCTCAGGATCGTGCGATCGGTAAACCCGAAGTCGTGGCCACGTTTAGCGGCGCTATGCCGACCGGCGTCACCGTTACCGAAACCGGCCGTATTTTTGTGAACTTCCCGCGCTGGGGTGATGACGTTCCGTTTACCGTGGCTGAGGTAAAAGGCAACCGGCTGGTGCCTTACCCAGACGCCGCCATAAATACCGCTGATAATTCTGCTCCCCGTACGCATTTGCTGAGCGTACAGAGCGTGGTGGCTGATGGCCGGGGCCGGGTCTGGATACTCGATACCGCCGCACCGGGCTTTTCAAAACCGGTTGCAGGCGGCGCAAAGCTTGTCGCGGTTAACCTGAAAACGAATCAGGTTGAGAAAACCATCGTTTTCCCGGCTGAGGTGATCAGACCCGCCACCTATGTCAACGACATGCGCTTCGATTTTCGCATCGGTAAAGCCGGCGTAGCGTACGTGACCGACTCCTCACTGTCCGGTACCGGTGCGATTATCGTCATTGACCTGGACAGCGGGAAAGCGCTGCGCCGTCTGGAAGGGGACCGCACAACATCGCCTGAGGCGGGCTTTTCACCTGTCGTAGAGGGAGAAACGCTGCTTCAGCGTCACGCGGACGGAACAACGGCACCATTCAGCGTGGCCTCCGACGGCATTGCCATCTCCCCGGATGGTAAAACGCTCTACTACAGCCCGCTGTCGGGACGTCACCTGTATGCTGTTCCCACGGCACTGCTGCGCGATCCGGCCGTCACAGAATCTCAGCTCTCGGCGTCCGTGAAAGACCTGGGGGAAAAAGGGGCGTCAGACGGCCTGGAAAGCGATGCGAATGGGGCAGTGTATGCCGGTGACTATGAGCGTAATGCTATCCGTAAGCTGCCAGCAGGTGGAGAGTGGACAACCCTTGCGCACGGGCCTGAAATCCTGTGGCCGGATACCCTGTCGGTTGGGCCGGATGGTTATCTCTACTTCACCACCAATCAGCTGAACCGCCAGCCCGGTTTCCACGGCGGGAAGGATTTGCGCCAGAAACCATATGCTCTGTTACGCATCAAGATTAATGCAGCACCCGCACCCACGCACTAAATCGCTTCATATCAGGGGGCCGTGGCCCCCGCTATCAGGAGCAGCCATGTTCAGTAAAATGTATGACGTTGATGAAGACCATATTGATTCTCAGAAGGTGGTCGACGGGCTTTACTACCCGTTCTATATGGAGTGGGCCCGTCATGCCTTTATGAAAGAGGTGCTGGGTATCGATAGTGAAGAGGAGTTCAGACAGGGACGCATTTATAGGGTGCTGGAGAACTCTCTTCGGTTTCGTCAGAGTCTGAAAAAGGGAGACAGAGTGGAGGTGACCTGCCAGCTGGAAAAAAATGTGAAGCGCAACCGCGTGAATTTCTACCCGCCAATCCGGGTTGAGGGCGTAACCTGCGCTGAAGCGACTTTTACCGCCACATGCCTTTTTAATGGTCGCCCGGTGATGCCCGAAGCGGTGACAAACGCGTTAACTTTCTGAAATGCTTCCCCAGGCCCGGCCCATCCGTGATGAAATTCACAGGCGCCGGTTTTTCTGCATCCCTCGCTGGTAACCCGGACTTCCTTAACGCCCTGCACGCGCATCAGCAGATTGACAGCATTGAGCGGTTCTCTGGCTGAAGACAGCGTTTGCGCCCAGGCCACGCTGAGCGTCGCGTCAGCACAGACGCAATCAGTGGGAATTGAGCTGAGGAAAGGTTTAAAGCCCCGACGTTTTACCCGCGGGGCTTCTTGCAGATCATCGGTAACGACGAATGAAGGTTCAGCGGTTTCTGTCCATAAACGTATCGGCAGAGCCGGCGTCAGGATCGATAAACACGACGTCACCGGGTGAGCGACGGGGCGTGTCAAGCGTCAGGAAAATCACAGGCTCTTCCAGCAGCACGGGAAGCGCATGCACGACGTTGCGCTCGAAAAAAAGCATGTCGCCGGGACCGAACTCAGCCTCGGTCGACGCATCTTCCATCCAGAACGTACCGCGTCCTGAAAGCACGTACAGGTATTCATCACATTCGCGGTGAAAGTGAGGGGGAACGCCCCGATAGGCCCTAAACACGCGGCTGCTGGCATCCGGGCGGTCGGTTAAATAGATATCGGCCAGCATCGTAGTGGCCTGCTCGGGCAGGTTTTTTGCAATGTCGGCCGGGTTGAAGCGCGCTGATTTCGGCGCGGTAACAGGCGTCATATCAGTTTCTCCTTAAGGGAGGCAGAGATAAAGGCAGTGAGCAGAAGCGGCGAATTCTTTCGCGCCTCTGCGCCACTGACGTCCTGAGCATTAGCTCACTTTGGGAAAATCAACGACGGTGTCGTTCACGCGGTTCACCATATTGGTAAACAGAATGGCGCTGACGGCACCAATGGTTTCGACCACCTGCTGGTCGCTGAATCCGGCCTCACGGAAGGTCTTCACGCGCTCGGCTGATACCGTCCCGCGTGTAGAAACGAGATACTGAACGAACTGCACCAGCGCATCGATACGCGCATCGCCGCTGAATCGAGCTTCACGCAGCTCTACCGTCTGCTCATCGGTGTAGCCCGCCTTTTTAGCCATCAGCGTATGAGCGGCCAGGCAGTAGTCGCATCCCGACTCTTCACTTACGGCAAGATTAATTGCTTCCAGCTCACGGGCGCTCAGGCTGCCTTTGTGCAGGGCTGCATTCAGCTGAAGCATCTGACCCAGAATGTCAGGTGAATTGCTGCCAATGGTCAGATAGGCATTAGGGACTTTACCCATGCTGCTCTTAATTGCGCCAAACAGCTGGGCGGTTTTGCCCGTGGCGTCGCTTTCTGTGATGGTATGTAAACGGCTCATAGTAAACTCCTGGTTTTATCTACGGGAATGGGTACCGGTGCCAGAGTCTTTGGGCTTTCTGACTCTGCCGCGCTGGATTCAGGAGTACAGTACTGCGGCTGGAAGAGATGAAAAACCTGCTGTCAGCGTCAGGACTTTATCTTGAAAAGGTAAAATGGAGATGAGGTCGGTGAGCTTCTTAATGGCCTTTCTGACAGGTTGCAGAACAGACGGTTGCTGGCCCTGGCACGCCATTCTCGGGCTGGCACACCGTCGCGCAACTGTGCGAGGCACGGGAACAGCCGTGGACCGCGGCAGAAATGGCGCAGCGCGTTTTCATGTCGCGTGCATCTTTCTTCAGTGCAGTCACGTAAATGCCGAAGAGCATCAATTCGGCATTTACGTAATAAGCCACCCAATGCAGAGGAGTCAGTTGATTAGCGCACCGCCTTCAATATCAATCACCGTGCCAGTAACAAACGGATTATCCAGCAAAAAGAGATAGCCCTTAGCGATGTCTTGCGCGCGACCATATGCCTTTACCGGCAGATTTTCAGCAGCGGTCTGAAGCATTTTTTCACGCGCTTTGGGATCCATACCTGCGTACGCTTCCGTATCGGTCAGTCCCGGGCTGACTACGTTTACACGCAACGGAGCCAGCTCTTTTGCCAGCACCTTTGCAGCTGACTCAATGGCAGCATTCATCGTTGATTTGACCAGCGTTCCGCTCAGAGTCCGCCTGGCCAAAAACCCACTGGTCAACGTGAGCGTGCCACGGGGCCGAATATTGCCGCTGAGATGCCTGGCGGTGTAGATGCTGCCCCAGAATTTAGTATCAAAAGCAAGCCGCGCTGCGGTAAGCTCAATTTCAGAAAGAAACCCACCGGGTGCATATGAGCCCGCCGTAAACACAATATTATCAACATCCCCCAGCACGTGACTCAGCGCAATGACTTCGGCTTCATTACTGACATCCAGTTGTCGTGTGCTGACCGCTGCTGCTCTCCCATTAAGCAACTGACGGGCAGACTCCAGCTTCTCATTATTTCGTCCTGCCAGAACCAGCTCGTTTTCCCGGTCCGCCAGTGCGCTGGCCACAGCAAAACCAATGCCTGACGCGCCGCCAATAATTAATGTTTTACCCATCGGTTTACTCCTCATATTGATAAACGTTTGATGCTGGTACAGGGATTGCGAAAAGCACTGTTAAAGCACTTTACTTACAAAGCTCTTTTTTGATAATGGCAGCCAAAGTGCAATTTCTTTTCGGAAAAAATGAAATATGGGAAAGCTTGAGGATATGGCGCTTATCGTTGAAGTGGCCGAGTCCGGTGGGCTGTCGGCCGCCGGGCGACGTCTCTCGCTTTCACCGGCGTCAATGACGGCGAGGCTGAAGGCGATTGAAGAGCGCTACCAGACCCGGCTCTTCCATCGGTCAACACGCGCCATTACGCTGACAAAGGCTGGTGAGGATTTCTACCATGCCGCTCTCCGGGTATTGAATGAGGCGCGACACGCAGAATCGCTTCTGGTGCAGAAAGAGGGGGTACTTAGCGGAAACATTCGCATCTCTGCGCCCTCTGATTTCGGCAGGCAATATGTCAGCCCTGCGATAGTGGATTTTTCTCGCCTCCATCCAGAGGTAAATACGTCGGTTTACCTGGGAGAGCACGTTGAGGATCTGATTGCTAACCGGCTGGACATGAGTATCCGTTTCGGTAATTTGCCGGACAGTAGCCTTATCGTCAGACATATCGCCCCTAACCACAGGGTGCTGGTGGCATCAGATACCTATCTTCAGACATCAGGAATGCCCGCTACGCCGGAAAGTCTTCACGGCCACAGGTGCCTTGCTCTGGAGTTACACGGTGTTGTTATAAATGAATGGCGATTTGAGGAAAAAGGGGTCAGCAAAACCATTCGCGTGAATCCTGCTATGGTCTGTGACGATGGCGCGCTTCTCCGTCAGTGGGTTCTTAATGGCGCGGGTATTGCCTGTAAATCCTGGTGGGACGTTAAAAAAGATGTCGAAGAAGAGAGGCTTTATGTTCTGTTTGCAGAAAGCTTTATAGGGTTTAGCCGCTACGATCGCAAAAATGTCGGGCTACAGTTTGTCTACCCACAGCGTAAGCTGCAACCGTTACAGGTGACTGCATTCAGTGAGTTTTTTATCGACTGGCTCAATAAAAAATAAAACTGTTTTGTTGTGCTCCTCTGCTCACTTCAACAGCAGCCGTATTCCCAGAAAGGCCATCACGCCTCCGCTGAGTTTATCGATAACCTGACGGTATTTAATGTAAGCCTGACGCGGCCCGCTAGTTGATAATAAGCATGCAACCACGGCATACCAGAGCAGATCGATAACAAATGCCATGATGGGCAGAATGATATACATCACAGGCTGAATATCTTTGCTGAGCGCGGCGGAAAAGATGCTGGCAAATACCAGTGCAGTATGGGGATTGCTGATTTGCGTAAATACGCCAGTGATAAAAGCTTTCAGGGCGCTGACTTCCTTTCTGCTGGCACAGTCATTGACGCGCTTTACAGGATGACGAAACATTTTCAGCGCCAGCCATAAAAGATAGCAACCGCCCGCAATCTTGAGTCCTGTGTAAAGTGAAGGGACCAGCGTCAGAAGGGTGTGAAGGCCCGCTAAGGCAATAACAGCAAAAACAAGGGCACCAAAAGCCATACCGGCTGCAACCGATAGTGCCGCCCGTCTCGAACCGGACATAGCCGTTTGGGCAACAAGAAGAAAGCTGGCCCCCGGACTCATCGCGCCAAACAGGATCGCTACGCCAATAGCAGAAAGCGCGAACAAATCACCCGTCATTTTAATTTCTCCCTGATTAATCAGCGTCAGACAGCGCCTTGCATGCGCGAAGCGCACACCTTTGAACGGCTCCCGGTTAACACCCTGACAGAATGCAACAATGCCCGCGACAGACGCAAAGCGATCTGGCAGGGGCAGGGGGTCAGCTGGATATCAAACCTTTTATCCGGCCAGGTTGCTAACCGCATAGTGCTAAAGAGAGACAGCGGATTTCCAGCGATTATGACACTTTGTTTACAGAGAGACGCTCTCTGCCGCTTTGTCCACTTTTTGCCGATGATTGTCCGAATTATTCGATATCTTGTCATAGCTGAACATGTTACGAATGATAAATCCGGCTTACCATTTCTCACGGTTACCACCCACCGTGAGGGAAAACTGGAATGAGTAGCTTCTTACATAAACAGCATCATATTGATATTTTTTCTACAAGGCTGGATATCATTCGCCGTAATGACGACACGGCTGAAGAGGCGCGCCAGTATATTTCCAATATCTATTATAAAAATTACCGTGCGACGATTAAACCCGACCCTGACATTATTATCGCCAGCCGTAATAAAGAGACGGCGGCGTTAATCGCCTGTACCGGCATTTCTTTTGTATCACCTACACAACCTCTGTTTTCGGAACGCTATCTTTCCGCCCCGCTGGATGAAACCATCCAGCGTCAGACGGGCCACACGCTGGCGCGCCATCAGGTGGTAGAGATCGGTTCGCTGGCGTCTGATAACCCTAACGCTGCCGCTGATTTAATTCGAATAATGCCGATTATCGCCTGGTTTATGGGGAGCAAGGCGATTCTCTGTACCACAACGCGCCGCCTGCGGAAATTAATGGCTTTTCATCAGGTGCCTTTTTGCATGCTGAGCGACGCGTCGTCGGAAAAACTTTCTCCCGAAATGCGCGCGGCCTGGGGAAGCTATTATGACCAGACGCCACAGACGGGGGTTATTTTACTTGAACAGTGCGGCCATCTTTTTAATCACTTTTGTGGTCGGCTGGTATTTTCGGAATTTGAATCTATCGCCGGTTCCGCGCGCTCTTCCGCTCAGGTGGCAGCATGAATATTCTTAATGCATTTATTGAGCAGGCGCAGCGTCGTCCACACGCCGCGGCGATTATTCAGCTGCGTCAGGACGAAAATGGCCTCTTTAATGAGGAGGTGCGCTGCAGCTATCTGGCGCTGCTTGAGGAAGCGCGCCAGCTGGCCGCTAATCTGCAGGCTCAGGTAGGGATGCAGGCGCAGGTTGGCATCGTGATGGGCAACACGCCGGAGTGGGTGCTGGCGGATATCGCGCTGCAGCTGGCGGATCTGACTGAGGTGCCGGTACCGCTTGCGTTTTCAGGCGAACAGGCCGCCTTTTTGCTGCAGAACTGTCGGCTGGTGCTGACAGATGCCGCCGGCGCACAGCGTCTGGCTGAATGGCAGGCTACCGGGACAGAGCTGCCGTCGGCGATACTGCCCCTGCGGCTGGGCGCAACGCCGCACCATGCTGCGCCTGCTCGCCTTCATCCCGCCGATGGCGCGCAGGATGGCGTGATAAAGATCATACATACCTCCGGCACCACCTCCCAACCCAAAGGGGTGATGATCCGCCGCCACGGTCTGGATGCGCTGGTCGCGTCGCTCTGGCAGCTTGCTCAGCCGGATGACTATCAGCGCTATTTGAACCTGGTGCCCCTCAGCCTGCTGATTGAACAGGTTACCGCTCTCTATATGCCGCTCACCTCCGGCGGGGCGGTAGTGATGCCGCCCGACGATATGCCGCCGCTGGGCCATCCTGGCGTCACCGCGGTACAGCGGCTGGAGGTCATCCACGCGGCGCGCCCCAGCGCGATGACGCTGACGCCGGCGCTGGTGGAGGCGCTGGCCGAACGCGCCGTCAGCCATGGCGACCGCCCCGGCCTGATGCCAGCGCTATTTGGGCGAGAGCATGCCCCGCTGTTGGCGGCGGGCGGCGCGCCGGTCGATGCCGAGGTGCTGCAGCGGCTTAACGCCCTTAATATTCCGGTCTATCAGGGATATGGCCTGAGTGAAAACAGTTCGGTCGCCACCTGGAACGCGCGCGGCGCTAACCGCATCGGCACGGTAGGGAAACCGCTGCCCCATGTGGAGGTTAAGATTGCCGACGATGGCGAACTCTGCCTGCGTAGCAGCTCGCTGTTTGCTGGCTACTCCAGCGAAGATCCCAGCAGCTGCGCGATTGACGACGAGGGCTGGCTGCACACGGGCGATCTGGCTACCCAGGACGCGGACGGATTTATCTCCATTATCGGGCGCAAGAAAACGCTCATCATCACCGCGAATGGCCGCAACATCTCCCCTGAGTGGCTGGAGAGTGCCTACCGCACCGTTCCCGGCGTGCAGCAGGCGATCGTTTACGGCGACGGGCAGCAGTTTCTCGGTGGCCTGTTCGTGGTGGACGATATGCGCGAGGCGCCCGCTATTCGCCAGGCGATCGCCGCCTATGCGCGTGACCATCTGAATGAAATTGAGTTTATTCCCGACCCCGTGCTGGTGCCGCACAGCGCGGAGATTATGGCGCGCCTGTTTACCGTCACCGGACGCCCGCGTCGCAACGCCGTTAACGCTTTCTTAGACCAACTTGAGACTGTGACAGCATGAATATTCGTGAAACTGCCCATACCCGCGTCGGCGGCCTGATTGTCACCTCGCTGAATGAAGGTGACGTGACCCTGTTATCTAAAGACTACCTGCTGACGCAGCTGGCGGAGCATGGCTATCTGGTGCTGCGCGGCTTTCAGCACAGCATTGACCACTTTTCGCAGCTGGTTCGCCAGTCCAGCGGCCGCATTAGTCTCGATCCGGCACGCAGCTTCAGCGGCGATACCGCGCAGAAAGTTGATGCCGGTTACGATAAGGTCGGCCTGCATTGTGAAAACGGCAACAGCCCTTTCTGGCCCGATCTCTGCTGGTTTTACTGCCAGCAGGCGCCTGCGCAGGGTTCGCAGACCACGGTCTGCGATGGCAAGCTGGTTTATCAGCACCTTAGCCCGGCGGCGCGCGCCGCGTTCAGCGCGCAGGAGATTGTCTATTCACGCCGGGTAGAAGAGCAGAAGTGGAAAACCTATGCCTTTTACGCGCTGGCCTCGCAGGAGAATGCCCCGGAAAGCCTTGAGAAGACCACGCTGGATCATCTGCTGTCGCTGACCGCCGGGTCTGCCGGCACGCGCATCACCCTTAACGACGACGGCGCGATCCGCTATGCGTTCCAGACGCCGGCCATTCGCGCCAGCCGCCTTAATCCGGCGGCGCGCCACAACTTCGCCAACAGCATTTTCGGTCCCTCGAATCACTACGAGAAGCCGGTCATCACCTTTGCCGATGACAGCGAGATTCCCGCCGATCTGCTGGCGGAAGCAGACGCCGTCTGCGATCGCTTTACCTTCGATATCGGCTGGCAGCACGGCGATATCGTGCTGATCGATAACACCCGGGTGATGCACGGCCGCCGTCGCATCGAGGACAAAGCCCGCACCATTTTTAACGCGCTCTCTTATCTGGCCTGACGGAATGCACCATGACTGATTTTAAAAGCATTAACCAATACGCACACCTTAACTATCTGCATCCCAACCGCATGCCCTGGGAGCAGGCCGCCAGCGACAGAGAGCTCGATTTTCTGTCGCGCGCGCTGGTCGGCGAAGCGGGCCAGGAAGATAAGGCGGTAGCCTATCTCTACAAGGAGCTTGCACAGCTGGCGGAGATTGAGATGCACGTCGCCACGGTGATGACCCGCATCCTGTGCGAACTACAGGCGGAATCGACGCCGTTTAAAGCGGGCGACGGTCTCTATCACGCGGTCTCCTGCTTTGCCTCGGAGGAGATCAACCACGCCAACAGCTTCTACCAATATGTGCGTCATCTGTCAGGGCGCGATATCAAACTGGAGAACAACCTGTTTGCCGATCGCGTTGCGCTCTACAGCGATAACGACGCGCCTCTGATTAAACTGGCGGCGCTCTGCTCTACGGCCTACGTTGGCGAATCAATTATTACGGTGTTTGAACGCCGCCTGAAGGTGCTGGACCCGATGCAGCGCAGCTTCCTGACGCAGCTGCTCCACTTCCACGGCCTGGACGAGGCGCGCCATATCCAGTGCGACCACGCCATCTTTGAGCAGATTATCCCCACCTTCAGCGCGGCGGAAAACCGACGTATGCATCAGCTGGTGCAGGAGACGGAGGCGCTGAATACCCAACTGGCGATCGCCAGCGCCGAAACGGTGAAGGCGGCATTCGATCTCGACTACACCGAAGGCAATATCGCGGCTAAAACGCAGCTGGATATGACGCTGCGCTTTCGCGAGATCGTGCAGTCCGGCGAGGCAATCCGCAATGTCGACGACTATATGGACCAGGAAACGGCGGCTATTGTGCAGCAGTTTTCGCAGGCCTCGCGCGTGCATACCGGCTGGTAAGGAGAAAGGATGAAAGAGACCACCTTAGCGCCCGCTGCGGCGCTGCCTAAAAAAAACAGCGTCGGCGTGCTGGCGGTGATTGTTGCGCTGTTTCTCGCCGCCGTGGACAGCACCATCGTCAGTACGGTGCTGCCGACCATCAGCCAGCAGCTGGGCCATCCGAGCCTCTGGCCCTGGGTGATGTCCGCCTTTTTACTGCCGGTGGCGCTGGTGGCACCGCTGGCCGGCGCGTGCGGCGACCGGCTTGGCGTCTCCACCACGCTGAAGGCGTGTCTGCTGATCTTCCTCGGCGCCTCGGTGCTGGCGGCGGTAAGTGCCACCATGCCGATGCTGATCCTGGCGCGGGCGCTGCAGGGCGTCGGCGCGGGCGGGATTATCGTGCTCTCCTATTCGCTGCTGGCGGCGCTGTTCGACGCTGAACGGCGCGGCAAAATGCAGGGAATGCTGAGCGGCGTCTGGGGACTCTCCGCCATTGTCGGGCCGCTGCTCGGCAGCGCGCTGGGTGCGACCTTCGGCTGGCGGGCTATCTTCTGGCTAAATATTCCGTTCGGCCTGCTGGCGCTGCTGCTGCTGTTTGTCGCGCCAGCGGTGAGCAAGGGGACGGGCAGGAGGCATCTGGACATGCCGGCGCAGGCGGCGCTGATCGTTGCCGCCTGCTGCCTGCTGCTTCTTACCGCGCGGCCGGACAGCGGGGACGCCTCGTTCGGGATGCTGACGGCGGGCTTCATCGTGGGGCTACTGGCGCTTATCGCTCGCGTGCGGCGTCAGCCGGAGTGCAGCCCGATCCCGCTGCCTTTTTTTCAGCGGCGCACCCTGTTTCCCGTTATCGTGCTGGTGCTGCTTTCCAGCGCCGGGCTCTATGCCTCGGTGACGCTACTGCCGCTGGCGTTAAGCCAGCATCCGATCGCCCTCTCAACCGGCCTGCTGGTGATGCTGGCGGCGCTGGGCTGGGTGGTGGGCGCGGCGGTCTGCGGCGCGAAGCTGGCGGCGGCGGGCTACCGGCGCATGGCGGCCGGCGGCATGCTGCAGCTGGCGGCCGGCGGACTGCTGATGGCGTGGGCCATCAACCAGCAGCAGCCGTGGCTGATGGCGGTGTCGCTGCTGCTGATCGGCCTGGGTATGGGCTTTACCGCGACCACCACGCTGGTGCTGGCGCAAAACGCCGCGCCGCCGGAACGCCTTGGCGCCTGGACCGCAACGGTGCAGTTTTTACGCAATCTGGGCGCGGCGCTGGGGGTCAATATTCTGGCGACGATGCAGCTGCATCTTAACGGCCTGCACGCTTTCCCGATCTGTTTTATTATCCTTGGCGTCAGTATGCTGGTAGGGTTGATCTTTACCCTGCTGCTGCCCCGCGCTTACCCGGCGAAATCGCCCTAAAACAGAACAGATGGATACCGTGACGTTAAACAATGACGCGCTGATTATTGAGCGCGTGCTGGAGCAAATCGCGGCGAAGGAGAATGAGCCTCACCGCCATCCGCTCGGCCAGTTTGTGCTGGTCAAACGCGGCGTACTGCATGGCCATACGCCGGAGCAGCACTGGCTGATGAAGCCGGGGATGGCGGTCTGGATCCCGCCGGATACGGTTCACTGGGGCGAGGCCTATAGCCGCGTCGATCTGACGGTGCTCTATATCGCGCCAACGCTCTGCCGCTCTTTCACTTCCCGAGTGAAGCTGATTGATAGCTCATTTTTGATCTCCGCCCTGTGCGAGCGGCTGGCAGACGCCAGCGCGCCGCTGTCGGAAGCGCGCCGCAACAGCATGCTGCAGCTGTTATTCGAAGAGATCGAGGAGAAGCCTGACAGCAACCTGACTCTGCCCCTGCCGCAGGATCTGCGGCTGAAGAAGGTAACCGACAGCCTGATTGCCGATCCCTCCCAGCGTCTGAGCCTGGCGGAGTGGGGCCACCGCGTCGGCGCCACCGAACGCACGCTGGCGCGCCTGTTCCGCAAAGAAACCGGGCTGCGCTATACCGACTGGCATAACCGTCTGCTGCTGGCGGTCGCCTGGCAGGGGCTGGCGAATGACGCGTCCAATGAGCAGCTGTCGGTGATGCTGGGTTTTTCCTCCGGCGACTCATTCGGTCACTGGTTCCGCCGGGTAGCGGACAGCAGACCGGGGCAGATACGCAAACACCTGCAGGATCAGCGCACAAGCGCCGCAACCTGACAGTGCAAAATGTCCGTTTGATTCGATAGGATGTGTTCTGTGAACATTCTTAGAGCCACCCGCCTCCAGTAAAGTAGCCTCTGTATCGGCAACAACTGGAGGAGATCGCCTTGAATTATGACGTTATCAAAATGCTTCACGCCCTGGCGGCAGTGGCGGCCACCGGGCCGCTGCTGTTCGCGCCCTGGCTTTCAGCACGGCTGAAAGGCTGTCGGTCGGAGAATACCGCGCTGCTGCTGCAGGGGCTGAAAATAACCGACCGCTATTACAATATCGCCGGCTGGGCACTGATGCTGAGCGGCATCGCGATGTTCTGGCTGTATGACTGGCACCGTCTTTTTCAGGTCTGGTTTCTGCTGAGCGTGGCGATTTTCGTTATTGATTCGCTGGCGGAGAAGCGGCTGCGAGACCCGGCAAACGCCGCGCTGGCTACCTTGCGCCCTGGCGACGCGGAATGGCACACGACCGCGGCGCGCCTGCATAAGGCGGTCGTGGCGCAGATGATCTGCACCGCCGCAATCCTGACGGTAATGCTGCTGCACAGCCAGCTGGACATTAATCTGCTGACCCTCGCGCCTTTTCACTGGGGCGCCGCGTAATAAGCGCCGTCTTCCCCTCGGCCTGGCGTCAGCTGGCCGTTCGTCCTGTCACTCAACGACGCTGCCAGGGGGGCAGGCGGCATTAACCGGCTAAGGCTACTTCTGGCCTGCCAGCAATTTAACGTGGAATAATGGTCAAAGGGCCTTAACAGATAATATTTTTTTAATTACTTAACATATTTGTAATAATAAACGCTTACTGGCTCGTCACCCATAGTACATCCAGGAAATTTATCAACCGGACGGCAAAGATATAGCGATAATAAATCGTTAAAGCCCCGTAAATCGGCGTCGATAACCCCTTTTGCAATATTTACACTTCACATCAGGGTTTATATGACGATTACACAGCGCTTGCTGCTGGCATTTTCATTGCTGGCTTTATCACTTTTTGCCATTGTCGCCGTTTCACTTTCGGTGATTTCAGGCTTCCAGTCGCGTTTTGAATATGTACAGGTGAATGCAATACCCAGCATTAAGGACCTGAATAAATCGATCAGCACCACCAGCCAGCTTGGTATAGCGCTATACCGTCATCAGACGGCTGTCGATAAGGCTGACCAGCGTGCAGCGGAAGAGAGAATCAACGGATTGCTGAATAAGCTGAAATCTCTGACCGACTATTATATGGCCAACGATATTTCCAGCGATAAAGATAAGGCGCTGACCGAACAGGCATACCGCAATATCGAGGCGGTGCGCGCAGCGCTTCCCGCTTTTTTAGCCGCATCAGAAAATCATGAAGATAATGTTTCTCTTGCGCTGCTTAAAGGAGAGGGCGGTGTGGGTGCCGCAACGCGCGCAATGGAATCTGACTTCACAAAGCAGATTGATCTCAATATAAAAATTGGCGATGACCTGCGGGCGGAAAATAAACACATCTATTCGCAAACGCTGTGGATGATGAGCGGCGCGTCAGTGGCGGTCATTCTGCTGCTGGGCCTCTTTTCCGTCAATATTATCCTGGGGATTAAGCGCAGCCTGAGCAGCATAAAGAGCACCATGACCGAGGTCAGCAATAACCTCGATCTGACGCAGGCTGCCCCCGTGTTGAAAAATGACGAAATAGGCCAGACGGCCTCGGCATTTAACCATCTGCTGCAAAAGGTTTCAGCGACGCTTTTGTCGGTAAACCATGCGGCCCAGTCGGTCAGCACCGGATCGACCCAGATTGCGGCAGGTAACGAAGATCTGTCGTCGCGCACTGAGCAGCAGGCCGCGTCGCTGGAGCAGACCTCGGCGAGTATGGCTACCCTGAGTGATACCGTACGGCAGAATGCTGACGGCGCGGTTCAGGCCAGCGAGCTGGCGAACAATGCGAACAATTTATCGCGACAAAACGGCAGCGCAGTGAGCCAGATGCTGGAAACCATGTCGGAGATCCGCGGGAGTTCGGCAAAAATTTCCGACATTACAGGTTTGATTGAGGGGATCGCCTTCCAGACCAATATCCTGGCGCTTAACGCTGCGGTAGAGGCGGCGCGCGCAGGGGAGCATGGCAAAGGGTTCGCCGTGGTGGCCTCTGAGGTGCGTAACCTGGCGCAGCGATCCTCTTCCGCCGCCCGTGAGATCAAGGATCTGATTTCTGTCTCTGTTTCTCAGGTTGAACAGGGGGTTAACCAGGCGATGCAGGTGGGTGGCAATACGGAAAACGTCAGCACCGCCATCCAGCAGGTTGCCGATTTGGTTAACGAAATCGCCGCTGCCACCTCTGAACAGAGCAAGGGCATTGAGCAGGTTCATCAGGCAATCGGACAGATGGATGAGGTAACCCAGCAAAACGCCTCACTGGTTGAAGAAGCCTCCTCCGCCTCTAAATCGCTGCAGGAGCAGGCGGAAACCCTGTCAAAACTGGTGGCCACCTTTACCCTGACGGAGAGCCGCGGCTATCGCGAGGCGCCCGCCGCCCCGGCGTTCAGCAGAGCGGCAGCACCAGCCAGAAGCCTGGTCCCGCGGCCTGCGCAGGGCGCTGAGGTTAACTGGGAAAGTTTCTAAGGCTGCGCCTGTAAACTTCACCTGCCTGATTAAAAGCGCCGAGACGGCGCTTTTTTTCTGTCCGCTGTCTCCGATGGAGTGCTGCCCTCTGAAAACCAGGCGTCGCTGCGCATAAACTGCGCCGACCGGTGCAAAATGGGCATTTAATCCGCACTATCGCTCAGGTTGTTCTATCTTTAATGGCGTCGAAAATAAACCAACCGCTGGAGTAAGGGTCAATGTCGGAAGAAAAAGGAAAGAAATCACTCAGCCACCGCGCGCCCACCACCGGGCCAGAATCCTCAGAAGCCGGTCTGGGTTCGCTGGCACCGAAAGATGGTTCACATCAGCCGCAGCCTGAACCGACGCCGCCTGGCAAACAGCCTACCGCCCCAGGCAGCCTGAAAGCGCCGCAGACCCATAACGCCAAACTTGACCAGCTTGAAGCCCACCGCAAAAACGGCACCGATCGCCCTCTGACGACCAACCAGGGCACGCGCATCGCTAACGATCAAAACTCGCTGCGCGCCGGTTCTCGCGGTCCCACGCTGCTGGAAGACTTCATCATGCGTGAGAAGATCACGCACTTTGACCATGAGCGTATTCCAGAGCGTATCGTGCACGCTCGCGGCTCTGCGGCACACGGCTATTTTCAGCCTTACCGCTCGCTGAGCGATCTGACTAAAGCGCAGTTCCTCAGCGGTCCAGACCAGACGACGCCGGTTTTCGTGCGTTTCTCCACGGTGCAGGGCGGCGCTGGCTCCGCCGACACCGTGCGCGATATTCGCGGCTTCGCCACCAAGTTCTACACCGAAGAGGGCGTGTTTGACCTGGTGGGGAACAATACGCCGGTCTTCTTTATTCAGGATGCGCATAAGTTCCCTGACTTCGTGCATGCCGTGAAGCCGGAACCGCACAACGAAATCCCACAGGGCCAGAGCGCTCACGACACCTTCTGGGATTACGTCTCTCTGCAGCCGGAAACCATGCACAATGTTATCTGGGCGATGTCCGATCGCGGCATTCCGCGCAGCTATCGCACCATGGAAGGTTTCGGCATTCACACCTTCCGCCTGATTAACGCTGAAGGCAAAGCGACCTTTGTGCGCTTCCACTGGAAGCCGGTAGCGGGCAAAGCCTCGCTGCTTTGGGATGAGTCCCAGAAGCTGACCGGCCGCGATCCCGATTTCCATCGCCGCGACCTGTGGGAAGCGATTGAAGCGGGCGACTACCCGGAATATGAACTGGGGCTGCAGCTGATCCCGGAAGAGGATGAGTTCAAGTTCGACTTCGATATTCTCGATGCGACCAAGCTGATCCCGGAATCGCTGGTGCCGGTGGAGATTGTCGGCAAGATGGTGCTTAACCGTAACCCGGACAACTTCTTTGCTGAAACCGAGCAGGTTGCGTTCCACCCTGGCCATATCGTGCCGGGACTGGATTTCACCAACGATCCGCTGCTGCAGGGCCGTCTGTTCTCCTATACCGACACGCAGATCAGCCGTCTGGGCGGGCCAAACTTCCATGAAATCCCGATCAACCGCCCGACCTGTCCTTACCATAACTTCCAGCGTCAGGGCATGCACCGTCAGGATATCGATACCAACCCGGCCAACTACGAGCCGAACTCGATCAACGACAACTGGCCGCGCGAAACGCCGCCGGCGGCTAAAGGCGGCGGCTTTGAAAGCTATCAGGAGCGCGTTGAGGGCCACAAGGTGCGTGAGCGTAGCCCGTCATTCGGCGAATACTATGCCCAGCCGCGTCTCTTCTGGCTCAGCCAGACTGAGGTTGAGCAGCAGCACATTATCGGCGCCTACTCGTTCGAGCTGAGTAAAGTCGGACGCGCCTATATCCGCGAGCGCGTGGTGGATCATCTGGCACGTATCGACATCGCGCTGGCGAAAGGGGTTGCGGATAACCTCGGTATCGCCCTGACCGACGAACAGCTGAATATCCAGCCGCCCGCGCCGGTCAACGGCCTTACCAAAGATGACAGCCTGAGCCTCTATGCCATTCCAGATGGCGAGATCAAAGGACGTCAGGTTGCGCTGTTGCTTAACGACGGTTTGAAAGCGGACGATGTGCTGAATATCCTGCAGGCGCTGAAAGCCGAAGGGGTTCACGCCAAACTGCTGGCGCCGCATATGGGCCAGGTGAGCGCAGATGACGGCTCCGTGCTGCCGGTCGACGCCACCTTCGCCGGTCTGCCTTCACTGACCTTTGACGCGGTTATCGTGCCGGATGGCAATATCGATGCTCTGCTGCAGAGCGGCGATGCGCGCTACTTCCTGCTGGAAGCCTACAAGCACCTGAAGGTAATCGGTCTGTCAGGCGGCGCACGCCGCTTCAAGGCGCAGTTCGGCCTGGGAGATGCGGATCGGGAAGAGGGCATTGTAGAGGGCGATAAAGCGGAAAGCGCGCTGATGTCTGAGTTCATCCAGGGGATGAAAGCGCACCGCGTCTGGTCGCGCAGCCAGAAGGCGCAGACCATCGCGGCGTAACGATAGCGGCCAGCGATCTTTATGCGGAGCATCCTCCGCTTCAGGGCTGGTATAGCTGATGCAAACAGGGCGACATGTTTATTATGTCGCCCTTTTTTTATCTCAATCTTCACTCATTTGCCTCAGACGCACGCGCTTTGCACTGCATTTATTCCGCAGATTCATTGGCCTGCCTGTTTTATATCAGGCCCGTACCAAGAAATTACTGTATGCAAAGGTGGCTCCAGCAGCAGAAAGCCTGTTTTAAAACAGTAAAAAGTGTCCGCCGCAGAGGGGGGCCGCTGATGCGGTTAAAGCACTCCTGTGCCAGCAGCGAGAAGGGAGGTCGCGTCGGGATGATGGCGGAAACAGTTACTTACCGTTGTCATCAAATTGGGCTGAAGTTATCGCTTCGCTGGTCGATAGTGTGAAAACGTATTTGGACATCTTTTTCGGGCCTTTCTTGTGGCGACAGGATAGATCCGTCTGACGCAGCCTGTCTCAGGTTACTGTTTTTGACGGCCCCAGCATTTTTTTTCAGGAGGGGATAGAGTTGAAATCAACTATCCATACGGAAGCGGCACGTCTTAACGTCCTTGAACAGTATCGGCTGATGAACAGGCCCTACTCCGATGCGCTTGATCGGCTCACCCTGCTGGCGGCCAGCCTGTTTCGGGTGCCGGTATCCTTTATTTCGCTCATCGACAGCGAAAAGCAGTATTTCAGGGCGCGTCATGGACTGAATATTTGCGAGACGTCGCGCAGCGTCGCCTTTTGTCATCACACCCTGGAACAGGACGATATCCTCTGCGTGCCCGATACCCATCTGGACAGTCGCTTCCAGCATAACCCGCTGGTGCTCGGCTATCCGCATATCCGTTTCTACGCCGGTATTCCGCTGGTGACGCCGGAGGGACACCGTATTGGCACGGTTTGCCTGGTGGATACCCAGCCGCGGCCGCCACTTAATGCAGCCGACCGCCGTCATCTGGCGGCCATCGCCTCGCTGGTGATGGACCGCATGGAGGTGCATCGCCTGGAAGTGCTGAGGCACAGCAGCCAGCAGCGGCTGGAAGCGATATCCTCTACCTCTTCCGATGCCATTATCTGTACCGATCTCAAACAGGGCGTCATTTTCTGGAATCCGGCGGCGACCAGCCTGTTCGGCTATAGCGCGCAGGAGATGACCGGCGAATATGTGGCCGGGCTGGTGTCAGAGCGCTCCCAGACGGACTACCGTCAGGAGCTGGCGCGCATGATGGCCGATCGGTCGTCTGTTTCACAACCGCGGCGGATTCAGATCTGGGGCAGGCGCCGCAACGGGCAGGAGTTCCCGGCTGAAGTTTCTTTTTCAGGCTGGCATGAGGATTGTGAGCGGCTGGTGGGGATGATCATTCGCGATGTCACGGAACGCCATGAAAGCGAGGCGCGCCTGTGCGAGCTCGCCTCGCTCGATATGCTGACCCGGCTGGCGAGCCGCAGCGCCTTTATGGATCAGGTTGAGCACCTGACCGCGGCCGGCGTGCCTTTTACGCTGATGATGGCCGATCTGGACGGTTTTAAAGAGGTGAATGATTCGCTTGGGCACGCGGCGGGCGACGCCTTGCTGTGTCATGTGGCAGAGCAGATCCGCCTCGTCTGCGCACAGTGCATTATGGCGGCGCGACTCGGCGGCGATGAGTTTGTGATCCTGCTGGCGGAAAGTGGCCATGAGGCGCAGCAGGTTGCGGAAGCGCTGATACTGGCGGTGCAAACCCCCTTTAGCTATCAGGGCTCCCCGGTCATCGTCGGGGCCAGCATGGGCATCGCCTGCTGTCCAGAACATGGCCGGGACGCCTCGGCGGTGATGTCTGCAGCGGATCTTGCGCTCTATCGCGCCAAGGCGGCGGGCAAAGGCTGCAGCGTGCTGTTTCTGCCGGGCTTTCTGGAGGCTGACCAGCAGCGCCGCCGTTTTGAGCACGAACTCGAAATGGCTGTGCGCCAGCAGCAGTTTGTGCTGTTTTACCAGCCTCAGTTTGACGCCGTCAGCGGTAAACTTACCGGCTGCGAGGCGCTGCTGCGCTGGCAGCATCCCGCGCGCGGACTGCTGCTGCCTGGCGCCTTTATCAATATCCTGATGAAAAGCTCGCTTTCTCTCACGCTGGGAGAGTGGATCTTACGCAGCGCGCTGCGCCAGGTCGGCGAGTGGCGGCAGCGGCTGCCCACGCTGCGCGTCAGCATTAATCTTTTCCCGCGCCAGCTGGATGATATCCGACTCGACAGGCTGCTGGGCGAGCTGACGGCGAACGACGCCAGTTTCGTCAGTCTGGAGGTCGACGAGTCGATGCTGACCTCGCTGGTGCAGGAGGTGCCGTCGCGCTTCAGTGCCATCAGGCAAACCGGCGCCAGCTTTATAATCGACCACTATGGCCGCACGCTGGGGGCGATCAACTTACTGCAATATGAATTCGTTACCGGTCTCAAAATAGACAAGTCGCTGACCGCGCAACTGGCTGACAGCGGGCGCATTCGCATGATGTTCCGTGCGCTGGCGGCGCTGGGGAAAAGCCTGAGCATGACGGTGCTGGCTGAAGGGGTGGAAAACGGCGTGCAGCGTGATTTTGCCACGCAGGCGCAGTGCGACACGGTTCAGGGCAACGCGCTGGGCGAGCCTCTCACGCCTGAAGCGTTTCAGGCGCTGTTACCCGAAAGAGCGATTCGCCCGCATGAGTAATCAAGGTGCCAACTCCATTGTTAAGTTCGCTCCGGGACGCAGCGTGAAGCGGAGGATATCTGATGCACGAACTTGCTAATCAGCGCCCCCGCCACGGCGTGCTGCAGGCGCTGCGCGAACCTGATGCGTGTCGTGACGATGTGCTGGGTCAGTTTGTCCAGCTGGCCAGCCAGGTACTGGGCATTCCAGGCAGTTTTGTCTCAGTGCTGGACGACAGCGATCAATATATCCGGGCCGGGCATAATTTCGCGCTGAAACAGACCGCGCGCGAAGACGCCCTCTGCCGCTACGTCGTGGATAATGACGCCGAGATGGTGATACCGGACACCCTGCTCGATACGCGCTTTATGACGCATCGCTATGTCACCGATGTGCCGTTTATCCGCTTTTATGCCGGCGTGCCGCTGAAGGATCGCGAGGGGCAGATACTCGGCACGCTCTGCGTAACGGATGGCGAACCTCGTGCTTTTAGCGCTGAACAGCTGCTGACGCTTAAGATGCTGGCTAATCTGGTGATCTCCTTTCTGGAGGCCTGGCATGCGGCGGGATTTACCGACCCGGTCACCGGCATGCCGAACCAGCAGCGGCTGATGCGCGATCTCCACTATCTCGCCGCCTCCGGCGATCTCTCGCCGCGTCGTCTGGTGTTAATCGACGCCATCGATATGCCGCGTGCCTGTGAACTGGCTCGCACCATGGGCGTGGGGCCGGTCGAGGCTTTGCTAAAAGATATCGCCGCGCTGCTGCCGCAGCGGCTTCGGCCCGCTCCTGACGAGCGGCTTTATGCTCTCGGTGCCGGGCGCTTTGCGCTGCTGACGCCCGGGGATAGCCCACTGAGCGCGGCGCGGATAGAGGAGCGGCTGCGGGAGATTAGCGCCGATTTAGGCGCAGGCCTGTCGCTGACGCTGACTGCCCATACCGGAGAGAGTGACTTTATCGCGGGCCACTTTAGCGCGCAGGAAATTCTGCGCCGCGCCGCCAGCGCGCTGCATGAGGCGAACGGAAGCGGCGTGCCCGCCAGGGCCTATAACGCATCGACGGATGTGCAGCACACCCGTGATTTTAAGCTGATGCATGAGTTCGCCGCGGCGCTGCGCAAAGAAGGGGGCCTCTATCTGGTCTATCAGCCTAAAATTTGCCTGCGAACCGGTGCGCCCGTCGGGCTGGAGGCGCTGATCCGCTGGTGCCATCCCGAACACGGCGAGCTGTTGCCAGGCGCGTTTGTTCCGCTGGCGGAGAAAACGGGACAGCTGCCGACGATGACGACGTGGGTTATCGATCGCGCCATTATGCGCCTGGCGCGTCTGCGCGATAGCGACATCCAGCTGCCGATTACCGTTAATGTCAGCCTTAATGATTTTGCGGATGAAGGATTTGCTGAGGATCTTGAGAGAAAAATAAACCGGCATCGCCTGACGCCTTCGCTGCTCGGCATTGAGTGTCTGGAAACCGAACGTATCATGGAGAGTTCGCTGGCGATGCGCGGGCTGGAGCGGCTCAGGCAGCGTGGCTTCACCCTTTCTCTCGATGACTTCGGCTCCGGCTACAGCAATATCAGCTATCTGCGGCGCATACCGCTGGATGTTATCAAGCTCGATCGCTCTCTGATTAGCAATCTTGCAACGGATATTGCTTCGCGCACCATTGCGCACAGCATTATCAGTATGCTGAAAGCGCTGGATTACGTCGTGCTGGCCGAAGGGGTAGAGGACGAGGAAACCGGACGGCTTCTCAGCGAGTATGGCAGCGATCAGGCGCAGGGCTATTTTTATGCGCGGCCAATGGATGATAAGGCACTGGATGCGTGGCTGCTGAGGAAACAGGACGCGCCCTGACGCTGAAGGCCGCCTGTGACGGCGGAGATGCGACATCGGGCGATGCACGCGCGGACAGCCACAAGCGGCCTGGGCCTGAGGGTGAAAATCTTTACCGGCAGTATCACCTTTTACAACAGGTTATTTGACTATGGAGGGCTTACCCTGGCTCGTTAATCAGCGAGGCGAGACGGTGAAACTGGGTGCGGATCTCCGTCTCTTCCATGCTCGCAAAGCCCAGCAGTAAACCCGAGAGGCGTTTTTCGCCCGCGTAATAACTCGACAGGGGGCGCACCAGAATGCCCTGTCGATTAGCGCGCTGCGCCAGTGCCACATCATCAACCTCTGCGGGCAGCTGCATAATCAGATGCAGTCCGGCATTGCTGTTGTACTGACCCAAACAGGCGCTGCCTGACAGGTCATTGATCAAATTAACCAGCACCTGCCTGCGTCGGCTATATAACTGACGCATTTTGCGTATATGGGCCGCGTAATATCCCTCCCTGATAAAGTCAGCCAGCGCGGCCTGCATCAGCTGATGTCCTCCGCGATAAAGCTCGCTATGCATTCTTTTCAGCGGCGTTTTGAGCTGCTCAGGCAGCACCATATAGCCGAGGCGAAGTGCGGGGTAGAGGGTTTTACTGAAGGTGCCGACATAAATTACCGGGCTGTCGGCCTCTAATCCCTGTAAGGCAGGAATAGGCTGGCCGGCGAAGCGAAACTCGCTGTCATAATCATCTTCAACGATCCAGCTATGGCTTTTGCGCGCCTGCGCCAGCAGCTGCTGCCTGCGGCTCAGGCTCATTACCGAACCGAGAGGATACTGGTGAGAGGGGGTCACAAAGATCAGCTTTGGCGGGATGTCGACCCCGGCGTCGGGGATCAGTCCCTGGTCATCCACCGGCATGGGGACGATTGCTACGCCGTTCATACGGAGAATATTTTTAATTCCCCAGTACCCCGGCTCCTCGGTCCAGGCTTTGTCGCCTGGATTGCAGAGCGAACGCGTCACCAGATCGAGCGCCTGATGAATCCCCTCGGTAATCAGGATCTGATCCGGCGAGCACTGCACGCCGCGCGCCGTGCGCAGATAGTCGGTCAGCGCGGCCTTTAGCACCTCTGAGCCGCCCGTGGTGTCATAGGTCAAAAGCGCCGGCGAAAGCTGGCGCGCCTGGCGATCGTAGAATTTTTTCAGCACGCGATGAGGAAAGTTCGCAACATCGGGAACGCCGGGTAAAAACGCCCCCCACTGCCTGGGGCTTGCGCTGGCGTGCGCCAGTAACTGCAGGCCGCGATCCGACAGCAGGGAGGCGTCCTCGACTGGCGCCGCCTCTTTTTTGACCGCCGGTCGGCAGTCAAGATTATCCAGCACGCTGTGCGTCACCAGGGTGCCGCTGCCCGTCCGGGACGAAATATAGCCCTCTGCCTGTAACTGCTCATAAACCCGCAGGACCGTATTGCGCGACAGCGCCAGCTCACTGGCCAGATCGCGCGTGGGCGGCATACGCGAGGAGGGGGGCAGGTTGCCCGAAAGAATGGCGTTACAGATGGCGGTATAGAGACGCTTATGCAGCTTTTCTTCGGTGCCGCTAAAAAATGCCTGTCTGATCACATCCCCGGCAAGTGAGTGCATTTGGATCCTGCAAATAAAATGATTTGGCTCTCGAATAAGGTACCAAATGCTGACAGATTGTCTCTCATATTTAAATAAATTGTGAACGGAAGGGGCTTACTATGGGTAATAACGATCTTCAGCAGCGTCGACTGAATGCCACGCCGCGCGGCGTGGGCGTAATGTGTAATTTTTACGCCAGCTCAGCGGAAAACAGTACGCTGACGGATGTCGAGGGGAATCAATATATCGATTTTGCCGCGGGCATCGCCGTGCTCAATACCGGCCATCGTCATCCCCGGCTGGTGCAGGCGATGGAGCAGCAGCTGAAAGCCTTTACCCATACCGCCTATCAGATTGTGCCTTACGAGAGTTACATCTCTCTGGCAGAAAAAATTAACGCCGCCGCGCCGATTAAGGGCGAGCTGAAAACCGCTTTCTTCTCCACCGGCGCTGAGGCGGTGGAGAACGCGATAAAAATCGCGCGCGCCCATACCAGACGTCCAGGCGTTATCGCCTTCGGCGGCGGCTTCCACGGGCGCACCTATATGACGATGGCACTGACGGGCAAAGTCGCGCCCTATAAAATCGGTTTCGGCCCTTTCCCCGGTTCAGTTTTCCATGTGCCTTATCCTGCCGGGCTGCATAAGGTGACAACCGCCGATGCGGTCAACGCCATTGAGCGCCTGTTTAAGTGTGATATTGAGCCGACGCAGGTGGCGGCGATTATCTTTGAGCCGGTGCAGGGCGAGGGCGGGTTTAATGTGGCGCCGCCAGAGCTGATTGCCGCTATCCGCAGCATCTGTGATAAGCACGGCATTGTTATGATTGCGGATGAGGTGCAGAGCGGCTTTGCCCGCACCGGCAAACTGTTTGCGATGGATCACTATCAACATCAGCCCGATCTGATGACCATGGCGAAAAGCCTGGCGGGCGGTATGCCGCTCTCCGGCGTGGTGGGCAAAGCAGAGATTATGGACGCACCGGCGCCGGGCGGCCTGGGCGGCACCTATGCGGGTAATCCCATGGCTGTGGCCTGCGCGCACGCGGTGCTGGATATCATTAAAGACGAACAGCTTTGTCAGCGCGCCGATGCGCTGGGCGAGCGCCTGCGCGTGGTGTTAAGGGATTGCCAGGCATGGTGCCCCGAGCTGGCGGAGGTACGTGGCTTAGGGTCGATGATCGCGGCGGAGTTCTGCGACGCGCAGACCGGCGAGCCGTCCGCCGCCGCGGCGCAAAAAATTCAAAAGCGGGCGCTTGAGCAGGGACTGCTGCTGCTGACCTGCGGCCAGTATGGCAACGTAATCCGCTTCCTCTATCCCCTGACCATTCCAGACGCTCAGTTCGACTCGGCGCTGAGAATTATCGAAGCCGCGACGAAACAGTAACAGGTGAATGATGAAGCTGACTCATCCGGCTGAGGTGGCGCACCAGCATGGATAACTATCTCCAGCGTCACTCTGTTTACATTGCGCTATAAACTTCGCGCCGCCGCGCGTTGCCTTCACGCGCCCCGGCCACAGCGATCAAGCCGTAGCTTTACAGCCTACGGCTTTTTTATTGCGCGCTGCATCCTGGGCCGCCACTATTGGTCGATTCTCTTACGCTGTTCGTCAAAAGCGGAAAACCTGGACGGGTGGTTGAATTGATGTCCGGTAGGTGATTTTATAACGCATTAATAAATATTGATGTTTCCTGCATAAGGTCAGCTGCCTTGTCACTACGCTCCGCAGAATGGTTTAGCCGCAACGGGATTGAGTGCTCTCGTGTTAAAGCCAGCGAGTCCGGCTTTCCCAGACATCTTCATGAAGAATATGTTATCAGCGCCAACCTGTCGGGCGTTGAGGAGATCTGGCTGTCAGGAAAAAAGTCATACGTTAAAAGTGGCCAGATAACTTTATATAATCCAGGCACTATTCAGGCGTCGCGCTTTGACACCCAGTGCGTCGAGTTTATCAGCGTGCATATGCCGCAGGCCGTCATGAAAATGGTCTCAGATGAGGAAAATGCCCAGAGCGGGCAGTCGGCTCCTCTGTTGCGTGAGGGGATAATCAATAATGCCTCGCTGTTTGATGCGCTGTGTCGCTTTGCCTCCTCGGCTCAGCTGGGTCAAAGCAGCGCTAATCAGGAGCAGGAGCTGATATTGCTGTGTGGTGAGCTGCTGGAAACGCCCGACAGCCCGCAGGGAAGCGATGCGCAGCGGGTTGGCGTGGTTATTGACTATTTACGCGAGCATCTCAGCGTCAAGCCACAGCTGGAGAAGCTGGCGCAAATAGCAGGGCTGAGTAAATATCATCTTGTTCGCTGTTTCACCCACCATACGGGCTTGCCGCCTTTGCAATATCATATGCAGCTGCGTCTGAACCAGGCCCGGGAGCTATTGCGCAGAGATGTTCATCCCATTGATGCGGCTATTATGCTCGGGTTTTACGACCAGAGTCATTTTATTAACGCTTTCCGAAAGGTGATGGGAACCACGCCCCATCACTATGCTTCGCAGGTCGGCTCAGGTCAGTATAAATTCCCGATATCCTGATACGATCACGTAAAGAGCGAAGCAGGTAAATATCCCCGCCGAGGCGATGTAAGAATATTTAAGCAGTCGATGGCCAGGCAGTTTGCCGCCGACGCTGCCAACCAGACATACCATGCAGGTCCAGAACAGGCCCGCAATAAAAAAACCGCCTAAAAAAGAGGCTGAGGCCGTCAGGCTGTGCTGCCCCATGCGGGAAATTAGCGCGCCGCCCACGGTGGCGAACCACAAAATAGCGGTCGGAGAGGAGAGCGCGAGCAGGATCCCGCGCCCGAATTCGCGCAGCAGCGAACGGTAGTGATGGGTTTTACTCTCCTTCAGCGCGCTCCTGTTCTGGAACGCGGCAATAAACATTTTGACCGCAAACCAGATAAGCATCGCGCCACCCCCAAGCCACAGGATCCAGCGTACGGCTTCATACTGAAGCAGTATCGCCATTCCCGCCATCGCCAGAAGCGCGTAGATTAAATCGCCCACGCAGGTGCCGACGCCCAGACAGAAACCATGAAAATAACCGCGCTGCATCGCCAGCGTTATCATCGCGATATTGGCGAGGCCGATATCAAGACAGAGCGAAAGACTGAGAAAAAAACCATTAGAGAACGGGATCATAACGTAAAGCCTCTGATGTGCTGGTGGTATCCAGCGTAGCGAGTTGTCTATTAAATCCGTTCAGGCGTAACCGGTATTGGAAAGAATTGCGCCGCTCATTATCCTTCTTTGGCGCGCGCAGGGTTTGCTCAGGGCGATGACCAGATTCACGCTGGCAGAATATAGCCATACGGCTTTTCGACGCGCCAGTCGGCGGAGTAAATAACAGAGGCGTAAAGTTTCATCGCCGCGCGCCGATAAAAAGGCGTATTTTTAACGATAGGGATATTACATGCGTAAAATTATTTGCACCTTTGGTCTTATGCTGGGGATGGCAGGGGCGGCATCACCTGTTAACGCCAAAACGCTGACGCAAAGCCTGACGCAGTGCGACACCACGTTTTTCAGTGAAATCTATCATCAGCGCACTACGCTCAGCCGCGTCGCGCCGTTAACGATCGATGGGCACTACGCCTGGTTTAAAGCATCGGCTGAGGGTAATGGCAGCCTCTGGTTTGCTCAGCCTCTGCGCGAATTAAACCTGACGCTAACGGGATACTTTCTGCAAACCAGCGACCTGAATAAAATTAATTACGGTAACTATTATTACTGGGGATTAATTTTCAAAGAGACGCCCGACGAGGTGAAGTCGCGACTTAATGGCTTAAGCTGGAGCAAAACTGACGAGGGTTATTTCTCACAGGCGATGATTAAAGCCGATGCCAGTAGCGCCTGGGAAAAAAACAGGCAGGCGGTGTCGGGCATTGCGCCAGCCAAAGAAAGCACAGAGAAGCTGTTAATGATCGAAAAGGGCAAGGAAGGGACATTATTACTCTGTTCTCTTCAGGGGAACGTCACGCCCGATATGCTTGCGGCCCTCCGTCCTGACTTAACCGGCGGGGCAGCGAAATGAAAAAGCTGATATGGCTGGCATCACTGATGCTGCTGACAGGCTGCGCGGCGACCAGTCAACCCAGGCCGCAGCCGCCTGCCAAAGCGCCGGCTGGACTGGTGAAAATTCTGGCAGATGACCAGCTGACTTCCTATATCGATTACCCAGCGCGCCGTAAAGCCCCGTCCTTCAGGGCGGGGATATAAGGCGCGGTTTTCCGACTAACCAGGTGTTTGCTGCTGCTCAATGTATTGTCTGATTATCGATACTGGCGCACCGCCGCAACTGCTTGCAAAGTAACCCGGTGTCCACAGAACGCCTTTGTAGTAATAGCGTTGGGCTATATCTGGGCGGTCGCGGCGAAGCAGCCTGCTGGAAACACCTTTAAGACTGTTAACCAGACTCGATACTGCGAGCTTTGGCGGATAATTGATCAGCAAATGCACGTGATCGATCTCGCCATCCATCTCAACCAGTTCAACATCAAAGTCAGCGCATACGCTCGCAAAGTAGCTGCGTAGTTTTTCGATGGCATCCAGATCAAATATCTTTCGTCGATATTTGGCAACGAATACCAGGTGAACATGCATCAGGAAAACACAGTGTCTTCCACGGCGAATATCAGTTTCTTCTGTCATAGACCAAAGTAAAATGGCAGGTATGAAACGACTTCAAGCCTTCAAATTCCAGTTAAGACCGAATGGTCAGCAGGAGCGCGATATGCGGCGCTTCGCTGGGGCTTGTCGCTTCGTTTTTAACCGTGCGCTGGCGCTTCAAAACGAAAACCATGAAGCGGGGAACAAATATATTCCCTACACCAAAATGACTTCATGGCTTATTGAATGGAAATCTACTCCTGATACCCAGTGGCTTAAAGATGCGCCTTCCCAGCCGTTGCAACAGTCGCTCAAAGATCTGGAGCGCGGCTACAGGAATTTCTTCCGGAAGCGTGCAGCATTCCCTCGTTTCAAGAAACGCGGCCAAAACGATGCATTCCGCTACCCGCAAGGCGTGAAGCTCGATCAGACCAACAATCGTATATCGCTTCCTAAGTTGGGCTGGATACGCTATCGAAATAGCCGTGAAGTCATCGGCGAAGTTAAAAACGTCACGGTCAGCCAGTCATGCGGCAAATGGTACGTCAGTATCCAGACGGAATACGAAGTGGCTGATCCGGTTCACAACGCTGAGTCGATGGTCGGCCTGGATGCCGGAGTCACGAAACTCGCCACACTTTCAGATGGCACGGTATACCATCCAGTCAACAGCTTCAAAGCAAGCCAGCGCAGGCTGGCAACGCTCCAGAGGCAGTTAAGCCGCAAAGTTAAATTCAGTGCCAACTGGCAGAAACAGAAGAAAAAAATCCAGCGTCTGCACTCGCACATTGCCAATATCCGGCGCGACTACCTTCATAAAGTCACCAGTGAAATCAGCAAAAACCACGCGATGATCGTCCTTGAGGACCTGAAGGTCAGTAACATGTCGAAGTCGGCAAAAGGCACGGCAGAGCGACACGGACGAAACGTCAGAGCCAAATCAGGCCTGAATCGTTTGATACTGGATCAGGGCTGGTACGAAATGCGCCGTCAGCTTGAGTACAAGCAACTCTGGCGTGGAGGTCAGGTACTGGCGATACCTCCGGCATACACAAGTCAGCGGTGTGCCTGCTGTGGTCATACGGCGAAAGAAAACCGTCAAACGCAAAGTAAATTCGTGTGTCAGGTATGCGGCTACACCGAGAACGCCGATATCAACGGCGCACGTAACATATTAGCGGCAGGACATGCCGTGCTTGCCTGTAGAGGGATGGTGCAGTCAGGCCTCCCGCTGAAGCAGGAACCCACCGAAGCGAGTCAGGCTTCGGTCTGAACGCTGTAGGAATCGCCGTCCTTTAGGGCGGAGAGGATGTCAACAGGGTAATAGCCACCTGCGCCGCTTCTATCTCATCAATAACTACGCAGAGCGGACGCTGATTATCAAAGAACCGCCCGTCTACGTCTCCAGCTCGCGGGCGATTGATGTGATTAACTGCGACAAAAACCAGCGAGCCATCCTGGGGCACAGCCTGTTTTCCAGACCGTTCGCGGAAGGAGAGCTTGTCCATGCAGATCTGGAGCCAGGGCAGTGGAAGACCTACCCAAAAGACTCTCTGATGGGGATAGTTGCTGAAAGCATGTGCGCTATTCCGGTAGAGAAACTCAAGCCAGAGCCGCCAAAAGAGACCCGCAAGCCGCTGCTGGATTAATCCGCCTCAGCAGATAGCCTGACTTACAGGCTATCTGCCAGCAGTAAAGGCGTGCGGCGCGCCGTCCAGAAGCTGCCTTACGGCCAGCCAGCAATAAACCACGCGATGCCGCGCTTACTCCAGCGCCTCGGCAGCGCGCTGCTTATCATAAACCCCTTGCGCCTGCTCGATCGCGCTACCGTATTCCCTGGCCCAGCCCACCAGCGCCACAAAAGGCGCCTGCAGCGTCCGACCCAGCGGGGTGATCGCGTATTCCACCGCTACAGGTGACGATGCGATGACGCGACGGCTGACGAGGCCATTGCGTTCAAGTCGGCGCAGCGCCTCGGTCAAAGCCTTGTGCGTAATGGGATCGAGCCTGCGTTTAATGGCATTAAAGCGCGCCGGCTCGGAGCAGAGCACGGTGAGAATTAACACTGACCATTTATTTGCTACCTGTTCCAGAATGGGGCGCGTGCTGTTGATCTCTGCCAGCAGCGCCGGGATATCGGTCGCCATCAAGTTTCCTTCTGTATATCTGGTATAGATTAGGTGCGTAATTGACACTAAATATACAAAATATATCATCTGGTTTCCATCCTATTTCTGGAGCAGCCATGATGAAACTCGAAGGAAAAACCGCCCTGGTGACCGGCGGCGGCAGCGGTATTGGCCTGGCGATAGCGCGCCGCTTTGTACAAGAGGGCGCCCATGTTTTCATTACCGGTCGACGCGAAGCGCAGCTGGCGGAGGCGGTCAGGGGCATTGGCGGCAAGGTAGAGGCGATAGCGGGCGATCTGACCTGCGCCAGCGACCGCGACCGCCTGTTTGAGACCCTCCATGCCCGAGGTGTCAGGCTCGACATCTTTGTAAATTCATCCGGCGTGTCCGAGCCTGCCAGCCTGTTCGATACCACTGAGGAGCACTTCGATCGCGCCTTTAGCCTGAACGTGCGCGCCATGGTGTTTGCGGTACAGCATGCGGTGCAATTTATGGGGGCGGGTGGCACCATCGTGCTGATTGGCTCGATTGCCGGGGGCATCGCCAATCCAGGCTACGGCGCCTATTCCGCCAGTAAAGCCGCGGTGCGATCCTACGCCCGCACCTGGAGTACGGAGCTGGCGCCGCGCGGCATCAGGGTCAACACGCTGAGTCCAGGGCCTACCGACACGCCGATGTTCGATCGGGCCAGCGACGATGTCCGACAGAAACTGACCGCGCGGATCCCGGTCGGGCGGCTGGGAAATGCTGATGAAGTGGCGGCTGCGGCCCTGTTCCTCGCCTCAGAGGAGAGCGCTTACGTCAGCGGCGCGGAGCTGATTATTGATGGCGGCATGACGGCGTAAGTGCCCTTTATCAGGAAGGCGGCTGATTCCGAGCCGCTCTCTCCCTTCGTGCGTTATGGCGTATCTGCTCGTCTCACTCAGGACAAGGCGGGCCTGTCGCAGCCCGCCACCTCGCGCGTCACCCTCTTCTATCCCTCCAGCCCGGCATCGTCAGAAGGGGACTTCTGGCCTGTCGGGCTATCCAGTGCAGGATCCGTCAGCGTAGCCCTCATACGAGGAAGACTCTGCGGATAATTTTGTTGAATAAACTCAATCATCTTTTCCCGAACGTGGCAGCGCAGATCCCAGGCCGTTGGTGAGTTTTGCGCCGTCATCAATAACCGGATAGTCATGGTTTTGTCATCGGCATCGGTAACCTGAAGCACCTGAGTCTCCCGGTCCCAGAGCCTGGTTTCGCTGAGGATCTTTTCAAATTGCTTACGCAGAGGCTCCAGCGGCATGGAGTAATCCAGGTAAAGGAAGACGGAACCCAAAATTTGCGCATTAGTACGCGTCCAGTTCTGAAAGGGATTTTCGGTGAAATAGGTAATAGGCAGAACCAGTCTGCGCAGATCCCAGAGACGAACCACCACATAGGTCAGGTTGATTTCTTCAATCCAGCCCCACTCCTTTTCAACCACCACCGCGTCATCTATTTTGATCGGCTGGGTAAAGGCTATCTGAATGCCTGCAAACAGGTTGACGAGTGACTTCTGCAGGGCAAAGCCGATGATGATCCCCGCCACCCCGGCCCCGGCGAGGATGGTCGTGCCAAATTTTCTTACGCCGGGAAAGCTGAGCAGAATAAGAGAGAGGCAGATTGAGACGAGTAATACAATCGCCACCTTCTTGACATACATTATCTGCGTGCGGATTTTACGGGCGCGTAGATTGTTAGACAGGTTGATATCATAGCGAATAAACAGCATATCCTGCGCAACGTTGATCAGGCGAATTAAAACCGAGCACAGCGATAATATAATAAATATATTCAGGGTGGTTGTAATAAAAGAGAAAGATTCCGGGTGAATATCAATATAATTCACGCCGACATTGATCATGAGTAACGGGATAAAGAGAAACATCGAGCCGCGAAGATGTTTTTCAAGGGATTTGAACAGCTTTCTGTCTCGGCTCTGCCAGTAGCAAATAAATTTCAGCAGTAAAAAACGAGAGAGAAAACCTGCGGTTAACGAGAAGATGACGAGCAATACAGCAGGCACCCATTTAGGCATGTCAGATAACTCACCAGATAGTAAAGGCATTCTTTTCCCTTATGTTCAGCTGACAACCAGGTTGTCAGATAAGTCGCAAAATGCAGTAACCGTTGTCATATCGGTTATCTGCTGATTACCAGATTAACCCCCTTAGTTTATGAGAAAGTCAGTTAACTGCCTGGTTTAGGCTGTGAAAAATCGAAAAGCGAGATTAGCCCTGGCCAAACTATGAGCAACGGGATGAAGTTTATCGGTTATTTTGCGAAGCGGCAGGAGCGGTAGGGCGTGCTGTCCGTTAACGCCCGGCGAATAACATCGCCTGCGTGAATCCCTGTCTGCGACAGCTTTCGTCAGGGCCATCTCAGGCGCTGCGGGCACCAGCCCCGCCCGCAGACGGTGCTGACTGTCAGCCGGTAGTCAGCGCGTGACTTTCGGCCAGAAGATCGTAAATCTCCTTTGGTGACAGCGGCCCGGCGAGAAGAACGCTTATCCAGTGCGTTTTATTCATATGGTAAGCCGGCAGAATGCCCTCTTTTTGACGCAGCGAGCCGATATATTCTGGCCGGATCTTGACCTCCAGCACGTCAACCTCCTCTGCGCTCTCCAGCCCCAGTCTGGTGCCGGGCACGTTCATCACTATTCCAAACCACTTTTTCCCGTTGGGATGCCGCAGCACGGCATAGCCAGGCAGATTGCGCCAGAGATATTCTGGTTCAGCCTGATAGTGGTCGCGGGCATAGTTGAACAGCGTCTCACGCTTCATCTTGACTCCTGAGCTAAGGTTCCCAGGGGTGAGGCTAGCGTATAAATGTCTTTCTGGCGCGCACCGAATAACGGAAGTAGGGGATCCAGATACAGGCGTGAAGAATACGCCTGACCACCGGCATTATCTGCTCATAGCCCAGCGCAACTGACGGAAAGAGGCAGGCCGTGCAAACGAGATCGAGCAGCGTCAACGCCACGCCGCCGGCCAGCAAGATTGTATAGGCCAGGGGTAACTGTTTCTTTTTGCGCAAGAAGAGTGAGGTGGTGTAGATGATATAAAGAAGCGCGAAAAAGTTTACGCCGGAGGCAATAAAAAAATAGCCTGATTGCGCTATCGGCGCGTGTCCCGCCGTAATCAGCCCAGCCTGTAAGGTTATCTGCAGCGAAGAGAAATAGCTGTAGCCGAGAGCAAACAGGCTTAACAGCGGCAGATATAAGAAGCCGCCAATTTTACGATACTGCTTCTCTTCACACTCAGCGCAATACTCCTGATATTGGGAAATTTCGTTATCGCACTTTATACAAGTCCATTTAAAAGGCGCGTCGGTCATTATTCATCCTTGTTAATATGCAGTTGTTAACGGTTAAAGATCTTACCGGAGCAATTTGAGATCCTGTCACTTGTTATCGGCCTGCCGCCGGGCAGCTTTAGCATTTAGCTGCCCATAGTCGATTACGTTACTGCTCAAACACGCTGACAGGACAGGGCCTTTCACTGCTCAAGCCGCCAAAAGTCTTGCGATAGTTTGAGAGCGAGATCCCTACCGATTTACGGAATGCGGCGCGGAAGCTCTCCATCGATCCGAATCCGCAGCGCGCCATAATCTGCTGGTTTGGCAGCTGATTATTTTCCAGCAGTTCCCGTGCCAGGTTCATTCTCGCCTGAAGCAGCCAGGCTTTGGGCGTCATACCCAACGCCTCTCTGAATCGTCTCAGGAAGGTTCGCTCCGACATCAGAGCGCGCTTCGCCATCTGGCTGACTGAGAGTGGGCAGTCTAAATGCTGAAGTACCCACTCCAGCACCGGTGCGATCTCATCGCGCGGCTTTTGCGCAACGGGTGAGGGAATAAACTGCGCCTGACCACCCGAACGCTGCGGCGCCATCACTAAACGTCTCGCGACGATATTGGCGATATGGGTGCCGTAATCGCGACTGATCAGATGCAAACAGGCATCGATGCCCGCCGCACTGCCCGCTGAGGTAATGATTTGCCCGCTGTCGACGTAAAGCACGTTCGGGTCAACGGTAATGTCAGGATATCGCGCTGCCAGCTCGTCGGTATAACGCCAGTGGGTGGTTGCGCGCCTGCCGTTTAGCAAGCCAGCCGCTGCGATAACAAAAACGCCTGAACAGATCGACAACAGGCGCGCGCCGCGCTGGACGGCATCGCACAGGGCGTCCAGCAGCGCCTGCGGCGGCCTCTCATCGCGATTACGCCAGCCGGGAATAATAATGGTCTGCGCCTCGCTGAGCGACTCCACGCCAAAACGGGACAGGATCTGAATCCCCTCTGAAACCTGCACCGGCGAGGCGTCAACCGAGACAATACGGTGTTGGTACCAGGGAAAATCAAATTCGGGTCGGGGAAGACCAAACAGCTCTACCGCAATGCCGAACTCAAAAGTACACAGCCCGTCATAGGCCAGAACGGCCACTAAACCCGCGTTATTGATCATTGGCGGAAACATACCGGTTATTGTCAGAACCGCCACTTTAACAGGCTGAGGGCGCTTCATACAATCAACCCACATTCAGAAGGAGAGAGCGAAAATGACCAGTTTAATCAGCGAAGTTGCGCCAGCGTCACCGTCAGAAGCGTTACACCATTTCAGCCGTCGTTTCGCCTTTGAGACCGACTGCTCCGATGTTTATCACAGCCAGAAAACAGGCAGTGTCGACTATGTGCTGGTCGATGTAAGAAGCAACGACGCCTTTTTACAGGCGCACGTACCGGGCGCGATCAATATCCCGACGCGCGCCATCACTGAGGAGCGCATGGCCGCCTATGCGCGCGACACGCTGTTTGTTGTCTATTGCGCTGGGCCGCACTGCAACGGCGTGCATCGCGCAGCGGTTCGTCTGGCGAGCCTGGGGTTCTTTGTCAAAGAGATGCTCGGCGGCATAACCGGCTGGGTTGACGAAGGGCTCGCCCTGCAGCGGGCAGAGAGCGCGGTGCCCGTCGACGGCTTCTCCTGCGAATGCTAAGTCTGACCGCGCTTTCCGTGGTACCAGCGGAAAGGGCGGTCTCTTCCCGCCGTGAGGGGCAAAAATGTTGTAGCGCAGGTCAGGCTACGGGTCAGGGCGTTTATACTCTACTTATAAGATGGATCTCATTTAAGAAAACGTGAGATTGTTAAGCGTGTCGCTGCCACTTATATTTTTGGCGGGTATGAAATAATTCTAAGGAAACAATCATGATTAAGCATCGCCCTCTTAAAGCTCTCTTTGCGGTGATTATATCTTTTGCCGTTTTTGCTGCGCCGGCTTATGCAAACCCGGGCAACGGCAACGGCAACGGCAACGGCAACGGCAACCACGGTAACAGCGGCAATCACGGTAATAATGGTGCGCACGGAAACAAAGGGCAGGGAAATGCCGGGGCGAAGGACAAACATGGAAATCGCAAGAACTATGGGCGACCAGATAACGTCGAGTCGGATATTAACTTCTCTCTTGCACGTTCTCTTGCCGTTAATTATGGCCTGGTCGGCTATCGCTCACTGCCCCCAGGAATAGCCAAAAAAGTTGCGCGGGGTAAACCCTTGCCGCCGGGTATCGCTAAAAAAACGCTGCCGGCATCCATGCTTAATGACCTGCCCTATTATCCCGGCTACGAGTGGCGAGCCGTTGGTGATGATTTAGTCCTTATCGCTTTGAGCACAGCTGTCGTTACGGCCGTTATCAACGGCGTATTTGACTAAGATGATTTTGATAGCCCCGCGTTGCGGGGCTAACGTTTGCTCCCTTTGCTCAGCTGAAAATATAACCAGCAAAGCGATTCCCGTAATGAGAATAAAGAGTGCCAGTTTAAGGATGACGCCGACCACAGCGGCGGGAATGGCCGTCAGGGGCGCCGTAAACCCGACATTATTATGGGTGGTTTCAATAAAGGGGCCGCCTGTGAGAATAAAGATGAAGGAGGGCAAAAAGGTAAACCACGTCACGAGGCAGGCAGCTACAGCGCCTGCTAAAAAAGGGCGTCTGGCGCCTGATTGTCTTATTGTTAGAAAATTATACGGATGTCAGAGATTTGCATCAGGCTCTGCTGTTGATTTACCGTTCTGTTTTACCGGAGCGCCCAGCGTTTTAAGGAACCAGTCAACAACTCTGTTGATGATTACCGGCTGATACCACTGATAATCGCCATGTTCAGCGCCGTCAACCAGCACATAGTCTGCCTGATTTCCCGCTTTCCTGAGAGCGTCATAAAGTCGAGCACTCTGCTCAGGTGATACCAGAGTATCCTTACTGCCGTGCATAATCAGGAAGGGGGGCTTGGGTCCGCTAAGATGTCCGATGGGACTTGCAGCAAGGGCTTTCTGCGGTGTGGATGTGATGGATGCGCCAGCGAAATCTCTGAAGGCCACGCCATTAACCAACAGCGTTTCAGTTGCGGCCGGGGAGTGATGAACTTTCTGTATCTCTTCCGGGAAACCCTCACCTATGTTGCGCAGGTCAGAAATTCCATAAATTGTGGCGACGGCCTGAACATCGGAAGAGTGACTGAGAAAATCACCTTTATCAAAAGAGTGATCGCCATTGGTTGTCCCCAACATCTGAGCCAGCCATCCTCCGGCAGAATCGCCGAGTACGCCAATACGTGCCGGGTCAATACCATAGTCATTCGCATGCTGGCGAAGATATCTTACCGCAGCTTTGGCATCCAAAACTGGTGCCGGAAAAGTGTCAGGAATGGTGCGGTATTCTGCTGCTGCAACGACAAAGCCGGCGTTAGCCAGAGCCATACGCATCTCAATAAACTTGTCGCGATCAGCCGTGGTGAACCCCCCGCCGGGGAAGTAAATGATGGCTGGCTTCAGGTCACTGTTTCGGGGAACGAGAACAGACATATGTAACTGTCGTACTGAGCGTGCACTTTTTACCTGCGCATAGACCACATCACCGATGTTATCTGTCTGACTTTGAGTGGTATTAACCTGAATGATATCTGCACCCTGAACGTATCCGGGGAGGTTATTGTTATCAGAAGCTATCGCTACGGTTGCTGCTGAAATCATTAAAAATCCACCTGTCAGGAAGGTACAAAAGTATTTCATACTTTATATCCTTTTCTTTTTTTATCCATGATGCTTTATGATTTTCAGGTTAAAAATCAGTGCGGAATCATCGCCTTTCTGAGCAAAAAAATGCCTGCTTTGAGTACTTTACTGCCCTTAATGCTCTGCCTGGAAACGACACGCGTGAGACAAACGCTATTCCGTTGCCGCTTCGGTTCCACGGAGACTGAGCTTTTTTACCTGTCGATAGCACAGAACTTTTTGATACCGATCATAATCGGCCTGCTTCCTCGCTATTTACCCGGCGTATGCGCCCTTCTAACTGCCGGTTTTGTTGCTGGCGGCGGCTCAGTCACGCCTTATGCGACACTGCGATCATCAGGCCGGTAAGCATGTTATTGATGACGGTAATTACTGCGCGGGCCGTCGGGTCGGCCTGCCTGGGAGGTTTATCCAGTCGCTATTGCCAGGAGGGGTCTGGCGGACTTCCTGCTCGACCATCAAAGGAGCCTTGTGATGACGCTCTTTCGGTAAGCGTCCCGGTTTCGGGCGGACAGGTTTGCTGGTCGCAACGCCAGCAGCGCAACCTCTGGCTGATGTGCTGGTTGTGAGCGAGGTTAGTTTCAGGAAAATTGCGCTACAGGGGAGATATCTTTCTGTAACAGTAAGCGTTTCCGGCCCGGCTGGAAACGCTTACTGCTGTGGCAAACGCCGTCAGCTCTCTTTTGCCCTGACCCGACCATCCACTACAAGATTTAGCGCATTGCGCAGCGCCGGCTCAGCATATTTGCTGATAAGCCAGGCGATATAATAGAGCACGGCGACCACCACAACCGGTAGTGCTATCATCACCGCTTCGCTCTTGATCCAGGCATTCAGCTTAATCATCATGGCGATCATCAGGTTTTCATGAATCAGATAAAGCGCATAGCTGACAAACCCGATAGCGGTGAAAAAGCGCACGGAAAGCCAGCGCTCCATCTGTTTTGAATAGAAGCTGGCTATAAAAAAGAGCATGACCACGACTAAGGGGACGACAGTAATAACACCGTCGTGCTTAACGTAATAGCTGAAATTGATTAGCAGGGCCAGTAATACCAGCACATAGTGATAGCCTTGATCGCGCCCGTGCAGGCGTTCATAAACCAGACAGCCCACCATAAACCAGGCGTAATGAATAAAACCGAATTTTCAAATCACATCGATTAATAAGGGATGGCCAAGGGATTTCAGTACCGATGAAGCCGAAAGTAATAACATCGGCACAAGCAGCGCCGGCAGGCAATATTTACGGCCAGCGGTGAAATAGACCGCACCAATAATCAGATAAAACAGCGCTTCAACATATAACGACCAGAAGGAGCCTGCCATAGAGCTGAATTCAATCCCGGTAAGCTGCGACAGGGTTTCCGGGTTAACAAATATCAGACCGGGGATAAGGTTTTTGCTTTCTCCGGTAATCACCGTCGATTCTGGAAAGAATCCGCCTGAGATATAGAGTAGAAGGCTGGCAATCAGCATGGCCGGGAACAGGCGTAGCCAGCGTTTTTTCAGAAAATGGATATAGCCGCGCGATTTGTCCAGCGTCATAAAAATGACAAAACCCGAGATCATAAAAAAGAGCTGCACGCCCACCCAGCCAAATGCCAGCAGCGGGATCTGCTGCGTCGTCGCCACGTAAGGTAAGAGTTCAGGCCATCGTGCATAGGCATGATAGGCAATGACCATCAGGATGGCTAAACCGCGCATGCCATCGAGATGCGTAATACGTGGGCGCATAAATTCCCTTATTAATAAAATGAAGCAAAGAGGTGGCGTGAAATTAACATTGACACAGATTTACACTCAAGCAGAATTATCCTGGAAACCTGAGTGATAAATTAAGCTGAACTGGCCACTGCCTGTAAAAAACAAGCCCATACTTTAGTCAGGCAGAGTTGTAATAAAAGTGCAGCAATGAGGTATCAATGGTCGAAAAGCAGGTAAGGGCGACAGCCTGATTTTCAGGTATGCTCTTTTTTCAAATGTCAAATTAAGTCCACCGTTTTTTGTCAATAAAGGGTAACTCTGCTTCTCCTGCACCTCTTTTGCTAACCTCCTTGTGTCAACATTATCTAAATTATAAATCCCTTATCCGTACAGCAGAGCGCTGAGGAATTGATTGACATTTCGCGTATATCTACCTCTCTTTTTGAGAGTGGCAAAATTACTTAGCAGGCTTATAAGTTTATTTATATTTAAATGCCTGATAGTGATATATCAGTTAATTGCTGCGCTGAAAAAGCCTGCTGAGCAAGAGCCAGCGTGCTCAGCCAGTTCTGACACCGCCATCTTTTTACCGCGTCCGCTATTATAAGGCAGTGACCTTTTTGTCCTGCTCAGGACGGCGGCAAAGTCAGCGGCTTGAATGCGCTGCGCTTTATGCCCCTTCACTGTTATCTCCCTCCCTGAAGCGAGGGCGGGCAGGTTTTTGCCTGGCGTATAACCTTCGCTGGCTTGATTAACAGAGCTTTGCAAGTTAAGTTTGCTTAAACATGGAGGATGGTCTGTAACCTTCACAGCTTAAAAGCCCTCGATCTCTCTGAGGCCGCGCCAGCAGCGCCCTACAGACTCTGTTACCATCACACCTGGCGCCGGTACAAACTCAGTGAGCAGGTTATAAACGCGGTCCATCAGTTCCTGTCCCGATATATCGCCCTCATAGGTAAAGAGATCTCTCGGCAGCCAGTAACTCTGTTGGCTTCCGTTAGATATACTGTGGCGGAATCCATTGTTATTCATGGCGTTACGAAGTCTTCGGTACTCTTCAGCCGCGTTCACTTTCCCGCGTAGTTCAATTGAGATGTCATATACTGGCATGGTAACTGTCCTCAATTTTTCGATTTTAATTTAAGTTTACTTTAATTTTGCGGTTGTGCCAGTTTATTGTCCGCCTGGTTAAATAAAAACGCGTAAGCCCCCCTTTAGCAGGAGGAGACTTACGCGCAGAGTCAGCGCGTTGCCCGGCATCCGTCACAGCAGACGCCGGGGCGCAATCAGAACAGCACTGAGTAGTTCAGGCCAAAGGTGCGGCCGCGGCCTTTATAGGTATAAAGCGCTGCATCGCCGTAGGTGGGGCTGTAGAGCCCCTGTGCCCGCTGGCCCCACACTGTGGTGTAATCCTTATCCAGCAGGTTCTCTACGCTGAAGCTGAGTTTGCCGACCGGCAGCGCATAGCTGCCCAGAAAATCCACGGTGTTATAGCCATCGATTTTCTTGCCGTCAGCATCGGAAACGTCAAAGGTCTGCGTGCTCTGGACGCGCAGATCCCAGTCGCCCGGCGCCCAGTTCAGCCAGGCGCTGACTTTGGATGGACTGGCGCTGTCGATGGTGAGCTTTTCCCATTTACCCTCTACGCGCGTCTCAGATTTGATAATGTTGAAGTTAGCGCCGCTGCTCCACTCGCTGTTATCAAAGAAGTAATCAACCTGGCCCTCTACGCCATAAATGCGACGCTTGTCGTCGTCCAGGTTAATCGTCATATCGCTTTTATTAATGCTGATGGTTTTATCGGACAGCGAGTAGTAAGCCGCCAGCTGGGTGCGCAGGCTGTCGCCGGTAAAGCGCCAGCCAAGCTCGTAAGAATCAACTTTAATGCCGTCGAGCTTCGAATCATTGACGTTAACGCTGTTGGTGAGGTTGTAATGCCCGTTGGCTAAGCGATAGGTGCCGGAACCGTAATATTTTGCCAGGTCCGGGATCTCAAAGCCCTGCGAGAAGTTAAACCACAGCTGCTGGCGCTCGGTCAGGCGACCCAGAATGCCGGCATTAAAGAGCAGATTATTGTAGTCAGTGGAGCCGCCCGGCACCGCATCCGCCGAGCTGGCCTGACCGCTGGCGATCGCCTGCTGCTGCGCATAGCCAACAAAATCGTCCACCTTGTTTTTCGTATACTGGTAGCGCACGCCGCCGCTCAGCGTGATGGCGTCAATGTCGTAGCTCGACTGCAGGAACGGCGCGAGGTTAGTAATGCTGTAGCCGGGATAGCGCCCGACGTTATAGGCATTTTTCAGCGTCATGCCGCCGCTTTGCGCCGCGCTGTTCAGATCAAAAAACTGCTGGTTGGCGTCAAAGGTCTCATGGTCCGCGTCGACGCCGTAGGTCAGGGTCAGCGCGTCGACAGGCTGGCTGTTAAGGGTGAGCTTGCCGCCATAGAAATCGGTCTTCTGCTGCGAGGCGCCAATGCTGGAGACGCGATTGCGGCTGAGGGTAGGGAAGGGATAGAAAGTCAGGCTCTCGTCGCGATAGTAAACCTGCGCCACCAGGTCCTGGCCGAAAAAGTCGGTGTTGGAATACTGCAGGTTAATCAGGTGGCGTTCGGTGCCTGGCAGGCGATCGGAGTCGAGGTTGCCTGAGTTATAGGCGCGGCCGGAGCCGGTCACCGCCGAGAAATTCTCCCCCAGATAGAGGCCATGCCTGCCGTCCGACTCGCTCTTGAAATATTGCGTGGTGAGCTGCAGTTGCTGACTCTCATCGATATTGAGCGTGCCCGTGCCCATCACGTCCAGGCGATCGGAGTACTGCAGCCCGGTCTGGGTATTATCGATAATCGCCTCATTGCCTTTGCCGTCATACCAGCCGCCATAGCGCTGATACGCTACCGACAGGCGGCCCGAGGCCTTGTCATCGCCGCCGCTTACCGCCGCCGCCAGGTTCTCATCGCGATCGTTATGACTGTTGAAGCCGCTTTTCACGCCGGTTTGCAGCTCCGCCTGCGTGCCCGGCTGCCCTTTTTTGGTGACGATATTGATCAGGCCGCCGGTACTGCCGCCGCCGTAGAGCGAGGTGGCGCCTGAAATCACTTCAATACGCTCAATATTGAAGGGATCGATCGCGTCCAGCTGGCGGCTGTCGCTGCGTGACGAGTTAAGACGGACGCCGTCCACCATCACCATCATTGAGCGACCGCGCATATTCATGCCGTAGTTGGTTCGTCCCTGGCTGCTGACGTCCATGCCGGGAATCAGCTGCGCCAGCACCTCTTTTAACTCCTTACCGCCCTGAACCTGCTGCTCAATCTCTTGCTGCTCGATAATCCAGGTAGTTTGCGCCATTTCCGCCACGCTGCGGTGGGTACGGCTGGCAGAGACCACCATCTGATCCTCTTTTATCTCTTCGGCCCAGGCGCCGGAAGAGAGCATCGCAAGTAAACAAGGATTCAAAACCCACAGATACGGCTGTTTCATTTTTATTTTTTTCCGATGAAGTGTTTAAAACTGAACGGTATTAACGGTGTGTTGAGGATCCCGAACGTGATTCTCCGGCTGCTGGGTGCGCCACTGGATCACGCCGGGGGTCGTGCTCAGCTCAAAAGGTTCGTCCGGGTGCGCGCGGTTGAGAATGCGGGCGGCGCGCCAGGCCATCAGGCTGAGCTGGGGTTCAGCAATGCCGAGGCGCTGCATCCCGGCATTGACGGCGAAAAGGGCGTTACTTTCCGGGCCGTCCCAGTTAAGGGTGAAGTCGGTGTTGATCTGGAAATTTTCGTCCCGGTCGAGCTGGAGACGATGCGCCACGGGCGCCAGAAACGCGGGGCGCGAGGAGCGATAGCCGGTGGCAAAAATCACCACGTCGGTGGCCAGCTGCTCTTCGCCATGATCGAGATGATGACGCAGCCTCAGCTGCTGCGCCTCCTGCGTCTGATCGAGCGAGATCACCGAGCGCGACGGCATCAGTCGCGCCCAGGGCTGCTCGCGCAGCACCTCAAAGCGGTGATACATCGCCCGGTAGATGGCAAGGAGCGACTCGCTGGTAATGCCGTCTGAGGTCATCTTCTGTTCATTCAGCATCAGCTGGCGCGCGCTGGCGTCCAGCGTCGAAAAGCTTTCCAGATAGTCTGGCGTGAAGTACTCGTTGGCGAAGGCGGCTTCATCCAGCGCGTTGTAGTTATTCCTGCGCGACACCCAGTTCAGGGCCGCGGGCTGGCCCCACTCGGCGCGGAAGATATTAAGAAAGAGATCGGCTCCGCTCTGGCCGCCGCCGACGATGGTGACGCGCTTGCCATGCAGATCTGGCCGGCGCAGCATCATTTCGCTGGCGTGGAAGCAGCGATCGCTCTGCTGCGTAACGCACGCCGGCAGCCTGGCCTGTTTCCCGATGCCGAGGCAGATATGGCGCGCCAGAAAGCGATCCTGCGCGGTTTCAACCGTGAACAGGCGCGTCGCATCGTTAAACGTCACGCGGGTGACCGGCTGGTTAAACGCCAGATTGCTCAGGCGCTTCGCCACCCAGCCCAGGTAGTCGGAAAACTCCTCTCTGGAGACGGTGCGCTGTTCGGTAGTGAGGAAACGGTAAAATTTCTTCTGCTGCACCAGATAGTTCACAAAGCTATAGCGACTGGTCGGCTCAACCGCGCTCACCAGATCTTTGAGGAAGCTGGTTTGCATCGCGCAGTCCGGCACCATCATGCCCGGGTGCCAGGCAAAGTGGGCCTTGCGTTCGAGAAACAGGGAGCTAAAACCTTCCAGTCCTTCAGCCAGCGCGGCGACGCTCAGGTTAAAGGGGCCGACGCCTATGCCAATGAAATCATAGATCTTCATTTTGGAGACTCCTGGGTGACCAGATAGAGCGGGTTATCGAGATCGGTAAGGTAGTTGGGCAACATCCGGCTGCCGCCGTCGTGCTCTGAAAATGTCAGCTTTACCGGATTAAGCACGACGCGGATGATGCGCGGCTTAAAGAGATCGAACAGGGCGAAGCGGTCGGCCATCGCCGGGTGTTGCGCCATATAGCGCTGCAGCACGCTGGCGAGAAGCCGGTAAAACTGGCGTTCATCTATGCCTGACCGCAGCGTCAGCCGCGAGATAAAGCGCAGCACGGTAACAAAGTGGCCGGTTTGCAGGTCGTGGATCAGGTAGTCGGCGCTCAGGCGCGCGGTTACCTCTTTCACCGCAGCGGGCAGCGACGCCGCCTCCGGGAAATCAGCATCGGCGAGGCGCATATCACCCTGAAAATCCTTCAGCAGAATGCGCTGCGGAATATGATCTTTCATCACCAGCGTAACGTTCTGACCATGCGCAATCAGCGCGACGCCGTAGCGGCACATCAGGTGGTAGAAGGGGATCACCACCCCCTCGAACATCCGGCTCAGCCAGCTGGCCGCATCCAGTCCCGAGGCGTTAATCCAGGCGTCTATCAGCGGGCGTCCGGCATTATCGGTTTCCATCAGCGCGGCCATCAGCACCGCCTGTTCGCCCGGCTGCAGGTAGCTGGCGGGGCTTTCGCGCCAGATAACGCCAAGCATCTCCTGGCAGCGATAGGGCGCGGCGGGCAGCGCGGCGTAGCCCTCATGGGGCAGGTAACCTGCGGCCGGCTCCGCCAGGATTTGGGCGCCGGTGGCGCGCAGCGTCTGATCCTGCGCGAACTGCTGCCTTAACCAGCCGGAGGCGAGCGGCCCAGCGGCGATATACCTGCCGGGAATGCCGCGATAGCAGGAGGTGTTATAGATAGTCAGCGGCAGTTTAATATCGAAGCGCGCAGGGCGGCTGGCGTTGGTCAGCGTGCGCAGCGACTGCTGCGACAGATAGCGATCGCCGAAGACGCCCAGCTCGACCATCTCTCCACGCGCCAGATGCGGCAGAAAATGAAGCGCGATTTTTTGCTGCCACTGCCAGGGATGAACAGGCAGGGCAATCCAGCTCTCATCGAGTCCGGCTGACTGCCAGTGCTGATAAAAGCGTGCCAGCTCCGCCTCATCCATGGCGCTGGCGAGCAGGGCAGAGAGATCGCATGCCTCTTCGTGGCTCCAGACCAGCTTCTCCCGGCGCACCGCAATCCAGTGCAGCTGAAAGCGGTTGCGATACTCCGGCGCATAGGCGCGCAGCGCATCCACTCCCCAGCCGCGACGCCCTTTGTTAAAGATAAATTTGGGATGTCCGCTCAGCAGGCACTGCAGCTCATCTGCGTCCAGGGCGATCATATCGTCTGCGCTCAGCGACCGGCGCACTTCCAGCAGCTGCAGATCGCCGCGCAGCGTGGCGTAGAGATCTTCCAGATGCTCCGCCGTCTGGGCGTCGCTCATCTCCAGCGTCACCGCCAGCTGGCGCAGCAGGGCGTCCGCTTCCATCGGCCCGCCGCTGAGCGAGTCAGTGTCGATATGCAGCCAGCCCCAGATGCCGCGGCTGGCGGCGAATTCCCAGCGCGCCTGGCCCACGGTGATTTCCCAGCGGCCTGCGGATCGTTCCACTGCGCGCAGCGTCCGTTCGTACTCCAGCTCGGCGAGAATTTTAGCGATCATCTCGCGGTTGACGCGCGCCCACATCATAAGCCCACCTCCGTAAAGAAGCGGCTGCGCTCGCTTATCACCAGGCGAGAGCGCTTGTGGGGGAAGTCGAACTCCTTAAGGGTCTGGTACCCTGCAACCGGCAGATGGCGGAACAGGCGCTGATTGTCGTAACGCGGTTCCGCGACGATGCGCTGGGTGCGGGGCTGGTCGAGAAACAGATAGTGCGTCAGCCCGCGCAGCCAGCTGCGAATAAAGTGCGCGCCGCGCCAGGCTTCTTCGCCCACCAGCATATGCAGACCGCGATCGTAAGGCTGCCAGCGGTAGTGCCGACCAATACGATCTTCCGCCGCCCAGTAAATCTCGAAATAGCCAAACGGCTGGTCGTCGAAGCAGCCGATCACCGGGAAGCAATAGGCGGAGTCGAGCTGCTTGCGCAGATAGCTTTCCTGCTCAGGCTGCGGTGCCGCCATTTCCCAGAAGGCGTTAACGCGGGGAGCGTTCATCCAGCGCGTAAAGCGCACGGCGTCCTCCGCCACGTCGGCGACGCGAAAACTGAGCGTTCGCTTGATTTGCGGATCGTAGCGCCGATAGATTTCCCCATCCGGCCTGGGCGGACGCACGGGATAAAAAATCTGCCGCGCTTCATCAAACTGCATTTTCCCGCTCGCCGTCGGCTGCTCGCCCCGGAGCCAGAGCGGCAGCTGCCAGAAGGTGTCTCGTGAAAAGTAGTCGCCGTTCACCGCCGCGAACAGCGCCTGCGCCTGGGGATTGTGATGCCACTGCGCCCAGGGAAGATGAACGCCGCTCAGCTGTGGTGCCGCCACCAGCAGCTGATCGATCGCATCAGCAAGCCAGCCGTCCGGTATCGTCGGCATCAACGGCAGCGAGGCGCTGTTGTCCAGCCCGAGCATGAGCGGCAACGCCTGTCCGGTCAGCGCACAGCGGAAACCTGCGTCGCCATGAACGATATGCGCGTTTGGCATTACGGCTTCTCCCTGTAGAACGGATTGTGAAAATCGAAGTAGATCACCGCCGGATCGGCGATGGTGTTTTCGTTGTGGTCATAGAGATAGCAGTAGAAATTGCCTTTACAGTTCCAGTGTCGGCTGTCGAGCACGTAATCGAGGCTGCGGGTATCGCTGACCTGGCTGCGCAGCGCCGTCAGCCTGTCGCGCACTTGCGCCATCAGACGCTCTTCTGTCTCAAAGCCCGCGGCGCCCAGCGCGGCGGTGACCGCCAGCGTGGAGTTGACCAGCAGGTAATAGGGGAAGTAGCGCAGTACCTGTTCGCGGCTGAAGCAATTTTCCGCATCGGTTTCGTCAATCTGCGCCAGCCAGTCGGCGGCGTTTTCCGTAAAGCCGCTGCCCTGGCAGTCGCGGTAGAGCAGTCCGACCGGGAGATCCTGCTGCATCTCCACCAGGATGTTTTGCTGGTGCGCCAGCAACACCAGGCCGTAACTGGCTTCCGTGGCGAACAGCGGCAGCAGCACGCGATCGCAGTAGGCGTTTACCCAGCACTGCGCCCCCTGGCTGAGCGTTAGCCCGAGCCGGTGGCTCAGCCTTCTCACTGCCGCCGCCAGCAGGCTGTCGCCGCCGTCTGGCGCGGCCTGCGTCAGGCTTACCAGCACGTTGGTCTGGGTTTCCGGGGTGTCGAATAGGCTGTTGACGCGAAACGCCATCAGGCTCTCTTCCTGGATCGCGCCATCCGCGGCGCGCAGCCCGGCCCAGCCATCCTCCTGCATCACGCGCAGGGTGGGGTAGTCCATCTGTAGCCGCTGCCAGCGCGGCGTTTGAGCCAGACGCGCCAGGCGCATGCCGCGCTTTACCTCTTTCACCGACAGGGTTCGCACCGAATTGGTCAGGCGCACGCTCAGTGAAAATTTGATCATATCGTTGCTGGCAGGAGAGTAGAGCGAACGCGACGAGCTGGTGGGCAGCCAGGCGGTGCCGCTTTCCCCTAAATCCGCCAGCGCGCCGCTGGCGATCAGCCGCTGGCACCACGCCTGCGTCAGCAGATAACGCGCCTGCCAGGGATGCATCGGGATCAGCCAGCGCTGGTCGGTAAACTGGCTGAGCAGGGCGGGCGCGCTCTGGGCCGCAAAGCGCAGCAGACGGGCGCGCAGCGTCAGGCCGAGGCTTTCCCCCGCCACATGGTCGCTGTCGACGGAGAACCAGTGGAGCGGGAAGTCGGAAGCGAACTCAGGCAGATAGCGGCGCGCCTCGGCTTCATTAAAGGGTTCGTGCGATTTCGGCGCGGGGTGGAACGCGTGACCCACCAGCAGCGCCTGTTCGGCTTCGGAAAATGAGAGCGGTTTTTTGCGCAGCGCAGGCCAGCGATGACGCAGATTAATCGCCTGCCAGCAGTTCGCATGGCTTTCGCCAACGCGCTGCTGAAAACGTTCGATGACCTCGCCGCTGAGTTCCGCGCGAATGGCCGGCTTTGCCACTATCAGCGAAACCAGCGTGTCAAAGGAGACGGCTTCACCCTCGGGCGACGTCGGGCTGATGAGCAGCGCGGGGAACTGATAGTGATGGTGCTGCGTAGGAGAGAAGTAGCGCAGCGGCAAGCGCAGAACCTGCGATGATGACAGGGGCAGGTCAATAAAGTGCGTCCGTTCGGGCGCGCCGCCTGCCACGTAGTTCCAGTCGCGCGTTTCGCGTAAAAGCGCATTGAGAAAGCACTGCGCCGCCACGTCAACGCCAGCCGGTTGAGAGAAGCCATCCATAAGATAATCTCACTTCTTAACTGATAATGATTATCGTTATGATAATTATTTAATTTACAATGGCAACCAATTTTGCAATATTCGTAAACATATCTTCAGCTGTATATCCATGTTTTTTACGGTGTCTTTACATTTATGTGTCACTTATTACATAACGGCGCGCTATGACGGCGTCGGGAAAATCAGTCTGGCCGCTGGCATTTTGCGCTGGCTTATTGGGAATTGGTCAGAACGGCTTACTGGTTATGCTGCCGCAGCTGGTGCAGATGACCGGTCTGACGCTCTCCACCTGGGCCGGTTTATTAATGTCTGGCTCGATGCTGTTCCTGCCCGCCTCGCCCTGGTGGGGGCGCGTATCTGAGGTGAAAGGCTGCAAATTTGTCGTGGTAGCGTCGCTGTCCGGCTATCTGGCAAGTTTCGCCCTCCTGGCGCTGGCAGTTTGGCTGATGGCGGAAAAACAGCTCGGCATACCGGCTGGCGTTGGGGTGCTGATCCTGTCGCGTACCATCTACGGCCTGACCGTCTCGGGCATGGTGCCCGCCGCGCAGACCTGGGCGATGCAGCGCTCAGGCACGGAGAAGCGCATGGCGGCGCTGGCGGTCATCAGTTCCGGCCTGAGCTGCGGAAGATTACTGGGGCCGCCTCTGGCTGCATTTGCGCTCAGCCTTTATCCCATGGCGCCCCTGTGGCTGATGGCCGCCGGGCCGCTTTTCGCCCTGATCTTTATCAGCCGCCAGTATGGCGATCCGCCACTGGAAGCGGTGACGCATCAGGCCGCGCGCTGGCATAGCGGTCTGCTGCCCTTTCTTGTGCTGGCGGCGCTGCTTGCGCTCTGCATCAGTCTGATGCAGATCGGGCTGGCACCCGCGCTGCGCGATTACATGGCCGCGCCCGCTGCGGTCAGCCGTCATATCGCCTGGCTGCTGAGCCTGGCCGCCATCGCAACCCTGCTGGCGCAGTTTCTGATCGTCAGGCCGCAGCGGCTGCAGATTCAGCCGCTGCTGTTGAGCGCGGCGGTATTGATGAGTGCAGGGCTGGGCATGATGGTCGCCGGCAATCTGCCCTGGCTCTATGCGGGGATCGTTGTCACCTCATTCGGCGCCGCGATGGCGACGCCTGCCTACCAGCTGCTGCTGAATCAAAAACTCTCCCTCGGCAAAGGGGCGGGACTGATCGCCACCAGCCACACCCTGGGTTACGGCCTGAGCGCCCTGTTGATCCCCGTTATCTCGTGGCGATGGGGGCAGACTCATCTGCTGGCGGGGGCATGGATAGCATCAGCAATCTTCTTTATCGTGGCCTGTCGGCTGCGAACAACTGCAAGCGCGGAAAGCGCGCGCTGAACGTCAGGAAATTTTATGGCCGCGATTCCCCCTTACCGCTTATTCAATGTCACGCTGCTGCGCAAAAGATGGCTCTCGCCCTCTCTGGTGAGCTGCCTCTTTACGGGCGAAGAGCTGGAGATGATAAAGCGAGACGGACCCGATCAGCGTATCAAGATCCTCTTTCCGTCGCCGCAGGGGTTTCCCGCCTCGTTAAACAGGCACACCCCCTGGCGCGAGCAGCTTAAAACCCTGACGCCGGAGCAGCGGCCCGTGCCGCGCACCTACACGCTTCGCGCCGTCAACGCCGTCGAATGTCAGGCAGAGGTCGAGTTTGTTGTTCACGGCACAGCGGGGCCGGCTTCCGCCTGGGTCATTCGCGCCGCGCCGGGCGATGCTCTGCAGATGGTCGCGCCCAACCGGCAGCACGTCGACGACAGCGGCGGATATGAATGGCACCTCAATCCCGAGGTAGCGCGCGCGCTGGTGGTCGCTGATGAAACCGCGCTGCCTGCGGTAAAAGGTATCCTTGAGCAGGTGGCGCATATGGCGTCGCCGCCCGCCCTGCAGATTTTTCAGGAAGTGCCGCGGGCAGAGGATAGTCTCGACTGGCGACAATACGCTTTTGCGCAGGTCTTCTGGCTTCCCCGCGACCGAACCCGAACGGCGCACGGCGCGGCGCTGTTGCAGGCGGTTAAGGCGAACCTCTCCCTGCCTGACTATGCGCTCAGCGCCGCTCCGGCTTCTTTTGAGGTTGAACAGGCGCGTCTGTGGCACGGCGCAGCGCGCAGGCCCAATCGTTTCTATGGCTGGGTCGCCGCCGAGTCCTCTGCGGTGAGACATATCCGGCGCTATCTGGTGAACGAGCGCCAGCTGGCCAGCGAGAGCGTCAGCTTTATGGCCTACTGGAGCAAGGGCTAGCGGCCATTTCGACCCGCTAAATGGCTGCCGCAACGGCGTGCCGCAAGCGGCGAGGCTGGAGCGCGCCGCGCCAGTTAAGCGCGCGGCGCGTTGAGGCGGGCGCGATCAGCTGTTTTCGGAAGAGCGTACCGCGTAGAAGCGGGCACGTTGCTGCTGATGCTTTCTGCGCGGCATAAGCAGGCTGGCGATAACAATTACCAGCGCCAGGCCGCCGGTCGCCAGCAGTTCGGTCTGATGTTGCTTATTGAACAGCATGCACACCAGCACGGTTGCGATAAACAGAATGGTCACCCAGGTGAGGCCGGGGAACAGCCACATGCGGTAACTCAGCTGCTCGCCCGCTTTCTCGCGCTTTTTGCGCAGCACCAGATGAGAGAGGGCGATCACCAGGTATACCAGCAGCGCGATGGCGCCGGAGCTGGCCAGCAGAAATTCAAACACCGCGCTGGGTGCCAGGTAGTTAGCCACCACCGCCACAAACGCCGCCGCCGTGGAGAGCAGCACCGCAATCCAGGGCGTTCCGCTGCGCGTGGTGCGGGATGCCGCCGCAGGCGCATCTTTACGACGCGACAGCGAATAGAGCATGCGTGAAGAGGTATAGAGCGCCGAGTTAAGGCAGCTGCACACCGCGATCAGCACCACGATATCGACGATAAGTTTGGCGTGGGGAATATTCATCGCCTGCAGCACGGTCTGATAGGAGCCATGCTCAACCAGCGACGGTGCATTCCACGGCACCAGGGCGACCACGAAGAATATCGACAGCAGATAGAACAGCGCGATGCGCCAGATAACTGAATTGGTGGCCTGGGTGATTTGCTTGCCTGGGTTCTTCGATTCGGCGGCCGCGATAGTGATAATTTCGGTGCCCATAAATGAAAACATGGTGGTCAGGATCGCCGCCATTACCTTGCCGAAGCCGTTGGGCATAAACCCCTGCGTATCATAAAGATGCTGAAGGCCGCTGGCGCCGCTGTTGGGCAGATAGCCAAATACGGCCAGGCCGGCGGCGCATAAGAACGCAATAATCGCCGCGACCTTGAGCAGCGCGAACCAGAACTCAAACTCGCCGTAGTTCTTGACGCTCAGCAGATTGGTCAGGGTTAAAATCAGCGTAATGGCGAGCGTAAACTGCCAGATGGCGATCTGCGGGAACCAGGCGTGCAGGATGGTGCCGGCCGCGTTAGCCTCAAGGGGAATAACCAGCACCCAAAACCACCAGTAGAGCCAGCCGATGGTGAATCCAGCCCAGCGGCCGAGTGCCTTATCGGCATAGGTGGAGAACGAGCCGGAATCGGGCAGCGCAACCGCCATCTCGGCCAGCATACGCATAATCAACACCACCAGCGCACCGGCGGCGGCGTAGGCGATAAGCACCGCCGGGCCCGCCTCGGCAATGGCGTGTCCCGATCCCACAAACAGGCCAGCGCCAATCACGCCGGCAATGGACAGCATGCGCACATGGCGCGGCTTTAAATTTTGTGCCAGTGCATCTTCATTCGCACTCTGCATTCTCGTCATCAAAACGTCTCCAGAACGGTTCCCGGGGTTGGGTGTCAGGAACGAGCAGGGGGAAAGGCTCGCGGCAGCGAACCGAAAAGTATCGGGCGGTTATGGCGCACGTTGCGCCATCAGGGGGCCACTGTCGGCCGCCTTTGCCCGCAACGCTGTCTCAGCGCGGCGGTGACTGGGCGTCGCCGGGGAGGCGGTATGGATAAATTTTGTTAACGGGTGTGCGCCAGGCCATGCGCACAACGTCCCGGTGCGACAGGGCAAAGCGACTGCTTTCCCCGGCTGTATCAGACTCTGTTGATCGCTCATCTTATTACCCTCGCTGATACGTTTCGTTTACAATTCTCGACAAACGCTTTTATTAATGCGTGCGAAGAGGTAAGTTGCCAGAGCCAATTTCTGAGAGTGGGATGGAGCCAATTGCAGCTGTTATATGCCGATCACTTATTAGAGCGACTGCAGGTTTTGCAGAGCGGCTCGCTGCAGCAGAGGCTGCTGGCCTGCATACAGGCCGCTATTATTGAAGGGGTTTTCCCGCGCGGTGGACGCCTGCCGCCGACGCGCGACATGGCGCGCGAGCTGGGCGTATCGCGAAACACCGTACTGCATGTTTATGAAAGTTTGATGGCACAGGGCTACGTCACGGCCCGCACCGGCAGCGGCACCTGGATTGCGGATACGCTGCCGGAGATCTGCCTGCAAAGCCAGGCCATCGAACTGCTTCAGCCCACCGCCGCGCCGCTGCCAGCCACTCTGTCAAAGCGGGGCGCAACGCTGTTAGGGCATGCCACCGCATCACCCTACCAGTGGGGAGCTTTTGTTCCCGGCGCGCCCGACGTCACTGAATTTCCGCATAAACTCTTTAGCCAGATCCAGGCGCGGCTCAATCGCGAGCCCGATATTCACCGGCTGATTTACAGCAGCGGCGGCGGCTGTCCCGATCTGCGTCATGCGCTGGTGGAGTATCTGCGCGTCGCGCGTTCGGTGAAAGCCGATGCCGATCAAATCCTGATTACCGAAGGGATACACCAGGCGGTCGATCTGGTCTCCTGCGTGCTGGGGGATCCAGGCGATCTGGTCTGGATGGAGGAGCCAGGCTACTGGGGTACGCGTAACCTGCTGCGTAAAAACGGCCTGAAAATCCGCGCCATCCCCGTCGATGACGAGGGGATTGTGCCCGCCTCAGGCTCGCCGCCGCGCATGATCTTTGTGACGCCGTCACATCAATACCCGCTGGGCGCACACCTGAGTCTGGCGCGGCGTAGAGCGCTGCTGGCGCTGGCGCGGCGTCACGGCAGCTGGATTATCGAGGATGATTACGACAGCGAGTTTCGCTTTTCCGGCACCCCCTGGCCGTCGCTACAAGGGCTGGAAGAGGATGCGCCGGTGATCTATATGGGCACCTTCAGCAAAACGCTCTACCCGGCGCTGCGCATTGGCTACATGGTCGTGCCGAAGATGCTGGCTGAGCCGATGCGCACCGCGGCGACCGAGCTTTACCGCGGCGGCCATCTGCTGATCCAGCGGGCGCTGGGCGAGTTTATCCGCCAGGGACACTATATGGATCACATCCGCCGTATGCGGTTGCTCTACGGCCAGCGGCGTCAGTTTTTATGCAAACTGATTGAGCGCTACCTGGGCCCGGCGTTTTTACCGCCGGTCAACCATGAGGCAGGGCTGCATCTGGTGCTGCGGCTGCCAGACGGCTGTGACGATGTTGCCATCACCGCCGAAGCGCTCAGGCGCGGCGTAAAGGTGCGGCCGCTCTCGCAGTACTATATGCATCCCCAGCGCACGCGCGGTTTGCTGCTTGGCTACGCCTGCGTCAATGAGCGGCAGTGTCAGGATGCGTTTGGCGTTTTAAAAGGCTGTCTGATCGCTGCGGGCGTCGAGATCAATGCCCAGTAGCTTATCCCGCGGTCAGATAAATCGTCTCTGGCGTCAGCCAGACGATCGCGCTGTCAGCAAAACCGGCTTCCGCGCTTATCAGTCAGCTTAGGCTCTGGGCTGGATCGCCAGCCCGCAGGCCGAATGCTCACGCGCTATGACGCGATCCTGCCGCGCACGATAACCTTGCCTGGCTTGCTGTCGGGGTCCTGCACGCGACGGATCGCCAGATTCAGCGCCTGCCAGGCGATCTCCTGCAGATCGTGGGTGACGCAGGGGAAATGGAAACCGTAAATCTCGGCGTGGGTGAGATGGTCAATACTGAAAAGGCTGACCTCTTCCATCAGGCGGAGCTTGTGCTCAATGCAGGCTTTGATAATGCCCAGCGAGATCTGGTTATTACAGCCGACAAAGTAGTCCGGGGCAGCATGGCTGCTCAGCCAGCGGCTGGTTTCCCGCCAGGCGGCGTCCATAAAGAAATCGGCGTGCAAAATCTCCAGCGACGCCACCTTGCCCTGCAGCGCCGCCTGCAAACCGGTCACTCTTTCACGCGCAACGTTGGAATTCTCCGGCCCCGAAACCACGACGACGCGGCTGGCCTGCTGCTCTAACAGCCAGCGCCCCGTCTGCAAACCGCAGTCCAGGTTGTCGATATAGACGCCGCTGCAGTGCGACGCCTGCAGCTCACGATCCACCAGCACAACGGGAATATTGAGAATTTCCAGCCGCTTCATATAGGCGGGATGATAGTTAACGTCGTTGGATATCACGGAGAGGATAATGGCATCGACGTTGTAGCCGATCAGCTTGTCGATAATGCGGTCTTCCGCTTCCTGCGATTCACAGGAGTCAAACACCAGCGTGTCGTAACCCAGCTTTTGCGCTTCCAGCGTCATCAGCCGCGTCAGCCCGCCAAAGAACGGGTTAGCCATATCAGGATTGACGATGCCGATGGTTTTACTGGCTTTCGCCCGCAGGTTGCGCGCGGCGGTATTGACGACGTAGCCAAGCTGCTCTGCCGTCTCGCGGATGCGTTGCAGCGTTTCCGGATGCACTTTCTCTGGCTGAGAAAATGCCCGGGAAGCGGTAATTTTACTGACGTTCGCCTGCGCGGCGACGCTTGCCAGCGTCGCCTTTCGTCCCCGACCTGCTGCCAATTGCGGCTCCTTAATTAAACCATATCATTTTGTATCATTTACAAATCATGACAGATCCTGGGGTGCGAAGCTAATGCTGATTGTTACGCCAGCCGGTTGACGCGTGGATCGGTAAAAATATCGAGTTCATCGCGGCTCTCTGAAGAGAACTCAGAGACCACCGCGCCGTTATCCCCCGCCTGAAACCAGTGGCGCGTATTGGGCGCAATGGTGTACTGCTCGCCAGGGCGCAGCAAAACGTAGGCTGTGCAGGTGTACCACTCTTCGCTTCCCTCTGGCACGCGACAAACCGGCGCGCCGCCGGCGTCATTCTGCGTCAGGCTGCTGTCGTCCACGAAGAGATAAACCTCGCCCGCTCGGCAGCGAAAGGTCTCCTGCTTGCCGGGCGTCCCTTCGAAAGGCGGGTGCAGATGCTCAGGGCAGGTCTGTCTGGGAAACAGCACCAGCTCTTTGGCGCAGTAACGCGGCGAGTTGACGTAGGTCAGCAGCTGCAGGCCGGAAGCCGGGTAATCAGGCAGCCCAAACGTGGCGATCTCAATGCGCTGCTGTTCATCCTGCGTCAGCGTAATACTGGCCTGGCGCAGTGCATCCAGGGTTTGCTGCACATATTTACGGGTTTCGATCATCGCTTCATCAACTCATCATGATGGTATCGATAACATTTATTGCAGGCCAGCCGAAGATAATCTGTGATCGCTGTCAATGTTACTCATTGATATGGGGTTTACTGATTTGCCTTAATGGCGATTTTTTAACAATCATCACAGTTTTACCGCTTTATTTACGACAGTATCGCCGCAGATAAATGATATCGATACCATTAGAATGATCTTACTGGGGGCATAAAATGAAAGCATTGGTTCTGGCTGAAGCAGGCAAAATCGCCATTGAAGATCGCGAATTTGACGAAACGCTCGGTGATAACGACGTCGAAATCAAAATCCACTCTGTTGGCATCTGCGGCAGCGACGTCCACTACTATCAGCACGGCCGCATTGGTCCTTTTGTGGTTGAGGCGCCGATGGTGCTGGGTCATGAAGCGTCTGGCGTCGTGCTGGCGACCGGCAAAAATGTCACGCACGTAAAGCCCGGCGATCGCGTCTGCATGGAGCCGGGCATTCCCGATCTCAACTCTGCCCAGTCGCGCGCCGGCATCTATAACCTGGATCCCGCCGTGCGTTTTTGGGCGACGCCGCCGGTACACGGCTGCCTGCGTGAAACCGTTATTCATCCCGGCGCGTTTACCTTCAAACTGCCCGATAACGTCAGCTTCGCGGAAGGCGCGATGGTAGAGCCGCTGGCGATAGGTATGCACGCCGCGACAAAAGCGGGCATCAAGCCAGGCGATATCGCGCTGGTGATCGGCGCTGGCCCGATTGGCGTCGTGACGGCGCTGGCGGCGCTCGCAGGCGGCTGCTCAGACGTTATCATTTGCGACCTGTTCGATGAGAAGCTGGCGGTTGCCGCCAACTACGAGGGGCTGCACGCGGTAAATATCAAAAGCGGTGATTTGGCCGCCAGAGTCGCCGCGCTGACCAGCGGCAACGGCGCTGACGTGGTGTTCGAATGCAGCGGCGCCAAACCGGCCATCGCCACGCTGGCGCAGCATGCCGCACCGGGCGCGACCGCCGTGCTGGTCGGCATGCCGATCGACGCGGCGCCGATGGATATCGTGGCCGCGCAGGCGAAAGAGATTACCTTCAAGACCATTTTCCGCTACGCCAATATGTATCCGCGCACCCTGCGTCTGCTGAGCAGCGGCAAGCTGCGCGTTCAGCCGCTGATCAGTCAGACCTACAAATTCAGCGAAAGCGTCGCCGCTTTTGAGCGCGCTGCCGCCGGAAACCCCTCTGATATCAAAATCATGCTGGAAATGGAGTAGCCCATGTCGCTCTATGCGGGCATTGATTGCGGAACCCAGGGCACCAAGGTGGTGATCGTTGACAGCGAGCAGGGCGCAATTCTCGGCGAGGGCAGCGCTGCGCACCGCCTGATCAGCCACTCTAACGGCCGGCGCGAGCAGCAGGCGGCGTGGTGGATCGAGGCGCTGATCGAGGCTTTCCATCAGGCGGTTTCCCGAGCGGGCGTCGATGCGCGCCGGATCGAGGCGCTGGGGGTATCCGGTCAGCAGCACGGCTTTGTGCCGCTGGATGAGCAGGGCGAGGTGCTGCACAGCGTTAAGCTATGGTGCGACACCGAAACCGCTGAGGAAAACGCCGCGCTGCTGGCGCAGCTGGGCGGCGTAAGCGGATCGCTGGCCCAGTTAGGCTTAACGGTCGCCACCGGCTATACCGCCTCGAAAATCATCTGGTTTAAACAGCAGCATCCTGAGCTCTGGTCGCGGCTGCGCACGGTGCTGCTACCGCACGACTACCTCAACTTCTGGCTCACCGGGGAACGGGTTGCGGAGTATGGCGACGCTTCGGGCACCGGATTGCTGAACGTGCGCACCCGCGAATGGGACCGCCACACGGTGGCGCTTATCGACGACAGCGGACGGCTGTGGGAGGCGCTGCCGCCGCTGAAAAGCGCCGAAAGCTGTATCGGCACGCTGCGTTCAGAAGCGGCGGAAAAGCTGGGCCTCTCGCGCGCCACGCGCGTCGCCACCGGCGGCGGCGACAATATGATGGCCGCGATCGGCTCCGGCAATATCGCGGCTGGCACCGTGACCATGAGTCTCGGCACCTCCGGCACGCTGTTCGCCTGGTCCGATACGCCAGTCGTTGCCGATTCAGAGGCGATTGCCGGCTTCTGTTCCAGCACCAACGGCTGGCTGCCGCTGATTTGCACCATGAATGTCACCTCGGCGACCTCCTCGGTGCAGGCGCTGCTGGAAGAGGATATCGAGGGGTTCAACCGGCTACTGGAGCAGGCCGCGCCAGGGGCAGGCGGATTAGAGATGCTGCCGTTCTTCAACGGCGAGCGCGTGCCGCCGCTGCCCCATGCGCGTGCCAGCCTGCATAACCTCGACAGCGATAACTTTACCCGCGCCAACCTCTGCCGGGCGGTGGTGGAGAGCGCTACCTACGGTCTGCGCTACGGCCTGGATCTGTTTCGACGTCAGGGCATCGCGGCGCAGGAAATCCGTCTTACCGGCGGCGGATCGCGCAGCCCGCGCTGGCGACAGATTGTGGCGGACGTAATGGGCTGCCCGGTGGTCTGCCTCAAGGTTCAGGAGACGGCGGCGCTGGGCGGTGCGATTCAGGCGATGTGGGCAACCGCGCTGGCCGATGGGCCGCATCAGCAGGCCGACAGCGTGCTGAACGATCTCTGTCGGCGTTTTGTCTCGCCTGATGAGTCTACCCGCGCCGAGCCTGACGCCGAACGCCAGCTGCAGTACGACGCGCTTTACCAACGCTACCTGCAACGCCTGCAACAGGCTTACCCGGAGGTCTCACTGTGACACGCGATCCGCAAACGCAGCAGCCGGCTTATCTGCTGGAAGTGACCGGCGTAAAAAAAGCCTTTGGTCCGGTCGTGGCGCTGAAAAACGCTGAGTTCGCCCTGCGGCGTGGTTCGATCCACGCGCTGTGCGGCGGCAACGGCGCGGGAAAATCGACCTTCCTGAGCATCCTGATGGGTTTTATTCAGCCTGACGGCGGCAGCATTTTCATTAACGGCGAGCGCTGCGAGTTTCATCATCCTAAAGAGGCGCTGGCCGCCGGCGTCGCCATTGTGCAGCAGGAACTGAGCGCCATTCCCGATCTCACCGTGGCGGAGAATATCTGGCTGGGGCGCGAGCCGCGCCGTCTCGGATTCGTCGATTTCGCCACCCTGAACCAGCGCACCCGCGATCTGCTGCAGGAGCTGGACTTCCATATCTCCGCCACGGAGAAAATGCGCAATTTGAGCGTGGCCGAGCAGCAGCTGGTGGAGATCGCCAAGGCGCTCTCCCATGCGAACGCCGACATTATCATTATGGACGAGCCCACTTCCGCGATTGGGGAAGAGGATGCGCAGAAGATTTTTCAGACCATCACCCGGCTGGCGCAAAAAGGGAAAGGGATCATTTATGTCTCGCACCGGCTGTCGGAAATTTTCCAGATCGCCGATAGCTACACCATCTTTCGCGACGGCGCCTATATCCATGAGGGATTTATCGCCGATATCACCCGCGAGCAGCTGATTGAACACATTATCGGCGGCGAGTATGACAGCGAGTTCGCCAAGTTCAACCAGCCGGGCGAGGAGGTGATGATGGAGGTAAAAAACCTGCGCTGGCGCAACAAGATCAACGATATCAGCCTGCATTTGAAGCGCGGCGAAATCCTCGGGATCTATGGCCTGGTGGGATCGGGACGCAGCGAGTTCCTCGACCTGGTCTTCGGCATCCATCACGCCGACAGCGGCACTATTCAGCTGGGCGACGTAACCCTTGGTCGCCACTCGCCCAAAGAGGCGATCAAATGCGGTATCGCCTACGTCACCGAAGACCGTAAGCAGACGGGGCTGGTGCTCTGTCGCTCGGTCAGCGAGAACATCAATATCTCCTCTTTTGCCGCCATCAGCCGGTCGGGCTTTATCAATGAAAAGCAAGAGCGGGCGCGCGCCAGCGAGATGATTAAGCGCTTTAACGTTAAAACCCCGGACGGCGATCAGATTGTTGGCAACCTGAGCGGCGGCAATCAGCAGAAAGTGGTGCTGGGACGCTGGGCGCTGCTCGATCCCGACGTGCTGCTGCTGGATGAGCCTACGCGCGGCATCGACGTGGGTGCCAAAAAAGAGATCTACCGCTTTATGTCGGAATTTGCCCTGAAAAACAAGGGGATAATTATGGTCTCCTCCGAGCTGTCGGAGATTATCGGCATGAGCGATCGCATTCTGGTTTTCCGCGACGGGCAGCTGGCCGGTGAATTAACCGCGGCGCAGGCCACCCAGGCCGAGCTGATGAAGCTGGCGGTATAACAGAGAGAGAACAAGATGAACGGTACGCATTCTATGACACCCGGGGTTTCGTTTTTCACGCGCAACAAGCGCCGTATGCACAAGTATGGCATCATTATCGCCTTCTTCGTGCTCTGCCTGATTGTTGCCGCCATTGGCGAGGTGCAGGTGGCGAAAGGCGCCTGGACCAGCAACTACTTTCTCAGCAATGAAAATATGCTGATCGTTCTGCGCCAGGTCTCTATCAACGGCATTCTCGCCATCGGTATGACGTTTGTCATCATCACCGCCGGGGTCGATCTGTCGGTGGGGTCGGTACTGGCGCTAAGCGGCATCGTCGCCGCGCGCTTCGCCACCAGCAACAGCGGACTGGCAATTGGCGATACCGCCCATGCGGTTATGATGCCGCTAATTATCGCGCTGGGCATCGGCATCGTCTGCGGGCTGATTAACGGTACGGTTCTGGCGCGCTATCGTCTGCAACCCTTTATCGTCACCATGGGCATGCTGTCAGCGGCGCGCGGGCTGGCGATGCTCACCACCGACGGCAACCCGGTCTCGCAGCTGAACCGCGATTTCCGCTGGCTGGGAAATGGCTATATGGCGGGCATTCCGGTACCGGTGATTATCTTTATGGTGCTGTTTGGCCTCGCCTGGCTGCTGCTTAATAAAACCATCTTCGGCCGCTATATCTATGCGGTAGGCGGCAACCCCAAAAGCGCCCGGACCTCCGGCATTAACGTGGTGCGCATCAAGGTGCTGGTGTATACCCTGTGCGCCGCTCTGGCGGGCGTTGCCGGGCTGATCCTCACCGCCCGTACCGGATCCGCCCAGACCAGCGCCGGCGCGGGATATGAACTGGACGCCATCGCCGCCGTGGTCATTGGCGGCACCAGCATGGCCGGCGGCGTCGGCACGCTGCTTGGCACCTTTTTCGGCGTACTCATAATCGGCGTGATGAATAACGGCCTCGACCTGCTGGGCGTGCAGTCCTATTACCAGCAGATCATTAAAGGCGCCTTGATTGTAGTGGCTGTATTGCTCGACCCGTCGCGTAAACAACAGCGCGATTAACCCTGCATATATAAAAAAACCGACCAGGAGATAAGAATGAAAATGACCAAAATTGCATTGCTCGCCTCGGCAATGATGATGGGCCACATGGCGGTGGCGCAGGCCGCGCCAGTGAAAATCGCGGTGCTGATGTACGGCAACAAAGCGGAGTTTGTGCAGCTGATGGAACGCTACGGTAAAGAGCATCCGGCAGTAAAAAGCGGCGATGCGGTGTTGACCTTCTATGACGGACGCTACGACGCCTCGGTGCAAAATGATCAGGCGGCTACCGCCATTCAGACGCGCGCTGACGCGATTATCGTCAATCCCATGGACTTTGAAGCCAATATCGACATCGTTACCAACGCCAACGAGGCGAAAATTCCGGTCGTTGTTACTAACGCCCGGCTAAATACCGAAGAGATGACCTCGGAAGTGGTCTCCAACGATGAGCTGGGCGGTTACCTGGAAGCCAAAGCGGTGCTGGATAAGCTGCAGTGCAAAACGAAGAAGGTCAACGTGGTGATTATCGAAGGGCCGAAAGGGGGCAGCGGCGAAATCCAGCGCGGCAAAGGCAACGATAAAGCCATTGCCGAATGCGGCGCGGGCCAGGTAACCGTACTGGAACGTAAAACCGCCAACTGGTCGCGCGCCGAAGCGCAACCGCTGATGGAAAACTGGCTGCAGAAACATCGCGGTAAAATCAACGGCGTTATCGGCCAGAATGACGAAATGGCGCTGGGCGCCATCGAGGCGATCAAGGGCGCTGGCCTGAACGTGAAAGATTTCGCTATCGCCGGCGTCGACGGCGTATCGGATGCCATCCATGCGGTTCAGGCGGGCGAAATGGTCTCGATTCTGCAGGATGCGAAAGGCCAGATGCAGGGCGCTATCGACGTCGCCATGCGCGCGGCGAAGGGCGAGAGCTATCAGCCGCAGTCCGACATCTGGAAACAGTACGCGAAAGAGCTGAACTGGAACGGCGGCACCAGCAAACACTATTACATTCCCTGGACGGTGGTGACGCCGGAGAATGCGCAGCAGCTGCTGGATGCGCGTAAATAACAGGCGCTGCATCTGCGCCTGCACGATTAACCCGCTGGACGCAGTGTCGTAGCGTCCGCTCACAAGCCGCACCTCTCACCGCATCACGCAGAGAGCAAGGCCCGCCTGAACGACAATATATGTGCGCGCGCCGCGTCGGCGCCGCGCCGCCTGTCTCCTGACGCCAGCGCCGCGATAATTTCGTTCTGCTCGGCAATCATCTTATCGATACCCTTGCCGGCATCACTGCCGGCTGCTGCGCGCCCGTAACTATTACCCCTCTTTAAAGAGACCGGCAGTACGCTATGGGTATCGCTCTGTGTCAGCCTGGCGCTCGGCATTAGGGTCGCCGTCAGCCGCAGGCTGCGATCCTGCAAAAAAACTGTAATTTTTTTGCAATTTAAATCAATTCCCGATCAGCCACTTAAAGGCAAACAGGCCGCCACGCGGCCTGTTTGCTGGGTTCGCCGCTAAAGCCACCCTGCGCCATGCCGATAAATCATACAGTTTCCATGAGGTATGTAGCGGCTATGTTAACAATAAACCATAACAAATTTGCCGCGCTGACGAGTAATTCGATGAATAACAGCTCGTCAGTGCTGGAGCAGGTTATCGAACGGCTCTCATCAGGCTCACGTATCAACAGCGCCAAAGATGATGCGGCGGGGCAGGCGATTGCCAACCGAATGACGGCCAACGTTAAGGCGGACAGCGTGGTCTCGCGCGGCCTGAACGATGCGATTAGCCTGGCACAAACCGCTGAAAGCAGCCTGGGTACCGTCAGCGAGCGGCTTATTCGCGCCAAAAGCCTGGCGGTTCAGGCGGCCAACGGCACGCTCTCTGACGCTGACCGTGCCAGCGTCAATAACGAATATCAGCAGATTCTGGCCAGCATCACCGACATTTCCGAGCAGACGGAGATTTTTGGCCAGTATCCGCTGGCAACGGATGACCCGGAGCTGCCGCCTGCGCTGCTGGGCAACGTACAGCCGATTAAAAACCGGTTTCCCGTCGCCAATCAGAGCTACAGCTTTACGTCCGGGGTGGTGCCGCTGGCCTATATTCCGGCGGGCGCCACCAACATTACTATCAGCATCGACTCGCTGGCCCAGGATGACGACCTGCAGCTCTTCACGCGCGACGGTAAGCATCTGGTGGGCACGCCGATCAACGGCAGCGATCCCGATTTCACCTGGACCAGCAAAGGCATTACCGATGACGCTACCGCAACGGCGTCGCTGCTGACCAGCGCCAACGGCTTCGCCAGCGGCGCCGCCTATGACGACTCCCAGCTGCTGCAGGGCGGGGCGACCTGGGCGCTGGGCGGCAGCGCCTCAATGAGCTACAACGGTATGACCATCCGCTACAGCGGCGATGGCGATCGTTATGAGGACACCGCAACCGGCGACTACAACAACGGCACCATCAAGAGCAACCCGCTGGAGCGCATCAGCCTGGATAAGGTCACCGAAGATCTGATCGTGGTGGTGGTAGGCAACGGCTCCTTTAACAGCCAGCTCACCTGGGGAGAGCTGCCAGAGCCGGTCTCCGTACCCGCGGTGCCGCCCCTGAAGAGTCAACATTTTGACGTGGTGACCAGCGCCGACTTTGGTCAGCAGATGCAGACCGATACCCTGAAACCGACGCCCGCTGACCTGAAAACGCTGGGGCTGAAGAATACCACGCTGTTAACCAGCAGCGATATTTCCGTTACCACCAAAGCGCTGGATGCGGCACTGGAGAAAGTCAGCGCCTACCGTTCCTACTACGGCGCGAAAATTAACCGTTACGAATCGAACCGAACGGTGCTGGCGCAGCAGAGCGTCGATACGCAGTCGGCGCGCAGTCGCATTCAGGATGCAGACTATGCGCAGGAGGCGAGCCGCCTGGCACAGGCGCAGATCCTGCAACAGGGTCAAAATGCGGTGATGAAAATCGCCAACCAGACGCCCGACATGGTGCTGGCGCTGCTGCGCAGCTAAGTTTCTGCTGCTGTTTATCTGGCATCACGCCGGTTAACGCCCCTCTTTTTTCTCTTCCAGATAACCAGGGATGGTTTCTCCCTCTTCCTCTCTCTCCAGCAAAGATAAAGCGCCTTTAGCAGGTGAATTTATATTATTGTACGAAGCGCTTATCGGGATATGGTTCAAGGTGCAGACAAGAGGGCAAGCCATGCTATTCGTTATTCGTTTTACCGATCGTTCAGCTCAGTTAAGCGTCAGAGAGCGCTATTTCGACGCGCATATTGCGTGGCTGCAGCGTAAAAGAGATGTCATAAAGATCGCCGGATCGCTACGTGAAAAGCACAGCGATCAACCCGTGGGCGCTTTGTGGGTGGTTGAAGCCGCAACAGAAGATGATGCCTTCAGCATTTTTGCAGACGATCCTTTCTGGGTTCACGGATTAAGGGCTTCCGTGGAGATCCACTCCTGGAGCCTGGCATTTAGTGACATGCTGGCAGAAGCCTCTTCCCCATCGCCTGCCGCATGAGTGATCTCTCCTGTTGCGCAGGCAATGGCAGCGCCCCGGTTACTTATCGCGGCCAGCCGTCCAGGGATTAAATGCCGCCGGCGCTGGCTTTAGCAGCAGGTTTATTTAGCGAGTCGAGATAAAGGGCTTCAACTTCGGCGCGCGCCCAGGGCGTACGACGCAAAAATTTCAAACTCGACTTAACGCTGGGATCGTTCTTGAAACAGTTGATATTGATCCGCTTGCTCAGTTCCGGCCAGCCAAAGCGCGCCACTAACGCATTTACCTGCATTTCAAGGGTGACGCCGTGCAGCGGGTCTTTCGCGCGATGATCGGTCATAAAAAGTCCTCTTTATATGGACCGGGAAGGGTACAAGAAAGCCGAAGCAGCAGCAATCAATCACTATTCAGCGTACACTCTTCGCTGTGAATTTACTCAGGACGATACGCTATGAACGATAAAAAGATGATCTCCATCGACCAGTTCACCCCGGATGAACGGCTGGCTGTAGACGGCGTTTTAAAAGGGTTAATCGAAAAGTATCGCCAGCGCACCGGCAAAGAGCCCGACGTCAAAAAAGAGAAAGAGTTTACCGCCGAAGCCCGGCAGCAGATTATGAGCGTAAAGCTGGCGAAAGAAAAAGCCCTGGCCGCGAAAGCCAAAAAGAGCCCGACGCGCAGAAAGAAACCGGAAGCGATGAAAGAGAGCGAGGTCAGCGATTTCAGCTGGAAAGCCTCGGTAATTAAAGGCCGTCGCTGACGCTAATTAAAGGGTATTCGGCTGGGATCGGCCAGCCGAAATAATGACGCTCAGGCGCAACGTTTCACAATACGGCTGCGGTCGGCAAGCACTTCCGGCCCCATGCTGAAGGTTTTATAAAAACGCACCTCCGATCCGGCGCCGCGTTTATAAACATCCGCAAACATCGAGTTCTCCCAGGTATATACCGTGACTCTCTGGTTTTCATGCTCCAGGTGAGTGCTGTTATCTTTTTGCACTACCTCGGTGGATGACCAGCCACGATAAATGCATTCACTTAACTCACTGGCGCTTCGGCCGCTAGCCTGATGAAAGTCAGCGGATTTCATTCTCGCTTCCTGCGGCGTGGTCTGACAGCCGCTCAGAAGAACCAGGGCGATCAACAGCGGTAACCTGAAATTACGCATCGGAATACTCCCCGTCAGATCTAAATAACGCCAGAGTCGGACTGCTTAGCCTGCGGGTTAATTTCGCCGCCCGCCGCATAAATTAGTATATGAGATGGCGGATTATTTACCAGATGCGGAGATTATTATTCAGGAGAGGATTTCTTTTTAATTTAACCTGTAACTATGGTGGATTTAAAAAATGCCGCTGTGCTGCTGCGCACACTTTTGCGTCACGCCGGAACGCGCCCGTCATACGCTTTTTTCTTCACCTTCGGAGGATATTAAGCGGGGCGGGCAGGATAAAAAATCCAAAGATGCCGGGCGTGCTTATTACTTTTTTTAAAGAGGGTGGGCTTTACGATTAAAGGTAAAAAACAGGTGCCGCTCTGGTTGTGGGGCGGCTTCTGATCCACAATTTGCGGCAGTTTACTAAGGGATAATCAGATGGCGCGTCATCACACAATCGTAACGCTGGCCAGACGGGCGCTGATCGGCCTCGCTGTTCTGCTGCTGGTATTCTTTATTGGCCGTATTTATCAGTCGGAGCAGGGCGCGGCGCTGCACAGCTGGCACCGCTGGGTTGCCGATGAGCTGTCGGCTGATGAGACAGATCGCGCCAGCTTCGCTGACTATAAGCAACGGGAGGCGCGCATCTTTCAGCAGATGAAAGCGGAGCTGAACGATACGCTGAGCGATAAGGATAAAAACGCGCTGAACCGTTTTAATCCCGGCAGTGCGGTCTACCCGGCGCGCTTCCACACCGACTGGAACCGTTCATTTATCCTGATGCCCAAATGGGAGATTCGAGGCGCGGTTGTGCTGCTGCACGGCCTGACCGACTCGCCCTACAGCATGCGCTATCTGGCGGAGGATTATCAGCAGCGCGGCTTTGTCGCGGTTGTGCCGCGTCTGCCGGGACATGGTACGGCGCCGGGATCGCTTACCGCGGTTAACTGGCAGAGCTGGATGGCGGTCACCCGGCTGGCGGTGCGTGAGGCGACCCGGCTGGCTGGCGTGCAACGGCCGCTGCATCTGGTGGGCTATTCCAACGGCGGCGCGCTGGCGATGAAATATGCGCTTGAGAGCCTGAGCGACAGCCATCTGCGCGCGCCGCAGCAGATCGTTTTGTTGTCGCCAATGATCGGCGTTACCGGCTATGCCCGCTTCGCCGGGGTCGCGGGCTGGCCCGCGCTGTTTCCCGCCTTCGCCAGAACCGCCTGGCTCAACGTCCTGCCGGAATATAACCCCTTTAAATATAATTCGTTTCCCGTCAATGCCGCGCGCCAGTCCTGGCTGCTGACGCAGGCGCTGCAGGCGCAGATTGTACAGGCGGCGCGCAGCGGGCAGATCAGCGCGTTGGCGCCTGTGCTCACCTTTCAGTCGGTGATGGACGCTACGGTCAGCACTCGCGCGGTGGTCGATGCGCTCTATCATTATCTGCCGCGCAACGGCAGCAGTCTGGTGATTTTCGATATCAATCAGGCGGCGAATATGAGCGCGCTGTTCCGCGCGCCGCTTCCCTCGGCGGTTAGCCGCCTGCTGCCTGCCGCGCCGCGCGCCTACGCGGCAACCGTGATCACCAACCGCTCGCCCGTCACTTATCAGACCGAGGCGCGTACCATTAAGGCGGGCGAGGTGGAGGAGCGGGTCGAGCCGCTGGATCTGGCGTGGCCACGGGATATGTTCTCGCTGTCGCATATTGCCGTGCCCTTTCCCCTGAGTGACGACCTCTATGGCGAACAGCCTGGCGAGAAGAACCGCTACGGCATTTCGCTGGGTACGCTCTCGCTGCGCGGCGAAACCAGCAGCCTGACGGTCGGCCCGGAGACGTTTATGCGCGCCACTTCCAGTCCCTTTTTTAGCGATATGATGGCGCGTGTTAACGCGCGGATCGCCTGCAGCGGCGAGGCGGATTACCTTGCCTGTATCGGCCGGTAATCGTGAGCGGGAGAGGCTGGAAAAAAAGCCCGCGCAGGGCGGGCAACAGAGAGCGTGTCTTTAGATTCTTGATTTCGTAGGCAACACGTTGCTGTGTGTTACCCGCTAATCATAACGCAGCGGCAGCGATTTTATGTGTGAGGCGGCCGATATCTCTGACAGGTAAAAGCGGACGTCAGACAGGTGATCCTGTCGCGTCTGGCGCAGGGTTTCGGCTTTGAAGGTGAAAGAAGATTTTATCGGCGAGCTCGGCCTGCGCAGCGATACCTGGGGTTTACGGGCAGAAAAGGGAAATTGCGAGAAGCGCACAGCCTGTGCGTTATAACAGGTGAGCATCCCTGCTCGACAGGCATCCGTTAAATCGCTTCGCGCAGCTCGGGCCAGGCGACAGCGGCGCCGGTATCGCTGAACAGGCGTCCCTGGAAGTTGATCACCCCGGCCGCTTCCAGCCACATCCACTCTTCCGGGCGTTCAATGCCGGCGGCGATAACGGTGATTTCCAGCGCGGAGCAGCACTTAATAATCGCCTGCACCACCGCCTGCTTCGGGCCGCTGCGGTGTACGTCGCGAATAATGCCCGCGTCGATGCGAATACGATCGGGCTGGATGCGGGTCAGCATAGATAATCCTGCCGAACCGTCGCCAAAGTTGTCGATCGACAGGCTGATGCCCACCTCTTTGAGCTGTCTTACCGCCGTGGAGAAGGCATCCAGCTGAGAAATCACCTCGGTTTCGCTAACGCCGATAATGACCTGCTCCGGCACCAGTCCGGCATTGCGTATCGCCTCTACAATAATGCGCACCGCCTCGGGGATCGCCACCAGCGTCATCGGCAGCAGGCTGACGTAGAGCGACATGCCTTCCGGGCAGGCTCTGCCTGCCTGGGCGAAGGCCTGTCTGGCGGCGTTCAGGCTGGCCTGATATTTCGGCAAACCTTCCAGCGCGACGTCCCCATCCAGCGTGGCGATAGCCTCAATCGCCGTTACCTGACGCCCCAGCGGATCGATAACGGGCTTGAAGGTGACGCCGTGATGGGTGGGCCAGCTGTCGGAAGCGCCGGTCTGGTCGGCAATAAAGTCCCAGTAATCAGCCGGCGGCACTTCAAAATAGTTCTCTTTTTCACGCGACTCGACAAAGGTGCGCAGGAACTGCAAACCACGGTCGTCGTAGGTCAGACGATAGCGCGACGTGCCCTTATCCAGCACCGCCTGCAGAACGGTGGTGCGATCGTGCAGGCGCAGGTCGAACAGCTCCATACCCGCATTACCGAACCGGCGAGAAGGCGAGTAGTCGCGCATCAGCTCCACTACGTTGTGGTGGCGTTTGTCGGCGCATATCCGGCTGTAAATCTCCAGTACGCCCGCCTCTGGCCCTTCCAGAATCTGGAAAAAGTGGGTGCCGTTAAACAGCAGAATGCCTGTCACGTTATGGGACGCATTCAGCTGGCTGGCTTTATCCACCATGCCGGGAAGGGATTTTACAGGAACCTCGTCGGCGAGATGGCTGCGATAAATTATTGTTGTAAGCATGAATGCTCCGTTTATCGTGATTGTCGCGGCCACATTAACAGTTACAGGCAGGCTTACGCCAATAAAGAGTGAGGAATTTGTGCGTTTACAGGATTTATCCGTAGCGGCTATCCGGAATAGGCTAAATGTATAGGGTAATCAAGCCCTTTATTGATATTCAGATAAAAACAGGTGTGCGGCTTCGTTTTTTATAAGTGATTGTATTTGAATTAATAAATAAATCTGATGTTTTATTGGTTTGTCCTTCCGCTTCGCTTAATATCAGGTGACTTTTTTCCGCTGTTTTTTACTGGGGAGCAGGCGGATCTTGTTTTCCGGCAAGGGGAGGGCTCTTTACAAAAAATAAAAAGCTGTACAGGTTTTCGGTTACTAAACTGGCAGGTGAGGTTATTTTTAATTCGAAAACAAAGGAGACTACGTGTTATTTCACAACGATGAGAAAGGTCACGCCATTATCGGCGAAGCGGTTATCAGCCTGGCTCTCGGTGAGAAAGAAATAAGCGTTGAGACACTCATCGCTGAGCTGAGTCGCATGGCTGAAAATGAAACCCACGCCGCAAGGCTAACGGCTATCTCTGAGGCCAGACGCTGGCTGAAGAGCTATCAGCATCATGACAACCGGGATCGAACCGAGCTGCACTGGCTAACGGTGGCCAGCCGGGAAGATGATGGAAGACATAGCGAGGACGTCATCCGGCTCCGGCCGGAAAACGACGATGACAGATAACCTCATTATCGGGCGCGTCCAGCGCGTCCCGGCCGGAGAAGTCTGTCAGGGACGACACTTTTCTCTCCTCTTTTGTTCACCCTGCGCAAACTTGTACAACTTTATTCTCCTGCTAAAAACGGGCTAAGCCCCCGTAATAACAGGCTTAACGAGGTATTTAGCACTTTTTGCACAAAAATAAGACCTGTACAGCGCTGCAAGTCCTGTACAACTTTGCAAGAGTTGTATAACTTTACCACAGGTTTTGATGATCACAATTTAATCGCTTGTTAACGCAGAGGGTTTACCATGCGCCAGAACGTCGCAATTGCAGACACCGTTCGCCATATCAGCACCACCGCGCTGCCCTCGCAGCAGGAAATTCTGGGTCAGGTTGTGACGGAGATCCTGCGCGCAGGTCAGAGCCTGAACCGCAAGGCGCTCTGCTCGCGTCTTATTCGTCGTCTTGAACAAGCGACCGGCCCGGAACAGGAGCAGCAGCTTCATCAGCTGATTGGCATGTTGTTTAGCCGCTAAATCTGCAGCGAAATCCTTCAGGCTGGCTGGTTAGTGGCTCAGCCTGACTCACATACACTTTGACGGCGCTGCGCATGACTCTCGCGGGCCATACTATGAGAACATCACATGCAAACACATATGGATACCCCGCGCGCCGCCTCTGCTGAAGCTGACATTCTTCATTACTTCCGCGAAGCGGGTGAGCATCTGGAAGCGGAGTCTCGCGTGCTCGACGCCGTTATTCGCGACATCGTTATCCACGGCAAAAAAGTGACCAGCAAAGCGATCATTATTTACCTGATAGCCGAGCTTGAGAGCGCTACCGACGTGGTGCATCTTGATGTGCTGCGCCACTGCCTGGAAATCGTGGTAGGACACACGCCGGACGACGAAGGCATTTAATCAGCGTTGCGTCGTCTGGCCTGTGGCCGTGGGCGCAGCCGTTTCAAACTGGCCCTGCGACGCCATCACCGAGCAGCTCAGCGCGGCGGCAAGGGAAACGGTAATCCAGATCTTCATCGCTCTCTCCTGTTCTCCTGATTTTGTCTTCCTTAAGCCTGGCATACAGGCGCGTGAGCGAAAGTCACTTTGAAAAGAAAAGGAATTTTCTGACAGCGACGCAAGAGAGCGTCGCTGGATAGTGGCGTCAGTGCAGGAATCTTTCTGCTGCCGGAAGTCCCGTCAGCGCGCCGTAGGTTCCATATTGGGTGCGTAACTGGTCATATACCTGATTGATCGCCTGACGCATAGCCGTCAGGCGCTCGCTGTCCTGTTCCATCTTAAGCTGGCGCTGCAGCATTTCCGTTACGGTGCCCCAGGAAATATCGGCACCCGCCATCGCCAGCTGCATGACGGCCTCGCCAATAACGATACTGGTCATCTTTTCATTTGAGTTATTTTCCATATTGACTCCTTTCCCCTGAAACCTGAAAAAAGTTTAGCACAGGAATAGCGCGCTGCTGCGCCTCCCGTGCGCGCTTTAGCTAGCGTCTGAGGCGGTAAATATCAGCAAAATAGAGATAGCCTTTTTTATCGTACTGGCTTTTTAAGCGAGCCTTTTCATCAGCGCTAAGCAGATTACCGGCAAGCAGCGACTGGATAAAAGCGTCGCGTACGTGTACTTCCATATACCAGTCGCCGGTATAGCAATTCTTCAGCGCGCCCCGGTCAATATCTTTTACCCGATAAGCGGGATTGATATGGAAGAAGAAAAAGAAATTACAGATGGCAAATATGACGCAGCAAACAATATATTCAATCGTGCCGAATGAAGAGGAATAGAGCAGCACGCCCATGGTAATGACAAACAGGAAGCACATCAGGCCGTACAGTCCAGGATATTGCCTGATAAAGGAGACGTCAAAATAGGGGCGATCGTTGCGATTTTCTGCGCGGTTTATTTGGTCCAGCTCTTGCTGCAACAGGCTCTCTAATTCGCTATACATGAAACTACTCTCGGCTAAAAATAACCCCAAAAGTATAGATGAATCGCCTTTGATTAGACACCGCTAATAAAGCGGTACGCCAGCCCGGCTAATTATCTCCTGAACGCTTCTGCAGCCCGCAGCATCGGCCAAAAGGCTCAGGAGAGTTCCAGCGCTGCGATAACCGCCGCGATGTCGGCCCGGTGCGCCGCCGAAAGCGGCAGCAGCGGGCGAGGGAGGCAATCAGGATCGGCCAGGCCCAGCACGGCCGCCGCCGCCGCCATCACGCGAAGGCTCCCGCCGTGCTTGCGGTAGAGCGCCCACAGCGGGTTCAGGCGCGCGGAGAGCCGGGTGACACGATCGCTATCACCCTGAGCGGCGGCAGCGGTCATTGCCTTCGCCGTCTGCGGGAAAAGTCCGCCGCAGACGGAGTACCAGAGATCGCAGCCCGCATTCAGTCCCGTCGCGGCAAGCGCGTCCACGCTAACGCCAATCCTGACTCGCTGCGGCAGCAGGGCGCGCAGCTGATTAATGTGTCTGCGCGCCTGTTCCGCCTCGTCCGGTACGCCGGGAATTTTTACTGACTCCAGGTGAGGGAGGGTGGCGATACGTCGGTAAAGGTCAGGAGAAAAGGCAAAACGGGTCGTGGCGGGATTGTCATAAAGACAAATCGGCACGGAAACGTGCTGCGACACCGTTTCAAACAGGCTAAACACTTCATCTTCACTCAGCGGTTGATAACTTACCGGCGGCAAAAGCAGCGCGCTGGCCCCTGCGCGCTGCGCATCATCGGCCAGATGCAGTACCTCAGAAGTACTGACGGCACCGATACAGATCATCACTGGAATCTTTTCGGCATGCTCAACCGCCAGTGCTGCGACGCGTGCTCTTTGCTGCCGCGTCAGATAAGCGTAGCTGCCTGTCGATCCCAGCGCGCCGATCGCATCGACCTTGGCCGCCGTAAGACGCGCAAGGATGCGGGCGAATCCCTTTTCATCAATACCTGACGCGGCTACGGGCGTCAGGGGAAAAGCGCTCAGTCCGGTAAACATCGCTGGCTCCTGTTTATTCCTGCGCGTCAGCGCACTTTTTCATACACCGTCATGGTAAAGATAAGCGGCTCATCGCTGGCGCAGGCGTAGCTGTGTGCCATATCGGTCGTGGCGACCGCTGAGTAGCCTGCCTCAAGCGTAAAGGCTTCGTCATTTACCGTTAACAGCAGCGTCCCGGCCGTAACGTGCAGCAGCTCGGTGGTTTCTGGCGGATGTCCTGGCGAGGTAAAGATGTCGCCGGGATACAGCTCCCAGCGCCAGAGTTCAACCATATTGGGTCCGCTGGTGCCTGCCAGCAGCCTGGCGCTTCCGCCATGCTCACCCTGCCACAGCAGTGGGATCTGTTCAGGCTGAAGAACGTGCACTTTGGGCTCGCTGGCGACGTCGACGATATCGGCCACAGAGACGCCCATCGCTGCCGCAAGCCGACAGAGCAGCGCAATGCTGGGGTTAGCTTTACAGGCTTCAATCTCCACCAGCATCCCTTTGCTGACGCCTGCCCGACGCGACAGCTCATCCAGCGATAATTTTTTCTGCCCGCGATAAAGCTTAATCCGTGCAGAAATAGCCTCGTTCACCGCCGCTGCGTCGGCGCCCGGCCCGGTCGATATGTTGACTTTTTTGGTCATTGGTCGATATTATGCAATAAATTAGTCATTAATAAAGTATGAGATCGCTTCGATGTTGCCGTCAATCAGTTCAGATATCCGACATATTGCGCCGGGCTTCCGTGCATTAAGCATTGAGGTAAAGGCGGCCGCTGTGCGGTCTCCGCAGTTCGGCGCCCTGGCGCTGCGCGAAGCGTGCGCAGCGGTGCTTACCGGCGAACCAGAGTGGGCTGATGCTCATCTCAACGCCTGGAGCGAGGTTTTTCGGGCGTTCGGCGCGAAACCTAAACGCACGCCATGCTCAGCAGAGGCGTTACGTAAACGCGTCATTCGCGACGGCGGTATGGCCTCGCTCGATCCGATCGTCGATCTCTATAACGCGGTCAGCCTGCGCTACGCCATTCCGGTCGGCGGAGAGAACCTCGCCGCCTATGTCGGCACGCCAGAGCTGGCGATCGCTGACGGCACGGAAAGATTTGATACCTTCAAAGAAGGGCAGCCCGCCGTTGAAACGCCAGAGGCAGGCGAGGTGATCTGGCGTGACGAGCAGGGGGTGACCTGTCGCCGCTGGAACTGGCGCCAGGGAGTACGCACCCGCCTGAGCGTAACGGATCGGAACATGTGGTTCGTTCTGGAAAGCCTGCCGCAAATGCCGCTTGAGGCGCTCTACGCGGCTGGGCAGATGCTGACTGAGGGCGTGGATACCATCATGCCCGGCGCAGAGTGCGAGCTAACGCTGTTGGGGCCGTTATAAACGCCGGGCTGCGCACTCAGGCGCGAGAGGCAAAAATAAAGTGGGAGTCGGTTTCGCTAATTAAATAGAGATTTTTCGCCTCGCCGCTGGGCGAAACAAAAACCACCTCCTGACCGATGCTGAGCGAAGAAAACGCCTCAACAGGCTGGTTTTCTTTCTGGATCTCCAGCAGCATGCGCGACTCAAATGCGCGTTCGGCAACGGTATCGAGATGATAGTTGCAGCTAAAAGAAAGTTCAGGCTTATCGAGTATATAGAACTGTCCGGACGGCATAAGCGTGACCTCATTAAGGAGCGAGCGGCGCGGCAGAAAGCGCCGCTGATGACTTTAGTGTAGTTATAAAAGAGAGGAGTCGCGCCCAGAAGCTGAAGAGAGCCGCTCAGGTCTATTTGTTAGCAGACTAATAGTCTCCCTGGCAAGAAAGGTTAAAGGGCGCGGCGGATTTTATGAGACTATTCTTACGCCCCTTCAAGAGCTAAGCCATTGCGAGTGCCGGAGATAAGCGCCGGGTGGGGCACGCGTATTCTTACCGGTCGCCTTCAGGCGGCCTTTTTTTGCGCGGCAGTGCGGAGAAAGAGAACCGCCATTCCGTGGCGAACAACAATCCTCAAGGTACCTTACTCAGAATTACCTGGCGGACGTCGGCTTTTCTGACCGCCTTTCCGACCTGCTTCCCTGGCTCTGTCAGGATTATTCCTGAAATTGCCTCCGCTGGCTTTGCCTCCTGCGCTGCCTGCTTCTTTGGCACGATCCGGATCGTTGGCAAAATTACCGGCGCCACCTCTGTACTTCTGTTGTGTCATAGGTAGAACTCCTATCACTGTTCCATTAGATAAAAGGACTAGCTAGTCACCCTTTAAGCGTAGCCCGGCGTAACCCTTAAGCAAGCGAATGCCGCAGCAAAAGATGCTGATTTTTCTGTAAGTTAATAAGGATTGTTGAGTATGCCGCCGCGCGCGGCGGCATAAAAAAGCGGGGTAGGTTTGCGGGAAAACGCGAGCCTTTTCAGGCGAAAGGCGAACTATTTTCCTCTGCCGCCTGCGCGCGATCGCGCGAAAGACGCCAGAAATCAGAGCCGGAAGGGTGCTGATAGATGCGCAGCGAAAAAAGCGTCGCCACCGCAAAGATATACTCGAAAATCGCCGACTGTGAGTTTTCATAGTCGGCCCACAGCGTCGAGGAGGTAAAGCAGTAGACCTCAATCGGCAGACCGTCCGGCGAGGGCTTCAGTGCGCGCACCACGATATACATATCCTTGCGGATATCGTCGCGCTGCGCCAGCCAGGCGGTCAGGTAGTGGCGAAACACCGTAAGATTGGTTAAGCCGTTTTCAATAAACCAGCGATCGCCCACGGCGCTAATGTCGCGACCGTCAAGCAGCACGGAAAGCGGTTCGCTGACGCCGCGCAGCTGCGTCATTGACTGCAGCATCTCCTGATTCACAAAGGTCACGGAGTCGAGATCGAGATAGAAACTGCGCATAATGCGCCGCGCGCCCGAGGAAAACATCGCCTGCCAGTTGGTATAGGTTTCCGTCAGGAAATTTTTGGTGGGAATGCGGGAGATGGTGTTATCCCAGTTGCGGATGGTAATGGTATGCAGAGCGATATCCGTTACCTCACCGCTGAGATTTTTATCTGGCATCTCAATCCAGTCGCCAAGCTGCAGCACATCGTTTGACGAAACCTGAATATTGGCCACCAGCGACAGCAGGGTATGCTGAAAGACCAGCATTAAAACCGCCGCGGCCGCGCCCAGGCTGGAGATAATAATCACCGGCGACTTATTCGACATAATTGCCAGGATCATAATCGCCGACAAAATATGCACCAGGATTTTGCCGATCTGGATATAGCCTTTAATCGAATGATTTTTACGCTTCGACTTTTTCGAGTAGGAGTTATTAACGATCTCCAGCACTTCGTTAAAAAAGAGCGACAAATAGACGAAGAAGAGAATGCCGCACAGCGTCCTGATGGCGATTTGCAGATGCTCAGGCAGCTCCGGCATAAACTGCAGCAGATAATAGACGGTAATAACCGGAATAAAGTTGGAGAGCTTCTCCGAGATCCTGACATCCTTATCCAGCGGGACATCGCTTTTATGGGCGCTGAAAAAGACCTTCCGCACCACTTTGACCACGAAGAATTTGCAGACAAGGTGCGCAATCATGCCGGCGAAGATAAGCAGAATAATATTGAAGGTGGCGGAAAGCGCGACGTTCCCCTCAATAAAGCCCATTAAATCATTAAAATAGTGCATTTTTACCACGTACTGAAAAGGGTAGAGCGAGAGTTAAGCATAAAACAGAGACGGATGATAAGCGACGAATGCGCCACAGGGCGCGGCGGCAAAAGGACAACGCCCAGACAGCGCCGGGCGAGGGATGCTGTGCCGACGGGTTAAGAGCGATCGCAAGCCGACCCTCTTATCCCGCCGAGCGGCGCGTCAGAGCAGAGAATCGGGATTGGCTTTAGCCGCTTTCTTCTCCTCTTCGACAGCCTGCACCGGATCGGCCGCGCTCAGCCAGCGATCGAATTTCTGGTAGGTCTCGATAAAGGATTTAAAGTAGACGGTAATGCCGGTGACATTCTCTTTTCGCTCCATATAAGCCACCGCCAGTTTAAACGCATCCTGATTTTCAAATTTCACGGGCTTTACTCTCCTGAATTACGGGTTTATTCAGCGTAGCCTGGCGTCGAAACCCGCGCCTGTGCATCTGTCTGCTTTTTCCCGCAAGGCGCGGCGGATAGTGACGACGCATGACCCGCAGCGCCTGCATCATAACCCCAGGCGCTTCGCTTTACATCAGGTTAAATCAGCAATCTTTCGCCCGCCGGGTTGAAAGCGAAAGTTGCGCAGAGGCATCGCGCAACGGCGGCGGGCAGGCCGATCAGAAGCTGTAGGTCACCCCGGCGTACCAGGCGCGGCCCGGCTCGTTGTAGGTGGACGCCCCATCGTTCTCGCGATAGATGCGTTTATCCAGCAGATTGCTGACGCCCGCGTTGGCACGCAGATTTTTTGTCAGGTCGTAGTTGAGGTTCAGGCCCACCACCGAGTAGGCTCCGATTTCGCGCTGCGACAGATTGTTCACTTCCAGACGCGATTCGGAAAACTCGCGCGGCTTCTGGCGGCCATACATCGTCCAGTTGATATCGCCAGAAAGGTCGCTTGTTATCTGCCACTCCAGCTGCGAGTTGATGGTGTACTCTGGAATAATCGACAGCGGATTACCGGTCTCTTTATCTTCCGACTTCAGCATATAGGTGGCGTTGCTGCGCCATTCCAGCCTATCGGCGATCAGCGGCACCGTCAGATTGCCTTCCAGTCCTTCCACCACCGCCTTGCCGCCATTTTCCCAGCGCAGAATGTTATAGCCGTTAGAGGCGATACCCACGCGCTCGCGCCCAGAGACAATCTTGTTTTTGTAGTCGTTGCGGAACCAGGTGATGCCCGCCACATAACCCTCATGGGCGTACTCAATGCCCAGCTCTTTATTGACGCTCACTTCCGGCTCAAGGTCGTCGCTGCCCAGCAGATAACAGCTGCCTGAGGTAATATCTTTCGGACAACCGTTGCCGCGCGTAGAGAGCAGATAGCCTTCGGTAGACTGATAGAGATTCGGCGCTTTAAAGGCGCGGGCGATACCCGCCTTCAGCGTAAAATCATCTCCCAGCCCCTGCGACAGGTTCAGGCTCGGGCTCCAGTTAGCGCCAAAGCTGTTGTGATAGTCGAAGCGGATGCCGGGAATAATTTCGGTCGAGTCGGTCGCGGCGATATTATCCTCAAAATAGAGCGAGCTGAGGGTCGCGCTGTTCTTGCTGCTGCGATCCGCCGCGTTGCCGCTGACGCCGCCGATATTGACGCCCGCCTGGTTGGCGGCCTGCATCGAGGCGGGATCGTTCAGCTTGTCATGGTTCCACTCCGCGCCCAGCGTCACCGTCTGCTCGCGCAGCCAGTCGAGCGGGAAGTTAATCTCCGCGTTGCCGCGGTAGCTCTCCAGCTGGCTGGTGGCGAATTTATCGCTGTTGATCATTCCTTCCACGCTGCCGCCGGAGCCTTCCTGCAGGCGCGTGTTATTGGTTTTTTCGTAATTGAACGTCAGCTTCGACAGGCCCCAGTCCCAGATACCGTTGTGCGCCAGGCCATAAGACTGACGATACATACGGTTGGTTTCGCTGCCGACCAGCGATTCGACCAGGCCGTTAGCGCTGTTATTGCCGTTACTGTTTTGCGTGTCGCCGGCGTAGATATTGCCCTGGCGGCTGTAGCCGTACGAGAAATCAAGGATCTGCTCTGGGGTTATCTTCCAGGAGAGCACGCCGTTGATATCTTTATTGCGCACCCCTTCGCGTCCCGCCGCATAGGAGCCGTTCTCGGCGGTATTAATGTCCCAGGCGTCGCCGTCGGTTTTATTGATGTTGCCATAGAGGCGCATCGTCAGCGCGTCGCCCGCCAGCGGCCCGCTCAGGCTGAAGTTGGCGCGTTTGGTCGCCCCCTCTTTGCTGTCTTCTGGCTGGTTGGTAAACAGCGAAAGGGAGCCGTGCCAGTCGTTGGTTGGCCGTTTGGTAATGATATTCACCACGCCGCCCGCCGCGCCGGAACCGTAGCGCGCCGCCGCCGGGCCGCGGATCACTTCAATGCGCTCCACCATCTCAGGCGGCACCCAGTTGGTGTCGCCGCGCGTATCGCGTTCGCCGCGCCAGCTGTAGCGCACCGCGTTGCGCGAGGAAACCGGCACGCCATCTATCATAATCAGCGTGTTTTCCGGCCCCATGCCGCGAATATCGATCTGGCGGTTGTTGCCGCGACTGCCGCTGGCGCCGTTACCGGTCAGGTTTACGCCGGGCATCTTTCGAATAATGTCGGAGAGGTCGTTCACCGGCGGGCTTTTTTCAATATCTTTGGCGGTAATGGTGGAGACGCCGGGCTGCTGCTTGAGTATCTGCTCGGCGGTGACAAGCATCGTTTCGTCATCGGCCAGCTTTTCTGTCTCTTCCGCCGCGCCGACGCCGGTGGCGCTCAGCATACCGACCATCAGCAGGGCGCAGGGACGCTTTCTGAAATCTACCGTTACATTCACTTAAACATTCTCCCTGTTGCGTTAATGAGTGTAAGCAAATGCGTATGATAGTGATAATGATTCTCATTGTATAGATTGCGTCAGCATATTTACATTTCTACACAGTAGGTTAGGAAACGGACGACGCGCCGCGCTAATGCCTGATCCGGCAATGCTTAGCGTTTTTTTGCATTTGTTAACCCTGCCTCCTCTCACTGAGAATAAAGCCGTCCAGCCGTATGGATATTCATTCCCGGAGAGAGACAACATCTGTTTAAGCTTGCGAAGCGTTACCCCGGCTGCGCATTTTCCCGCAAGGGATTTTATTTGATCAGGAGAAAGGTCCCAGTGAAACTCATGCAAAGCGTTACCCTTATCGTTCTCGCGCTGGCCGCCCAGGGCGCGATGGCTGCCGACACCTCGGTGCCGACCGACAGTTCGCTGCATGTGCAAGCCGATCCCGCGCTGAAAAGCCTGGTACCTGCCGCTATCCTTAAGCGCGGCTATATCGTCGCCGGAACAAACCCCAATACGCCGCCCACCACCTTTTATAAAGAGGACAACAAAACCCTGGCGGGGCGCGAAATCGACGTGATGAACGCCGTCGGCGAGCGGCTGGGCGTCGCGGTGCAGTGGCGCGACACCGGCGGCTTCGACAATATTATTCCCGGCCTGAAAACCGGGCGCTACGATGTGGCGCTCTCCAACATCAACGCCACCCAGGCGCGCCTGAAGCAGGTCGATTTTGTCGGCTACTACAACGCCAGCCGCCTCGGCATTATCTCCCTGAAAAGCGCCACTCTCGCGCCGTTCACCACTTTTGACGCCGTGTGCGGCAAAGAGGTCGGCGCGGGCGCGGGCACCACCCAGATCACCCGGCTGGAAGAGGCGAGCAAAGCCTGTGAAAGCGCCGGCAAGCCGCCGATTAAAATCGCTGTTTTCCCCGATCGACCGGCGGGCGTGCAGGCGGTGGTCAGCGGCCGCGTGCCGATGTTCTTCGGGCCGTATGAGGGACTGAGCTGGCAGGTAAACCTGATCAAGCCGCTGACCATGAGCGGTGAGATCAGCGTCAATGACGCACCGGTCTCTGTGGCCTTCCCGAAAGATTCGCCGCTGGAGCCTGCGGTGCAGGCCGCGCTCAATTCGCTGATCAAAGATGGCAGCTACCAGAAGATCCTCGATCGCTGGGGCATCGGCTTCGGCGCGGTAAAAGAGGCGAAACGTAATCAGGAGATCTTTCAGTGAATCCGGCACCCGACCGCGCTGACGAGCTGCGCATCGTCGGCAAACGCTACTACGGCCGCTGGCTGAGCGCGCTGCTGGTGCTGCTGTGCGTGGCGGCGATGGCCCACTCGATGATTAATAACCCGCGCTTTGAGTGGGGCGTTATTGCCGATAACTTTACCGAGGCGTCAATCCTGCAGGGCGTCGTGATGACCCTGCAGCTGACGGCGATCTCGGTGGTACTGGGGTTCGCTTTTGGCACGGTGCTGGCGCTGATGCGCCTCTCCTCGAATCCGGTGCTGGTCGCGGTAAGCTGGGCCTATACCTGGTTCTTTCGCGGCGTGCCGATGCTGGTGCAGCTGTTTCTCTGGTACAACATCGCCGCGCTCTATCCCACGCTTTCCCTGTCGTTGCCGGGCGCAGGCGAGCTGTGGAGCGCCCAGTCCAATGCGCTGATCAGCCCGTTTAGCGCCGCCGTTATCGCGCTGGTGATGCACCAGTCTGCCTACGCGGCGGAGATCGTGCGTGCCGGTATTCAGAGCGTCGGTAACGGGCAGCTTGAGGCGGCGCGGGCGCTCGGCTATCGTCCGGCGCAGATTTTCCGCTTTACCATTCTGCCGCAGGCGATGCGCGCCATTCTGCCGCCGGCGGGCAATGAGGTGATCGGCCAGCTAAAAACCACGGCGGTGGTGTCGGTTATCTCGCTGCAGGATGTGCTTTTCTCCGCGCAGATTATCTATCAGCGCACCTATGAGGTGATCCCGCTGCTGCTGGTGGCGACGCTCTGGTATCTGCTGATGACCTCGGTGCTGTCGGTCGGGCAGTTCTATATTGAACGCTACTTTTCGCGCGGTGTGTCGCGCGGTCAGTCGCGCACCCTGTGGCGCAGCCTGTTAAATGGCGTGACGTCGACCCGCAGCGAAAGGAGTATCAGTAATGGCTGAGGCAATTGCCCTGCGTAACGTGACCAAACGCTTTTCCGGCGTCACCGTGCTCGATGAGGTTGACCTGGATATTCCGGCCGGCTCGGTAACGGTGATCCTCGGGCCGTCCGGCTCGGGTAAGTCGACCTTGCTGCGCTGCATTAACCATCTGGAGAAGCTGGACGGCGGCACTATCCGCATCGGCGGCGAGCTGGTGGGGTACCGGCAGAAAGGGCAGGCGCTGCACGAGCTGAACAGCGGCGAGGTGGCGCGCCAGCGCCGCGATATCGGCATGGTGTTTCAGCAGTTCAATCTCTTTCCTCACCGCACGGTGCTGCAAAACATCGCCGACGCACCGATTCGCGTAAAAAAAGCGCCGCGTCAGCAGGCGCTGGCAAAGGCGCGCGCGCTGCTGCAGCAGGTTGGGCTGGCGGGGCGCGAAGAGGAGTGGCCGCAAAATTTGTCAGGCGGGCAGCAGCAGCGCGTCGCCATCGCCCGCGCACTGGCGATGGATCCCGGCGTGCTGCTGTTTGACGAGCCGACCTCGGCGCTCGATCCCGAACTGGTGGGCGAAGTGCTGCAGGTGATTCAGCAGCTGGCGCACTCCGGCATCACCATGGTGATCGTCACCCATGAGATCGGCTTCGCGCGTGAAATCGCCGATACGCTGGTGTTTATGGAAAGTGGCAGGATCGTCGCCGCCGGGCCGACGCAGCAGGTGCTGGAGGATCCCAGCAACGGGCGCGTGCGCAACTTTATCGCAACGGTGCTCTGAGCACCCTTTCTCCGCAGGACCACCATGACCGAGAGTATGCACAGCGCCCACTGGGGCGCCTTTCGCGCGCGCCGCGACGGTGACAGACTGGCGATTACCCCATTTAGCGGCGATCCCGATCCCAGCCCGCTGCTGGGCAATCTGCACAACGCGCTCGCGCATCCGGCGCGGGTGTCGCGCCCGATGGTGCGGCGCGGCTGGCTGGAGAACGGGCCGGGCGCCGACCCGCGTCGCGGTCAGGACAGCTACGTGGCGGTGAGCTGGGAAGAGGCTTACGCGCTGGTGGCGCAGGAACTGCGGCGCGTCGGGGAGCGTTATGGACCGGCCGGTATTTTCGGCGGCTCCTACGGCTGGTCAAGTGCCGGACGCTTTCACCATGCGCAAAGCCAGGTACACCGCTTTCTGAATACCGTGCTGGGCGGCTATGTGCGCTCGGTCAACAGCTACAGCTCCGGCGCGGCCTCGGTGCTGCTGCCGCATATTGTCGGCGATATGAATGAGATCGCGCGGCGCGGCGTCAGCTGGGAGACAATTGCCTCGCACAGCGAGGTGGTGCTGGCGTTCGGCGGGCTGGCGCTAAAAAATTCGCAGGTGGCGAGCGGCGGCCTGAGCGAGCATACCGAGCGCGGCTTTATGCAGCGCGCCGCCCGACGCGGCACGCGCTTTATCTCCGTCAGCCCGCTGAAGAGCGATCTGCCCGACGAAGCGGACGGCGAGTGGCTGTCGATAATTCCCGGCACGGATGCGGCCCTGATGCTCGCGCTGCTGCATGAGCTGACCACCCAGGGACTGACCGACGACGACTTTCTGGCGCGCTACACCCACGGCTGGCCGGCGCTCAGCGCTTATCTGCTGGGCGAGGAGGATGGCGTCGCGCGCGACGCCGACTGGGCCGCCGAACGCTGCGGCATCCCTGCGGCACAGATCCGCACGCTGGCGCGCGACCTGCACGGCAGGCGCGTGCTGATCACCGTGGCGCACGCCCTGCAGCGCGCCCAGCATGGCGAGCAGCCGGTCTGGCTGGGGCTGGCGCTGGCGTCCGCGCTGGGGCAGCCCGGCCTGCCCGGTGGCGGCTTTACCTACGCGCTCGGCGCGCTGGGGCACTACGGCAAACATCATAATCTGGCGAGCTTTCCGGCGCTGCCGCAGGGCAAAAACGGCATCGACCGCTTTATTCCTGTGGCGCGCATCGCCGATATGCTGCTGCACCCCGGCGAAAAATTTCACTATAACGGCCGCCACCTGACCTATCCCACTATCCGGCTGGCCTACTGGGCGGGCGGCAATCCGTTCCACCATCATCAGGATCTGGCGCGGCTGCGTCAGGCTTTTTGCCGCCTTGATACGCTGATCGTGCACGAGAGCGCCTGGACCGCTACCGCGCGCCACGCGGATATTGTGCTGCCTGCCACCATGACGCTGGAGCGCGAAGATATCGGCGGCGCGCCGACCGACCGCCATCTCATCGCTATGCAGCCGGTGGCGGCCCCGTACGGTGAGGCGCGTGACGACTATCAGATTTTCAGCGAGCTGGCGCGTCGGCTGGGAAGAGAGGCGGCGTTTACCGAAGGCCGCGACGCGCGCGGCTGGCTTGAACATCTCTATGCGCAGCTTCAGGAAAAGCTGGCGGCGCATCAGGTGAGGCTGCCCGATTTTGCCGCCTTCTGGCGGGAAGGCGTCGTGGCGCTGCCGCAGCTGCAGGACGGCGGCCGCATGATCAATGCGTTTCGCGCCGATCCCGCGGCTCATCCGCTACCGACCCCTACCGGAAAGATTCAGATCGCTTCCGACACCATCGCCGGTTTCGGCTATGAGGATTGTCCCGGCCATCCGGTATGGCGCGCGCCGCGCGAGCAGCCCTGCGCAACGTATCCTTTCTGGCTGATCGCTAACCAGCCAGCGACGCGCCTGCACAGCCAGCTCGATTTCGGCGACTACAGCCGCAGCGGCAAGCGCAACGGGCGCGAGGTTTGCAGCCTGCATCCGCTGGATGCGCAGCGGCTGGGCATTGCCGAGAACGACCTTATTGAGCTGTACAACGCGCGCGGGCATGTGCTGGCCAGCGCCGCGCTGACCGAGACGATCTGGCCCGGCGTGGTGCGCCTGCCCACCGGCGCCTGGTACGATCCGGTCGATCCCGCCGCCGCGCGTCCGCTCTGCCGTCACGGCAACCCCAATGTGCTGACGCAGGATATCGGCACCTCGGCGCTGGCGCAGGGCTGCACCGGCCAGATCGCCGTGGTTAACGTCAGAAAATATACTGGCGACGCGCCGGTGGTTGCCGCCTTTACGCCGCCGCAAGGCTAGCCAGGGTGCGCTACAGCGCGACGGTCAGCGCCTGCGCCAGGTGACGCAGATCCTCATTGTCCCGCAGCGCGCTGCACGCCAGCAGCGCCTGCTCGTCGGCCAGCGCCGCGCGCAGCTTGCCCGCAACATCCACCGGCGTCGCCAGCGACTGCTGACGGGTGCGCCGCTGACGCAGCGCCGTGCCATCGCGCAGCAGCAGCGTCACCTCATGGAAGCGCAGCGCAGGGTTGATGGCGTCCGGCGGCGCGCCCTCGTCGGGCTGGCGCGTCACCTTCGCCGCCAGCGCCATAATCTGCGGATTGACCTCGCCTTCGGCAAAGTCCGCCATGCGCAGGTCGCCGTAAATCAGCATCGCGGCGATGACATACTCCAGGCTGAAGCGCGCCTCAATGCCGTTTTTGGGCTGGCGCACCGAGGCGGCAATATCGCCGCCGGGCGGGAAGGCCACGCTAATACGATCGATGGCGCTCAGCAGCGCTTCCGGCGAACCGGCCCAGCGCTGGCGGATTTCGCGCGTCGCTTCTGCCGCGCTGTGCGTGCCGGCGCAGGTGGCGAAGGGCTTGAACTCAAGTCCCGGCGTAACGATGCGCCAGGGCGCGCCCCATAAGTCGAGCAGCGCTTCAGGCTGCGCCCGCTCCGCGCTGCCCAGTGAGAGAAAGGACTCAAGCACGCCGGTTGGCTGCCCGTCGAACCCCGCCAGTGCCAGCTGCGCGGCGCGCACCGCGCGTTCGGCGGCGAAACCGGCATGCAGCGGCTTGACCGCTGAGCCAAACTGGGCGCGCAGGCCGCTCGCCTCGGTGGCGGCAATGCCGAGCAGCACCGCGGTCTGATGCGCGTCCGCGCCGCTAAAGCGCGCCAGCGCGGCGGCGGCGGCCAGGGTGCCGAGCGACGCGGTGTTGTGGTAGCCGAGCGTATAGTGGCTTTGCGTTATCGCCAGGCCGAGCCGACCGGCCATCTCCACGCCGATAATAAAGGCATCCAGAAAGCGCGCCGCGTCGAAGGCGCGCTTCTCTGCCGCCCACGCCAGCAGCGCAGGCAATATCACCACGCTGGGATGGCCGCGAAAGTCGGCGTGAAAGTCGTCGTAGTCGAGGGCATGCGCGGCGTAGCCAAGCAGCAGCGCGCGCGACGCCGGGCCGCCGTCGCGGTAGAGGGTTTTCAGCAGCGGCAAACCGCTGTCCGGCACCTGCCGGTTAAGCACCGGCCAGCTTACGGCGAGAAAATCCTGCACCCCTTCGCGCGCTTGCTGGCGCGCGGCGTGGTCAGGCTGGGAGCGGATAATCAGCTGGCTCAGCTGCGCGGTGAGGCTCACAGCGTCGCCGCCGGAAAAGGGGAAAAGCGCATCGACATCTCCGGAATAAAAAGCAGATGCCAAAGGGTAGCAACAAAGCCGCCGGTGGCTATATCTGAAATATTGCTAAGCTAATGCGAATTTGTGAAGAGGCGAAACCCCTTAAAGCGTTGCTTAAATTAGCGTTTGTCGTACTATGCCCTGCAGACGCCGCGCGCAAGGGCAGCCTTATTAACTCTCTGTTTACCCGACGGTTTTAACGGGTAGCAGATCCACAGCAGGATAAGCCGTGTTAGCCATTAAATCGCCGCAAGCCTATCTACAGCAGGCCGGAATCCGCGCGCGGGCCGGAGAACATATTCGTCCCATCGCCACCCATCTTCGCATTCTCAGCTCGCCGCGCGCCTGGCAGGCGGTCAATCCTGAACTGACCCAGAGCCTGGAGAGTCAGGGCATTCACTGGCAGCTGGAGCTGCTCGACGGTGAATGCAGCGACGAGGCGATTAGTCAGCTACAGGCCAGTACGGCGCAGCAGGGGGCGGAGGCGATTCTGGCCGTCGGCGGCGGACGCGTGCTGGACTGCGCGAAAGCAGCGGGCGACGGGCTGGATAATGTCGCGGTGATCAACTTTGCTACCCTGGCCGCCACCTGCGCCGCCTGGTCGCCGGTGGCCATCGTCTATAACGCGCAGGGCGGACATCTGCGCAGTCAGCCGCTGCGTAAAATGCCGGCGCTGGTGCTGGTAGACAGCGAAATTATCGCCCGCAGCGATGTGCGCTATCTGAAAGCGGGCATCGTCGACGCGCTGGCCAAGTGGTACGAGTTTCGCCCCTATCAGCGCCATAATCCCGACAGCCTGGCGCTCGATCTGAAGGTGATGGCGGCGCAGCGTGCGGTCGACGCTTTTCTGCAGTGGGGCGACGACGCTATCGAGGCGAACCGGCAACGCCAGGTGACCTTCGCGCTGGAGCGCATCATCGACGCCAGCATCGTGCTGGCTGGACTGGCCAACAGCATGCGCGATACGCTACCGACGCCCGGCTTCGCCCACGCCATCCATAACCGCCTGACCTGGCTGCCGGAGCTGCACCACTGGCTGCACGGCGAGAAGGTTGGCTACAGCCTGCTGGTTCAGTCTTTTATGGAGCAGGGAAACGGCGAGCCGGACGCGGCGCTGGTGGCGCTGCTGCGGCGCTTCGACGCGCCGCTGAAGCTGCCTGCGCTGGCGGGCGATCGCGCGGCGGCGCTGCATCGTCTCGCCGCGGAGGTTCGTTTTCCGGCGGCCAGCGCGGCGCGTCTGCCGTTTGAAATTTCGCCGACGGCGCTGGAACAGGCGCTGATCGCCACCGATCATTTTCTATAGCCGCTCAGAGACGGCTTTTATCGCAATCAGGGAAATAATATGGACAGCTCATCTGCAAAAACACGTCTGCGTCTTGGTCTTTTCGTTCAGCCGGTAGGGCATCACGTAAGCGGCTGGCGCCTGACCGAAGAGCTGGGCGCACCGACCGATATCGACTGGCTGATCCGCCTGGCGCAAAAAGCGGAAGCGGGGCGTTTTGACCTCTTTTTCGTCGGCGACGCGCTGGCGACCAGCATGTATCGTCTGCCCTCTACCATGGCGCGCCTTGAACCGCTGACCATGCTCTCGGCGGTAGCGGTCAACACCCGCCGAATCGGCCTGGCCGCCACCGCGTCCACTACCTTCAGCGATCCCTTTACTATGGCGCGCACCTTCTCCTCGCTCGACCATATCAGCCGCGGCCGCGCCGCCTGGAACGTAGTGACCTCTTTCTCCGCCGACGTGGCGAAAAACTTCAGTCGCGACGATATGCCGAACCACGCCGAACGCTATGCGCGCGCGCGCGAATTCCTGCAGGTGACCAGTAAACTGTGGGAAGGCTGGGAAGAGGGCGCTGTCCAGCCAGATCCCGCCTCGGGCCAGTACTTCGTTAACGACAAGATCAAGCCGATTAACCACGTCGGCGAGCACTTCCAGGTGCAGGGGCCGCTGAATATTACCCGCTCGCCGCAGGGGCGTCCGGTGATCATCGAGGCGGGATCCTCTGCCGACGGCCAGCAGCTCGCCGCCGAAACGGCCGAAGTGGTCTTTACCGCCGCCGCCAGCCTGGAAGAGGCGCAGGCCTTTTATCAGTCGCAGAAGGCGCAGGTTAACGCCGCAGGCCGCAACCCGGAGCACGTGGTGATTATGCCGGGCGTGATGCCGATAGTCGGCCGCACCCGCGAAGAGGCGAAGGCGCTGTGGAAAGAGCTGAATACGCTGGTGGATATCGACAACGGGCTTAAACAGCTTTCGCTGCGCTTTGGTCTCGATCTCTCAACTTATCCGCTGGACGGCCCGGTGCCGGAGGTGCCGCTGGGCGAAGGCAACCAGAGCCGCGTGAAGCTGATGACCGATATGGCGAAGCGCGAGAACCTGACGCTGCGCGAGCTGGCGGCTATCGCCGCAGGTTCGCGCGGTCATCGGGTGATCGTCGGCACGGCAGAGGATATCGCCGACGACTTCCAGCTCTGGCTGGAGCAGGGCGGTGCGGACGGCTTTAATATTATGCCGGCTATTATGCCCGACCAGCTGGATCGCTTTGTCGAGCTGGTGATCCCGGAGCTGCGTCGTCGCGGTCTGTTCCCGACGGACTACGCTTACGCCACGCTGCGTGAAAACCTCGGCTTGCCGGCGATCTGAATAAATCGCGGCCGCGAATGCGGAAAGGCTGAAAAGCGGAGATAAAAAAGGCGCTGACTATCAGCGCCTTTATTATTAGATCAGGAACTCGTCCAGCGAGCCGCCTGCATCCAGCGCTTTTTTAATCGGCGAAGGAGTGCGGCCCTGGCCGGTCCAGAATTTGGTTTCGCCGTTTTCATCCGTGAACTTATATTTTGCCGGACGCGGCGCGCGTTTCGCTTTTGGTTTGCTTTCGTTCTGCGCCAGACCGGCCAGATCGGAAATATCAATGCCGTCTTTCATCAGCATCTCTTTATACAATGCCAGCTTCTCCGCTTTTTCTTTCTGCGCGGCTTGTTCAGCATTCACTTCTTCACGACGTTCTGCGACAACGACAGAGAACTTTTCTAGCATCTCGTTTAACACGTCTAGCTCAATTTCTCGTGCCTGAACGCGCAGCGTACGAAGATTATTCAATGCTTTCAGCGCATCACTCATGGATATAACCCTTAACTAATCAAAATATGTAAAGCGCGCAGTTTACGGTAAAAAATAGATAAAGGAAATAAGCTAAAGCACAGATAATGTCATTTTGAGCATAGTAATTTGTTACCGCAATCGGGTTAATTTTTTAGCATAAAATAACAAGAACCAATATAAACCAGCCGAAGAGGGGATCGGAGATGAATAGTTTTCGTGCGGTTGCCCTTACGGCAATAATGGCGCAACGCCGCGCTTATTTTTAATCGTGACCTGCGCTATCTTTCTGATAGTAGACGCATTAGCGCGATCGCATCATTATATGCGGCGCGCGGCTTTACAGCTCATCTCTGCCATGACGGCAACGCGTTAAAAGAGAGCAGGTTATAAATCTTCAAAAACAGCGCACTCTTTGCGCAGCGTTATCATTAACGATAGCAATATTTACTAAATGAAAGCGCCAGCGTCTTTATAACACGCGCCAGGATAGTGACGTGCGAAACTATTGTCCGCGCTCAAATAGCTCACGTTGTTTCACTGTACTGTGATCTGGAATAAATTTTCTCCAGTGGAGCCGGGCCGGTTGTTATATTAATCCGCCGTTAATCAGCGAATTAAAAGACGCCAGCCATTTGCCCTGTCGACGCCGTTTAAATCTGCGGTCGATAGCAGGCAGGCGCAGGCGCTCGCTGAACATCGCGTTGTTTCCCCATCCTTTCGCATTTCAGGCCTGGCGGCCAGGGGCTGTACCCGCCCCGCAGTCGGATGCTGGAGGCAGGGCGACCTGACGCCCGCATTCAGCGTGGGCACCCGTGCTTTCCTGTAAATTCCAGTAGTTATGCCTTACTTTCGCCAGCGTTCTGCTTAAACCTCTTATTAATCAGGGTGTTTCGGCTCCTCGCTTGTCCGTGCTGTTTTGCAGCATTTATTAACAATTGCTTGCAATGATAATGGCAATGCGTATATTTCTCATTTGCTTTATTACAGCATCACGTCAGAACAGCGTCCTGCGGCCGGGCAGGCGGGTCGAACCGGCAACCAGCGGCAGCCATAACCAATAATGAAATAGAGGAAGAGTGATGTCTTTTGATGTTCAGCGCGTCAGGGAATACCGTGCGGCCAACAGCGCCATAAAACACCCGCTGCAGCGCTCGCTGCTGGCCGTGCTGATTGCCGCCAGCGTTGCGCAGAGCGCCCACGCCGCCGATGCGGCCGCCGCCAGCGAACAGACGCTTACCGTTGACGCCAGCGCCAGCAGCACCGGGCAACAGGATCCGCGCGATTACAGCGTGCCTGTTACCCGCGCCGGTACCAAAATGGCGCTGATCGCGCGCGATATCCCCCAGTCGGTCACCATCGTCAGCAAGCAGCGCATGGAAGATCAGCAGCTTCAGTCGTTGAATGACGTGCTGCACAACACAATGGGGATCACCGGCGTCAGCAGCGATATGGATCGCACCAGCTACTATGCGCGCGGTTTCGAGATTGACAACTATATGGTTGATGGCATTCCGACCACCTTTGCCTCGCGCTGGAACCTCGGCGATGCGCAGTCGGATATGGCGCTTTATGAGCGCGTGGAAGTGGTGCGCGGTGCCACCGGTCTGCTGACCGGCCCCGGCAATCCCTCAGCGGCCATCAATATGGTACGCAAACACGCCGACAGCAAAGATTTCACCGGCAGCGTCTCCGCCACCTACGGCAGCTGGGGCAAACAGCGCTACGTCGCCGATCTCTCTACGCCGCTCAACAGCGACGGCAGCGTGCGCGGCCGCCTGGTAGCGGGCTATGACGATAAGAACAGCTTTATCGAACGCTACGGCGCCACGAAGCAGTTCGTCTACGGCGTGGTGGACGCCGATCTGACTGATTCCACCACGCTTTCCGTCGGCTACGAGTTTTCTCAGGTCAATACCGACTCGACGATGTGGAGCGGCACGCCGCGCTGGTACACCGACGGCACGCAGATCCATTCCCGTCGCGGCTACAATACCGCGCCGGAGTGGGCCTACAACGATAAAGAGAACAAGAAGGTCTTCGTTAACCTGAAGCAGGACTTCGACAACGGCTGGAACATCACGCTTAACGGCACCCACAACGAGATGTTCCTGGACAGCAAGCAGCTCTATCTCGACGGCTACTTCGATAAAACCAGCGGCCTCGGCGTCTCGCAGTATGCCGACTATCCGGTGGTGGGCGGAACCGGCTACAACACCGGCAAGCGTAAGGTCGATGCGGTCGATGCCTTCGCCAGCGGCCCCTACGAACTGCTGGGTCGTCAGCATGAGCTGATGGTCGGTGTTAACTACAGCCGCCAGCAGAATAAATATTACAGCGCCTGGGCCAATATTTCGGCTGACGAGCTGGGTAACTACAACAACTTTAACGGCGACTTCCCCGAAACTGACTGGGGTCCGCGCGAGCTGACGGCTGACAGCACCACGGTTCGCCAGAAATCGGTCTATCTCGCCACGCGCATTTCGCTGGCCGATCCGCTGCATCTGATCCTGGGCGCGCGCTACACCAACTGGAATCGCCAGACGCTGACCACCGGTGAGGAGCTGGAGAAAAACAACACCACGCCTTACGGCGGGCTGATTTATGACTTCGCGGAGAACTGGTCCGCCTACGCCAGCTATACCTCGGTGTTCCAGCCGCAGGACTACCGCGACAGCAGCGGCGCCTTCCTGTCGCCGGTGATCGGGAAAAACTACGAAGTGGGCGTGAAGTCTGACTGGCTGAACAGCCGTCTCACTACCACCCTGTCGCTGTTCCGCACCGAGCTGGATAACGTCGGCGAAGACACCGGGCAGATTATTCCGGGATCGCAGTCGACCGCCTACGCGGCAAAAGATGGCGTCGTCAGCCGCGGCGTGGAGTTCGAGGTAAACGGGGCGCTGACCGACAACTGGCAGATGACCTTCGGCGGTACCACCTATCTGGCGCAGGATCGCGACGGCAACGCCTATAACTCGCAGCTGCCGCGCACCAGCTTCAATCTGTTCACCAGCTATCGCCTGCCGATGCTCGATCAGCTGACGCTGGGCGGCGGCGTGAAGTGGCAGACCCACACCTGGCAGGATGTCGGCGCGCCGGAAGGTAACGGCACCTGGCATGCGACGCAGGGCAGCTATGCGCTGGTGGATCTCTTCGCCCGCTATGAGGTGAATAAAAATCTGTCACTGCAGGCCAACCTGAATAACCTGTTTGATAAAGAGTACGACACCTGGGTTGGCGCCTATAACGTCTATGGTGCGCCGCGCAACTTCTCGGTATCGGCGACCTATCGTTTCTAGTGGGATGGTGTGAATAAAACATCGGCGGGTCAGCTTTGGGCTGTACCCGCCGTGTTTGCTTCTAAGACGTGCCATCGCCACAGCGTTTGAGCCGAGAGGCGAATTAGTCGTGGCGTTTAATATAGCGGTTTAAATATGAGTGACAACTGGGCGGAGATAAAAGGGCCGCTTAAAGCGGCCCCCGCAAGGCGCTACGCCGCTGTCGTCTGCGCCGCGTCATAGGCCGCTACGCGTTCGCGGATCTTCGGCAGCAGCAGACGCCCGTAATCCGCCGCGTCGCGCAGCTGGTCGAAACCGCGGAACAGAAAGGTGGTGATGCCGAGCTTGTAATATTCCAGCGCCGCCTCCGCCACCGTTTCCGGCGCGCCCACCAGCGAGGTGGAGTTGCCCGCCGCGCCGGAAAGGGCAGCAATGCCGGTCCACAGACAGCTGTCATAGACCTTGCGCGCCGTCGCCAGCTGATACAGCCGCTGCGAGCCGGTATTGCTGTCGGGCTGAATCGCCTTTCCGCCGAGGGTTGCCTGCGCCTGCGCAAGCAGCCGATCGGCGCGCTGCCAGGCCTCTTCGTCGGTCGCGCCCAGCACCGGACGCAGCGACAGGCTGAAGCGGATACGATCTTCGCGACCATACTGCTTCGCCGCGGCCCGCACCTCGGCGATACGCTCTTTGACCTGCTCAAGCGGCTCGCCCCACATCATATAGACGTCGGCATGTTGCGCGGCAATCTCCACCGCCGCCTGCGACGCGCCGGAAAAATAGATCGGCACGCGCGGTTTAAGATATGGCTTCACCTCGGTAAAGTTATCCCGTACCTGGTAAAAATCCCCTTCAAAGCTGAACGGCTGTGGTGACGCCCAGACCCGCTTCATAATCTCCAGATATTCGCCGCTGCGCGCATAGCGGCTCTCCTTATCGAGAAAGTCGCCGTCGCGCTGCAGATCGCCGCTGTCGCCGCCGGTGATGACATTAATCGCCGCGCGCCCCTGGCTGAGCCGATCCAGAGTGGCGAACTGGCGCGCCGCAAAGGTCGGCGCCTGAAAACCGGGCCGATGTGCCACCAGCAGGCCGAGCTTGTCGGTGAGCGCCGCCACGTAGCTGGCGATAATCATCGAATCCGGCGCGCGGGTGTTGACCGCCAGCAGCACTTTGTCAAAACCCGCATACTCCTGCGTCTGGGCAAAGGCTTTGATAAAGGGGAGATCCACCACCTGACCGTTGCCAGCATCGGACTCGCTTGCTTCGTGCGCGCCGACCAGGCCAATAAACTCCAGCGTCATCATCTACTCCTGTCGAATAAAAGGGCCGCTTTGCCGGCGGCGGTGAAAACAGCATCGTCCTGCGGCGTATGAATCCGGCCGCACAGCACGTTGCGCAGGTGACGTTCGAGCGGGCTGGTACGCGTCAGCGCGTGATTGCCGATATGTTCGACCATTAGCTGCACGCTGCGAATGGCGTTGTCGATAGTGACCTGTTTCACTTTCGCCGCGTCGGATGTGGCGATCGCTCCCGCCGCCGCGCTGTCGAGCAGGGTACGGCTGGTAAAGAGCAGGGTTTCGATGCGTCCCGTCAGCTCCTGGAAGCGCGGCAGGCTCGCCAGCGGCTGGCCCAGGTTGGCAGGAACGCGCTGCTGTAGAAAGCGGACAAATTCACGCTGCGCCGCGCGCGCGATCGCGTCATACAGGCTGCCCAGCAGCACCGCCATCCACAGGCTCTCTTCGTCGCTGAGGCCGGGGCGCGGCGCGCTCCAGCGGCTGACGTTAACCGCATTTTCCAGCGGCACCCAGACCTCCTCCAGCACCACGCGGTGGCTGCAGGTGGCGCGCATGCCCAGGTGATCCCACTCCTCTTCAATGCGGATGCCGGGCGCGGAAGCGGGCACCAGCCAGGCACCTGCCAGCGGATCTGCGTCGTCGCTGCGGCCCCAGACCAGAAACCAGCTCAGCCCGACGCTGCCGGTAGAGTAGATTTTCTCGCCGCTGATGCGCCAGCCGTCCGCGCCGCGTCGCGCCGTGGTGGCGGGCAGGCCGCCGCGCGCCGGGGTGCCAAGCTCCGGCTCGACGCGTAGTGCGTTGATTAACGCCCCTTGCTGCACGATGCTCTGCGCCACCTGGCGGCGCACGCTGGCGGGCCAGCTGGAGTCGTCGCCTAGCCGACGTGCGTTGAGGTACTGCATAATCAAAATCAGCGCGGTAGAGGGTTCCCCCTGCGCCACTGCCGCAATCACCGCGCGGCACTGCGCCAGGCTCGCGCCACCGCCGCCCGCCGACGCCGGCAGTGCGAAACTCAGCAGGCCGTGCTGGCGCAGCAGGGCGAAATTTGCCGTGGGAAATGCGCCTTGTCTGTCCACCTCTGCCGCGCTGCTTGCCAGCGTCTGGCTAATCACCGGCAGCAGCTCGTCGAGATATTCGCTAAGCGCCATCATCGTGCCTCAGTTATTTAGAGAATGTTTCGATTCTTTATTTTTCTCCCGGCGATGTAAAAGCATTAAAGCGGATAACCACATGCGGAATCGGCATAATTTACAGGCTGGTTGCCCCGCCTGTTTCCCATTACTCTGCCTTCGTTGCTCTGTTTATTTGTTATTTCATTTCCGGGAAAGATTATTTTATTCGGGGGTACAGCTATGCCAGTAAATAGCGTTTTATCACGTCGGCAATTTTTGCATTATTCCGCCGCGGCGCTTGCCGCCAGCGCCTTTTCGCCACCGCTCTGGGCGCATGACGCCATGCCCGGTATGGCTATGTCGCCGGATCTGCTGCAGGGCGGCGCGGGCAAATGGGCGCTGGCGCAGCCGACGCCGGTCCGTCTGGCGGTCAACCTCAACGCCATCTGCCTGGCGCCGGTGGTCGTGGCGGATCAGCATCAGCTCTTTAAAGCGCACAACCTGGAGGTTGAGTTCGTCAACTTCGGCAACTCAACCGAGCTGCTGCTGGAGTCGATAGCCACTGGCAAGGCGGAAGCGGCGGTGGGTATGGCGCTGCGCTGGCTTAAGGCGCTGGAGCAGGGCTTCGACGTTAAGCTGACGGCGGGTACGCACGGCGGCTGTATGCGGCTGCTGACTCGCGACGACGGGCCGACCTCGCTGCAGGCGCTGAAAGGCAAGACTATCGGCGTTACCGATATGGCGGGTGCGGATAAGAACTTCTTCTCGCTGCTGCTCAAGCGTCACGGCGTCGATCCCAATACCGAGGTTGACTGGCGCGTCTTTCCGCAGGATTTACTGCCGATGGTGCTGCAAAAAGGGGAGATCCAGGCGGCGAGCGGCTCGGATCCGGTGATGTGGCGTCTGACGCAGCAGCCGGGCTACCGGGAGGTCGCCACCAATCTCAGCGATGCCTATGCCAGGCTGAGCTGCTGCGTCATCGGCACACGCGGTAGCCTCATCCGCGATCGGCCTGACGTGGCGGCGGCGATGACTCATGCGATTTTGCAGGCCCACGCCTACGCCGCACAGCATCCTGAGGTTATCGCCCAGGCCTTTAACAGCAAGGCGCTGAATACCCGTCCCGAGGAGATTGCCAGCGTACTGAAAACCCATACCCACGGCCACTATTCGGTGGGCGACGCTTTTGTGAAAGAGATTGATATTTACGCACGCGATCTGAAGGCAATTAATGTGCTGCGTCCGGAAACGGATTCGCTGCTGTTTGCGAAAGGCATTACCTCTGACGTACTGGCATCATAAAAAACGGCAGCCCCAGGCTGCCGTTTTACCTCTTCGTCTCTGACCACCCGCCTTACAGCTGCTGCGACGTCTGCACCGCCGTTGCCTCTTTCAGGCTTTCTACCGGCTGATCGTGATTAAACAGCCGCGTGCTGAGATAGTTGGCACCGCCGTCGGCCAGCAGCAGAACGATACGCTTGCCCTGATTCTCCGGCCGCGCCGCCAGCTGCTGGGCGGCAAACAGCACCGCGCCTGATGAATCCCCCACCAGGATGCCCTCCGCCAGCGCGAACTGACGCGCGGCCTGATACGCCTGCCAGGTTTCCACTGCGATCGCGTCGTCATAAACCTGCGGATCAAGGTTAGGCGGAATGCGCTCCGGCGGCTGGCCGCTGAAGGCGTGAACGCCGGTGATCTCCAGCGGTTCCGGACGCTGCGGGCCTGGCTGCGAGCCGATGCCCGGCTCGACGGCGATCACCTGAATGGCGGGATCCTGCGCCTTCAGATAGCGCCCGATGCCGGAAAGCGTGCCGCCGGTGCCCACCGAGGCGACAAAAATATCCAGCTTGCCCTGGGTATCGCGCCAGATTTCCGGGCCGGTGGTTAGCTCGTGTGCGCGCGGGTTGGCCGGATTCTGAAGCTGCTGCAGAAAATGCACGCCCGGCTCGGCTTCGCTCACCTGCGCTACCAGCCAGCGCGTGGCGGCGACAAAGTCACCGTCGCTGGCCTCATAAAAGTCGGCGAAGCCCGGCACGGTGCTGAAAGGCACCACCTCGGCGCCGTAGGCCTGAATAATCTTGCTGCGCTCGATGCTGACGAAATCGTTGATATAGACGCGAAAGCGGTAGCCTTTGGCCGCGGCGATGGAGGCGACGCCGATGCCGGTATTGCCGCTGGTGGTTTCGGCGAGAGTGTCGCCTGGCTTAATGAAGCCGTCGCGCTCCGCTTGTTCAATCATCGCCAGCGCGATGCGATCCTTAACGCTGTGGTTAGGGTTAAAGAGTTCCAGCTTGCCGAGCAGTTCGGCGCGCACGCCGTGACGCTCGCTGAATCGCGACAGGCGCAGCAGCGGCGTTTGTCCAATCAGTTCGGTTACAGAGTTATAGACAGATGCAGCCACAGGCGACTCCTCTTGAGAACGTATTACCATTTCACCGCGTTGCGCTGCCAGGCGAGCGTGCGGTCACGAACGATAAACAGCAGGGTGATCAGCGACGAGAACAGCACCGCCATCACGATAAGCGCGGCATACATATTGGCGTAGGCTGCCCAGCCCTGCGCCCACTGCAAATACCAGCCCAGCCCCGATTTGACGCCCATCATCTCCGCCGCCACCAGCACCGAAAAAGAGGCGCCCAGGCCCATAAACAGCCCCACAAACAGATGCGGCAGCGAGGCGGGAACCGCGACGCGCAGCACCAGGAACAGCGGCTTTGCGCCCAGGGTGCGGGCCACGTCGTAATAGCGGCTGTCGACGCTGGCGACGCCCGACCAGGTAAGCACCGTAACCGGGAACCAGGTCGCCAGCGCAATCAGAAACACGGCGGCGGCGAAGCTTGAGGGGAAAAAGTAGAGCGACAAGGGCAGCAGTGCGGTAGAGGGGACCGGGCCGAGAAAGCGCAAAACGGGATGTACCCAGTAGCCCAGCCCGCGCGACCAGCCGATAGCGACGCCGGTGACGAAGCCGACGACGCTGCCATAGAGAAAGCCGAACGCCAGCAGGCGCAGCGAATTCAGCACGCTGTCGAGCAGGCGCGGCCAGTCGGTGGCGTAGGCTTCAATCAGCGCGCGCGGCGGCGCGAAGAAGGGCGCGGGCAGCAGTGCCAGCTTGGCGGTGACGTATTCCCACACGCCAGTCAATAGCGCCAGCGCAATCAGCCAGCGCCCGCTGCGCTTCAGCGGCTGCCAGGCCTTTAGCGCAGGCGTGGCGCTGGCGGTGAGCACCAGCGCCGATAGCAGCGTCGCCAGCGCGATAAACAGCTCGTGCGTCTCGTTGACGAAGCGCGGTGCGGCGAAGCCCTGCGGTTTATCCGGCAGCGCCACCATCAGCGCCACCAGCGCCCACCAGGCCAGCAGCGCGACCCACAGCGCCGGTTCAAGGCGGCGCGACTCGGCGCGGCGGCGCAACGTCAGAATATTTGTGGCCATGCGGCTCTCCCTAACTCATCTTCATATGGTGATGCTGGCCGTTATCGGGCAGCAGGTCGGGCACATAGTGAGCGGCAAACTGCTGCGCGTCGGTGTCCGGGCGGATCACGTTGATCTTTTTCAGCTCGTTAACGTAGGTCGCGACTTCGCCGCGCAGCTGCGCGCCGGTGGAGTGGTGGCTATGGGTATGCTCTTTCAGCATCGCAGCGATGGACTCGACCGGCACCGATCCAGGCACGAACGGCTGGAAGATCTTCGCCGTTTCCTCCGGGTGGTCGGCAGTCCACTGCTGTGCGTCAACGATCGCCTGGGTAATCGCCTGGGCGGTTTTCGCATCGTCGCGCACCAGCGAGCCGCACAGTCCCAGCACGCAGCAGGTGAGGTGGGCATATTCACCGTTCAGATTGTTGTCGACCTCGACCAGATTGTGCTGCTGCTTCAGCAGCCAGCCTTGCGGATCGTCGGTGGCCAGCGCCTGTACTTCCCCTTTGCGCAGCGCTTCGCCGAACAGATCGGCGGGATACTGCAGCCAGTTCACCGCTTTATCCGGGTCGATGCCCTGTTTCGCCAGCTGAATCGCGAAGAAGTTGCGGATCGGACTTGCCTGGTCGGTTACCGCCACCGATTTGCCCACCAGGTCTTTCACACTGCGGATATTGCTGTTTTCTGGCGTCAGCAGACGCATACAGCCGCCGTGCGTGCCAACGGTCAGATCGACGTCGAAACCCTGCTCCAGCGGCTTAAGCCAGCGCAGCGCCATGCCGATGCCGCCGTCCGCCTGACCAGTGGCGATAGCCTGCAGCAGCGCATCGGTCGGGCCGCTGAAGTTCACCGGCTCGACGTTAAGGCCATACTTTTTAAAGAATCCCTGCTTCAGCGCCACGGAGATCGGCGACTGGCAAACCGCGGTTTGTCCCCAGGCCAGTTTGATAGTTTTTAACGGTCTCTCCTCCGCCAGAGCGGAGCCGGTAAACAGCGGACTTAACCCGATGCCTGCGCCCAGCGTGGCGAGGCCGCGCAGCAGCGCGCGGCGGCTTATCGACGATGAATCTATTGCCATAACGCTATTCCTTGTAGTGAATTACCGGGAAATTAACGCATGGGCTCGAGGCCGCCAAATAACAATCCCGCATGACCTCATGCGATATTTCATTATGAAGATCGGGTAAAACGATTATCGCTATCGGCATATTTCATTCGTGAGGCGCGTGCTATTTATGGAGCTATTAAGCGGACTGAGGAGAGTATTTGATGGCGATGCAAGCAGCAGGGGTAAATATCGAAATTGAGAATGTCAGCCACCACTTTACGCTGGAGGGCAGTGATTTGCCGGTGCTGGAGAATATCAGCCTGCGGGTGCGGCCAGGAGAATTTGTCGCGCTGCTCGGACCGTCCGGCTGCGGCAAATCGACGCTGCTGCGCCTGCTGGCCGGTCTGGAGCAACCCACCAGCGGGCTGCTGGCGGAAGAGGGGCGCGCCATTACCGCACCGCATCCGTCACGCGTGGTGGTGTTTCAGGATCCGACGCTCTATCCGTGGCGCACCATATACGACAACGTTGGGCTGGGGCTACAGATTCGCGGCGAGAGTAAACAGGCGGCGCAGGCCCGCATCGACGCTATGCTGCAGCGCGTCGGGCTGAAAGAGTTCGCGCGCGCCTGGCCGCATCAGCTTTCTGGCGGCATGGCGCAGCGCGCCGCGCTGGCGCGTGCGCTGGTAAATCATCCGCGCCTGCTGATCCTCGATGAGCCGCTCGGCAAGCTCGACTCGCTGACGCGCCTGCGCATGCAGCAGGAGATTGTCGATCTCTGGCAGGAGCAGAACTTTACGACGCTGATGGTAACGCACGACGTTGAAGAGGCGCTGGTTATGGCGAATCGTGTAGTGGTGTTTAGCTCGCGTCCGGCGCGGGTGCTGGATGTGATCAAGGTTGAGCAGGCCTACCCGCGCCGTCGCGACGATCCGGCGCTGGTGGCGCTGCGCAGCCGGGTGCTGGCGCTGCTGGGAGCAGAACAGGCCGCGGCCTGAAATGCCCCGCTATTTATTCAGGCGCGATGCCATTCTCAGCGCGTTGTCGAAGATAGCGTCGGCGATCGCCGGCGGAATAACGGCAGGCAGTCCTTGCCTGACGCGCGCCACGGCGGCGGGCAGCGCCTCGGCGAAGAAGGCGAGGATCTGCGCCATCCGTTCCGTGGAGAAGCGGACGCTTTCTGCCGTGGCGAGGAAATGGCGCGGAAAGATCTTATCGATTTCACTTTTTTTGCCTTTCGACGCGGCCAGCCCCATTGCCAGCTTCAGCTCGCGGATATTGAGGCCAGCGCCGCCCAGCACCGGATAAGCGGAAAGGATGTCGTAAAAGGGGGTCAGCCGGTAGCTGCCGCCGCGCTCAATATAGAGCGAAAAGTTTTTCGCATGTCCGTCCGTCGCGCCGATCAGCCACTGGAATACCTGAAACTTCATAAAATCGTCGCGATCCTCCAGGGCATTGCTGGAGCCCATCAGCAGCGACATGATCGCCGCGATGCCCGGGCCGCCGTCGGACTCATATTTCGTCGCGCAGGCGAGGCCGAGACTCTGGCAGATATCCTCCTGCGGCAGACGCAGCAGCCGGGTGCCGTCGGCGCTCCAGCGGCGGTCGAACCGCGTGACCGCCAGCGCGCGCAGCCTGCCCGCCGTGATAATGCTGGCGTCGGGCACGCGAAAGCCCAGCTCGCGCGCCAGCGCCAGACAGACATATTCATTCTCTACGCTGTTGCGCATATCAAGGGTGGCGAAGGGCTGCTTAATTTCGCCGATCGGCAGCTTGATAATATGTGATGTCGGCGTCGGGCCGTGGGGGATCGCCCAGCCTTCCGGGGTGAGCAGCAGCGCGGTCTTCTCCTGCGCGCCCGCTACGGAGATGCGGAAGTCACGCTCTTCCGGGATCATGCCCAGCGGAATATCGCTCTGGTAGGCCGAGAGGATCTTTTCCAGCCGCGCCGTATCCAGCGATTCATAGCTGATGGTGAGATCGGGCGCGGCGGCCTCTTCTGGCAGCAGCATCACCGCGCCGACGCTGTCGCGGCCCACTTCACGCAGCAGATCGAACGGCTGCATCGACTTTGCCCGATAGCGGGTGAGGATGCGCTCTCTGACGCGGGGATTGTCCGGCAGCAGGTTGTCGAAAAAGTTGATGACGCTGACCGAGGCGATAGCGGGATATTGCAGCGGCAGCGAGAGTGACAGCGGCCTCGCCAGCGGATTGCTCAGCCAGCCCGGCGCATACTGAAAAAGATGCGCGCCATTTTTCTGACGCGTCAGGGTGCCGACGCGCTCGCCGTTCATCCAGGCGCTAAGCCGATCCATTACCAGTCAAGCTCCTTGCCGTTTTGCGCCGATCGGCCCTGAATCACCAGCTCCTGCTCCAGCGACTGCAGGATTTTAAACAGGGTGGTCAGCGTGGTCTTGTCAGGATTGTTTTCAAAATTAGAGACCGTGGCCTGCTTGATACCAACCCGGCGCGCCAGATCGCTCTGCGACCAGCCGCGCTTCTGCCGCTCAAGCCGGATTAAGTGGGCCAGCTGTTTGGGACTGTATATCATCGCCGCTCCTGAATAGAGGCGGGGAAGCAGCTATCCCCGCCTGGGGATAAGTCAGAAGTTATACCCACCAGAGGATAAAGTAAAGTTTATCCTCTCTCAGGGATAAATCAGCCGCCCCAGCGGCGCTGCAGATAGCGAACCGCCGGCTGCGTCTGTGGCTGATTAAGATAGTTTTCCCGGAACAGAATAGTGCCGTCGATACCCGGCGTGCTTTCGTTCAGGTCGAGCTGCTTCTTCAGCTCCGGCACGCCGTTCTCTACCGTCCAGTCCGGCTCGGTACGCGACGGTTCGCCGATTTTATAGAGCGCGACGCCGATATAGAGGCGCGTATGGGTCGGCTTCACCACCTGCGCCCACCAGTGGGCCAGCACGTCGTAGCGCGCCGCCTGGCGTGCAAAAGGCCAGTAGAGCTGCGGTGCGATATAGTCGAGCAGCCCCTGCTGCACCCAGCGGCGGGTGTCGGCGAAGGCTTCGTCATAGGCCGCCGCGCCGCGCGTGTCAGAGCCAGCCGCATCGTGCGACAGATTACGCCAGACGCCCGCCGGACTGACGCCAAACTCGACCTGCGGTTTGATCTGCCTGATGGTGCGCGATACCTGCTCTATCAGCAGCTGCGTATTGTGTCGCCGCCAGTCCGCTTTAGAGGCGAATCCCTGGCCCCAGGCGCGCCAGGTCTGCGCATCGTTTAGCGGCGACTCTGCCGTTTCTGCATAAAAGTAATCGTCGAACTGCACGCCGTCGACCGGGTAGCGTCTTACCACTTCCGCCTCGATGCTGGTGATCCAGTCGCGCGCGTCCGGGATGCCGGGATCCAGCACCAGCCGATCGCCCGCGGTGCGGATCCAGTCGCGGTGCAGCACATAGACGCTGGCGGGGTGCAGCGACAGGGTGCGGTTTAGCTCGGCAAGGGTTGACGGGCGGGTATTCACGGCAACGCGATAGGGATTGAACCACGCGTGGACTTTCATGCCGCGCTTGTGCGCCTCATCCAGCATAAACATCAGCGGATCGTAGCCGGGATCGGCGCCAATAGTGCCGGTCAGCATATCGGACCAGGGCAGAATATCGGAGCGCCAGAGCGCAGTGCCGTCTGGCTTAACCTGAAAGAACACCGTGTTGATGCCCAGGCTTTTCAGCCTGTCGAGTTTGGCGGTCAGCGCCTGCTGCTGTAGCTGGATACGCTGCGCGGCGCTGCTGAGGTTAACCGAGTTGACCGGCGGCCAGTCGAGGCGGGAGACGGTTGCCAGCCAGACGCCGCGCACCGGCTGCTGCGTGGCTGCCGCTGTGCTGGTTTGCGGCTGCGGCTTCGTGCTGGGAAAGGGCGTCACCAGTGACTTAGGCGGTTCAGAGACGCAGCCGGCCAGCAGCAGCGCGGCGGCGAGCAGCAGCTTTTTGCGCGCCGCGCAGAAGAAGAAGGTGGAATGGCTAATGGTAAACTCCCTTTCATATTGCTCACTATCCGGAGAGCATCATTCTCTGGTTATCACGGCGTAAGTCAACCGCTTATCGGAATGCGTACCTTGAGGAATAGGATGAGCCGTTGTCCAGAGAGGCGCGGGTGAGGGAACGCAGGTTTAGCGATAACGCCTGCCGAACGGCCGCGGCGGATCGCTTCTGACGATCGATACCAGGGGTGAGCGTCAGCCTGCGACGGCATACAGGCGAACATCGGCCGGCACCTTAACATCCAGGGGCCGCGCCTGTTCAGCAGGGCTGACACTCACGACGTGAACGCCTGCAACTCTTTAAATCCGGGTCACAGGAGGCGGTAAGGGTTTACATACCGGCCTGCGGCATCTGCTGGGCGGCCTTCAGATGCTGCTCTACAACCGGCGTATGCGCATCGGCCAGCGCCTTCACTGCGGGATCCTTGATCTTTTTGGCGTCACTTTGCAGCGTCGACAGCACCATCTTGTGATCTTTCGTGCCGGCGTTTTGCATATACATTTTGTCAAAGGCGGCGCCGCTCTGCTTGTCCAGTTTAGCGGCCATCGTTTTGTGTTTAGCGTCCGGTTCCGTAGGCAGCGACACCCCTTTTTGTTCGGCGACCGTCTGTACTTTGGTCAGAGCGGCGCTATGGTCATCAACCATTTTCTGAGCAAAGGCTTTGACGTCGCTGCTTTCAGCCTTGCTCAGCGCAATTTTGGCGGCGGCGACTTCATTGATATTGGCCTGCGCCATATCCTTCAGCGCTTTTTCGTCGCCGGCGCTGAGTCTGGCGCTCGACTCTCCTGCGGCACTGGTTTGTGCCGCGCTGGCTGGCGTCTGGGCATGCAGGCCGACAGCACTGAACATCGCGACAACGGCCGACAGGGCCAGAAGACCTTTCAGGGTTTTATTATTGGGCATTTCATTCTCCAGATAAGCGTAGGGGAGGCTGGCGTCAGGTTATTAAGCGCGCGCAGCTTCGTATAGAGATTACAGGTGCACTAGTCAGTATAGTGGGACAACCCTGTAAGACGGCGAAAAGGGCAAACTAAAAAGCGGTACAGGGATATTAATGAAAATAACATGCGCTGATAATGATGTCGGGAAGCAGTCAGGGAGCCACTAATGGCGCGTCGAAGTGAGCTAAAGGGTATAGCGAATGCGCTCAACGGGAGTTTTGTTAGCCGGAATAATGATTTCAGAGGTTACTGGTCTATTGGCCAGTTAAAGTCTCTGGCGATCGATATGGGTCTTACTGCAATGGTTTTCCCTCTTGACCGGTCTGAGGCTGCGGCCGGGTATCATCTGCAAAGTTATATGGTACAGCACTACGCTGGCATGCTTGAAAGGCTGCTGATTAAACAGCATATCCCCGGCTATTGGGTAAGCGAGGCGATTATTATGATCGACTTTAAGGCTGACGCTAAGCATGCCGGGTTGAATGAATATCCCGCATCTGGCGAACCTTATTGTTGCACCTGCCAGATAACGGATGATAGTGGTCGCAATTACTCCTCGATTATTTATGGCCGCTGCCTGCGGCATTCTGTGAAGCATGAGCTGAAGTCGACGCGATAATTAATGGGGCAGGTGATCAGGTAAAAGTTCGCTTTTGGCTCACCGCTGCCACTCTGGCTTAACCAAAGTGGCGTTATGCTATAAGCGCAATATAGCGGAGCGGCAGGTTTATGCTTATCTCCTTTTTAACCTCTCGTTGCCAGGGGTGCTTCAGCAAGGAGAGGGTTGCGGCGGCATCAGGGCGAACCCGGCTGACGGCCCGAGAGGGGAGCCGAAGCGGAAAAGAGGGGCTTAGCTGGCTGGCGAATCAGGCGGGCATTCGCACAGCCAGCTGACCTTTTCAGATTACTTAAGAGAATAGCGGGCCGGGGCGGCAGCGGGGCCGGAGGCGCGCCGGATAAGCCGGATGCTCAGCCCCGCGCCAGCCGCGAGGCATAGCGCCATCGCCAGAAGCGCGGCGATAAAGGCGTGGGTGATAGCGGCTGCGCTGTGACCGTTGCCCAGGATGCTGTAAAAAATGCCGCCGATAATAGCAACGCTCAGCGCTGTACTGATCTGCAATGTCGAGCTGGTTACGCCGGCAATCATACCGGAAAAGGCGGGGGCAACCTGGCCGGTTACCATCCGCACCAGCGTTGGCATCGCCAGCCCCTGGCCAAGACCGGTGGCAAAAAGGAGCAGCGCGAGCGGCAGCATAACGGGAGGCGTGCCGGTGTGCGTATGTGCGATCAGCCATGCCAGGCCCGCTAATCCTGTGGTCTCGAATCCCATGCCGATAGCGCTAAGGTAATTTCCCACAAAACGCCGTAAAGCGGGCGTCAGCAGCGGCCCAATTAAAAAGCCGATGCCAAAAGGCAGAAAAAGCGTGCCCGCGCGCAGGGCGTTTAAATGCAGCGCGCCCTGCAGATAGATGGAAAACAAAAGAAAAAACGTGCCGATGGAGTAAAACAGCAAAACAATCGTCAGTCCCTGGCCCAGTCCGGGCGCGCGCAATATGGTCGGATCAAGCAGCGGCGAACCGCCATTCCGGCTGAGACGGTGTTCATAACGCCAGAGCCACGAGGCCAGCAGCGGGACGGCAACCAGTAGCAGCCACGTCCACCAGGGCCATCCCGCTTCGCGGCCTTCAATCAACGGCACAATCAGCGCGCTCAGCGTCAGGGTGGCCAGCAGCATGCCGACAGGATCGAGTCGCTGCGCCGATTGCGCCCGCGTCTCTTTCAGCAGCGGCAGGCCAAAGAGAATAACCAGCAGCGCCACCGGCAGATTAACGAGAAAAATAGCCCGCCATCCCAGGTGAAACAGATCCGCTGAAATCAGGATGCCGCCCAGTATCTGCCCAATAACAGAGGCGAGACCAAACACCGCGCCGTAGATGCTCATCGCTAACGGCTTCTCCGCGTCGGGAAAAATGGCCTGCACCGACGCCAGCGCCTGGGGCGCCATAACGGCGGCCGTGACCCCCTGTAACATCCGCCCGGTAATCAGCACCCAGGGCGACCAGGCTAAACCGCACAGCAGCGATGCGGCGGCAAATCCGATAAGCCCCAGGAAAAACATTCTCCCGCGACCGTAAATATCCCCCAGCCGGCCACCGGTAATTAAGGTCACCGCATAGACGGCAGCATAGGAGGAGATGACCAGCTGCTCAGCCGAGGAAGAGGTGCTCAGGTCACTCTGAATCGCGGGCAGCGCCACGTTAACGATAAAAAAATCGAGCGGCGGCAAAAAGGCGCCGACCAGCAGAATAACGAACATTGCCCAGCGACGCGGCTCGGCTTGCGTGATGCTCTGTGCCGACATAGAAGGCTCCTTATAGAGGGTAGCGTCCCCCTTAAGGGACGTCTGGTAATAGCAAAACAGGGTGTTACGCCGTCAGAAGGACGCGGGGCTTAGCGCATACCGCCGGAGGCCAGAATCACCTCACCGCTGATCCATCGCGCCTCGTCTGAGGCGAGAAAAGAGACGACTGGCGCAACGTCCTCCACCTGACCGATGCGGCCGAGCGGCGTCTGCTCTTCATTCCAGCGCTGGAAGTCGGAGTTCATTGCACCGACGCTGTGGCTGCCTTCGGTTTCTATCAGGCCGGGATTCACCGCGTTGACGCGAATCCCCCTGGGGCCGAGCTCTTTTGAAAGTACGCCGGTGATGGCGTCAATCGCGCCTTTGGCACCGCTGTAGATGGCGCTCTTGGCAATAAAGACGCGGGTGACAAACGAACTTATGTTAATGATGCTGCCGCCGCTGCTCAGGTGCGGTGCGGCGGCGGCGGTCACTAACAGCGGGCCAAGCACATTGATGTCGAACTGCCGGCGGTAGAGTGCTTCGGTGCTCTCTTCAATGCTGGCGAACTGATAAATACCGGCGTTGTTTACCACAATGTCCAGCCGCCCGAAGGTGTCGATGGCGGCGTTGACCAGCGCCTCGACCTCTGGCTGGCGGGTGACATCCGCCGCGACCGCCACAGCCTGCCCGCCGGCGGCTTCAATATCGGCGACCACCTTTTCGGCACCGCTTCGGCTTGAGGCATAACTGACGACGACCCTGGCGCCGTCGGCCGCCAGCTGACGGGCAATGCCGGCACCGATCCCTTTGGATCCGCCGGTTACAAGGGCAACTTTGTCGCTTAATTTGTTCATCTTTCAGCTTCCTGACAGGGGGGGGGATAATGGAAGCCAGAGTGCTACTTACACAGTTGTTTGAGAACTGACACTTTTGTATATTCGATGTTCATTTTTGAACGGGGAGGCCAGGGCATGGAGTGGAGTGACGTGCAGATATTTCTTGCTGTCATGCGAAACGGCTCTTTCGGCAAGGCGGCCCAGAGCCTTGGCGTAAGCCATCCCACGGTGGGACGCCGCATAAAGGCGCTGGAGGATGAGGCGCAGCAGGCGCTCTTTCGCCGCACAAGCGAGGGGCTGGTGCTGACGGATGCGGGTGACGGGGTGATGAAGCTGGCCGAGGCGATGGAAAACTCCGCGCTGGCGATGGAAAGGCGCCTGGCAGGAAATCACGACCGCCTTGAAGGGATATTGCGAATATCCTCAGCAGAGTGGTTTGCTAACTACGTTCTGGCACCTGTACTGGGCGAACTGACGCGCCGCCATCCGGCGATTGTGCCGGAAATCATCGCAAGTTTTCGCCTGCTCGATCTGTCGCGCCGCGATGCGGACATAGCGTTTCGCATCGTGCCTTTTACCGATCCCGATATTGTTCAGCGCCGACTGATGAGCATGCCCTATGCCCTTTACGGCACGCCTGAAAATGCACAGGCAATACTTAGCGATCCCTCATCGGTGGGGCTGATCCTGATGAACACCGAGCAATCGCACTTCCCTGACGTCTCCTGGCTTCTTGAGCGGTTTCCGCACTCAAGACTTGCCTTTAAAAGCACCAGCCGGGCGGTTCAGGCGCAAATGTGTCGGCACGGCATGGGCGTCGCCGTGCTGCCACAGCCCCTGGGCGATGCCACCCCTGGGCTGCAGCGCATTGCGAGCCCTGATTTACCTCCCTCAAGAGATATCTGGGTCGGCTACCATCAGGACCTGCGGCATATGGATCGTCTCCGCGCCCTGCTGGATATTGCTGATGCGATGCTGGCTTAAAGAAGCGTAGCGGATTTCATCAGGGCAAGCGGCAAGGCAGGCTGCACGGATAAGGTGGCCTGACAAATATTACGCTTTTAATTCCCCGTGCCGGCGGACCACCTCGTCAATAATATAACGCATAATGCCTTCCATAAAATCAGGGTCGAGATCCGCACTTTGCGCAATGGCTTTCAGCCTGTTGAGCTGCATCGCTTCCCGCGCTTTATCGCTCTCGGGCAGATTATATCTGGCCTTGAGTTTGCCAACGCTATGGGTGCAGCGAAAACGCTCCGCTAAAATATAAATAAGTGCAGCATCAAGATTATCGATAGTGTGTCGAAAGGATAAAAGCTCTGCCTGATAATCATTGGTGTACATTGTTTATCTCCTGAAACAGGCGTGAATAAGGGATACGCAACATTGCGATAGTTTTTTATTTCTTTATCTGGCCTTTTGAATAGCGTAACAAGCCGTATAGCTTATGCGTTCCCCTCAGGAGAGGGAAAGGCGCGTTAATCTATAAGTAGCTCAACACGCTACCTTATTTTCCCGGCTGTTTTTTATGGTCAGTGAGATGGCGGAAATCAAAAAATAGAAGACGCCGAAAGCAGCATAGGGAGCAATGGTGGTGACATCTAAAGCGATATCGCTACTGGCCTGTTTAAACATAAATATGCCCGCTAGTGCCGATTGCGCACCGCTTAAAATCATCGCCCATTGTCCGCTGGCTTTTTTCCAGCGGCGCAGCGAGGCTGAGAGCTGAAGCACGCCAGAGAATATTGCCCACACCCCAAATACTTTGATTGTTGCGTTCATGCTAACTGAGAGCGCCCAGACAATTGCCAGTGCGACAATAATGCTGACAAAAAAGTTAAATTTCTGCGGTGGGTTTATTGCTAAGCCTCCTGAGCGCTGAGCGTCAATATAGTTAGCGAAGGCGTCCCAGGCGGGATAGAGAACCAGCAGAACGGCACCGATAACGGGGTGCTGTTTCCCGAATAGTATCGCCAGGGCTATCCAGAAAACAGAGACAGCAGCACGGAGATAATAGTAAGACTGAAGCCATTGGTTTTGCGCCTGTACGGATGTTAATTTATTGCTTTGCATGATGATTCTCCAGTTGAGAGGGACGATCGCAGACAAGCAGAAATGTTTGCCTGATTAATGCCTGAATCGCAGCCGGCGTATACGCAAGGGTCGCCCGCTGCGAAAGCGCGGGCGAAACCGGATAATTTCGGGGGCGATCCAGATAACAATGTTTGTAGGCGGTGTGATAGCTGCCGTCAGTAAAAGCGGCGGGCAGGCAGGCGGATTGTCAGCAATAAGCGCATAACATTCACCGTCGCCGCTTATGACAACAGGCTTCCTGATGCCTTTACTACATAACATGGCCTCAGCTTTTTCAGTATGCGCCAGCGGAGTGACTTCTCCGGCTTCACAATCAACCTCATCATTCAGGTCGCATTTCGCTGAAGCCTGGCTGAGTGCTTCAGCGTCACAGGCAGAATTCTTCGGCGGTAACAGCATCTTTCTACTGGCCAGGAGCTGCATAAGCAGGGTATCGGTATCTAATCGATGCGGTGACAGATTCGCAGCCTGCTTCAGCTCCAGGGTTTCAACAGTGTTTGCGTGACGCTGTGAGAGTTTGACCTGGTTTTGCAGCAGGCTTTGAAATCCTGCTGCAACAGCATCAGGGGATCGGTTAATGGCCCTTTCAATACTGGACAATGTTATACAGGGCACTGAAGGCAGAGCAGGAATCCCGGTCATAAATAACCTCCTCATAATTGCAAGCGCAGATAAGCATCAGGGAATTATTCAACTCATTCAGCCTGCCTTCCAGTAGGTAGGCTGAGCGCAGGTGGCAATGCCGCTGTTATTTATCGCTCTGCGGCGTTTAAAAATCGCTATACAGCTTCCCGCTGGGCGAGCGCTCAGGCAGTTTTACGTAACTTATTGATTGCCGGCTGGACAATTTGCAGGAACAGATCGGGATTATCGAAAGCACGCGCGGCGATCATTGCGCCATGTACTATTGCCATAAAAGAGCTGGCCTCAGTCGCTGCGCTTTCATTAAGTATAAATACTCCGCTCTTCTCGCCTCTGGTGAATACGTCAGTCAGCCATTCGGTAAGATCGGCAAAATGTCCGTTAACTTCCTTTGCCACCTCTTGAGGCAAGAGGGGTAATTCTACCGCCAGCATCACACAAATGCAGAAGGGCGAATTGTTTTCTTTAATACAGGTTGCCCAGTAATTCACATAGCCATTAATTTCGCCCAGCGCGTCTCCGGCGAAATGCTGACTGGTTGCGCTCATGCCAGCCCGGGCCTGCTGACGATAATCACTCACTACCGCCTGAACTAAATCAGCTTTGTTGGGGAAATGGTGATGAATACTGGCTTTGCGGATCTGCACGCGTTCGGCTAAATCAGCGTAGCTAAAACTTTTATAACCGCCTGAGGTGAGCAGCGTTCTGGTGTGGTCAATGATTTCTGCGGCTTTCAGTGAACGTTCGGTATTCATGCATGCTCCGGCAGCAAAAAATAATGGCAAACTGATAAATGGCCCTGAACCTACGGACCGGCAGGCGGGTTGTCAAGCGCGCCTGGGGTGAGGCTCTGGGGCTGGCGTTAGCATCAGCCTGCGGTGCCTGTTAATCAATCTACTAGTAGGTAGGCTGGCTGGTCAAGCGATATTCAGCGGAACAGGGTGCGCCATACCGCGACTACAGCCCCCCGGCATCGCCAGGCTGCCGCAGTCGCGGCGCGGCAGCCTGAAGAACAGGACGGAAAGCGTGAGCCCGGCCTTACCTTACAGATGAAACCGCAGCGCCACGTTAAAGCCCTGTTCCGCCGCGACCACAATCGCCTCCGGCTCCTCACGAAACGGAATATCCCCCAGCAGAAGCGACGCCTTTACCTTCGCCAGATCGTCGCTGCGAAAGCTGAGAGCGGACATGCGCGCCGAGCCATCATAGTCGGCCGGCAGTGAGCCAAAGCGGGTCTGCGCATAGGCGGCAGAGGCGAAACGCACTTTCGCTTCGCCCGCTTTCAGCACAAAGGCACCGTCCTGGCAGGCGAGAATGCGATCCGCGCCGAACAGATGGCTGTAAACCTGGGCGGAGAGCGCCGGATCCTGCGCCACGATGACAAACTCGCTGATATCACGCACGCCGTTGGGATGGGTCTGCCAGGCGGCCTGCCACACCGCATGCGGCGTGTCGTGCTGGCAGAAGAAGCTGCGGCCGTTGGGGATCAGCGTCGGGCGAAGCCGCACGGTGCGGAAGTGCGCCTCGCTCGCTTCGCCGTCCGGCAGCGTTACCGGCCGGTGAAACGCGGCGGGCGCGTCGCCGTCCAGATCCTGACGCTGCAGATGCAGCCAGGCGCTCTCTGCATCCTGGGTTTTCCACACCAGGCCGGTCAGGCCAGTAGGGGCCTGCCACAGATCTTTGCGCCGATCGCCGCGTCCCGGCTCGTAGCCCAGCAGCTCAAGGTAGTTTTCGCCAAAAACCGCCAGATGGTTGCTGGAGCCGAGCGTGTGATGGCCGCGCTCGCTGAGCTGAAAGCCGAGTCGCCGGTAGAGCGCGCTCGCCTCATCCAGCCGATCCGCCACGTTAATCACCACATGATCCAGCACCGGTACGGGAACGGGAATTGTCATCTCCTTTCTCCTCTTTTTCGTCATGCGCTGCCCAGCATATCCAGGGCGCGCGGCGCAAGCTGAGTGAAGTAATCCACTGCCGGTGCGAGCATGCCTTCATCGGGATCGAATCCCGGATGATGCAGTCCGAACGCGCTGGCGCTGCCGATGCTGACAAAGGCGCCCGGCACATGGTGCAGGTAGAACGCAAAGTCTTCGCCGCCCATCTGCGGCGTGCCGCGCTCGCTACGAAAGCCGTGCGCCTGCGCCAGCTCCAGCGCAAAGTCGGCCCAGGCGGGCGTATTAACCAGCGCGGGCGGCCCGGCGATCCACTCCAGCTCCGCTTCCGCGCCGAAAGCGGCGGCGATGCTGCCGATCAGCTGGCGCATCCGCTGGGGGATCACCTCGCGAATGGCGTCGTTATGGGTGCGCACCGTGCCTTCCAGCTCGACGCTCTGCGGCAGCACGTTCCAGCTGTTGCCTGCGGTAAAGCGCGTCACGCTCAACACCACCGCCTCCAGCGAGCTGAAGACGCGGCTCGGCAGGGTCTGCAACGCGGTGACGATATGGCTGCCGATCACAATTGAATCGATGCCTTCATGCGGCCGTGCGGCGTGCGCGCCTTTACCGCGGATACGGATGATAAAGCGATCAACGTTGGCGTAGTAGGCGCCGCCGCGCGTGCGCAGCGTGCCGAGCGGCAGATCCGGCGCGTTATGCATGCCGAAAATCGCCTGTACGCCCTCCAGCGCGCCGGCATCAATCAGCTGCTGCGCGCCGTCAAAGGTCTCTTCCGCCGGCTGAAACAGAATGCGCACCCGGCCAGGTAGCTGCTGCTCCTGCTGACGCAGGCGGTGCGCCACGCCGAGCATCACCGAGGTATGCAGGTCGTGCCCGCAGGCGTGCATGACGCCAGGCTGCTGCGACTTCCAGGCATGGTCGACGGCTTCGTCAATCGGCAGGGCGTCGATATCGGCGCGCAGCGCGATTAAGGGGTCGCCGTAGCCAATCTCCGCCACCACGCCGGTTTTCAGCGGCAGCGGCAGCAGACGAACAGCGCCCTGACGCAGCCAGCCTGTGATGCGTTCGGTGGTGTGAAACTCATGATTCGACAGCTCGGGATGCTGATGCAGCTCGCGCCGCCAGGCGATCAGTTGGTCAGATAACAACATGCTTATCCTTGTGCGTCAGAGGGCAGAAAGGGCTCGCCGAGGGTCAGCATCAGGCGGTTCGCCCAGGCAAAAAAGGCGGTTGACTGGATCAGGTCGAGCAGCGCCAGCGTGTCGAGCCCCTGGTCACGCAGCGCCTGAAGCTGGTTCAGGCTGGCCGCAGGCGGCGTGACGGAGAGCGAGGCGGCGAAAGCGATCTCGGCGGCCCAGCGCGGCGACTGACCGTGCGACAGGATCGCGCCGGGCGCGACGTTAAGCAGCTTCTGCACCGCGTCGTTATCTTTCGCCAGCTGCGACGCCTTGCGCGCGTGTACCGAGGCGCAGTAGATGCAGCCGTTGATCTTGCTCGCCACCGTGGCCGCCAGCTCGCGTTCGGCGCGCGGCAGGCCGCCGGCGGTGTAAAAAATGCCTTTGTCCGTCAGGGTGCGCTGCTCCAGCACCGGCTGATTGCGCGCCAGCAGGCGGAAATAGTCGGAATCGCTGTGGCCGAAGCGTGCCAGAAGCGCCTGCTCATCGGCGTTGAATTCCGCCAGCGGCTTCGCCGCCAGCCAGGGTTCCCAGCCGAGTTCTGCCTGGGTGAAGGCGGTAAGCGCGGTCTGACCGCTGGCGGTCTGCCCGGCGGTATGCCAGCGGCCCGCCACGGCGGGGTGCGCCGCACCGTCTCGCTCTTCGCCCTGCAGCAGGCGCAGGCCGGCCAGCAGCCGGCTCTGAAAGCTGATAAAGCCCACCAGCTGCGCCAGCGTCACCACGCCGCGCTCGCTCCAGCCCGCGTTACGCAACGCCTCAATATGCTCAGGCGCGGCGGCGACCGGCTCAAAGGTCAGGCGCTGAGCAAAAGCGCGCGCCTGCTGATGGCGTGCGGCGTCCCCCAGCGGCTGAAATGCCGGATGGGCGGCATAGTGCGCGCCCAGCTTTTCGGCACCGTGCCATTCGGCGACCTGCGCCGCCAGCGCCACCCGCTCGGCCAGTGGAAAATCGTTCTCCTGCTGGCTGAACAGCACCTCGTAGCTGCCCTGCGCGTGGCGGGTAGCGGCGTCACGCGTGGCGCGCGCCTGCGCCAGTGCGCTGGCGGGATCGATATCGGCCAGCTGCGCCAGTAGATCGTTGGGTTGGGTCATAGGGTCTCCTGAGAGGTAAGCGTGCGCAGCCAGGGCGCAATCTGTTCGGCGATAAGTTCAATAGAGCGCAGCGTCTCGGCGGGCGACGGCTCGACGGAATGAACCTGGAAAGAGATGTCGGTAACGCGCGACAGCACGCTGTCCTGCGCCAGCGAGGCGCGCACCGTGACAGCGTCACCGACATGGGCATCGAACTGGGCAAAAAGATCGTCCAGCGACTCGCCGCGCAGCTGATGACCGGCAGCGCGATACTGCTGCGCCTGCTGGTGAATGCCCGGTTCGGCGATGCGGCGCGCAGCGGCTGCCGAATCGGCGACAAAGGCGGTGCGCGAGGCGAGGATGCGCGGCGCAACGCCCGCAGGCAGCGCGTCGAGATAGGCGTCGATAATCGGGTTCTGAATGGCGTCAAGCGGCCGCGCGGGATCCTCAGCCGGGCGCGGCTGGGTGCGTGACAGCATCAGCCCATGTCCAGCCGCTCCGGCGCGCGCCGCCCCCTCGGCGGAGAAGGTGGCGATCCAGACGCGCTGCGCCAGCTGCGGGGCGGCGGGATAGAGACGGTTATCGGGATGCGCCAGCGACTCGCCGCGCCAGGCGCCGATCAGCTGATGCAGGTTATCGGCGAAGGCGGCGGCGCGCTGGTCGAAAGTGAGACCAAACGGCAAAAAAGAGTCTGGGGTGCCGCCGGAACCGAGACCTATCTCCAGTCGTCCTTCAGTCAGCAGATCCAGCACCGCGGCATCTTCCGCCACGCGCAAGGCGTTCTCCATCGGCAGGGTGATGATCGCCGTGCCGAGACGAATGGTGCGGGTATGCGCGGCGACGTGCGCCAGAAACACCAGCGGCGCGGGCAGGCCGCCTTCCGCTTCGTGAAAGTGGTGCTGGGCGATCCAGGCGCTGTCGAAGCCGAGCCGTTCGGCATGCTGAATCTGTTCGGTTGCCAGGCGATAGCGCTGCTGCGCAGGCGCCTTATCCAGCAGTCGGGTGAAAAAGCCAATGCGTCGCTTCATGCGGAAGCCCTTATGCGCGGAGTTAACTGGGGAATAGCGGCGATCAGCTCGCGGGTATAGGGGTGCTGCGGCGCGGCAAACAGAGTGACAGCGTCACCGCTTTCCACCACTTCGCCAGCGCGCAATACCGTGACGCTGTCGGCCAGATGGCGCACCGTCGCCAGATCGTGCGTGATAAACAGATAGGTCAGGCCCAGCTCACGCTGCAGCTGTTGCAGCAGCTCTACTATCTGCGCCTGAACCGTGACGTCGAGCGCCGAGGTCGCCTCGTCGAGCACCAGAATGTCAGGGTTGAGGATCAGCGCGCGGGCAAGGGCGACGCGCTGGCGCTGGCCGCCCGACAGCTCGCGCGCGCTGCGTGACAGCAGCCCGGCGGGCAGCGCCACGCGCGCCATAACGGCCTCGACCCGCTGGCGGCGCTCGGCGGCGCTGATCCGTTCAAAATTGCGCAGCGGCTCTTCAACGATCTGCAACAGCGTCTGACGCGGATCGAGGGAGGCGAAGGGGTTCTGATAGACGAACTGGATCTTCCTTCGCAGCTGGCGCAGCGCTTCGCCGCGCAGGCCACTGACGGGCGCACCCTCCAGCGTTACGCTGCCGCTGTCCGCCCGCTCGAAGCCGAGCAGAATGCGCGCCAGCGTGGTTTTACCCGAGCCGGATTCGCCGACCAGCGCGTGGGTCGACGCGCGCGCCACCTCGAAGCTGACGTTATGCAGCGCCTGCAGCCGCTGGTTTTTACCCAGCGCGAAACTTTTGCCGATAGCGGCGGCGCTAATTGCGGGCGTCGCCAGCCGGTCAGGCGCGCGGCGCGCGGTGCGCGGCGGGGCGGCATCGCGCAGTAGCTGACGGGTATAGGGATGCTGCGGCGCAGCGACCAGCTGAGCAGCCGGTGCCGACTCCTGAATCTCGCCGTGACGGAACACTATAATGCGGTCGGCGCGCTCCACGGCCAGCGCCAGATCGTGCGTGACAAACAGCACGGCGGTGCCGGACTCGCGGCGCAGCGCGTCAAGCAGATCGAGGATGCGCCTCTGCACCGTGACGTCGAGGGCGCTGGTGGGCTCGTCGGCGATAATCAGATCCGGGCTGAGCGCCAGCGCAATCGCAATCAGCACCCGCTGCTTCATGCCGCCTGAGAGCTGATGCGGATAGTGATCGACGCGCTGCTGCGGATGGCTAAGGCCGACGCGCGTCAGCAGCGCCACCACGCGGCTGCGGCGCGCGGCGGCGCTGAGGTCGGTATGCAGGCGCAGGATTTCGTCGACCTGCGCGCCGATGGTTTTTACCGGATTAAGCGAATTGCCCGGATCCTGCGGCACCAGGCTGATGCGCACGCCGCGCAGCTGGCTGAGCCGCTTCTGCGACCAGTCGGCGATATTTTCGCCGTTAAGGCGGATCTCGCCGCCGTCGCGGCGGGCGTTATCAGCCATCAGCCCGATAATCGCCTGCGCGGTGGTGGTTTTGCCGGAGCCCGATTCGCCCACCAGCGCCACCATTTCCCCGGCCCGCAGGTCAAAGCTGACCTCATGCACGACCTGACGCCACTGATGCCCGCTGCGATAGCTCAGGCTGAGATGTTTAACCGCCAGCAGCGGTGCGGATGCGCTCATCGGCGACCTCCTGCAATCTGAATGCTGATGCGATTGGCGGCCAGCACCACGGCGATCACCAGCAGGCCGGGAAAGGTAGTGAGCCACCATGCGGTAGAGAGATAGTTGCGCCCTTCGGCAATCAGCAGCCCCCATTCCGGGGCGGGCGGCGGCGTGCCGTAGCCGAGAAAGCTGAGGGTCGAAAGCGCAAGGATCGCCTGGCCGAACTGCAGCGCGGCGAAGGCAATCAGCGGCGTCAGCGCGTTGGGCAAAATATGGCGGCGCAGCACGGCGAAAAAGGTGCCGCCGCTGCCGAAGGCCGCCTCGACGTAGTCGCTGTGGCGAATGCGCACTACTTCACCGCGCGCCAGGCGGGCGAAGCTGGCGATTGAGGCGATACCCACCGCCAGCGCGGCGTGCAGCGTGCCGAAGCCGAGCAGGATCAACAGGCTCAGCGCCAGCAGCAGAGAAGGGATGGCGAGCAGTACGTCGACGGCGCGCATAATCAGCCTCTCGGTTTTGCCGCCGCTGGCCCCCGCCAGTACGCCGAGCGCGCTGCCTGCCGTCAGGCCCATCGTAACGGCGATCAGCGCAGCGGAGAGCGACGCCGAGGCGCCGTAGACCATACGCGCCCAGAGATCGCGTCCCAGCTGATCGGTGCCGAGCCAGTGTCCCGCCTGCGGCGGCAGACGCTGCGCCCCGGCGATACCGTCGGTGGCGCTATGGGCGGTAAAGAGCGCGGGCGCGATGGCGGCCACCACCGCCACTATTATCACCAGCCAGGCCAGCCATAAGCCTGGCTGCACGCGCAGCGTCCGGCGGCCGTTAAAGGCGCGGCGCGCGGAGGCGTAGTCAACCAGGCTCACAGGGCACCTCCGGCAACGCGCTGCAGGCGCGGATCGAACAGCGGCATCAGCAGATCGACCAGCAGGTTAATCGCCACAAAGCCGAGGGCGGAGATCATCACCACCGCCTGCAGCACCGCAACATCCTGATTGTTTACCGCCTGCTGCGTCAGCTGGCCGAGGCCGCCGAGGCCGAACACCGTTTCGGTGACCAGCGCGCCGGCGATCAGCTCGCCCAGCAGCAGCCCGGCGATGGTCAGCACCGGCAGCATGGCGTTGCGCAGCAGGTGACGCCACAGCACGCGGCTTTCGCTGGCGCCTTTGGCGCGCACCACCGCGACAAAGGGCTGCGTCGAGACCTCATCGATGCTGCGCAGCAGGATCTGCGCCAGCGGGGCAGAGATGGGCACCGCGACCGTGACGATCGGCAGCAGCAGTTCCTGCCAGGGCGAGGGATTGATCACCGGAATCCAGCGCAGCTGGAAAGAGAAGATCTGGATCAGCGCAATGCCGAGCCAGAAGGTCGGGACAGAGATAAACAGCGCGGGCACCGACTGCAGCAGCGAACGCAGGCCGCGCAGCGCGGGCTGACGCGACAGCGCCGCCAGCGCGAAGGCGATCAGCGTCGCCAGCAGAAAACCGCACAGCGCCAGGCGCAGCGTCCCCGGCAGGTTATCGGCGATCTGCGCGCTCACCGGCACGCCCGCCTGCACCGAAAAGCCGAAGTCACCGCGCAGCATGGCCAACAGCGTATGCAAATACTGCTGCCACAGCGGACTGTCCGCGCCGTAGGCGAGCCGCATCTCCGCTATTTGCTGCGGGCTAAGCCCTAAATCCGGGTTCTGAAACTTAATCAGCACCGCGTCGCCGGGCAGCACCTGCAGCAGCACAAAGGAGAGGGTAAAGGCGGCCCAGAGCACCAGCAGACCGCTACCCAGCCGTTGCAGCAAATAGTGTCGCATCATTTAGCCCGCCTTAATGTTTTTCCAGCCAGGCGCCGTAGAACGTCGGGCGACCCACCGCTTCAAAGCGCACGCCTTTCAGCCAGGGCGCCCCGGCAAACACCTGCGGCTCTTCAAAGATGGGAATAACGTAGGCGTTATCCAGCAGATAGCGCTGCGCGTCGCCCGCCAGCTGCAGGCGCTTCGCCGGATCGACCTCGGCGGAAATGGCCAGCAGCAGGGTGTTCAGCCTGTCGTCGCGGAAGCGCTGCACTTTGTCGCTGGAGCCGCCTTTTTGCAGCAGCGCGTCGCGGTTGCTGGGGTAGAACTGGCTCTTGATGACGTCGGGATCGGCGCGGCCCACTTCCGAGACGGTGAGCGGCGTCTTCAGCGGATCCAGGCTGTCGAGGGTTTTACTGCCCGCGTCGCCCGCCTTAACCGTCAGCGCTACGCCGACCTGACGCCACTGCTGGGCGATCAGCTGCAGCACCTCTTTGTTCTGCGGCTGCGGCAGGGATTCATAGATGGTCAGCGCCAGCGGCTTGCCGTCTCTGACGCGAATGCCGTCTGCGCCCGCTTTCCAGCCCGCCTCGTCCAGCAGCTTTTTCGCCTGTTGCGGGTTGAAGGTCAGTTTGTCGCTGAGATCGACAAAGCCCGCCGCGCTGGTGGCGATCACCGATTTAGCCTGCGGATAGTTGGTTGAGAAGAGGGTATCAACCACCTGCTTCGCGTTCGTGGCGTGCAGCAGCGCCTGACGCACGCGCAGGTCGCTTACCAGCGGGTTATCGGGACGGAAGCTGATGCTGTCGTTCACGCCGCGCGTGGGCGCCGCGTAAAGCGGAAACTGCTGATCTTTTGCCTGCTTCTCGTCATAGGCCTGCACCTGGCGGATGATGTCCGCCTGGCCCGCCAGCAGCGCGCCGATGCGCACGCTGTCTTCGGGCGTGACGATAATTTTGATGCCGTCTAGATTGGCTGGCCCCTGCTGCTGGCCATTTTTCGGCCCCCACTGATAGCCTTTGCGCGCGATAAGATCGACCTCGCGGCCCAGTTTTTCATCGCTGACCACAAAGGGGCCGGAGCCGATAATATGCCGCGCGTCGCCGAGCTGATCGAAATTACGCGCCAGGGTGCTGAGCGATACCAGACCAGAGCCGATGGTGGCGGTGCCCTGTAAAAAACCGGGCGAGGGCTTTTTAAAATAGAACTTCACCGTCAGCGGATCGATCACTTCGCTGTGGTCGTAGTTATTAATCACTTCAGAAACCGGCAGGCGCTGTGCTTTATTACCCAGGCCGTAGGTGTCGAAGTTTTTTGCGACCGCGCTGGCATCGAGCGGCGTGCCGTCAGAGAAGGTGACGCCGGGACGAAGTTTAAAGGTGTATTCGGTTTTATCCGCATTGCTGCTCCAGCTTTCGGCGATCCAGGGCTCGACCTGCAGCGTTTGCGGATTCTGCCAGGTGAGCTTGTCGGTGATCTGGTTCAGGATGCCGCCGTTGGGATAGAAGCCGCCTGCCGGCGGGTAAAGATTGGTGTGCGCCTGCTGCTCAAGATAGATCAGCGTGCCGCCCTTCACCGGCGTCTCCGCCGCGTGAACCGGGATACTCCCTGCAAGCAGTGCAAATGCCAGCGCGCGCGGCAGTGGCGAAAAAGTAAAACGCGTCATGTGAATTCCTTTGTTATCAACTGCCTTAAAAGACGGAATTCATCATCGGACGCGGCGCAGGCCAAATGAACCAACGAATTGCGCAAAGCTTATCTGAAAATAACAAATAACGGGGCGTCATAAAAATAGCGCTCTTGCCAGAAGAGGAGGCGTTTAATATTTCGCTGTTCGCCTGCCGTTAATAAATACAGCGCCACCTCGCTCTGCGGAAATAACAGCCGCTATGCCATTTTTCGCGTTCCTTTTTTCATATTTGTTGTTTTACGAATTATTAACCTCGCTCCACACTGGGTCGCAACGGGATATTAGTGAGGAAGGGTGAATGTCATATCGTCTGAGTTTGTTGGATAAATCGCCGGTGCTCGCGGATGAGCCGGCCAGCAGCGCGCTACAGCGTACTTTGCAGCTGGCTCAACAGGCGGAACGCTGGGGCTATCACCGTTTCTGGCTGGCCGAGCACCACAACACCGCGCAGCTGGCGAGTCCGTCGCCAGAGGTGCTCATCGCCTGGATTATTGCGCAGACGCAGCATATTCGCGTCGGCTCTGGCGGCGTGATGCTGCAACACTACAGCCCCTATAAAGTAGCGGAAAACTTCAACCTGCTGGCGTCGCTGGCACCGGACCGCATCGACCTGGGCGTGGGTAAAGCGCCGGGCGGGCTGCCGCTGTCGACTCGCGCGCTGCAGGCGGGCGTGGATGCGCGGGGTAAGGGCAGCTTCGCCGAACAGCTGAAGCAGCTTGGCCAGTGGCTCGATGCGCCCCAGCAGCGTGACGCCGGGGATGAAGAGACCCTGCACGCCACGCCGCTGCCGCCGCGTCCGGCTAATCGTTTTCTGCTGGGCGCCAGCGAAGAGAGCGCCACCCTTGCCGCGCAGCAGGGCTGGCAGCTGGTATTCGCCGCCCATCTCAACGGCGACCGCCAGCTGATGGAGAACACCCTCGGCACCTACCATCGTCTTAGCGGCCAGCGCGCGCTGGTCGCGGTGCAGGTGGTGGTGGCCGACTCCCCGGCCGAGGCGGATCTGCTGGTAAACGGCCTGCGCCACTTCCACGTGAAGGTTAACGGCGGCCAGGGCGTCAACGTCGCCAGCCTTGAGCAGGCCGAACGCTATGTGCGTCAGGGCGGCTTTACCGACTATGTTATCGAGCCGCGCACGCCGTCGCTGCTGAAAGGCACCGCCGCGCAGGTCCATGCCCAGCTGGATGCGCTGCAGCAGCACTATGGCGTCGACGAATTTGTTATCGACACGCCAATCGCCGAGCCGAAAGCGCGCTTCCGCTCGCTGGAGCTGCTGGCGACGCACCATCTGGTCACAGCCTGACCCTGGCGGAGAGAACCATGAGCACATTTGATTCCCAGCTGATCGCCTGGCGTCGCGAGCTGCATACCTGGCCAGAGCTCTCCGGCCAGGAAGAGGCGACCACCGCGCGCCTGCGCGCCTGGCTACAGGCGGCGGATATAGCCCTGCTGGACTATCCGCTGAAAACCGGGCTGGTGGCGGAGATCGGCCAGGGTGAATCGCTGATTGCGCTGCGCGCCGATATCGACGCGCTGCCGGTGCATGAAGCGAGCGGGCTGCCCTTTCATTCGCGTCATCCCGGCGTGATGCACGCCTGCGGCCACGACGTCCACAGCGCGGTGATGCTGGGCGCGGCGCTGCAGCTTAAGCAGCACGAGGCGCAGCTTAACGGCCGCGTACGTATCCTGTTTCAGCCGGCAGAAGAGATCGCCGCCGGTGCGCGCCAGCTTATCGACGCCGGGGTGCTGGAGGGCGTACAGGCAATCTTCGGCATGCACAACGAGCCGGGCCTGCCGACCGGGGTGTTCGCCACGCGCGGTGGCGCGTTCTACGCCAACGCCGACAAATTTATTATCCGCGTCAGCGGAAAAGGGGCGCATGCAGCGCATCCCGAAGCGGGCGTCGATACCATTGTCGCCGCCAGCCAGATTATTCAGGGGCTGCAAAGCCTCACCAGCCGTAGCTTCAACACCCTCGACAGCCTGGTGCTGAGTATTACGCGCATCGACGCGGGCAAAACCTGGAACGTGCTACCCGGCAGCGTCGAGTTCGGCGGCACCGCGCGCACCCACGATCCTGACGTGCGCGCCGGGCTGGAGGCGCGCGTGCGGACGCTGGTGAGCCGTTTCGCCGAGGCGGCGGGCGCGCAGGCGACCCTGAGCTGGCACGCCGGCCCGCCGGTGCTGGTAAACGATCCTGAATGGGCGCGCTTTTCCAGCGAGATTGCCGCGCAGGCGGGCTACCGCGTGCAGACGGCCGATTTGCATCTTGGCGGCGAAGATTTCGCCTTCTACCTGCAAAAACTGCCTGGCGCATTCGTCAGTATCGGCAGCGCCAGCCCGTTCGGCCTCCATCACTCCGCTTTCAATCCCGACGAGGCGCTGATTGCGCCCGCCGCCCGCTACTTCGCCCAGCTGGCGCAGCAGGCGCTGCAACGGCTCAACGCGCGATGTTGCGACGCCATCCTGACCTGATCCCCTGAACTGAACGGCGTTCGCGCGGCCCGATGCGCCGCGCGAGCTGCACCGCTGCAACCCAAACAGAGAGAACATCATGACGACGAGAGAGCTTCGACTGGGCACCATGCTGCATGGCGCATCCGGCAATATGTCCGCATGGCGTCATCCCGCCGCGCAGGCGGACGCCAGCATCAGCTTCGACTATGCAAAACGTATCGCGCGCAAAGCGGAAGAGGGCAAACTCGATTTCCTGTTTGTCGCCGACGGCCTCTATATCAATGAAAAATCGATTCCCCACTTTCTCAATCGCTTCGAGCCGCTGACGCTGCTGTCGGCGCTGGCGGGCGTCACCGAGCATCTCGGGCTGGTGGGCACGGTATCTACCTCCTACAGCGAGCCCTTTATCACCGCGCGCCAGTTTGCCAGCCTCGATCACCTGAGCGGCGGCCGCGCGGGCTGGAACGTGGTGACCTCGCCGCTGGAAGGCTCGGCGAAAAACTTCTCCCGCAAGCAGCACCCGGAACATGCGCTGCGCTACCGCATCGCCGACGAGTATCTCACCGTGGTGAAAGGGCTGTGGGATTCGTGGGAAGAGGATGCCTTTGTGCGCGATAAGGCGAGCGGCAAATTTTTCGAACCCAGCAAGCTGCACGCTATCGACCACCATGGCGATTTCTTCCAGGTAGCGGGGCCGCTGAATATTGAGCGCACGCCGCAGGGCCGTCCCATCCTCTTCCAGGCGGGTGCTTCTGAGGATGGCAAGAAGCTGGCGGCGCGCCATGCCGACGCGATTTTCACTCATCAGGCGACGCTGGAAGAGGCGCAGGCGTTCTACCGCGACGTGAAGCGCCAGCTGGAAGAAAACGGCCGCCGGCCGGAAGATCTGCATATTTTCCAGGGCGTCAGCGTCATCGTCGGCGACAGCGCCGAGGATGTCGAGCAGCAGTACCAGACCACCGCGGCGCTGGTGTCGATCCAGGACGCGCTTAACTACCTGGGACGCTTCTTCGATCACCACGACTTCTCGCAGTATCCGCTGGACGCGCCTTTCCCGGCGCTGGGCGATATCGGCCAGAACAGCTTCCGCAGCACCACCGACGAAATCAAACGCAAGGCGCGCGAGCACGGCCATACGCTGCGCCAGGCCGCGCTGGAGGCCGCCACGCCGCGTCCGCTGTTTCACGGCACGCCGGAACAGGTGGCGGACGGCCTGCAGCAGTGGTTCGAAAACTTTGCCACCGACGGCTTCATTATTCAGGGCGGCACGCCTGACACCTTTGAGCGCTTCGTCGATCGCGTGGTGCCGGTGCTGCAGGCGCGCGGCCTGACGCGACGCCACTATCCCGGCACCACCCTGCGCGCCAGTCTTGGCCTGAAGGAACCGGCTAATCAGTTCTCACAACAATAAGAGCACCTTCGCTATGCAGAACAAGAAAACCCTTATCGCTCTGCTGCTGCTGGCTAGCGTCGGCACGGCTTACGCCGACGGCACCAACGTGGATTACAACGGCCAGCGCGTCAGTCTCGAAGCCAATAAAACGCCGATTAATACCGCGAAGAACGACCAGGCGGTGGCGCAGCTGCCGGCAGGCCATCATTTTGTGGTGCCGGGCGCCTTTACCGTGGCGGTTGCCGCGCAGAACTCGCCGCCGCTGACGGTCTTCTCCGACGACAACAAAACGCTGCTCGGCAGCGAGGTCGATATTGCCCGGCTGGTGGCCGACAGCCTCGGCCTGAAGCTCAACGTGGTGCCCACCTCGTGGGAGGACTGGCCGCTCGGCGTGGCCTCGGGCAAGTACGACGCGGCTATCTCCAACGTCACCGTTACCAGAGAGCGTAAGGAGAAGTTCGATTTCGCCACTTATCGCCGCGATACGCTCGGCTTCTACGTCAAGGCCGACAGCAAGATCAGCGCGATCGACAAGCCGGAAGATATAGCCGGGCTGCGCATTATTGTCGGCTCCGGCACCAACCAGGAGGCGGTGCTGCTCGCCTGGGATAAAGCCAATCAGGCGAAGGGGCTTAAGCCGTTCACGCCGATCTACACCAAAGACGACGCCACCCAGACGCTGGCCCTGCAGTCGGGCCGCGCCGACGCCTACTTCGGGCCGAACGTTATTGGCGCGTGGAAAGCGGCGCTGACCGGCAAAACCCGCCTGGTAGGCAGCTTCGACGGCGGCTGGCCAAAAGTGGCGCACATCGCGGTGACGGTGAAAAAGGGCAGCGGTCTGGCCGAGCCGATCAATACCGCGCTTAACGGCGTGATTCAGAACGGCGACTACCTCAAGGTGCTTAACCGCTGGGGCGAAGGCGTGGAGAGGATCGACCGTTCCGAAATCAACCCGCCGGGCCTGGGCGACTGAGAGGTGAACCATGAGCCAGCAATCTTTCCGCGACGTCTCGCCGGAGGCGCCTGAGCTGCAGCCGATCTTGACGGGGCTTTTCGCCTTTTACGAATCGCGCTACGGCGACTTTTTTCGCCATAACCAGGAGGTCGAAAAAACCGAATGGTATCTGCCGCCGCGCGGCCTGTTTATCGTGCTGGAGCGCGACGGCGAGATTATCGCAATGGGCGCCTACAAGCCGTTTGATGCGGAGACCGCCGAGCTGAAGCGCATCTGGACGCGCGGCGATCTGCGGCGTCAGGGGCTGGCGCTGCTGGTGGTGCAGGAGCTGGAGCGGCGCGCGCGGCGCGCCGGCTACCGGCGGCTCTACCTCACCACCGGCTTTCGCCAGCCGGAGGCGGTGCGTCTCTACAGCAGCTTCGGCTATCAGCCGCAGTTTGACCTCAGCGGCGACCTGGAGCGTTACGGGCAGCCGCCCTATGACGGTCGTCTGCGATTTACCAAGGTTATCGACGTCAACAGCGTCGCTCAGGCGAGTTGAGGAGAGAATATGAACAGGGAACATCAGCAGTTAAAAGTGGTGCCGGCGCGCTATCCGGCCCGCACGTTCGGGGCGATCGTCGCCCTGTTTATTCTGGCTGGCGTCGTGGAGTCGGTGGCGCTGAACCCGCGCTGGGAGTGGGGCGTGTTCGCCCGCTGGTTTTTCGATCCGGTGATCCTGCACGGTCTGGGGCAGACGCTGCTGCTGACGCTGCTCGGCACCGTTTTCAGCCTGATTTTTGGCGGCCTGCTGGCGCTGGCGCGCCTCTCGTCGTCGTGGCTGCTCAGCAGTCTCGCCTGGGGTTATATCTGGCTGTTCCGCTCGCTGCCGCTGATTGTGGTGCTGATCATTCTCTATAACTTCTCCTATCTCTACGACACGCTCTCGTTTGGCGTGCCCTTTACCGCCCTCGCCTGGGGCCATTTCCAGACCATTAACGTGCTGGGACAGTTTCCGGCGGCGGTTATCGGTCTGACGCTGGTGCAGGCGGCCTACAGCGCGGAGATTATTCGCGGCGGCTTTCTCGGCGTCGATCACGGGCAGATGGAGGCGGCCTCGGCGCTCGGCCTCTCTGCGACGCGCCGCACTTTCCGCATTATTCTGCCACAGGCGCTGCGCGCCATTATTCCCACCGCCTTTAACGAGATTATCAGCCTCGCTAAGGGCACGGCGATGGTTTACGTCCTGGCGATGCCGGAGCTTTTTTACACCATCCAGATGATCTACAACCGCAACCAGGAGGTGATTCCGCTGCTGATGGTGGGCGCGGCCTGGTATCTGATCATCACCACGGTGCTGTCGGCGATCCAGCACGGCGTCGAACGCTGGCTGGCGCGCAGCGTCACCCGCGATCCGCAACCTTCACGCTGGCGCCAGTGGCGCAGCCGTTTAAACCCTGTTGCTGCACATAAGGAGATTAGCCATGTCCGAAGCCATTGATTACCGTCAGGCGCAGGCGACCGGCGCCATCACTATTACCGGCGTCAGCAAAAGCTACGGCCGCCACAAGGCGCTGGATAATGTGTCGCTGGAGCTGGATCCAGGCTCGGTAACGGTGATTGTTGGGCCGTCCGGCTCCGGCAAGTCGACCCTGCTGCGCACGCTTAATCACCTGGAGCGTGTCGATGAAGGATTTATTCAGATCGACGGCGACTATATTGGCTACCAGCGGCGCGGCGACAGGCTTTATGAACTGAAAGAGAAGGCGATTTTGCGCCAGCGCGTTAACGTCGGCTACGTGTTCCAGAACTTTAATCTCTTTCCCCATCTCACCGTGCTGGAGAACCTGATTGAGGCGCCGATTGCGCACCGCCAGCTCTCTAAGCGCGACGCCGTGGCGCGGGCCGGGGAGCTGCTGGATAGCGTTGGGCTGCGCCATAAGGCTGACGCCTGGCCGCGCCATTTATCCGGCGGCCAGCAGCAGCGCATCGCCATTGCGCGCGCGCTGATGCTGAACCCGCGCGTGATGCTGTTTGACGAGCCCACCTCGGCGCTCGATCCCGAGCTGGTGGGCGAAGTGCTCGACGTTATCAAGAAACTGGCGCGCTCGGGCACCACGCTGGTGGTGGTCACGCATGAGATCGGCTTTGCGCGCGAAGTGGCGGACAACGTGGTGTTTATGGTGGATGGCAAAATTGTCGAGCAGGGCAGCGCGACTCAGGTGCTGAGTAATCCGCGCCATGAGCGCACGCGCCGCTTCCTCGCACGCGTGCTGTAGGAAAGCGATGATGAAAATACCTTTACTCTCCGCGCTGCTGCTCGGCGCGCTCTCGCCCGCGCTGGCGGCAAGCCGCGACGTAACGCAGAATGAGACGCCGATAGCGGCGCCGGCCAGTCCGCAGGCGATCGGCAAGATCCCGCCCGGCTTCCGCTTTGTCGAGCCGGGCTATCTGACCGTGGCAACCGCCAATACCCATTCGCCGCCGCTGGGACTGCTTGCCTCCGACAATAAAACGCGTATCGGCAGCGACGCCGATTTTGCGCGGCTGCTGGCGGACAGCCTGGGGCTGAAGCTGCATCTGGTGCCCGCCTCGTGGGAAGACTGGCCGCTCGGCGTCGCCGCCGGGCGCTATGACGTGGCGATGTTCAATATCGCGGTGACGGAGGAGCGGAAGAAGAAATTCGACTTCGCCACCTACCGCGCCGACGGCCATGCATTTCTGGTGAAGGCAAACAGCCCCATTACCCACATCAACAAAGCGGAAGATATTGCGGGGCTGCGTATTATCGTCAGTTCCGGCACCAATCAGGAGCGCATTCTGCTGGGCTGGGACGCACAGAACCGCGCCAGAGGGTTAAAGCCGGTGACGCCGGTTTACCTTACCGACGAGGCGGCGGCGACGCTGACGCTGCTTTCGGGACGCGCCGATGCGCTGTTTGGCCCGGAGTCGATGGCGGCCTGGAAGGTGGCGTCGCGCGGCGATACAAAGATTGTTGGCTACGGCCCGGTGCGCTCCTGGGTGGCGGTGACGACCAGAAAGGGCAACGGACTGGCGGAAGCGCTACAGACGGCGGTGAACAGCACTATCGCGGGCGGGCAGTATCAGCAGGTGCTTAACCGCTGGGGCGAGCAGAACGAGGCGATTAAAGCCTCAGCGGTTAATCCGCCGGGGATCGTTTACTGAAGCAGGGGCGGCGCTGGCATCTGGCATCGCCGCCTTGCCAGCGAAAAAGCCGCTTGTATTGAAGTGAAGGTGGCTTCGGGCGTTGGGGTAAATAGGGGTTATTTTATGGTTGCCTCTGCTCGCTCCAGCCAGCTGGGGTTAATCGCAGCCTTTTGCTGTGCGAGATACTGCTCAGCCATAGCGGTTTTTTGCCGAGCGACAGCCACACCTGGTTGCTGAGTGAAGGATCTTAACAGCTCTGTGTCAGGTAGCATGGAAATCGGTTTTCCAGACAGAATATCAATAGCTTCCACTTCCAGACTAATGGCACCGAAGGCTCCGGCGACGCTCAATATTTTTCCCGGAACGCTTTTCTGCCTGATGGCAAGAGCGACACCACCTGCCAGCGTGGCGGCACCTGCCACCCAGCCGGCCACGATAAGAGGTGAAAGCAATTTGTTGCAGTTATCGCCGAAATAGACCATCCGGTAACGGAAGTAACCGCCACAGGGTTCGCGGGAACCAAAGGCATTGTGCATGAACCATGCCCGTGAATCATGGATCTGATCGTCAAATAGCGCCCGGACAAGACCAGCCGGATGATCTGCGTTGCCAGCTTCGCCGGTTTCAGGAAACAGCACTTTCAGCCGGGATTCACCGGCGGTTTTCATGCGCAGCCACTCTGCGTATTCATCGTCAGTGTTCAGCAGGTACAGGGTATTTTTCAGCGCGTAAAGGGGTTCGTAATACCATGTTTGCGTACTATCCCGCCGCAGTTCCCGGTAATCCTCCCTGAACTCTTCAGCCCCCTGCCGAAGCTGGGTCTGACCGAGCGCGGCATCGAAGTCTTTCGGTCCCTGAGGCAGCAGGATAAAGCTGCCTTTGGGCGCGTTGATTAACTCGTTTTTTCGTTCCTTTTCTACGGTTTTCTGTTTATCTGCCCGCTCTTGTTCATGTGCCTTGCGAACCTTCAGGTCACTATCGGCATCCAGGCCGTTGGCGGCAGCATCGCGGTAAAAACGCTGTGTTTTATAGGTTCCTGTGGCATAACGACCGATTCGCCAGGCAGTCAGCCAGGCCACCTGGGTTTCCATGGCGCTTTCAAGTGGCACAGGAGCGCTGGTGGGGGTGAACTGTGAGGCCAGTTCTGGGCAGGTATTTTCCTCTGGAGCGGTGAGGTTAAGGGTCAGGGTGCGCCAGGCATTAAAGCGACGAACCATTAGAGACGCAATCATAAACTCACCCTGTACATCAGGCGGCAATTCGCGCCACCGATCTTTTTTCAACGCTTCAGGAATGGCTTCGGGGGGAACCTTTAACGGCGCCCCGGCGGCGAAAGCGGCGGCGTATATATCATGCAGGGCAATCTGTGACAGCAGTAAGGCATCATCCGCCCCGTTCGCCTTGCCCTGGTCCCCCGGCGGATAGCCGCCGCCGAGGTCGGAGTGCATGCCGGGATAGAGTACCTCGACGAAGCGGGCTGGGTAGGTGCCATCGGTGCGACGGATGGAGTCCAGAGGAAAACAGAGACGCTGCTCGTGAGCGGAAACCAGATGCACACCGTGCTTTATTAGTCCGCCATATTTTTTTTCCTCCGGCAGTTCCTGATTGCCGTCAGCCCAGCCCATATGCCCTTCGGCAATCGGTGCAATATGCGGTATTCCGACAGATGCGACGGTATCGAGCAGGCCTAGAAACTCAACACTGAGAGGGATTTTCAGGTCGCCGGCCATCAGGCACTGCTCCGGTTTATCCTGTCCTTCCTGTGGGGCGGGAAGCAGTTCGCTGAGCCAGCTGACAAAGGCGCGTGCCGCCGCGGCTCCCCGCGAAAACCCGTAAATATATAGCTTAATACCCAGCAGCCTGACTTTTCCGGGTTCACCCGGATTAAGCGCTGCCCTCAGCCTGCTGTGTAGCTGCGGGGATTTGAGAAGGCGCTGAAACTCGATGTAGCGGTTACTGCTGCCGGTCAGTCCGAAGGACATCATAGAGCTGGACATGGCCTGAACCGACGCCCAACATTCTCCGTCGTCCATTTTACCGAGGCCGGTGGTACGTCGCAGCGCATCAATGATACGCAGCAGTCCCCAGTTAATCCTGTCTTCCCCGTGAGAGGCGAAGGCCAACCCGCCCATGGTGAAGTCAAGGTCCATAATCTCCGGGAACGGCGTACCGACGCCGGGCATATAGTACTTGTAATACTTATTACCGGCGGTCTCCGGAAAGTCTGTCAGTGACATGTCATCTGCCAGACCGGCGGCATATCCCTGGCCTACGGTGGCGCGAAACAGGCGGGCGATATTGGTGGGGTGTTTGGGGTCTGCGATGTTGAGGTCGTGATTGAGGTTGTTGCCAGTGCCGTCAAAGAACAGGCTGATATGCAGGGTTTTGCAGCAGGGTGGCGTGACCCGGCGGTTTGCGGCAAGACAGAGTTCGTTATGGTAAGCCCGCTCCTGGCTGTCCTGCTGGTGACAGTTTTTCCTGGTCAAAGAGGCAACAGAGGGAAGCCGACCCTGCTCCGGGAAGGACGGTGGATACCAGACCGGAGCATTGTTCATTTCGGACATACGGCAGGCTCCTTCATCTGAATGGGGTAGTTAACCGGATAAGCCGGACTGCCATAATCAGCGCAGCTTGTCGTCACTTTTACCTGATCGCAGGGCAGGAAATGCACGGTGATGCCGCAGGTTTTTTCTGTGGACGTATAGGGCGGGAGGGGAATCGTGCGTGAATGCTGTTTTTTCATCCGCCTGATTTTTGCGAACCATTCCCTGTTTTTATCACTGTACTCATCCCATGCACGATTTCTCTCTTTTTGAGACATCCCTCTGGTATTGGGTGGAGTGGGTTTTGGTTCTGTCATATCAAGAGTGCTACCCAGACCTGTTTCCCAGTCTACCCTGACGGTCATGCCGGGTTTCCATAATGGCGGTGCGCGGTAACAGCATCCTCCACCCCCTCCCTGAAAGGGGCCTATAGTATCCAGCCCGGACTGTCCGTTAACGCTGAAATAGTTAATCGCCCATTTGGTATGGTTGATGGCTTCGATAGTGTTAGCAAAAGCGCTAGGGGAGCCGGTAATAAGCAGAACGACAAGGGTCAGCAGGGTCCTGTCACAAGGATTCATCCATAATTCCTTCTATATTCAGGGCCAAAATATGGCCTTAACTGGCGGTGGCGGTTTTCCGGGTCAAAGAGGCAACAGAGGGAAGCCGACCCTGCTCCGGGAAGGACGGTGGATACCAGACCAGAGCATTGTTCATTTCGGACATACGGCAGGCTCCTTCATCTGAATGGGGTAGTTAACCGGATAAGCCGGACTGCCGTAATCGGCGCAGCTGGTCGTCACTTTTACCTGATCGCAGGGCAGGAAATGCACGGTGATGCCGCAGGTTTTTTCTGTGGACGTATAGGGCGGGAGGGGAATCGTGCGTGAATGCTGTTTTTTTGGGGTCTCAAGTTTTTTTACCCATGCCAGATATTTTTCCCTGTCCTGGAATCCGGGAAAACCTTCCGATGATCCCACGCCTGTTTCCCAGTCTACCTTTACAGTTATGCCGGGTTTCCATAATGGCGGTGCGTGGTAACAGCATCCTCCACCCCCTCCCTGAAAGGGGCCAATAGCATCCAGCCCGGACTGTCCGTTAACGCTGAAATGGTTAATCGCCCATTTGGTATGGTTGATGGCTTCGATAGTGCCAGCAAAAGCGATGGGGGAGCCGGTAAGAAGCAGAACGACACCGGTCAGCAGAGTCCTGCTACAAGGATTCATCCATAATTCCTTCTATCAACGGCCAAAATATGACCTTAATCCCTATGGTTTGTGCGTATTTTCCTCTGTTTTTTTGCATAAATCAAATCACCAGACAATAGATGCCTGATGCCCTCGTGGTGAATACGTGAGAAAGCGGGAGCGCGGCGGCCAGCATCTGGGGAGCTGAAAACACGTCAGGAAGTCATTGAACAATTCATAGCGGCAGGTATACGAAACTGTATCAGCATTGCCGACCAGGACGGGACGCGGAACAACCGACTCTGACTAAAGGGCTATTTATAAGCAGTCTTTTGAAGCTGGCGACGGGCTTTGAGCAGTAATCGATAGACCAGCTAAGCCTAACGAGAAAATGCCAAAAGCTTTATTCAGCGGGCACGAGATAACTGTCAGTGAGGCACTGAACTCAGGTTTGTCGAGAATCACCGACGCCATCAGCGTTCACGAGAGGGGGGCGACCGAGGCATGCATTCGAACCGGCTAAGCGTGATGCGTATGGTAGGGTGGAGGTGGCTACTACAACGAACGAATCCAGCCAAACTAAACGGCCTGAGCCCGGTACAGTCTTGAGCTCAGGCCATGTCAGTCGCCAGTTAATAAAGTGTTCAATATTCAGGTTCACTTCACTATGGGCGGCTTATCATAAAACTATTCATTATCACGGATTGCGGTACTCTTCGTACGTGCGTGGTTCTGGATCGCCTTCTTTGCGATACAGGTTATCGGCTGCCTGCCGCTCTTTAACGTATACCAGGGTTTCCTGCAGCTGGCGCTGCTCTTCAACCGGCATGGTATTAATCACGCCGCTGTTGATGGAGGCCTGAATTTTATCGAAGATTTCTATCGTAAATCCCAGGAACTCACTGTCGGTAAGGATCTCGTTCCGGTAAAGCTCACTGAGCGTTTTCTGCTTATCTAACTGCGTCTGGAGATCCGCTACCTGTTTGGTGCAGGCGTCCAGCTGCGCTGAGTCTGAAGCGTTTAAAGCCATTTTTCACTCCCTCTTTAGTTAACCGTTATTTAATTAAACAGCATCATCAGTGTAATCCTCTGTCTCGGGAGTTAACAGCGTGTGGTTTACCTCAGAACATCTGTTTCTGTTATAAAATTATCCACATTTAGGTTTTTGTTTTAATTTAATTAATGCATTCGGGATTATAACCTGCCTGTTTCAGCGTGGGGCGAGGGCGACCGAGGTCGGTATTCCTTGTGGAATGCGCTCTGACGCGGGGTTAGAATGGTTTTTTAATAAGTCGGGTTGAAGTTTTTTCCGGCCAGCCTGCGCAGAGCGGCCGTCGCTTGATGCAGCGGAGGATCGGAAGGCCGAAAAGTTAATTTGCCTGGCTGCTGGCTCAACTGGCGAAAGGTGCCAGGATTAGCCCACAGCTTAATTAACCTTGATGGAGTCTCCCTATGGGCCGAGTTAAGATCCGGTGCCAACAGTGTGGAGAGCGCCGTTTCCAGTACACCCTGCAAAATGATGAAAAACATACCCCTCACGGCGCTGTCTGCTTGAGCTGCGGCAGGCGGATTGACCGAAATAATCTCTATCAGCTTGCTCTGGTCAGGCGGCGGCCGGACGAGAGCGACGGCAGCTGAATAAACGGCCGGGCCAGGCTGCACTACTGCAACCGCAGTGACAGGCCGCTGATGTAGTGACTCTGCCTTTCTCGTCAAAAAACCTGCTTTCCTGTCGCCTGACCAGGGCCTGCAGGTGAGATATCCTTTAGCCCTTAAGTGGTGTCAGCTAGACTCTACTCAATCGTCCACGCCGTTTTTATAATGACGGCGGAAGTTTAAAAACAGGATAACCCGCTGATAACGCCTCTTTATCCGCTAAAACAGAATAATTTAAAGGCTTGCAATGAAAATCCGCTTTCTGTCAGCCAATGAGCATAAGCTGACCGAGGTACGAAAAATCCTCGAACCGGTAGGCGTCGACGTTCTGCCTATCGCCCGCCGTATCGATGAAATCCAGACGGAAAACGAAATTGCGCTGGTGCGCGACAAACTCACTAAGGCCTTTTCCATTATCGGCCGTCCGCTCTTTGTCGAGCATACCGGCCTCTACCTTGATGGGCTGAATGGCCTGCCGGCCGGGCTGACGCGCATCTTCTGGAACCGGCTAGAGGCGGAGCGTTTCGCCAAGCTGGTGCAGGGACTCGACAGCCAGGCGGTCACGGCGAAAACCGTGCTGGGCTACTGCGACGGACGCAAAATGTACCAGTTTCACGGCGAAGTTCGTGGCACCATCACCGCCCAGCCCGTCGGACCGCGCGAATTTCAGTGGGACTGCGTCTTTATTCCGGAAGGCCATAGCCAGACCTTCGCCGAGATGGGCGAGCTGAAAAATGAGATCTCTATGCGTAAGCTGGCGCTCGACCGCTTCGCCGAATTCCTGAAAACCGCCCGAGGAGTGGCATGAAACCTGAACTAAAACGCGCCTACGACTCCGGCAAACTGATCCTGTTCGCCGGTGCGGGCATATCGCGCAATCTGGGGCTGCCGGAGTGGCATGAGCTGATAGCCCATCTGGCGAATGAGCTGGGCTACGATCCCAAAATATTCAACACCTACGGCACCCATCTTTCGCTGGCGGAATATTACAAACAGAAGAAAGGTTCGCTTGGCCCGCTGCGCAGCTGGATGGATCGCGAGTGGCACCGGCCGGACATTGATGTCCGCTCCTCAGAAATTCATACCATGATTACCCAGGGCAACTTTAGCCGCATCTACACTACCAATTACGACCGCTGGCTGGAAGCAGCGCACGAGGCGCACGGCGTTCCCTACAGCAAAGTCGCCAACGCGGCGGACCTGGTGGCGCTGACCGAAGACAAGCGGCATATCATCAAGCTGCACGGTGATTTCGACGACGATACCTCGATTGTGCTGGATGAGAGCAGCTACTTCGAACGTCTCTATTTCGATTCGCCGCTCGATATTAAACTGACCCACGACGTGATGGGCAATTCGGTGCTGTTCGTCGGCTACAGCATCAGCGATTTTAATATCCGCCTCTTGTTCTACCGCCTGACCAAAATGTGGGGCAGAACCGGTCTGGCGACCGCGCGGCCAAAGTCTTATCTCTTCACCAACCGTAACAATCCGGTGGCGCGCGAGGTGCTGGGGCAGTGGGGCATTGAAATGATCGTCTCGGAAGAGGACGATCCGCGCAAGGCGCTGGCAGACTTCCTTAACGAGCTGATTTCATAATGAATTATCGCTCTTCACCTGTTAAGGCAATCGCCTTGAAAAAAGGATGCAATCCGGCCGCATGAGGGATATACTGTATATATTAACAGTATCGGAGAGGCAAAAATGGCTGTCGAAATTAAATACGTAGTCGTCAAGAAGGGTGAAGAGAAAATGACGTTTGCCAGCAAAAAAGAGGCGGATGCCTACGATAAGATGCTCGACATGGCGGAGGCCTTTACCGACTGGTTAGCGCAGCATCAGCCCGATATGGACGAGTCTCAGGCGGAAACCCTCGGCCTGCTGCTTGCAGAGCAGAAAGAGGCGATTCAGCATATTCTGCGTACCAGCAAGCTCCCGGATGCGTCTGACTCCGCTGATGCAGCGAAAAAGGCTCGCGCGGCAGAGCACGCTGATGAAAATGGCGAAGGCGACGTTGCGCAGACCAAAAAGGTGCGCGCCGTTAAAGCGGCTTAAGTTCCTGCATCACACTAAAAACGCGCCGCAGTGCTTTTACCTGCGGCGCGTTTTTGTATGCGCGAAGCGTCTGTGGTCAGGCGCGTAACTTTCTATGCGTCAGTGAGCGAACAGAGAAAAGGTGCCGGAGTAGTAGCCTACCATCCACGCCACATAGACCAGCCACACCACCATACCCGCCGTTAATCCGAATTTACCCGTCATCAGCCTGCCTCCATTAAGTGTGCGGTTATCGAAACCGTTGACACAAATTGACAGAAGGTGGCGCGGGCTGGACTGTTCTGGATCAAAAAACCTGCATACAGCGATGAGCTGCTACATCGGCCTCGATCAAAAACCTTAGCGCAGGTCGGTGCGATCGCCACGCGTGGTAGGGTGAGAGACCACCAGAAACTCAACGTCGCTGTCGCTGTCGTTTCGCGCCTGATGTTTTGCCTCTGGAGGAACTTCCAGCCCCTGATGTGAGTTGAGCAGGTGACGCTCGCCCTCAAGCTCCATACAGAGGGTGCCGCGCAATACAAAAAAGAACTGACGACTCTGGGCATGATAGTGACGAATTTCCTCGGTGCCAGCGGGCATCCGCTCGTGGATAATGCTGAGATCCTGCCGCTGCATCAGTATCCAGCCGTCGCACTGGTCGCCCCAGATATAGTGTTCGGCGTTCTCTTTCGACACCATAATGATCTTCCTTTCTCGTTCCGTGGAACCGATACCATAACGATTCTGAGCGGAAAAAAACATGCCTTTTCAATCATCTCGCTATGAATGCGCGCTTTTCATACGGCGGATAAAAGAAAACCCGCCGCCGGCGGGTTTTAGGGTGAGGAAGTGCGGCAGAAATTACTGCGCCGGACGCTCTTTATTACGCGAGCGCAGCTTTTTCACCAGGCGGTGCGCCTCGGCCTCGGTGGCCACCGCAGGCGAGGAGCCGCGCAGCGGCTTACGCGCCGATTCATGCAGCGTCAGCACGGTCAGCAGACCAATCACGCCTGCGCCCATCAGATAGTAGGCGGGCATCATCAGGTTATGGGTTTTGTCCACCAGCCAGGCGGTAATCAGCGGTGTGGTGCCGCCGAACAGCGAGACGGACAGGTTAAAGCCGATGGCCAGCGCACTGTAGCGGATATCGGTAACGAACAGCGCCGGCAATGTGGCAGGCATCGAGCCGCTGAAGCAGGTGTGCAGCGCGCCCAGCACGATCAGTCCGGCAAACACCAGCCACATATTGCCTGAGGCCACCAGCATCATGCAGGGGATAGCCAGCAGGATCAGGCCGATAGCGCCGCTGCCGATGACCGGACGGCGACCCAGGCGATCCGCCCAGTGACCCCAGAACAGCGTCAGCGGCATCATCACGAACATCACCACCATAATCAGCAGCAGGCTGCTCAGCTCGCCCATGCCGAGGACGCCGGTCAGGTAGCTCGGCATATAAGAGGTCAGCATGTAGTTGGAGACGTTAAACAGCAGCACCAGACCAATACATTTCAGCATCGGCTTGTGGTACTTCTTCAGCATCTGCATCACCGTCATTTTCGGTTTGCTATGCTCCAGCGCCTCCTGCTTCTCCATATGCTGCTGGAACGCCGGCGTCTCTTCCAGCTTCAGACGAACGTAGAGGCCGAACAGGCCGAGCGGCGCGGCGACGAAGAAGGGAACGCGCCAGCCCCAGTCGAGCATGGTCTGCTCCGGCAGCACCGAGGTCAGCGCCGTCACAAAGCCGGCGCCCAGCAGGTAGCCGCCCAGGGTGCCGAACTCAAGAAAGCTGCCCATAAAGCCGCGACGGTTATCGGTGGAATACTCGGCGATAAAGGTTGCCGCGCCGCCATACTCACCGCCGGTAGAGAAACCCTGCACCAGCCGTGCTACCAGCAGCAGTATCGGCGCAAGAATGCCGATGCTGGCGTAGGAGGGGATCAGGCCAATACAGAAGGTGCCGATCGACATCATGATCATGGTCATCGCCAGCACCTTCTGGCGGCCGATGCGATCCCCCAGCGGGCCGAATACCAGTCCGCCGATAGGGCGCACCAGGAAGGCGGCGGCGAAGGTGCCGAACGCCGCGATCAGCTGCGCGGTGTTACTGGCATTGGCGAAAAAGACTTTACCAATGGTCACGGCGAGGTAGCTGTAGACGCCGAAGTCGAACCACTCCATCGCGTTGCCCAGCGCCGCTGCGCCGACCGCGCGCTTCAGCATATCGTTATCGACGATGGTGATATCGTCGACCGTCAGCTCTTTCTGCTTTTTCTGCCAGAAATGCTTTTTGCTTTTATCTGTGGGTTGATTCCCGGTGCTCATAATATCCTCATTAACCAATGAGGCTCTTATAGCTTTCGTCGCCGAACTGCCAACAAACTATGGGAAAGAAAGCTATAAGCAGCCTGTTAAAATAAATTACGGCAGCTTGTTTACAGCAATTTACCTTACTATAAAAACGGCCTCGCTTTCAAATTAGCAGATTTTTAGGCTGATATAGCCGAACAAACATGCAGTTGATGCCGTAACCACGGGTCAGCATGGTTTAAATCGCTTTGTCTCAGGAAGTTAGCCTGTAAAGAAACCGTAAAAAAAGAGCCGGGTAAGTTTAAAAACGCAAATAACCCTGTTTATTCTGAGGTCTAGTCAGAGGGCGTATTTTCATGAATCTGGCCTGAAAATAATCGACACCCTGTAAACCCAGTTTATAAGCCGATCGAAAATGTCATCAATCTGTCACCCCTTAAATCACGCGTTATTGCCGCCGCCAGCTAACATTCAGAGATAGTGTTGTTTTGCACGCGCCGCTCAAATCCGCGGCGTCTTTTCTGGAGGGGTTATGGCCCGATTTAGTGACAAACGTATCCTGATTACCGGCGGCACCAGCGGCATGGGGCTGGCGGGGGCGCAGCGCATTCAGGCAGAGGGCGGCCGCGTTGCGGTAACCGGGCGCAATGCCAGCCGACTGCAGTATGCCAACAGCGTGCTGCACGACAATGCGCTGCTGCTGCGCAACGACGCCTCGCTGGAGGCGGATATCGAGGCGCTGGGTGAAGCGGTGGAAAAGTGGGGCCGGCTGGATGGACTCTGGCTGAATGCTGGTTATGCCGAGCTGAGCGAACTGGAGTCGGTGACCGCAGAGTCGTTTAACGCCATGATGAACGCCAACGTGCGTGGCCCGATGCTTCAGCTCGCCAGGCTCTCTTCTTTGCTTAACCCTGGCGCATCGGTGGTGGTCACCTCCTCATCCTCGACCTATGAAGGCGCGGCAACGACCAGCCTCTATGCCGCCACCAAAGGGGCGATTATTGCCATGGCGCGCAGCTGGGCATCGGCGCTGGCGCCGCGTGGCATACGGGTGAATGTGGTGGTGCCGGGGCCGATCGAAACCCATTTCCGCGATTTTATGCCGGAGACGGCGCGTCAGCAGTTCGAGGATTTTATCGTCAGCCAGGTGCCGCTGAAGCGGGCCGGGAAGGCGGAAGAGGCGGCGGCGGTCGCGCTGTTTCTGCTCTCCAGCGACGCCTCTTTTGTGACGGGCAGCCAGTACGCGGTCGATGGCGGCCTGGTGCGCTACTGAAATCTGGGGCAGCCTGCGCTGCCCGTTAAGCGATTAACCCGGATAGATGCCGCGCTCTTTACGCGCCATCAGAATGCGTTCGCAGGCAACGATATAAGCCGCGGTACGCAGCGAACACGCTTTTTCTTTGGCTTTGTTCCAGACGTGTACCATCGCGTCGGTCATGATCTTATCCATGCGCGCGTTGATCTCATCTTCGCTCCAGAAGAAGCTCGCCATATCCTGTACCCATTCGAAGTAACTGACCGTTACGCCGCCTGCGTTACAGATAACGTCCGGCACTACGATGATGCCGCGTTCGGCCAGCACATCGTCCGCTTCGGGATAGGTTGGGCCGTTGGCGCCCTCCAGCACCAGCTTGCAGCTCAGCCTTTCCGCGCGCTCGCGGGTGATCTGTCCTTCCAGCGCCGCAGGGATAAAGATATCCATTTCGGTGCGCCAGAACGCCTCTTCATCGATCTTTTCCGCACCGGGGAAGCCGAGGATCTGCTTGTGCTCCTGCTGCCAGCGCGACAGCTCCGCCATATCGATGCCGTTGGCGTTGGCGAGAGTCGCACTGTGATCCTGGATCGCCACGACAAAGGCGCCTGCTTCACTGAAGAGACGCGCCGCTTCGCTGCCGACGTTGCCGAAGCCCTGCACCGCGACGCGCGCGCCCTCAACGGGAATGCCCGCGCGGCGCGCCACTTCGCGGCCGGTAATAAAGACGCCGCGTCCGGTTGCCTTCTCGCGTCCCAGCGAGCCGCCCAGGTGGACCGGCTTGCCGGTGACTACGCCGGTTACGGTGGTGCCGCTGTTCATGGAGTAGGTATCCATCATCCACGCCATCACCTTGCTGTTGGTGCCGACATCCGGCGCGGGAATATCTTTCTGCGGGCCGATAATGATGCCGATTTCGCTGGTGTAGCGGCGCGTCAGGCGCTCCAGTTCGCCTTCCGACAGCGCGAAGGGATCGCAGCGGATACCGCCTTTGGCGCCGCCATAGGGCAGATTGACCGCGGCGCACTTGATGGTCATCCAGGCGGAGAGCGCCATCACTTCGTTCAGATCGACATTGGGATGGTAGCGAACGCCGCCTTTACCCGGCCCGCGCGACAGGTTGTGCTGCACGCGATAGCCTTCGAAGTGGCGGATAGAGCCGTCGTCCATCTGAAGCGGGATATCGACTATCAGCGCGCGTTTTGGATGGCGCAGCGTATCGATCCAGCGTCCCAGCTCGCCCAGATAGGGCGCGACGCGGTCGATTTGCTGAAGGTAGGTGGACCAGGCAGATGTACTGTTTTCAGACGCGTAGGATAACTTTTCCATAAAGACCTTTCTTTTTTAAAGTCGTTTATTATGTGTTGCCGTGGATGGGGAGCGGATCAAACCGCACCCCGTTAATTTACCACTTACCGAAGAAAGATAATTTTTCTTCCGCGGCTGAAAACAGGCGTTTTGCTACATTTTGGTGCAGCGCAGTGCATAAATAATGTGGCTGGCCGCGCCGCACTGAATAAAGATGTGCTTATGTTGCATGCTTGTTGCATAAACAGGATTTTTTGTCACTTTTCAGTTCCTTGAGTTGTCTCATAAATTGAACAAATTACGCCCGCTGCGTATTGACTTGGCAGAGTAAACTCGCCGCATGAGCCAGATTAATGAGTGGATTACTTTTCGTAATGGCAGAAGGGCGAGGCTGAATTAAAGCGCCATCACTGCCTCTATTTCGATTTTGAGATCGGGCGAGAAAAGTGCGCTCACCTGCACTAAAGAACTGGCTGGCAAATGGTCGCCGTAATAATGAAACAGCACCTGGCGCAGGGCGTCGATATCCTCGAAAGAGGTGATAAATAGCGTGACTTTCAGTAAGGCGCTGAGCGTTTTATTTTCCGCCTCAGCGATCAGCTGGAACTGGTCAAATATCACCTTCGCCTGCTCTGTGACAGAGCCGGTTTGCGCGGCGCTGCCGTATGCGGTCAGGCCGGAAACATAAAGCGTATTCCCGTGCTTTACCGCATGAACATAGGGCGCCTTAACTTCGCCCAGCGCGGGATAATTAATTCTTTCGATAGCTGACATCTGTTTTCCTTTTCATTCAGGGCAGGGGTAACGGCTATATCTGCCGGGCATCACCCGATCGCGTTGATAAAAGCAGCTAAATATGCACGGCTATTTTGCTGCCGCCTCGCCGCCATTGACCGGGCTAATCGCGCCATAACAGATTGCCGCTGTGAATAAATCGCCTTATCGTTATATAATTTAAAATACAACGAAAGTGGTAAATTCAGGTTACGCTTTCCCGCCATTTATATCACCTGCAGAATTGGCTGAATAAAAATGAAAATCGTCATTGGCTACAGCGGCGCGGGCTATGCCAGCGCGTCGCTCGGCGAGCCGCGTCAGGTGCAGGTTTCAATGCAGCTCGATTTTTAAGGAATCTGAACAATGAGAATGTTACTGCGGGCCAGCCTGGCGCTGGCGCTGAGCCTGGCGGCAGGGGGCACCTGCGCCGCCACGCTGACCGACGACCTGGGGCAACAGGTCGAACTGCCGCACCCGGCGCATCGCATTGCCGACGCCTGGTATGCACACCACTCGCTGCTAATGACGCTGGGCGCGGGGGACCTGATTGTCGCCACCGTGAATCATCCGGCAGACCGGCCGTGGATGTTTAAGGTGCAGCCCTCGCTAAACCAGGCGCTACAGGCGCGCGGCAAAACCTTTTCCAGCGAGGCGCTGGTGGCGCGCGGCGTCGACGCCATCTTTGTGCCCGCGCAGGATCCCGATGCGGCAAGCTACCGCCAGGCGGCAATCCCGACGCTGAGCATGCGCTTTGACGATGTGGCGTCGATGAAACGTTCGCTGCTCACCACCGCACAGGTAGTCGGCACGCCGGAGGCGCAGCGTCGGGCGCTGGCCTATAACCACTATCTGGATGCGCAGATCGCCGCCGTCAGCGCGCAAACCGCGTCGCTGAGCGACGCGCAGCGGCCGCGCGTGCTGCATATCCAGTCGCTGCATCCGCTGAAAATTGATGGCGGCCAGACGCTGATTGACAGCTGGATCCGGCTCGCCGGCGGCCGAAACGCGGCGGCGCAGGTGACAGGCAATATGAAAGAGGTTTCGCCAGAGCAGGTCATCGCCTGGGATCCTGATGTGATCATTATCGGCGCAGGCGCGGGCAGGCTGGAGGATTCGCCCTGTGCCGCGCTCTTTAGCGGCGTGAAGGCGGTAAAAGCGCATCGCGTGCTGCAAAATCCGTCGGGCGTATTTCCCTGGGACCGCTATGGCACGGAAGTGGCGTTGCAGATCCTCTGGGCGGCGAAGCAGCTGCATCCGCAGCGCTTTCCTCAGCTCGATATGATCGCCGCCACCCGCACCTTCTATCAGTGCTTTTACGATTACCCGCTGCGCGCGGATGAGGCGGAAAGGATACTGGCGGGTTTGCCGCCGATTTCAGGCTGAAATCGCCAGCCGCGCGTGGCTGAACAAAGTGTGCGGCGGCTGGCGTAAAAAGCAGCAAAGCAGCTGAATTCGGAACATGCCGAGGCAATGTGCGCTGGGAGAAAGTGTGACGTAGCGCTAAAATAACCCCTTAGTCGCAGCTGAGGTCTGACAAAAACAATGATTGCACGTTTTTCCCCGATAGCTCTTTTCGCCGTCGTCGCGCTCGCCGGATGCGCGAAAAAACACTCTTACCAGGACGATCCCACCTTTGCCGCCGGTCCCGCACAGGTCAGCGTTTCCCACGTGATGACGCGTACCGATGACGGCTCCTCGGTGTTTGTCACCGTCGATGGCAAAGATGCCGGCAAGCTGAACGGCGGGCAGAGCAAAGATCTCTTCCTGACGCCAGGCAAACATAAAATCGGCGGCTACGTCGCTACCCTGTTTGGTCTGGGACGCGTCACTATCAATCCGGTTGAAGTGAACACCGCCAAAGGCGAAGTGAAGCATGTCGCCTATGAGGTGAAAAGCGACAAGCCGACCTTTACCGAATGGACGCCGCCCGCGACCGAAGGCTAAACGCCGCTCTCTGGCCGGTCAGCCGCCGATCGGCCAGCTTCTCTTTCTTCTTTTCCATCCTGCCCGCTACCCGCGCCTGCGCGCCTGAAAGCTTTACCGCTGCCAATGATTGTATGCAATCATATTTGACCATATGTGAGCACGATCAATTTATTATTGTGCGGATTAACCTATAAACTCTCCTGTAACGCCTTCAACAGAAAGTGCGATGATTAAATTCAATCAATATCCATCCCTACAGGAGACCAACGTGGCAAACCTTAACAGCAGCACGCGCTGCACTGACTCAGCCGCCGCGCCGCCGCGGCTCTGCGCTTCAGCTTTCACGGCGACGCGCTAGCTCGCCAGCACGCGCCCTTACTCATCGCAAAATAGACGAGGGTCATCACCCTCACGGTTTCGCTCGTCCTCAAGAGAGGCTCAGATGAATACGTTTAACGCTGAAGATACCCTGATTATCGTCGGCATCGTGGTGGCTTATATTCTGTTCACCACCTGGCTGACCTGGCGGCTGCGCAGCAAAAGCAGCGGCGACTTTATGGAAGGATCGCGCGCCATGCCCGCGCTGGTGGTCGGTATTTTGCTGATGTCGGAATATATCGGTGCCAAATCGACCATTGGCACCGCGCAGGCCGCCTTTGAAGATGGTTTCGCCGCCTCCTGGTCGGTGATCGGTGCGGCGATCGGCTTTCCGCTGTTTGGTTTCCTGCTGGTAAAACGCATCTACAGCACCGGCAAAATCACCATTTCCGGTGCTATCGCGGAAAAATATGGCACGACGACCAAGAACATTATCTCCGTGATTATGATTTACGCGCTGCTGCTGGTGAACGTGGGCAACTACGTGAGCGGCGCGGCGGCGATTTCGACCATTCTGAAGGTTAACCTGCCGGTTGCGGCCTTTATTACCGCCATCGTCAGCACCTTCTACTTCTGCTTTGGCGGCATGAAAGGGCTGGCGTGGGTCACTATGCTGCACAGCGCGCTGAAATACTTCGGCATTCTCGCCATTATGGGCTTCGCGCTTTATAAAACCGGCGGCTTTACGCCCATGATGGAGCAGATGCCCAGCTACTACTGGACGTGGGATGGTCACGTCGGCGCCAGCACCATTGTCGCCTGGCTAATCGGCACCATCGGCTCTATCTTCTGCACCCAGTTTGTGATTCAGGCGATCTCTTCGACGAAGGATGTGCGCTCGGCTAAGCGCGCCACCTGGGTCGCATTCTTTTTCTGCCTGCCGATTGGGCTGGCGATTGCGGTAATCGGCGTCGCAGCGAAATATCTGCACCCTGAGATCAACAGCCTCTACGCCATGCCGATCTTTCTGCAGGATATGAATCCCTGGATGGCGGGCGTGGTGACAACGTCACTGGTAGCCTCGATCTTTGTGAGCGTCAGCACCGTGGCGCTGGCTATCGCCTCGCTGGTGGTAAAAGATTTCTACGTGCCGTACCGCAAGCCGACCCAGGAGCAGGAGTTTAAAGCCACGCGCTGGCTATCGCTGATTATCGGCTTCCTGCCGCTGATTTTTGTGCTGCTGGTGCCTGAAGTACTGAAACTCTCGTTCTTTACTCGCGCTATTCGCCTGTCAATCTCGGTCGTGGCGGTAATCGCCTTCTACGCGCCGTTTTTCAAAAGCGCGCGCGGCGCAAACGCCGGTCTTATCGGCGCCTGCGTGGCGACCTCGGTCTGGTATCTGCTGGGCGATCCCTTCGGCATCAATAATATGTATATCGCGCTGGTCACGCCGGCCATCATCATGGTGATCGATTACCTGATCCCAAACCGACAAACAGATATAACGCGCCAGCGCGTTGAACAGAGGGGAGTCCCATATGTCCGTAACCGTTAACCGCGATGGCGTGCTGCGCCCGACAGAACAGGATGCGCGCCTTATAACGGCGATGCTGCCGTCGCCGTGCCCGCAAAACCACGCGGCCAACCTGTTGCCGCTGCCGGACGGATCGCTGATGTGCGTCTGGTTCGGCGGCACCCAGGAAGGCGTGGCGGATATCTCCGTCTACAGTTCGCGTCTGCTGCCCGGCGCCGATCGCTGGAGCGAGGCGGTAAAGCTCTCTGACGATCCCACGCGGTCTGAACAGAATCCGGTGCTGTTTCTGGCGCCGGACGGCGTGCTGTGGCTGCTGTGGACGGCGCAGCTCGCCGGCAACCAGGATACCGCTATTGTACGGATGCGCCAGTCGCACGACCTGGGCGCAAGCTGGGGGCCGATTGAGACGCTCCTCGACCAGCCCGGCACCTTTATTCGCCAGCCGATCACCGTGCTGGAGAACGGCAGCTGGCTGCTGCCGGTCTTCTACTGCCGCACTCAGCCGGGCGAGAAGTGGGTGGGCAATGACGACGTTAGCGCGGTGAAGATCTCCAGCGATGGCGGCAAAAGCTGGCGCGACGTCGCGGTGCCTGACAGCCTCGGCTGCGTGCATATGAACATCACCGCGCTGCCGGGCGGCGCGCTGGTGGCGCTCTTTCGTAGCCGATGGGCGGACTCTATTTACTACAGCCAGTCGGAGGATGGCGGCGAAAGCTGGAGCTCTCCAGAGCCGACCACGCTGCCTAACAACAACTCCTCTGTTCAGGTCACGACGCTGCAGGACGGCACCCTGGCGCTGGTGTTTAACAATATGAGTGCGGCGGGGGCGACGGAGCGGCGCGCCTCGCTCTATGACGAAATCGATGACGGCGACGACAGCCGCAGGGAGCCGCAGGCGCGCGAAGGACGCAGCGCCTTCTGGGGTGCACCGCGCGCGCCGATGACGGTGGCGCTGTCGCCCGACGGCGGCAAAAGCTGGCCGTGGCAGCGCAATCTTGATGAAGGGGACGGCTACTGCATGACCAATAATTCGCAGCAGAAACTCAACCGCGAATTCTCCTATCCCACCATCAAGCAGAGCGCCGACGGCGATCTGCATATCGCGTACACCTTCTACCGGCAGGCAATCAAATATGTGCGCCTTTCGCCGGCGTGGATCAAGGAGGGGTTATGATTATCGGCAACCTGCAGACGCTGGCGATGGCGGGCCTGCCCGCCGCGCTGCGCGAGATTCTTGAGCGCGAAGAGTGCCGGCTCGATGCGCTGCGGCAGCGCGAAGATGGCCGCTTTCAGCCCGCCGATGCAGCGTGGTTTTGCCATATCGGACCGGCGCAGACCGAACCGGCCGCGCAGCGCCATACGGAGTATCACCGCCAGTGGGCCGATATTCAGGTGGTGCTGGAGGGCAATGAGATCATTAACGCCAGCCAGCGGCCGCTTGCGCAGCCGGACGATGAAGAGCGCAAAGCGGATCTTTTCATCGCCGCCGCGCCGCAGCTGCCGGTCTCGATCCGCTTGAGCGCCGGGGATTTTGCGCTGTTTTTACCGGGCGAGCCGCATCAGGCGCTGTGCGCGGCACCGCAGCCGGGATACGTGCGCAAGGCGGTGTTTAAAATTCCACGTTCGCTTCTGGAGGCTTAGATGCCGCATGCAGTCGTAACCGGGGCCAGCTCCGGCATTGGCGCCGCGATTGTCGACGCGCTGCTCGAACAGGGCTGGCAGGTGACGGGCTTAAGCCGCAGCCAGGTGACGCGCGACAGCGCGCTGTTCCGCAGCGTTCAGGTCGATATGACCGACGAGCCTGCGCTTATCCGCACCGCTGCCGATCTTTCCGTACCGGACGCGCTGGTGCATGCCGCTGGCATGATGGCCGCCGCGCCGGTGGGCGAGATTAACCTCGGCGTCAGCTCGCGACTCTGGTCGCTGCACGTGCGCGCGGCGGAGATCCTCGCCAGCCGCTTTGCGCCTGAGATGCGCGCGGGCGGCCGTATCGTGCTGATCGGCAGCCGTACCTCGCGCGGCGCGGCCAACCGCTCCCAGTATGTCGCCACCAAGGCCGCTATGGTGGGAATGGCGCGCAGCTGGGCAATAGAGCTGGCGTCGCGCGGCATTACGGTCAACGTGGTGGCGCCGGGCGCCACGGAAACGCCCATGCTCTCGCAGCCGGGCCGCGAAGCGTCACGGCCGGTCGTGCCGCCGATAGGCCGGCTGATTCAGCCGCAGGAGGTGGCCGCGCTCACCGCTTTTCTGCTCTCGCCGCAGGCGGCGGCCATCACCGGTCAGGAGATGGTTATTTGCGGCGGCGCCTCGCTGCGCTAGGAGCGGGCGTTCAGCGTCGCCAGCTGCGCGCCGAAATGCTGCTCAATCACCCTAAAGGTCTCCAGCGCTTTAATGCGATAGAGCTGCTCTGAAGGATGAATGCAGTCAGGCGACATCATGGCGCGCCAGTCTGGCATCTGCTGAATGCGCTGGTACTGATTAACCAGCGGCACCTTTTCCGCGCGGGCGACGGCGTCGAGCCGCGCGGCATAGGGTGCGACATCCCATTTCTCCGCCCGGCCGCACAGCGGATGAGGCTCCTGCAATATCACCGCTTTGCCGTTCGCTCGGGCGCTGTCGATCAGCGCGGTCATCACTTCGCTGTAGCGCTGCGGGCTGACCTGGTACGGTTTTTCGATATCGTGAAAGTGATAGTGGCGCGCATCGTTGGTGGCGAAGTTCAGCAGGATCAGGCGGGCGCTGGAGCCTTTCATCGCCTCCTGCCACGGCGGATTATGCTCATATTTATAGCGGCCGTTCAGCAGCTCTATCGCCTGCGCCGACGGCGCGCCGCGATTAATTACCTGCACACCGCTACCATATTTTGCCTGCAGCAGCTGGTTGAGCACGGCAATTTCATTGTGCTCGCTGACGATATTGCGCAGCCGGCCATTTTCACGCACCGCCAGCACGCCTTTCGTGCTTGATCCTCCCCAGGCTTCAATAATAAAGGTGGCGGGGGAGGTTGACTGCGCCACGGCTGGCGAACAGACGGCAGCGGAAAGCGCGAAAGATAGCGCCATTTTAAACTGAAATTTTATTCGAAACATATCGCTCTCGGCCCGTTGGCTGCAGTGAGTATCGCGGTTAAACCACGCCTGCGATCACGTTAGCAAATTAATTTAGCCGCCAACAACCCGAAAAGCCCCGATAGTTGCCAGCAAAACTATATCAATGCTTAGTTTTATTACGCGCGCTGTTTTTTAATGCACATCGCAGCGGGAGAGAGAGGTTTTGCCCGCCAGCCAGGTAAAATAAGCAAAATCGCACTCTTTAGCGAAGTTTCTTCTATTAACCGGCCTTATCAACCGTCTCGTTTAATGAGATGTGTTGCGTAGCAGAGATAAAATTTACAGCAGTTAGCACGGATTTATTTATAAATATCTGTAATTTAATGATAATTTATTAAATACCACGCCAGTGCGTTTATCCCTCGACACCCGCTTCATCTGGCCTTTTTCCTAATTGAACGGCTTATCTCCAGGCATATTCCTAATGTCCCGCCAGCGGAATGCTTTTTATCGTTAAGTGGTGATACGCTTTAGCTACTCAGGCCAGGCAGGGTTATTCTGATTTCTGCGCGGCCGACTTCACCAGGTCAGGATTATATCCTTTACGCGTCTCGCTGTTAAAAGTGCAGCAGGAGAGATGCGACGTTCTGACGAACAATTAAGAAGGGTACAACGTGGAAAATAAAGCATTTCTCTCAAGCCGAAATATTGGCCTGGATTTCCTGCGCGCGCTGTTAATTCTGGAAGGGGTGTTATATCACGCCGCCCGCAGCCTTCCCGGCGGAAATAACTGGTACTATATTTCCGGGAAAAATGAGTCGGACGGCTTTACCGCGCTGATTGAGTTTATGCATACCTTTCGGATGGAAGCCTTTTTCTTCCTGTCGGGCATGTTCTCGGCGATGGTGATCCTGCGCAAAGGCAGCGACTTTTTTTACAGTAACCGTAAAAAGCGCGTTGTGGTGCCGCTTATCTCCGCCTTTCTGTTTATTCCCGGGCTGATGTATCTTATCAACGCGCAAATCGACGGCGACGCGCTGACGACACAGGGCGCGCTGGGTGCCTATACCTCACTGCACCATCTCTGGTTCCTGGTTTCGCTCACCGCGATGTCATTTTTGATCCCGACCCATCTCTATCAGCGCGCGGCGGCGGCGATGCGTCGGCTGCCTTTCCCGCTGCTGGTGGCGGCGCTGATCGTGGCGGCGAATGCGTTCTTTGTGGTGAAATTTTTCGTAAAAGACTTTGGCGAATGGGCCAACCTGATCCCGGTTACCGCGCGCTTTATGGTCTTTTATGCGGCAGGCTATGCGCTCTACCTGAACAGCGATCAGATCCCGCAGCAGGCGCGCAGCATGCTGGTTAACACCAAAGTTGTGGCGGCGCTGGGCCTGGCCTGCTGGCTGGTGTTCTATGCCATCTTCCACTACAACATCACCAGCAGCCTGAAATATTTGCCGGTGCTCTGCGCCAGCGTCTTCTCGGTGATCTTCTCTTACTGGGTGGTTTTCACCTTTGAGAAATTGCGTATGAAAGAGAGCCGCCTGGTGAAAGGCGTGGTGGATTCCGCGCTGGTGATCTACATCATGCACTATCCGCTGGTGATCACCTTCGCCTGGCTGCTGGATGGCTATCTGCCGGATTCGCTGCCGATCACCTACGTCACGGTCGTCACCTCGCTCGGGCTAATCTGCAGCGCCGCGCTCTATTTTCTGATTAAGCAGCTGCCGCTTATGTCGCTGCTGTTCGGGCTGAAACCGGCCCGCCTGCAGAACGTGCCGGCCACCCATCCCCGCAGCTAACCGCCCGGCCTTTCCGCTGCCCGCCGAACCTTATCCGGCGGGCATTCTGTTACAAACCTGTTTATTAGCGCGCAACAAAAACGGTTATGCTCTAACTACTTCAGACAACCGTGTAGCGAAGGGATCATGATTGTAAATTGCATGGTATATCGCCCCGGCCAGACTGGGCAGGAATTAGACGTAGAAAAAATCAGTGATGTGCTTAATGAGCCAGACGCATTTATCTGGATGGGGCTTTATCAGCCCGAAGCGGAGTTTATGTATAAAATCCAGCGCGAGTTCGCCCTGCATGAGCTGGCGGTAGAGGATGCGTTATGCGCCCATCAGCGCCCTAAAATCGAACAGTACGGCGAGTCGTTGTTTATCGTGGCTAAAACCGTCAGTTCAGAAAATGAGCATCTCCATTTTGGTGAAACCCACTTTTTTATCGGTAAAAACTTCCTGATCACGCTGCGTCACGGCGCCTCCGAAAGCTACGCCCCCGTGCGCGAGCGCGTGGCGCAAAACAGCGCGCTGCTCGAACACGGGCCGGGCTATCCGCTCTACTGCATTCTCGATTTTATCGTCGACCGCTATGGCGAATATACCGCCTCCCTCAGCGATAAAATCAACGAAATGGAGGCGGCGCTGTTTCGATCCGAATTTGACAATGTGGCCGTGAAGAAGGTCTATCGCCTGCGCCGCGAGCTGCTGAGCCTGCGTAACGCGGCGCAGCCGCTGGAAGAGATCTGCCAGCAGCTGGTCCGGCTGCATGAGGAGATTGTACCGAAAGAGCTGCGCGCCTATCTGCGCGACGTGCAGGATCATGCGCGCCATGTGGTGACCGACGCGGAGGATATGCGGGAAATGCTGACCAGCGCCATGCACGTCAACCTGGCGATGGTGGCGGTGCAGCAGAACGAGGTGACAAAAAAGCTGGCGGGCTGGGGCGCGATTCTGGTCGTGCCGACGGTGATCTTCAGCATGTACGGCATGAACTTTAAGGATATGCCGGAGCTTGATTCGCCGCTCGGCTATCCGCTGGCGCTGGGTTGTACCATCTTCGGCTGCTTTATGCTGTGGCTGCGGCTGCGCAAGTCGGGCTGGCTCTAAAGGGATGGCCGCGACGCGCTCTCGCCGCGGCCTGACGCCTTACTCTTCAATGCTGCTCAGCAGCGCATTCTGAATAATGCGCTGCGCTTTCAGGGGATTTTGCTCCAGCTGCGCCGCCTGCAGCGCATCGATATCGAGCTTGTCGAGCGCGCGATAGATATGCTTGAGAAAGCGGATGGAAAGGTTGGCGGCTTCCACATGGTCTTCACGGAACGGGAACTGGTCGAGCTGCCAGACGCCGTTCCAGTTGTTGCGCTTCAGCACGTAGAAAAACTCGAAAATCTCGGTCATATGCACCGTGCCGACCACAAGGTCATCATCCCAGCCGCGCAGATTGTCGTTCACGTCCATGCCAAACAGGCGGCCGCGATCGATAATCAGCTGCGCAGCGCCGGCTGGCGACTCGCCCGCAAACAGCGCGTGGCCGAAATCGAGCAGGATCCCGACGTTATCCAGCCCGATCTCTTCAATGCCCAGCAGCGATTTCGCCGCGGAATCCCAGGTCATTTTGACGCGCGGCTCGCGCGGCTTATATTCGATGGCGAATTTCACGTCCGGGTTGGCCCCGGCCAGCTCGCGCATGCCGTCAACCGCCAGCTTCCACAGATTTTTGTGATCGACCTGGAAGGGGTAATCCCAGCCGTCCTGACCGGGCCACACCTTAACGTAGCTGGCGCCCAGTTCGCGCACTACGTCGGCCGCTTCATTCATCAGCGCCAGCGCCTCGGCGCGCACCGCCGCGTCGGGATGGTAAAGGCGCCGCGCGAGAATTTGCGCAGGTAGATCTCGGGGGTTACGCCGATCGCTTTCAGACCCGCTTCCTGTAGCGCCTGCTTAACGTCACTGACCGAGACGCCAGGGGTAAAAGGATAGGGAATGTCCACCCAGGCGAGATCCTCAACTTCCGCCGCCAGCTTGATTTGATCGAGCGTGCTGAGCGCCGGGCCGTAGCCGTCAACTGCATAGCGATCGATATAGTTTGCGAAATGCCACAGGCCAGCGCCAAAGCTGGGATAGTTGTAGTCACTCATTACCGATATTCTCCGTTCAGGATGCAGACAGAAGCGTGGTCGGATTGCGGCGGCAATCCATCAGTGAATATATATTCAATAAAGATTATATATTCCATTGTGCGGGCGGAAACGGCTGAGTGACCAGTGGGGCGCGCGATAACTGTAAGGCCGGTCACAATAAATCGCCGCCTTTGCGCTGCGCAGAAAGCGAGCGTCGGGCTAAGGGGAGAAAATCAGCCGCGCCGTTTGGCTTGTTAATCGGCGACATTAGAGGGATCATTTGCGCAGTCAGGTTCGATATCGCAGGCGCTATGCTTATAAGCACTGAAAACTTTCGCAGTCATATGGCCGACAGGCAGCTCGCCTGCACGCTGGCGGCTGTCGCCGGCGCGCTGAATACCGCGGCGTTTGAGGTTGTCGGCTTTTTCTCCGCCAATATGACCGGCAATGTCTCCTCCCTTTCGGATCATCTGGCAAAAGCCAGTCTGGCACCGGCTATCTTCTTTGTGTCGATTGTCGCCATCTTTATTACCGGCTCCGCTTTCTCAACGCTGCTGGTCAATGCCGGACGGCGCAACAATATGCGTAAGGTCTATGCCTTTAACATCCTGGTGGAGGGGATCGGCCTGGTGGGACTGGGGGTGGTTGAAACCTGGCTGACGCCGCACTCGCCCGGCGTGGTGCTGATATTATGCCTGAGCTTTTTTATGGGGCTGCAAAATGCGGTGGTAACGCGCATATCCAATGCCCGCGTAAGAACTACCCATATTTCCGGCACCTCAACGGATATCGGTATTGAACTGGCGATGCTGTTCGACGTGCTGAGGCGCAAGGAGTCGCCGAAAGAGGCGCCGCTCTATATCGAGCGTTTGAAACTTCACGCCTCAACGCTGTTCTCCTTTCTGGCTGGCGGCGTGGCGGGGATCTGGCTCTATCACGCGCTGGGGTATCCGTTCATCATCTTGATCGGCCTGATGCTTATCGCTCTGGCGCTGCATACCCTGCTGGGCCGGCATACGAACCCGGCCAGTCAGTAAACTGCCTGGCGACGGCGGGCAAAGGCGCGGCTCGCTCAGCCGCGCCTGCGGCAAAAAACATTCAGCTAAAGCCGGCACCCAGCAGCTGTTTTTCAATGCGGCAGCCTGGCATCATCGCCTCAAGGCCAGCGATCAGCGCGTCGCTGGCCTGATGCAGCGCATCTATCGGCATTTCCGGCAGGCTTTCGAGAATAAACCACATCTGCTGCGCGCTGGCGTCGAGGCGCGTACGCACGCCCTGGCGCCAGTTCCAGCGGCGACAGGTGACGCCGAGATCGTCGCGCCAGATCACTTCGCCCGGCTCGGGGGACTCTTCAACGGGTTCGCCCGCCTTCAGGGTGTCAAAGCGTTCGCTGCCGTCGGCGCGTACCAGGCGCGCGTCGCCGACATAAGCGGCGGCGTTTTCGCCGCCGATCGGCAAGGCGTACTTAATGCTGATGGCGTTGTAGAGGTCGACAATCGGATCGATGGCGGGCAGCGCGCCGTCGCGGACAACCCGCTTGCGCAGCGCTTCCACCGAACTCGGCGTGCGCGCCGGTTTCGCACCAAAGGCCTTAAAGGCTTCGCGCCAGGCGGCGATATGCGCCTCGGCGTAGGGCACATCTTCGACGGCGACCGCGCGGCAGGCGTCGTCCAGCGCCTCGCGAGCCACCTCCGGGTGCTGCACCTCGCTCGCTTCCACCAGAATGCTGATAGCGCGGAAGCCCGGCGCCAGCGCGATTACGGTAAGTTCGACCGCAGGAGAGAAAGAAAACATCGCTATTCCTTGTAGTGGGTTACTGGATAGAGTGTAGCGATGGATGGCGGTCGTGCCCCCTTGTGCGGGACGCAAAGAGAAGCAGACCAGATAAAAATCCAGGAATATGCCGAATCCGTCGTAAATTACGTGCCTTTTGCTGTGCGATTGCGTTATTTGTCTATACTGAGTCTGGACTTAATAATTAGTGAGGGAATCATGAAAAAGACGATTATTGCACTTTCCGCTCTGATGCTGGCTGCTCCGGTTTTTGCTGCGACCACACACGCTACTGATGAAACCGTGGCTGAAGCGCATAAAGGCGCTGATACCGCTAAAGAGAAACTGCATCAGGCGCAGGACGCGGGCGCTGAGCAGAAGCTGAAAGCGGAACACGCCGCGGAAGGCAAAAGCCATGCGACCACCAGCAAAGTCAGCGAAGGTACGCAGAAAGCCTGGCACAGCACCAAACAGGGCAGCGAAAAAGCCTGGGATAAAACCAAGCAGGGCGCTGAAGACCTGAAAAACAAAGCCACAAACTAACAGTACATGGCCGGTTAATCCGGCCATTTTTTTATCCTCTTTCCGTCTTCAGGCGCACCGCGCGCCCTCCCGCCAGCAGTGACACCGCCGCCATCGAAAAAATTCCCCAGCAGTAGTAGTTAGCCGTCGCGGTCAGGCCCAGCAGCGGCACCGCGCAGCCCGCAAGCAGCGCCGGCAGCGCAAAGGCGAGATAGCTTTTTACCAGAAAAGCGGCAAACAGCCCGGCGCGCTCGTGGCTCTCCGCCAGCGGCATCACAATGCTCAGCAGGGTTGAAAAAATAGAGCCAAAACCCTGACCGGCGACCGCCGTGCCGAGATAGAGCAGCGCCGTCAGATGATGATTGATGCCGATCAGGGTCAGGCTAATGCCCGCCATCAGCGCAAGGGTGCCAATAAACAGCGCGCGCTGCGGCTGCCAGCGGCGGAAGATAAAGACCGACGCGGTAGCGCTCAGCATCAGCGTGGCCACCACGCTCCCGCCAACAAACGGCGAGCTGAGGCCCGTTGAGAGGATCGCCAGCGACGGCATCAGCGACAGGTAAAAGCCGCCCAGCGCCCAGGTGGCGACGTTTACGGGAGCAAGCCGCAGCAGCGGCCCGCGTGCGCAGGAGGGTATAGCGATCTGCGGCGTTAAGGCGCGCAGGGCGCCGGGCGTTCGTGCCACGGTTTCAGGCATCAGAGGCAGCAGCGCCAGCGCTACCAGCATCAGTGCAAACAGCAGCGCATAGACCGAGACGGTAGGAAAAGGCGCGAAGGTGATCATCAGCGCGCCGGTCAGCGAACCGGCCAGCAGGCCAGCAAATGCCGTCACCGAATTGAGCAGCGGGCCGCGCACCTTATCGCTATCGAGGATCGCCGCACCAAAGGTCGGCAGGGCGATGCCGGTGGCAACGCCCTGGATGATCCGCGCGGCGACCAGCGTCTGCGCCGAATCTGCCAGCATAAATATCCCCAGCGCCAGCGCGTTGCACAGCAGCGCCGCCAGCATCATCACGCGCCGCCCGGTAAAATCGGAAAGGCGAGCCAGCGTCAGCAGTGAAACAAGCAGGGCAAAGGCATAGCTGGCGAAAATCAGCGTTATCATCACCGGCGACAGATGGAAAAGCGTGCGATAGAGCGGGTAGAGCGGCGTCGGCGCGCTGCTGGTTGCGGAAAACAGCGTCGCGCAGACAAAGGCATAAAGCGTTATGCGCGCCGCGGCGGCGGCAGAGAGCGTTGTGGTTGCAGAAGACATGGCGATCACCTTAAAGCAAAATATTAGCTTTAAGGCAGGTATACTTGCATTTCTGCGTTAACGCAATATCTTTGCATTAAACAATTTTAGCGATGTTTATTCTTTGCTGACAGGAGAAAAGATGGCGAGGGAGATGATTCGGCAGGGCGGACGCAGCGCGCGCATTCAGGAAGAGGTGCATAGGGCGGTCAATACGCTGCTGAAAACCCGCGACCGCAGCGAGCTTACGGTACCGATGATCGCGGAAACGGCGGGCGTCACGCCATCCACGCTTTATCGCCGCTGGGGCGATCTGACGCAGCTGCTTGCTGACGTTGCGGTGGCGCGTATGCGCCCGATAAGCGAACCCGAAGATACTGGCGATATGCAGCGCGACCTGGAAACCTTTATTCTGCAGTATGCCGAAGAGATGTCATCAAAACCCGGACGGCAGATGCTTGCTGATATCATCGGCAGCGGGGGAGGCAGTGCGACGGTAAAGTGCTGCGGCTTTACCGCTCTGCATCTTGAGACGCTGCAAAAGCGCGCCATCGCGCGTGGGGAAGCGGGCTTCTGCGTGGAGGAGGCGGTAGATACGGTGGTGGCCCCGGTGATCTACCATATTCTGTTTGAAGACCGTGAGCCTACGCCTGACTACTGCCGCGAACGGGTGGCGCGACTGTTTCAGGGCTGATAACCACGTCTCTTAGTGCGAAGGCAGGTTAAAGCAGCGGAAGAAGGGAGGTGGTATTCTAATAGTTACAACATACATAAAAATTAGTATCAAACCCAGCAGCAACGTGCCAAATGCGGCTTAAAAGACTCAGCAGCAAAGGAGGTCGCCGTTGCTGAAACCATGAGCGAATACGTCAGCATCTCGTCAGCCAGCCACCGATCACGCCACGCGGCTAAGGGATTGCGGCTGGCTTTAGCCTCTTCGCAATGACAATAGCATTGATATGCTGCGCTATATATTGTAATTAATATCGCGCCAGGGTCTGGTGACTATTATGTTTATTAAAATCAGAATTGAGAGCAGCTCGCATTTATATTAAATCTATTCGAAAAGGGCGCCCAGCAATCAATATTGGTTTTTATTCAGATATTCTTTGATTTTTATCAAGCTACCCGGCGGCCGATCTGTTCATCTCTTTTAATAAAAATAAAATATACCTATAATTAGGTAGTTAACGTTAGCGGCGCTATTATCCAATCCCGCGTTGCTTTGCGCTGCATCATGAAAGCCCCTACAAATCCTCTTGTTTTTCTGGCCTGCTGCGATAGGCTTATTAACCATTCTACAGGACGTAAGCGTTCGCCAAATAACGGCACCTGAATAGCTCGCAATTTATTTAATAAGGCAAGGCTGGCTCGGCGTCGTCATCTGATTACATTCAGATTCGTATTAATACGGATTTAGTCGGTTTCTCATTTATTACTTTTTAAATACTACTTGCAGAGAGCGGGAGCGATCCCACTGCTGCTCATCAGGAGGATATGTGAGCGTAAAACCTCATTCCGGGCACGGCGCGCTTGAAAACTGGGCGCCTGAAAATCAACAATTCTGGGAAAGCAGCGGCAAACGTATCGCCCGTCGCAATCTCATCATCTCAGTCTTCGCCTTACTGCTCGCCTTCTGCGTCTGGATGCTTTTTAGCACCATCGCCGTTAACCTGAACCGGGTTGGATTTAACTTTACCGTCGATCAGCTGTTTCTCCTGACCGCGCTGCCTTCGCTCTCCGGGGCGCTGTTTCGCGTGCCTTACTCTTTTGTCGTGCCGGTGCTCGGCGGCCGTCTCTGGACGGTGATCAGCACCGCCGTGCTGATTATTCCCTGCGTCTGGCTCGGCTTCGCGGTGCAGAATCCGCAAACCCCCTACGGCGTATTTATTATTATTTCGCTGTTCTGCGGTCTGGCAGGGGCTAACTTCGCCTCCAGCATGGGCAATATCAGCCTCTTCTATCCCAAAAGCAAACAGGGCTCGGCGCTCGGCATCAACGGCGGTCTCGGCAACCTCGGCGTCAGCGTGATGCAGCTCGTTGCGCCGCTGATTATCGCGGTGCCGTTTTTCGTGGGTGGCGTCACGCTGGAGGATGGCAGCCAGATGTGGCTGGCCAACGCCGCCTGGATCTGGGCGCCGCTGCTGGCTATAGCCACCATCGCCGCCTGGACCGGCATGAACGATATCGCCGGTATGCGCGCCTCGCTGCGCGAGCAGCTGCCCGTATTGAAACAGGGCCATCTCTGGACCCTGGGCATGCTTTATCTGGCTACTTTCGGTTCCTTTATCGGCTTCTCTGCGGGCTTCGCCATGCTGGCGAAAACGCAGTTTCCCCATGTCGATATTGTGCATCTCGCCTTCTTCGGCCCTTTCCTCGGCGCGCTGGCGCGCTCTGCGGGCGGCTTCCTGTCTGACAGGTTCGGCGGAGTGCGCGTTACGGTGATTAGCTTCGCGCTAATGACGCTGTTCTCGGCGCTGGTCTTTCTTACGCTGCCGGGTGCCACTGACGGCTACTTCCTGGGTTTCTATGGGGTCTTTATGGGCCTGTTCCTGGCCTCAGGTCTCGGCAGCGGCTCGACCTTCCAGATGATCGCCGTCATTTTTCGCCAGATCACTCTGGAGCGCATGACGAAACTCGGTCGCAGCCCGGAAGAGGCGCAGCATGCCGCAGTAACCGACACCGCCGCTGCGCTGGGCTTTATTTCCGCGCTGGGCGCGGTCGGCGGGTTCTTTATCCCGAAAGCGTTCGGCACCTCGCTGACCCTGACCGGTTCGCCCGTCGGCGCCATGAAACTTTTCCTGATCTTTTACATCGTCTGTCTGCTGTTGACCTGGCTGCTGTATGGCCGTCGCAAAACCAATAACAACTAAGCAGAACATGAGCACTAACCATACTGGAGATGCGCAATGAGCAAACTTCTCGACCGCTTCCGCTATTTCAAACAGAAAGGCGACAGCTTCGCAGAGGGGCACGGTCAGGTCTATAACACCAATCGCGACTGGGAAGAGAGTTACCGGCAGCGCTGGCAATATGACAAGATCGTGCGTTCCACCCACGGCGTAAACTGCACCGGCTCCTGCAGCTGGAAGATTTACGTTAAAAACGGTTTGGTTACCTGGGAGACGCAGCAAACCGACTATCCGCGTACGCGTCCCGATCTGCCCAACCACGAGCCGCGCGGCTGTCCGCGCGGTGCGAGCTACTCCTGGTATCTCTACAGCGCCAACCGGCTGAAATATCCGCTGGTGCGCAAGGTGCTGCTGGAGATGTGGCGCGACGCGCTGGCGCAGCACAGCGATCCGGTTGACGCCTGGAACGCCATTATGGCGGACAAGGAAAAGAGCAAAATCTATAAATCGCAGCGCGGCCGCGGCGGTTTCGTGCGCGCCAGTTGGCAAGAGCTGAATCCGCTGATCGCCGCCGCCAATATCTGGACCATCAAAAACTACGGCCCGGACCGAATTGCGGGCTTCTCGCCAATCCCGGCGATGTCGATGGTTTCTTATGCAGCAGGCACGCGCTATCTGTCGCTGCTCGGCGGCACCTGCCTGAGCTTCTACGACTGGTATTGCGACCTGCCGCCCGCGTCTCCGATGACCTGGGGCGAGCAGACCGACGTGCCGGAATCCGCCGACTGGTACAACGCTAACTACATTATCGCCTGGGGCTCCAACGTGCCGCAGACGCGCACCCCGGACGCGCACTTCTTTACCGAAGTGCGCTACAAAGGCACCAAAACGGTGGCCATCACCCCGGACTACTCGGAAGTCGCCAAGCTGTGCGACCAGTGGCTGGCGCCGAAGCAGGGCACCGACAGCGCGCTGGCGATGGCGATGGGCCACGTCATCCTGAACGAGTTTCACCTGAAAAACCCCAGCGACTACTTCCTGAACTACGCGCGTCAATACACCGATATGCCGATGCTGGTGCTGCTGGAGCCGCGTGAAGATGGCAGCTATGTACCGGGACGCCAGCTGCGTGCCGCGGACCTGGCCGATAACCTCGGCGAAGAGAACAATCCGCAGTGGAAAACCGTCGCCTTTAACCAGACGGGCGATCTGGTGGTGCCGAACGGGTCAATCGGCTTCCGCTGGGGCGAAAAGGGCAAATGGAACCTCGAACAGAAAGCAGCAGGCACGCCGACGCAGCTAACCCTCTCGCTGCTCGACCGGCGCGATGCGGTTATGGATGTTGCCTTTCCCTACTTTGGCGGCATCGAGAACCCTCATTTTCGCCATGTGAAGCAGGAAGAGGTGCTGCTGCATAAAGTGCCGGTCAAAATGCTGACGCTGGCCGACGGTCGTGAGCTGCCGGTCGCCTCGGTTTATGATTTGACGCTGGCCCACTACGGTCTCGACCGCGGCCTTGATGACGTCAACTGCGCGCGCGACTACAGCGACGTGCGCGCCTATTCACCCGCCTGGGCGGAGCAGATCTGCGGCGTGCCGCGCAGCCAGATTGAAAAAATCGCGCGCGAGTTCGGCGAAACGGCGCACAAAACCCACGGACGCTCGATGATTATCGTCGGCGCGGGCATGAACCACTGGTATCACATGGACATGAACTACCGTGGCCTGATCAATATGCTGGTATTCTGCGGCTGCGTCGGTCAGACCGGCGGCGGCTGGGCGCACTATGTGGGCCAGGAGAAGCTGCGTCCGCAAACCGGCTGGGCGCCGCTGGCCTTCGCGCTTGACTGGAATCGTCCGCCGCGCCAGATGAACAGCACCTCGTTCTTCTATAACCACGCCAGCCAGTGGAGATTTGAGAAGCTGCAGGTCAGCGAACTGCTGTCGCCGCTCGCCGACGCCAGCCAGTTCAGCGGCCAGTTAATCGACTTCAACGTCCGCGCCGAACGTATGGGCTGGCTGCCATCCTCGCCGCAGCTCGGCATCAACCCGCTGCGCATCGCCGAGGAGGCGAAACGCGCCGGCCAGTCAGAGCAGGCCTGGACCGTTGACGCGCTGAAGTCTGGCAAGCTGCGCATGGCGTGCGAAGATCCCGATAACGGCGACAACCATCCGCGCAATATGTTTATCTGGCGCTCAAACCTGCTCGGCTCGTCGGGCAAAGGGCACGAGTATATGCTGCGCTATCTGCTCGGCACCGAGAGCGGTATTCAGGGCGAGCCGATAAGCGATGAGAAGGAGCGCCCGGAAGAGCTGGAGTGGCGCGGCGAGGCGCTGGAAGGCAAGCTCGACCTGCTGGTCACGCTCGATTTCCGCATGTCCAGCACCTGTCTCTTCTCCGATATCGTGCTGCCGACCGCCACCTGGTATGAGAAAGACGATATGAATACTTCGGATATGCATCCGTTTATTCATCCGCTTTCCGCCGCGGTCGATCCCGCCTGGGAGTCGAAAAGCGACTGGGAAATCTATAAAGGCATCGCCAAAACCTTTTCCGACCTCTGCGTTGGCCATCTCGGCAAAGAGACCGACGTGGTGCTGCAGCCGCTGCAGCACGACTCGCCGGGCGAACTGGCGGCGGGCGATGTGCGCGACTGGAAAAAAGGGGAGTGCGATCTTATTCCTGGCCAGACCGCGCCGCAGATTATCAGCGTGCAGCGCGACTATCCCGCCGTCTACGAACGCTTCACCTCGGTCGGGCCGCTGCTGGAGAAGCTGGGCAACGGCGGCAAAGGCATCAGCTGGAACACCGATAAAGAGGTCGACCTGCTGCGCCGTCTTAACTACACCAAAGCGGACGGCGTCGCTAAAGGCCAGCCGATGATTAACAGCGCCATCGACGCCGCAGAAGTGATCCTGACGCTGGCGCCGGAAACCAACGGTCAGGTGGCGGTAAAAGCCTGGCAGGCGCTGAGTGAGTTTACCGGTCGCGACCACACCCACCTGGCGAAGCCAAAAGAAGAGGAGAAGATCCGCTTCCGCGATATTCAGGCGCAGCCGCGCAAAATCATCTCCAGCCCGACCTGGTCTGGCCTGGAAGATGAGCATGTCTCCTATAACGCCGGCTACACCAATGTGCATGAGCTGATCCCGTGGCGCACCCTGTCGGGCCGTCAGCAGCTCTATCAGGATCACCCCTGGATGCGCGCCTTCGGCGAAGCGTTCTGCGCCTACCGTCCGCCGGTTGATACGCGCAGCGTGCAGAACCTGGAGCATATTCCCTCCAACGGTTTCCCGGAGAAAGCGCTCAACTTCCTTACGCCGCACCAGAAATGGGGCATTCACTCTACCTACAGTGAAAACCTGCTGATGCTGACGCTGTCACGCGGCGGCCCCATCGTCTGGATGAGTGAAACAGACGCCAGAGAGCTGGGGATTGAAGATAACGACTGGATCGAGGTGTTCAACGCCAACGGCGCGCTGACGGCGCGCGCAGTGGTAAGCCAGCGCGTTCCGGCGGGCATGACGATGATGTATCACGCGCAGGAACGTCTGATGAACATTCCAGGATCGGAGGTGACCGGCCAGCGCGGCGGTATCCATAACTCGGTCACGCGCGCCTGTCCGAAACCGACCCATATGATCGGCGGCTACGCCCAGCTGGCGTACGGCTTCAACTACTACGGCACCGTCGGCTCTAACCGCGACGAATTTATCATGGTACGCAAGATGAACAAGGTGAACTGGCTGGATGACGAAGGCCGCGATCAGGTACAGGAGGCGACAAAATGAAAATCCGCTCTCAGGTCGGCATGGTATTAAATCTCGATAAGTGCATCGGCTGTCATACCTGCTCCGTCACCTGTAAAAACGTCTGGACCAGCCGTGAGGGGATGGAGTACGCCTGGTTTAACAACGTAGAAAGCAAACCCGGCGTCGGCTATCCCAACGCCTGGGAGGACCAGGAAAAATGGCGCGGCGGCTGGATCCGCAACATCAAGGGGCGGCTGGTGCCGCGCCTCGGCAGCCGCTCATCGGTGCTGATGAAAATCTTCGCCAACCCGGTGGTGCCGGGCATCGATGACTACTACGAGCCTTTTACCTTTGACTACCAGCATCTCCACACCGCCAAAGCAGGCAAGAACCAGCCGACGGCGCGCCCGCGCTCGCTGATCAGCGGTCAGCGTATGGACAAAATCCAGGGCGGCCCGAACTGGGAAGAGATCCTTGGCGGCGAGTTCAGCAAGCGTTCGGCGGATAAAAACTTCGATGCGATGCAGAAGGAGATGTACGGCCAGTTCGAAAACACCTTCATGATGTATCTGCCGCGCCTGTGCGAGCACTGCCTTAATCCCGCCTGCGCCGCTACCTGTCCGAGCGGCGCTATCTACAAGCGCGAAGAGGATGGCATTGTCCTGATCGACCAGGATAAATGCCGCGGCTGGCGTCTGTGCGTCAGCGGCTGCCCGTACAAAAAGATCTACTTCAACTGGAAGAGCGGCAAGTCGGAAAAATGCATCTTCTGCTATCCGCGCATTGAGTCAGGCATGCCCACCGTCTGCTCAGAAACCTGCGTCGGCCGCATTCGCTATCTCGGCGTGCTGCTGTATGACGCCGACAAGATCGCCGAAGCGGCCAGCACCGAACAGGAAACCGATCTCTACCAGCGCCAGTGCGACGTCTTTCTCGATCCCTTCGATCCGCAGGTGATCGAAGAGGCGCTGAAGCAGGGCATCCCGCAAAGCGTTATCGATGCCGCGCAGGCGTCGCCGGTGTGGAAGCTGGCGATGGACTGGAAGCTGGCGCTGCCGCTGCATCCCGAATATCGCACGCTGCCGATGGTCTGGTATGTGCCGCCGCTGTCGCCGATTCAGTCGGTGGCCGACGCGGGCGGGCTGGTGTCCCAGACCAGCGTGCTGCCGGACGTGGAAAGCCTGCGCATTCCGGTGCAGTACCTCGCTAACCTGCTGAGCGCCGGCGATACCGCCCCGGTGCTGCGTGCGCTGAAGCGCATGATGGCGATGCGCCACTATAAACGTGCGCAGAGCGTGGACGGGGTTATCGATACGCGCGCCATCGACGAGGTGGGGCTGAGCGAAGCGCAGGTCGAGGAGATGTATCGCTATCTGGCGATCGCCAACTATGAAGATCGCTTCGTTATCCCCAGCAGCCATCGCGAGCTGGCGCGTGAAGCCTTCCCTGAACGCAACGGCTGCGGCTTTACCTTTGGCGACGGCTGCCACGGCAGTGACACCAAATTTAACCTGTTTAACAGCCGCCGCATTGACGCGATCAATATCGGCGACAACGCGGGAGGCAAATAATGGCGCTAATTAAAGCTGTAGCCCTGCTGCTGGAGTATCCCGACGAGGCGCTCTGGTCGCATCAGGAGGAGCTGCGCGAGCTGGTCAGCGCGCAGCATCCCGCGCTGCTGCCCTTTATCGATCGCTACTTTGCCACGCCGCCGCTCGATATGCAGGCAGAATGGTGCGCGCTGTTCGAACGCGGCCGCGCGACTTCGCTGCTGCTGTTTGAGCATGTGCACGCAGAGTCGCGCGATCGCGGTCAGGCGATGGTGGATCTTATGGCGCAGTATGAACGCGCCGGACTGGAGCTGAACTGTCGTGAACTGCCGGACTATCTGCCGCTCTATCTGGAATATCTCAGCCTGCAGCCAGAAGCGGATGCCCGTCAGGGACTGCTGGACGTCGCGCCGATTCTGGCGCTGCTCGGCGGCCGTCTGAAAGAGCGCGACAGCGACTTCAGCCTGCTGTTTGACACGCTTCTGAAGGTAGCCAACAGCCCGCTGAGCAGCGAAAGCGTGGCGGCTCAGGTCGCCAGCGAGTCGCGCGACGATACCCCGGCCGCTATGGATGCGGTCTGGGAAGAGGAGCAGGTGAGGTTTATCGACGACAGCGCCTGCGACAGCTCCGCACAACAGCAACATCAGCGGCGCTTCCGCCATGAAACCGTGCCGCAATATCTCGATCTCTCCGCTGGAGGAACAGCCTGATGCACTATTTAAACGTGTTGTTCTTTGATATCTATCCCTACCTGTGCGGCACCGTGTTCCTGATTGGGAGCTGGCTGCGTTACGACTACGGCCAGTACACCTGGCGCGCCTCCTCCAGCCAGATGCTGGATAAAAAAGGGATGCGCCTGGGTTCTAATCTGTTTCATATCGGTATTCTCGGCATCTTCTTCGGCCATTTGTTCGGCCTGCTGACGCCGCACTGGATGTATGAATCCTTCCTCGCTATCGCCACCAAGCAGAAGCTGGCAATGGCGGCGGGGGGCGTGTTCGGCATCATGACGCTGGTCGGCGGTTTGCTGCTGCTGAAGCGTCGTCTGTTCAGTCCGCGCGTTCGTGCAACCTCAACCCCTGCCGATATGCTGATCCTGATAATTCTGCTGGTGCAGTGCGCGCTGGGTCTGACAACGATCCTCTTCTCGATGCAGCATCTCGACGGTGCCGACATGATGAAGCTGGTGGGCTGGGCGCAGGCCATTGTCACCTTCCGCGGCGGCGCCTCTGAATCGCTGGCCGGGGTAGAGTGGATCTACCGGGTGCATCTGGTACTCGGCATGACTATTTTTCTGCTGTTTCCGTTTACGCGACTGGTTCACGTCTGGAGCGCGCCGGTGGAATATTTCACCCGACGCTATCAGGTGGTAAGAGCCCGCCGCTGATAATCGCCTCGCGCCAGCTATATTAATGGCTGGCGCGAAATTACGCCCGCCGCTGATTGACTTTTCTGTAACCCCACCGCGCCTTTACAGTAACTGAGATAACGCATTTTTATTTAAGTTACTTAACATTTTTATTAACTCTTTTTACTTAGACGCTGTGACAAGGATCGCATTACTCCCTACGCTTAAGCTCAGGTAATAATAAAAAGGTGAAGCGTGAATGTTGATAAAAATGAAGCGAGAGCGATCCCACACTGAAGACCGCTATCTTGCCGTCTGGCTGGCGACAGCGGCTGGCCTGCTTAACGCTATGGCGTTAGGCGCTTTTGGTTTTTTTCCTTCACATATGTCGGGCAATACATCACAGCTCTCCAGCGAAGTGAATAACAGCGATCTGCGCGATCTCACCTTTCTAGGCTGCCTGCTACTGGCCTTTGTCGCGGGCGCGGTCACCGCGCGGCTGGCGGTGATTGCCGGACTTAAACACAATATGCGCACCATTTTCTGTCAGGTGCTGGTAGCGGAAGGGATCGCCCTGTTGTGTCTGTCGCTGTTCGAAATCTTTTTCTACTCTTCCGGCAATAACCGCGAAGTCTTAGTGCTGCTCGGTTTTCTGATGGGCGTGCATAACTCCACCTCAACGCAGTTATCTAACGGACGCGTGCGCGCGACGCATATCACCGGCACCCTGACCGACGCCGGCATCTCCTTCGCCTCTGTGCTGAGCGCAATGCTACGCCGCGACCCGTCGAAAAACGCGCATGCGCAAAAGAAGCAGCTGAAAACGCACCTGACCACTATCTTCTCGTTTCTCGGTGGCGGGATTGTCGGGCTGTGGCTGTTTCGTCACGCAGGGTTTCACGCGATGGCGGTGCTGGGTGCGGTACTGATTTTACTGGCGCTGACGTCGATGGCGATGACGCTCATGCGCGTCAGAAGAGTGGTGCCGAAACGTGGCATTATCGCTGCGGGCAGAACGGTGAAATAGCCTGCCCGGCAATCAGCGTCCAACATGTCTAAAGTCGAACCAAAGACGCTACCCTCTTGAATCAAGTTTACCGCTGCGAAAGGGTTCAAGAGGGAGAATGTTTACCTCTCTGGCAGCGGACGCTGGAGCAGCGTCAGGCACTACAGTGCATCTGGAAAACAGAAAGGGAATGTCGCTCTCCGTTAAGTAAAAGCGAATCTGACATCATAAGCGGGCTTGTTCTTTCCACAGAGAGTAGTAGCGTCCTCTCTGCTGAAGCAGCTCATTATGCGTTCCCTCAGCCTCTATTAAACCATTCTGAAGAACGAAAATTCGATCCATTCCTGTTATGGATGATAACCGATGCGCAATTGCGATAACCGTTTTCCCTGCCATTACCTCATTCAGTGAATCACGAATTTCAGCTTCCGTAAGAGAGTCGAGCGCTGAGGTAGCCTCATCCAGAATTAACACCGGAGCATTACGCAAAATAGCCCGACAGATGCTCAGTCGCTGGCGCTGACCGCCCGACAACTTGACACCGCGATCGCCAGTGAGGGTCTCAAATCCGCTATGGGTACCGTCTGTAGCCTGAAGAATAAAATCCAGCGCCTTCGCTTTTTTTGCTGCCTTCCATACGTCTTCTTTGGTGAACTGAGAGCAGCCAAAGGTTATATTTTCATAAATAGTACGATTAAACAGTAAGTTATCCTGATTGACTATGCTGAACTGCTGACGAAGATCATGTCGGTTTAGTTCCCTGATGTCCACGCCATCAAGCATAATTTCTCCCTGCTCAGGATCGTAAAATCGCATCAGCAAACTGATTAACGTCGATTTACCGCAGCCAGATTCTCCCACAATCGCGACTTTTTCTCCGGGGCGGATATGCAGGTTTATTCCCTGAATAATCCTTTTACCCGCAGCATACTGAAAATGCAGATCATAAATTTTTATCTCGCCTGCGCTGCTATCTCTCAGTATCGGGAGAGTGCCGTCGGTAATTTGATTCTGGTAATCTATTGTCTCAACAGAAGCATTAAATAACCCCAGCGACCGCATCGCACCGGTTAATTGCTCCATCAGAGCAGAGAGCTGACTTTCCATACGCAAAACTAGCCCGAACACAGCTGAAATCTCTCCCACTGAAAGCAGCCCTTCGCGCCATGATAAAATTGAGATATAGCCTGCTGCGACTATTGCCGTTGAGCTGGTTAGCAACAGAAGCATCTCTGCCGTGGTAATGGCTCGCAGAAAACTTTCATTCTTATTTATAAAATCGCTCAGCCTGTGACGCATAAACTCACTATCATCTCCCTGGGGCGAAAGTGATTTGACATTAATTATATTGGAAAAAATATCGACAAGATGGCCGTTGATTATATTGGAAGAGTCAGCTGATTTACGGGACAGTCTTTTTATTTCAGGCGCATATTTTACTGAAAGAGCGAGATAAAGTGCCAGCCAAAGAATAACTACAGCCGTAAACCCTGTATTAATGAAACTCATATACCCCAGCGTTAAAAGGATAAAGGCAACATTCGACCCTATTCTTTGCAATACACTAAGTAAGAATTCTGTCGCGGCCTGTCCGGCCTGCCAGACAGCGGATGCAATTTTTCCGGCGTGATTATGGTTAAAAAAAGCAAGGTCATTATTAATCACCTTGTTATAAAGCAACCAGCGGATCATAGGGCTAAAACGGGCGCGAAGGCATTGATCGCAAAGTAATCCCAGGCTCAATGCTGAGAGCGGCCGAACAACAAGAAACAGCACTGCGGTAAGGACCAGTAACTGATTTTGTGTAACCAGATGAGCGACAGCAGGTTGCAGAGTGCCGTTCAGAGAATCAATTACCAGCCCCAGGGTATAAATTATACCGACATCAACGGCGGCTTTAATCAGTCCGGCGAGAGCAATGAGCACAACAATAAATTTTATTTTTTTAACGAAATACCATATCCCCTGTCTCTTCTCTGTAAAACAGATATCTTTTTCCGGGAAGGGCGTCAGTAAGTTTTCAAAGAAATGAAAGAGCCTTGCTAACATAGGTTTTCCTTAACTGGATATCATGATGGCCAGCGGCGGTGCCGTCATTTCAAATTGCGATAGCGTTAATATACGGCTTGTTATCATTGACCGTGCGGACTTTACGTTTCTCGGCGGCGGGATTGTCGGGCTGTGGCTGTTTCGTCACGCAGGGTTTCACGCGATGGCGGTGCTGGGTGCGGTACTGATTTTACTGGCGCTGACGTCGATGGCGATGACGCTGATGCGCGTCAGAAGAGTGGTGCCGAAACGTGGCATTATCGCTGCGGGCAGAACGGTGAAATAGCCTTAACCTCGTCGGTAAAGAGAGGCGGGAAGCGCTGGGGAAGGGAGCACGGCACCGGCGATTAAATGCGTGCTTGTACCTTCCCCAGCAAGGAATAGCTTCCCGTTCGTTCGCCTTAGCCGTCCGCCGCTGCGGTGCATCGATGCCCCTTATTTTTGTCCGTAATAGGCATTGGGGCCATGCTTACGCAGAAAATGTTTGTTCATCAGATAATCATCCATTTCCGCAAGCTGTGGATTAATGCCGCGCGCAATCCACGCCATTTTCGCCACCTCTTCCAGCACCACGGCATTATGCACCGCCTCATGCGCATCTTTACCCCAGGCGAATGGGCCATGCTGACAGACCACGACTCCCGGCGTATGCAGCGGCTCACTTGCGCCCAGCGTTTCGATAATCACCTTACCGGTGTTTAGCTCATAATCACCCTCAACCTCCGCCTGGGTAAGCGCCCGCGTGCAGGGAATATTGCCAAAGAAGTAGTCGGCATGCGTCGTTCCCAGCGCCGGGATTTCCCGCCCCGCCTGTGCCCAGGCGGTGGCGTGCGTTGAATGGGTATGCACGACACCGCCAATCCCAGGGTAACGTCGGTAAAGCGCCAGATGGGTTGCGGTATCGGAAGAGGGCCGCCATTTTCCCTCGACCACATCGCCCTGGAGATTGACCACCACCATATCCTCCACGCTCAGTCTGTCATAGGGCACGCCGCTCGGCTTAATCACCACCAGACCCCGCTCACGATCGATAGCGCTGACGTTGCCCCAGGTAAAGGTCACCAGGCCATAACGCGGCAGATCCGCGTTGGCTTCATACACCTGCTGTTTGAGCCGAAGCATGTTCCGCCTCCAGTAAGCCAGCCTTCGCCATCCGTTCACGTACCCAGTCCCGCGCGCTGGCCACTTCGGCGACCGGATCGTCGGCAGTTTCACTCCACATCTCAATCAGATAGGGGCCGCAGTAGCCCGTCTGCTTCAGGGTGTTAAAACAGCGTTCAAAATCCACCACGCCGGTGCCGAAGGGAACATTTTTAAACACACCCGGCCGCGTATCCTTTACGTGAACCGCCACGATATGCCCGATGCCCGCCTGAAGCTCCATCTGTACGTCGTTATCCCATGCCGACAGGTTGCCGATATCTGGATAGAGCTGGAACCATGGGTTATTCAGGTAGTGCGCATAGCCCAGCGCCTTGCTGATGGAGTTCATCAGCGGATAGTCCATGATCTCCATCGCCAGCGTGACCTGCGCGCGGCTCGCCATCTCGACGCTCTCTTTCAGGCCGTCACGAAAACGACGACGCGTCTCATCGTTGGCTTGCTGATAGTAAACGTCATAACCCGCCAGCTGGATAACGCGGATGCCGACATCCTGCGCCAGAGCAATCGCTTTCCGCATGATCTCCAGCCCCTGGGCACGCACCCCGTCATCCTCGCTTCCCAGAGGAAAACGGCGGTGGGCGCTCAGGCACAGTGAGGGGACGCGAACCCCCGTTTCAGCGATGGCGCTGACCAGCGCCAGCCGTTGCTCCCGCCGCCAGTCGAGGCGAGCAAGGCGCTGGTCCGTCTCATCCACCGACATCTCAACAAAATCGAACTCCAGCTGCTTCGCCAGCTGGAGCCGCTCCAGCCAGTTATCCCCAGCAGGAAGCGCTTTCTCATAGATGCCGAGCGGAACCGGTTTAAACGACATAGCGGCTCCTTAGCCCCAGAGCTGAGTGATGACGTGTTTAAACTGACGCGCTGCCTCTACCGGCGAAGCCGCATCCCGAATGCTGCGACCCGCAATAAAGACGTGGATGGGGATGCCTTTAAACAGCGGCAGATCGTCCAGCGCCAGCCCGCCGGTGACGGTCACCTTAAAGCCCATATCCGCCAGGCGCCTGATGGCGCTGATATCCGCATCTCCCCAGGAGACGCCTGCGGCCTGCGCATCACGACTGCGGTGATAAACCACCTGCTGGATGCCCGCCTCGCGCCACGCCTGCGCCTGTTCCCACGTCCAGAAACCGGTGAGTTCAATCTGCACGTCGCCGTTGTAGCCTCTGGCGACCTCCAGCGCGCCTTTCGCCGTGTTGATATCAGCACAGCAGATCACCGTGACCCAGTCGGCCTGGGCTTCAAAACACATCTTCGACAGGATGGTGCCGGCATCGGCGATTTTGGCATCCGCCAGCACGATTTTGTGCGGATACAGCGCCTTGAGGTCACGCACGGCCCGCACTCCTTCGCCGACACAGAGAATGGTGCCGACTTCGATGATATCGACTTCCTCTGCAATCAGGCGGGTGGTGGCGTAGGCGTCGGATAGAGTCTGGTTATCCAGCGCAACCTGCAACATAGGTAATGACATGTTCAGCTCCTGTTAAACTGCCGCCGCAGTGGCGTTATCGATTAAGTTGAGTACGTCCTGTCCGGTTCGGCAGGCGCGTAAGCGGTCAAAATTGGCTTCGTCGTTGAACAGGTTGACGATCTGCATGATCCCCACTTCCTGATGGGTATGCGCATCCACAGCGGCCATGGTGATCAGAATGTCCACCGGGTCGTTATCTTCGTGGTTGAACAGCAGCGGAGTTTTCAGCGTCACCAGCGCAAAGCCGGTTTTCTTCACGCCTTCTTCCGGGCGGCCGTGCGGCATTGCCAGTCCCGGCGCGATAACAAAATAGGGGCCGTGCTGCGCCACGCCGTCGAGAATGGCCTGGTAATAGCGCGGCTCTACCACATCCGCCCTGACCAGCAGATCGACGCCCAGCCTGACCGCCTCCTGCCAGGTGCTGGCCTCGGCCTGGAGAAGAATTGCGTTATTTTCCGCCAGCGAATCACGTAATTTCATCGCGCGTCCTTACCTCACGTCCTGAGGGAAATGTGCGTTGATCACTTCAAGCAGTTTTGGACCGAAATCCGCAGGCGACAGCATATTGCGCACGCCCACCACATATTTGTTGCCTGAGACGCTGATTTCGCCGGCGATGTGGGTCGATGCGATAATGATATCTGCACCGTTCAGTTCACTTTTATATTCACCCACTGCGCAGCTGCTTACCGTATGGTCGATATTAGACTGGGTCAGAAACTGGCCCACTTTCATCTTCATGATCATGGAGCTGCCTTGTCCGTTGCCACACACGGCCAGGATACGTACGGTCATAATCGAAACTCCTTAGTGAGTAGAGAGTTCTGCGGGTTGTTCTGCATCTTCTTCTTGTCGCAAAGATCGGCCTGCGAAAAACATATAGGCCAGCGCAGTCAGGATGATGACGGCCATAAAAATCAGTCCAAGCGAGGCGAAGCCCTGCATCACAGGGGGAGCCAGAATTGACCAGTCCGCCATGCCCATCCAGGCGCTCATGGCGGTGAGCCTGACGGCCCACACGCAGCCGAAGATTTCAATCATTCCCATCACCAGACAGATCTTCAGCGCCGCGCGCCAGCCGCCAAAATGGTTAGCAAACACGCCGATGGTGGCGTTGGAGAAGAACATCGGAATAAAGCCGGGAATGATCAGAATCGACGAGCCACAGCCGACCAGAATGCCCACCGCAATCAGCTGGCCAATGGTGCCCCACATAAAGCCCCAGACCACGGCATTAGGGGCGAAGCTGTAGATAGCCGCACAGTCGATCGCCAGAACCGCGCCGGGGATCAGACGCTGAGAGATGCCGTTAAAGGCTTCCGATAGCTCAGCGACGAACATGCGCACGCCCTGAGTGATAATGAAAATCGCCACCGCGAAAGAGAAGCCGGTTTGCAGCAGATAGACCGTCCAGTGGGTTTTGCCCGCCATCGCCTGGACAACGTTGATGCCAAAGGAGAGCAGAATGGCACCAAAAAAGAGAGTCATCACAATGGCGGTGGAGACGATGTTGTCGTGGAAGATGTTCAGCCAGCCCGGCAGCTTGAGATCTTCCACGCTCTCTTCAGGTTTACCCAGGCGGGGGGCAATCTTACAGGCTATCCAGGAGGCGAACTGCTGCTGATGCCCAACAGAGAAACCGCAGCCGTCGGTCACGGCCTGGGTGGGTTTGTACATCATGTTGGCGGTGATCCCCCAGTAGAGCGATACCAGCACCGCGGTGCAGATAATGGTGGTCCACATGGCGTAACCGAAGATATAGAACGAAACCGCCACCAGGCCCGCCTGCTGAAACATAATATGACCGGTCAGCATGATGGTGCGAATGCCGGTAATGCGGCGCAGCAGCACGTAAAGGATGTTCAGCGCCAGCGCGAGCAGAACGGCGTAGCCCACCCAGCTATAGGCATCCCCCATGCGATCGATGGTGGCCATCATCGAGGCGTAGGTGTCAGAGATAGCGCCGTTAATGCCATACACCTCTGACATTTTGGCGACCACCGGCTTAAAGGTGCTGGTCAGGATGCCTGAACCCGCCTGCAGCAGCATAAAGCCAATAATGGTTTTAATGGTGCCTTTGATAATCACGCTGACGCTTTTGCGCAGCAGGATATAACCCAGACAGGTCACAATCCCCAGCAACAGCGGAGCGTTGGTCATCACCTGATGAAAGAACAGGGTAAAAATGTTGTAGAGGATCTCCATAACGCTCTCCAGAAAGGAAAACACAAGGGGCAATCCCTGTGTGGTCAGTGCCAACACTCTAGTAATCACCAAAAATCACCACAAGATCACTTTTGATTATTTGTGACGCGCCATGCAAATTATTTTTGTGCGCCATGCCATGATTGCCCCTGCCTGTAACGCCCCTGAATTAAAGGTTACCCCGCTAATATATAAGTAAAAACTATATTTATTAGCCAGTTAAGTACAGGTGTTGCAGCGGGTATGCAAATGTCACTGGCGTAATCAAGGCGTTGCAAACCGAATCAAAGCGTGTCAGTATCAATCACAGGTAATCATATCGTGATTACTTTTGATTTCATTAAGGAGTGGAACCGATGAGTAAAGTGAACACCATCACCCGCGAATCCTGGATTTTGAGCACGTTCCCGGAGTGGGGCAGCTGGCTAAACGAAGAGATTGAGCATGAGCAGGTCGCGCCGGGTACCTTTACGATGTGGTGGCTGGGCTGTACCGGGATCTGGCTTAAGTCAGAGGGCGGGGCCAATATTTGCATCGATTTCTGGTGCGGCACCGGCAAGCAGAGCCACGGCAGCGGGCTGATGAAAAAAGGGCATCAGATGCAGCGTATGAGCGGGGTGGAAAAGCTCCAGCCCAACCTGCGCACCACTCCTTTTGTGCTCGACCCTTTTGCCATTCGGCAGATCGATGCGGTGCTCGCCACGCACGATCACAACGATCATATTGATGTCAACGTGGCCGCCGCCGTGATGCAAAACTGCGCGGAGACGGTGCCCTTTATCGGGCCTCAGAGCTGCGTGGATATCTGGATCGGCTGGGGTGTGCCAGAAGGGCGCTGCATCGTGGTGAAGCCGGGCGATGAGATAAAAATCAAAGATACGGTGATTCATGCGCTGGATGCGTTTGACCGCACCGCGCTGATTACCCTGCCAGCCGATCAGAAAGCCGCGGGCGTGCTACCTGATAATATGGACGCGCGCGCGGTCAACTACCTGTTCAAAACCCCCGGCGGTTCGCTTTATCACAGCGGTGACTCTCACTACTCTAACTACTATGCGAAGCACGGAAATGACCATCAGATCGACGTGGCGCTTGGCTCATATGGTGAAAATCCGCGCGGCATCACGGATAAAATGACCAGTGCCGATATGTTGCGTATGGCTGAAGCGCTGAAAACCCGCGTGGTGATCCCATTCCACCACGATATCTGGTCAAACTTTCAGGCCGATCCCCAGGAGATCCGCGTGCTGTGGGAGATGAAAAAAGATCGGCTGAACTATGGCTTCAGGCCCTTTATCTGGCAGGTCGGCGGCAAGTTCACCTGGCCGCTGGATAAAGACAAGCTGGAATATCACTATCCGCGCGGTTTTGATGACTGTTTTACAGCTGAACCCGATCTACCCTTTAAGTCTTTTCTTTAGGGCTGAGGTGCCGGATAATCCGGCACCTTCCGCTTGACGGTCGGTCAAACAAAAACAGGTAGCAGAATGACTGAAACACAGCGACATCATCTTTTAATTAATCTGCTGCGTGAACACGATGTGCTTAGCGTCAGTGAGATTACTGAACTTTTGGGTACCTCTCCGGCCACCACCCGGCGCGACATTATTCGCCTCGATAAAGAGGGGAAAGTGCGTAAAGTCCGCAATGGCGCCGAAGCCATCACGCCGGAACGCGAGACCTGGCTCCCGCTTAATCCTAACCGGGCGCCAAACCATGACGAGAAGGTGCGCATCGCCCGGGCGGCGTCGACCTTCATTCATCCCGGCGAAAGTGTGGTGATTAACTGCGGTTCGACGGCGTTTCTGCTGGGCCAAGAAATCTGCAACAAGAAAGTACAAATCATCACTAACTATCTGCCTCTGGCCAACTACCTGATTGAACATGACCATGAAAGCGTCATTATCATGGGGGGCCAGTACAGTAAAAATCATTCGATCATTTTGCCGCCCCAGGAGAGCAGCAGCAGCCTCTATGCCGGTCACTGGATGTTTACCAGCGGCGGCGGGCTGACCGCCGAAGGGCTGTATAAAACGGATATGCTGACGGCGATTTCTGAGCAGCAAATGCTGGGAATGGTCGGGAAGCTGGGCGTGCTGGTGGACAGCAGCAAGCTGGGCCAGCGCGCGGGCATGCTGTTCAGCAAGGCGGAGAATATCGATCTGGTGATCACCGGCCAGCAGGCCGATGCCGGGATTGTAAACGCGCTGAAAGCGCAGGGTATCGAGGTGGTGCTGGTATAGCGCTGCGAATGCGCCGCAGGCCGTTGCGTGCGGCCTGGCGCGGCGCAAAAAAAAGCCGGTAACCTGAGTTACCGGCTTTTTCGCCTCTAAGCGGCTTAGCCTACCAGCGGCTTCGCGGTTTTCTCAACCAGCGCCAGCAGGACTTTCACATCTTCCAGCGTGACGGTCGGGTTAAGCAGCGTCAGCTTCAGGCAGGTTACGCCGTTGTGCTCGGTCACGCCGACGTTGGCGCGGCCCGATTCCAGCAGCGCGTCGCCGATGCGCTGGTTCAGCAGCGCGGTTTCGGCGAGATCGTGACAGCCGGTTTCCGGATGGAAGCGGAACAGCACGCTCGCCAGCTGCGGCTTCATCACCAGCTCAAGCAGCGGATGGGCGCTGATATATTTCGCGACCTGCTGGGCAAGGGTGACGCCGTGATCGATGATCGCCGCGTACTGTTTCTGACCCAGCGCTTCCAGACCCATCCACAGCTTCAGCGCGTCGAAACGGCGCGTGGTCTGCAGCGATTTGGATACCAGGTTCGGCACGCCCGCCTCTTCGTCAAACTCAGAGTTCAGGTAAGCCGCCTGGTAGCGCATCAGCTCATAGTTCGCCGCATCTTTCAGCAGGAAAGCGCCGCAGCTGATGGTCTGGAAATACTGCTTGTGGAAGTCCAGGGTAACGGAATCCACCAGCTCCAGGCCGTCCAGATAGTCGCGATATTTTTCCGACAGCAGCAGCGCGCCGCCCCAGGCTGCATCGACGTGTACCCAGATATTGTTCTGGGCCGCCAGCGCGGCGATGTCGCGCAGCGGATCGATAGCGCCCGCGTCGGTGGTGCCTGCGGTGGCAACGATCGCCAGGATCTGTTCGCCGTTGGCTTTCGCCTGGGCGATCTTCTCCGCCAGATCGGTTACGTCCATACGGGCGTATTCGTCGGTTTTCACCTGGGTGACGCACTGGTAGCCCAGGCCAAGCAGCGCCATATTCTTCTGTACGGAGAAGTGGGCGTTTTCAGAACAGAAGACCTTCAGCTTGCGCAGATCGCCTACCAGGCCATCCTGCTGCACTGAGTGGCCCTGACGCGCAAAAAACGCGTCGCGCGCCAGCATCAGGCCCATCAGGTTGCTCTGGGTGCCGCCGCTGGTGAAGACGCCCGCGTCGCCCGCTTCATAGCCAACCTGGGCGCGCAGCCACTCGATCAGCTTCATCTCAATGATGGTAGCCGACGGGCTCTGGTCCCAGGAATCCATGCTCTGGTTGGTGGCGTTGATCAGCACTTCCGCCGCCTGGCTGACGACAAGGCTCGGACAGTGCAGATGCGCCACGCACTGCGGGTGATGCACCGCCAGGCTGTCCTTCAGGAAGAACTCCACCGCGCGCTCAATGGCAGCCTGGTTGCCCAGGCCGGTCGGGTTGAAGTCCAGCGCAATACGCTCGCGCAGTTCCGCGACGGTTTTGCCCTGATACATTTCAGGCTGCTTCAGCCACTCAACAACCGCTTTGCTGCTCTGCTCGATAACCTGCTGATAGGCTTCGATGCTCTGCGCCGAGCCCGCCAGGATCGGATTTAATTCAGACATGATTGCATTCCGCTCCACTTAAACCGGCTGCACGCCAGCGGCCAGCAGCGCCTGCTCGAACTTATCGAGGAAGACTTCCAGCTCCTGGTTGGAGATCAGCAGGGAAGGCAGCAGACGCAGCACGCAGCCGTGACGGCCGCCGCGCTCGAGGATCAGGCCCGCTTCAAAGCATTTTTTCTGCAGCAGGGCAGAGAGATCGCCGTCCGCCGGATAGCAGCCCAGCTGATCTTTGGCTTCGTTCGGCTTCACAATCTCGATGCCGATCATCAGGCCCAGGCCGCGTACGTGGCCGATAACCGGGAAGCGTTTCTGCATCTCAGCCAGTTTGCCTTTCAGCCACTCGCCTTGCTGCGCCACTTTGTCGGCGATGTTCTGCTCTTTCAGGATCTTCAGCGTGGTCAGGCCGGTCGCCATCGCCAGCTGGTTGCCGCGGAAAGTACCGGTGTGGTGACCCGGCGCCCAGGCGTCGAACTGCTTTTTGATACCCAGTACGGCGAGCGGCAGACCACCACCCACAGCTTTGGACATCACAATAATGTCTGGCTGAATGCCGGCGTGTTCAAAGGCGAAGAATTTACCGGTGCGCGCAAAGCCCGCCTGCACTTCGTCGATGATCAGCAGAATACCGTGCTCTTCGGTCACCTTACGGATACGCTGCAGCCACTCGGCCGGTGCCGGGTTCACGCCGCCTTCGCCCTGAACCGCTTCCAGGATCACCGCCGCAGGTTTGCGCACGCCGCTTTCCACGTCATTGATCAGGTTTTCGAAGTAGTAGGTCAGCGCTTTCACGCCCGCTTCGCCGCCGATGCCCAGCGGGCAGCGGTAAAGGTGCGGATAAGGCATAAACTGCACTTCCGGCATCATGCCGTTGACCGCTTCTTTCGGCGACAGGTTACCGGTGACCGAGAGCGCGCCGTGGGTCATGCCGTGGTAGCCGCCGGAGAAGGCGATAACGCCTGAACGGCCGGTGGCTTTTTTCGCCAGCTTGATGGCTGCTTCTACCGCGTCCGCGCCGGACGGGCCGGTGAACTGCAGTTTGTACTCTTTACCCTGGCCCGGCAGCAGCGACAGCAGGTATTCAGAGAACGCATCTTTTAAGGGCGTTGTCAGATCGAGAGTATGTAACGGCAAGCCGCTGGTAATGACATTTTGGATGCTCTGCAATACGTCAGGATGATTGTGACCCAGCGCCAGCGTACCCGCGCCTGCCAGGCAGTCGAGGTACTCTTTGTTGTCGGCGTCGGTGATCCATACGCCTTTCGCCTGGGTAATCGCTAACGGTAACTTGCGGGGATAACTTCTGACGTTTGATTCGAACTCAGCCTGACGGGCCAAATAGGTTTCATTGTTTGCGTTTGAAGTGGCATCTAAAGAATCAATACGGACTTTATCCGTCATCATATCTCTCCTACAACCGGGGCAATCGTATGTGCCGCAGTTGAATGATTGTTAAAAAATCGGGTTACCTGATTTTAGGCGCGGCCAATATAGAGCTTTTGCGATTCGGGCTCAATCTTTTATTTTGTTTAGATTCATTCGCGTTTATATATAACAAACCTTTCCTGCCATGCGGCCTGCCAGCAAAGTATGCGCGCCCCTGATGACGCCTGTGTTAACAAGGTGTGACGGCGTAGCGCAGCCGGCAGGTTTAACCGCAAAAAAAAACGCTAACCGAAGAAGAAACAGGCAATTAAAGGCCTTTTTTGTTGACGTATTAAACAAACGACGCGGTGAAAATTATCACGCCATAAATTAATCCGCAGCGCGAAGGTTAAGTTATATAAAAGGCTTAACCTTACGTGCGGGAAACATATTTAAACCAAATTGTTTAAACCGGAAATCTTTAGCGCAGCAGCGAGGGAAGCAGCGCAGCGGAAACCGAATTGCGCAGCAGGCGCTGCGCCTGAAGGTCCAGGCTACGGTTTTGCCACAGGGTTATCCCGATGCGGCCCGCCGCAGGCAGCGCCCCGTCGACCATATGCAGGCCGGACGGCAGACCCACAGGCGAGCGCAGCGTAATCCCCAGGCCCGCCTGCACCGCCGCCCAGATGCCGCTGAGGCTCGGACTGGTAAAGATAATGCGCCAGGGGATGCCGGCGCCGTCCAGCGCGGCGATAGCGCGCGAGCGCATCTGACAGGGCGCATCAAACATCACCAGCGGTAAAGGTTCGCCGCTCGCCAGCAGCCTGTTGACCTCACTCTGCGACGAAGCGATCCACACCAGCGGGCATTCCCCTAAAAACTCGCTCTCATCCAGCACCTGCTCAGGCTGCCACAGCAGTGCGATATCGACCTGACGTTCAAGCGCCGCCTGGCGCAGGGCGCGGTTGCGATCAATGCGCGCTGTCAGATTGAGATGCGGATGCTGACGCGCCAGCTGGCTTAGCAGGGCGGGCATCAGGGATTCGCCAAAATCCTCCTGCATGGCGATACGCAGCTCTCCCTTTAGCAGTTCACCGCGCACGGCGCGCTGCGCTTCATCGTTAAGCGCCAGCAAACGACGCGCGTAGCTCAGCAGCATCTCGCCGCTGGGCGTGAGCGCCAGCTTGCGGCCCTGCTTCACCACCAGCTCAGCGCCGCACTGCGCTTCCAGCTTTTTAAGCTGCGCGCTGACGGCGGAGGTAGAGCGACAGAGACGCTGGGCGGCGAGGGCGAAGCTATCGTATTCGATGCCCGCCACAAAACTGCGCAGCGCATCCATATCAAGAGAGACCGGAAGTTTATTCATATCGTCCTGCTATTCGGGATGAACCATGCTGAATAATTTGATTTTCAGGATAGTAGCAGAGGACGACACTGCCGGTGAGCGATAAATCCTGAGAGGAGCCACACCATCATGAGCAATGCACTCGATAAAGAGACCCTGCAGCAGGTTGCGCCAAAACTGGCGGAGATCACGCATAGCCTGCTATTCGGCGATATCTGGCGGCGCGACATCCTGACACCGCGCGAACGCAGCCTGATCACCCTGGCCTGTCTCGCCGCGCTGGGACGGGAGAAACAGCTCGGCTGGCATATCGGCTTCGCCGGCGAAAACGGCCTGAGCCGTCGCGAACTCAGCGAAGCCTTTACCCACCTGGCCTTTTATGCCGGCTGGCCCGCCGCCGTAACCGCGCTGCACTATTTGCCAGAGGACGACAATGCCGGGGAGAAGCAGTCATGCCGCTGACCCGAATTACGCTGCCTGAGCAGACCAGCGAGGCGCGCATCGCGCTGATCGGCGACATCCTGCACCGCACGCTGGTAGATACCTTTGACGTTCCGCCGCAAGACCGGTTTCAGATAGTGGAAAAACTGCCCGCGTCGCAGCGGATTTATGATGCGCACTACCTGAGCGGCGGGCGCAGCGACGATTTTATGCTTTTTACCCTGCTTGCCGGCAAACCGCGCTCGGCGGCGCAGAAAGCCGCGCTGTGCCGTACGCTGACGCAGCGGCTGGCGGAGCAGCTCGCCGTCCGTCCCGACGACGTGATGGTGGTGATCCAGTTTAACAGCGCAGGCGACTGGAGCTTTAGCAACGGCACCATGCTCGCCGGGGAGGCGTAATGATCCTGATGCACTATCGCTTTACGCTGCCCGCCGATTACGACATGGCGATTATCGAGCGCCGCATCGCAGAAAACGGCGCCAGGCTCGACGGCTTTCCCGATCTGATATTTAAGGCTTATCTCTATGCGCGACGCGATGAGGGGGCAAGAGCGAATTGCTACGCGCCGCTCTATCTCTGGCGCGACACCGCCGGGATGATCCGTTTCTTACAGAGCGCCGGTTTCGCCAGGCTCACAGAGGATTTCGGCTGGCCCGCGATTCAAAGCTGGCTGGGAATAAAAGCGCCGCCGGTCGCCACGCTGCGCGACGCGCGCTTCGCGGTGCTGCGCTCTGAACCGGTTGCCCCCTATAGCGAACTGGCGGCGCTGAACCTGCAGGCGGCGCTGGTCGGCTGGGATATTTCGGCCCAGACGCTGCTGCATGTCGATTTCACTGCGGAGGCGGAACGGCCGGGCGACGGTTACCGCATCGGCTACCTTGCTCTCGGCGATCCGACTATGCGAAACGCGGTAACATCCTGAAAGAATAAATTTAACATCTTTCGGCCCGCCGCCGCCGCACTCAGGGTCTGCTCGCCTACGCTAAGAAGGTTTAGCACTGGAGAGCAAGGTCGTATGAAAAAACAAAACAGTAATATTGGTATTGCGCCTTATGGCGGTTCGGCAGGCGGCTGGGGCGCACTCAAGGCGGTAGCGGATGCCATTCGCGGCCAGATGTCAGTTAAGCAGGACGTTATCGCGCTGTTCAAGGTCAATCAGCCTGAAGGGTTCGACTGTCCGGGCTGCGCCTGGCCCGATCCCCAGCACCGCTCCTCATTCGAATTTTGCGAAAACGGCGCCAAGGCGGTCTCGTGGGAGGCCACCAGCAAGCGCACCACGCCGGAATTCTTTGCTGCCCACACCGTCAGCGAACTCTGGCAGCGCAGTGCGCTCGAGCTGGAAGGCGAAGGGCGCCTGACCCATCCCATGAAATATGACGCGGCGAGCGACACTTATCAGCCCATTGAATGGGAAAAGGCGCTAAGCGAGATCGGCGCGCTGCTGCAGAGCTATGAAGATCCCGACAGCGTCGAGTTCTACACCTCTGGCCGCGCCTCCAACGAAGCGGCCTTTCTCTGGCAGCTTTTCGCCCGCGAATATGGCACCAATAACTTTCCCGACTGCTCCAATATGTGCCATGAGCCGACCAGCGTCGGGCTGCCGCAGTCAATTGGCGTAGGCAAAGGCACGGTAGAGCTGGAAGACTTCGATCACTGCGATCTGGTGCTCTGCATCGGCCACAATCCCGGCACTAACCACCCGCGGATGCTGGCGACGCTGCGCGACGTCTCAAAGCGCGGCAAAACCATCGTGGCGATCAATCCGCTGCGCGAGCGCGGCCTTGAGCGCTTTACCTCGCCGCAAAGCCCCATTGAAATGCTGTCGATGGGATCGACGCAGCTGGCGTCTACCTATTACAAAGTGCGCGTCGGTGGCGACGCGGCGATGCTGAAAGGCGTGATGAAGACCCTGCTGTCGATGCATGAGAAAGCGCTGGCGGCGGGCGAGCCAGGGGTGATCGACGAAAGTTTTATCAACGAACATACCGAAGGGTTTGCCGCGCTGAAGGCGGATCTTGAGGCGACGGAATGGCCGCATATTTTGAAAGTCTCCGGCATGACGCTCGAAGAGATTCAAAATATCGCGCATCTTTACGCCGCGGCGGAAAACACCATTATCTGTTACGGCATGGGGATTACCCAGCACCAGTACGGTACGCAGAACGTGCAGCAGATCGCCAACCTGCTGCTGATGCGCGGCAATATCGGCAAGCGCGGCGCGGGCATCTGCCCGTTACGCGGTCACTCCAACGTTCAGGGCGATCGCACCGTCGGCATTACCGAGATCCCGCCGCAGTGGATGCTGGACAATATTGAAAAAGCGTTCGGCTTTAAGCCGCCGCAGAAGCATGGACACGGCGCGGTGGCGGCGATCCAGGCGATGCGCGACGGCAAAGCCAAAGCGCTGCTCTGCCTGGGCGGCAACCTGGCGGAGGCGATCTCCGATCCGCAGGTCACCTTTGAAGCGATGCGCAAGCTCGACCTGGTGGTGCATATGGCCACCAAGCTCAACCGCTCACACCTGCTGCTCGGCAAGCATAACTATCTGTTCCCGGTGCTGGGCCGCACCGAAATCGATCGCCAGGCGTCGGGGGAGCAGAGCGTAACGGTAGAGGATTCGATGTCGATGGTGCACGCCTCGCGCGGCACGCTGAAACCGGCCTCGCCGCATCTCAAATCGGAACCGGCGCTGGTCGCCGCGCTGGCAAAAGCGACGCTGCGCAACTCGCGCGTTGACTGGGACAAAATGGCAGGCGACTACAGCTTTATTCGCGACGCCATCGAGGCGGTGTTCCCAGGCTTCGAGGATTTCAACAACCGTATTCTGACGCCTGGCGGTTTTCGCCTGCCGGTGGCGGCCTCCCAGCGGAAATGGCTGACGCCGAGCGGCAAGGCGCAGTTTAAGGTGATGCAGGGCATCAACGAAGATCCCCGCTCGCTAATCTGTCACGATCTGGTGCTGACCACGCTGCGCAGCCATGACCAGTACAACACCACGCTCTATGGCCTCAATGACCGCTATCGCGGCGTCACCGGTCGGCGCGACGTGCTGTTTATGGCGGCGGACGAGGCGGAAAAACGCCAGTTCCGCGTCGGCGATAAGGTGAATATGGTGGCGCTCGATCCCGAGGGCAACCGCACCGCACGGCGGCTCGATAATCTTACCGTGGTGGTCTATGACATGGCGCCCGGCTCGGTTGCGGCCTATTACCCTGAAGCAAACGTGATGGTGCCGCTCGACAGCCACGACACCGAGAGCGGGATCCCCGCCTACAAAAGTATCCCGGTCGCGCTGGAACGGTGCGAAGCGCCCGAGGAGACCTCAGGCGCGCTGCGCTAAAAGATCGTCAGCCAGTCAGGGGCCGCGCTAGCGGCCCTGTTTTTTACCGATGCCGTCCAGGGTGACCAGCGCCTCATCCGGCAGCGTAAGCTGCGCCGCCGCAAGGTTTTCCCGCAGATGTTCCGGCGACGAGGTGCCGGGGATCAGCAGAATATTGGGCGAGCGCTGCAGCAGCCAGGCGAGCGCCACCTGCATCGGCGTGGCGTTAAGCTGCTGCGCCACCTGCGTCAGCTGCGTGGACTGCAGCGGCGTAAACCCGCCCAGCGGGAAGAAGGGCACATAGGCGATGCCCTGCGCGGCGAGCTTGTCGATCAGTGCGTCATCCGCGCGGTTGGCGAGATTATAAAGGTTCTGCACGCAGGCGATCTCGGTAAGCTGCTGCGCCTCTTCTACCTGACGCGCCGTGACGTTGCTTAGCCCAATATGGCGAATGACCCCTTGCTCTTTTAGCCCAATCAGCGCCCGCAGCTGCGGTTCCAGCGATCCCTCCACCGGCTTTTGCGGATTGAGCATGCTGCGCAGATTGACCACCTCCAGCACGTCGAGGTCAAGGTTACGCAGGTTATCCTCCACCGCGCTGACCAGCTCATCCGGCGAAAAAGCGGGCAGCCAGCCGCCTTTCTCGTCGCGGCGTGCGCCAACCTTGGTCACGATAATTAAATCTTCCGGGTAGGGATGCAGCGCTTTTTTAATCAGCTGATTGGTCAGGTGCGGGCCGTAGAAATCGCTGGTGTCGATATGGCGAACGCCTGCCGCGATGGCGTCACGCAGCACCTGTATCGCACGCGCCTCATCTTTTGGCGGGCCAAAGACGCCGGGGCCGGCGAGCTGCATCGCACCGTAACCTAAACGGCCGACCTCGTCGTCGCCGAGACGATAGCGAAGGGAAACCTGAGACATAGAAACCTCCTGGTGAAAGGGACCCAGTAAGTGTACTCGCTACGGTCTGGTTTCGCGTATGAAGGAAGAAGAGGGGAAAGCGGCCGCTCAGGCGACCGCGTGCAGCTGCGGTTGCGGATAGAGATGATGGACGCGACGGTCGGGGCCGCAGAGCAGAACGGGATCGCCTTTCTGCTGGCGCGTCAGAAAGTGCTGATACATCATCTCCGTCAGGCCAGCGCCGCACCAGTAAAGATGGTGCTGATGCACGTTGACTGAGGGATAAAGGGCGCAAAAGGAGCGCACTTCGACGCAGAAGCCCTGACCGCTGAGCCTGATCGCCTCCAGCCAGATATCGGTCTGGTGTTTCTCGCTGACATTTTCCAGCAGCAGCGGGATAGCGGCGGCGCGCGTGGCGTGGCGCGTCACGCTGCCCGCATGGGCGACCATCAGCTGATGGAAGCGCTCCATACGACGGCTGGCCCCGGCGCGTGTATCGTCACGCAGCCACTGGTGAAGCGGCAGCAGCAGCCGTAACACGAAATCATCGCCGGTAAAGTTGCTGGCAAGCTTGCGCAGCAGCACCCTCAGCGACTGCGGGCTGCCAAATTCGAGCTGCCAGAGCATATCGCCGCGCCGTGCCGCCCAGCCGCCGGTGCGGAGAGGATGCGCGCCGGCCTGCGCCGTTTTGATCTCCCTGATGGTCGCGCCCTGGCTGGTCAGGCGCGTTATATCCATCACTTCTTGCAGCTGAGCCTCGGTCCATTCACGATCGGATGGGTATTTATGGATAATGCCGCTTCGATACCAGCGCTTAAGATTAACCAGAGCGGCGCCCGATATCGCGCAGATGGTTTCAGACGTATAAGTCATATGCTGTCCTTGAACGGAGAGCGAATAGCCACCGCCTGCCGCAGTGGATGAATATACAGTCTGAACCTGTCAGCGGAAAATTAAAACAGCATAAAATATTGTTTTACCTGCCGTTTCGCTTATCCTGTGGGCTGTGTCCTTTGTAATTAGCAACTTACCCGTTAACGTAATGATATGTGAATATTTTATTTAAAAAGATGATTTATCGGCCGTTGAAGATAAACGCGGCGACGCGCAGCTCTTTTCTGGCGAGTCAGGGCTACGCGGTCTGCGCCGGGACGCCGCCATGTGCTTAACTAAACACAAGCATTTTAATGAGGCGGGACATGAAGCTAAAAAGGAGAAGCGATCGAGGGACGTCGTTAAATCGTTCACTACCCAGAAGCATTGCGATGGGCGGGCTGCTGCTGACGGTGGCGGTGACCGGACTTAACCTCTGGACAATGCGTGAAGCCTGGCGCGATACCGTGATTCAGTCTGAACAGATGGCGGTAAATCTTTCCCTTTCTCAGGCGCGCCAGGCGGACGACACCATATTGCAGACGGAGCTGTCGCTGCGGGAGGTGCAGCATCAGCTGACAGGCGAAATGGCGACCGGCATCGACGGCGCTGCGCTCAGCCAGACCATGCGGGAGCTGGCAAGCCGGCTGCCGCAGCTGCACGGGCTGTTTTATTACGACGCCAGCGGAAAGTGGATCGCCACCTCGATGCAGAGCATTCCCAAAGGGATTAACAACGCCGATCGTGAATATTTCAACTTTCACCGCATGAATGCGCGCGACAGCGTGCATATCGGGCCGGTATTGCGCAGCCGCAGCACCGGCGATCTGGTAATACCGGTTTCGCTGCGGGTCAACGATCTTTCCGGCGGCTTCAGCGGCGTACTGCTGGCCACTATTCGCGTCGACTACTTTCGGCACTTTTATAGCTACTATGAGCTGGGGCCGCAGGATGTGCTGGTGCTGATGCTGGCGGACAGCACGGTGCTCTACGCGCGACCGATGCCCGACAGCTATATCGGCAAAAACCTCTCCTCCAGCCACCTGTTTCAGGCGATGCTCGCCAGCGCCGACAAAGGCAGCGGCCAGTGGCGCGCCGCGCTGGATGGACAGGCGCGTATTTTCGGTTTTGCCCGCTCGGAGCGCTACGGAATGGTGGTGGCGGCGGGCTACGACAAAAATAACCTGCTGAAGAACTGGATTAAGGGCCAGGTAGAAAATGTGCTGCTCGATCTGGCGCTGCTGGCGGGAATCGTGCTGCTCGGAGCCTATATCCTCAGCCAGGCGCGGCGCAGCCTGCGCTATCAGCAAGAGCTGACCCGCCTGCGCGACGAGCTGACGGCGGCGAACCTGTCGCTGGAGAACCTCGCGCTCGCCGATGGCCTGACCGGGCTGGCGAACCGCCGCCAGTTCGACCATTACCTGCAGCAGAGCCTGCTCGACGCGACGGAGCACGGCCAGCCGCTGTCGCTGATCCTGATGGATATCGACTACTTCAAGCGCTACAACGACACCTACGGCCACGTTGCCGGTGACGCCTGTCTGCAAGCGGTTGCCAGCGCGCTGCGCGGGCTGACGCTGCGCGCTGACGATAAGGTGGCAAGGTATGGCGGCGAAGAGTTCGCTATTATTTTGCCGGGCGCAACCGGGCCGGACGCGCTGAGCATCGCTGACGCGGCGGTGAAGGCGGTGAGCGCACGCAATATTCCCCATGACTCCTCGTCGATCGCCGCGCACGTCACCCTGAGCGCGGGCTGCGCGACCTTTCTGCCTGAAAGCGATCGCCCCCAGCCCCAGGTGCTGATCGAGAAGGCAGATGAGGCGCTCTATCTGGCGAAGCATGGCGGACGCAATCAGGCGCGGCGTTCTCCCTGAGCCGCTAAGGCAGAGTAGGCGCGGCGCAGTAGGTTTCGACGATCTGCGCCAGCGGCTGCGGCTTGCCGAGGTAATAGCCCTGCAGACCGTCGCACTCCATCAGTTTTAGTTGCTCCATCTGAGAGGCAGTTTCCACCCCCTCGGCGGTAATGCTGAGGGCGTAGGCTTTGCCCAGCCCGACCATATTTTCAACAATCTTCCGCGCCTGCACGGAGTCGCTGAGCGGGAAAATAAAGGACTTATCGATTTTGATGCCGTCGAACGGAAAGGTGCGCAGATAGTTCAGCGAGGCGTAGCCGGTGCCGAAATCATCAATTAAAAACTTCACGCCCAGCGCCTTGATCGCCTGCATCACCTCAAGCGTGGTTTCCGGGTCCTGCAGCATGGCGTTTTCCGTTACCTCGATCTCCAGCCGGTTGCTCGGCAGGCCGGTGGCCTCCAGCGCGGCGCGAATACGCCGCGGCAGGCCTTTATCGCTGAACTCTACCGCGGAAAGGTTGACCGACACCGCCAGTCCCGGCAGGTCGCGGCGCGTATCTTCGCAGGCGCGCAGCAGCACCCAGTCACTCAGCGCGCTAATCAGCCCGGTCTCTTCCGCCAGCGGGATAAACTGATCGGGCATCAGCACGCCGTGCTGCGCGTGGTGCCAGCGCACCAGCGCCTCGACGGCGGTGACGCGGGCGGCGCGCACGTCGTAGCGCGGCTGCCAGGCGAGCCGCAGCTGGTCGGTGTGGATCGCCTCGCGCAGTTCGCGCTCCATTTCGCGCCGCTGTACGATCTTCTCTCCCATATCGCGCTGGTAAAAGACCCAGTTGTTGCGTCCGGCGTTTTTCGCCTTGTAGAGCGCAATATCCGCATAGCGCAGCAGATCGCCGGGGTTATTACCATCCTGCGGCGCCAGCGCAATGCCCAGGCTGGCGCCGATATAAACCTCGCCGCCGTTGATGGCGAAGGGCAGATTGATCTGGGTGATAATGCGGCTGCAGAGCGCGCTAATCTCCTCCTGGCTGGTCATGTCGGAGACGATCATCACAAACTCGTCGCCGCCGAGGCGGGCGGTCATCCCCGCCTCTTTAAGGCAGTCGCTGAAGCGCAGGGAGACCTCGTGCAGCACGCTGTCGCCGGCGGCGTGGCCGTAGAGATCGTTCACCGGCTTAAACTTATCCAGGTCGATCATGATCACCGCCAGCGGCCGATCGCTGTGCAGCGCGCCGCTAAGCTTGCCCGCAAGGCAGGCGTTCATCTGCGCGCGGTTGGGCAGGCCGGTCAGCTCATCAAACTGTGAGAGATAGCGCACGCGCGCCTCCGCCTCGACTTCCAGCGTCACGTCGGTGGCCGTGCCGCGATAGCCTTTCTTCCCCTGCGCCAGCGTAACCGGCCGCAGCGTCAGGTTGCAGAAACGAATATGCTGCTGCGCGGATCGGTAGCGGCAGCGCAGCAGCGTCAGCGGCTCGCCGGGCTGCTCCCGCTGCGTCAGCCGCTGCGGCAAATCGGCATCGTCGAGCAGAAAAGCGTGCAGCGGCTGATGCAGCCAGTCCTGGCTGTGGTAGCCGGTGACGGCGGGAAAGCGCCCGGAGATCCAGGTAAAGCGCAGCTGCGCATCCGCTTCCCAGATCCAGTCGGTGGTGCTCTCCGCCACGTCGCGAAAGCGCTGTTCGCTGGCGGCAAGCGCCTGCTGGCTCTGCTCCAGCAGGAAGGTGCTGACGTCGCTGTGGCGCGCTTTGCGCAGCGCGTTGCGCATCAGCATGGTGGCGGTGAAAAAGGTGGCGCCCATCAGCAGCACCAGCAGCGGCAGCAGCCAGGTAAGCAGCGCGCCGCCGGGATTGTCGCTCTGCCACATCAGCGTCACGGCGCCGCCCAGCGCTGATACGCGATAGCGCGCGGTGTCGGCGGAGGCGGCGGCCAGCGCGTCGGCATAGCTGAGGTTCTTAATGCCATACTCCGCGCCGGCGCTCGCCAGCTTCGCGGGCGTGAGGCGGTCGACAAAGATCATTACAGAGGGGGGGCCTTCAACCCTGTTCACGCTGTGGTCGCCCCCTGGGGTGATCCAGGAGGCGCCAATCAGCGCCAGCTGGTCGCCGGTGCGCACCAGACGCGCGATCGCCTTGCCGTCGTTCTGCTGTAGCCACTGCTTCACAACGTTAAGCGGGTCCTGACCCAGCCACGCCTGAAAACTTTCGTGGCGCAGCGCCCCCTCAAGCACGCTGTAGCGGGTTTCGCCGCTGGGGGCGATCACGAACACCCCCTCATAGCCGAAGGTGGTGAACAGCGATTCGCCCAGGTTCTGATTTTGCCAGGCCCAGTCGAGGTTTAGCACGCGATGCAGGTTATCGTAGGCTTCGCCCCATTCCGCGTTGTCGCTGAGGTGAAAACGCATGCTCTCCTCGCTGCTGGCGAACGCCTTGCCCAGCAGCAGACCGCTGCGAAGATCCGCTTTATCGTTCAGATCGTCGGCCACGCAGAGCAGCGCGGTCAGCGCGGCGCCAAAAGAGAGGCCGAGCAGCACCAGCATAATAATCATCGGTTTTCTGACCAGGCCGCGCGCGCGTCCGTCAGTGGAAGAGGGGTGAGTATAAGTCGTCATCAATAGTCGCCGCGCCAGAGTGTCGATAAAGCGTATTTGAAATACTTCTCACCGTTATCGGCAGCAGAGAGGCCGGACTACAGCGCGCTGATGAAGGAATTATGACAACTGGCTGGCGGCCGCCGCGCAGCCGGACGCAGGGGAGATGACCTGTCGCCATCCTGCCGCTGGTGTCCTCCGCGATAATGGCGCTCGGATAACGCGTCGGGCTCAGGTCGTTAGCGAGAATCCCTGCAGCGGCGTCTGGAAAATGTGCAGCGCGCCGCGCAAATAAAATTAATAAAAGCGGAGACAGTGCCGATGACAGGAGAGCTAAACCCTGCCTGAACACATAAGGTCAGGGGCACTAACCTTATGGAGAACAGGATGAACATCACCCAACGCCTGCTGTTGGCATTCTCGCTGCTGTTTGGCGCGATTATTTTACAGGCCGTACTGGCTATCTCGCTGCTGTCCGGGTTTCAGGATCGCTTTGAGTATGTCCAGGCCAACGCTATTCCCTCGATCAAGGATCTGGGGAAAATGATTGATGAAGGTAACCAGCTGGCAATCACGCTCTACAAGCACCAGAGCCAGACCGAAGACGCGAAGTTTGCCGAGGTGGAAAAAAACCTCGCCGCAAGCCTGGCGCAGATCAAATCGCAGATCGACTACTACATGACCAACGATATCTCTAACGACGAGGACAAGCGTCTCACCAACGTCGCCTATGAGAACCTGCGCGTAATTAACGATCGTCTGCCGGCGTTTATCGCCGCCTCCCATGCGCATCAGGATAGCCTGACGCTCGGGATGATCGAGGGCGATACGGGCGTCGGCGCAGCGATTCGCCAGTTGATTGCCGACTACCAGAAACAGCTGACGCTCAATATCGACATCAGCAACCAGCTGCGCGACACCAACCGTAGCCAGTTTAAAATTGTGCTGTGGGCCACCATCGGCGGCGTGATCGCCACCATCGTGCTGTTCGGCCTCTTCTCTACCTTTACCATTTTGCGTATTCGCCGCAGCCTGACGGCCATGGGCAACGTGATGACGCGCGCCAGTGACAATCTCGACCTGACGCTGAACGCCGATGAGAGCCGTCGTGATGAGATTGGCAATATGGCACGCGCCTTTAACCATCTGATGCAGCGCGTCGCATCGGCGCTCGCCTCGGTGAACCAGGCGTCGCAGTCGGTCAGCAGCGCATCGGTGCAGATTACCGCAGGCAATGAGGATCTCTCTTCGCGTACCGAGCAGCAGGCGGCGTCGCTGGAAGAGACGGCGGCCAGCATGACCCAGCTGAGCGAGACGGTACGTCAAACCGCTGACAATACCCGCCAGGCGAGCCAGCTGGCGGCCAACGCCAGCAGCCTGTCAGAAAAGAGCGGCGCATCGCTGAGTACCATGCTGGCAACAATGGACGATATTCGCGGCAGCTCGCGCAAGGTAAACGATATTGTCTCGCTGATTGAAGGCATCGCGTTCCAGACCAACATCCTGGCGCTTAACGCGGCGGTAGAAGCGGCGCGCGCTGGCGAGCACGGCAAAGGCTTCGCCGTGGTGGCGGGCGAGGTGAGAAACCTGTCGCAGCGCTCCACCGCCGCTGCCCATGAGATTAAAGCGCTGATCGAAGCCTCGCATCAGCTGACGGAAGCGGGCGCCGCGCAGGCGAGCGACGTGGGCCGCAATATGGACGTGATGAAAGATGCGATTCGCCAGGTCAGCGATCTGGTCGGCGAAATTGCCGCAGCAGCGGTCGAACAGAGTCAGGGCATCGCGCAGGTACACCAGGCGGTGAACCAGATGGACGACGTAACCCAGCAGAACGCCGCGCTGGTGGAAGAGGCGTCGGCGGCGGCGCAGTCGCTGCAGGAGCAGGCCAGCACGCTTACCGAACTGGTCGGCAAGTTCCGCATCGGCAGCACTCTCGAGTTCGCCGCGCCGCGTGCGCCGGCAGCGCAGCCGTCACCTCTGCGCGCCCCTGCGCCGCAGCGCGTCGCGGTGATCAACGAAGCGGAGTGGCAGAGCTTCTGATCCCAAAGACGAGATGCCGCAGCCGGCTGAAACCGGTTGCATGGCGTTGAGGTGCCATACCTATCCGGAAGCGACGACGCTTCCGGATTTTTTTTAAGCTTTTCCCGCGCGCCGGGCGAGGTAGAGGCTACGGCAGTGGCCGCCGTTATTTTTTCTTATTGAGCATCGCCTGCAGGTCGGCGAAGGGGTTATAGGTGGCGGCACCGACATCCTTTTGCGCATCCTCTCCCGCCACCACGCGAGTGCCGTACTGGTCCGCTTCCGTGTATTTTTCGTGTTCATGGTCGTGACAGTAGAGGCAAAGAAGCTCCCAGTTGCTGCCATCTTCCGGGTTATTGGTGTGATCGTGATCGATATGGTGAACGGTAAGTTCGCGCAGGTTGGAATACACGAACTCGCGCGCGCAGCGTCCGCACACCCACGGATAGATTTTCAGGGCTTTCTCGCGGTAGCCGCTTTCCAGCCGCGCATAGTTTTTAGGGATCAGAGCCATGGTGGTTGTTACCTTTCAGAAGATATTGCCTGTGATGTGCGCAGGCTAGCCTGCCCGGTAACGAACATCAAGCCAGGTTTGCGCCTGGTGGCTGGCCTGACGCCCTGGTTCGCCAGCCCCGGGCGCCTGCTTATAACTTCGCGCTGTAGAGCACTGGCCCCGTAGGCTGCCCGGTTTTCGATCCGCCTTTTGGCTCCAGACTCACCGCCAGAACCGCGTTTTCCATCGAGAGCCGCTGGGTAATATCGATATTATTGACCGACCCGCCCTTAATCACGCCGAGCGAAACCGGCGCCTGGCCTGCGGGGATCACCCACAGCTCCAGGCTCTTGTCGGGCGCGACGGCCATAACCTCTACCGGCGAGAGCCTGATGCGATCGCGCGCGCCGTTCGCGCTGACGATCCACTGGCCGCTTTGCTGACCGCCGTTAAGCACCGTGAGCGGCGTCAGCGCTGGCGGCCGGAACGCAAAGGCGTAGAGCAGCACGGCGAAAACCAGCCCGGCAGCGGTAAGCCAGGGCAGGGTGCGCCCATAAACAGGCGCTGGCTTTCTCTCCGGCAGCGCAAGGGCGATTTTTTTCCAGACCGCTTCCGGCGGCGTCACCGGCTGCAGCTGACTCTCCATACCGTGCAGCAGCGTGATCCAGCGCGCCGTCTCCGCCTCCAGCGCCGGCTCTCTCTTCAGTCTGCGCTGGAAGCGCAGCCTTGCCGCGCCGCGCAGCGTGCCCAGCGCATATTCCGCCGCCAGTGCCCGATCGCGCCGATCGTTTACCCTCATAGTCCCACGCACTCCCGCAAATGCGCCAGACCGCGACGGATCCAGCTTTTAACTGAGCCGACGGGCTGCTGCACCCAGTCGGCGATCTCGCTATGGGACATCCCCTGATAGTAGGCCAGAGAGAGGGTCTGCCGCTGTTCACTGCTTAAATTCTGCAGGCAACGATGAAGACGCTCCGCCCGATCGCTGTGGTGCGTGTCATCCTGCAGGCCCGCCGGGGAGGAGACCCACTCATCGCTGAGCGCTTCGTCAGGCGCTGTTCGCCGTACCGCGCCGCTGCGCAGCCAGTCAATGCAGCGGTTGCGCAGGATATGGGTCATCCAGGTCAGGGGCGAGCTGAGCGCGTGATTAAAGGTCGAGGCATTGTTCCAGACCGTAATAAAGCAGTCGTGCAGCACATCTTCCGCCCAGGCGCGATTGCGCAGCGTACGCAGCGCAACGGCGAACAGATAGGGCGAGGTGAGCCGGTAAAGCCGTTCAAACGCAAGGCGGTCGCCGTTGACGACCGCCTTCATTAACTGATTAAGCTGTTCGGCCTGAGTGGTGTCCATATTTTTTCCGCATGGATTTAGCGCCAGTCCGAGTATAGATAATTACTTCGGCATCAGAACAGTATCAATAACGTTAATCACGCCATTCTTCTGGTAGACGTCATAGGTGCTGATATTGGCGATATTGCCCTGAGCATCTTTTAGCTGAATATTGTGCGGGCCGTTGCTCATAATCCATAGCGGCTGGCCGTTCACCGTTTTCAGTTCGGCATGGCCGCCGCCCTGCTTAATTTTATGCTCCAGCGCTTTCATATCATATTTTCCGGTTACCACATGATAGGTGAGCACGCTGCTGAGCTTCGCCTTGTTTTCCGGTTTGAGCAGGTCATCTACCGCGCCCGCAGGAAGTCTGGCGAAAGCGGCGTTGGTGGGCGCAAAGACCGTAAAGGGGCCTTTGCCTTGCAGGGTATCCACCAGGCCCGCCGCCTTAACGGCCGCCACCAGCGTGGTGTGATCTCGGGAACTTAATGCATTTTCGACAATATTTTTTTGCGGATACATCGCTGCGCCGCCAACCATAACAGCGTCATCATTCATCGCGGCCCATGAGCCTGCTGAAACAAAAAGGGCAGCGAACACAACGGAAAGGCTGATTAACTTTTTCATCATATATCCTCGTTGAAGGAGCAATAAGGTTGCTCACAAAGGGATATACGCGTGAGAAGGGCAACTGGATGCAGCGGCGGAAAATTATTTTTAACTGCTGATGGCGGCGTGACGAGGGAAGGGGATGCGCCGCTCTCTCCTTGCCGTAGAGATCGAGGCTGCAAGTTAATCCGGTCAGGCGAAAACGCCCAACCGGACGGCACTCTTTTGCAGCGCCTGGCGGCGTTACTTAGCCATTAACTCTTTTCGGACAATCTCCGCGCCCGCGCTTAAGGCGTTGAGCTTGCCGTTGGCTACGTGACGAGGCAACGGGATCATGCCGCAGTTAGTACAGGGATAGAGCTTATCGGCGTCAACAAACTGCAGCGCCTTGCGCAGGGTGCTGGCAACCTCTTCGGGGGTCTCAATGGTATTGGTGGCCACGTCGATGGCGCCTACCATCACTTTTTTGCCGCGAATCAGCTCGATCAGATCCATCGGCACGCGTGAGTTCTGACACTCCAGCGAAACGATGTCGATATTCGACTTCTGCAGTTTCGGGAAAATCTCTTCATACTGACGCCATTCCGTTCCCAGCGTCTTTTTCCAGTCGGTGTTGGCTTTGATGCCGTAGCCGTAGCAAATATGCACCGCCGTTTCGCACTTAAGACCTTCAATCGCCCGCTCCAGCGTCGCGATGCCCCAGTCGTTCACTTCATCGAAGAAAACGTTAAAGGCTGGCTCGTCGAACTGAATAATATCTACGCCAGCGGCCTCCAGCTCTTTGGCCTCCTGGTTGAGAATTTTAGCGAACTCCCAGGCCAGCTTTTCGCGGCTTTTGTAGTGGCCGTCGTAAAGGGTATCGATCATCGTCATCGGGCCAGGCAGCGCCCATTTAATCGGCTGGCTGGTCTGCTGACGTAGAAATTTCGCATCCTCAACGAACACCGGCTTTTGACGGCTCACTTCGCCAACCACGCTCGGCACGCTGGCGTCATAGCGATCGCGAATTTTCACGATCTCACGCTTTTCAAAATCAACGCCGCTCAGGTGTTCAATAAAGGTGGTGACAAAATGCTGACGCGTTTGTTCGCCATCGCTGACGATATCGATGCCGGCCTCAAGCTGATCCGCCAGACATAACCGCAGGGCATCTTTTTTGCCGTCGACCAGCTCGCGATCCTGTAATTTCCACGGCGACCAGAGCGTCTCGGGCTGCGCCAGCCAGGAGGGTTTAGGCAAGCTGCCCGCGGTAGAGGTTGGTAATAACTTTTTCATAAAGCGTGACCCTGTGGGTTAGATAATCAAAGAACGGAATGAACAGCCCATTGCTCAAGCAGCGTCTGATAGGGTTTGATAAAGTTCTCTTCGGTGAACTTACCCTGCTCAACGGCTAACTGGCTACGTTCTTCGCGGTCGTAAACAATTCGAGTTAAAGAGTAATCCTGATGATTCAGGTCCGGCTGATAGCGCTGTCCCGCCGGGGAGTTGGCGTTATAGATCTCCGGCCGGTAGATCTTCTGGAAGGTCTCCATGGTGCTGATGGTGCCGATCAGCTCAAGGTTGCTGTAGTCGGCCAGCAGGTCGCCGCTAAAATAGAACGCCAGCGGCGCGACGCTATTTTGCGGCATAAAATAGCGCACCTGCAGACCCATCTTCGCAAAGTAGCGGTCGGTCAGTGAGGGGCGGTCTTGCTGATATTCCACGCCCAGCACCGGGTGCTGATTATTGGTTCTGTGGTAAACGTTTTTGCTGGAGACGCTCAGGCAGATCACCGGCGAGGTTTGAAAGCGTTCTTTATAGGCAGACGAGGCCACAAAACGTTTGAAAATGGTGCCGTGCAGATCGCCGAAGGTCTCGGGAAGCGTAAAGTCTGCTTTATTCTTGTTGTGCTCCGGCAGCAGCACGCTGAAGTCATAATCGCGCACGTAAGAAGAGAAGTTATTGCCCGGAATACCTTCGAGGCGCTGGCCGGTTTTGCCATCGATAATATTGGGTCTTAATATTTCAATTACCGGGAACGACGCACGGCTACCGGACGCCTCAATGCTCATCTCAGCGGAGATAATGTCGATCTCGACGGAATAGCGATCGCTGGTGGGATTATCCCAGTGCGCCAGCGAGTTAAAGCGGTTGTCAATCATTGCCAGCGCGTTGCGCAAATTTTCCTGGCGCTTATCGCCGCGGGCTAAATTGGCAAAGTTAGTGGTGATGCGCGTATTTTCCGAAGGGTTATAATTTTCGTCAAAGCGCAGGGTTTTAATCGTAAAATCGAATGGCTGAGTCATTTTAATCTGGCATCCTAATTCGTGATCGACAATCTGGTGTAATGCTTTCTGCTCAGGATATCCCGATTGGTTTAGCTGTTTTCACGTTCACAACTCTTCGTGTTACCATTACTTAACATCCATGCATCATTTATGCCTGAGTCGGGGATCAAGGAAAAGTGATATAATTTCAACGAACATGAACAATTTTCATGATCAGGCAGGGATGATGAGTAAGTGCAGCGGATTCAGCTTACTCCAGGCTGTAGATCTTCATCTTTCGCCACAGCGTTGTCGGGCTGATACCCAAAATCGTTGCCGCTCTCAGGCGGTCGCCGCCTGTCTGTTTTATCACTGAATGGATGAGTTTTTGCTCCTGTTTTTTTAACAGATCCACCTCATCCGTCAGGGGGAGAGCAGCCTCATTACTTTCACTGGCAGACGCCGAAAGATGGCAGAGGGTGCGCAAAACCTTCACGTCCACCTTTTCGTTGATGTCGTGCAGCACCGTCAGGCGGGAAACGGCCGTCTGTAGCTCACGGATATTGCCCGGCCAGGGGTAAGCGTTAAGAAAATTCACCGCGTCATCGGTAAAGCGCAAAGCGATCCCCTCCCTGGAGAGCAGCGCGTCGATCAACAGCATCACATCACCACAGCGCTCTTTAAGCGCGGGCAGCCTTAGCTCAAGAACATTGATGCGATACCAGAGATCCCTGCGGAACTCGCCTGCCGCCACCAGTGCGGCCAGGTCTTTATTGCTGGCGGTAATCAGGCGGAAGTTCGCGCTGATCAAGCGATCCCCGCCCAGCCGGCTAAACCTCTTCTCCTGCAAAATGCGCAGCAGCTTAACCTGAACCGCCAGCGGCGCTTCGCTAATCTCATCAATAAATACCGTGCCATTCATCGCCATCTCAAAAATGCCGGGCTTTCCTCCCCGCAGGGCATTGGTGAAGGCGCCGTCGGCATAGCCGAACAGTTCGCTCTCCAGCAGCGTTTCGGGAATTGCCGCGCAGTTGATTGCAATAAACGGCTCGGCGCTGCGCGGCCCGGCATGGTGTATGCTCTGCGCAAACAGCTCTTTACCGGTGCCGGTTTCGCCCTGAATAGCAATCGGCATATCGCTGGCGGCATAGCGTTTAGCCTGCGCAATAGCCGACTGCATTGCCGGGGAGTCGCCGATAATATCGGCAAAGGTGTAGGTAGTGGCGAAGGTTTGGCTGGCGATTTTTTTGCTGCTGCGAAAACCAGCGCTGCCTGCCTGCTCTGATTTACTCCCCGTCACAATGGTGTAGAAATCCTGTTTATTGCTGAAGTGTTTGATCGAGACCTGTACGCTTTCACCCTCGATTTCCAGCGCATAATCCTGAACGTCCAGCTCATTGATGATGCTGGCATAAAGAGGTTTAAAACAGGGTTTTTGAAAGATTTTCTCGCCGGTGCTGCACTGAAACAGCGTGAAGCCGCGGGCGTTAATATTGATGATTTCCCCTGACTGATCGAGACACATCACCCCTTCGCGGGATTGATTCAGGGCCGACCAGTACATCTCCTGCCTGATCCCCTCTCGGTTGATATAGTTCAACATGCTGGTCGCGACATCGAGCGCCTGCTCAATAGTGATATTATCGGTGTCGCCCATAACGACCTTTAAATCATATTTTTTGCCCATCTCCGCGACCGTCAGGCCGCCGATAACCAGTTTATAGTCATTCTCTGCCAGGGTTTTAACGACATTTTCTATGTCGTAGTGGTTGTAGACCTGACAAATTTTAAACTCATCCTGGGCCATATTTTGGTAATAGCGTAAAACGTGACAAAAGCGCGGAAAGCCCACCGCTGCGATCTTCTGCGACGTTTTTCTGGCCTCCTGTAAAATACGGTAGATGCCGTGCAGATCGTGAGCAATCTCCACAACGGGAATATTCAGATGGTTTCGCAGAACCGCTGCCGTGCCCCCTCGGCTAATCAGGACTTTTGTCCCGCCCTGGATCAGCTGTTCAGCTTTATCAAGAAGGTCAGCGTAGTGATATTCATAAACGGGTATGTCGAGTTTTCTCTCAGCCAACACGCTGAATATACGCTGGGTGATGGTTTGTGATACCGAAAATATAGCGATCTCATTATTTTTCATAGGCAACTAAAGTTCATCAGGCTAAGGGCGAAACATCCTGTTTCCTGTCCGGTCAGGGAAAAGAACCGGACAAAAAAATACCTGCCATCGAGCGATGCGCAGGTATCTGTTATAAGCGAACTCAGCTGTTAAAAACGTTGACGGCGATAAACAATCTGTCCGTTACTGATGGTGGCACAGTTGTCTATATAGCAATCACCTTCGAGCCGAACGCCTCGGGTATCTTCAAACTCGATTTTCTCTTTATGCAGTTTCACGATCGCGATATCGGCAAATGCCCCCGGCGTCAGGGTGCCAGTCTGATCCTGCATCTTCATCAGGCGGGCAGGGGTTTGGGTTACGGCTTTCACCACGTCGAAAAAGGACATGCCCATATTGAGATACTTCGACATAACAAACAGCAGGCTGAACACTTTTTCCGTACGCAGGCTATTGCGCAGCGTCAGGTCGGTGCTGATGATATCGGGATTGAAACCCTGCTCCATCGCCTTGCGCGCCACGTGGAAATCAAAGTGCGCCACGCCGTTGGAGCAGTCAAAAATCACGCCCCGCTCTTTAGCTTCTTTAATTGACGGGAACAGCTCGCCACTCTCCTGAAGAATGGCATTGCCTGTTCCATGGAAGCAGTGCGCGTAAATATCATCAGCCATAAAGTGACCAATCAGCTCATCCGCTGTCAGGCGCGAGTCGGTGACGTGTACGCACAGGGTGGTTTTTAACTGGCGCGCCAGCTCAACCGTCGCCAGGAAAGGGTCGCCGCTATAGTTGCGTCCGGTGGCAATATCCTGGCTGTAACGCAGCTTCAGCCCGAGGATATTGTCTGCGTTCTCCGCCAGCGTCTGATGAATTTTCTCTACGTTGAAGTTGGCAGGATTGGTGTTTTCAAGATACCCCGTAGGGCCGCCGCCCAGCGTGGAGAGCCCAACGTTAACCACGTTCAGATAGCTTTTAATGCGCGTCTGCGCCTGATTGATCACGCTGTTGCGGAACAGCCGGTAGTTAACCCAGCCGCTGCTTCCGGCATCCACCACGCTGGTCACGCCGTTAGGGAGACAGAGAATATCTGGATTGACGCTAATGGCCGTTCCGCCGTAAAACACATGCGCATGGAAATCAATTAATCCGGGCAGGACGATGCAGCCCGCCGCATCAATGACCGTTTCAGCGTCAGCGCATTCCAGCGTCTCCACATCAGCAATACGATTGCCGACAATCCCAATGTCCTGATGGATATAACTCTCGCTGTCGAGGTCGGCTACCAGGCCGTTTTTAATTAAAATATCGGGTTTCATCTTATTATCTCCTTATTAAATACCGATTACTTTCCACCAGGGAATGCCAATCAGGAAAAAGACCAGCACGTTAACTACCACCATGATGCTGCCCAGCAGCCAGAAGGTCTTTTGCGGAACATAGCCGCTGGAGAAGGTAAACACGCCTGCGCCGTTGCCGTAGTGGGTCAGAAGCGCGCCATAACCGGCAGAAAAAGCCAGCGATAGCGCGATGTACATCGGGTGCGCCTGGGTTGTCATGCCAAGCGTAAAGAGCACGGGATAGAAGGAGACCACAAAGGCGCTGTTGGAGACGAAGAAGTAGCGTACCGCGAGGCTAATAAACACCAGCACGCCCAGCGCGCTGATTTCACTGAGCTGCGACAGGTCGAGGTAGTTTTTGATCACCTCAACCAGATAGATATAAAAACCCCCTTTTGAAAGCGCAACGGCGCAGCCATAGAACGCCCCATACCAGACGAAGGTCTGCCAGGCCGCTTTCTCGCTAATCACATCGTTCCAGCTCAATACGCCGAACAGCAACAGGCAGGCGAGAAAGGCCAGTCCGACCGGAATAAAGGCGATACCGGTAAGGGAGCCGGTCATCCAGCCCAGCACGCCGAGCACAAAGAAAAGCAGCAGCAGCTTCTCTTCGCGTTTTACCGGGCCCAGCTCCTGCAACCCCTGGGTAGCAATCTCGTTAACGTTAACGATAGTTTTTAACTCTGGTGCATAGAGCTTGTAGAGGATCCAGGGCGCGGCCAGCAATACGATGCCTGCCGGAACGATGGCCGCTTTGAACCACACCATCCACCCCAGGCTGACGTGCATAATCTCATTTGCGAGGGAGACGGTAATGGAGTTAGTGGCCATCCCGGTCAGAAACAGACTTGAGGTGCCCATCGACACCACATACATCAGAATGGTGAGATACGCCCCGATCTTACGGCTGCCGCTCTCTGGTGTTGATCCCAGCGCTTCAGCGATATTGCGGAAAATAGGGTAGGTAATGCCGCCGGAACGCGACATGTTCGAGCCGGTTGCTGGCGCCAGTACGGTATCAGTGACCATCATCAGATAGCCCAGCGTCAGGGTATTTTTGCCGTAGCGCTGAAGCAGCAGGTAGGCAATGCGCTTACCTAATCCCGTAATGACAAACGCCTTACAGATAATAAAGGCGCTGATAATAAACCACACCATCGGGCTGCCAAACCCGGCAAACAGCGGGCCCGGCGCCATAAACAGTGACGCGATGCCGAGGATGATGAGCATAATTACCGCGTCGGTAAACGGGCGCAGCACCAGGCCGCACAGCATCGCCAGATAGATACCGACTAAATGCCAGGTTTCGGCAGTAATACTTTCCGGGTGGGGGATAATCCAGAACAGAACGGGGAAAGCGATAATGGGTAAGAGTTTAAGATAAAGCATGTTTACGTTACCTGTATTTGTCAGCCGCGCATCATCCATTTGACGCGCGGCATTTCATTATTGGCAGCAGTTAGCGGCAGACGTCGTCGATAAACTCAACGCCTTTTTCCTCTAATGATTTCCTTACCCATGCACGGTTGGCGGTGCCATTTTTCGCCGCCTCCACTTTACCGGCGTCAAATCTGGAGTAGTCACGGGCTTTGTCCAGCAGGGCGGCGGCATCGTTGAGAGGGATCGCAATCACCCCGTCCGCATCGCCTACAATCAAATCGCCCGGCGAGACCGCAACGCCACCCACGGCGACAGGCGTATTCACCTCTCCCGGCCCCTCTTTGAAGGGGCCAGCCGGATTTGCGCCAGTGGCGAAGATGGGGAAATCGAGTACCGAAAGGGCGTCGATATCGCGGATGGGGCCATCCAGCACGATACCGGCGATCTTCCTGGTGCAGTGGGCATAAGCGACCATGATTTCACCCATCAGCGCGCGGGAGCGGTCGCCTTCGTTAGAGACCACGATGACATCATTTTCCGTCGCCATATCCAGCGCGGCATGCAGCATCAGGTTGTCACCCGCGCGTGCTTTCACCGTAATGGCATAGCCCGCCATAATCGGCTTCTTCGGCGAAGAGATGCGCCTGATACCGTTGCCGAGTACCGCGATGCGGTTCATAACGTCGGCGATATTTGCCGCAGGCAGCTGCTCATATTCTTTTAACAGATCAACGTCAAACGCAGGGCGTTTCATAAAAACACGATTACCAATAGGCATGATTTATTCCTCAGAAACCCGGCACTGGCCAGGAGGGTTTTTTACCGGATAACACTTCGTCGATACCGATAGCAGAATGCAGCGAGGCGCGGTCGGTGGCTTCTTTGGTGGCGGCGCCGATGTGCGGCCCAATCACTACGTTGTTGAGGGCAAAGATGGGGTTTGCTGGATCGAATGGCTCTTTTTTCAGCACATCAAGGCCCGCGGCGGCGATAGCGCGGGTGGAAAGCGCGTGGTAAAGCGCTTTTTCATCGACCAGCTTGCCGCGTGCGGTATTGATAAAACAGGCGGTGGGCTTCATCAGCGAAAACTGCTTTTCACCTACAAAGTCGAAGGTTTCGGCGTTCGCAGGGCAGTGCAAAGAGACAAAATCGCTCTCTTTAAATATCCGATCCAGGTCGTTAGTTAACTCAACGCCTGCGGGTATCTGCTGCTGGGTTTTATAGGGGTCATAAGCGATGACCTTCATATTAAAGCCGTGCAGCGCTTTAATGGCGACGCGAGAACCGATATTGCCTACGCCGACCAGACCCAGGGTTTTGCCATCCAGCTCCACTTTTGGCGTGCGCAGTTTTGCCCAGTAGTAGTCCTCCAGCATTTTCTCTTCGACCAGCTTGAAATTGCGGGAGCAGTAGAGCATGTAAAAAATCGCCAGCTCGGCAACAGACATGCTGTTTGCTACGGGGGCATTTAACACGGTCACGCCATGACGTTTAGCAGCGTCTAAATCTACCGTGTCATATCCCGCACCGTGGCGGGCAACCACCTTTAATTTCTTCGCTGCGTCAAATACGCGCTCGGACATTTTAGAGAGGCGAACAATAATGCCATCACAGTCGGGGATATCACGGATAATATCATCCTCTTCCATACCGGAACCGGTAATTAACTCATAGCCACGACTCTCAAGATATTCCCGGCCTTCCTTCATTATTTCTTGCGGAAGCAGAATTTTATAGGTCATTCACTTTTCTCCATTGGTGTTTTGCCGGTTATATTTGCATGCGGCGTGCCAGCGGAATAAAAACCAAAAATAAAATTATTCAAACATTTGAATGTTAATGGATTTTATTTATCGGCGAAAATTATCTGAGTGATTAAACTCACAAGCGCGAGTCGTTATAAAAGCGAGTGGCTTTCTAAAAGAAATGCAGAATTTCATTTTGAAATAAGAGGTGAAAAGTGAATTATACCTGCATCACAAGATCAAATTCTCACTTATTAACAAAGAGTCGACACCAATGAAACAATAACAAAATAAAGTTAATTAATATATTTTTCCTGTATCTCAGCGTGCGCGCTATTTGCTTTGGCAGGAAAAGAGACGCTCGCTATAGCAACGTCTGGGATCTCCCCGGTCAGCACCGGCATTCAGCAACCTGCCGACGCAAAAATACGCCTGCCTGCGGGCAGGGCGTCTATTTCAGGAGAGGACAGGGTGGCTGAAGCAGAAGTTAAGAAGAGAGCAGATTAAGAGCAAGCAGCTGGCGCGTATCCAGCCTGAGGGAGGTGACTCAAAGCCGCCCATAAAACGTCATGCGCGCCGTCTCCGACAGGGCGATGCCAGGCTGGGTATTGTAAGCCAGCACGGCCAGCATGCGCGTAATATCGCCTTCGGTAGGGGTTACGCGATGCAGTGAATTGCGGCCGCGGAACAGCACCAAATCGCCAGCGTCAATATCGAGCGCCTCAGGGGGGCGGCGCTGATCCAGCACCTCGGCCACGCCGTCGAAGTTCATCTCGCCGGCATCGGCGTCGCGCAGATCCTTCACATACTGAAACACGCCGCCGGCGCGCGGCTTCTGCACCAGCAGGGTAATAGCGAAAGAGGAGTTATCAAAATGCCAGCCAAGCTCCTGGCCGTCGGGGGCGTAGTGCAGGTTGATAGAGGAGAGCGCGTCGGCATAGGGATAGAGCGCAGGCTCTGCCAGCACATCGCACAGGAACTGTTTAAACAGCGCGTTATTATAGAGCTGGCGCAGCGGCGAATCAGCGGCGATCAGATCGTCGGTGATGCAGCCTTTGGTGCTGATCACATCGCGATTGCGCGGATGATCGGCGCTATAGGCCGCGTCGCTTTTCATCAGATAGACGTTGTGCTTGCTAAGGGTGTGCCAGGCCCGATGGCGCTGCGCCTCACCTTCGGCCACGATCGCCTGCCGCGCGGCGGGCTGCAAAAACTGACGCAGCACCAGCGCGCCGTGTTGGTTAAGCTGGTCGCGGCAGCGGCGCCGCCAGCTGGCGTCGGCGAGCGGGTGCAGGTCGAAACGGATCAATGCAGACATCGCGGCGGTTCTCATCATGACGGGTGTGTGAAAACTGTAACCGGCTGATAAGGTAGTGCGTAGCGATAGTTTTTTAACGACCTGTTAAGGAAAGATTAATGCCTGCTCACTCCCCCCGCCTGCCGAAAATCAGCGTTATTCAGTCATTCAAGGTTGCCGCAGAGCTGGGCAGTCTGGCGAAAGCGGCTGCCCAGCTGGCGCTGACGCCTGCGGCGGTCAGCCAGCAAATCCGCCAGCTTGAAGCGCAGCTCGGCAGCGCGCTTTTCCTGCGCACGCAGAGCGGGGTAATGCTCACCGAAACCGGCAAAGAGTACCTGCGCTACGTAACCGAGGCGTTCGATATCCTGCATCTCGGGCAGCAGAACCTGCGGCACGCCGCCGCCATGCCGAAGCTGACGCTTTATGCGCTGCCGGCGCTGGCCTCAAAGTGGCTGCTGCCCAACCTTATGCAGTGGCGCGAACGCTGTCCCGCTATCGACCTGTCGCTGTACGGCACCCATGCGCAGGTCGATTTCCAGGCTACACCGGCAGATTTTGTTATCTGTTTCGGCGAGGATCGCTATCCGCAGCTGGATAAGCAGCGCCTGTTTGTCGATGAGGTGGTGCCCGTCGCCAGCCCGGCGCTGCTGGGGCGCTATGCCCAGGCGCAGGCGCTGGAACAGGCGCCGCTGATTCATCTCGACTGGGGCAATGAAGGGCGTTTTTTACCGGACTGGCGCAGCTGGCTGCAGGCCCGCGGCGTGGCGCAGAGAGCGACGCAGGCGTCCCTCAGCTTCAACCTCACCTCGCTGGCCATTGACGCCGCGGTCGCGGGCGCGGGGCTGCTGTTAGGCCAGAAACGGCTCATCGCCGCGGAGCTGGCGCGCGGCGATCTGGTGGTCATCGACAGGCTGAGCCTGCCCCTCAGCAAAGCCTATTATCTCGCCTGGCCGCAGCGCTCGCGCAGCCAGCCGGGCAGCGAAGCGCTTATCGACTGGCTCGTCCAGCTGGCGGGCTAACCTGACGGCTGGGTCAGGGCGCCACCTCAAACGCCATCTGGTTACGCGCCAGGATGTTATTCTCGCTATCGACGATCCTCGTCGAGACGCGCAGCGTTCCGCCGCGTGACGGCGTCACGGGCAGCGCCACGACTTTCTTACCGCTGTCGGCGGCGATATCTACCCGCTGCTTACCCTGCGCCAGCACGCTGTCGCCCTGAACGATGCGCCATTCCAGCTGGCTGTTGTGAAAGGCGGTCGGCCGATCGTTAATGGTCCACAGGTTGATTTGTCCCGGCTCGCCAGCCTTCCAGTCGAGCCGGCTCGGTTCAATCGACGGCAGCAGCGGCTGATAGGCGCGCTGCAGCGCATAGTAGCCCGCCTTGGGCTGGCGCAGATAATCAACAACGCCCCAGTTAACCGAAGGCCAGGTTTCAACGAACATAAACTGAAACAGCGCGGTGACCGGCTGATAGCGCTGACGCCGATAGCTTTCCGCAGCGATAGCGACCAGCCGCGCCTGATAGCGCTGAGTATTGGCGATAAAGCTCTGGATAGTGTCGCCGCGCGAAATCTTCGCGTTCTGGAAGGTCTGGATAGGCTGAAAGTTATGGTACTTCCAGCGCGTCCATTTAGGATCGCCCGGCTTTGTCGTGTCGGGCCAGAGCTCGCTGCGCGGAATAAAGGTGCGCAGCGTGGCGAGCCGCGGCAGCGCCTGGGCACCAAACTCGGTAATGGTGGCGGTTTTCGCCGGCTCCAGCAGATTCGCCAGGGTGCCGAAATACCAGCCTGCCCAGTAGTGCTCTTCAACGGCGGAGAAGGGATGCACAATACGGCTCTTGTCCTGCGCCAGGGTATCGGCCACGCGCTGCATCAGGTTGCGGTTAAGATCTTTATGCCAGTCTGGGAAGCGCTTGCCCATCCACGGCGAGTTAAACGGCGGCTCGTTTTGCCCGCCCCAGACCACCACGGCAGGCGAGTTGCCGAACTGCTCTACCATCTCCTGCGTCTGTCTGACCGCGTTGTCGGCGAAGGCGGGCGTATCGTTATAGCCCCACTGCAAGGGCACATCCTGCCAGATCATCAGGCCGCGCTCGTCCGCCGCCTGGTAGAGCGCGCGGCTGGCCACATGGCCGTGTACGCGAATCGCGTTGGCGTTCATCCGCTCCACCAGGTCGAAATCACGCGCGTAGCGCGCCTTGTTCATGGTACTGAGCCAGGGTGAACCAATATAGTTGGTGCCGCGAATAAACAGGCGCTGGCCGTTGATCAGCCAGCCCTGATTTTGCGGCTGTTCGACCACCTGACGAAGCCCGGTGCGGCTGCTGCGCCGATCGAGAATGCCCTGGTCGTCGCGCAGCTTCACCTCCACCTGATAGAGCGCGGGCTTACCGTAGCCCTTGGGCCACCAGAGCTGCGCCTTCGGCATCGGCAGCGTAACCGCAACCCGCTGGGTCGCGTCGCCGGTGGGCTGCAGCGTCACGGCCTGCTGTAGCCGGTAGCTGCCTCCGCTAAAGTTATCGGGCCGCGCGCTAAGATCCAGCGTCGCGGCCTTCGCCGCCGGAGCGCGATAGACAAATTCAACGCGCAGGCGCGGCTGCGTCAGGCCCTGCGACCAGTCGGGCCTGAGGATGACATTATCGATCGCCACGCTGCGGCTGAGGCGTAACCTGACCGGCGACCAGATGCCGCCAGAGTTGGCGTCCTGCCCCTGCGGTGACCAGGCACCCCCTGGCCGCGAGTCGTGCTGGTTCAGAATGCCCTTGACTAAGTTTTTACGCAGCGGCCAGTTCTTTTGCGGATCTTCGAACGGGCTGTCGACGCGCACCGCCAGCCGGTTATAGCGCGTCAGGCTGTCGCTGATATCCACCGCGAAACGCTGGAAATAGCCCTCATGGCTCGCCAGTTTCTTGCCGTTAAGCCAGACGTCAGCAAAATAGTCGACGCCGTCGAACTCCAGCGTCGCCAGCCGATCGGCGGCGGGCTTGCGCAAAGAGAATTCGGTACGGTACCAGAGCGCGCCCTGATGGTCCCAGCCAGCGCTGTACCAGTTCGCCGGCACGCGCAGCGTGCGCCACGTCCGATCGCTGCCGCGCCAGCCGGCAAAACCGGCGTCGTTGGCGTCATGGGCGCGCCATGTTCCCGCCAGCGACCAGCTTTGCGGCGGCGGCAGCGGTGCGGCAAACAGCGGCGCGCAAATAAACAGGCTGAGGGACAGGGCGTAACGCATCATAGCTTCTCCTGCAGCTGGCGAAGATGGCTGAAAAGCGTCTCCGACTGCTGCTCCAGTTGTGTCATCAATGTGGCGCTGTCCAGCTGCGCCTCATCGCGGGCCAACTCCTCCAGCGCCTGTAGGTAGCGCGTGAAGGCGTCGAAGCCAAAGGTCGAGGCCTCGCCGCGCAGCTTGTGCGCCAGGCGGCGTATGCGCGTCATATCCTGCTCATGGAGAGCGCTTTTCAGCTGGGCGAGCATCTCCGGCAGCCCTTCGGCGAACAGCGCCAGCAGTTCACTCAGCAGGGCGTCGTCCAGCCCGAGTCGTGTCGCCAGCGTCTTCCGATCGGGCGGCGGCGAGGGGGCTGCGGGCTGCGCAGGCGACGGCAGGGTGATGACGCGCAGGATCTCGTCGTTCAGCGACTCCAGGCTCACCGGCTTCGACAGATAGCCGTCGAACCCGTGCTGCAGGCAGAACTCTTTATCGCCCTTCATGGCGTGCGCCGTCATCGCGATGATGCGCTGGTGCCCTCGTCCAGAACGGCTCGCTTCGCGCTCGCGGATCAGGCGCGTCGCCTGTTCCCCATCCAGTTCGGGCATCTGCAGATCCATCAGGATCAGATCCCAGTTCTCCTTATCCAGCTGCTCCAGCGCTTCGAGACCGTTGCCGACGATGGCGAACTGATGGCCGAGCCGGGTAAGAAAATGCGCCGCCAGCTTCTGGTTCACCAGGTTATCTTCCGCCAGCAGAATGCGCAGCGGCCGCTCCGTGCTGGCGGCAAGATCGCGCAGAGGCGGCGTGGGCGCGACCTCGCTGGCCGGCTTTAGCGCCAGCGCCTGTCTGATAACGTCATAAAGCTCGCGCTGGTCGACCGGTTTGCCGAGAAAGTAGTTCACGCCGATGCGGGCGAGCTGATCGGCGTCCATCACGCGGCTCATCGAGCTGAGCATTACGATCTGGCTGGCGGCCAGCGCGGGCGCGGCTTTGATCTCCTGCGCCAGCGTCATGCCGTCTTTGTCCGGCATCTGCGCGTCCAGCAGGATAAGCGGAAAATCGGGCATCACCTTTAACATCGCCAGCGCCTCGTCGGCGCTGGCCGCCAGACTCGGCAGCAGGCCCATATTGCGCAGCATATCGCTCATGATATGGCGGTTGGTGGCGTTGTCGTCCACCACCAGCACCGGCACGCTGGCGAAACGCGGCGAGGTCTTCAGGGTGTCGCTGACCGGCTGGTGCGGCGCGGGCAGGGTAAAGCTGAACACGCTGCCGCTACCCGGTTCGCTCTGCACGGTCAGCTCGCCGCCCAGAATTTCCACCAGCCGCGCCGAGATGGTCAGCCCCAGCCCGGTGCCGCCATATTTGCGCGTCGTCGAGGTGTCCGCCTGACTGAAGGATTCAAAAATCAGCTGCTGCTTGTCGGCAGGGATGCCGATGCCGGTGTCGCGCACCTGGAAGCGCAGCCGACGGCTCTGGGCATCGCGCTGCACCGAAAGCTCGACCTCGCCGGAAGGGGTAAACTTCAGCGCATTGCTGGCCAGGTTGGTCAGCACCTGACGCAGCCGCACGCTGTCTGCGGTCAGCATATCGGGCACGTCTGGCGCGACGTTGACCAGCAGTTCCACATTCTTTTCCGATGCGGCGGGCATCAGCGGCCGCATCAGCGCATGCAGAAAGCGGCGCAGCGGGAACTCTTCTTCATCCAGCTCGATTTTGCCCGCTTCAATCTTCGAGTAGTCGAGAATATCGTTGATCACGCGCAGCAGCGTATGCGCCGAGTGGTAGACCAGCGTCATATACTCGCGCTGCTCGGCGGTGAGCTGGGTATCCAGGCAGAGCTGCGTCATGCCGAGAATGCCGTTCATCGGCGTGCGGATTTCGTGACTCATATTGGCGAGAAAGATACTTTTCGCCTCGTTTGCAGCCCGCGCGGCGGCCAGCGCCTGCAGCGACAGCTGCTCCGCCTCTTTGCGTTTGGTGATGTCCTGCAGCGTGCCGATGACGCGCGCGGTCTCGCCCGTGACGGTAAGACTCGCCACCTGCCCGGAGAGCAGCATCCAGCGGTAGTTTCCGTTACGGTGTAACAGGCGGATCTCGCTCTCAAAAACCGGCAGCTGCTGGTTGCTGGCGCTGGAGAAGAGCTGCTGCAGCGGCTCGCGATCGTCGGGATGCAGCAGCGTATCGAGAAAGCTGGCGCTGTAGTGCCAGGTTTCGCGCGGATAGCCCAGCATATTGAGCAGCGCGTCGTTGACCTGCAGCAGATCTTTCTGCTGCTGCCAGTCCCAGATGCCGATCTGGGTTGACTCCGCCGCCAGGACGAAATCGGCGTGCAGCTGGTTGCGCGACTCGCTGATCGGTTCGAAGCCGGTGATATCGATATGCAGGCTAACGATACCGCCTTCCGGGGTGCGGTTGTGCTGCACAAACACCTGGCGGTTGCCGATGCGGCGCATTTCGCTGTGGTTATCCAGGCGGCAGCGGCTGACCAGATTATCGATCATCGCCTGACGGCTCTGCTGATTTTCCGTCATATAGGCGGAGGCGATAAACTCTTCCACCAGCTGCGTCAGCGTAATGCCCAGGCGAATACGCGCCTCTATGCCGGGATAGAAGCGCACCACCTGCTTATTAAAGGCGATCAGGCGCTCCTGGTCGTCATACATCAGCACCGCCGCGCGCAGCGAGTCGAGCGCTTTAGGAAGCTGGCTTTCAGGCATGACGCCTCCTTAATTCAGGCTGCCGCTTTGGGCGGCGTGGTTAAGCGGAAAACAGCGTTGCGGCGCGGTAAAGGGATCGGCCAGCTGCCGGCGGAAGTAGCTCTGCTCGCTCAGTTCGCTGTCGCGCAGCAGCGCGCCCATATTGGCTTTAAACAGCAGCGCCTCCAGCACCAGGGCGTTGGTGGTGAGCGTAATAGCGCGGTTGTAGTCGCCGGTCGCCTCGACGCGCCCTTCAAACCAGCCGCGCTGCGGATCGTTCTGGCGCTGGGTCATCGCCATCAGCGCATCGGTAAAGGGGGTTTGCCACAGCGCCCAGAGTCCGAACACCGCGCGCGTAGAGACCTGCGCCAGACGCGGCACCCATTTGCCGTCGTCGGCCAGCGTGTTCCAGGCGTAGCCGTTAGCAAAAATAGTGTCGTTGACGTGCCAGGGGGGCGCGGAGATATTGAAATCGCTTCGGGCGGTGAGGATATTTTTCTGCTGCCAGCGCATCTCCTGCACGCGATAAACGTTGCTGGCGCGCTGGCGCTGAAGCGTCACGATATCGCGATCGGCGCCAGGCAGCGTCCAGGCGTACTCCATGCCGCTCAGCACGTAGGGCGTGGTGGTAATCGCCGCGGGCGTCCAGGTGGTGCGCGGGTCGCGCGCGTCGATATCCAGCGCCAGTCCATCGATAATCACATGCTGCGCTGGCGGACGCAGCGACTGATCGTTGGCGAAGCCCCAGAGCCCGAATCCCGCCGCGCTGTATTCGCTGTCGCCAAGGCGGCCTTCAGCCTGCGGCGTCAGTTTCCCATCGCGCATCTGTCCGGCGTAGAGCTGACCTTTGTTATCCACCACGCGGCAGAAGTCCCAGCGCAGAACCACGCGCTCCAGGTATTCGCTGTACTCGGGATGAAACGCCGCCACGATGCGCAGCGCCAGCATCAGCCGCGCCATATCCTTCGCCGACCAGCCGATCACCTGCGGCGTATTGGCGTAGCCCACCATCGCCACGCTGGTGGCGCTGTAGAGCAGGTTGGGCACGTTTGCCGAGGTAAGCGGCAGGCGGTTCAGGGTGCCGAGGATCAGCGTCAGGCGGCGATCGAACGCCGCGTCGTCGATCAGCTCGAGCTGACGCGCCGCCGTAAGGGCGATCAGGGTATCGCCCATCTGCCACAGGCTGACCACCGGCCGCTTATCGCTGCCGTTGACCAGCCCCGTTTTGGGCTGGGCGTTATTTTCAAAGTAGCGCCAGGCGATGATCGCCCAGCGCCGCTCCTGATCGCTGAGCGCACCCAGCCGCGCGGTGGTGTGCCAGCCGCCGTTTACCAGCCAGCGCCAGCCCGCCGCCTGGTTCCAGGCAAGCAGGCCGATAACCAGCGCTATCGCCAGCAGCAGCGTAACAAGCAGGCGAATTACTGTTTTAGGCATGTCGTCGCCACCGGCGGTAACTTAACGGGCGCCTGACTGTCGCAGCGCGCGCATTTACAGGCCTGACACGACGGCGCGCTGCGCACGGCGGTGCCGCTCTGCTCGCACCAGTTTTTGATCCCTGGGGTGACGTTCAGGAATGGACGGTTGCGCGGCGTATTGTTCGGTTCAAAGATATCAACCAGCCGTTTCTCCCACATAGAGGGCGCATAGCTGGCCTTGCGCGGATCGTTGCTGTTGAAGCGCAGCAATTTGCCCTCTTTTTTAAACAGCAGCGCTTCCATCATGATGCCGTTGTTGTTGGCGGTGAACTCCTTGATTGGCCCGTCGCCGTTTTCATACAGCCCTTCGTAATAGCCTTTGTTTTTTTCGCTGGCATTTTCGATGCTGTCGAACAGACGGTCGGTGTAGGGCGAGTTCCACAGCACCCACATGCCGAGCGCCGCCTTCAGCGAGACCGCCGCGACGTTGGGCACATACTGGCCTTTATCAGTAATGGTGTTCCAGTTGTAGCCGTCGCTAAACACTGTGTCATAAACGAAGTAGGGGGATTTATCGAGCTGATGCTCCGAGCGCGCCGTCAGGGTCCCGGTGATCATGTAGCGGTTTTCCTGCGCCTGATAGACGCGATCGGCGAAGTTTTTCATCCACGGATGGCTGAAGTCGGGCGCATCGTTATCCCGATCGTCGGCGTTGTCCCAGCCCATCTCCAGGCCGTGCAGCAGATAAGATTCGGTCACCACGTAGTTGTGCTGGTTGGTCAGGCGCGGATCGCGCGAATCGTAGGGCACCAACACGCAGTAGATGTCCGCCAGCGCGTAAGGCTCGGGTCGGCTCGCCTGGCAGGTGGTAAAGCCCCATAGCTGATAGCCCGCGGCGGCATACTCTTCATAGCCGAGTCGGCCTTCCTGCACGTACTGCGGCTGTTTTTTACCGTCGAGATAGGCGCCATAGAGCGTGCCGCAGTCATCGACGACGTGGGTGAAATCCCAGCCCAGCACCACATTGTCGATGCTGTTGCCGTGCTCGGGGTAACGCTCTTTGATGATTTTCAGCCAGAGCAGCATGCGGCCGATATCAATGGCGGAGAAGCCGATCTCGCCCGGTTTGTTCAGGTAGTCCACCTTCTGGCCGGTAATGGTGTTGTAGGCTTTGTTGGGCACCTGGTTCTGGAACAGCACCAGCTTGTTCAGGGTCGCCATAAACTGCAGCAGACGCCGGTCGAACTCTGCTTTATCGATAATGCCCAGCTCGCGCGCTGCCGTCAGCGCCGCCAGATAAGAGGCGCTGTCCCACATGGTGGTAGAGGGATATTTGTTAACTGCGTTTACCAGTCCGGTAGTGGGCTGCGTATTGGCGACAAAGTAGGCCCAGGCATTTCTCGCCACCGCCATTTCGCGCTCGTTCAGCTCGCCGTGACGCACCTTATAATCGGAAGCAGGCAGCGTGACCGCCGCCTGAGTCGCGGGGGCAAGAAAAACCAGCGCAGCCAGCAGGGCAGCAAGGCCAGACCGGCAAAGCCATAAAGATCTCATTTCGTTGTTACTCCTTGTTGCTGCGGCTGCTTAGCGGGTAAAGGGGCGGCGAGACAGCCCAGGCAAAGAAGCTGGCCGTGGGCAATATAGGAGAGGCTCTCTAGCACCATTGCGTTGGTATCCCCATCAATAGCGGCATTGACCGAGCCGTCGGCGTTAAAGCCAGCCTTCCAGCCCTTGCCTGGCTCCAGCATCGGCCGCATCTCTGCGCGCAGCGTCTCGCTCCAGCGGTTGCGGAACAGCGCATACCAGGCGAAGGCGGAGCGGGTAGAGATCAGGGCGCGGCTGGTCAGCGCTTCGCTGGCGTCATTGCTGACCTCCGGTGCCGGTAGCGGCTGGCTGCCCGGCAGCGCGCTGGTAAAGTCGGGCGCCTGTTCGGCATAGTCGCTGTTGATATCGCCAGCGTCGGCCGGCATGCCGGTGCGATTCTGAACGATCTGCATAATGCGCCAGGTGATTTCACCGCTGCGTGCGTCAAAACCCTGTTCCAGCCCGGTGAGCAGATAGGGCATGCTGATCAGGGAAGGCTGCTTGCCCCAGGGCGTGCGCAGCCCTTCATCGGGCACTGCGTGGCCGTCGATCTCCACCAGCTTCAGGCCGTCCGGCGGCTGGCTCACCGCCAGGCCGGCGGAGGCGTTGATCAGGCGCAGCACGCTGCCCGCATAAAGGCGATAGCCGTAGCTGCCGCGCGGATCGTCGGTGCGGATCACCCAGCGGTTAACCGGCAGGCTTGCGCCCTGCGGCCCGCTGCTCTGCAGCAGCTCCGCGAGCTGCCAGCGCGAGAGCAGCTGGTTGACCGCCGCCGCATGCTGCGGATAGCGCCACAGCAGGATCTGCAGCGGCATCAGCAGTCGCCCCATATCGATGGCGGAGCCGGCATTTTCCGCGGCCGACGGCAGCGCCTCCAGCGTCTCGGCGTGATAAAAGGCGGCGGGCAATCCGTCTGGCTTCAGCGGCAGCGCGCCCAGCGCCTCCAGCGCCGAATCGATGCGATCGTCAAACTCCGCCTCGGGAATGATGGCAAGCTGCTGCGCTGCGATAGCCGCAAGCAGATAGCTGCCGGTGCTCCACAGGCTGAGCCAGGGCTTGTCCGCCTCGGCGTTGACCAGCCCGTTCGTCTGGGTGTTATTCACGAAATATTGCCAGGCGACGCGCGCCCAGACCGCCTCGTCGAAGGTCAGCTCGCGCGCTTCAGGCAGTGGGGGAAAAGATTCGCTGAGTACAATGCCGTCCGTGGTTTCGACGCGCGTCGGCATCTGCCGTTCAACCCACAGTACGATGGCGAAGCCGATCAAAAAGCCAATCAGAATCGTGAGATAGCTGCGCGCGCTGTAAATGCCCGATTTCAGGCTCATTCTGCTTCCGCCTCCTGCGTGGCTGGCGGCGTCCACATCGCCGCCATAATCATCGGCATCATGGCGGCGATATTGACCGCGCCCCAGAAGATGTTAATCACATAGCCCGACGGGTCGTCGACGTTGCCGCGCGCCACCTGAATGCCGCCCCAGATCAGGCCGAGCAGCGTCAGCGCCACAATCGCCAGCTGCGGCTTCACCAGATAGAGAAAACGCCCCGACTGACGCTCTTTCGGCGTCACGTGAAACTTGACCTTCTCGCCGCGCAGCACCGTGCTCAGGGCGCGCAGGTTAACGGAGAAAAAGGCGAGATAGGAGGAGCGTCCATCCCAGGCGGAGATGCCCCAGGTGCCGAACATAAACGCCAGCTCCGACACGATAAAAAAGGGCAGGAAGTGCAGGTAAAAGGGCGTTGAGTAGGCTGATACCGGTGGGATGCCGGTAAAGAGATAGATCAGCGGCGAGATCAGGAACACGGTGTTCCAGATACAGGCGAGATAGGACCAGAAGGTGGTGCCGTACATCAGCGTCTGGCCGAGGCTGAGCTTAAAGCGGCGGCGACTGAAGACCTTATCGTGGAACAGAATATCGAGCGAGCCCGCCGCATATTTAAAGCGCTGGATCATCCAGGTAAGCAGATCCTGCGGCGACAGCATTTTTGACTCGATGCCGGGATGCATCACCGAACGCCAGCGGCGGCCGCTGTCGCCGTGCAGCACGATAGAGGTGTAGATATCTTCCGAAACGTGAAATTTGTAGGGCGTCAGCTCGATATCGGCAATGACGTGCGGGCGCATCGCCTGGCTGAGCGTGGCGCGCATCTCTTCATCGCGAATGTCGCGGGTATGCCGTGAAATCTCCTCTTCGACGCTAAATACGTAGCTGCGCAGCGCAGCCTGCATTACCGCTTCGCGACGGTGAACCGACGCCGCGCCGCAGCAGAACGCGGCGTTGGCCCAGTTGCGGCGACGCAGGATCACATCGTAGAACATGCGCGGATCGTTGAAAAAGGGGTCGCTGCCCACCGTCAGCCGGCCAAACAGCCCCTCGGCGGCGCGGCCGAAGAGATAGCCCGGCAGCCCGGCGCGACGACGCAGCCAGTCGGCAAAGCGCTCGCCCTCCGGCAGATCGTAAAACCACTGCGGCGTCTGCACCCAGGCGACGTCGGGATCGCGAAAATAACCCAGGGTATTGGCCAGCAGCGTAGGGAAGACGCGCGTATCCGCATCGCAAATCACCAGAAAGTCGCCGTCGGTCTGCTCCATGCCGTTGCGGATATTGCCCGCCTTGAAGCCGATATTGTTTTCACGGGTGATGTAGTTCACCCCTTCCTGTTCGCACACCGCGCGCATTTCGGGCCGCCGACCGTCATCCAGCACATGGATGGCGAGATCGAGCGGCGTGGGATAGGTCAGCTTGAGTGCGTCACGAATCGAGAGGCGTACCAGCTCGGGATCCTCGGAGTAGGTGGCGATAAAGAGATCGACCTTCGGCGGCCGCGGCTCGGTGCGATCCTGCTCCAGCAGGCACTGATTGATGTCGTCAGGCGGTGCCGGACAGGCGGGGTCCTTGACCTGCCAGATATTGATGGTGAACAGCAGCGTGCCAACCCAGGCGAGGGTTTCCGCCAGCGCCAGCGGAACGGCGTACCAGAGGGCGTCCATATTCAGCGACTCCATCCAGCGCCAGCGGATGTAGTTCGCTCCCAGAATCAGCCCGGCGACGGCCAGCACCTGCCAGAGCCGCATCACCCACAGCGGCGTTTGAAGCGGGGCGGGCGGACGGCGATGTTCAAAGCGTGAAAAGTAATAATCCATGGCGTCTCGTTTTGATGGCGGAAGCGTCTGTTGGTTATCTTTTCACCTGGCGGCAACAGTTAATTCATTAACCTGTTAAATATTCATGATTAAGTTATTTTTATGTTTATGGCGGAGCGGTAATGAGCAAAGATTAACCTATCTGTTGCCCGTCGCTCTCTGTCAATTTATATAGTATTGAATTACAGGTATTTACAAGGTAGATAAGAATTTTTTCATTTCAACGTGACTTAAACAGCAACAGCGCTAAACTTCTCCTTACAGAATAACGATCTGTTTCATTTAACTAAAAAATTTCCTTCCATCACTTACGGTAACCATTTATGGCGGATGTGGCGGTTGAGCCTAAGACGATAAGCGTTGACTGGCGCGCGTGGCGCTATGCGGTGCCCGGCAAGCGCGACCTGCGTGTTGATATGCTGCGCGGCATTGCGCTGGTGATGATGGTGGTGGCCCATACTGAGCTGCTGTCGCTGGTGAATATATTCACCTGGGAGCGCTTTGGTCTGACTACCGGCGCCGAGGGCTTCGTTATTCTGTCCGGCTTTATGCTGGGCATGCTTAACCGCCAGCGCCTGCAAAAAGAAGTTCTACTCACGGTAAGCTGGACCCTGTGGCGACGGGCCGGAAAAATCTATCTGGTCAATCTGGCAATCATCGGCATCATGCTGCTGCTGTCGCATATTCCTTACGTTAATACCTTTGAGGTCACCCATTTCGTCGATCGCTATTCCGGCACCGTCTGGTCGCTGTTTCCCACCACGCCGCAGATCAAAGAGACCTGGTTTAACATCATTCTCTATCTGCAGATCGGGCCGCACCAGACGCAAATCCTCGGCCTCTATATCTGCCTGCTGCTGCTCAGCCCGCTGTTTCTGGCGCTGCTAAAGGGACGCCGCGTGGGGTGGCTGCTGCTGGCGTCGCTGGCGGGTTACGTCAGCTATCACCTCTGGCCGACGCGCCTGACGGTGGCGGAGTTCGAGTTCGCCTTTCCGCTGCTCGCCTGGCAGCTTATCTATGTTTTAGGCATGTGCTGCGGCTGGTATAAAGATGAGCTGATGTCGCTGGCCCGCACGCCGGGCGGCTATATCGTGATGGGCATTATGGTGATCTATGCGCTCGGCATGATGTTTGTCGCGCAGAACCACACCAACCCCTTTATGCCCTCGTTCCTGCTGCTGCATGTGATCCCCCCCGCTGATTTCAACTGGTTTTACTATCACCTCGCCAGCAAAAACGCCCTGGGTCCCTGCCGCGTACTGAACGATTTCAGCCTGATGCTGCTGGTTTACCTGGTGCTGACCTTCTGCTGGCGGCCCCTTGAGCGCGCCTTCGGCTGGTTTCTTATTCCGCTCGGGCAGCACTCGCTCTACACCTTTATCCTGCACGTTTTCGTGGTGATGGCGGTCAGCCAGTTTGTGGAATTTGACCTCTGGCACCAGGCGTGGATACGCAACACGCTGATTCATCTCGCCGCGCTTGGGCTGCTGTGGGGAATGGCGAAAAAAGAGATTGGCGGGCGTTTCATCCCTAATTAAGCGAGGAGTGCTGCATGGTTTACCCTGGGCTTTCGGCCAGAGGAGCAGGATGGCTGACTATTGCGTTCGCCGCGGGCGCGGCGGCGCCCGCTTTCGCCGCCGTAACCGACAACGAAACGGTTTCAGCGCAGGAAGAGCCGATTCAGGCGGGGGTCTTCACCAGCCGCTGGGGCCGGCTTTTTTCCGGCAACAAGGATAAATTTTCCAGCGCGCTCAGCTTCTCAAGCGGGCTTAAAGAGCAGTGGATCACCATTCCTAACGGCGAGGATTCGGCACAGCAAAAAAAGAAAGTTAATCAGCTTGTGAACCTCAGCCTGCAATATTCGCCCTACAGCTTCTGGTTTGCTAACGTCACGCTGCGCGCGCCCATTACCGATTTTGATAAATACACCACCGATTTTCGCTACAGCTTCGGCTATGACGACTGGCATCCCAATACGTTTAGCCTGGTCTACAGCAACTATGGCGATAACCATCTGTTTCCCTCGGGCAAGTCGCGTCGCACCTACTTTGAGCAGGGCGCCTTTACCTTCGCCTATAAATTTTCGCTGCCGAAGGGGCTGGAGAAGCATCTGCTGATCAACAAAGGGGACGCGCTCACCTGTCAGGTGGGCATCAGCTGGGTGCCGCGCTACTACTCGCTGGCGGATAACGATCTGCGCTCGAATAAAGAGGTCGCGCTGGGCGGCTGCGGCTACACCTTTAAGCAGCACTTTTTTATTCGTGCCACCGCCTTCTGGTTTCCGCGCTCTGAACAGCAGCAGCCGTGGAACGGCGACTACAGCTACAGCTTCGGCTACGCCGGCTATACCCCCGGCTCTTTTTCGCTTCAGTACAGCAACTACAGCGGCACGCGCTTTCCCGGCCGAAGCGGCGCCAACGCGAAGTTTCGTGAGGGCACTATCTCGCTTATCTGGTTTCTTCCTTTCTGAGGTTTTTTATGGACGCGCTACCGCCTCAATCCGTGCTGATCGTTGACGACGCGCAGCTTTACCGACGGCTGCTGGCAGGGCTGCTGCGGCAGTGGGGCTATCAGGTTTTCGAAGCGGAGAACGGTAAGCAGGCGCTGGCGCTGCTGGCGCAGGAGACGGTCAGCCTGGTGATTAGCGACTGGGAGATGCCGGTGATGGATGGCCTGACGCTGTGCCGTGAGATCCGCCATCAGCTGCAGGATCGCTATATCTACATTATCCTGCTCACCGCCCGCGACAGCGTGGAAGATTTACGCGTCGGCTTCGACGCCGGCGCGGATGACTTTTTACGCAAGCCGGTCAATCAGGTGGAACTGCAGGCGCGCCTGCACGCGGGCGAGCGCATCCTGCGGCTGGAGGGGACGCTGGCCAGCAAAAATCGCCGTCTCAGCGAGGCGCTGACGCAGATCGAGCAGGATCTGCAGGCGGCGGCCCGGCTGCAGCGCAGTATTCTGCCGCCGCATCATCTGCGCCAGGGCGACTATTTCGCCGACTGGCTGTTTATGCCGTCCGCCTGGGTTTCCGGCGATCTGTTTCATCTCTTTCCTCTTGATGACAAAACCGCAGGCTTTTATTGCGTCGATGTCGCCGGACACGGCGTGACGGCGGCGATGATGTCGGTGGCGGTGGCGCGCCAGTTTCTGCACGGCCGCACGGTCGATCCCTTTTTGTTTGACGGCGAAGCCGTTACGCCGCCGTCGCAGGTGGTGCGCATTTTAAACGAGCGCTTCTGCGCGCAGCACCCCGAGGTCACCAGCTATTTCACCCTGGTTTACGGCGTTATCGATCGCCTCAGCGGCGAAGGGCGGCTCTGCCAGGCGGGCCATCCCACGCCGTTTATCGTCAGCAACAGCGGCGCGGTGCGCGAAATCGGCGAGGGCGGGCCGCCGGTTGGGCTGCTTGAGCAGCTCGACTGGGATGAGTACGCCTTTCACCTCGCGCCGGGCGAGCGGCTCTGCCTCTACAGCGACGGCATCAGCGAGTGTGAAAACGCCGGGCAGCAGATGTTTGGCACCGCGCGGCTGGAAGCCTTGCTGGCCTCGCTGCATGGCCATTCTCTTGAGGCGCTGCTGGCGGCGGTAGAGCAGTCGCTTAATCAGTGGCGCGGCATAGCAACGGACGAAGCCGCGTCAGCGGCGGATGATATTTCCCTGCTGGTCATTGAACGGCAGCAGGGCTTAACGGGAGAAGCGAAATGAAATTTGAAACTGAAAAGATCGACCAGGCCTTTATCTTTACGCCGGTGGTGCGCCGTCTGGACGCGTCGGTCGCGCTGCGTTTTAAAGAGGCGATAGCGGAGGTGATCAAGCAGGGGGAGAGCGCGCTGATCCTCGACTTTTCGCGCGTCGATTTTATCGACAGTAGCTGTCTGGGCGCGCTGATTTCCGTGCTGAAGTCGCTGAGCGGCAAAGGGCAGCTGGTGCTCTGCGCGCTTAATGCCAATATCAAAGCGATGTTTGCCCTGACCCGTATGGACCGGGTGTTTACCCTTTGCGCCGATCGCAGCGAGGCGCTCGCCGTGATTAACGAAGGAGGCTGACCTATGTCCGAACAGGCTCAGGAAAAAGAGCTTCGGCTCTGCGCGACGATTAACAGCCTGACAACCCTTGGCGTTGCGCTGCGTCAGTTCCTGGCGGCGCTGCCGGTGAATGAGGCCTGGATCTATCCGCTCGATCTGGCGTTATGCGAGGCGGCCAGCAATATCATTCGCCACGGCTATCATGACGACGCCTCAGCGCGCTACCGGGTCTGCTTTAGCCACGACGGCCGCGCGGTTACGGTAACGCTCTACGACAGCGGCGTGCCGGTGCCGGAGGATAAGCGCCAGCCGCCGGTGATCGATCCCGACGCGCCGCTGACGCTGGAGAGCCTGAGCGAGGGCGGACGCGGCATGCAGCTTATTTTTTCAGGCGTCGACCGGGTCAGCTACCATCAGGGAGAAACGGAAAACCAGCTGACCCTGGTGAAAACGCTGCCTTAGCGGTTCTGCGCCGCAACCGCTGATATATCCGTTCCGCTCCCGGCGCGGGCAAGGTTATTTCAGTGGGAATTAGCCTGTGGGCCGCTCTGTATCATTGGGATGTGGGCGTCCTGCTGAAGCGTGAACGGATAAAGAAAAAGATCTACGGAACACGGGAAGAAGTCCGCAGCGATATTTTTGATTACATCGAAATGTTTTATAACAGTAAGCGCTGGCGTGGTTCGAGCGATCAGATACCACCGACGGGATATGAACATCACTATTATCAACGGCTCAGAAGTGTCTGGATTATCTGTAGCAATTCAGGCGAGTCTTTGACAGGGGCTTAATGTGAATTCGCCTGGAAATGTTGGTATACTGATTGAACGATCTCTTTCAGCCCAGATTCTGCTTTTCAGGAGGTGTTATGAGCAACAACAATAAAACTCAGACGAACTACGCTAAGCCATCTCGTGCTGATATCGTTCGCTCAGTAGCAACATCTACGGCTGTTGAAACAGGGCAGTCCTCCGCGAAGATCGAAGCTTCACTTGAAGCCGCACGTAAAAAATTTGCTCATTTACGTCTTGCGGTTTAACCCCTTCTTAATGCCTTACTGACCCAGTGTTTCATCGGCTCGTAGTCCATTGATACACCAGCATGGATAGCCGAAATATACTGGGGTTTGTTTTGCTCCCAGCTTTGATAATCCAGCGGTTTGTATCCTCCCTGAACGGCCATCACGTCGGCCAGCAGTCTCGACAGGCGCCCGTTTCCCTCTCTGAAGGGATGAATAAGTATCAGCTCAACATGGGTGATGGCGATAGCGGTGATAAGTTGTCCTTCGTCCATGCCGTTACACGGCGTGTATTGAGCCAGATATTTGGTGTCGAATTGATGCAGCAGTTTTGGCAACTGCGCTGAGGGGGCAAACATAAAGTCGCCCTTACTGAGATTGACCGTTCTTTCTTGTCCTGCCCACTCGTAGATGTTACCTAACCAGCGGCGATGCCAGCTTTTTAGCAGGACTACACTGAGTTGTCCTTCCGGGAACTTCCCGCGTCGTTATCTTGCCCAAAAAAGAGCCTGGCCCTGACAGGTGAGATATCATCAGCGCTTATCTGCCGCGATATAGTCGCTGCAGGATCAGTTTGATCCTCGCTCTTCTGTGCGGCGATCGTCTGGAAATATCCCGAAGGGATAATCTCTGTGGTCACTCATAAAACAGATCCTTGTTGTGCCTGATAGTAAAAATAACAAAGGAGGCAAATGCCTCCCTTGGCCAACAGGGAAAAAAGTTTTGGCGGTTTCGCTACGCAGGGCAGCTCACTTTTCCGTCCGAAACAGCTTCTGAACGAAATCGATATAGGCCGGACGCCACACATCCATTTCATGCCCCAGTTTGGGGTAGCTGTGCCAGTCGTTGCGGATGCCGCGCTGATCCAGCTGCGCCTTCAGCCCGGTCATATCGCGCCCGGTGATAATATCCTCTTCGCCGCTCACCAGCGTCAGCAGCTTCAGCTGGCGGTTGATAGCTGCGGGCTTCTTCAGCTGCGCCGCCACGCGAAAGTCAGGCACGGTTTCGGTGGTCACGCCGCTGAAAATTCCCAGCCAGGCGAATTTATCCAGATGACGCATGCCGCTGACCAGCGCCTGATAGCCCCCCTGAGAGAGACCGGCCAGCGCCTGGCCGCTGGCCTCTTTGCGCACCGGATAGCGCGCGGCTACCAGCGGCATAATCTCCTCCATCAGCTCTTTGTCCGCCGCCTGCGCGTTGCGCGGATAGAAAACCTCACGGCGCGTGGCGGGGGCAAAGCTTTCCGGTATCGCGCCCTCGGCGTCGGTTTCGGTGTCCGGCATCACCACCAGCATCGGCTCGATTTTTCCCTCGGCGAGCAGGTTGTCCATAATCTGCGGCACCCGGCCCTGCGTTAGCACCGACATACCGGTATCGCCAAAGCCGTGGTAGTAGTAGAGCACCGGCAGCGGCGGCGAATCGGCGCGCGTGCCGGGCGGCACCCAGACGGCGATGCGCCGTTCACGCTTCAGCGACGGCGAATGCCAGGTCAGGGTATGGATCTCCCCGTGCGGCACCTCGCGCTCGTCCAGCAGGCTGCCGGGCACCAGGATCAGGCTGGTATTGACCTGCCGCTGCGGTTTCGCCAGCGCGTTGCCCGTGTCGACGCTGCGGAAGCCGTCCACGTTGAAAAAGTATTCATATAAGCTGGGCTGCAGAGGTTCGCTGGTGAAAGACCAGATACCCTGGTCGTCTTTGGTCATCGGATGGGAAACGTAACGATCGGGCGTAGCGCCGGTGACCACCTCAACCGCTTTGGCGGCGGGCGCCCATAACTGCCACGTTATCGTGTTGTTAGCGTTGACGTGGCTGATATAGCGTTCCGGCGGAAGGGTGTCGGGCGGGCGCTGGGGAAGGGGAATCGCCAGCGTCAGCTGGCTCCATACCGTCAGGCCGAGGCAGAGAAAAAGGCAGCGAAAATTCATCAGATATCCTTAACAGAATGCGGGTCCGTTAAGTGTGGCATAAGCTGGAAAAATTGAGCTGCCGCGCGTGAATTTTGCTGCCTGATTAGCGCAGCCTTAGCTAAGATCGCGGCCGTTGCTGGCGATCACTTTTTTATACCACCAGAACGATTTTTTCCGCGAGCGCGCCAGCGTGCCGCGCCCCAGATCATCCCGATCGACATAGACGAAGCCATAGCGCTTGCTCATCTCGCCGGTAGAGGCAGCGACCAGATCGATGCAGCCCCAGGTGGTATAGCCCATCACCGGCACGCCGTCGTCAATCGCCTGCGCCATCGCCCGAATATGCTCGCGCAGATAGCTGATGCGGTAGTCGTCATTGATGCTGCCGTCCGCCTCCACGGTATCCTGCGCCCCCAGTCCGTTCTCAACCAGAAACAGCGGCTTCTGATAGCGGTCGTACATCATATTCATGGTGATGCGCAGCCCCAGCGGATCGATGCCCCAGCCCCAGTCGCTGCGCTTGATATAGGGATTGGTCAGCGACTTCACCACGTTGGCGGCGCTGCTGTTCTGCTCGTTCATCTCTGCCGAAGCGCAGCGCGACGCGTAATAGCTGAAGGAGACGAAATCGACGCTGTTTTTCAGCGTCTCTGCGTCGTCGCTCGCCATTTCGATCGTAACGCCTTTCTCTCGAAACAGGCGGGCGGCATAGGCGGGATAGGCGCCTCTGGCCTGCACGTCGATAAAAAAGAGATTTTCGCGATCCTTCTCCAGCGCCGCCCAGACATCTTCTGGCTTACAGGACCAGGGATAGAAGTTGCCGCCTGCCAGCATGCAGCCGACCTGATTTGCCGGGTTGACCTCGTGAGCGATTCGGGTAGCCAGCGCGCTGGCCACCAGCTCGTGGTGCGCCGCCTGATACTTCACCTGATCCTGATTCTCTCCCGCCTCGAACGCCAGCCCGGCACCGGAGAAGGGGCTGTGCAGCAGAATATTGATCTCATTAAAGGTGAGCCAGTACTTCACCAGCCCGTCGAAAGCCTCAAAGCAGGTACGCGCATAGCGGGCAAAGAAATCGACCATTTTGCGGCTGCGCCACGAGCCATACTCCATCACCAGGTGCATCGGCACGTCAAAATGACACAGGGTAACCAGAGGCTCGATGCCGTACTTTTTGCACTCCTCAAACAGGCTGCGGTAAAAAGCGATCCCTTCCGGGTTCGGCTCAGGCTCATCGCCGCGCGGATAAAGGCGACTCCAGGCGATAGAGGTGCGAAACACCGTAAAGCCCATCTCCGCCATCAGGGCGATATCTTCTTTGTAGCGATGATAAAAATCGATCGCTTCATGGCTGGGATAATATTCATCGTCGCGCAGCGCAAAGCGCTTCTCTAACCCGAGCTTTACCGGCATGCGCGCCGGGCCGTGCGGGATCATATCGACCGTCGTTAATCCTTTCCCGCCTTCGCGATACCCGCCTTCAGACTGATTTGCGGCGAGTGCGCCACCCCATAAAAAACCTGCTGGAAATGTCAGTTCAGACATAAATTACCTCAATGATGGACTGCCGCCTTAACGGGCTTAATTGCGTCGGTCTGCGCGGGTGAGGCGCTGGCCTCAGGCGCGCTTTCCGGAATATCTTCAAAGCCTAAAATCAGCGTCAGAATAAAAGAGAGCACCACGGAGAGCGCCATAACCGCCACCACCCAGACGATGCTCATCGGATTGGCGGGGTCGAAAAACTGCACGCTGGTAAAGAGTCCCGGCGACGCCATAGAGTGGCTGGCAAGACCGCCGACGCCGGCGACCGCGCCGCAGATAAAGCCGCTAATCAGGCAGGCGATGAGCGGACGCTTCAGGCGCACCGCCACGCCATAGAGCGCCGGTTCTGAGATGCCCGCGACAATCGCCGAAGCGGCGGCGGCGAGGGCGGTCTGGCGCAGCTCGCGGTTTTTAGTTTTAAAGGCCACCGCCAGCGAAGAGCCGCCCAGCGACAGGTTGGCGCCGATCTCCGACGGCATTACCATGCCCTCTTTGCCGCTCTCCGCGATGGTCTGAATAATGGTCGGGGTAAAGACGCGATGCATGCCGGTCATCACCAGCAGCGGCCAGAGCGCGCCCATAATCGCCACCGAGAGCCAGCCGAGATAGCCGTGAACGGTATACACCAGCGCGGAAATACCGCTGCCGATCCAGATGCCGAGCGGGCCAATCAGCAGAATGGCGATCGGCGCGGCGATCAGCACGATCAGCATCGGCTTCAGGAAGTTTTTCGTCACCGCTGGCGTAATGCGGTCGATGATGCGCTCGATATGCGACAGGATCCAGGTCATCACCAGCGCCGGGATCACCGTGTAGGTATATTTCACCGGCGTCACGGGAATCGAGGCGAAATCGACCGCCTGGCCCTGCGCTGCTTTCGCCATCAAATCGATAAAGCCGGGATGCAGCAGCACGCCCGCGATAGCGATGGCCAGCGACATATTGGTTTTAAACTTCAGCGAGGCGGACGCGGCAACCATCACCGGCAGGAAGAAAAATGCGCCGTCGCCGATCACCGTCAGGATCGTCAGGGTCGACGAGCCTTTCGGCAGCACGCCGCTCATCTCCAGCACCATCGCCAGCAGCTTCACCATTGAGCCGCCGATAATGGCCGGAATCAGCGGCGACATGGTGCCCACCAGCGCATCAAGAATGCCGGCGCCGATACCTCTCAGGGTAATTTTGCGCTTCACCGCTGCGCCGCCTGAGTCGGCCGGGGTGCCGAGTTCAAGGATCGCCTGATAGGCCTTGCCGACGTTGTTGCCGATAATGACCTGACACTGGGTCTCCTTGTGGACCACGCCCATTACGCCGGGCAGCGCTTTAAGCGCGGCGCTGTCGATAAGGGCGGGATCTTTCAGCACGAACCGCAGGCGGGTCATGCAGTGGGTCACTGCCTCAATATTTTGCATGCCGCCCAGCGACTGTACGATGGCGCGAGAGACTTCTGCGTAGGGATTAGGCATAGTTTTGCGTCTCTGTTGTTATGAGTAGAGTGTTTTTTACCGGCGGCCTGCTGTTGTAGGGACAGAGTGTGCGCTGATTCGCCAGAGCGGGATGATGCGCCATAGGAAACCGGTTTCACAAAAGCATGAACAGTTGCAAAATTGATAACAAGATGCAAAAAGCGGATATTTTCTAAACTGTGATTACTGTCACTTACTGGATTGATGCCTGTCGAGCGGGGTCTGAGGTTAAGTAGACTGCTCAGCTGACTGAAGGAGAAGGGAAAAATTATGGCCACCATACTTGAGGTCGCGAAACGGGCGGGCGTGTCAAAAGCCACGGTGTCCAGAGTGCTGTCGGGCAATGGCTATGTCAGTCAGGAGACGCGGGAAAAGGTGATGCAGGCGGTGACCGAAACGGAGTTCCGCCCCAATTTACTGGCGCGCAATTTGTCGGTGAAATCGACCCAGACAGTCGGGCTGGTCGTGACCAATACCCTCTACAGCGGCAACTACTTTTCCGAGCTGATGTCGCACTCCGCGCGCATGCTGGAGCAGCAGGGCCGCCAGCTTATTCTGGCGGACGGCAAGCACAGCGCGGCGCAGGAGCGGGCGGCGATCGATTTTCTGCTCGACCTGCGCTGCGACGGCATTATCATCTACCCGCGCTTTCTCAGCGTTGACGAAATGGATGAGATTATCGCGCAGCATAAGCAGCCGGTGCTGGTGGTGAACCGACGCCTGCGCCAGCACCACAGCTTCTGCATCTACGCCGACCAGAAGCGGATCAGCGCGATGGCGGTGAAAGCGCTTATCGATCTCGGGCATCGGGATATCGGCTTTATCACCGGCTCGCTTGATTCCCCGACCGGCCTTGAGCGCCTCGCCGGCTATAAAGCGGCGCTGGAGGAGAGCGGTATTCCGCTGCGCGCGGCGCTTATCGTGCAGGGCAACTGGCATGCAGAGAGCGGGGCGCAGGCAGCGGCTGCCTTGCTCGCCAGCGGCTGCCCCTTTAGCGCGCTGGTAGCCAGCAACGATGAGATGGCGATTGGTGCCATCAGAGCGCTGACCACGGCAGAGATAGCGGTGCCGAAGCAGGTGTCGGTACTGGGCTTTGACGATATCCCGCTGGCGCCTTTTATCGTTCCCGCGCTCTCCAGCGTTAAAATTCCCGTTACGGAAATGATCCAGGAGGCGATCGCGCGCCTGCTGGCGATGCTCGACGGCGGCTCGTGGCAGGACGCCGAGGCGTTCGCCGCCAGCCTGTCGCTGCGCGAATCGGTGGCGCCCGGTCCGTTTTCGCGCTAGCTGACGCTGGTGGTTAGCCAGCTTTTCAGCTCTGCCAGCTCCTCATGCTGTGCGGGAAAGGCCACTTGCAGCCGCGCGACCGCAGCGGCGAGCGCGTCGGGACGATAGTCGACGCCCTGCAGCTGCGTCGCCAGCGCCTCCAGCGGCGCGGGATTAAGGCTGTCGCTAAAGATCTGGCAGCGGCTAATTACGCCGCGCTCGACGTCGAAATGGATCTCCACGCCGCCCCAGGCGAAACGGGTATCAAGCAGGTGAGAGAAGTCGGGTGAGTGGCCGAAGTTCCACTCCCAGCTGCTCTGGCGTGCAAACTGCTCGGCAAAGCCAGGGAGATCGGGCAGTGCCTCTGGCGAGATGCGTTCCGGCTGGCAGCGCGCCTGATAGTAATCAAAAAAGGATTCTGTGACAGCGTCACAAATAGCCGCGTAGTTTATCTCTGGCGCAATCTCCGTTAAATTCGCCACGCGTGAACGCACGGAGGTAATGCCTTTGGTATGCAGCTTTTTGATGTCCGGGTTGAGATAATCCGCCAGTCGCGACAGGTCAGAATTGATTAAAAAAGTACCATGATGGAAGCCGCGATCGGGGGTTTCATGATAGGCGGAGCCGGATATTTTGCGACTTTCCTCGCCGCGCCTGACCACCAGATCGTTGCGCCCGGACGCCTCGGCCTCAATCCCCAGCGCGCTCAGCGCACGTAAAATAATGCCGGTCGAAACGCTCTTGTCATACTCCGGCTTGCCCGCCATAAAGGTAAAACAGCAGTTGCCGAGATCGTGAAACACTGCGCCGCCGCCGCTGCTGCGGCGCGCCAGCTTAATGCCGTCCTGCGCCATACGCCGCGTATTGCACTCTTTCCAGGGGTTTTGTGCCCGGCCGATTACCACGGTTTCGGCATTGCGCCACAGAAACAGCACCTTCTGCGTGGCGGGCATCTGCCGGTAAATGCAGGTCTCGACGGCGAGGTTAAACCAGGGATCGTTTGATTCTGAAAGCAGCAGGCGCAGCGTGGTCATCTCTTCTCCAGAGGCAGTAAGCAAAGCAGGCATTCATTTTAACGCGCTTCGACGTCGCCAGCATGATGGCGCGTGCTCTGATTAAAGCGGCTTAAGGTTTCCCTAAAGTTAATGCAGCATGCTGTCCGCTCCTGTTAACAGATGGACTGCAAGCATGTTTTTCCCGCTCAATAAAAGACCGACGCTGAATCGGCTCTCTTTTTTATTGCTGTTTTCGATTTATATCGCGGTATTTCTTAACCTGGCCTTTTACCGTCAGGTCATCGCTGCCATGCCGCTGGACAGCGTGCGCAACTGGCTGGTCTTTCTCTCGATGCCGCTGGTGGCGATTTCAGTGATTAATATCGTTGCGACCATCGCCTCTTTTATCTGGCTCGATCGCCTGATTATCGCGCTGTTTATTCTGGTCTCCGCCGCTGCGCAATATTTCATCTGGAATTACGGGGTGATTATTGATCGGTCGATGCTGGTCAATATCCTCGATACCACGCCGTCCGAGAGCTTTGCGCTGTTGACGCCGCAGCTGCTGGCGACGCTGCTGCTTTCCGGCGTGGTAATGGCGGGAGTGGCGTTCTGGGTGCGGGTTCGTCCCACCAGCCCCTTCTGGAAAAGCGCGGTTTATCGCATTGTTAGCGTGGCGGCGTCGGTGATCTGCATTCTGCTGGTGGCCTCGCTGTTCTACAAAGATTACGCTTCGCTGTTCCGCAATCAGAAAGAGCTGGTGAAGTCGCTCAGCCCGTCAAACGCTATTACCGCCACGCTCTCCTGGTATAAGCACAACCGGGATTTAAATCTGCCGCTGGTGAAAATCGGTGAAGATGCACGCCTGCGGCCGGCGATGCAGACGGGCAAAAAGAATCTGACTATTTTAATCGTCGGCGAAACGTCGCGCGCGGCCAACTTTTTCCTGTCGGGCTACGAGCGCGAGACCAACCCGCTGCTGAAGAACGATAACATCACCTATTTTCCGCATACCGCCTCCTGCGGCACGGCGACGGCGGTGTCGGTTCCCTGCATGTTTTCCGGTATGCCGCGCGTTCACTACGATGACGCGCTCGCCGGGCATCAGGAGGGACTGCTGGATGTGATTCAGCGCGCCGGCATTAAGGTGCTGTGGAATGATAACGACGGCGGCTGTAAGGGCGCCTGCGACCGCGTGCCGCATCAGGATCTCTCCAGCCTCAATCTGGCGGGGATGTGCATTAAGGGCGAATGCTACGACGAGGTGCTGTTTCACGGGCTGGAGGATTATATTCAGCAGCTGCAGGGCAACGGCGTGATCGTGCTGCATACCATCGGCAGCCACGGCCCGACTTACTATAATCGCTATCCGCCCCAGTTCCGTCGCTTTACGCCAACCTGCGACACCAACCAGATTCAGGACTGTTCGCAGCAGCAGCTGGTGAATACCTATGACAACACCCTGCTGTACGTCGATTTTATCGTCGACAAGGCGATTAAGCTGCTGCAGGCGCATCAGGACAGATTCACTACCAGCCTGGTCTATCTCTCCGATCATGGCGAATCGCTGGGCGAGAATGGCACCTACCTGCACGGCATGCCCTACGCTATCGCACCGGAGGTACAGAAACATGTGCCGATGCTGATCTGGCTGTCGCCGGACTACCAGCAACGCTATGGCGTCAACAAGCGCTGTCTCGACAAGCTGGCGGCGCAGGATAACTTCTCGCAGGATAATCTCTTCTCTACCATGCTGGGGCTAACCGGCACGGCGACAAAGGTCTATAAAGCGGAAGATGATATTCTGACCTCCTGCCGTAAAAGCTAACCGAGAAGCCCTGCCAGCGCAGGGCTTTTTTTTACTGGCGGCTGAGCGTCGCGCCGCGGCTGCGAATCACGTCGCGATACCAGTAGAAGCTCTTTTTACGGCTGCGCTTCAGGGTGCCGGAGCCGTCCTGATGGCGATCCACATAGATAAAGCCATAGCGTTTGGTCATCTCCGCCTTTGATGCGCTCACCAGATCGATGGGGCCCCAGTAGGTGTAGCCCATAACCTCTACGCCATCATTAATCGCCTCCCACACCTGCACCAGATGATCGTTGACGTAGCGGATGCGGTAGTCGTCGTGGATCTGGCCGTCGGCATCGGGTTTATCCTGCGCGCCAAGCCCGTTCTCGACGATAAACAGCGGCTTCTGATAGCGATCCCACAGGAGATTGAGCAGCGTGCGCAGCCCAACGGGATCGATCTGCCAGCCCCATTCCGAGCTGTCGAGGTGGGGATTAGGGACCATATCGAGAATATTACCGCGCAGCTTCGCCGCCTGGCTGGCGTCAGCAGTGGCGCAGCCGGACATGTAATAGCTGAACGAGACGAAATCGACCGTATGGCTCAGCGCCTCAAAGTCTGCCGGTTCGGTGCAAAGCGTAATATTCTGTTCCCGGAAGTAGCGTTTTATGTAGCCAGGATAACGGCCGCGGCACTGCACGTCGCCGAAGAACTGCCAGCGTTGGTTTTCCTGCAGCGCGGCGAGCACGTCGTCAGGCTTACAGGTCAGCGGATAGAGCAGGCCGCCAAGCAGCATATTGCCGATGCGCGCGTCAGGGATCAGCTCGTGGCAGGCTTTCACCGCCAGGGCGCTGGCGACCAGCTGATGATGGATCGCCTGATAAATCTCCGCCTGACTCACATCACCCTGCAGACCCACGCCGGTCAGCGGCGCATGCAGCGACATATTGATTTCATTGAAGGTCAGCCATAGCTTAACCTTGCTGCGATAGCGCGCGAAAACGGTACGCGCGTAGCGTTCAAAAAAGGTGATGAGCTGACGGTTGCCCCAGCCGCCATAGTTCTGCACCAGCCCCCAGGGCATCTCATAGTGCGACAGGGTTACCAGCGGCTGGATGCCGTGACGCGCCAGTTCGTCAAACAGCTTATCGTACCAGGCCAGGCCCGCCTCATTCGGCACTTGTTCATCACCCTGCGGAAACAGGCGCGCCCAGGCGATAGAGACGCGCAGACAGGTAAAGCCCATTTCCGCAAACAGCGAAATATCCTCGGGATAGCGGTGATAAAAATCGATAGCGATATCTTTGATGCTGGCGTCGCCGGGCTGGCGCTGCACCACCGGCCCGAGAATGCCCTGAGGCTGCATGTCAGAGGTGGTTAATCCCTTGCCGTCTTCACGATACGCGCCTTCAGCCTGATTCGCTGCCAGCGCACCTCCCCATAAAAAGTCCTGTGGGAACTCACTCTTCATTGATGTCTCCTTTTGTTGCAGCGCTTAGTCAGCGCGCCGCGGCTGTGGTAAGCCCGCAATCACCGTCAGCAGGCAGGCAAGAATCAGGGAAAGCGCGGTGCCAGCGACAGCGCCCCAGAAGGCGTTATCGATGCCGCCTGGGGGAATGATCTGCGCCAGGGTAAAGATGCTCGCCAGCCCGATTGAATAGGCCTGGCTGTGGCTCATCGCAACAATGGCACCGCCAAGCGCGCCGCCGACGCAGCCGAAAATAAAGGGGCGACGGCAGGGCAGCGTCACGCCGTAGACGGCGGGTTCGGTAATGCCGAACACCCCTGAAATGACGCTCGATCCCGCCAGCGTTTTCAGCCGCGCATCGCGGGTTTTCAGGAAAACGCCAAGCGTGGCGCCGACCTGACCGAAGACGGCGGGCAGCAGGATAACCAGCATCGGATCGTGGCCCCACACCGCCATATTGTTCATCATGAGCGGGATCAATCCCCAGTGTACGCCGAAAATCACGCAAACCTGCCACGCCGCGCCAAGCAGCCCGCCGGCGAGCCAGGGGGCAGCCTGATTAACCAGCTGAAAGCCGTCCGCCAGCAGATGACTCAGCGCGGTCGCCAGCGGACCAATTGCCAGAAAGGTCAGGGGAACGGTCACCAGCAGGCAGATCAACGGCGTAAAGAAGGTTTTCACCACCGAGGGCATGACCTTATTACACTGGCGCTCCAGCCAGCAGCAGAACCAGGCGGAGCAGATAATGGGGATCACCGACGAGGCGTAGTTGATAAAGACGATGGGGATGCCGAAGAAAGTGGCGGTTTGCCCCGTTGTCGCTGCCTGAAAAGCGGCCACAATGGTGGGATGAACCAGGGCGCCGCCGAGAACCATCGTGACAAAAGGGTTGCCGCCAAACTTTTTACCCGCGGTATAGCCGAGTGCCAGCGGCAAAAAGTAGAACGGCGCGTCAGCCGCAGCGAAGAGTATTTGCCAGGTGCCGCTGCTTTCCGTCAGCCATCCTGCCGCCTGACAGAGGGCAAGCCCGCCTTTTAAAATCCCGCAGGCCGCCATAACCCCGAGAAAGGGCGTGAATATGCCAGAGACCACATCGATAAAGGCCGCCGCCAGCGTCGGTCTTTCTTTGCCCGGAGTTGGCGAAGCGGGCTTTACATCGTTCAGGTCCGCTTCCTGACAGAGCGCAGCGTAGACATCCCCTACATGGCTACCGATCACTACCTGAAACTGGCCGCCGCTTTCGACCACCATAATCACATCCGGATTAGCTTTCAGACTTTCCGCGTCCGCCTGCTGGCTGTTGTTAAGCTTAAAGCGCAACCGGGTCGCGCAGTGCACCAGACTGTGAATATTTGCTCTCCCGCCGACATGCCTGAGGATGTCCTGAGCGAGTGCCTGATATTTCATGTTAATACCCGCATTGGTTCAAGATGAATAAAGCGCAAAAAAAAACCTGAGAGAACTTATTACCGCATGGCGGCAGCAAGTCTCTCAGGTTTTGCCTGTTGTCAGTAACAACCCTGAAGCGAAAAGAAATTAACAGCCGGGAGAAAAAGAGTCCAGCGCATCGCGCGCAATTAACTGTGATATCGCTCAATAAATTGAAATGAGTGCGGGCGTGCCTGCTGCTTCCATCGAATTAATAAATATTTACTCAAAGCCTTAACGTGAATATCGGATTATTCCGGCGCGGCAGGATAAATTTAACTTTTCATTTACAAAGGCGGCAATTTTAAAATCAATTGCGTCTGTCTCAATGCGCTCTCACAATTAATTGCTCAATCAGCATAAAACGGTTCTCTTTATCTTCTCAGATGCTACTCTCAACAGGCGTAAAAATGAGTAACTGGAACGCAATATTTTCAAAAGCCAGAATAGGGTGAAGCTGTTTTATTTAGGGGAAAGGCATGAGAATAGCGAAAATACTCAACAATAATGCCGTGATCGTGGTAAATGCGCAGCAGCGGGAAGAGGTGGTAATGGGGTCAGGGCTGGCCTATAAAAAGCGGCCGGGCGAAGTACTAGACGCGACGCGCATCGAAAAAGTCTTTTGCTTGCAAAGCGATGAGCTAACCAGCCGCCTGGGCGAACTGCTGCGGCAAATTCCGCTCGAGGTGATGATTGCCTGCGATCGCATTATCGCGCAGGCAGCGCAGCAGCTGGGTGAGCTGCATGAAAGCATCTATCTGACGCTGACCGATCATTGCCACTGCGCCATTGAGCGCCACAGACAGGGGCTTAACCTGAAAAACGCGCTGCTGTGGGATATCGCGCGTCTTTATCCGCGCGAGTTCGCGCTGGGAAAGGAGGCCTGCGCGATCCTCGCGCATCGTCTCAATATTCAACTGCCGGAAGATGAAGCGGGGTTTATTGCCCTTCACCTGGTTACAGCGCAGCTTAACCGCGCGATGCCGGAGGTAATGGAAATGACCCGCGTGATGCAGGATATACTGGATTTCGTAGAAAAGCAGCTGCAGCTAACCTATATACAGGACTCGCTAAGCTATCAGCGGTTTGTTACCCATTTGAAATTTTTTGCCCAGCGTATGCGTAGCCGCACAAGTGAGCCCGCTGGAGATGACAGGCTCTGTAATACGATAAAAGCTAATTACGTTACCGCATGGCGGTGTGCAAAAGAAATAGCCAGCATGCTGCACAAAAAATACCGCTACGACCTGAAAAAAGATGAGATGATGTATTTAACTCTTCATATCGAACGAATAAGAACCTGTATGACGGCACCTGCTTAACGCGCTAAAACATGCGGCTCACACAGGTGACAACGTCACTTAAAATTCAGGTTCTGAACCAGATAGCAAGGTAGCTAATAATACTGACTGAAGCGATAAGCAGCGCCAGGTATTCGTCACGTTTAACATTCAGGGCAGATTTCATTTTACTCTCCTCAGCAACTGAGTAGAGTTTTACACTTTGCAGCTTAGTGAAACCTTAAGAGCGGGAGAGCGCGTATGCTGCGCGTCACAAAAAGGGGAATAAAGCCGGCCCTGACAGCAGGGCCGACAGGCAAGGTTAGCGGTTGGCTTTTAGCGTGCCTTTAAGGCCATGCGGCTCCGAACGCAAGTACTGCGGCGGCGCGCTCGCCTGTGCACCCAGCTCAGCGGCGGCGTGCCACGGCCAGCGCGGATCGTAAAGCACCGCGCGCGCCAGCGCCACCAGATCGGCGGTGCCTTCCTGCAGCACCGCTTCGGCGTGTTTCGGCTCGGTAATCAGGCCCACGGCGATAACCGGAATCTTCACCTCTTTGCGAATGTCGCGCGCAAACGGCAGCTGGTAGCCCGGACCCACCGTAATTGACTGCTGAGGCGCAAGGCCGCCGCTCGACACGTGCACGTAGTCGCCGCCAGCCGCCTCAAACTGTTTGCTGAATTCAATCGACTGCGCGTTGTCCCAGCCGCCCTCTACCCAGTCGGTAGCGGAAATGCGCACGCCGACCGCGATATTGTCTGAGACCGCGTCGCGCACGGCGCGGAAAATTTCCAGCGGGAAGCGCATGCGGTTTTCCAGCGAGCCGCCATATTCATCTTCACGGTGGTTGCTGAGCGGCGACAGGAACTGATGCAGCAGATAGCCGTGCGCGGCGTGCAGCTCGATCAGTTCAATCCCCAGCTTTTCAGCACGCTTCGCACTCTCAACAAACTTCTGCTTGATACGAGCGAGATCGTCGCGGCTCAGCGCCAGCGGCGGGCGGTCTTCTTCATGGAAACCTTCAGCTGAAGGCGCGACCGTTTCCCAGCCGCCGTTATCAAGCGCCAGCTGGTGGCCGCCCTCCCAGGGCGCGGCGCACGAGGCTTTGCGCCCGGCGTGACCCAGCTGGATGCCGAGAGGGATCGGCGACCAGGTGCGGATATCCTCCAGCACGGTGCGTAAGGCGGCTTCGGTTTCGTCGTCCCACAGGCCAAGGTCGCCCGGCGTGATGCGGCCAATCGCCTCAACCGCGGTGGCTTCAATAATCAGCAGGCCCGCGCCGGAGAGCGCCAGCTGGCCAAGGTGGATGCGATGCCATGAAGTGGCTTTGCCTTCATTCGCGGAATACTGACACATAGGCGCAATAACAATACGGTTTTCCAGTGCCAGCTTGCCAATATGCGTTGCGCTAAAGAGTTGACTCATGAATACCTCATTTCCTTGTAATGACTGCCTCGAAACAGAAAGTGTAATAGACGACAGACGGATCATTGGCTTAATGCAAAAAAATAGCATAAAGCCGGACGGCAGAAGTTTACCTTTAGGGCTGCGAGCAGGGGCATCAGGCGAATAAGCGTCAGCATGGACAATAAGCAACCTGATTGCGCACAAAAGTTAAGCATTATTAAAACCGATCGCGCTACGTGAATTCTGCAGAAAATGCAGGGGAAGAGTGCTGCAGAATCAGCGTAGCGTTGTCATTTTAGCGTACAGAAAACAACCACCTGGCCGCAACTGGCTTTATATAATGCCCATTATAGAAAGCCAGCATGCTAAAGAATCGTTTTACTGAAAGGATCGCTGGCGGACGCCAGACGCAACGCGTCCGGCGTCCGGTTTGGTTACGCCGTTGTCTTACGGTTGGTCAACAGGGCTTTTACCGTTTCGGCCGCGCGCTTGCCTGCCAGGAAAGCGTGATCCGAATTGTAATACTCCCATTCGCTGTAGCGCCCGGACAGATGAATACCCTGCGCCGCCAGCCAGTTGCGAATCAGCGCAACGTTCGCTTTGCGCTGATGATCGTAAACCACATAGGCATAGGGCATATCCACCTCGCTGGCGGTCAGGATAACGTCATCCTCACGAATAATGCCGACGCGAATACAGTCATCAATGCAGCGCTGGATTAGCGCGTCGCCTTCATACGGCAGCGGCTGATCGGCCCGCCAGGTGATCTCGCAGGTCAGGCCAAAACCGCCTGGGGGATTGCATTCCGGGCTGGCGTTGCCCTGCAGGAAAATGCGGTGGAACAGGGTATCGCCAGGATAGTAGATCCAGTGCTTGTCGCTGAGATTAGCGCGGCCGATGCCGAGGTTGACGCAGCGCACCGAAACGTGACGCAGCATCGAGGCGGCTTTCTGCACCGCCTGCGGCGCGCGGTTGCCCATCAGACGCACCAGCTCGGGCAGCGGCAGGGTGCTGATCATCTGATCGTAGTGGTAATGACGGCCATCTTTAAGGATCACGCTGCGGCTTTGCGGCTGGATATCAACGATCTCCGACTCGGTCTCCAGCACGCAGTTAAGATGCGGCAGGAAGCCATTCATCAGCGCCTGAAAGCCACCGCGCTTAGGGTAGCCGAAGCGGGCGTTAGGGCCGACCGGCTTATCCAGCGGCGCCAGCGCGCCGGAGATGATCTGCTGGAGATCGGGCAGCGGAACGCGCCCGCCAAGCCAGGAAGTTTCCATATCGGCGAGCGGCGTTTTCCATAGTTTGCGGTTATAGGGAACGGCAAAATGATGCGCGATGCCGCGACCCCAGGTGCGGAAGATAAAGTTTTCAAAATCCTCTTCCGCCTCATCCGCGCCGGCAGGTTCTGTCGCCTCGGCGCCCAGCACGCCGTCGGCGCAGCAGTCGCGGCACTCCGTATTCGCCGCCGACCGCACCGCGCTCAGCGGTGCCGCCCCCTGGGCACGCGTGACACCGTAACGTGCCTCGATGGCGCCCAGCACGCATTCGCCAATCACCTCAGCCGGAAGTCCATGCAGCGCCGACTGGAAAGGATAGCGGGTAAAAACGTCGTGGCTGTAGACCCAGGCTTCTCGGTTCTGCCAGTGCAGATTATCCCCCAGCAGTTTGTCGTAAAGCTGAAGCACGTAGGGATCGTTAGAGAACATAATGTGGCCGGCATAGTCAAAGGTGAATCCTTTATCTGTAATAGAGCGGCACCAGCCGCCGGGCGTCTCATTTTTCTCCAGCACCACTGCACCTTCACCGTAGTGGTAGCCTGCACTCAGGCCGGTCGGTCCCGCGCCCAGAATCAGGCACTCGACCGGACGCAAGGTGACCGCATGCACGCCGTCGGTGGTTTCCGGCACCTGCGCGGCAGCAACCGGCTGAACCACGTTATCGCGCAGCCTGACAATCTGCGCCTGCATCTGCTCAGCGGTGCGATCCCACGAGGTTTCGGCGATGATCGCCGCCATCTGCGCCGCCTGCTGGCGGCGCGCCTCATCGCTCAGCCCCAGCGCGGCTTCGCAGGCAAGGATAAAGCCCTGCGGGGTATCGGCGATGCTCACCACCTCGCTATAGTGGCGCACCACATCCGGCACCGCGGTGCTGACGATCGGCAGCTGCGCCGCCATATACTCCAGCACCTTTGTCGGGCTGATAAAGCGGGTCGAGGCGTTCAGCGCGAACGGCATCAGACAGACGTCCCATCCGGCCAGGAAATGGGGCAGCGCTTCATAGGGCTGCTGACCAAGCCAGTGCAGATTGGGCCGCTGCGGCAGGCTGAGCGGATCAATCTTCACTACCGGGCCGACCATAACGATTTGCCAGTCGGGATGCGCATCGGCGAGCGCAGCGATCAGCGCGATATCCATTCGCTCGTCAATCACGCCGTAGTAGCCCAGACGCGGGCCGGGAAGATTTTCCTGCAGCGGATGACCGTTGCTGCGATCGAGCGCCTGCTCGAAGTGCGCGGCGTCAACGCTGCTGGCAAAACAGTGTACGTTCTGGTGGCGAGACTTTTTCGCTTCATAGAGGCTGGAGCCGCCGGTAAAGACCACATCGGCGCGGGTCAGCAGGGCGGACTCGCGCTGCTGCAGCTGGCGCGGCGCCATCTGAAAGGCGGATAGCTCATCCATACAGTCATAGATAATTGCGCTGGGGTTGAAGCTGGCCAGCAGCGGCAGCGCCATCGGGGTATAGAACCACACCAGCGGCTGCTCGTCGCTATCCAGCAGCGTGGCGAGCAGGGGCTGGAGCACCGCAATCTGGCTGTCATGGAAGCCCGGCGCATCGACGTCGGTATGCGGCTCGATTACGGTGACGTTGGGCGCGGGGGAATGCTGTCGCAAACCCGCCTCGCCGGGCTGGTAAACCGGTTCCTCAATGAACAGCACGCGATGGTGCTGGGCCAGACGCGACAGTAAATGCTGTGGACGTTGAAAGACGAAACCCCAGCGAAGATGACTAAAAACCACCAAAACGGACTGTTTCATAGAGGACTCCTGTAGCTCGCTGGCCGGCGACAATAGCGCGTGAAACCGGTGCAGCGAACGTTGTGATTGCCGCAATGCTGCGGCGGTAGGCTGATGTAGCTGACGGGTAAAATCAGGGGCGACATCCCAGAGTCCGCTGCGCGGCCAGTGATCTGTCTCTTCCCAGAGCGGGCTTTCTATAATGGGGTAAATACAGACGCCCAGGATTTCGCAGCCGTCCAGCTGCGCCTGCGCAATCTGCGCGGTGATATGCTTCATCCACGCAGGCCGCCCGCTGCCGACATGGCTGGTTTCCGCCAGCAGTATCGGACGCTGATAGCGCTGCGCTAAATTGAGCAGCATCTTATGCAGCGGCATCCTTCGCCTGTCGCCCAGATGCCAGTCAAGGCGCTGGTTGGAGTTAGTCTCCCACTGATTGGCGTGATAGTAGTTGGCGCCAATAATGTCGAGATAGCGCGCCGCGCCCCCCAGTTCCGGCTCACGCGCGCCGGCCAGCATATCCCAGGCGTGAAACTGCGCGTCGTTAAGTTCGGCGGTGCGCTGGTAACAGGCCTCGCTCTCTTCATCGGGAACCAGGTGAATAAGGGGATCGCAATGAAGAAAACGCGCCCTGGGATCGGCCAGCCAGATGGCGTCGCACCCCGCGATGGTCGCGCGCACCAGCTGGCGCTTGATGGCGTCAGGGTCCGCCTCGCGGTGGTTGCCGAATAGCCCAACCGAAAGGCCCCAGCTAAAAAAAGAGATCTCATTCATCGGCGAATAGATCGGAGAGCTGCGATACCAGGGCGCCAGGAAAGCGGCGATGCGCTGGCAAAAGGCGGCAAAGCGCGGGACAAAGGTCTCTGAAAAGAGATCGATATCTTCTGGCCAGCCGTAGTGACAGAAGGTCCAGTTAATCTGAATGCCCAGCTCATGCGCCGCCTGCATTTTGGCCCGCAGCGTAGCGAAAGTTCGTTCCGGATCCGCTTCCGCCTGGCGCCAGCCGATGCTCTCGCGCACCGTGCGGATGCCAAAATGCTGTAGAGCGAGATAGTCGCTGCGAAACTGCGTCTGATGGTCGGTCAGAGCATCCATGACCAGGCGCTGGCCTGCCGTATTGATATGATCGGCACCTTCGTACCCCGCCTGCCAGAAGCCAGAAAAAGGCAGCATCAATCCCTCCCGTAAATTATCAGGATTAAAAAAGACCCCTGCTATTGCTTGCGCAGATCGATCCCCGGCATAGCAATCAGGATGGAAAAGCTAAAGAAAACAGCGTTGCTGTCGTGAATTCCGTGTCCGGAAAAGAGAGACGGTGCGCGACCGGCCACACCTGGCCGAAGTAAAAGCGTTATCCCGCACGCAGAGAAGAGTCGATAAACATTATTAGTTTCAGTGAGCAATCACTGCTGATCGAAGTATAACCTCACTCGGCTTTCTCACAACTATCTGAAGGAAAAGAAAAAAGCCAAGCGGTAAGGCGGTGAGTCAGCGAGGAGAGAAAAAGCGGCAGAAGCGTCTGACAAAGGAGGACCTGCGCGAAAAGGCCCGCGCCGCGTCGGCTCTGCCTCGGTGCCTGCGGTTTAGCGCCAGGCATCTGCAGAGCCGCAGGCGCTAAACCACCGACTGACACTGGCGGCAAAAATGGTGGTCGCTGTTGCCGAGTACGCGACGCAGGAAATCCTGCGTGCGTGCCTCCTGCGGCCGCAGCAGAATTTCCTGCGCCGGTCCCTGCTCAACAATCTGCCCGCTGTGGAGAAAACAGACGCGATCGGCTACCTCACGGGCGAACTGCATCTCATGGGTAACCACAATCATCGTCATGCCTTCCTGCGCCAGATTGCGCATCACCTGCAGCACTTCACCAACCAGTTCGGGATCGAGCGCGGAAGTGGGCTCGTCGAACAGAATCGCTTTCGGCTGCAGTGCCAGCGTGCGCGCGATCGCCACGCGCTGCTGCTGACCGCCGGAAAGCTGTCCAGGCCAGGCGTTAATTTTGTCTGCCAGCCCCACCAGCGCCAGCAGGGATTTGGCGCGCTTTTCCGCCTGGGCGCGCGACTCGCCGTTAACGTGAACGGGGCCTTCCATCACGTTTTCCAGCACGCTGCGGTGTGGGAAAAGGTTGAAGCGCTGAAACACCATGCCGATCTGGCGACGAAGATCGTTAATGCTTTTATGTCGGCTGTCTACCCGCTGGTCCAGTACGCGTATTTCGCCGCCTTCATAGCTTTCCAGCCCGTTAATGCAGCGCAAAATGGTCGACTTACCGGAGCCGGACGGGCCGATCAGGCAGACCACTTCGCCGGCGCTCACGGAAAAACTGACGCCTTTCAGCACCTCCACGCGGCCAAATTTTTTATGTACCTCATCGATCTCAATCATCTCAGGCTCCTTTAATCTGGCGTTTCTCCAGCCGTTTGGTCAGGGCCATCAGCGGCATGCACAGCAGCAGATACAGCACCGCCACCAGCGTATAGACCGTGGTGTTGTCAAAGGTCGACGCGGCGATCAGCTGGCCCTGCCGGGTCATTTCCGTTACGGCAATGGTCGAGGCGAGGGCGGAATCTTTTAGCATCATCACCAGCGTATTGCTGTAGGGCGGCAGCGCGACGTGAAACGCCTGCGGCAGGATCACGCGGCGCATCGCTTTGAGAAAGCCCATGCCCATTGAGCGCGCCGCTTCAAGCTGACCGCGATCGACGGACTCAATACCGGCACGAAATATTTCGGCGATATAGGTGGAGAAGCAAAAAGCGATACCGATCACGCTGGCCTGAAAAGAAGTCAGGGTGATACCAATATCGGGAAAGACAAAATAGATATAAAACAGCACCACAATCATCGGCAGGCCGCGGGTAATATTTATCACCGTCGCCACCGGCCAGGAAATAATTTTCCACGGGCACATCTTTGCCGCGGCAAATATCAGCCCCAGCGGCGTACTGATCGCCAGTGACAGCAGCGTAATGGATATCGTCATTTCAGCCCCTTTTAGCAAAAAGGGCAGGTAGGTATGAATGCTGCTCCAGTCCATATCAGGCTCCTGAACGTGCTGCACACGGGTATCGGGGCAACGGCAATTCATTATAATGAATATCTTTACCCACCAGGCGCTGTCAATAATTACCCGCTTCTGTAAGATAGCGAATTGTTATTACCGCGATAAGAAACAGCTATAGATAGGGGAATAAATTAAATCAACGGCTTTTTTGGCAATGTGTGAGGCGCCACGTTTTCACAAAATAAAACGTTGACAGCGGCAGCATAAATTTCATTATAGTGAAAAAGACGTTCGCCCTTTCGCTACTGAACCAGGAGTGAGTTATGTCTGTCGTCCGCAAAATAAGCCTGCTGAATCTCTCTATAGCCATGGGCGTGACCGCCCTGGTCAGCCTGAATGCCCAGGCCGCCGCCTTAACGGCGGGATCGCCGCCCTCCAGCGCACCAACCACCTTCCTGAACACCCAAAGTGGGAAAATCGAAGGCTTTATGCCGGACGTCGCGGCGGAGGTGGCCAGGCGTCAGCATCTGGAGGTCAATTTTACCGCCGTGCCTTTCTCAACGCTGATCCAGTCGGTTATCGCCGGTAAGATCGATATGATCGTCGCCGGTATGACGCCGACACCGGAGCGCGCGAAGCGAATCGGGTTTTCGCAGCCGGTCACAGCCTTTGGCGCGGGGCTGGTGGTGCGCGACGACAACCAGAAAAAATATCACTCCTGGCAGGATTTAAAAGGCGACGTGGTGGGCACCATGGCCGGCACCGATTATACCCAAAGCCTGATGCAGAGCGGCATCGCCAAAGAGGTGAAAGTCTATGACAGCCCGGCGGATATGACGCGCGATCTCTCGCTAGGCCGCATTGCGGCCGGGATGAATGACTATCCCATTTTAAAAGCGCAGGCTAAAGCGGGCGGGCTGAAAGGCATGCACGTTGTGGAAGGCTATCAGCCGGAGCATGTTTCTCCGATGGCGTTCGGCGTGAAGAAAGGTAACGATAAACTGCTGGCGGAGATCGACAGCGCCTTAACCGCCATGAAACAGGACGGCACGCTTCAGACCATCAAGGACAAATGGGGCATGCCCTGACTTAATCCAGGCCGACCTGCAGGCGCGGCGGCATAAAAGAGCATGAGATGAAAAACGCATCGCAACCCAGAGCGGAGCCAGGGGCCGCCGAAACGGATATTGGATCGCGGCTGAAAAGCCTGCGTAAGGCGCGCAATCTGACCATTACCGAACTGGCGCTGCTGGCGAACGTGTCAGCCGGGGCCATCAGCCAGATTGAACGCAACCTGACAAACCCTACCGTGCGGGTGCTTGAACAGCTCCGGCTGGTGCTGAAAGTGCCGCTGACGGCTTTTCTGGAGGAGAGCGCCGCATCGCTGCGCGGCGCCGAGCACTATGTGCGCCGCAGCGCGGAGCGGCCGCGCTTTAACGTCGGCAAACGCGGCATCGCCAAAGAGATGCTGTCGCCTTCGGGCGATCACGATATGCAGTTTATGCTCATCGACATTCCTCCCGGCGTGCGCTCCGACGAAATGCTGATTGGCCAGGGCGAAAAGGCGGGGCTGGTGGTCGAAGGCGAGCTGACGCTGGAGATCAATGGCGATGCCGCGCGCCTGATGACCGGCGACAGCTTTCAGTTTAAGAGCCATCTGCCGCATAACATTTTCAACCATACGGAGCGCGACGCCAGAGTGTTGTGGATCATGCATATTCCGCCTGAAAAGCATCTCTGAACGCCCTGAATTAATAAGGTTTCTCTATGCGCATCAAAATTAATGCTGTCACAGACAGCCCGACCTTTCCCGAGCAGGTCGATGTGGTGGTGATCGGCGGCGGCATTATCGGCACCTCCGTCGCCTATGAGCTGGCGAAGCAGGGCGTTTCGGTCGCGCTGTTTGAAAAAGGTGTTATCGGCGGCGAGCAGTCGGGGCGCAACTGGGGCTGGGTGAGACAACAAAACCGCGACCTCTACGAACTGCCGCTGGCGATGCGCAGCCTGCAGCGCTGGGAAGAGCTGGGCAACGAAATCGGCCTGGATCTCGGCTTTCGCCGCAGCGGCATCCTCTACGGCACGCAGAACGAGGCGGACGTGGCGCGCTGGGAGAAGTGGGGCAAACAGGCGAAGCAGATCGGTTTCGTCAGCCATCTGCTGTCGCCGAAAGAGGTATACGAGCGGCTGGGAGAGCAGGCGCGCTGGGCCGGCGGCATCTGGTCACCGACCGACGGTCGAGCCGAGCCGTCGCTGGCGGCACCCGCTATCGCCGTCGGCGCACAAAAGCTGGGCGCATCCCTTCATCAGCGCTGCGCGGTACGCGGGCTGGATATCAGCGCGGGCCGCGTTTCCGGCGTCTGGACAGAACGCGGCCGCGTGCGCGCCAGCCAGGTGATCTGCTGCGGCGGCGCATGGAGCTCGCGCTTCTGCAAGCAGTACGGTATCGACCTGCCCAGCGCCAATATTCTCGGCACCGCGTTTAAAACCACGGCGGCGCCGGAAGTGATTCAGGGCTGTCTGAGCATGCCCGAGCTTTGTATCCGCCGCCGGCTGGACGGCAGCTACACCGTGGCGATCCCCGGCCGCGGCCAGCTCGATCTCGCGCCGCAGAATATCCGCTATGCGACGAAGTTCTATCCGATGTACCGCAGTAAGATCGCCAAAAAGCTCAAGCTGCGGCTGAACGGCTCCTTTTTTAACGGGCCGGAGGCGGCGGGATCCTGGTCGAACAATGGGGTGTCGCCGTTTGAGAAGATCCGCGTGCTGGACCCGAAGCCCGATCGGCAGATTCTGAACGAAGCGCTGGGCATTCTGGTGAAGGCCTTTCCTGCGCTGGAGGGGATTAAAATCGATCACGCCTGGGGCGGCTGGATTGATACCACGCCAGATCTGGTGCCGGTTATCGATGAGATGACGCGCGTGCCCGGCCTGTTTGTCGCATCAGGCTTTAGCGGACATGGTTTCGGTATCGGCCCTGGCGCGGGCCTGCTCTGCGCGCAGCTGATGACAAATCGTCAGCGCTTTACCGATATCGCGCCGTACCGCCTGGCGCGCTTCGATAAAGGCAATGCGATCCGCGAGCCGCAGATGATGTAACGGCAAAAGCCCGCCGAAGCGGGCTTTTACGTTTAAGCCCGTCGCGGTTCGCCGCGCACCGGCGTTTCGCCCGCGACAAAGTAGCTTGCCGTCGAGGCGGGAAGCGGCTGACGACCGCGAATATTGTCGGCAATTTTCTCGCCGATCATAATAGTGGTCGCATTCAGGTTGCCGGTAATAATCAGCGGCATAATCGATGCATCCACCACTCGCAGTCCCTGCATGCCGTGCACGCGGCCTTCACCATCGACCACCGCCATCTCGTCGCTGCCCATTTTACAGGTGCCGCACGGATGGTAGGCCGTTTCGGCGTGGTTGCGCACGAACTCATCCAGCTGCTCGTCGGTTTCGCACTCTACACCGGGGCTGATTTCGCGACCGCGGAACTTGTCCAGCGCCGGCTGGTTAATTATCTGGCGCGTAATGCGGATAGCGTCGCGGAACTCGTGCCAGTCCTGCTCGCTGGCCATATAGTTAAACAGGATCGCCGGATGGCGGCGCGGATCGCGCGATTTAATGCGCACATGGCCGCGGCTCGGCGAACGCATCGAGCCAACGTGACACTGGAAGCCGTGCGCGTTGACCGCGTTTGAACCGTTGTAGTTAATCGCCACCGGCAGGAAGTGATACTGAATATTCGGCCAGGCGAACTCTTCGCGGCTGCGGATAAAGCCGCCCGCCTCAAAGTGGTTGCTGGCGCCGATACCGGTGCCGTTAAACATCCACTCCGCGCCAATCTTCGGCTGGTTCCACCATTTCAGGGCCGGGTAGAGCGACACCGGCTCTTTGCACTCGTACTGCAGATACATCTCCAGATGATCCTGAAGGTTCTCGCCGACGCCCGGCAGGTCATGCACTACGGGAATATCGAATGACTTCAGCAGGCTGGCCGCGCCGACGCCGGAGCGCTGCAGAATCTGCGGCGAGGCGATGGCGCCCGCGCAGAGCAGCACTTCGCGCCGCGCATGCACCTTGTGCGACGTGTTGCTGGCACCGAGCAGATACTGCACGCCGACGGCGCGCTTGCCGTCGAACAGAATGCGATCGGTAATGGCATGGGTAATAATTTTCAGGTTCGGACGGTTTTTCGCCCGATCGAGATAGCCCCGCGCGGTGCTGGAGCGGCGTCCCTGCGGCGTGACGGTGCGATCCATCGGGCCGAAGCCCTCCTGCTGATAACCGTTCAAATCCTCGGTGCGCGGATAGCCCGCCTCGACGCCTGCCTCAATCATTGCGGCGAACAGCGGATTATTGCCTGCCTTCGGCGTCGCCACGCAGACTGGGCCGTCGCCGCCGTGATACTCATTCGGCCCGATGTCGCGCGTTTCCGCCTTACGGTAGTAGGGCAGGCAGTTGAGATAGGACCAGGACTCCAGGCCCGGCGCCTGCGCCCAGCCGTCGAGATCCATCGCGTTGGCGCGGATATAGCACATGCCGTTGATCAGCGATGAGCCGCCCAGTCCTTTACCGCGTCCGCACTCCATGCGGCGGTTGTTCATATGGGGTTCTGGCTCGGTTTCATACGCCCAGTTATAGCGTTTTCCCTGCAAAGGGTAGGCAAGCGCCGCAGGCATCTGCGTGCGAAAATCCATACGGTAATCTGGGCCGCCCGCTTCCAGCAGCAGAACGTTGACGTCGCTGTCTTCGGTCAGTCGGGTAGCCAAAACGTTCCCTGCGGATCCGGCTCCGATAATGATGTAATCAAATTCCATTAGTCGCTCCTCAGGTTGATGCATTAATTAAAATACCGACTGAAAACGGTCGAGCTCGACCTGTACGGATTTCACCTGGGTATAATTTTGCAGGGTCATCAGGCCATTTTCGCGGCCAATGCCCGAGTGCTTGTAACCCCCGACAGGCATCTCCGCCGCCGATTCACCCCAGGTGTTAATCCAGCAAATACCGGCTTCAATCTGGTGGATAACGCGATGCGCGCGGTTAAGATCCTGCGTGACCAGACCCGCGGCCAGGCCATATTCTGTGGCGTTGGCGCGGCGTACCACTTCGTCTTCGCTCTCATAGCTCAGAATCGACATCACCGGCCCGAAGATCTCTTCGCGTACGATAGTCATCTCATCGCGGCAGTCGGTGAACACCGTCGGCTCTACCCAGGCGCCCTTATCAAACGCGTCCCCCTGCATCCGCTTGCCGCCGCACAGCAGGCGCGCGCCTTCGGCGATACCGGTTTCGATATAGCGCATCACGTTGTCGCGGTGGGCAAAGCTCACCAGCGGGCCGAAGTTGGTAGCGGGATCGTTGAGGTCGCCGGCGCGAATGCGGGCGACGCGCGCCACAATTTTTTCTTCAAACGCAGCCTTCAGGCTGGCCGGAACAAAGACGCGGGTGCCGTTGGTGCAGACCTGACCGGAACTGTAGAAGTTGGCCATCATGGCGATATCTGCGGCGAGGTCGAGATCGGCATCGTCAAAGACAATCAGCGGCGACTTACCGCCCAGCTCCATGGTGACCTCTTTCAGGGTCGAGCCCGCCGCGTTGGCCATCACTTTTTTACCGCTGGCGACGCCACCGGTGAACGAGACTTTATCGATGCCGGGATGCTCGGTCAGCAGCTGGCCGGTTACCGCGCCGCTGCCCGGCAGCACATTAAACACGCCGTCCGGCACGCCCGCTTCGCTATAGATCTCCGCCAGCTTCAGCGCGGTAAGCGGCGTAACTTCACTCGGCTTGAAGATCATCGCATTGCCCGCCGCCAGCGCCGGGGCAGATTTCCACAGGGCGATTTGAATCGGGTAGTTCCACGCGCCGATACCCGCTACCACACCGAGCGGCTCGCGGCGCGTGTAGACAAAAGAGGTATCGCGCAGCGGGATCTGCTGGCCCTCCAGCGCCGGGATCAGGCCCGCATAGTACTCCAGCACGTCCGCGCCAGTGACGATATCCACGCTGGCGGTTTCGCTCAGCGGTTTGCCGGTGTCCAGCGTTTCCAGCGCGGCCAGTTCGTCGTTGCGCTCGCGCAAGATATCTACCGCGCGGCGCAGAATGCGCGAGCGCTGCATCGCGGTCATTGCCGCCCAGACCTTCTGGCCTTTGCGCGCGGCAGCAACGGCGCGGTCAACGTCAGCGCGGCCCGCCTCATGCACCTTCGCCAGCACGTCGCCGTTAGCGGGATTGATGGTGTCAAAGGTGTCGCCAGCCGCTGCCGGGACGTAAGCGCCATCAATGTAGAGGTGCTGCTCTGCGAATCGGGACATGGTTCCTCCTTTATCAGGGATGGGTGTTGCCAGCGAGCTGCTGGCGTATGAACTGGGTCGTTAACGAGCGAGCCAGCTGAAAATCAAAGGGTTTGCCGCCAAGCGCCGCGCGCAGCCAGAGGCCGTCGATCAGCGCCGCCAGCCCGTAAGCGGCGGTGCGCGCCGCCTCGCGCGGCAGCTCGCGGCGGAACTCCGCGGCCAGTGCGGAGAAGAGGCGGCGGCTGCTGACGCGCTCCAGCCGGTTGAGCTGGGGCTGATGCATGCTGCTCGACCAGAAATCGAGCCAGGCCTTCATCGCCGCCTTATGCAGCTGGCTCTCATCGAAGTTACCCTCGACGATGGCACAGAGACGCGCCTCGGTACTGGCGTCCGCCAGCGGCCTGAGCCTGATCGCCACTGCGTCGCGCAGCTGTCGCGTGATGTCGCGCATGGTGGCTTCCAGCAGGCCGTTCTTGTCTTTGAAGTAGTGGCTGATGATGCCGGTCGAGACACCCGCGCGCCGCGCAATCTGCGCGATGGTGGCGTCGTTAATCCCGACTTCGTTAATGGTTTCCAGAGTTGCATCAATCAGCTGCCGACGTCGTATCGGCTGCATTCCTACCTTTGGCATGACAAGCGCTCCGCCCCTAAACAAGTCCACTATTAGAACTTTTATTGATTGAACGTTCAATATAAAAAAGAAAGTTGTTAGGATGTTGTGCCTTGATTGTTGCTAAGCGCCGCTGCGCTTAGCCGTCAGGGAATAAAAATAAAGGACGTCCATCGCAATCAGGGGTTTGTATAACGTACTGAAATAGATACTAAAACAGAGGTAATTGATGATTAATCCACCTGCAAGTGAAAAAGACAGAATCAATCCTGTGGTGTTCTACACCTCAGCCGGACTGATTCTGACATTTTCACTGGTGACGATTCTCTTCAGCGAGCAGGCCGGGGCATGGATTCAGGCGGCAGTGAACTGGGTATCGTCTACGTTTGGCTGGTATTACATGCTGGCCGCGACGCTTTACATCGTATTCGTGCTGTTTATGGCCTGTTCCCGCTTTGGCGCGATTAAGCTGGGGCCGGAGCAGTCCAAGCCGGAGTTCAGCCTGCTGAGCTGGTCGGCGATGCTGTTTGCCGCCGGTATCGGCATCGACCTGATGTTTTTCTCGGTGGCGGAGCCGGTGACGCAGTATATGCAGCCGCCGGAAGGCGCGGGTCAGACCCTGGAAGCGGCGCGACAGGCGATGGTCTGGACGCTGTTCCACTATGGCCTGACCGGCTGGTCGATGTATGCGCTGATGGGCATTGCGCTGGGCTACTTCAGCTACCGCTACAACCTGCCGCTCACCATCCGCTCGGCGCTCTATCCTATCTTCGGCAAGCGTATTAACGGCCCCATCGGCCATACCGTTGATATCGCGGCGGTGGTAGGCACCATTTTCGGCATCGCCACTACGCTCGGCATCGGCGTAGTACAGCTGAACTACGGGCTGAACGTGCTGTTTGATATTCCGGAAGGGCTGGCGGCGCAGACCGCGCTTATCGTGCTGTCGGTGGTGATCGCCACGATTTCGGTAACGTCCGGCGTCGATAAGGGGATCCGTATCCTTTCCGAGCTAAACGTGGCGCTGGCGCTTGGCCTGATCCTGTTTGTGCTCTTTTTCGGCAAAACCGATTTCCTGCTTAACGCGCTGGTGCTGAACGTCGGTGACTATATCAACCGCTTTATGGGCATGACGCTTAACACTTTCGCCTTCGACCGTCCGACGCAGTGGATGAACAGCTGGACGCTGTTCTTCTGGGCCTGGTGGGTCGCCTGGTCGCCGTTCGTGGGTCTCTTCCTCGCGCGAATTTCCCGTGGCCGTACTATCCGCGAGTTTGTGCTGGGCACGCTGATTATTCCCTTTACCTTTACGCTGCTGTGGCTGTCGATATTCGGCAACGCCGCGCTCTATGAGATCCTGCACGGCAACAGCGGCTTTGCACAGGAGGTGATGGCTCACGCGGAGCGCGGCTTCTATCTGCTGCTGGAGCAGTATCCCGCCTTTAAGCTGAGCGCCTCGGTCGCCACCATTACCGGTATGCTGTTCTACGTCACGTCGGCGGACTCCGGCTCGCTGGTGCTGGGCAACTTCACCTCAAAACTCAAGGATATCAACAGCGATGCGCCGAACTGGCTGCGCATCTTCTGGTCGGTAGCGATTGGCGTGCTGACGCTGAGCATGCTGATGACCAACGGTATCTCCGCGCTGCAAAACACCACGGTGATTATGGGTCTGCCGTTCAGCTTTGTAATCTTCTTTGTAATGGCAGGGCTCTATAAATCCCTGAAGGTGGAAGATTACCGCCGCGCCAGCGCCAGCCGCGATACCGCGCCCTATCTGGCGACCAGCAGCGACCGGCTGAGCTGGAAGAAACGTCTGTCGCGGCTGATGAACTATCCCGGCTCGCGCTACACCCAGCAGATGATGGATAGCGTGATCTTCCCGGCGATGCAGGAGGTGGCGAAAGAGCTGGAGCTGCGCGGCGGCCGCGTGACGCTGGCGCGCCATGAGGCAGAGGAGAGCGCCTTGGGGTATATCGATTTGCGCGTCAACCTGGGTGAGGAGCAGGATTTCGTCTATCAGGTCTGGCCGCAGCAGTACTCGGTGCCGGGCTTTACCTACCGCGCGCGCAGCGGCAAATCGACCTACTACCGGCTGGAAACCTTTCTGCTGGAGGGTAGCCAGGGCAACGACCTGACGGACTACAGCAAAGAGCAGGTGATTATCGACATTCTCGATCAGTACGAACGTCACCTGAACTTTATCCATCTGCACCGTGAAGCGCCGGGCAACAATATCACCTTCCCGAGCCTGTAATTGTGAAACGGGCCAGCCTGGCTGGCCCGCTGTCAGTTACACAGCCGATCGCTGCGCCAGCGGTCATAGTAGATATGTTCTGCCTGGAAATCCGCTGCGCCCGCTTTGCCGGTCAGTCGCAGCGCCAGCTGCAGCGCGAAGTCAAAAGCGACGCCCAGCCCTCTGCCGCTGAGCAGATTGCCATCCTCCACCACATCCGCCATAACATACTCGCCATCCTCATAGTGCATCCAGAGTTCGCCCGAGCAGGTGTAGCGGCGTCCTTTCAGCAGACCGTTGCCCGCCAGCACGCGCGCCGCCGCAGAACAGAGGGGCGCAATGATCTTCTCCGCCTCGTCGTGGCGGCGGATAAAGGCGCTGACCGCCGGGCTGGCGGCCAGATTCATCGTGCCCTCCGGGCCGCCGGGAATGATCACCGCATCGAACATTTCATGCTGGCTCTCTTCCAGTAGCCGATCAGCCAGCGTCACCACGCCGTGATAGCTGACAACCTGATTGTGGGGATGACAGGCGAGGGTAGTGACCTTTATCCCCAGTCGGCTAAGGATATCGAGGGTAATAAATGCTTCGGCTTCTTCAAAACCGGTGGCCAGCAAAAGTGCAGCTTTCTTTGACATCGTCTCTCCTTGCATCTGTCAGTGGATAAGGATATAAAAATAAAACAGCGTTTCATTTATATCCTGGTTAGCCGGTAATTGACAGTCGCGCAGGGAGAGATCCTGTGGCAGAGCGTTGGGGCGCGCTATTTGCCGCGTTCGCTGTAGGGCACACCGCCGCGCGCTTTATCGCTGGCTTTGGTTTCGACGACCGACACCACCACCAGATCGCGCTCCACGCCGAAACTCTCTACTACGGCATCGGTGATCTTGACCATCAGGTTCTTTTTTTGCTCGGCTGAGCGGCCTTCTACGGCATAAACCACAATCTCAGGCATGCGGGTATCTCCTTTTTGATGAATAAAGAGTGGGGCGCAGCCGTGTCATGTTCAGCTGCGGTTCGCTGGCTTCTTTTTGCTTCTGTCCCAGCGGAGAGACCCATACTCCTTTTGGGGATGGAGAGATGCAAAGAAGATTGAAGGCTATTTGTTAAGCGCATCACACTATTAGCGCATTTCTGTCGGCGAACAGGGCGCTGGTTCTAAGCAGCTATTTTACGAAAACGGCGGGATTAAGGGGCAGCAGGTCAGGGCGGGCGGCCCGATGACCTGCGCTAAGTATAAGGGGCGGTTGCGTGTCGCGTCCGGCTTATGCCGTCAGCTAAGGCGCACACCGGCGAAAGCCACTGCAGGTCGGTCATATGGCTGAACGGATGCTCTCTGCCAAAAGAACGCATTCTTCCTCCTCTCTGACCAATGAAAAATAGATCAATTTTCTCCGACGCCCCTTTTTTCAAAATAATCCTAATTATTTAGGCGAAAATTTGCGCGGCATCGGCCACTGAATAATAAAGATGCGATGTTTCTCACAATTACAGAAGCTTTTAAAGTATTCCAGACGCCGGGCTGGAATAATATAAAGACTTAATTAATTATAGCGTGAACGAAAAGGATGTTGTGATGGCGTCGATGATAATATCGAAGCTGGCTCGTTTTGGGATAAGGGCGACAATTTACACCAGTCATAAGAGGAGCTAATTAATTAGTTTACTGGACATCCAGGGAACAGGAAGGCGTTAAATACCCCCTATTCCGCATTAAAAACCAAAAGCGATCGATATTGCTACAGGTACATCAGGGATAAGCGCAGAAACACGCCCGTTATGTGTTAATAAGCGAAAATATAAAACATGGAGAGAGTGTTGTGAGTAAGCATTTGGAAATTTCTATTCCAGGCGGCCGTTTCAAAAGAATAAGGAAGTGGAACAGAAGAAGAAATTATTTCTTCAAGGAAGTAAAGCTAAACATCAGAATTTATATTGCAAAGCTTATCTGGGATAAGCGTAAAAAAAGTTCTTTTGTCAGCAAAGAAATCAAAACGATACTGCTCCTTCGCAATGAAGGAACAGTTGGAGATGTTGTCGTTTCAACGCCGCTAGTTAAGTGCCTGTATGAGGCGGGTTATACGGTTGATTTACTGCTGACAACGTCAAGCAGCGTAGCTATGAAATACAATCCCTGTGTCAGGAATGTCTACGAAGCCGGGGACTGTAACACTGAGGTTTTCCTGAAGAGCTTTAGTCACACCCTGGCGGAGTCAACCCTAAGAGCGCTGAATGAAAATAAATATGACCTGGTGATTGACCTTTGTTTGTTCGATACCCCTGTGCACAGGATGAAGCTTTTTCGAGAGATACAGGCAAAGTTTGTTCTCGGATTTAACAAATGGGACTGCATCAATCACTACAGTAAATCCATTTCATTTGATAATGGTAAGGCGCATGTGACAAAGGGTATTTCTTTGGTGGCCCAAAGCCTGGGTCTTGATCTTAAAAACCGCCATTGTTATGACCTGCACATTCCCAATGAGATTACTTCTGAAGTGAAAGAATATTTATGTCAGTGGGAAGGGAAGCTTAAGATAATAATTAACATTTTCACTGGAAGTCCTGAAAGGAATCTGTCAAAAGAGCAGTTATCTCGGACGATTGAGATGATTAACGAACAGTCTGACAACACAGTCTTTATCGCTCTTGACCACAGGAAAGAGCTGGATATGCTTTTTCCCGATAACGTTTTTATCAATCCATTTAACTCACTGCATCACGTTATGGAACTTATCAGAAGAGTTGATCTGGTTATCTCTCCAGATACGTCGATTGTACATATCTCTGCTGCATGGAAAACACCACTCATCTGCGTTTACAAAAATGTAACTGACAATAATGATTTGTGGGCACCAGGTTATAAAGAAGCGAGTCAGATCATTGTTAACAGAAGAAGAATATCTGATGTAGAAAACGTTCCTGAGCTTATAGTGAAGGAGATGCGAACAAGAGGGATGTTTGAAAATTGATTGAATTAAAACGGTAACTGCTGAGCGGCCGGGAATGGGCCGGCCGGTATGCCGTGTCTTTTAATGCAGGCGGTAACGTCGGCGCCAGCATCGGCGCCGGTTCGGACGGCTACGACATTAGCGTCCGGGCCGGCGTCAATGCCGGTAAGGGATATAAGAACGGCAACGGTCTGACCCATACTGACCCCACCCTGAATGCGGGCAACTATCCTGACCTGACAGCGGCCATGACGACTGGCTGACTGGCGTGCAGGCAAGGGGAGAAACGCTACCGTCGACGCGGGCCGTAGCCCGTTATTAGCCTGGGGCGATATTTGTTTAAAAGGTCACGCTGGTCTTAAACTCTCCAACCCATGCATCCTGCGTTTCCCTTAATCCTCCTGGGCGGTGCCAGTATTGAATGCCTGGCTGAAGCTCAAGCCAGCTTACCGGACGGAAACGATAATAAAGCTCTGCATTAACAGCCTGCCCTGGAATGGGATGATAAAAGGCATGGCTGTATTCATTAATCCCGGAAAGCACGTTTTTGGCGCGTTGATTACGGCTGTAATGATGGCTGAAATCGGTATAACTGACGCCAAGCCCAATCCAGTCTTCCGGTCTGGCATCAAATAGTCCCCGGTAGCGTAAAGAGGCTGCGGTGACCAGATGTAAAAAGTTGCTGCGACGATCGCTTACGCCAATATTCCAGCCCAGGCTCATGCCGCGGCTGGCATCATTCTCTTTACGGGTGATTTGCTGGTTGGCGCTTGCCCACATAAACCAGGTGCGATTATAGGGCTTATAGCCTTCAGGATCGGTTAATCCTTCCTTTTTCGACTTTCCACTATAGAGGTCGTACTGGACAGCGTTCGTGAATTGCGTCCCGACACTTTAAATGCCGGGCAGGGCGTTGATAGTGGTCTTCCATTCCAGCTCTATCGGCAGTATAAAACCTTTGCTGCCTTTTGTTGAACCGCTCCATGCATGGCTGCGCTCGGTGGCACGAGGATTTTGCTCAAAAATACCGGTTTTGAAGGTAACGTCTGGCGTAATTTTATAATCCAGCGTGGTGCCCCACGTATGGATGTTCCAGTTGCTCCAGAAAAAAGAGTTAGCTGATTTTCCTCCGCATAGCGTCAACAACTGAAAATCGCAGGGTGTGGTCTGATCGAATGTCTGCACCTTATTCATCATGCCGATTCGCCATTGCAGACGGCGATCGTCAAAAGAGCGGCTAAAGGTAAGCCAGCCAAGACGCGTAACTGATCCTGTGCCATGGCTTTCCTGAGCGGAGTCAACCATATTGACTCTCATATCCTGAATACGTCTGGTTGTTAAATTATCATCGTGGTTTCGGTTAACAATATTGCCTTCTATTTTGGCATCAGAGATCCCCGTATATTGTTCCAGATCCTGAACAAAGGTTAGCGCAAACTGGTCGATATAAGCCAGATGCTCACGCCGATCGTAACCGCCAGCAGCATTATAGGCGAATTCATTCAGGTAATTGAGGTTATAATTAAACCCAAGTTCCTGAAGTAACGGACGAATGCCTGCCATGTCGCCGGCTAAACCCGCCCCCGGGTGCTCAAAACCTAATACGATGCCATTCCATTCGTTATTTTCCGCGTGAAGCTGTGCGCCAGGTATAAAAAGCGCGGCAAGAAAAGTAATGCGCAAAGAGAGTCTTTTCTTCATTTTTTATCTCATCGTTAAGTTATATAACCGACTAACATTTCCTCTGGCTAACGCAGTGACGCGTTAAATTAAAAACAAAAAAACCTAAACCTTCTTGCTTCAGGTTAAGAAAGCGAGAAGGTTTAGGTTTTGCCTTTGCAGAAGTAGCAATCCTTTACGGGCCAATCATTGTTAAATCCTGCTGCGCTGGCAACAGGAATTAACAGGTTAATTTATTAATGTGAATCAGATCGGAGTTTTAGAAGGGTTTGCCGTTGAATTCTAATCTTTTCAAATCAAATGATTAACTTCTTATTGATTTCCTGTCTAATACATTCTTTAGCGTTGCCATTTACGTTAAATAGTAAGTTAATGGCGAATAATCACAGCCAATGCAACTACGCATAATACATCTTATGTTAAATAGAATATCAGCCGCAGCAAACAGAGATCTCTCAGACAGCCTTTTTCTCCCTCCTCTTCTCTGGTGACTCGAACCTTTCTGTCTGCCGTGCTCTCTGTCAGTAAAAGCGCCGACCGCGGTCGGCGCTTCATCAGATATCAACCTTCGCCGTGCCCGTTACGGCCGTCCGTAATAACCATCCCAGTATGTCGCGGTGGCGCTCTCCAGCAAAATCTGACTCTGTTCCTTCGGACGGTCAGCGCTGTAAACCTGCGAAACTATGTGGCTGGTCTGCGCCTCTGGTCTGAAAGGCCCCGTCGGACATTCGCTAAATGCTTTAACGCGCTGTTCAGCCTGCACCTGCGTCAGGCTGTTTGCCCGGTCTTTTTTACCCTGATCGTAAAACTGCCGCAGAAACGTCGTCATCCAGCGGTAATTATCCGCCCGGAGCGGACGCGTATTGGGATCGAAGTGAATGCTGGAGAGTTTCGCAACGGCATGGCTGGCGTTGCGTTCGGCGCTGCTCTGCTATCCGGCACAGGCTGTCAGCAGCAGCGAAGCGGCAAGCATGGTGCAAAAATGCCATCTAAATAGTTTCATTTTCATATCCTTATGTAATTAACGCAGCCAAACTATATCGCTGCGCTGCGGGTGCGGCAAACCGCTGGCTGATTTATACGCGCCAGAATTGAGCCACATGTTAAATCGCGCTTCAGTCCTTTGCGTTCAGGTTTCTGCTTTTGCACGCTATCAGGCAAGGTTCAAAGTCCGGCAAGTCCGGTTCGCGAAAGATGACAAAAGAGAGCGGCTGTAGAAATAACCTGAGGAGTCAGGCCAGGACGAGCAGGAAGCGAGCACAGGGTTAGCCCGCCACCTGCTGCAAAGCCGCATGGATATGCAGCCGATAATAAGGGTTACTGGCCTGACTGAAGACGCTCTGCAGCAGGCCTGTCGCTACAATAGCCCGCGCTATCCGCTGAACGTTGGCAACATATCGAGCCAGCTCAGCGTCCAGGCCAGAATATTCAGTACGCCAAAGGTTATAACTACCATCGCCGCAAGGGATCCCCGCGCCCCTGCTCTTTCCTGCTTAGCGAAGCGTCTCCGCGCTTTGATATAGAGTAAGGCGGGGACAATGACCGCCCAGAGCGTAGCGAAAAGACCGGCAAAGCCGATAGCGGCGAGGAAGCCGTCGGGAAACCATAGTGAGGCGGCCAGGGCGGGTAAAAAGGTCAGCAAAGCCACCTTAAAGCGCGCCAGCGGCGTATCGCCCAGCTTCAGGCGGTCAGCGATAAAGTCAAACAGACCAGCCGTTACCCCTAAAAACGAGGCGATCACCGCGAAATGGGAAAACAGCGTCATCATAAAGTTCAGCGCGCCGACATGCAGCCGATCGCGTAAGGCGGCGAGCAGCGCGGCAATATCCCCGCCAGCGGCCACCACGGCGGGAAACGAGGCGCGCGGCAGATTGCCCATGGTACCGGTAATCCAGAACAGATAGATAACCAGTGACATCAGCGTGCCAACCACCAGCGCGCGCCTGACCTGCTTCTGCTCGCCGCCATAGTAGCTTATCAGGCCGGTAATATTGCCGTGATAGCCGAACGAGGCGAGGCAGAATGGCAGGACGCCAAACGCATAGGGCCAGTAGCCGCCCTCGCCGCTTCCCGCGTCGGCAAGCGTAAGCAGATTGACCTGCGTGAGCAGGCCACCAAAGACCGTCACCAGCAGCAAAAGTTTGGCCAGCACGCAAAAGGTCATGATCCTGCTGACCCCCTTTGTCCCCAGCCAGACGACGATGGCGACGCACAGCGTCAGCAGCACCTTCGCGCCCGCGGTAGAGACAGGCAAACCGGCGCTATTGAGCGAGTGCTGATAGACCGGCCCGCTGGCCGAAATATAGGCGTAGGTCAGAATGCCCAGTACAAAAAGGATGCTCAGGCCGTTTAGCGCAGCCCACCGGCGCCCTAACAGCGAGCGCGTTAAGGTATCGTAGCCGGCACCGAGCGGAAAATAGCGGCTTGCCTGCTGGAACATCAGCCCCGACAGCAGCATACATCCCCAGCTAACCAGCAGTATCAGCAGCGACCAGCCGAACCAGGCGCCGGCCATCACCACAGGCAGCGTAAACATCCCTGCGCCTACCACCGTCCCGCAGATAATCATCGCGCCCCACCATACTGAAGGCTGACGCTGGGTTAATGCTATTTCTGTCATTACATGTTCCGATAAAAAAATATTAAGCCTGCACCAGGCGAGCGACCGCCAGAGCATAACGCATTAGCTGGCGATCCTCTCCTGGCAGACCATCCACAGAAAGACCAATAGAGAGTTCACCTGCTCTGCCCACCGGCAAAGTCAGGCTGGGGGCGCCGGCACTGCTGGCGAGATCCGTATTGCGCACCAGTTTTTCAAAAACAACAGGATTATGCGCTTCCGTCAGGCGCGGCACGGCACAGCTCACGGTTGGGTAAAGTAAAACATCAAGCTGATGTTCAGAAAACATCTCTTGCCAGGCGGTGCGCACATCGCCTGTGGTGCACAGGCCGGCCAGATAGTCATCCCAGGAAACGCTGCACTGCTGCAGCTGCCGTTGAAGAAGATTACGTACCTGGGCATCGCTCAGCTGGTCCAGAATCGACTGGAATCGCCATTCGAGCCCTTCACCGAGCAGAAAGCGCGGGAAATCGATAAAAAATTCATAAAACGGAACGGCAAACTGCACTGACGCATTCAGTTCGCCAAGATGGCTGTCATCAATGGTGACGACTTCCACCCCCTGCTCCTCAAGCCTGGCGACAGCTTCCCTGCACCGCTTCTCTACCGCGCTATCCAGCCCCTGCCATAAAAAGCCTGCAGGAATACCCACGCGGCGCGGCATCTCCGGCTCAACCGGCGTTTCGTCCATAAGAGCGGCATCAAGCAGCACGATATCGGAGACGCCGGGTGCAATAAAGCCTGGCGTATCCCGGGTGTGGGAAACAGGCACAATGCCAGCAGAGGAGTAGCGGCCGGTGGTCGGCCGGAATCCTGACAGGCCACACAGCGAGGCCGGAATACGCACCGATCCCCCGGTATCGGTTCCCACGGCGAAAGCGCAGGCACCCGCTGCGACAGCCGCCGCGCAGCCCCCACTGCTGCCACCAGCAAGATGACCGGGATGAGCCGGATTGCCTACCGTGCCCCAGGTGCCATTACATGAAGTCACGCCAAACGATAATTCATGCATATTATTTTTGCCGCACAGCACTGCACCCTGCTCAATTAAGCGCGCAACGACGGGGGCATCTTTTTCAGGAAGGAAATCAGCCAGTCCCGGCGTACCCGCTGTGGTCGCGAATCCGCTAGCGTTGATATTGTCTTTACAGGAAAAAGGCAGCCCAAAAAGCGGTGCGGACGTGGACTTCGCAGGTGGGATTTCACCATTCAAACGCTGCGCATCATAAGCAATAAATGCATTAAGCGACAGCGTTTCACGGTAACGTTCATATCGATAGTGATGATTTTCTTTTAGTCCCGCCGGGTGACGATTCAAGGCCACCTCGGCAGCCAAAGAGCAAGGGCGTTTAGTCAGCATGAACGTGTCGCTCTCAGTAGTGAAAATGGCGCGCCATAGCGTGCAGCGGATTACGGGGTATCAACGTCCCCCCCAGACTAGCGATAGCGGCGCAGGCCGCATTGATCCCCGTCTGTACGGCCCCTTCCGCCCAACCTCCGGTAAAGGAACAGCTGCATCCTGCGAGGTATATCCCTTTATCGGTGTCAGCACTAGCCGCGCTCTGGAACTGGAAAAAAAGCGCTTCTGAATAACGGTCGTCACCCGGATAGTTCAGTTTGAACGCCCCCATCGCGAGAGGATGAGTAAGCCAGTCATACTCCAGAATAAATTTGGGATCGTTATCCATAGGAACAAGGTGGCGGGCAAACTCTGGCGCGGTCTGGCTCAGCTCCTCTACCAGCCTTGCCAGGCGTGCCTGTTTATCTTTAAGCGTGACCAGCTTGTGCGAATCATCTTCCCACGTATAGCTGATCAGTACGACGCCGTGCCCCTCAGGATCGTCTGGCTGGTAGTCAAGGCAGTAGACCCCTTTTGCGAGCGTATCGGTGAGAATGGTGTGCGGCAGCGTCTCTTTCAGCCAAAACTTCTCCCTGGTGAGCAAGAAAAGTTTCGATGAACCGATAAGATGCGTCTCATTTATCGCTCGCGAGACCTCTGGCGACAGCCACTGCGGGCGCTGAGAGAGCTTCAGAGCGATCTGCATCGCACGCGTTGATACCGTAACAATGACCCGGTCAAACGGGGTAGCGCCGCCCTCGGTGGTCACCACGTCGAACCGCTTATCATCACGCTCCTCGATGGCGGTGACTTTTTGATACAGGATGCGGTCTGACAGCATCTGACCGGCGATACGCTCCTCGCCCATGCGGTTAGTGAGCGTGGCAATACCTGCGGGCACCAGCCGCTGATCTTCTTCCAGGCCATTGACCACCAGCCGCATGATCTCCATGAAGGCCGCACGAAAAACGGGCTGAAAACCACCGGAACCAATGCCAAGCGATCCAAACAGGGCAAAATCGGTGGGTTTAAGCCAGGGCTCTCCGCCGGGCGGGTTTTTGCCGGTGAAAATGCGTACCAGCGCAGAGTAAAAACAGCTGTCGCTAAACACATCCAGATAACATTGCCATGCCTCTTTTGCGTCCGCGAGCCTTCCCGCTTTCAGCGCCTGCGTGATAGAGGCTGGCGCAACCAGCACCCTGCCGTTATCCAGGGTAACGCCCTCTTTTATAAAGGCGCGCCATCCGCGATCGACTTTCTGAAACAGCGCTGGCGGCGGCACGCCAGCACGCCAGGCAAATGCCTCTCCCTGGTAGTGGATTTCGGTATCGACAATGCCAGGATCGGGAAAAACCGAAGCGGTATCGATAGCGAAATGGTTTAAATAGTGAAATAGCCCAACCTCTGTGGGAGGAAAGCGCATAGCGCCCATTTCAGCAATATAGTGCGGCATTGAAGGATCAAAGCGCTGGCTGAGCAGGCGTCCACCATAGCCGCCCTGCTCAGCTTCAAACAGCGTGACGTGGCGGATCCCCGCCCGAAGCAACTCACGCGCGGCGATTAACCCGCTTAAGCCAGCACCGATAATTGCGACGCGAGGCGCGCGTTCACGCTCTGGACACTGGCCAATACCCCCCAGCGACGCCGCTCGCGCAAGAAAATCACCGTAATCAAACAGCGTATCAATATAGGGAAAAGCCTGCGCCGCCCCGTTTTCATGTGATGGAGATGTCATAGGTGTTCTCAGATGATTAACTGCAGGCTGTCGAGAGGGCGTTCAAGATTGAGCAAAATCGTTTTGCGCGCAGCGATTAGCCATTGCCCTTCCACCAGACGAAACGCATGCTCAATGCGGGCAGCATAGTGCCACTCTTGCTCCCCGCGGCTTTCGCTGTAGATAAGCCGGGTGACGGCTGTCGCATTTGCCTCGCCTTCACGCCAGGCAATTACCGGCCGCTGCAGCACGTGCTGGCTGCGGCTTTTAGGCTGCTGAGAAAAATTACGTGCGCTACGCAGGCGATTAACGCGCAGCTGCGTGACAAAACGATCTTCATAAAGCAGCGATGACTCGGTTAACGGATCGGGCTGGCCGTGGCGCAGGGGCATCCACCAGGTGTAATCCTCAGAGAGAAGCGCCATCCATGCATCGTAATGTTGCTCGTCCAGAAGCTCAGCTTCGTAATAGATCAGGTCGGTCAGCGCGTTATAAACACCTTCAGGAGACATGTTTCCCCTCCAGCATATGCTGCCACATGGCATAGAAGTTTCTCATTGCAATCTCACTGGTTCCTGAGGTGACGGTTGTTCTGTTCCACTGTTCATCCGCCTGATAGAGGCGGGCGATATTGACCCACTCACTCCCCTGGCTTTGCAGCCCCTCCGTCGCGCGTTCATACATCTCTACATCGTCATGCGCCACCATCGAACAGGGCGAATTGATCAGGTTATTGTATTGAACGGTTCGTTCCAGCATCTGTTGCGGTGCGCCAACCAGCTCCAGAATCCAGGATTCCACCAGCGTCTCGCTGGCTGAGACGGGACGAATAATACGGAGCGTTTGTATCGGGCCTTTCACCATCAGGTTGGGAAAGTAGACGGTATTGTGGCGGGTATCATCGAGGATTTGCCGTGCCCGCGTTTCGCCATAGCTTTCAACCATGCTTTCCCAGTAACCGGGGATAGCGGAATAATCTTTATGGATTGAATTACGCGTTCCTGTATGTCCATGCCCGTTTGGCCAGGTGCGAATCCCCATTTCAGCGAAGAAGGCGTGCGACGACATAAACGGAGAAAAGAGCTCCACCGCCATCGGTTGTTCAGCCTGCCGCTCTGACTGCGCCCAGAGATTAACGGCTTCACCTGCTGAAGACTCATGCGCCACCATTGGATGACAAGTGTCAGTCTGATTGTCCATCACCATTTTCCAGTTGCAGCGATGGCGATGGCGCAACGGCGCGCCGACTACCCGCAGCTGGCCAGCGGGAGAGCGATCGACCATATTGTCCAGAGTGGAAAGCGAATCGCCGTAAAATTCCTCAAAGGAGAGGCCGTGCTGGCTCAGACGCACAAAAATGAAATCGCGGTAAACCACAACATTTTCGACTCGTGCCATGCCGTGGCCCGCTTCACACGCGGCGATCACGCAGGGATCGTATTCATTTTTCACCGGAATGCTCAGCAGTTCACCTGACGGCTTAAAGGTCCATGCATGGTAAGGGCAGCGTAGAAACCGACCGCAATTGCCTGAGGACTCTGCTAATACCTTGACGCCTTTGTGCGGGCAACGGTTAAACAGAACGGTGATATCCCCTGCTTTTTGACGAATAGCGACCAGGGGCTGAGCAGCAAGCTCAACGGTGACATAGTCCCCCGCAGCAGGGAGCTGGCTGGCGTGGCACAGATAAAGCCAGCTTTGTGCAAAGACCGTTTTTTGTTCAGTGAGAAAAAGCGTCTGATCAAGGTAGGCGGATTTATGAATTTCGCTGCCGCGAAAAAGGGTATTGGGGTTCATGGCATCACTCATAAAGCTAATTTGAGAACGCTTCCTTTGGCTCGGGAAACGCAGGGATAAATAGTCCGACTGGTTGCGGCTTCCTGCGGCGTCATAATAAAGTCGTGGTGCTCGACCTCCCCCTCAATGACTTCCAGCGCGCAGAGTCCGCATTCCCCTCTTCGGCAATCGTAAAGCGGCTCCAGACCGGCCTCTTCCAGCGCGTCCAGCAGAGACTGACCGCGAGTGACATAAAACCTTACGCCACTCTCTGCTGCCTCGACCTCATACCCGCCCGCTTCGGCCTCGGCCGGAGGCGCGTTAAAGATTTCAAAGGCGAGATGGCTGCGGGGGAAATCATGGGCATCGCAGTAGTCCAGCACCGCACTCAGCAGACGCGTCGGTCCGCAAACGTGGATACGATCGTTGCGCTGCAGCTTTCCCAGTAACGCATCAATAGTGATGCGGGGACCTTCTGCGGTGTGTAAGTGAAACCGCTCTTGCAGCAGACTCTCCAGGGGATCCGCGTAGGCCGCCTGGGATCGGGAAGACGCAAAGTAATGGCATTCAGGCTGGCGCCCGGCAGCGACCAGACGAGCAACCACGCCCGTCAGGGGCGTAACCCCAATCCCGCCGGCGATAACGATATCTCTTCCATTTAACGGCGCGGACAGCTGTGGAAAAGAGTTGAACGGCCCCTCCAGCGTGACGATCTCCCCCTCCGCCAGACCTGACAGATAGGCGCTGCTTAACGAGTCTGGGGAGAGACGAACAGCAAATGTCAGCGTGGGCGCGGGCAGCGCCAGCATGACGCAGGAATAACTCCGCGTGCCGATCGCATCAGGCATTTGCCAGCGGTAGTGCGCTCCCGGCGTCAGCAAAGCCAGCTCATTGTTATCCGCGTCAAGCGTGAACTCCCGAACGGCTTCGCCTACGGAACGAATAGTCGTGATGGCAAACTGCTTCATAACGCTTCCGCTACCGCCGTTTCCTGCAGATAGCGCCAGTAAGGTCGGCCTGCCTCAAACTCAATAATGGCGATCGACCAGCGGACATGCGTGTTGCCTTGCTCATAATGCGTTTCGCGGTAGCGACAGGTCACCGAGGTGTCCGTTTGGGCGAGCGTTTCGCAGGCGTCAGTCTCAATACGCAGACCGGGACGCGATCCCTTGTTGTTGCGAAACAGATTCTCCACCTCGGACAAACCGATGATCTGCCCCTTCATGGTGACCATGCTAAATGATGTGCTAAAGCTGGCGAGCAGCCGCTCCAGGGCAGAGGGATAGCCTGCGCGGCCGGTAAATACCTCTTCAATCCACTGATGCAGTTCAGTCACGCTATAGTGGGCGATTAACTCTCTTTCCGATCGCATAGGAGCTCCGATTTTTGGCTAAGATTCATGAGTCCGAGCAGAGGAAGTAACCCCAGCCCGGCGGCAATAAGAAACACGGAATGGTAGGCAGACGTCAGCGTTGTGGACTTCTGCAGCAGGTTGAATAACAGGGTGAAAACCGCTGCGCCTGTGCTGAAAGAGATTTGCCGGTTCAGATTCCAGATGGTGCTGGCGCGAGCAAGGCGATCCCCTTCAAAATCCATCATTGCGGTGGTTTGAGCCGTATTGGCCGCTATGCCACCCCCGGTTCCCATAAGCAGATAAGCGCAAACAAGAAACAGCAGGTCGTGCGACGCCTCGGTTACCGACAGCACCGCTATACCAGCGGCGTGAAGCAGCAGGCCCGCCAGAAAAAGCGGCGCGGCGCCGGTGCGGTTATATAAACGGCCGCAAAGCGTCATCGCGCAGAAAGAGCCGCCCGCATAGAGCACCATCAGCAGACCCGTTTCGCTCGCTGTCCAGCCGAGTACCTCCTGCACGAAAAAAATATTAAGCAGGTTGACCCCGGTGAAAATGCCCGGCACCGCGTAATAAACGATGACAGAAAAGCGCATATGCGCATTGCCAAGCACGCTTAAATCCAGCACCGGGTTAGCCTGGCGGCGGTAGTGCAGAAAATAGGCAAATGCCAGCGCTATACCCGCTATAACCAGCCCCAGAGGCAGGCTCTGGTGAGCAGAGTCCGCATACAAAGAGAGGCCTGACAGCAGAGCCGTCAGCGCCAGGCTGATAATGATCAGGCCAAGGATATCGGGCCGTGGCGCCGCGCTTTTTTCAGGTTTAATCCACAGCAGCGCCAGCGCAGCGGTCACGAGGCTGAAAGGTATATTGCAAAGGAAGACCCAGCGCCAGGAGAGATGGTCGACAATGGCACCGCCGGCAGCCGGTGAAATAGCGGGAGCAATAAGCGCAACAGCCATTACCAGGGTAGAAATTTTTGCTCTTTCATCTTTTTTAAACAGGCCAAAGGTCAACGCCTGTCCTACAGGGATCAGCAAGCCTCCGCCCACGCCCTGGATAAAACGGAATAACACCAGGCTGCCAAAGTGGTCGGCAAATCCCGACAGCAGTGCGCCAGTAGAGAATATCAGCATTGAGGCTGCCATCGTCAGTCGCGCGCCAAAGCGGCTGGCAAGCCAGTGGCTAAGAGGAATAATAAGCGTTAAGCCCAGAATATAGCTATTAGCAACCCAGGCCACGCTGGAAGCTGAGACCTGCAGCTCGCGCGATATGTCAGGCAACGCGATAGCCGACATAAATATATTGATACAGTCGATAAAAAAACCGGCAAGAAAAACAAAAGCAATGCGATAGCGATATGTCATTGTGACCTCCGACGCGGAGTCTAAGGCGGCTTGACGTTGAGAGTCGATTAAATTAAATTAAACGCGGTGTTTACTTAAAATTAACAGTTAATGTTTAACCATTTAAACCGAATTCAGACATTTATCGCGGTCGTGGACTGCGGTTCCTTCACGCGCGCGGCTGAGCGTCTCTTTATCAGCAAAGCCATGGCGAGCATTCACGTCAAATCGCTTGAAGAGGTGCTGAAGGTACAGCTGCTGATCCGCAACTCGCGCGGCATTACCCTGACAGAAGCCGGTGAAGCGCTCTACAGAGATTTCTGTGAAATATTCGTTAACATCCAGAGTTCACTGGAAAATGTATCTGACAGCCATCGCTCTCTCTCTGGCGTATTAAATATTACTTCAACCACGGAATTCGGCGAAAACTATATCATTCCGCTAATTGGTGATTTCTGCCAGCTCCACCCTAATCTGGCTATTAATTTTTATGCCGACTCCTCGTTAAATGATTTAGTTTCCGACCGGCTTGATTTAGCGATTCGTCTTGGCACACTACGGGATTCTGAATTAAAAAGTAGAAAATTAGCCAGCTATAATATTCTGCTGGTCGCCTCGCCTGAATGGTTGAAAAATAATCCCCTCACCTCTGTCAAGGATTTAAACACCGCGCCCTGGATTGCTAACAGTAATTTACAGACGCCAACGCAGTGGACGCTGTGTCATAAAGACGGAACGGACACAGAAATACGCGCCGTAGCGAAATATCACTCCAACTCCTCAACCGCCATTAAGGCAATGGCCATTGCCGGTCTGGGTATTGCTGTTCTGCCTGAATGGATGGTTCGCCAGGAGCGTGAAGCAGGCAAGCTGATACAGCTTTTTGCGGATTACGCCTTACCCGCGCAGGATATCACCATAGTCTATGCAGGCGACCACCGCATCCGCCTTAAGTGCCGGATATTTATCGATTTTTTAATCAAAGAACTAAAAATATAATCGGCTGCACGCCTGGAATCACCTCCGGCAAAAAAGTCACGCTGGCGCTTGACGCACGCCGTTAGCCACAATTAGGATACGATCGTTTCCTAATTTAATCCGGCAGCATGATGTTGCTGTTTTCAACCCGTAGCGCTACCTCACCTCTTTGCCTGCAAGGAACAACGCCATGATTCATGGTTCAATGCCGTCCGCGCCAGCGGGATTCAGCCACAAATTTGCCACCGCCGGGGGGTTACGCTTTCACTATGTCGAAGGCGGCGCGCCGGGGCAGCCGACAGTAGTGCTGCTGGCGGGTTTTCCAGAAAGCTGGTACGCCTGGCGCAACGTGATGCCGCTGCTGGGTCGCCGTTTTCATATCATCGCGCTCGATTTGCCCGGTCAGGGCGACAGCGATCGCCCGCTTGATGGCTATGACACGCAGACGGTGGCGCAGCGCACGCACGATCTTCTGGCGCATCTTGGTATCAGGCGATACTGCCTCGCCGCCCATGACGTCGGCGCATGGGTCGCCTTCCCCTACGCGCATCTGTTCCCTGGGGAGGTCGCGGCGCTGGCGCTGATGGATGCCGGCATCCCAGGCGTAACTCTGCCAGATAAACTGCCTGCGACCTCCCCAACGGCCTGGAAGACCTGGCACTTCTCTTTTCACGCCGTGCCGGATCTGCCTGAAATCCTGCTTGAGGGGCGGGAAAGAGCCTATCTTGAATGGTTTTTCTGGACCAAAACGGCTAATCCTGCCTGTTACGGCGAAGAGGAAATGGCCGAATACCTGCGAATTTACGGCGCGCCCGGCGGCATGCGAGCAGGCCTGGCGTTTTACCGCTCGGTGGCGCGCTCGGCTGAGCAAAATCGGGCGCTGGCGCAAAACGGCAAACTCACCATGCCCGTGCTGGGTTTAAGCGCCGATCAGGGATCGATCCCGGATATGTCGGCCATTCTGCGTGCGTTTGCCGCTAACGTCGCAGGCGAAACGCTGGACGATTGCGGGCATTTCCTGCCTGAGGAAAAACCCGAAGCCGTTGCGGACGCCTTAACGCGGTTTTTTACCCGCTGCGCCGAATCAGAGAGCCAGCCTGTTGAGGCCTGTCTGTAACCGCTACTCTTTCCCCAGCAGCGTAATGCGCGTCAATTCTGACGGCCGCCCTAGCCTTACCGCTACGCCGGGCCAGAGTGCGGTTCCGTTGTTGACGTAGAGCTGCATGCCGTCTACCTGGTAGAGCCCGGAAACAAAGCCGCCGTTTGGCTTAGCAAACAGCCGATCCAGGCCGACGATCAGCCCGCCATGGGTATGGCCCGACAGCTGTAAATCGACCTGCTGCAGGGCATTCTTGCGCGCGTTGCGCGGCTGGTGGTCGAGTAAAATAACCGGGGCGTTTTTCGGCGCCCCTTTTAACGCCATCGTCAGATCGGGGCCGTCCGCCTTTCTTCGCAGCGCGGAGATATCAGGCAGGCCGGCGATAACCAGCTCCGCTGCGCCCCGCCTGATAATAATGTGGCTGTTATGCAGGGTAGAGAGGCCCAGCGAGGCAAGGTGCTCGGTCCAGCGCTGCTGCTCGAAGAAATATTCATGATTGCCGGTAACGGCGTAAACGCCGTCTGGCGCGTGAAGATTAGCCAGCGGTTCCACATCCTTTCTGCGGTTCTGCACGGTTCCATCAATAACATCGCCGGTGATCAGGATCAGGTTAACGTTGAGCGACATCGCCCGCCTGACCATCTCTGCGGTCCAGCCGGCATTGAAGAGCCGGGTGATGTGCAGATCTGTCAGCTGAAGGAGCTGGTAGCCCTCAAACTCGCGCGGAAGGTTATTGATGCGGATAGCGACATCTTTTACCGGCGGCACGCGTATCGCCTGATGTACGCCTACGGCCGCCAGCGTCATGGCAAGCAGCGCCGCCAGACCCCGCACCATCGGCGTAATGGCTAACGGATGCCTGATTAAAAGCGATATCAACGCGACGGCGTCGATCAGCATCTGCAGCAGCGCCAGAAACAGAACGGCGCTGAACGCCCAGTTGCACAGGATAATCAGCGCGCGGGGCATCTCCGGCGAAAAGATGCCGCCAGCGGTAAAGCGGCTGATAAGCAGATATTGCGACGCCAGCAAAACCAGCACCGACAAAAGAATTTTCAACGCCAGCGGCATCGCCAGCGGCAACAGGAAACGTAGGATGACATACCAGCTCGGTATACTAAAAATCAGATGAAACATCGCGCTTCCCTGGGTTAACGGCGCTTATCCAGCGCAAAATGGGGTGTAATCGAGTGCGGTGGAACCTGTTCAGGTGTTCAAGCGTAGCACGAACCCGGCCGCTCGCCGCGTCAACGCCTTAAAAGGTTGACATCCTCTCCGCCCTGAAGGACGGGGCTTTACGGCGCGCTGGGTAAAGCTGAAACAGGCAGGGAAAGAGGAAAGGAAAGCGATGCGCCTTATATCATTCAGAGGGCAGAGGCTGCTCAGCCACGCCGCTGTTCGCAGAGCATGGCTGAGACAGAGGATATTACATAATACCCGCGACGGATTTCGCCAGCTGGGCTTCCAGCACCGGCCTGGCCTCTTCGAACTTCAGGTTAACCTTGTTAGCGTTGGAAACCACGCGCGTCTGGTATTTCATACGGTTGCCCTCTTCGCTGCTGGTCTGCAGCTTAATGCCGGCATTACCCTGACGCAGCGCGCCAATATTATCGGTGGTGACGGTAGATTTACTGCGCTCCGAAATTTGCAGATCGGTCACCATGGTGAAGTTGACATCCTCGACCAGCGCGTCTGCCGCCATGCCCGCCAGCCCTGCCGCGAGACCAATGCCCAGCATGGCGCCGCCTGAGTTGCTGTTATACGCGGTGATACCGGCACCCAGCGCTGCGCCGGTGACCGCACCTTCATAGCCAGTTGAGAGGAAACCCTGCGACTGACGCAGATCCATTTTTTCTGCCTTGAGCACGTTCGCCTGAATCCAGTAATAGGCCGTGTCAGGCGACGAGGTAACGGTATAACCCTTAGCGCGCAGGTCCTGTGCCAGTAATGACTGAAGATCGCTCATATCTTTGTCTGACGTATTACGCACCTGGAGATAGACCGTTTTCTCATTTGACGGCTCCAGCCACACGGTCTGGCTCATCTGCGTTTTGACTTCGAGATTACGTTTCTTGATGGCCGTTCCCATAGCGCTGCAGCCAGAGAGAACAAGAGATGATGCGACGACAGCCGCCATAAGGGCATTGCGGTTTTTCATTTACTGCTCCTTGTTAAATTAAAAACGGGACAGTCTTGCCCCGACGCGCACTCAGGTGATGGATATAGTTAACAACGCATCCTCGACCTTCAAAGCGGCGCAATGGTTATCGGAAGCGCGATGAAAAACTTAAATTTGTTTTATCGGCAGGCGGGAGACTGGCAGAGGATTTTTGCAGCACTGGCGCGCGGCGTCGGCGCGCCTGGCCATCTGCGCAGACAGAAATGATAAACAGAACGTCACAATACATCGTGACCCGCTATCTGAGCGGGCGCGACAGCGACGCGGCGATTAGCGCGGAGATTCGCTGGCCAGCAGGCCGAACACCCAGTCGTCGCGCCACGCGCCGTTCAGGAAATAATTTTGCCTGATGGTCCCTTCCTGGCGAAATCCGCAGTTAAGCAGCAGGCGCTGCGATGCGTGATTTCCCGCCGTGACCGTGGCGGTGAGTTTCCCGTAATCGAGCGCATCGAAAGCAAAGCGAATGATTGCGTTTAGCGACTCCCTTCCGTAGCCTTTGCGCTGATGTTCGGCTGCCAGAATAAATCCGACCTCCGCCACGTCAGGGCTGCGCTCAATAAAGCCGGTAACGCCCACCGGGATGCGGCAATCATCTGTTTCCATAACAAGGCATAACCAGTGCGCGTCGCCTTTCCGCCAGGGTAATAAACGGCTTTCAAACGATGCCGATCTTATTTCCGCTTCATCCCGGGGATCGGCGATATAGGTCATAAGTTTACTGTCCTGATAAAGCGCCAGAAAAAAAGGCCAGTCCTCTTTTTTTAGCGGACGGTAAACCAGCTGTTCTGATGAAATAACGGGCTGCATGTTAAACATTCCCTGGCGCGCGACCTTTAACCAGAGGCTCAGACCAGATTCAGCCTTTTCAGATAGTCTGTCAGACGGTGTTTAAACTTGCGCGTCTGAAAACGCATTTCACTCCAGACATAGAGCGGCGACTTGATAAAAATCGCCCGCTCTTCGGCACGAATTTGCACCCATTTTTCACAGCGAAGACAGCTGTCATTAAACCAGAAATATTCGTCCCGGCTCAAAAGCGCGCGGCAGTGCCTGCAGTAAGCTCCCATACATTCCTTATTATCTGATGCGTTCGCCTGCGGTCAACGCTGCGTTTAACGCCTGGATATTAACTGCGGCTTTTTACTGACGATTAAGCACCCCATAAATAAGTGGCACTCTCCACCTCCGGCATATTCCGCAGTCTGACCTGTGGCATCAAACTACGGGCACATCGATGTGGATGGCAATGAGATTTATTCTCAAATATTGCTTCCTGCGGGCGCAGGCAGGGTTTTTTAGCGAAATAGAGGTTAAGGACGCGGCAGCTCCGCGCGGACAGCGCGGCCGACGCATTCTTTGCGGAGAGGGGATCGGGCCAGCAGATTGCAGGCCAACGCGCCTCTTTACCCGCGCGGCAAATAAAAACCCGGCCAGAAGGCCGGGTACTTGCCACATTACACTGCGGCACAAACCAGGGTAAAAGGCTGGCTTATCAGGCTGGATTAAAACCCTTCCAGTACGATTTTGCCGCGCGCGCGGTTGCTCTCAATCAGCGCATGGGCGCGACGCAGGTTTTCCGCATTGATGGTGCCGTAGTGCTCGCCTTTCGTGGTGCGCAGCGTGCCGTCGTCGATCAGGCGGCGCACGTTTTCCAGGATCTCGTTCTGGCGCGCCATATCCGGCGTCTGGAACAGCGAGCGGGTAAACATCAGCTCCCAGTGCAGTGAGATCGCTTTACGCTTCAGCGGCATCGCGTCCAGGGTTTCCGGATCGTCAATCACCGCCATACGGCCCTGCGGCGCCAGCACCTCGACAATCTGCTGATAGTGTTTGTCGGTATGGGTAAGGCTGGCGACATAGCGAACGTTCTCAACGCCGATTTCGCGCAGCCCTTCCGTCAGCGGACGGGAGTGATCGATCACGTCGTGCGCGCCCAGTTCGCGCACCCAGTCGGCGGTTTCCGGGCGTGACGCGGTGGCGATAACGCGCAGGCCGGTCAGCTTGCTTGCCAGCTGCGTCAGAATCGAGCCGACTCCGCCGCCCGCGCCGATAATCAGCAGCGCTTCATCTTCCTGCTCTTTCACCTCCAGCCGGTCGAACAACAGTTCCCAGGCGGTCAGGGAGGTGAGCGGCAGCGCGGCGGCATCGGCGTTGCTCAGCGAGGCGGGCTTGTGGCCGGCAATGCGTTCATCCACCAGGCCATATTCCGCATAGGAACCCGGACGGTCGATGGCGCCAGCATAGTAGACTTCGTCGCCGGGCCTGAAGCGCGTCACGCTGTCGCCAACCGCCTCCACCGTCCCGACGGCGTCCCAGCCGACGATGCGCGGCTGCTCGGTCGGCGCGTTGTTGCGCACTTTGGTATCGACCGGATTAACGGCGATCGCGGCGATTTTCACCAGCAGATCGTGCGGGCCCGGCTGGGGCTGCGGCAGCGTGGTGTCGTAGAGCGATTGCGGATCGGCGATCGGCAATCCATTTTGGCTGTAGACGATAGCTTTCATCTCGGTTCCTTTTAGCAGTAACAGGTTTACGGGTGCTGGATAACAGCATAGGCCTCCTGCGCGCAGAGAAACAGCCGCTGACGACAGCAGCACTTTCACTGCCGGAGTGAAAATAGCCGCGCACCGGCCGAGCATGGCTTCAGGCAGAGCGGATAAAAAAGCGGCAAACGCGCAGCTCTGGATGTACAGACGTCTAGATGTAGATTATAGTCCTCAGCCTACGAGAAAAGGGATCAGGCTTATGAACAAAAAAGTGCTTTCAATTCTGCTGGCCGCGTCGGTAACGCTGCTCAGCGCCTGTAATAAAGACGACGACAGCAAAGTCAAAGTCGCTATTAATACCGGTCCGGACCAGACGCTGTGGGAGACCGTTAAGCAGGTGGCGCATGACAAATATCATCTGGATGTCGATGTCGTGGCGTTTAACGACTACGTGCAGCCGAATGAAGCGCTGTTCAATAAAGATGTTGACGCCAACGCCTTCCAGAGCCTGCCCTATCTGGAGATGCAGTCCAAAGAGCGCGGCTACCATTTCGCCGTGATCACCAACACCTTTGTCTTCCCGATCGCCGGCTACTCGCGCAAAATCAAATCGCTGGATGCGCTGCCGGACGGCGCGACCATTACCATTTCTAACGAAGCGACCACGCTGGGCCGCAGCCTGCTGCTGCTGCAGGCGCAGGGTCTGATCAAGGTGAAACCGGAAGCGGGCCTGCTGCCGACGACGCTGGACGTGACCGACAACCCGAAAAAACTGAAGTTTGTCGAGGTTGATACGCCGCAGCTGGCGCGCACGCTCGACGATCCGCAGGTTTACCTTTCCATTATTAATAACAACTTTGCCGCACTGGCGAATCTCTCCGCCTCACGCGACGGCATGTTTATGGAAGGCAAAGCCTCGCCGTACGTGAATGCCATCGTGGCGCGTGAAGATAATAAAGACAGCCCGAATATCCAGAAGCTGAAAGAGGCGTTCCGCTCGCAGGAAGTGCTGGATAAAGCCAACGAAATTTATAAAGGCGATATTATCAAAGGCTGGTAATCGCGCCCTGCCTCCGCTTTCCCAGCAGATTGCGGAGGCATTTTCCTTTGCCATTCAGGCATGACAAAACCCGCCAGAATGTAATCAAATGAAAATATCTTACTGAAACTCCCGATAAGTTATCAGCCCTTGTTTCTATAACATCCCATTAGCAACTAAAGCTAAAACGCATAACAAATTCTGGCGTTTATTCATTTCGTCACCCCCGAAAAATAGATCCGATAGCCGTGCGTTAATTACTTAAGGAGTCTGCTAATGAAAGAGTTAGTGCAGGATGTTTTATCCATCTTCTCTCCGCAGAGCGTGAATCCCGTGTTGATTCGTACGGGTCTCTCTCAGCGTGAAATCGCTTCCGTTCAGCCCTTCGCCGTGACTTCCGTCAGCTGGGCGACCTCCATGGAGGAGCTTAACGCCGCCTTTGCCCATAAAGCGCATGAGGCAGGCGCCGTCGGCTATCACATTACCGATGTGGAGTCACATAAGGCGGGCAGCGACGGTCAGCCTTTGCTAGCGGCGAAAGCGACGCTCTATAACATCCCCGACGAAGGCGGTAACGAGCAGCTAACGGCAGGGTTTATACTCTAATCTCAGCGCAGCGCCCTTGTCAGAAAACGACCGCTTACTTCAACGCTGCGGCAGCCCCGGCTGTTGCAGCTTTTACCTCCGCTTTTTGCCCCCCGCCCCTCAGGCAGCGCATATCCCTGCTACCCTTTGACCTCTTACCGGCGGGATCGCGTCACCGACAGCGCAGAGAGCTGCCCGTACGACGATCCGGCAGATTTACACTCTTTTTTATGGGAACGTTATGACGCCAAAAGGAAAGGAAAACAGCAGCGACCTGCCGCATCGCGGTAACCACAGCGGCGTAACCGTTCAGGGGGCGCGCACCCATAACCTTAAAGACCTCTCTTTCACTTTTCCTCGTGACGCGATGGTGGTGTTTACCGGCGTTTCAGGATCGGGCAAGTCATCGCTGGCGTTTGATACGCTCTATGCAGAAGCGCAGCGGCGCTTTATGGAATCCGTGGCGCCCCATGCGCGCCGCCTGATCGATCAGGCGGCGGTGCCGGATCTCGATAACGTTGACGGCCTGCCACCGGCGGTTGCCCTGCAGCAGAGCCGCGCGGGCGCTCAGGAGCGCTCCACCGTCGGCAGCCTGACGCGCGTCTCCGTCACGCTCAGACTGCTCTATTCCCGCGCGGGGAAACGCCCTGAAGGCGTGCCTTTTCTGGCTGCCGAATCCTTTTCGCCCAACAATCCGCAGGGCGCCTGTCCGGCGTGCCAGGGGCTGGGGATGGTGCATGAGGTCAGGAAGGAGGCGCTGGTGCCAGACGGCTCATTAAGCATTCGCGAGGGCGCTATCGCCGCCTGGCCGCATGGCTGGCAGGCGAAAAACTTGCGCTCTATCCTGGAGGTGCTCGATTACAACATTGACGCGCCCTGGGAAACGCTCTCTGAAAAGGACCGGGAATGGATCCTGATGACAGAGGAGCAGCCGTCGGTGCCGATCTTTGTCGGGATGACCGCCGAACAGCGCAAAGCGGCGATAGCTGCAAAGAGCGAGCCCGCCTACACCGGCACCTATACCAGCGTGAAAAAATATCTGCTGCAAAGCTATTCGGGCGGAAAAGAGAGCGTGCGGAAACGGCTTTCCCGCTTTGTCACCGTCGCGCCCTGCGCGCTCTGCCAGGGGAAAAGGCTTAATCAGGATGCCCTGTCGGTGACCTTCGCCGGCTACGATATTGCTGAAATGGGCGAGCTGACCATTGCCCAGCTCAAGGCGCTGTTTGCTCCCCTGGCGCAGGGCGCTTCGCCGCACCTGCCCGATGAGACGGCGCTAAGGGATGCCACAATCCGCATGGCGACAGATATTTGCGGACGTCTGGACCAGCTGGAGAATCTCGGCCTTGGCCACCTTTCGCTCGGGCGCAAGACCACGATGCTCTCTTCCGGCGAGCTGCAGCGCATCCGGCTGGCGACGCAGCTGCTCTCGCAGCTTTTCGGCGTCATGTATGTGCTGGACGAGCCGGCGGCCGGGCTTCACCCGGAAGATGTGCGCGCGCTAATCCGCTCGCTGCGCGCTCTGCTGGCGGCGGGCAACTCGCTGGTAATCGTCGAGCACAATCTTGATGTTATCGCCGAAGCGGACTGGCTGACGGAAATCGGACCGGGGCCGGGACGGCTCGGCGGCGAAATCGTGTATAACGGCGCGCCCGCTGGTCTGGCGGGCAACAGTCGGTCAGCGACGGCCAGCTATCTTTTCGATAACCGCTATCCCGGCCTGCGTCAGCGCAGGCCGCCTGAGGAGTGGCTGCGTGTTGAACAGGCCGCCTGCAACAACCTGCGCGGACTCGATTTCTCGCTGCCGCTGGAAAGAATGACGGTGATTACCGGCGTCTCTGGTTCTGGCAAATCGACGCTGCTTATCCGCGTGCTGCCTGCGCTGCTGCAGCGGCTGGATAAAACGCCGGTTGACGATGGCGAGGATGAAGATGACGCCGCCACGGACGTGCAGGGAAAAGTGATGGCCGGGGGCGCCTCCCTGAAGCGACTGGTACGCATCGATCAGCGCCCTATCGGTCGTACGCCGCGTTCCAACCTTGCCACCTATACCGGCTTTTTTGATATCGTCAGGCGGCTGTTTGCCGAGACGGATGAGGCCAAAAAACGCGGCTTCGACGCCAGCCGTTTCTCTTTTAACCTGCCCGCCGGCCGCTGTCCCGCCTGCGAAGGGCAAGGGCTGATCACTATTGAACTGCTGTTTATGCCGCAGGCGAGCGCGCCCTGCTCAACCTGCGGCGGCCGTCGCTACAATGCGGAAACGCTTGAGGTCCGCTGGAACGATAAAACCATCGCCGATGTGCTTGATCTGACGGTAGACGAAGCCGCAGAGTTTTTCAGCGGAATTGAAAGTATTCAGCGCTCGCTCAGCGCGCTGCGGGCGCTCGGTCTGGGCTACCTGACGCTTGGCCAGCCGGCAACGGAGCTCTCCGGCGGCGAGTGCCAGCGCATTAAGCTGGCCTGGGAACTTCAGCGCGCGCAGCGAGGCAAAACGCTCTATCTGCTTGATGAACCCTCTACCGGCTTACATCCCTCGGACATGGATAAACTGATGCGAGTGCTGGATCAGCTGGTAAAACGGGGCGACAGCGTAGTGATGGCGGAGCACGATATGAGAATTGCGTCGGAGGCTGACTGGATAATCGATATGGGGCCGGGTTCAGGGGAAAACGGTGGTCGTATCGTTGCGGCCGGTACGCCGGAAGCGATCGGCCGCGCGAAGAACAGCCTCACCGCGCCCTATTTAGCCCGCCGGCTCAAAAAGAGAGAGGGCGACCCGCAGGCATAGCGTCTGAAAGGAATGTGCGGCGGGTGCCACTCCTGCCGCATAAAACAGCCCCCTGTCCGGGGGCGCTTTCGCTTCCGGATACCTGTGCTTGCCAATAACGATAAGCGGCGGCTGGCTATTCTCATATCCGGTATCTGCTCTGGCGTTAGCGCCACGGTTTTTCTGCCTGACTTTTCGTCGCTCGATGCCTCAGCGTTAATTAAACTATTATTGAGTATGTTGTAACTATTTATAAAGCCTGTTGATTTTGACTTAGATTTTCTTCTTAACGGCCCCAACTCACAACACAATAAACTTTGTCATAAATCAATATTAGCAATTACTTCTATTGAGTTGCCATTAGGCAGCTGCTATAACTGCGCCATGTTTATTACTGGAGTACAATCCGTCCACCGATGAGAAGCAACAGTGTGGATGTCTTGTTTAAATTATGCGCACAGCATTAATCAATCATTCTTGTTTTATCTGCTCTCTTCCTGTCTGGAATATCGCCGACCAGCACTGGCGTAGCGCCCTGTAGCGCCCTCTCCTCGTTTCCGTTTGCCAAAAGGAACTTGCGCCTCAGCGGTGCAGGTCGATTGAATAATTGCGACAGGAGTTAACCATGTTTGCATGGGCTTTATTATTACTTGCTATTGTTTGCGAAGTTATCGGTACGCTGGCGATGAAATGGTCGAGCGTCGATGAAAGCGCGTCAGGGTATATGATCATGCTGGTGATGATCGCCTGTTCCTATATTTTCCTGAGTTTCGCCGTTAAAAAAATTGCGCTGGGCGTCGCCTACGCGCTGTGGGAAGGCATCGGCATCGTGTTAATTACGGTATTCAGCGTGCAGCTGTTTGACGAGCCGCTGACGCAGATGAAAATCGCCGGGATAACCACGCTGATCGCCGGCATTATGCTGATCAAAACCGGCACCGCGAAGAAAAAGGAGTCGCAGCATGTCCTCAGCTGATATGACCCATATGCTCTGGCTGGCGCTGGCGATCCTGCTGGAAATCGCCGCCAATATTTTCCTCAAATATTCCGACGGCTTTAAAAAACCGCTGCTCGGTATCGCCTCGCTGGCCTCGGTGCTGCTGGCGTTTAGCGCGCTCTCGCAGGCGGTGAAAGGCATCGACCTGTCGGTCGCCTATGCGCTGTGGGGTGGATTCGGTATCGCCGCAACGGTTGCGGCGGGCTGGATACTGTTTGGCCAGCGGCTCAACGTTCGCGGCTGGGCGGGGCTAAGCCTGCTGCTGGCGGGCATGATCTTAATGAAGCTCGCCTGATGTCAGGTAACGTCCTGCCCCGGCGGGACGTTACGGCCCTACCCGCGCGGGAAAGATCTCCTGTAGCCAGCGAATAAATACCCGCAGTCGATGCGTCACGTAGCGATTTTGCGGGTAGACCACATGAAAGGGATAGCGCGCCGGCCGCCACGGCGTCAGGATCTCCACCAGCCTCCCGGCCTGAAGATGCTCAGCGGTGGCGTAGGTAAAGGTCTGCACAATGCCTAACCCCGCCAGCGCCGCCGCCAGATGCGCGTTGCTTTCGTTTACCCCGACCCGATAGTCCGCCTTAATTTCTGTTTTTTCCCCGTCGCGCTCAAAGCGAAAAGGAAACGCGCGCCCGCTCTGCGGCGAAAGGTAGCTCACCAGGCGATGCCCGTTTTTCAGTTCGTCAGGATAGGCCGGTACGCCATAGTGTTTCAGATAGGCGGGCGTCGCGCAGGTGATCAGCGTGGCGTAGCCGATCTGGCGCGCCACCAGCGAAGAGTCGTTTAGCGGCCCGCCGCGGATCACGCAGTCTACGTTGTCGCTAATCAGATCGACGGCGCGGTCGGCTACGCCGAGATCGATACGGATATCGGGGTAGCGCGCCATAAAATCGGGCAGCGCCGGTATCAGCACATCGCTGGCGGTCGATCCGCCGACGTCAATGCGCAAAACGCCGCGGGGCGCGCTGCGTGCCGCGTTGAAAGAGGCATCAATATCTTCGAGGTCGTTCAGAATGCGCAGCGACTTTTCATAATATTCCCGCCCTTCCGGCGTCACCGTGACGCGGCGCGTGGTGCGCTGCAGCAGGCGGATGCCGAGATGCGCCTCCAGCTCCTGCACCAGCTTGCTCAGCGTCGCGTTCGGCATATCAAGCGAGTCCGCCGCACGCGTGAAATTGCCCGCCTCCACTACGCGGGCGAATGCCCGAATCGCCATCAGCTGATCCATTTTCGCCTCTCGCCTTATCTGATTATCCACACACAGAAATAGTGCTTTTCATTTTACAGGATTTTTCAATAAACCAGAGAGCGATAGATTGCTGTTACGCGCTGCAGTCATCCACCGCAGCGACCCCTGACTAATCTGCTCAAGAGGAAACGATCATGACTAACACACTGAATGGCAAAATCGCATTAGTTACCGGCGGCACCAGCGGTATCGGCCTGGCATCGGCGCAGCAGCTCGCCGCACAGGGTGCACGCGTCTTTATAACCGGACGCCGTCAGGATGCGCTGGATGAAGCGGTCGCGCTTATTGGCCCTGCCGCCACCGGCATCCGCGCCGATGCCTCTCTTCTCACCGACCTCGATGCGGTCTACGCCGAGATAGCGCGCAGCGTCGGCCATCTGGATATTCTGTTTGCCAATGCGGGTGGTGGCGACATGCTGCCGCTGGGCGCGATTACCGAAGAGCATTTCGACCGGATCTTCGCCACTAACGTGCGCGGTGTGCTTTTTACGGTACAGAAAGCGTTGCCGCTGCTGGTGGACGGCGCATCGGTGATTTTAACCTCATCGACGACCTCGGTGCAGGGCACCGCCGGCTTCAGCGTTTACAGCGCCAGCAAGGCGGCGGTACGCAACTTCGCCCGCTCATGGGCGCTGGATCTCAAAGAGCGCGCTATCCGCGTTAACGTGGTCAGCCCTGGGCCGATCCGCACGCCGGGCTTAGGCGAGCTGGTAGATGAAGCGAGCCGCCAGGGATTGTTCGACGCGCTGGCGGCCCAGGTGCCGCTAGGCCGTCTGGGGGAACCCGAGGAGATTGGCAAGGTAGTCGCCTTCCTCGCCTCTGACGCCGCCAGCTTTATCAACGCCACCGAACTCTTTGTCGATGGCGGCATGGCGCAGGTATAAGGCTAACGCCCTGAAGCGAACAGGCTTCAGGGCGATGCTCTAAACAAAAGTTGTACAACGGTAAAAGAGTCCTAAAAAAACTTGACCTCGGCCTCGCTTTCGCCACAATACAAGGGTTTAACAAAACATATAACTATTTGAGAGCATTTTTTGCAAAAAGGTTAACGCACTTTTCTTGCATATTCTTGTACACGTTTTCTTTCGATGTACAACTTGTCAATTTTTTGACTGATCATCGTTTAACTCATTTTGGGGTAAAATTATGCGTCAGAGCAGCAGCCTTCTCTCTTCATCCGAAGATATCGCACGTTATTTTCGCGAAGCCAGCCTACCTTCCGAACAGGAAACGCTGGGTCAGATCGTTGTTGAGCTTCTCCGCGCAGGCAAGAACGTCAACCGTAAAGGTATTTGCACTAAGCTGGTAAGACGACTGGAAGTTGCCTCAACGGCCGAAGAAGAGAAACACTACCAACGTCTGATCGGCTTGCTGTTAGGCCGCTAATTCCCGACAGTAGTTACGATTTCCGTTTTTCCGGCACGGCCTTAAGATTTAAGCAGGCATTGGCTGGCTTCGGCCAGCACCAGCCAGGTGCGCTGGTTCTTTCTGTAGTCAACCGCACCTCCAACCTGCCCCAATTGCTGGGGCGTGCAGCGGGACACAGAGCAAATGTTATGTATAAAAGTAATGAAGAAAGACTGACCGACATCGTGATTGGCGAGGCGACTCTCGAGCTGCTGCTATCGGATAAAGCGATCTCCAGCCGCGCGCTAATGGACGTGCTGCAGCGTATGGCTGAAGAAGAAGCGGATGAAGAGCGGCAGCTGATTATCGTCCGCGCCATTAACGAGGTGCAGCAAAACCTCACCACTCAGTCCGCCCAGACGCGCGTGACGATGCGCGATCGCAACAATAACGAGCACCACTTCAAGGGTGAAGCGATGCCGGGCGACAAACGTAAGCACTGATCTTTCCTTTCCCGGTTTACTCAGGAGCGCACTATGAATATTGCCTGTCTTGGATGGGGGTCGCTGATCTGGAAACCGGGCGCTCTTCCCGTTGAGGGAGAGTGGCATCACGACGGCCCCCTCTTTCCTGTTGAGTTCTCCCGCACCAGCGACGGCGGCGAGCTGGCGACCGCGATCTGTATGAACGCGCCGCCGGTGCCGGTATTGTGGGCCAGGCTGGCGACGCAGGATTTAGATCGGGCCTGCCTGCAGCTGCGCGAGCGCGAAGGGATTCCTGATGAACGCGTCGACGGCATCGGCATTTTTTCCGTTACCGCCCAGACGCCCGGCGTGCTGGCCGACTGGGCGCGGGCGCGCAAGCTGGATGCGGTGATCTGGACCGGCCTGCCGCCTAAGCTGGGCAGCGTGGAAGGGTTAATCCCGACGCTGCCGCAGGCGATAGCGCATCTGCAGCAGCTGGAGGGCGACGAGGCCATCCACGCGCGCACCTATATCATGCAAGTACCCGCGCAGATCGACACGCCTTATCGACGCGCCATTACCGCTCACTTCGGCTGGGATCGATAACCCCCCTCTCCAGCGCATAGTCATAGAGCTGATGGCTGGCGAGATTTTTCATTTTCACTTCGCACATGATATCGAAGGCGTTAAACGACAGCGCCCAGTCGTTCAGCGTCGGGTTAAAATAGTAGTCCGAGTGGGCGCGCAGTTTGGCTTTCGCCACGCCTAACGCCTGCTGATCGGGGTAGCCCTGCTCCGGTATCACTCCCTCCTGTGAAATCGAATAGTGCAGCACCGGCTGGACGCCGCGCCATGACTCTTTGATCAGGGCGATGCGGCTGTCGTCCGGCTGAATAAAGGCGTTCTCTTTGACCCAATGGTGATGAATATCCAGCACAATGGGACAGAGCGCCCTCGCCTGCAGCACATCATCCAGCGAACAGGAGATCTCATCGTTTTCCACCGTCAGCATATTGCGCGCCTCAGGCGTCAGCTGAGCGAAGGCCTGGCGAAACCCTTCAAAACCTCCTTTGCCATTCATATGAATGTTGATTTTGAAATCCTGGAAGGTTTTGCCGTAGCCCATCAGCACGGCGCAGAGCGCATGGTACTCAACATCTTCAATGGCCCGCTGCACCACATCGGGATTATCTGACGCCAGCACCGAATATTGTCCTGGATGGAAAGAGAGACGGATACCGTGCTGACGCGCCAGCGCGCCGCAGCGCTCGAACAGCGGATAGAGATCGGGCAGAAATTCACGGTAGAGCGGCGTCGCTTCCGGCACGGTATAGAGCGGCAGGAGATCGCTGCCGATACGCATCATGCGCAGGCTTTGCGGCTGGCTAGCCAGCGTTTCCAGCAGGCCGGCCAGGTTGGTCAGGTTGAGACGGGCAAGGCTGGCGATCAGCGCAATCTGCTGGTCGCGCCCTAAACTGAGAAAACGGGTACGGGTTGTGCTTTTGAACGGGAACTGTTGTTTGCCGTCTGCATCCAGATACTTACACGCGAAGCCTAATTTCATACTTCCCCCTGTTAAACACAAACAGTAAGTTTAACAGTTATTTGAAAACCGACCGGGCGGGAGAGAAGGCGATCATGTATGCCTGCGCACAGGGCGCAGGCATACGAGTCAGGCGCACGGCTTTTTCGGCCGGTTGCTGCTGTAGATAAAAAACAGCGCAATCCCGAGGCAGACCACCGCCGCCAGACGCCCTGGCGAAAAGGCTATCGCCGCATTGCCTAACCAGCCGAAGTTATCAATCAGCATACTCATGGCGAGCTGGCCGAAGATGACCGCAACGGTGGCCACGGCGGTACCGATGCGCTGCACCGCCAGCACCATAATCACAATATAGGGAACGCCGCACAGCGCGCCCAGCAGCTGCCACTTCGGCACATCCATCAGGCTGTGCGCCTGCGGCGGCTCAAAAAAGAAGATCAGGAGCGCAGTCACCACCGCGCCCAGCGCAAAGGTCAGAAAGGCGCAGCGGAATACCCCCACTCTGGCGCCAAGCTGGCCGTTAATGGCCGCCTGAATACTCAGCAGCGCGCCGCCCAGCACCGCTAAACAGATCATAAAAATCGTCATACTAACCTCGGGCGACCAGCGCCAACGCGATAATAATAAACACCAGCGCAATAATGCGTTTGCCATCGATTCTGCGATGCGGCGTTCCCAGCAGGCCGAAGTGGTCAATCACCAGGCTTTTGAATACCTGACCGGCGAGAATGCCGATCATCGTCATAGCGATACCGATAACCGGCGTCGCCAGCGTCAGGATCACCACATAGCCAGGGCCTAAAATTCCCCCGAGCAGCTGCCAGCCCGGCTGTGCGAAAAACGAGGGGCTGTTGCGCGGGCTGAAAAAGAGCATCAGCAAAAAGGTGAGCGCCGCGCCAACGCCGAAAATGCTTAGCGTCGCCCAGAGATCCCCAACCTGCTGGCCCAGCGGCCCAAGCAGCCCCGCCTCTACCGACAGCCCCATGCCGCCAGCGATAACCAGAAATATAAAAATGAGTTGCATAACCGCGTCCTTTAAATCGAAGCGGAACAGCATAATGAAGTCGATTAAGATGAAAAACGCTATAGTGTGGCAAACACCTTTGCAGGAATGGCATTAATGGATAACACCGGCTCGATAGATCTGCGCGCGCTGCGCTTTTTCCTGAGCGTGTACGATGCGCAAAACTTCTCCGCGGTGGCGCGGCGCGAAGGGGTTTCCGCCTCCGTGGTGTCGCGCACCATTCTCCAGCTGGAAGATGCGCTAGGTCAGCAGCTCTTCTACCGCAACACGCGTGCGGTGATTCCCACGGAGGCGGGCCGGCTGTTTGTCGACTATGCCCGCGCCATCGACAGCCAGTTCAGCGACGCGCGGCAGGCTTTGCAGGAGCGATCGCTTCAGCCGTCAGGACTGGTGCGGCTTAACGCGCCGGTATTTTTCGGCCAGCGCCATATTGCGCCCTGGCTGGCGGGGTTGTCGGCGCGCTACCCGCTGCTGGAAATCGAGCTGACGCTGACCGACGACTACGTCGACCCGCACCGCACCGCCACCGATCTTATTTTTCGCATCGGCCCGCTCACCGACTCCTCCTTTCACGCGCGGGTGCTGGGCAGCCAGCGCTACTATCTGGCCGCCGCGCCCGACTATCTCGCCAGGCATGGGGCGATCGCCACTCCGGATGCGCTGAGCGAACATCACTGCCTGGTCTATCGCGGCTCCGCCGGCGCCAACCGCTGGCTGTTCCGGCGCGACGGCGCGCCCTGGGTCCACTATCCGGTTATGCCGCTGCTGTCGTCGAACAATGCTGAAACCCTGCTGACCGCCGCGCTGGGCGGCATGGGAATGGTGCTTTTTCCCGACTGGCTCACGGGCGATCATCTGCGCACGGGTAAACTGGTCAGGCTGCTGGAAGAGTATGAGGCGGGGATCAATCCTGTGCCGCAGCAAATCGCAGCCATCTATCCCAATACGCGCCATCCGCCGCTCAACGTACGAGCGGTGATTGATTACTTTGTCGAGGTATATGGTTCCCCGCTTTACTGGCAGCGGGAGTCGGCAAGCGACGCTCAGCCGAAATAAATGATAGCTAACGCCAGCGCCAGAAAAACAGAGGCGGCAACAGATAGCGCTTTTTCAATGATATCTGACTCGCGGGGCATAAAACGTCCTGTCTTAAAGGGGAAAGGTGGCTGACCTGGTGATAACGCTTCTTTTTAAGCGAAGCGGTTTATGTCGGACAAAGCTCATTTAAGGTTCGCCGACGCGCGTAAAGGCTGGCTGAGGTTATAGATAAATAATATCTGAAATGCAACTTTTAATAAAACTAAGCGTTAAATGCCCTTGCCATTCCCCCGGCTAATTAAAATCTTATATTTTCAATGGTTTATCTATTTTATTAGCAGAAAAATAGCCGGGAACTGGCAGCGCGCAAATTTAAGCGGAGCGGCAGTCGTTTATCACCGGTTTTTTTAAAATCCTCGCTCCACCAACTTTTTTTTATTTCTCAAAAAAACCGCTAGACAATACCGCCGCGACCTCTGTTAATGTGTGCCTCACAAAAGCTAAGACTGGAATTATCCATGCTGACAACCATTATTTATCGCAGCCATCTATCAGACGACGTGCCTGTAAAAACGCTGGATAATTTGGCCACACATGCTAATCAAATTAATGAGAATTACGACGTTACCGGTATTTTGCTGTTTGACGGCACCCATTTTTTCCAGCTTCTGGAGGGTTCCGATGCTGCGGTCTGCGCCATTTACGAACGTATCTGCGCGGATAAACGTCATCATAATTTAGTTGAGTTAATGTACGACTACGCGCCGTCGCGCCGCTTCGGCAACGTCGGCATGGAGCTGTTCGACCTGCGCAAACATGACAAAGAGACGGTGCTGCAGGCGGTGCTGGATAAAGGCACTTCAAAGTATCAGCTTACCTACGACGACCGCGCCCTGCAGTTCCTGCGCACCTTCGTCGAAGCGCGAGAAAAAGGCAACTATTTCGAAATCCCGCCGACCGACAGCCTGCAATTTGTGGTAGAGGAAGCGCTGGAAAAGGCGATTGCGCCGCCGGACGCCGCTGACTGTAGCTTCGCCTTCCAGCCGATTATCGATCCGCTGATGCAGCGAATCGTCTCGCTGGAGGCGCTGATCCGCACGCCGGATGGCAGCGCGCCAGGGGACTATTTCGCGCAGTTCTCCGGCGACGACATCTATACCGCCGACATTAAATCGAAAGGGATCGCCTTCGCGCTGGCGAAAAAGCTCGATATTCAGGGCCAGACGTTATCGGTCAACCTGCTGCCGATGTCGCTGGTGGTGGTGCCGAATGCGGTAGAGATATTACTGGATCAGATCAGGCAGAACGGGCTGGTGCCAGAGCAGGTGGTGGTAGAGGTGACGGAAAACGAGGTGATCTCACGCCTTGATGAGTTCACCATCGCAGTTAAACAGCTGCGCGCGGCGGGCATCAGTATTGCGCTGGATGATTTCGGCGCTGGGTTTGCCGGGCTGTCGCTGCTGTCGCGCTTCCAGCCGGATAAAATCAAAATCGACCGCAACCTGATTACCGACGTCCACAAAAGCGGGCCGAAACAGGCGATCGTGCATGCGATCCTGAAATGCTGCTCCTCGCTGGAGATCAGCGTTATCGCCGAAGGGGTCGAAAAGCCGGAAGAGTGGATGTGGCTGGAGGCAGCAGGCATCAGCAATTTCCAGGGGTATCTGTTCGCCCGACCGCAGCTGAACGGTATTCCGGCCGTCGCCTGGCCAGAAATTCAGTAGCGCTTTCAGGCGGGCCGCCTTGCGCGCGGCACGCCTGTTATCCTCTGGCGGCGGTCAAATCTCGTCGTTCGGCGGAATCGCATTTTTCCCCAGCTTCACCAGAAAACTCCCGTCGACGCGTTTGATTTTCGCGCCCCGATCGCCCCAGTACATCGCAATGCCGAAAAACTCATCGGCGGAAAGCTCGTAGCCGATAACCACTGATTTATGTTGCCCGCTGCTGAGCAGTTCATTCAGCTCATCGAGATTGCTGGCGATAGCGTAATCCATATTTCCCCCCTGATGATTCACCAAAACCGTGTGACCAAAGTTTAACCATACGCTATCCCGGTAAATCCGCCATCTAAACCACTTCGCCGCCGAGCAGCTGCCTGATGCGCTGCGCCACAGTAGCCGCATGGGTTTCCAGCGCGAAATGGCCCGTATCCAGCAGTTCGACCTGTGCGTTGGGGTTATCCCGCAGGTAAGCCTGCGCGCCCGGCGGAATAAAGAAGGGATCGTGCTTGCCCCAGATGACCAGCGTCGGCAGCTGTTTTTCGCGAAAGAACTGCTGAAAGGCCGGATAGCGTGCCAGGTTGCTGGCGTAGTCCAGAAAAAGATCCAGCTGAATCTCTTTGTTGCCGGGTCTCTCCATCAAGAGCGTATCGAGCATATACCCTTCCGGTGCCACCAGCGTCTCATCGCTGACGCCATGCAGATATTGCCAGCGGGTGCCCGCCAGGTTAAGCACCTTGTCATGCACGATCTGACGGTTTTCCGCGGTCGGCTGCGCCCAGTAGCGGCGAATCGGCGCCCATGCGTCGCCCAGTCCCTCCAGGTAGGCATTGCCGTTTTGCGAAACCAGGCCAGTGACCCTGTCGGGATAAGCCAGCGCCAGCCGTAGCCCGCTCGGCGCGCCATAGTCGAAGACATAAAGCGCGTAGCGCTCCAGCCCCAACGCATCGACAAACGCGACCAGCGTTTCGCCCAGCGCGTCGAAGCTGTAGACGTAATGACGCGCCGCTGGCACCTCGGTAAAGCCAAAGCCCGGCAGATCGGGCGCGACCAGATGGAATTTGTCGCTCAGCAAGGGGATCAGCTGGCGAAACTGATGCGACGAGCTGGGATAGCCATGCAGCAGCAGCAGTGTGGGCAGCTCAGGGTTGCCTGCCTCGCGGTAGAACAGGCGCACGCCGTCGGCGTCGACGTAGCGATAGTGCACAGGATAGTCGGTGTTGCTGTTCATATCGGCCTCGCTAATAACTGTTAAAAGTTCGTTTTACTGGTTTCGTTTTTACCCTGGCATACAATCAAAACCTTTAAAAGTTATTTTTAGCGGTTATTTTTAGCGTACCTGGGTTGCGACAGATAACCGGTTAACGTAATCTTTAAGGGTTATCAGACAGAGCGGATCCCATGAAAGCGAGAGAGAGCAGAAGCGCGGCAGCGGCCCCGCTGCAGATTGGCGACCATATGGCGCTGGATTTTTTGAACACCGTGGCGCAGGTAGACGGCGAGCCGCATGACTTTTTTCAGCGCGATGAGGATGTGGCGCGCTGGCTTGAGGCGGCGGGATGCGGCTCAGGCGCGGCAGAGAGAGAATCGCGCGCTGGCGGGCTGCTGACGGCAGCGCGTGAGCTGCGCGCCATTATTCTGCATGCGGTACAGCGGAGAAAGCGCGAAGAGGAGTGGCAGCCGGAGCAGCTTAATCGCTTCCTGCGCAGCGCCTCCAGCTATCTGGAGCTGGCACTGAACTCCGACGGTCAGCCTGAGTATCGACGCCTCTACGCCGCGGCCACGCCGGAGCAGCAGCTTGCCCCCGTGGCGGAGCAGGCTGCCGACCTGCTGGTTAACGGTGATTTCTCGCTGGTGCGCGAGTGCGAACATCCCGACTGTACGCTGTGGTTTTACGACCGCACCAAAGCGCATCGCCGCCGCTGGTGCAGCATGGCGCTTTGCGGCAATCGGGCCAAGGCGGCGCGGTTTCGCCAGATGACCCAGAGCTAAAGCCGTGAAGTCCGGCCGCGACGGCTCGGGTTAGCCTCCCCGACTCTCCAGCGGCCAGCCCTTTTAACTGCCTCAGTACAAACAGACGCTCTGTCTGTTTGATCCAGCCAGCTGTAGCTGCCCCCTGCTTTGATTTCTGCCCTGGCAGACGGCGGCTATTCCTTGTCGGCTTTATAAGCCACTCCTCCCTGACGCACGCTTTTCCCCCAGGCAATTCGCAAGCACTTACCGCTGATAGTCGCGCATGATTTCTCCTCTCGCCTACTGAAAGGGCGCTCATTGCCTCAGACATGGCCGGCAACAGCTCAAGCCAGGCGATTAAAAACCGGGTCAGTCCGGCGCGGGAGCCAAACCGGGCGCAGAGAGTTTTAATGCCATCACATAACCGCCATTATCGCGTTAAGTTTTTGTGACATTTCACTCAACCTTGCAACATCTCTCTACAGATATCACGCCATACAGAGATAATGAGTTGTACTCTGCACACAACAGTTTTACACAGTAAAACAACCCTACTCCCGCAAGGCGCGCTTTGCCGGGGACGACTTCTGTTAAGAGGTACATCATGTCTGAAAAGATGCACGCTTCAACTGCGCCCTCAGAGCTGGAAAGGGAGACCGTCAGGCGCGTCGTCTGGCGTATTCTGCCCTTTTTGATCGTCTGTTATCTGATTGCGATCATCGACCGGGGCAATATCGGCATGGCATCGCTGCAAATGAATGAGGATCTGGGGCTGTCGAAAGCGGTTTTTGGTCTGGCAAGCAGCCTGTTTTTTGTCGGTTATTTCCTGTTTGAAGTGCCGAGCAACCTGGCGATGCAAAAGGTCGGCGCAAAGATCTGGATCTCCCGCATCATGATTACCTGGGGCATCGTATCGGTCTGCACCGCCTTTGTCGAAAGCAGCGAAATGCTCTATCTGCTGCGCTTTCTGCTGGGCGCTGCAGAAGCCGGCTTCTTTCCCGGCGTGCTGCTCTATCTGACCTACTGGATCCCGGCGAAGTATCGCGCCCGCGTTATCGCCACCTTTATGGTAGCGATCCCGGCCGCTAACTTTATCGGATCGCCGATTTCCGGCGCGATCCTGTCACTGGACGGCTGGTTAGGTATGCGCGGCTGGCACTGGCTGTTTATTCTCGAAGGCGTCCCCGCCGTGCTGCTGGGCGTGGCGGCGTTCTTTATATTGAGCAACCGCCCGGATAACGCCAACTGGCTTACCAGTGAGCAGCGCAACTGGCTTTCATCGACCCTGGCAGCGGAGAATGCGCAGCGCAAAGCCATTGGCCATATCTCTCTGTGGCAGCTGCTGCGTCACAAGCATATCTGGGTGATGGCGCTGATCTACGCCGGCGCTTCCGCTGCCGGTTCGACGCTCAGCGTCTGGTCGCCGCAGCTGTTGAAGTCGTTTGGGCTGGATAACTTTACCACGGGCCTGGTGAACGCGATTCCTTACGGCCTGGCATCGGTGCTGATGATTGTCTGGGGCCGTAGTTCTGACCGCACCGGCGAACGTCGCTGGCATACCGCCCTGACCCTGTTCCTGATTGCGGGCGGCCTGCTTTCCGCCTTTATCAGCCAGTCGCTCACGGGCAGCGTGGTGATCCTCTCGCTGGTTCTGATCGGTGCCTATTCGATGAAAGGGCCGTTCTGGGCGCTGGCGTCAGGCTGGTTATCCTCTTCGACCGCGGCGGCCGGACTGGCAGCTATCGGCGCCGTCGCCAATCTAATCGGCGGCGGGCTGATGGTGAACGTCTATGGCATGATCAATCAGTCCACCGGCAGCCATACCCTGGCGATGATGCCGCTGGCATTGCTCTGCGCGGCGGGCGGCATCGCTGTCCTGGTGATGGGACGCAAATCTCAACTGCGGGTAGAGGCAGAAGCGCAGCCGCGATAAGCGGTCGGTACAGAAAAAAAAGGCGCGTTGAGCGCCTTTTTTATTGCCCGCACCCCATACCAGCGCTCTTTTGCTGCCGCCTGCTCAGGAGAGTGCAGACCGCCGCACACTCGGTTTTCACGGATGCTGCGTTTTAAAAAAGGATACAGGATAAGAGGCTATAGCCGTTGCCGTTGTTTTACTGTATACAACAGCCATAGCCAGTGAAAGCGTGGCAGAGACGGCTAAAGGTTTCGTTGTGATGTAAACAAGATGTAAATCGCAAATGCCAGGTTACAATCCGACGCGCCAAAATCAGGAGGATCAGGATGGGAAATGAAGGTGTAGTCGCCGTCGAAAAAGCGCTGGCGCTGCTGGACTGCTTTAAACCGGGCGAGGAGTCATTGACGCTGACCGCGCTGGCGCAGGCCTCTGGTCAGCACAAGACCACGGTCTATCGCCTGATGAATTCGCTGGCGCGAATGCATTATGTGATCCGGCGTGAGAACGGCAGCTACTCGCTTGGGCCGCGTCTGCTCTATCTCGGCAAGCTCTATGAACAATCTTTTCATCTGGCAAGCATCGTGCAGCCGGAGCTGCATGCGCTGGCGGCCTCCACCGGTGAAAGCGCCTCCTGGTACGTTATCGAAGAGGGGCAACGGCTCTGCCTGTTCCGCGCCGAATCGTCGGAGGGCCTGCGCGAAACGCGACTGGCGGGCAGCTCGCTGCCGCTGGACAACTCCGCTATTGGCCAGGTGCTGCGCCACTGGGGTCTGCATGAGCCGCTGTTTGACCAGACCCCTGCGCTGCCGCTCTATACGTCCGGCATGCGCGACCCGCATATCGCCGCTTTTTCGCTGCCGGTCTTTGGCGAGGGCGATGCCCTGACCGCCGCGCTGGCGATCACCGGTCCCGTATCTCGTCTCACGCCGGATCGCATCGATAAAGACGTGGGCCGCATCATGCAGGAGACCGCTTATCGCCTCTCAACGCGGCTGGGCGCCAGCAAAGGATTTTGCGACCGCTTTTATCCGCGCTGACGGCTGCCGGAAAAGGCGGCTGAGGCTCGGGCGTCGCCATGCACTGCGCGGCGCCCGGCGCGGCCTCCACGCTGAGAGCCGACTCGGTGGTTAGGTTTCAACCTGATGACGCATTCGCCTTGTGCAGCGCGCTCATCGCCCGATCCAGCGCCTGCACCTCAAGCTGTCCCGGCGCGGAGGCCTCGTCCAGGGTGCCAAACGTCAGGTTGCTGCCGAACACCTCGCCCGACATGCGCGTCACCGCGCCCAGGCCGCCCATCGCCATGGTAAGCAACGGCCTGTCGCTGCGCTGACGCATCTGCCAGGTAACGTCGCTCAGGCGGCTGACATCCTGTGGCGTTTTCGGCATCACCGCGATCTTCAGAATGTCCGCGCCGTGCGCCTCCTGCCACGCCAGACGCTCTAGCATATCGGCGTTATCCGGCGTCGACTGGAAGTCGTGATAAGAGAGGATCACCGCGATATGATGACGGTGCGCCTGCGCCACCAGCCGATCCACCGCCTGTGCGCCAATGCGCATTTCAATATCGATAAGATCGGCGCAGCCCGCCTCGAGCCACTGCTGATAGAGCGCAATATAGCTGGCGTCGTCCGGTGACAGGCTGCCGCCTTCGTTTTGCGTGCGCAGCGTCAGCAGCAGCGGTTTGCCCTGCAGCGCGCGGCGCATATCTCGCCCGAGTTGCGCCACCTTATCAACGTGGGTAGCGAAGCTGAGCTTATCAACGCGCAGTTCCACCATCTGCACCTGCGGCGTTTGGGCCGCCTGGCGCGCCAGCTTCAGGGCGCTGTCCGCATCGTCGCCGGTGGTCGACACGATAATGGCCGGTTTGCCCTGCTGAATCGTAAGATTGCCGACCTGTAACGGCCGCACATCAGAAGATGGCAGTTCGGCCGCCGTGGCGGAAACCGCCATCATCAGTAGCGCTAAAGGTGCTTTGAGCATAAAACCTCTCCCTGTCCTGAATAAAACCCAGGGTTTAAGATCTAGCTCACACTTTTACCGCCAGCAAGCCACCATGCACCGCCGCTGCCCTCAACGAGCGCTTCCTCTGCGTGCGGCGAAGGGGATAGCGACGCCCTGCACGTCAGCTTCTGCTTTTCGCTTCGCGCGCCGCGGCGAAGCGACAACGCTGGAAGGCGCCGCTTTCAAGGCAGCTGTAAATTGAGTTTGCAAGGGCTGAATGGCAGACATAAAAAAACCGGTCAGCGACCGGTTTTTTAACGCACAGCGATCAGTGTCAGGCGGCAACGCCTTTAGTCTGCGTCGCGATATGCCCCGCCCACAGGCTGGCGACCCACTTCACCCCTTTTGCGGTAAAGCGCGCCTGCGAAAATGCATGCTGGTTTTCGCCCACGCCCGAGCGCAGCGTAAAGTAACCCGCCTGCATATGGTGATGCTGCGGCGTCAGGGTGCCTTTATCGCGGTACATGATGTTGCGCTCCAGCAGGAACTGGCGAAACTCCGGCTCTTTTACCTTCAGCATTTTGCACAGCTGACGAAAGCCGAGTGAATCCGTGACCTCGACAAAGCGATCAAAAAATTCCGCCTTTGGGGCTGAAAGCGCCAGCTGCTCTTCGGCGGCGCGGCGCTGCTCGAACTGCTCTGCCCAGGCGCGCGCGGCTTCGGCGGGATTAGTAAAGTCGGGCAGATGCGCCACTTTCTCGCGCTCCTGCCATTTATCCAGCAGATCGGCGGTAAAGCCCGGCGACAGGCGCGCCACGGCTAACAACGAGTCGCGCTTGTTCAGGCAGAACTCCTGACGCATCTCTCCTTCGTGCTCGTAAAGGTTGATCGTCAGCGGCTGCGAAAGCCGCTGCGCGGTTTCCAGGCTTTTGATCAAGCGTTTTACTTCGCCGTGAGTAATACCGGTCAGTCGGGCGATTTCACGGCTGCTCATCAGGACAGAAGCGTTGAGAGCAGAAAGATTTTCAGTAGAGAACATCATCAGCGTCACCTCATGCAAACTTACGCAGCCGTTCGGGCTGTTGAATAAGTATACAGGATACTGGTGTTATATCCAGTATTTTATTTAAGCGATTTACTAACGGATTTGCCGTCTCGCCTGATTGCGCAACAGCCGCCGCGCTTGCTTTACCCGTATCTGCGGCCAGGCTTAAACCATCCCTGACGTCCTCGCCTGGCGTTCCCCGAAAGCCGGGAAAGCGCGCCGCGGGCGTGGACTTTCCGTGTTGCGTCATGGCGACCGGCACACTCATCAAGAAAGGATGTTGATATGAGAGCACTGACCTATCATGGCCCGCATCGGGTTCGCGTTGAGACCGTTCCCGATCCCGTCCTGCAGGAGCCAGACGATATTATTTTGCGCGTGACGGCTACGGCGATTTGCGGCTCTGATCTGCATCTCTATCGCGGCAAAATCCCTGGCACCGAGCATGGCGAAATCTTCGGCCATGAATTTATGGGCGAGGTGGTTGAGGCGGGTACGGCCGTTACCAGCGTTGCGGTTGGCGATCGCGTCGTGGTGCCCTTTGTTATTGCCTGCGGCGACTGCTTTTATTGCCATCTGCATCAGTATGCCGCCTGCGAGACCACCAACAGCGGTCGCGGTGCCATTCTGAATAAAAAGAATATTACGCCGCCGGCGGCGCTGTTTGGCTTCAGCAACCTTTACGGTGGCGTGCCCGGCGGGCAGGCGGAGTATGTGCGCGTGCCGAAAGCCAACGTCGGCCCGTTCAAGGTGCCGCTGACGCTGCCGGACGATAAGGTGCTGTTTCTCTCTGACATCTTACCGACCGCCTGGCAGGCGGTGCAGAACGCCGCTCTGGATAAAGGCTCCAGCGTGGCGATTTTCGGCGCCGGGCCGGTGGGGCTGCTGAGCGCCGCCTGTGCGCGACTGGTGGGCGCGGAACAGATTTTTATGATCGACCATAATAATTACCGGCTGGAGTTTGCCCGTCAGCGTTACGGCGTCACGCCGATCAACTTTGACGATATCGACGATCCGGCCGCCTGGATTATCGAGCATACAAAAAATAATCGCGGGGTAGACGCGGTTATTGACGCGGTCGGCTTTGAAGCCAAAGGCAGCCTGACCGAGACGGTGCTCAGCAACCTGAAGCTGGAAGGCAGCAGCGGTAAAGCGCTGCGTCAGTGTATCGCCGCCGTGCGCCGCGGCGGCGTGGTAAGCGTGCCGGGTGTCTATGCCGGCTTTATCCACGGCTTTATGTTCGGCGACGCCTTTGATAAAGGGCTGACCTTTAAGATGGGACAGACGCACGTGCAGGCCTATCTGCCGCGCCTGCTGTCGCTAATTGAACAAGGGCTGCTGACGCCGGAAGAGATCGTTACCCACCATATGTCGCTGGAAGACGCAGCGCACGGCTATGAGATCTTTGAGAAGCGTAAGGATGACTGCCGCAAGGTTATTCTGGTGCCGGGGATGGCGTCGCAGCACGCCGCCAGCTAATGCGGTCGTCCAGGCTGCCAGTGGCAGCCTGGCGACGGTTAGCGCACGATATCTTCATCGCTGTCGTTAAGCTCCGACAGCGAAATTTCGCGCGACGGCGCGTTATCGAGCCGGTCGCCATATTCGCCACGCACGTCGGGCAGGCTGGTGAACTGCCCGTCGACGAATAAAAAGCTCAGGTGGCGGGCGACATCATTCAGCATCTCCTCCGCCTCATTCTCCGTTGTGCCTTTCGCCTCTTTGCCGTCGAGCTGCCAGCGTAGCTTGCCGCCAACCTGCTCCGCGCCGCCGATATCGACCACATGGCCATCAATATTTTCCACCAGCAGGCGAGACTGGCAGTAATAAAGCAGGTAAGGCATCAGGTCACGTTTATTTTCAGACATCTCTTCTCCTGCGGCAGATTATTTCTGCGGTTAAAAATGGAAATAATAACGTAGCGCATAAATCGCCCAGTAAATGGCGTTCGCCGCCAGATAAGCCCAGCATCCCCAATAAGCGACAGGTTCACGTCTGGTTCGGAGTTTAGGCAAGAAAGCCAGCAGATAGCCTGCAGCGGCGATAAGCGAAACAAAATAGAAAAACTTCATCTTTCCTCCTTAAAGTCATTTATTTACTAGAAGGATAGTCAGTTTTTACGGTTATAGCGGAAGGAAAGCGTAAACAGATTTAAAGCTGGAATGGACGCGCTGCGCTTAAACATCAGCGCCGGCCAGAAATAGGTTCACATTCGCCCTTTTTTCTGTGAGTTCGGTTTAGTTTTGCCACAATACTTTTACTGAAAGTGAAACTTTATCGCGATCTCTGACTATTACGGGAATGAAACTTAATAAAAAAAGCGGCTGCAGATTAGGCCATCGCCGCTTTTTGAAAATGCTGCCGCGCGCGCAGCGTTTTTATCCTGAACGACGCGTCAGGAGGATTTTTTCAGCAGTCGCGGCAGCTGATTCTCAAGCTCCAGCAAACAGGCATCCATCATCTTCTCTGTCTCCTGGGTCACTTTCTGATAGTTATTGGCCTGCCATTCAGCCAGCGGCGCGGTTTTCGCCGCAGGCTCGCAGCTGGCAACCGTATAGGCGCTAAACAGCGTGCCGCCCTCCGGGCGTTTATAGAAGATTACGCGGTAAGAAAGGTCATAATTGCTGTTAGCGGAGGATAAATCTGTGTAGACCAGCGACCAGTGTGACGCGCCGATAAAGAGTATGTTCTGATAAGCATAACTTCCGCCGTTCTGATCTAAATAGCGTGCGATTTTCGCTTCTGCCTTCGGTGCGAAGTAATGACTGGTGGGTTCCGGCAGGGCGTCTATCTTGCTGCCCCGATACCCTTTTTTATCAAACATATCGGAGCTGGCGCTGACGCTGCCCAGCAGCGCACCTACCGCAGTCAGACCGGCTACTACGCCTGTGGAGGCTGGCCCTACAACGCGCAGGTGATCGTCAGCATAGTGGCTGTCGTTCATATCGGGCTGCGCCAGAGAGGTATAAACTTCCAGGCTACTTCCGCCTGAGCCTTTAACTACCGTGGGTTTCTTGCCTCCTGCGCATCCTGCAAGGAGGGTGATAGCAAGCGTGCCTGCTGCAAAAGTCTTAATATTCACTGGCCTTTCCTTTTTTAACGTCCCTAATGTATCTCATCCCGCGTGGCGTCTGGCGTCAGCGCGGCGTATAGCAATCAGTCACTATTAACGGACGCAAGCCGATAAGCTTTAGTAATGAATCTAATTTATTCAGGGAGAAAGCTATGCTTAACAGCGGAGGTAACAACTATGTGTGGACGCTTTGCACAGTATCGCAGCCGGAACGACTACTTTGACGCGCTTGGCATCGAAGATGACGAGCTGATTTACGATCCCGAACCTGTCGCGCGCTATAACGTCGCGCCGGGCACCCGCGTGCTGTTGCTCAACATGCGCGACGACCATCTGCATCTTGACCCGGTTTTCTGGGGCTATGGCCCTGAGTGGTGGAATAAACAGCCGCTGATTAACGCGCGCAGTGAAACCGCACCTACCGGACGCATGTTTAAGCCGCTGTGGCATCATGGCCGCGCCGTGGTGCCCGCGGATGGCTGGTTCGAATGGAAAAAAGAGGGCAGCCGCAAGCAGCCCTATTTTATCTACCATCAGCAGCGCGAGCCGCTGTTTTTCGCCGCCATCGGCAAGGCGCCTTTCGACAGAGAGCACGGCCATGAGGGATTCGTTATCGTAACGGCGGCGAGCAATAAGGGCATGGTGGATATCCACGATCGCCGTCCGCTGGTGCTGCGCGCCGACGCCGTCGAGGAGTGGCTGAGCGAGGAGACCTCCCCCGAACGGGCAAAACAGATCGCCGACGAGGCGGCGCTGCCGGAAAAGGTGTTTCGCTGGCATCCGGTGACGAAAAAGGTTGGCAATATTCACAATCAGGGCGAAGAGATGATAGAGGAGACGGCCGAAGCGGAGTAGCTCCCTACTGCGCCAGGTTATCAATCAACCGATCTCAGGGCAGGACGGAAAAAGGCGATTGCAGTAAACTTTAGCTCTCCTTTTCTGCAGCAGTGAATGACAGTGAATAACGAAGCGCACTCCTCAGTAAACGTTCCTCAGTCGATCCCGGCACGTAACCGCATGTTCCGGGCGTTACTTAACCGCGATAAAACCCCTGTCGCGGTGCTTATCTCCGCCGCGCTGGTCGGCGTCATTGTTGGGCTGGTGGGCAGCGCCTTCGCCAGCGCGGTTCGCTGGGTACAGCACTGGCGGCTGTCGCTGGCCGATCCGGCGCTGCACAGCGGCTGGACCCTCTACGCGCTGGCGTTTGTGCTCTCCGCCCTGCTGGCGATGGCGGGCTATTTTCTCGTGCGGCGTTTTGCGCCAGAAGCCGCAGGTTCCGGCATCCCGGAAATCGAAGGCGCGCTGGAAGAGCTGCGCCCGGTGCGCTGGTGGCGCGTTATCCCGGTAAAATTTTTCGGCGGTATGGGCACGCTGGGCGCGGGCATGGTGCTGGGCCGCGAGGGGCCGACGGTGCAGCTTGGCGGCAATATCGGCCGCATGGTGCTTGACCTGCTGCGCATCCGCAGCGACGAAGCGCGCCATTCGCTGCTGGCGACCGGCGCGGCGGCCGGGCTGGCGGCAGCTTTTAACGCGCCGCTGGCGGGCATTCTCTTTATCGTTGAAGAGATGCGGCCGCAGTTTCGCTACAACCTTATCTCTATCAAGGCGGTCTTTACCGGCGTGATTATGGCGAGCATTGTGTTCCGCCTGATCAACGGCGCGCATCCGGTGATCTCCGTCGGCAAACTGGCGGATGCGCCGGTAGAAACCCTGTGGCTCTATCTGGTGCTGGGCATGCTGTTCGGCATGGTGGGCGTGCTGCTTAACCGGCTGATTTTTCTCTGTCAGGATACGTTTGCCCGTCTCTATAACGGGCGTCTGTGGCGCGTCGTCGCGACCGGCGGCGCGCTCGGCGGCGGCTGCGGTCTGCTGGCGCTGTGGTTCGCGCCGGGCGCAGGCGGCGGGTTTGAGCTGATTCCGCAGGCGACCGCTGGCCACTATACCTTCGGCGTGCTGCTGGTGATCTTTGCGGTGCGGCTGTTCACTACGCTGCTCTGCTTCAGCTCTGGCGCGCCGGGCGGCATTTTCGCCCCGATGCTGGCGCTCGGCACCGTGCTGGGCACCGCCTTCGGCGTGCTGATGGCGGACGTTTTCCCGCTCTACCATCTGCAGCCCGCCACCTTCGCCATCGCCGGTATGGGCGCGCTGCTTGCCGCCTCGGTGCGCGCGCCGCTGACCGGCATTGTGCTGGTGCTGGAGATGACCGATAACTATCAGCTGATACTGCCGATGATCGTCACCGGGCTGGGCGCGACGCTGCTGGCGCAGTTTCTCGGCGGCAAACCGCTCTACTCCTCTCTGCTGGCACGCACCCTGGCGCGTCAGCAGCAGGCGGAGAGCGGCAAGGCTTAGCGCACTCTGCCGCGAAACACCCAGAACGCCCAGCTGTGATAGAGCAGCGTCAGCGGCATAACGATGGCGGCGCCGATAAGCACAAAGCTTTGCGTCGCCGCCGGCGCCGCGCTGCGGTGCAGATCCTGCTGCCAGGGAATAAGCCAGGGATAAAAACCGCAGGCGACGCCGATAAATACCGCTGAGATCAGCCCCAGCGTCAAAGCCAGCTGCCAGGTTGCCCGGCCGCGCCACAGCGCCAGCAGCTGCGCCAGCCAGAAGAGAAAAATCAGCGCGACGGCGATCTTGCCCGGCCAGCGCTGCCAGGCGGTCATCCAGATATCGCGATTCAGCAGCAGCACCGACAGAAACAGCACCAGCGAAAGCACCCAGCATAGCCAGGCGAGCGTGCTGGCACGCTCTTCGACATCTGCACCGATACGCCAGCGGATCCAGCAGCAGCCCAGCAGTAAGTAGATCACCATCAGCCCCAGCCCGCACAGCAGCGGCGTCAGCGAGAAGCCGATTTCCAGCCCGCGCTGCGGCTCTGCGCTGAAGACCACGCCCGCGCACCAGCCCTGCAGAAACGCCGCCAGCGCCGAGCTGGCGCACATCAGCCGATCCAGCCAGTGGCGAAAGCCCTCCTGCGCCTGCGCCCGATACTCCAGCGCCAGCCCGCGCAGAAACAGCGCCAGCACCATGGCAAACACCGGGCCGCAGAGGGTATTGAACAGCAGGCTGTAGACCGGCGGAAAGAGCGCAAACATCCCGCCCGCCAGCAGCACCAGCCAGGTCTCGTTGGCGTCCCAGATCGGCAGGATGCTGTTAACCATGCGCCTGCGCTGCGACTCCTCACGGAACCAGGGAAAGAGCATGCCGACGCCGAGATCGGTGCCGTCAAGCAGCACATAAATCAGCATCGACAGCAGCAGCGCCAGCGCCGAAAAATCAGCAAGCGTCATGGGGATGTCCTGATCTCTTGTGTGACAACGTCACCCTTAGGCTGCAGCGGCGTGGAGACCAGCCGCAGCAGATAACGCAGGCCCAGCGCAAAGCTCAAGGCGTAAACCACAACAATAGCGACCAGGATCGCCACGGTGGTGGAGAGCGACAGCGCGGAGATACTGTCGGCGGTGCGCAGCATACCGTAGACCGTCCAGGGCTGACGGCCGATTTCCGTCACCAGCCAGCCGGCCAGCATAGCGATAAAGCCCGTCGGCGAAAGCCATACCAGCATGCGCAGCAGGCGAGGCGACGTGGTCAGGCGTCCGCGCCAGTGCTGCACGTTCGCCACCAGGCTGGCGATAAGCATGACCATCCCCAGCCCCACCATCAGGCGAAAGGCGAAAAAAACCGGTGCCACCGGCGGCAGGCTTTGCGCGTCGAACTCGCTCAGGCTTTTGATATGGCCGGTGAGGTTATGACGCAAATAGAGTGAGGCGATATCGGGGATCGCCAGCTCCAGCCGGTTACGCTGCGCCTGCTGATCGGGCCAGGCGAACAGCCGCAGCGGCTCTCCCCGGTTCGCCGCAGGCGGATGCCAGCTGCCCTCAATCGCCGCCAGCTTGGCGGGCTGGTGCGCCAGCGTATTCTCCCCATGCAGATCGCCGACCGCCACCTGCAGCGGCACCGCCACCAGCGTGAACGAGAGCGCCGCCGTCAGCATGCGCCGCGCCGCCTGTTCCTGAACATTCAGCAGCAGACGGCGCGCCGCCACGCCCGCGATCATAAAGGCCACGGCGATCAGCGAAGCCAGCAGCATATGGCTAAAGCGAAACGGAAACGACGGCGCGGAGAGCACCATCGCCCAGCTCTCCGGCAGGAACCGGCCGCTGTCGTCGCGCGTAAAGCCGGTGGGCGTCTGTAGCCAGGAGTTAGCGGCGAGGATCCAGAAGGCGCTCAGCAGCGCGCCGAGCGTGACGAAGCAGGTGACGATAAAGTGCAGGCCCGGCTTGATTTTGCCCATGCCGAACAGCATCACCCCGGTCAGCCCCGATTCAAGAAAAAAGGCCACCAGCACTTCATAGAACAGCAGCGGGCCGATAACGCCGCCAACCTTTTGCGACAGCCCGGACCAGTGGGTGCCGAACTGCACCTCCATCACCACGCCGGACACCGCGCCGATCGCCACCGTCAGCGCAAAAACCTTAAGCCAGAAGTGCAGCGCTTCGCGCGCGCCCGGCTGCTTTCCCCACAGCCAGCGCGCCTCGAACCAGAGCAAAAAGGGCGACAGGCCAAGCGTCAGCGCGGCCAGGGTAATATGCATCCCCATGGTGAGGGCGAACTGCCCACGCGACAGCAGCAGCACCCATTCGGCATTACTCATTGCTCGGCTTTCCGCTGTAGCGGGTAATCGGCTTCTCCTCCTCGCGCTGCATGCCTGCGGAAAACGCCTCCAGCGCGGCGAACAGCGGCCGCAGTCCCTGCCATAGCTTCTCGTCGTTCAGCAGGTGCAGCACGCCACGAATGCCGGGCGCGGCGTTCCCCTCCTGCTGCGTGGCGTCGCTGGCGGGCTTCATCGCCATCGCCGCGTCGCGCAGCGCCAGCAAAATATGGTTAAGCCGCTCCGGTGGGATGGTGCTCAGCGTCATCAGGATCAGCGAGATATTTTGCAGCGCGCTCTGCGTACCTGGCCGGTTCAGGCCGGCAACCAGAATTTTGCCGATATCGTTATTGGCTTTGATGGCGTCGTTCGCCAGCCGCAGAAAGCCGTGCTCATGCAGGTTTTCCACCAGTTCATCCATCGCTTCCTGCGCGGTTTTCTCGGTGCGCGTCGGCGGCACGGTATAGGACAGTCGTTCTGCCATTAGAATTTCTCCGGGTGTTCAACGTGTTCAGGCGGCTCGACATAGCCTTCCTGCTGCCACTTCTGCTCAATGGGCAGATGATCCAGCGGCGTACGCTGGCCGTGGCGAAAATTATGGCGCGGAATCGGGTTCGGCTGCGGCGTACGCGCCAGTTTCGTCATATTGACGGCAATCTCCTTGTACGCCGGGGTGTTAACATCGGGATCGTGATGTTCGCCGGTGAGGCCGTTAACGCCTGGCTTGCCGTGGTGGATAGGGATAAACAGCACATTGCCCGCCACGCGATCGGTCACTACCACCGGGACTTCCACCGTGCCGCGCCGCGATTTCAGCGCGACCCATTCCCCCTCCAGCAGACCGCGCGCCTGCGCCAGCTGCGGGGAAATCTCCACAAACCAGTTAGGCGAGAGCGACATCATGCGTCCCCCCTGTCCGGTCTGGTTGGTGGACTGGAAGTGCTCCAGCATACGGCCGTTATCCAGAATCAGATCGTATTCCGCGTCCGCCTCCTCCATCGGCGGCTGCCAGCTCAGCGGATAGAGTCGCGCCTTGCCGTCCGGGAACTTGAACTTATCGGTATAGAGCAGCGGCGTGCTCTCGCCGTCCGGCGTCACCGGCCAGATTTGCGACTGCCAGCCCACCAGCCGCTCATAGCTGACGCCTGCGAAGATCTCCGCAATGCTGGCGGCTTCCGCCATAATCGCGCCGGGATTGGGGTAGTTCCAGTGATGGCCGAGGCGCGCAGCCAGATCGGTAAAAATCTGCCAGTCGGGGCGGCTCTCGCCCAGCGGATCCATCGCCGGGGAGAAGTGCTGGATACGGCGCTCGGTGTTGACGAAGGTGCCCTCTTTCTCCACGCTCGGGCTGCCGGGCAGCACCACATCGGCGAACTCGGCGGTGCGGCTCATAAAAATATCCTGCACCACCATAAAGTCGAGGCGGCTGAAGGCTTCATGCACTTTGGTGGAATCGGCGTCGGAGAAGGCGGTCTCTTCGCCGGTGATATACATGGCGCGCAGTTTTCCTTCGTGGGCGTGCTGCACCATCATAAAGTTATCCGCGCCGGGCTGGTCAGAGAGCGCCTCCGGCGTCACGCCCCAGGCGCGCGCCCATTTTTCGCGTATTGCCGGGTCAGAGACTTTTTCATATCCGGGATAAACGTTGCTGAGGCAGCCGAAATCGCTCGCGCCCTGTACATTGTTGTGGCCGCGCATCGGATAGCCGCCGGTGCCGGGACGCCCGTAGTTGCCGGTCACCAGCAGCAGATTCGAGAGCGCCGTGCTGGTATCCGCGCCGTGGCTATGCTGCGTAATGCCCATCGCCCACAGCAGGCAAACGCTATCCGCCTGGCCGATCATCTCCGCCGCCGCCGTCAGCGCTTCCACGCTCAGGCCAGTCACCTCGCTGGCGAACGCCAGGGTAAAAGGCGCCAGCGACGCGCGATACTCCTCGACCTGATTGACGCGCTCCGCCAGGAACGCCTCGTCGGCATAGCCGTGGTCGAACATATATTTCGCCATCGCCGAGGCCCACACCATATCGGTGCCCGGCTTGATGCGCAGGAACTGGTCGGCGCGGTCGGCCATTTCATGGCGGCGCGGATCGACCACCAGCAGCTTTTGCCCGCGGTGTTTGTGGCTCTGCTTGATATGCGAGGCGATAACCGGATGGTTCTCCGCCAGGTTACTGCCGACGGTGATGATGAGATCGGTTTTTTGCAGGTCGCGAATGGTGCCTGCGTCGCCGCCGTAGCCCACGGTGCGAAACAGTCCTTCAGTTGCCGGGTTCTGGCAGTAGCGAGAGGAGTTATCGACGTTATTGGTGCCGAAAATCAGCCGGGCGATTTTCTGTGTCAGGTAAGCCTCTTCGTTGCTGGCCTTGCTGGAGCCGATAAAGCCGATAGCGTCGCCGCCATGCTGCCGCGCCACGTCGCGCAGCCCCTGCGCCACGCGATCCAGCGCCTCGTCCCAGCTGGCGGGGCGGAAGCGGCCATTTTCGCGGATCAGCGGCGTGGTCAGGCGCTGCGGGCTGTTGACGAAATCCCAGCCGAACTTGCCTTTGACGCAGGTGGAGATGCCGTTAGCGGGCGCATCGGCGACCGGCTGCACCTTCAGGATATGGCGATCGCGCGTCCAGATTTCAAAGCTGCAGCCCACGCCGCAGTAGGTGCAGACCGTTTTGGTGCGCTTAATCTCTGCCTGGCGCAGCGCATCGTCGATCAGCGAAATGCCGGTGATCGGCTCCATGCCGATACTGTTCTCCAGCGATTTAACGAAGTCGATCATCGGCCGCTTCAGCCCTTCATCCATGGAGGTAAAGGGGCCGGCGTCAGGCTGCATGGTCTTCTCCAGCAGCGCGTTGCAGGGACAGACGGTGACGCAGTGGCCGCAGCTGACGCAGCTCGATCCGGCAATCTGCGTGCCGCCATCCCACAGCACGCGCGGATGCGCCTGGGTGTAGTCGATGCTCAGCGTCTCATTTACCTCAACGTTCTGACACGCCTCAACGCAGCGCCCGCAGAGAATGCACTGGTCGGGATCGTAAGTATAAAAGGGGTTAGAGTGATCCTTGCTGGTGGGCTTGCGCTGATAGGGGTAATACTGAATCGGGATATGCATATCTGCGACGGTATTATGCAGCGTGCAGTCGCCGGTATTGTGCTCGCAGACCGTGCAGTAAAGCTCGTGGCGATTCAGGATGCGATCCATCCCTTCCTGCTGCGCGGCGCGTGGCCACTCTCCTTCGCTGTTGATTTCAAGTCCCTGGAAGGTGCGCAGCGTACAGCCACGCACCTTTTCGCCGTTGGCTTCCACCCAGCAGACATCGCAGCTCTCCAGCGGCTGCAGCGCCGGGTGATAACAGACGTGAGGCAGTTTTTTTCCCTGCTCGGTAAGAAAGTCGATCAAGGGCTGATTAACGGCGCCTACCAGGGGTTCGCCATTATAAATAATGGTACAGGTTTTCTCTGACATTTAACGCCTCGTTCTCGACATTGCAATTGGCATTTGCCAGCGTGCTTTTGTTTGTTATGTAAAGTTATGTCTTCAGCTTAGCGACAATTAAAACAGCTGCCATTGGGCGGCTGCGTTTATTAATATTATTTTGTTTGAAAATGCCGCATCTTGCCTGAATCCATGCTGTAAATAACGTTAATTATCATTGCCATAAGTTATGTTGCGGGAGAATTCGCAAAAAGTGTTAAACATTGCTAACCGCTGCGGTTATTCATCTGGCGCGCAGGATTTCTGACGCTTTCTATACTTTTTAGTCCGGCTGGTTTCCAGCAAACACTATTTCAGCGGTAGAGGTGAATAATGAAAGCACTGGTCTGGCACGGCGTGGGAAACATTCAGCTGGATAACGTTGCCGATCCACAGATAGAGCAACCTGGCGATGCCGTCATTCGTATTACCGCCTCGGCGATTTGCGGCACGGATCTGCATTTTATTCGCGGCACCTTTAGCGATATGCAGCCCGGCACCATCCTTGGGCATGAGGCCGTTGGCATTGTGGAGCAGGTCGGGGATAAGGTGCGTAACTTCAGCCCTGGGGATCGGGTGGTGGTCTGCTCTACGGTATCCTGCGGCGTCTGTCCACCCTGTCGCGCCGGACATACCGCGCAGTGCGACAATGCGAATCCCAATGGGCCTGAAGCGGGCACCTGCTTTTTTGGCGGCCCCAAAGCTACCGGCCCGGTGAACGGTTTGCAGGCAGAAAAAGCGCGGATTCCCTACGCCGCCAATACGCTGGTTAAAATTCCCGACGGCGTAACGGACGAGCAGGCCATTTTAATCAGCGATATTTTCCCCACCGCCTGGTTCGGCGCCGAGCTGGCTGATATTACGCGTGGGGATATTGTCGTTGTGTTTGGCTGTGGCCCAGTCGGCCAGTTCGCTATTGCCAGCGCACTGCTGATGGGCGCGGCGCGGGTGATTGCCGTGGACTGCCATGAGGATCGGCTGGCAATGGCGCGTCGTCAGGGCGCATTCCCGATTAATTTCGAGCAGGAAGATCCGGTTGAGATAGTTAAAACGCTGACCGGCGGCACCGGTGCGGACTGCGCCATCGACGCCGTGGGTGTTGACAGCCAGCATGCTCACCATGGCCCGGCCAGCGAAGAGGCGGAGAAGAAAGCGGATAAATTCGCTCAGGAGGTAGATGAGGTTGCGCCGGAAACCCATCCGCAGCACGGGAACTGGATCCCCGGCGATGCCCCGACGCAGGCGCTGGAATGGGCGATTGCCGCAGTGAAGAAAGCCGGTCGGCTAAGCATTATCGGCGTCTATCCCCCCACCGCCGAGACGTTCCCCATCGGCAAGGCGATGAACAAAAATCTCACTATCAAGATGGGCAACTGTAACCACCATACGCATATCCCCTACCTGCTGGAGCTGACGCGCACCGGCGCCATCGATCCGGCGAAGGTGCTGACCAATGTCGAACCTGTTGAGAATGTGATTAAGGCTTATGAGGCGTTCGACAAGCGTGAGCCGGGCTGGGTGAAAGTCGAGCTGGAAGTATAAAGGCTCGGGTGATGAGCTGAAGCCTTCTCAACGCAGCTATTCTCCAGTCAGCTTCCCTGGATCCTTGCGGAACCGGCGTACGGGATGTCGCACGCAGAGGTCGATAAAGGCTGCCAGCTTCTGCACGGATGCTATGCTCACCGGGTCAGGCATTGTCCCTCGGCGACCTGCGCCTCGGGACAATGCCGGGCCAGCCGTTCGGCGCAGGCCCGGTACGTCGCCTCAGGCAGGCTGCGCCTCCAGCCGGAACTGTTCCACCGACTGCGCCAGCTGCGAGGAGTGATCCTCCATCGCGCTGGCGGCGGCGGAAATTTCCTGCACCAGCGCGGCGTTCTGCTGCGTGACGCTGTCCATCTCGTTGACCGCCACGGAGACCTGGCTGATGCCGCGGCTCTGCTCGTCGGATGCGGTGGCGATCTCGTCGATAATTGCCTGCACCGAGGTAACCGCCTGGGTGATTTCCTGCATGGTATCGCCCGCATGGCGCACCAGGCTAACGCCGCTGTCAACGCGCTGCGTCGACTCCTCGATCAACGAGGCGATATCTTTTACCGCTGCGGCGCTGCGCTGCGCCAGGTTGCGCACTTCCGACGCCACCACGGCGAAGCCGCGGCCCTGCTCCCCGGCGCGCGCCGCTTCCACCGCGGCGTTAAGCGCAAGGATATTGGTCTGGAACGCTATGCTGTTGATAATGGCAGTGATATCGCCAATCTTGCGCGCGCTGTCGTTGATTTGCGCCATGGTCTGCACCACCTCGCCCACCAGCGACTCGCCTCTGCGTGCGGTCTGTGAGGCGTTTTCCGTCAGCGTCGTCGCCTGATGCGCATTGGCGGCGTTGTGTTTCACCGTCGCCGTTAGCTGCTCCATGCTGGCGGCGGTCTCCTCCAGCGCGGCGGCCTGCTGCTCGGTACGGGACGCCAGGTTGATATTGCCTTTGGCGATCTCCTCCGCGCCGTCGCGCACCGAGGCGGTGGTCTCTTTAATCTGGCTGACCATCGCGATCAGCCGCGCCTGCATGGTATGCAGCGCATAGAACAGGCTGCTCTGGTCGCCTGCTTTCAGCGGAATGCGGGTATTCAGCTGCCCGTCCGCTACCGCCAGCGCGAAGGCGGCCGCGTCGGCGGGTTCGCCGCCCAGCGGACGCAGGACTATGCGGCTGAAAACCACGCCCAGCAGCAGGCTTACCAGCACAATGCTCGCCAGCATCATCCACAGGGCATTATGCAGCTGCTGACGCGCGGCGCTCATCACTAAATCCAGCGGCGCGGCGACCCCCAGATACCAGACGTTGCTGCTGTTGCCGATGGCGATCGGCTGCCAGGTCATCAGCGTTTTTTCACCGAGAAACGCGTCGTCCTGCTCGGTTATCGCGGTGGTCAGGCGGCTTTTGTCCCCCTTCCACAGCTGGTTGTTTTGCGCTTTATCGGGCGAAGAGACAATCTTCCCGCCGCTGGAGAGCAGCATAGCGTAGCCGGCACCCTGCCAGGGCTTGATCTCGTTAACCTGCTGCTGCAGCTTAGCCAGCGAAATATCAGAACTCACCACGCCCCAGAGTTTGCCGCGATCGATAATCGGCGTGGTGATGGAGGTGAGCAGCGTCGGCACGCCGTTATAGGCATAGCTGTAAGGTTCGGTCGGGTAATCCTTACGGGTACGCTGCGCCACCAGATAGTAGTCCCCCTGGCCTGGCGTCAGATAGGAGGTCAGAGGATGCATTTTGTAATTGCCCGCCTGATCGACATCAACAAACCAGGCATAGCGCCCTTGCGGCGGCTGGCCGCTCTGCGCGGCGAACTCGGCGTCGCGCCCGTCAAAGACATCTTTTTCCAGCACCACCGAAACAGAGAGGTAGTCTGGATTGCTGCGCAGCGCATATTCCACCAGCTTGTCGGCGACGTGGCGATCCTGAACGCTGGCATCCGGCAGCGCGATCAGGCTTTGCCCGAGGCTCTGCGCGACATCCCGCGCGTGGTTAAGGCTCTGTTCTACTTCCAGCGCTTTGCTGCGCGCAATCTGTTGCAAGTATGCTTCCGCCAGCGTGCGCTGCGCCTGGCCCGATTGCCAGCTCAGCACGCCGATGGTAACGGCAAAGCCGGTGGCGATGGTCAGCGCGCCGGTCAGCAACATCATGGCGCGGGTGCTTAATCTCTTTTTTGTTAGGCGATCCGCTTTCATCATTGATTTCCCCAGATTCAAAGACAGGCTAATAAAACAGCAGCGCTGTTATCACTCTTATCGGCGGGGGCGATTGAAACTTAAGCAGGTAAAGGCGGAGAGGCGAGGGAAAGAGGGCGAACGCGCAGGCGCTCACCCCGGATAAAAAAGGATCAGGCGAGCTTATTCAAGGCGTTAACCGCCAGCTGCGCCAGATACTGGGCGGTGGGGAAAAGCGCCTTATCGTCAACGCGGAACTTCGGATGGTGCAGCGCCCAGGGCCCGCCTGAGCCGACCATCATAAAGGTGCCGGGGATCTTCTGCTGATAGAAGGCGAAGTCCTCGCCAATGGGGCTGGCGTCAATGCGGCGCGCCTCAAAGCCGACCTCGCTCGCCTGCTCCAGCGCAAAATCGACCCACTCCGCGGTATTCACCACCGAAGGCGGGCCGGCGTGCCACAGGAATTCGATTTGCGCGCCGAACGCGGCGGCGAGCCCCTCCAGCAGCGCCCGAAAGCGCTGCTCGATCAGCGCGCGCGCCTCGCTACTGAAGGTGCGCACCGTGCCCTCCAGCCAGGCGGTATCGGGGATAACGTTCCAGGTGCTGCCGCTGTGGATCTGGGTAATCGAGACCACGGCGTTCTGATCTGACGGCACGTTGCGGCTGATCAGCGTCTGCACCGCGCTGATAATCTGGCCGACGATAACAACAGGATCGTTGCCCTCGTGGGGTTTGGCCGCGTGCGCGCCCTTCGCCGCCACCTTGATTTCAAAGCGATCGACGCCCGCCGTCAGCGCGCCCTCTTTACCACCCACTACGCCGACCGGCAGGGTCGGATCGTTATGAATGCCGAAAATTACCGCGGCCTCATCCAGCGCGCCGGTGGCGATCAGGTCGGGGGCGCCCAGACCGGTCTCTTCAGCCGCCTGGAACAGGATGCGCACGCGCCCTTTCAGCGATGCCGCCTGCTGCTGTAGCAGAATGGCGGCGCCCAGCGCGGCCGAGGTGTGAAAGTCATGGCCGCAGGCGTGCATAACGCCCGCGTTCTCGGAGCTAAACGCCACGCCCGACTCCTCTTCAATCGGCAGGGCGTCAATATCGGAACGCACCACCACCAGCGGCCCCGTCCCCTCGCCGACCTCGGCCACCAGCCCGGTTTTCAGCGGCAGATCGAGGATGCGGATGCCCGCCGCGGTCAGCGCCGCACGGATTTTTTTGGTGGTTTCGAACTCCTGATTGGAGAGTTCGGGAAAGCGGTGCATATCGTGGCGAAAAGCCTCAATCTGGCTGGCAAGCGCCCGATCCTGCTCGCGAATCTCTTTCATATTATTTCCTTCCAGTGCGACGGCCTGCGGCAAAGTATGCGGCGGCGCGCTTAAATATTGAAATCATCATTAGTTTCGATGTTAGTCATCTGGCGCAAAAAGCGGCGCGTCACCGGGTTGTCGGAGAAGCTGATCACCTGCTCCGCCGGCCCCTGCTCGACGATATGGCCATCCGCCATAAAGATGACGCGATCGGCCACCTCTTTGGCAAACTGCATCTCGTGCGTGACGATCACCATGGTTGTCTTCTGCTGCGCCAGGCTTTTCATCACCTGCAGCACTTCGTGGACGCGCTCGGGATCGAGCGCCGAGGTCGGCTCGTCAAACAGGATGGCGCGCGGCTTCACCGCCAGCGCGCGCGCAATGCTGACGCGCTGCTGCTGGCCGCCTGACAGCGTAACCGGATACTGATGCGCCTGCGGCGCCATGCCGACCAGCTCCAGCAGCTGCATCCCGGTCTCGCTGGCCTGCGCTTTCGGCATTTTCTTCACCATGATTAACCCTTCGGTGATGTTCTCTAGCGCGGTTTTGTTGCGAAACAGGCTGTAGTTCTGAAAAACCATCGCCGTCTGGCCGCGCAGCGCATGTTCCTCTTTCGCGCTGTAGCTGGCGGTGTCGAGCGACACATCGCCGATCTGGATCACGCCCGACTCGGGTTTTTCCAGCAGGTTGAGGCAGCGCAGCAGGGTCGATTTGCCTGAGCCGGATGGACCGATAATCGCCACCACTTCGCCTTCGCCGATGGTCAGGCTGATATCGTCCAGCACCACCTTGTCGCCGAAGCGTTTATTAAGCTGTTTTACACTGATCATAAGAGCCCTAGCGTTGCAGTGAGTGACTGAGTTTTTTCTCCAGCAGCGCCTGCAGGCGGGCGTAACCGATAATCACCAGCCAGTAAATCAGACCTACTACGAGGAAGGTTTCAAAGTAGCGCAGCGACTCCGCCGCGATCATTTTGCCTTCGGCGAACATCTCAGAGACGCCCAGCGCAAATGCCACCGAGGTATCTTTAATCAGCGAAATAAAGGTATTGCCGGTAGCGGGCAGCGCATTGAGCAGCGCCTGCGGCAGAATAATGCGGCGATAGATCTGCGGCCGGCGCATGCCGATTGAGAGCCCCGCTTCCATCTGCGTCGGATCTACCGACGCCAGGCCTGCGCGGTAGATCTCCGCCATATAGGCAGATGTCTTCAGGCTAAAGCCGATAATTGCGGCGGTGGTAGCGGACATGCCGTTTAGCGCCGGGAAGAGCTGCGGCAGGCCAAAGTAGATAATGAACAGCTGCACCAGCGACGGCATGCCGCGAAACAGCGAGATATAGAGCTCGACCAGCTTGCTCACCAGGGTCGATTTGCTGTTGCGCAGCAGCGACAGCCCAAGGCCGATCACCATGGCGCACGCCATCGACACCACCGCCAGCATCAGCGTGACCGGCAGATAGCTGAGGATTTGCGGCGAGATTTTCAGCAGGTAATTAAAATCGAAATTCATAAAAAGCCCTTAACGACGTTTGCCACCCGACGGTGGCAAACGTTGACAAGTAAACGCCGGGTTTAGTGAGACGGCTGCGCGGTGATATCTTCGCCGAAGTATTTTTCTGAGATCGCTTTCAGGCGGCCATCTTTACGCATCGCATCGACCTCTTTGTCGAACGCGGCGCGCAGCTTGTCGCCCTTCTCATCTTTATGGAACGGGAAGCCGACCGACTCGATCACCAGCGGCTGACCGACAAACTTCAGCGGCAGCCCTTTCTGGTTGATCTCCGCCAGCAGAATCGGCCCGGAGTTGACGTAGCCCTGCACGCGGTTGTTGATGGCGTCGTTCATCGCGCCGTCGCGGCTCTCATAGGTGCGGATCGTCACGCCGTTATCGCCGAAGGCTTTTTTCAGGTTAACCAGATGGTTGGAGCCGAGCACGCCAGCGATGGTTTTGCCGCGCAGGTCATCCAGCGTATTGATAGTGGCATTGTCTTTATTGGTCACGATCTGACTGCCGTAGTAGCTGTAGGGCGTGGAGAAGTTATATTTCGCCTGGCGCGCCGGCGTAATCGCCACCACGTTCGCCACCGTATCGAGCTTGCCGCCCTCCAGCTGGCCCATCAGGCCGCTGAAGTCAGAGGTAACCCACTCGATTTTGTAGTTCAGGTCTTTGGCGATCGCTTCAGTGACCTCAACGTCGAACCCGGTCAGCTTGCCCTCTTTTTTGAATGCGCCGGGAAAGCTCAGCCCGGTCGCGCCGACGCGGATAGTGGTGGCGTCGGAACCGCCCTGCGCCGATTTATCATTATTGTCGCAGGCGCTAAGCAGTGAGGCCGCCATTACAACGGACAGTGCGATTAACCCTTTTTTCATGGTGATCTCCCTGGTTTCTTATCTGCAGCCGCGCTTAGCGGGCGTGCGGTGTATGAATAGTTTTTTTCATGTAAACGGTGATGTGGCCTTTGCCGAGGTCTTTTTTGCTGACCTTCTCAAACCCCATCGCCTCGTAAAGCTGAATCAGCCACGGATGGCTCTCGGCGGTGCCAAGGGAATAGGCTGGTGCGCGCAGCTGATCGCGCAGTACCGCCTGCTCCAGCCAGTCGAGCATCTTCACGCCCAGCCGCTGACCGCGATAGTGCGGCGCGGTAGCGAACCAGCCGATATGCGGCAGTCCGAACGGGCCAGGCAGCGGCCCCCAGGGATAACGCAGCGTCACCGACGCCACCAGTTCACCGTCGCGGAACATGCCGTAGACGCCGTGGGCGGCGATATGACGCTGCATCTGCGCCGCATCCGCCGTGGCGGCATCAAATTTAATGCCCAGGTCGCGCGCGGAAGCGTAGGCCGCATGTACCAGCGCGTAGTAGGCCGCGGTATCCTCCGCGGTCAGCTGGCGGAAGCTGTCGCTCATGGCGATTTCTCCAGCAGGCCGGAGGCCTGCGCGGCGGCGATCACCTCATCCACCTTGCGCGTCGCCGAACCGAGGTAGTTCACCGGATCGAGCCAGCGGTTCAGCTCCTCGTCGCTGATGCTGTTGTCCATCTGCGGATGAGCGCGCAGCGTCTCTTTAAAATCGCGCTGCTGCTCCCAGGCCTGCATGGCGCAGTCGTACACCACATGGTGCGCGGTCTGCTTGCCCATTTTTTTGCCCAGTTCGAACATCACTTTTTCCGACAGCAGCAGGCCGCCCTGCATATCGAGGTTGCGGCGCATGCGCGCTTCGTTCACCGTCATGCCGCGCAGAATGGCGATAGCGTTTTGCAGCTGCGCCGAAAGGTAGATGCAGATTTCCGGCAGGGCGATCCACTCGGCGCGCCAGCTCATGGCATCGCGCTCGTGTTCAACGTGCATCGACTCATAAATCAGCGCGGCGCTTTTCAGCACCGGCGCGGTCAGGCTGGCCAGCCCTTCCAGCGCGGCGGGATTGCGCTTGTGGGGCATGGTGGTCGATCCGATCTTACCGGCGGAGAACGGCTCCTCAATCTCGTTGATTTCGGTGCGCATCAGGTTGTAAAGCTCGTTACCGATTTTGCCCAGCGTGCCGCTGATCAGTACCGCCACGGAGGCGAACTCGGAGAAGCGGTCGCGCGCCGACTGCCAGCCGATATTCGGCGTCGCCAGTCCGAGAATGTCGAGGGTGCGCTTTTCCACTTCGGGGCCAAGGGGGCCGAAGGAGGCGTAGGTGGAGATGGCGCCGTTAATATTGCCGGTAAGCGTGCGGGGTTTGATATCGTTCAGGCGCGTCAGATGGCGCAGGAACTCATCCAGCCAGACGGCGACTTTAAAGCCGAACGTGGTCGGCAACGCCTGCATACCGTGGGTGCGCCCCACCATCGGCGTATGCTGATAACGTCTGGCGACGGTCGCAAGCTCTTTTGCCATCTGTGTCGTGTCGCGCTGAATAATGGCGAACGCGTCGCGCAGCTGCAGCACGGTGGCAGTATCGACGATATCCTGCGTGGTAGCGCCGTAGTGAATAAACTCGCCCGCCTCGCCGCACTGTTTTTGCAGTGCGATTAGCGTCGGCATCAGAGAGTGCTTCATCTGCGCGCCCTGCTGTGCGATATCGTCGATATTTAGCGTTGACGGGTCGGCGCGCTCGATAATGGTTTTTGCCGCCTGCGCCGGGATGACATCGAGTTCGCCTTCCGCCTGCGCCAGCGCTACCTCGACCTTTACCTGCTGCTTCAGTCGGTTTTGTTCCGACCAGACGTCGCGCATTTCTGGTGTGCCAAAATTGTTGCCAATTAAAAGAAAATCAATAATATGTGACGCCATATTTATGTCACTTATGCTGTTTTAGAGAGCCTTAAAATAACACCTCTAAACAGACCAGGCCGATAATGGAAAGACATATGTTATAGCGGGAAGTTATAACTTTGCGGCAAAAGTCCCCTCTCTCGCGGCGCTGTGCAATGGACAGCAAAACGGCCGCATCCCTTGCCAGACAAGGAAAGCACGCAGCGTTAACGGCTGGAATGTAAATAATTATCGCTTTTCTTATTGCAGTTTTGTTATATGGAACTGGCCACGCGCCGCGTTTTTCAGATTTATTGCAGTTGTTTCTTTACCCGTCATTATCACGTCAGCGGATAATGCTCTTCCAGCGGCTCAACCCGGCAGAATAAGGCTCGCCCGTTCGTCACCAACCGTGGGCACAGGATGTTTAGTCAAAACCTGGAGAGGTATTTCTGTGGCGATTGACTGCTTTGTGACTGAAACTGAAGGTAGTGTTGGTATACAGATCCCACAGCTCGTAGAAGGGGCAAAAGGTTACTATTTGATAAAAGTATAGTAGAAAGCCCCTTATGGGGCTTTTAAGAGGCTTAAACCTGTAAAAGCTCTTGAACGAACTCAGGCTTACGTTCAATCATGCGTAGAAGCTTAAGCGCCGATCCTGATGGGCTTCTTCGGCCCTGCTCCCATGCCTGAACTAACGCTGAGCTTACGCCAATTACAGCAGCGAAATCATCTTGCTTCATGTGCGTGCTTGCACGTATAGCTTTAACGTCTGGCAGTTCGAAACGGGTAATGCGAGCTGGTTCACGCTTACCCTGATGGATTTCTACAGCCTCTTTAGCAGAAGCCATCAGATCATCGAAAAGCTCTTTACGCATTGACTTACTCCTCCTCGCCCTGAAAGCCCGCGATAACAGCTTTAAGCTGGGCCTTCTCAGCTGCAGTTAAACTATCCTTTTCACCCTTTGGATAGATGATAAGCATGTATAGCTTTCCAACAGAGTTATAGAAGTAATATATAGCCCGGACACCAGAACGCTTGCCGGTTCCCGGTCTTGACCATCGAACCTTACGACAGCCGCCTGTTCAAACTATCAGATCACCAGCTTCCGGGTTCTCAATCAAAAACGCCTGAAACTCTTTTTATTCGTCATCTGACAGAAGAGACTTAAGCTCTCTCGTAAAGATCGACGTTTCAACGAACTCATAGTATTCCATGCTTCAAATCATCCCTCTCGTTGACGGCCAGATCATACTCCTACCCGGTAGGACTTACAACACAAGTAAGATTTGCCCGTCAGATACTTGAAAAAGTCGGCGCGGGTGAACATTGTCTGGCCTGTGGCGGACATCTGCCTCTTTCACAGGAATTTGACCAGGATAGTGTGTGAGTTACTGACTATGCCTGGTCTCAGTAATGAAGTTACAGACTGGCATTTTAACGAGAGGCCCTGGCTGCCCGGCTCGCAGCAAGGCGTGCTTCTGTCTGCATTACCAGACTCATGGCTGCCGGTAAAACCGTAAGCGTCACCACCGTCGCCACAAGCAGTCCGCCGATAATGGCCAGCGCCATTGGCCCCCAGAAAATCTGACGGGAAATAGGGATCATGCCCAGAATAGCTGCGCTTGCCGTGAGAAGAATAGGACGAGCGCGGTGTGCAGCTGCGGCCCCTATCGCCGCGTTATAGTGCATCCCCGACTCCCGGTTATGGTCTGCTTCGGTAATGAGAATAACCGCGTTGCGTATAATCATGCCTGCAAGCGCAATAATGCCCAGTAAAGCGACAAAGCCCATAGGCGTTCCGGTCGGCAGCATGGCCAGCACGATCCCGGGCAAACCAAAGGGGGCCATCAGCAGGGCCAGAAGCATACGGGAAACGCGCTTTAGCTGAATCATCAGCAGCACCAGCATGCAGAGCAGCGTGACGGGTAAAATGGCAAATACCGAGCTGTTACCCTTATCAGATTCAGCGACGGCTCCGTCCTCGCTGATCGTGTAACCCGCTGGCAATTCCGCCCGCATGTGATTAATAAGCGGCTTCAGACCCGCTGAGACCGTTTCCGCGCGCATACCGGGTGCCAGATCTGTCTGTACGGTGATAAACGGCAGACGCTGGCGCCGCCAGATAACCGGATCCTCAAGCCCCCACTCTGGCGTGGCCACCTGCGCCAGCGGAATTTTTGCCCCCGACGATGAGGTCAGTAGCATCCCGGAGAGGCTGCTAAGATTGCGTCTTTCATCCGCATTGCCCTGCAGCACGACGTCAATCAGCCGGTTTCTGTCGCGAACAGTAGTAACAAGCGATCCTGACCAGATCGTGTTCAGATAACGGGCAATCTGATCTGAAGAGAGTCCTGCTGCCCGGGCTGCGGTCTGGTTTACCTTCAGCGTAATAACCCGCTCAGGCTCGCCTGCGGTCTGATTCACCTCCCGCGTCAGGGGGGAAGCCCCTAATAAAGTTGAAAGCCGCTCAGCCAGCGCCTGAACGCGCCTGTAATCAGGCCCGCTGACGCGATAGCGCACGGGCCAGCCCACGGGCGGGCCAAGCTCAAGGGGAGAAACGCGGGTCGTGATATCGCTGAAATCCCGATCAAGCACCCTGTCGAGATAGTGCTGAAGCCTTTCGCGCGCCGCCAGGCTTCTGGCCACGACGACCAGCTGAGCGGTATTTTCATCATCAAGCAGCACGTCCATAGGCAGATAAAAGCGTATCGCCCCGGTTCCAACATAAGAGGAGTAGTGGTCAACATCACGGCTGGCTGATACCGCGCGCTCCAGCCGCTCTGTCTGACGCAGGGTCGCTTCCTGAGAGGCATTCGCCGGCAGAGAGAGGCTGACCAGAAGTTCAGGACGATCGGAGGCCGGAAAGAACTCGCCCTGCATATATGTCGTTCCCACCCCTGCCAGCACCAGGGCCACCAGCGCAAGCCCAGTTGTCAGTAAGCGGTGCCGCAAAACTCCGGCAAGCAGGCGCTGGTAAAGCCTGCCAGGCAGCCCGCGACCGGCAGTGTGTTTCTGCAGCGTGCCTGGCAACAGCCAGCTGCCGGTCAGCGGAGAAAAAAGCACGGCCACGACCCATGAGCTGATTAGCGCGATAAGCACCACCGCAAAAAGGGTATAGCAGTATTCCCCGGCGCTTGAAGCGGCAAAGCCAACCGGAATAAAGCCCGCAATCATCACCAGCGTGCCGGTCAGCATCGGGAATGCCGTTGAAGTGAAAGCATAGGTCGCAGCACTGGCACGGGAATCCCCGGCTTCCAGACGCGCCACCATGGTTTCAACCGTTATCATCGCATCGTCAACCAGCAGGCCCAGCGCAATAATCAGCGCGCCAAGAGAGATGCGCTGCAGGCCGATACCGGCAAGATGCATACAGACAAACGTCATGGCAAGCACCAGCGGGATCGCTGCCGCCACCACCAGACCGGCACGTAGCCCGAGCGAAACGAAAGAAACGGCCAGTACAATTATTACCGCCTCCCCCAGCACATGCACAAACCCGCTGACGGCCTCCTTCACCACGGCAGACTGATCGGCAATACGGGTCATTTCAATACCGTGCGGTAGCTGTGCCGCTTCGCTGTTCATGCGCGACCGCAGCGCCTGCCCGAAATCAAGCATATTTCCGGTTGGCGCCATTGAGACGGCAAGGCCAATGGCAGGCTGGCCATTGACGCGAAAAAGCGGAGCCGGCGGCTCTGCCGGCCTGCGTATAATGCTGGCAATATCTGTCAGAGGGATATAACGGTTGTTGACCCGAAGCGTTACCGCTCGCAGGCTCTCTTCGCTGCTGAACGCTCCGCTGACGCGCAGGGCAACAGTGTCACCGGCCGTACGGGCGATACCCGCAGGCTCAACCAGGTTCTGCGCGCGCAGCGCATCAGCGACCTGCTGTAAATCCAGCCCCATGGCGGAGAGCTGGCGTGGGGAGAAGGCAACCACCAGCTGCTCTTCCTGCTCGCCCAGCAGCTGAATTTTGCCCACGTCCGGCAGGCTCATAAGATCCCGGCGGATGCTGTCCACCCGATCCCGCAGCTCTCGCAGGGTAAAGCCGTCGGCGGTAAATCCGTAAATCGTGCCAAACGTGTCTTCAAACTCATCATTGACCGCTGGCCCCTGTACACCCTGCGGTAATGATGGAGCCACGTCCTGCATTTTCTTTCGTACCTGATACCAGATGTCAGCAACCTGCTCAGGAGGTGTGTTATCGCGAAGATTAATGAAAATAACGCAGCGCCCGGCGTGCGTCTCACTCTGGACATAGTCAAGCCAGGGGATTTCCTGCAGCTTTTTCTCCAGCGTGTCGGTGACCAGGTTGACCGTATCGCTGAGATTCGCGCCCGGCCACTGCGCAGACACCACCGCCGTTTTGATGGTAAACGCCGGGTCTTCGTTGCGGGAAAGCTGTTCATAACTGATGATGCCCGCGGTCATAATCAACAGCATGAGAAAAGCCATCAGCTGCTGTTGTTTCAGCGCCCAGGCCGAAAGATTAAATCCCTGCTTCATCCTGCGCCTCCTTTATGCCGGCCACGCGCTCACCGTCACGCAGGCTTCTGACGCCAGCCGTTACCACACGATCTCCCGGTGATATGCCCGCCCTTATAAACACCGCGTCCGCTGAATAGCCTGCAATGTGCACGGGCCGCCGGCGAACCAGATTATTAGCCGGATCCAGAACGAACACCGCGGGCTCATTTGACAGGCGCGTCAGGGCAGTAGCCGGAAGTGATATGACCGGTTCAGCCGCTGTCGCTACGGATGGAAGCGTGATGGCGACGCTGGCTCCCATCACCATGTCACTCGGCGGATGATCAAGCGTGATGCGCACTCGCCAGCTTCGCGTCTGCGGATCGGCCTGGGGGCTGATATCGCGCAGATGCGCCTGTGCAATCACAGAGGGGTTTTGAAGCAAGGCCACCTGGAAAACGGCATCGGGCTGGCGAGAGATGATGCCGGGACTGGCTACGTCAAATGCGACGTCCCTTTCATCACCGGACGCGACGGTAAAGACGGTTTGACCGGCGCTGACCACCTGCCCCGCTGACGCGCTGATGCCTGTTACCACGCCGCTTACCGGTGCCGTAAGGGTTGTCCAGCGCAGATTTTCCTGCGCATTTTTCAGCGCCGCCTCACTGCTCTGAAGGCGTGAAAGCGCGGCCTGCCAGTCTGCGGAAGCGCTATCCAGCTGCGCCCGTGCAATAGCCCCGGACGGTATCAGAAGACGCATACGATGCAGGTTAAGCGCCGCCACTTTCTCTGCGGCCCGGCTGCTGCTGACGTCGGCCTGGGCGCTGGTTAACTGGTTCTGTGCTGTCGGACTGTCCAGAACAGCAAGCGCGTCGCCCTGTCTGAAGCGGCTGCCCACATCAGCACTGCGCATGATTATGCGACCGTCCAGCCTGAAACTCAGGGACGTTTCATCATGTGCCCGTACTTCGCCGGTCAGCGTCTGCGGCCCGGAAGCCTGGCGCGGACCGACCGTTACAAACCTGACCGGGCGCGGAGGGGAAGAATCAGGCTGTTTTTTCCCATCGCAGCCTGTAAGCATAATGACCATCAGAACAAAACAGGGCAGCAAAGGCATCAGTGAGACAAGATGCCGCGTATCCAGCAGGTGCCTGACGCCCTGTTTAAGCAGGCCGGGGAGTTCATCAGACATGGCGCAGTTCCTCTAGTGGGTTTTGCGCCATTAAACCTCGCGATTATCAAGATTCCTGCGACGATCTATCAAGAGGGTGTCAAGACCGTCAGCAACCGCTACGCACTATCCGGACTGTCAGTTACGGTTAGCCGTTAATGTCCGCTATGAGCGAGAAACGGTCACCAGGCGTTTCAACTCGAGAAAGCTGAGGTATATTAATGCTTAACGATTAGCTGCACACAGCCTAAATCATTTGAAAGGGTGAAAATTAAAATACTCATGAGCAGACGGCTTAACAGAGATCATCGAACCAAAGTCAGAAATATTCCACGCCGCTTGAAAGCTCTTAAACGTTGGGCTGATACATTTCATAACCCTCAACGAAGCGTGTTTTCAGAAGATGAGCATTACTGGAATTTCAAAATCCCGGTAGAGGTTAATCTTGTTCAGGGAAAGTACAGCACACTTAAAACTAAAGCAGATTGCGCGCAAGCCATGATTAATGCTTGTTCAAATCTTATAACGGCAACTGCTGGTATGAATTACAGCCCTCGGATTACTGCGGTTATATGCCTTCCGGATATGTTTGCAAGCGAAATTTGTCTCTATCGTTCAGAAGACTATTACCAAAGCTTTGTTACTGAAGACCGTTCTGAAAATGGTGCCTCCGCTTTGATTAAAGAGCGCAGCCTGGCTGCTGAGTGGGGGCTTACTCTTCCAGCTAATGTGCAGGAATTGGGAATTACGCTCGAATACTATGGGAGTGAGGATCGTGATGAATGGTTCACCGGAGAGCGTTGGTATTATGGTCAGGTCATGTAATAGCGCTGTGATTAATATCTAAATGAACGTCCGCTTCTGGCACAAAGCGGACGTTAGTATCAAAAACCTTATGGACCCCTCCGGCTCCCCGGCGTTGCCGGGTCGTCGAAACCTACTGCCCTAACCGGCATAGCCGGTAAGCTCCGCCGAATCCCTCCGGGGTTCGGGCCTACTGGCCAGGGTCTGATGGCGAACGGCAAAGTTAGCATCCGCAGCCTGCTTACCGTTTTCTATGAGCGAAAATCGGGAGTACCCGTTTACATCCAGGCGACGAGCAACACTTCATTGAACATTCAATTGGTCTCATAAAGATTATGGATGCTTTACATCCTTCAGTAGGCCGCATACCAACAAGGTAAAAACCTGAATCGCTTTTGGTAATGCATGCTGTGGAGCATCGCTAGCGGCTACCCACTGAGCCGCATTCAGTGCGGCACCATTTAACAGCCAGGCCGTGGCATCCACATCTACCGGTTTGATTAAGCCGCTTTCAATCAAATCTGAAATGCTCTCGCGAGTAGCCTGGAGGCAATTATTCTGACTCGGCCATTTTGTAGGATCACCAAGAAAAGCCGGGCCATCAAGCAGAACGATGCGCCGAACTTCTTCATCCAGCGCCATCTTGATATAGGCTATCCCTTCAGCCAGCAGCTTATGCTGGTCATCATCGGAATGTGCCGCTGCACTTTTAGCACGTTGCGCCATTTCTGAATCAATCTGCGTAACCACAGCGGCAAGCAACCCTTTTTTATCCCCAAAATTATGGTACAGGGCCCCACGTGTCAGTCCGACACTGGCCGTCAGATCATCCATTGATGCTGCTGCAAATCCTTTTTCGGCGAAGGCTTTTCGTGCGGCCGCAATCAATTTTATGCGAGTTTCTTCCATCGTTTCGGCGCGGCGTTTGGCAGCCATGCGGACTCCTTGCAATATACGCAGCGCATGAAGTTTGACATACACGGCGTATGTGTGATTAATTTTACATACGCCGCGTATATTAATTCATTTATTTATGCTGCGCATCAGCTGTCGCACATCCAAATAAAGGATACGTTATGAACCAACCGAAACCCGTTTTCCCTACAAATCGCCACGCTCTCTATGCGAAGCATGGTTATTCTGCAGCCATCCGCTCTGGTGATTTACTGTTTGTTTCCGGTCAGGTGGGTAGCCGGGAAGACGGTACACCTGAACCCTACTTTGAAACGCAGGTAGTGCGTGCCTTCGATAATCTTAAGGCCATACTTACCGCTGCTGGATGTACGTTTGACGATCTTATCGATGTGACAACCTTTCATACGGATCCGGAGAATCAATTTCCAACCATTATGCAGGTGAAACAAACCGTTTTCCCGAAGCCCCCGTATCCGAACTGGACAGCCGTGGGTGTTAACTGGTTGGCGGGCTTTGATTTTGAGATAAAGGTTATCGCCCGAATTCCTGAACATCAGGAATAAAGACTTCGCACACAGATATCAGGAGAACCGATATCTGTGTGTAAATTTGCAAACAGGTTAACTATGTCCGCTTCTGGCACAAAGCGGACGATAGTATCAAAAAACTTATGGCCCCCTCCGACTCCCCGGCGTTGCCGGGTCGTCGAGCCCTACTGCGCTAACCGGCAGAGCCGGTAAGCTCCGCCGAATCCCTCCGGAGTTCGGGCCTGCTGGCCAGGGTCTGATGGCGAACGGCAAGGCTCACCCCTGCAGCGGGCTTTCGCCCGCGCGCTCACTGGCCACAAAGAGACGTGGCCGCTGAGGACCGGATCGGCATCGTGGCGTGCCGTTCCAGGGCTGTGCCTGTTCATCCTTCCGCGTTCTGTTTTGTTCCCCTGAGCCCCTTCGCCGTGCAAACCTGGCACCCGGGCGGCCTCACGCAAGGGTCGCGCGCTAAACGGCTGCACCCGGTCCCTTCGGCTGCGGCTTTGCCGTTTCCCCCTGCGTTCAGCCTGATGCCCGCGCGCCCGTTCTGCTCTCACGGCGAGGAACTCAGAGAAACATCACTTAAACCACACGGGAGACACAACATGTCACAGCAGAACGTCACCGTCATCGCCTCTGCATTGACCGCCATCCCCTGCCAGCACAGCGGGCTCCTGCCTGTGCTGCGACGCAGCACGGCCTGCACGCAAGCGACCATCTCTCCAGGGGGATAAGGCTTAACCACATAATCATCCGCCCCATAGCCTAGTGCGCCGATGCGATCGAGTCTGTCACCCATGGCCCCCATCCTAATCGCGGGAACCACGCTGCTGCGTCAGCCTCATCCTTAACAATCAGAAAATTTTGCTCTGCATGGCTCACCTTGACAGTTTCTTCATAAATCCCTGGCTGTTTATTGACACAGCTACGGGAGACTCCAGATTCGCGAGGCGATCGCCCGGGCAAGGGGCGAATAACAGACGGATAACGAGGTGACACAATGACAACCAGAAAAATGCTGATGTACATGGCCGGTCTGGCCCTGACGGCCTCAGCGGCAGCCCGGGCTGACAGCAGCGATGCGCAGAATGGCGTGACAATCGGCGCCGGCGCGCAGTATGCGCCCCGATACAGTGGCTCAGACAAGACCCGCGTTCAGGCGGTACCGATCTTTCAGGCCAGAGAGGGTGCCTTCTTTGCGGATGCCCAGAAAGGTATCGGTTATGACCTGCAGAGCGACAACGGGCTCTATCTGGAGCACTCGCTGGGCTACAACCTCGGCCGGGATGACAAAGATTCGGACTGGCGCGACGGTGCCAGCCGGTTAAAAGGCATGGGGAAAATCAGGGCCACCGTTAACACGGCGCTGGCCGTCGGCTGGCAGGTTACGCCCTGGTTTAGCGCGGAAGGAAAAGCAGTCCTGCCGCTCAGCGATGATCAGGGGGTAAGTTATCAGGCCTCCGTCACGCTGGTTCCACTACAGAGTGAAAGCGATACCGTTGCGCTCCAGACCGCGGCCCTGTTTGGCGACGCACGCTACATGAACACCTGGTATGGCGTCAGCGATGTGCAGAGCAGACGCAGCCGCTTTACAGGCTATAACGCACCCGGCGGGTTTTACGGCGTTGACACCTCAGTGACGTGGAGCCATCAGTTTGATCCGCACTGGGGCACGCTCGTAAGCGCAGGCTATACGTGGCTGGGCGATCATGCGGCAGAGAGTCCGATAGTCTCGCGGCGCAATGAAGCAACGGGCATGGTTGGTTTTACCTATACATTCTGAGACAGGAGGCAGGAGTGATGCATTCTCAAAAGCACCTGTTCTCGCTTATCAACGTCCTGCTGCTGAGCGCCGTGGTGCACCTGCTCGCATATGTACTTTATGTCTCCTGACAGCGCTGACCGGCGCAGGCTCCTGGAGTGATAAGGCAATGGATATTCCGTCTGTGTTGCCTGATGTCCTGTTTTTAAAAGGCCTTCGTCCTGGATAAGAGAAAATGTTGCCCGAAAAATCACTATCCAGGATGTAGCATCCAGGTACGGCTGTTCGAAATGGTATTTGAATCGCCGTGGCATGCGCTATTCAGGTGTCAGTCCTGGCGTCTTCATTCGCCTGTACACTTTATCCTGAATGTTCAGACCAAATTTCCGCTGAGTATGTCGATGATTAAACCGTGGGGAAAGATAGTCTGGTCAGTCTCTCTGAGTTCTTCTAATGTCCACCAGTGATAATTTTGAATAACGCTTTTTTCATTATTACTCCATCCCGAGCAGTCGATATCGCTCTTTTCCGTATCGATTTTAAAAAAACGCTCTTCAGCAAGAACGGTTTCCCCATCAGGCAGCTTCATGGGGAATGTTCGGGATGCCACCGCCGCGCCAGCCGAATCTCTTTTTAGCCCGGTTTCTTCCTGCAGCTCACGTAGTGCGGCCTGCTCAAAGGATTCATTCAGCTCAAGCCCACCGCCAGGCGTCGCCCAGTATGACATGCCGCTTAAGGCATCATTTTTATGAACAAAATTAAACAGCAGAACATCGTTTTCGGGTGAAAGAATGATTAACCGGGATGATGGGCGAGTACGCATAACGTTTCCTTCTGATAGCGTTTAGTTTGTTGAGCGTTCGCTCTGGTATGACACGACCGCGTCTTGCTGAAAGCGGAACTTCAGCGCAATTGGCTCGTGCTTAGCGTGCCAGAAGATGGCGTTACTGGCCTGAATTTTGAATAACGATCTGCGCCGGTCAAAATAAAAAACCGCCGTAAGTAAGGCGGTTTTTTTTAGGCCGGAGTCTGCAGGACACCGCCGGTTTTTATCACTTATGATGCATCATCAGTGGTGTCATCATGTGGGCACGGACTGCCGTCATCGTCGCAGGCAGAGTTGATGCGCAGGCCACTCGCCAGGCCTTTCCCACTGGCCAGAATGAGGTTGTCGTTACCGTGCGCCACACTCTTCAGCTGTGAAACCGTACTGTTGTTGATGGTCTGCGTAGATGCTGCAGCGGTTTCAGCCAGTGCTGTACCCTGATTTAATAAAAACGCAGTAAGCGCCAATGCTGCTGTCTTTAGGACCGATTTTGTTGAGAGCATATTCATGATTCACCTTTAGGAAATACGTTCTGTAGAGGAAAGTATCATCTGTATCGCAAATCTTTGTAGCTGAGTCCCAGCGAAGTGACATTACACGGCCTGTATGTCAGTTTTATAACGGCCCTAAAAAGCAGATTTTTCCTATGCGGACGGGCCACTCTCTGAATCAGGCTGCTGTTAACGGAGACCGCAGAGAACCGATCAGTCAATGAACAGGCAGCGCTGAGCGGTGCTCTTTGCCCACTGCGGATAGTGGGTGCTGCAGATGTCCACATGGTGCCAGAAGCGGACATGGCTGAAATTATGTCGGATTATTAACGGCGAGCAGGCCATTTACCAGGCCATGCTGGGGCGGGTCAGTTCCAGTATTCATATTTCGCCGTCATTACGGCGTTATGTTTTTCCATATACTGTTTATCTGTACGATCAATAGGGGTGATCGTGATATCCAAATTAGCGCGAGTGCATTCTCCATGTGAGTTCCATTCCTCGCAGGTGGCCAGCTTTTTTTCGATGGTGAAATAGGTCTGGGTCTTGCTCAGGGTCAATTCACGGCCCTCGTTATCATAGCCATACTCTTCTATGGTTGAGGGTGATTGCGTTTTGATCAGCCGATGATTGGCATCATAACTATATACAATCGTATAATTATCTATCGCCATACTTCCTTTACTTGCCGCACTTGCCAGTAGTCCTGATGAATTAAAGGCGTAGTCGACTGTGCTCACTGCGGTTTTGTCTTTATCTTCCGGTTTTGTGGCCGCGATAACCGAATGACTAACCGCACGGCTGATAATTCCTTTATCGTTAAGCTGGTAGATTCCCTCAAGAGTCTGCCGAAAGACCGGCGTGGTTTTCTGACTGTTTTTATCGGCTATGGCCCCGTTTGAGTTCAGCTGGATGCGCCAGCCGAATTCGGTTTTATTCAACTGAATGACAGTGGTTGCCGTGAAAACTGTTTTCTGGCCTGGGGAGGTTTTGACCTCTTCCATACGGCCACTAATTAGCTCACCGCATTGAGTGAAGTTGCTTTGAACCGACGTGTGGAGATACCCATCTGGACTTTCAGTAGTGATTGATACAGATTTGGGAATTCCACTTCTTGTCTGCTGGCTCACAAGGATGAAATTGTTCAGTTTGTTTTTAGCGAGGATTTCCGCAGTGCATTGAGCTGCATAAGTCTGAAATGTGCAGAGGGATAAGAGAGTAATAAATAGGTTTTTATTATTTAATAACATTATTTGTTGTCCTGCCGAAGTTTTTTTTCATTTGCTACTTGCCTGATTTCACTCACTTGTCAATCAATGGCTTCACTGTAAATTAGCTACATGTTTTATACAATAAGGGCAGCTCATAGCGGACCTGAGCTTCATATCAGTCCGCTCTGTGCCAGAAAGCCCTCCCCAACTGAGCCCTTATTTCTGCAGTCTGGCTGCTGCTTTCAAAGTAGCCTGCCGCCTCTTTTCAATAAATGGCGCAGCTTGCTCCTGTGCTTTTTTTAACTGCTCTTCAGATGCTGTATGGGGTGAGCCGCAGGTAAAAGGAGGTGCGGGATCATATTCCATATGCAGCTGAATATTCTGAGCAATATCACTGCCATATATTTCTGATACGACAGTGAGAGCAAAATCAATACCTGAAGTCACGCCTGCGCCCGTTATACGGTTGCGGTCACGAACCACGCGCTCACTGACTGGCTCTGCACCCAACAAAGCGAGCTGCTCCAGAGAGGCCCAATGCGTAGTGGCTTTGTATCCCTTCAAAAGCCCTGCTGCGCCTAAAACAAGCGACCCAGTGCATACCGAAGTCACAAGCCTGGCTTCCTGACTTTGGGTACGGATAAACGAAAGGACCTCTTCGTCCTCCATCAGGTTTATCTGCCCGGGGCCACCCGGAACGCAAATTACATCCAGTTTTGGACAGGTGTTAAATGTGGTCGTTGGCTGTATCGCCATACCACGATCAGAAACGACAAGATCCAGGTTCTTCCAGATAAGGTGAACCTTTGTGTCTGGCGCTCTTACAAAAACTTCATAAGGGCCGGTAAGATCAAGCTGAGTAAGAGCCGGAAACAGGACCAGCCCTATTGATATGCATGCAGAATCGCTCATAAAAAATCCTTTTAACTTAAAGGAATATAATGTCGTTTATTTCAACAAAGACAAATGTTTTTAACAAACAGAAGTGCGCCTGCTGAAGATCCTGCTTAATCCAGCTGTATATCTGTAGCGTTAAGAAATTTATTACCAGTACCAGGCTGACAAATGGTAAAACGTCCGCTTTTCGCTCAAAGCGGACCTTGCCCTTCGTGCATGTCCGCTCTGTGTCAGGAACGGACGTAGCTAGCGTTGCTTTGTGTTATCAGAAGCAGGACATGCCATTCAACCGCGTCTATTTTAGCTGGAGCGGCTACCGCCGGAATGCATTAACTATCTGGAGAGCTGTTTTCATTTGCCCCATCCCCTCTCGTATCCCTGAGAGAAAGATGCATAGTACGGCGAAATGCTTACGCATAATGGCAACATCCGGGGAGCCTCTTTCCCCTGCCATGACAGAAAGGGGATGATTCGTATTTTCGATTTTGCCTCTGGCAAACTTCAGCCGCAGAATCTCAATAACGCGTGCCGGAGACCGTCCCGTGTGCCTTAAAACTTCCGTGATAACAGTCCGGTTTACTTAGTTGATATGGGTCGGATTACATTACGGTATCCGACACACCTCTAAAATTTTATCTCGAAGCCAGCGGTGCCCGGGATCCTGTTCCATTCTTGGGTGCCACATCTGCGACACCACAATGTTCCGGGTTTTAAATGGCAATTCGAAGAGATGTAAATTCTCTGACATTTGCTGGTTGCGCAAGTACAGCGCGGGAACCATGGAGATAAGGTCGGAGGCCAGTGCGACGGATAGCGCAGTCGGAAAGCCCGGAACCACACTCATCACTTTGCGCGTGACGCCTGACGCCGCCAGGGCATCATCGACAAAACCATGTAACACCCCGTCGGGTGACGCCACCACATGTCCCCAGGCAATATAATCTTCAACGCCTATTTCCGGCTGTGACGCCAGCGGATGCTCCTTGCGCACCGCACCAATAAAGCGATCCTGAAAGAGTCTCTGCACCCGAATTTCTGGCCCCATATTGCTCTGGACGCCAATCTCCAGGTCAACCAAACCTTCTCGAAGGTAACGAGAGGTTTTTTCAGGTTTCGGTGCAAAGCGTATGCAAACATTTGGGGCCGCTTCGGCCACGGCGGCAATCAGCATGGGGCCAAATGCCACGACAAAACCATCATTGGCCCTGATGGTGAACAGCCGTTCGAGGTTTTCCACCTTGAACGTCCCGGATGAGGGCTGAAGTACCGCCCTCGCCTCATTGACCGCGCTTCTGGCACGCTCCCGGGTTGCTTCAGCCCAGGGGGTGAGCACCATGTTACGTCCCGCTCGTACCAGAATGGGATCCCCCGTCACCTCACGTAGCCTGCTGAGAGTACGGCTCATCGCTGAGGTACTCAGATTTAAGCGTCGAGCCGCCCCCGCAACGCTGGCTTCTGCCAGCAAGAAGTCGAGCGCAACAAGCAAGTTAAAATCAGGATCGGACATTTTGGTTCCTGCTAACCATTCAGATATGGCGTCAGGCGCAATTATACAGTGCAAACGTTGCATCTTCCGCCTTGAGCTGCTGCTGATTATAGTTTTCGTATTCCTCTTTTCACAGGCATAAAGATGACTACGTTATTTTCAAATCAGCCGGGCGATGAAGGCCTGCCGGGACAGGAGCGTGCACGCGTTATGGCCGCCGTGATGACCACGACGCTGATGGGCGTGTTTGACGGCACGATGATCAACATCGCCCTGCCATCTATGGCAAAAGCGATGCAGGTACCGGCGAATGTCTCGGTCTGGTTCGCCAACGGTTACCTGCTCTCCGCCGCCATGACGCTGGCTATCTTCGCTGCGCTGGCGGTACGCGTCGGTTACCGACCCGTGTTTCTTTCAGGCCTTACCCTCTTTACGCTCACATCACTGGGTTGTGCGCTGGCCAGTTCGCCGGAGATGCTCATCGGAATGCGCATTATGCAGGGGATCGGCGGCGCAGCTACCCTGAGCATTGCCCCGGCCATACTGCGTTCTGTTTTCCCCGGGCGATTGCTTGGCCGTATTCTTGGGCTACATGCCCTGCTTATTGCTTCAGCCTCGGCCATTGCGCCGGTACTTGGCGGCACAGTGCTGGACATAATGAGCTGGAAATGGTTGTTCGCCATAAATGTGCTCCCCGGCACCGTTTCCCTGTTGCTGGTATTCAGGTCGCTGCCACGGAAACCGGCGTCCGACAGAGCGCCGTTCGATACGCCAGGAGCTGTGCTTTCTGCAATACTTTTAGGCTCAATGGTAATGGCGGCAAACAGCTTCTCCTCAGACCATCGCATCAGCGTCGAGGCTGTCAGCTGGAGTCTGCTCGCGATGTTCAGCGCCATAACTTTTATCTGGCAGATTCGCCGGGTAAAGCATCCTTTATTACCCCCCGCAATATTCAAAAATGGACGCTTTACCCTGGCCGCGTTAACTTCGCTGGCTTGTTTTGTGAGCCAGGGAATTACCTTTGTTGCGCTGCCATTTCTGTTTCAGAACCTGTATGGCTACAGCCCTATAGTTTCGGCATTACTCTTTACGCCCTGGCCGATCGGCATTGTGTTAATAGCTCCTCATGCGGGCCGCTGGGCCGACATATTGTCAGCGCCTCTGATTTCTACCGTTGGGTTAGCTCTTTTTGTTGTGGGTTTGATTTTACTGGCCGCGCTGCCCGACAGCCCTGCGGCATGGGATATCTGTTTACGTAGCCTGTGGTGCGGCATCGGATTTGGTTGTTTCCAGAGCCCTAACAACCGGGAGATGCTCTCTAACGTATCCCGCGACTATGCCAGCTACGCATCGGGCGTATTGTCTATCGTCCGGACGTTCGGGCAATGCCTCGGTGCAGCTGTCATGGGGGCTCTGCTGGCAATAAATGAACGACAGGCTGTCCATTATGCTCTGTGGATTGCTGTCGTCGCTTCTGCGGCATCAGTGGTGTTAAGCGTGAGCCGGTTACGTAAAACAGGCCTGGCGGCAGCCTGAACTCACGCGCTTATTCTGGCCTGACGATACACTTGCGAATGGATGGTACTCAGCTAAGACGTTTGATGATAATTTTCATTATGCTGACCGAACAGCAGCCCGTATCTAAGGCTTATTCTTCTTGCACAAAGTTAATGAAGAAGTCGATTCCCGTAAAGGACATTAACCTGATTTCGGTCCGCTTCGTGCCAATAAAGCGGACATTGATAACATCGCAATATCTTAATTTAGGGAAAGCAGTTCATGGAAAAAAATTATGAAGCATGAGCTATGGACAAATGAAGATGGTTTAGATCTGTTTTGTCTTGCCGGTCCAAGGGGAGACTCTGCTCGTAAATTTCTAGAGCCGGACTACAGATTAGTGTGGACATGTGACGCAGATTCGCATCTGGAAGCAATGAAAAAATATTACGCGTTCCGTAACTGGGGAGAATATCAAACTGGTTTTCCTGAACAGGATAGTAAGACCTATAAAGAAATGGGATGGGAATAAAAAGCCCAACACCCAAAAAAGAGTCCCTCGGTATTCTGATATCTCCGCTACGTCCACCTTTCGCACAAAGCGGCCCCTGCCCTACATGCATGCCCGCTTTGTGCCAGAAACAGACGTTGCTAGCTCTGCGCTGCATTGATTATTGGGGAGCAGGTTAATGCAGGCATATCCATTACTCGCTCATGGCGAGCCTGAGTAATTTACTGTATGTAGCTTGTGTTAAGATTTATTTATAACTGTATGTATTTGAAGGTTTTTTATAAGAACACGTTTCATATAATTTATGCGCCCTGATTCTTTTTACGGCTATCTTCCGCCTTCGCTTATTAATGAGCAACATAATATCCAGCCACAATCTGCCGATTTTTTTCAGCACGCATGCGCAGGGAAAATAGACGGCCATTCTCCAGCGTGCTGTAAACAGTTACATGTTATAAGTAAGCTTTTCAATGTTGTCAGAAAGTATATCCAGCAGAGCCTTAACAAAAATATTATTATTTCCCTGATGCCACATGACACTTAGCGGAAGCCCTTCCACATTCTTCATCGGCGAGAGAGCAAGGTATTTCACGCCGTCAGCATTCATATTCTTATAGGATGAAGGGACCAGAGCAATGCCCAGACCAGCGGCTACAAAACTCAGGATGGTCTGTTTCTCTTCAGCATACTGCGCAATAACGGGGACGCAGCCGCCCGCTTTGAAAACATTCATCGTCAGATCGTGACTGTGAGGCCGGGTGCGCCTTTCCGGCACGATTACCGGTTCATTACGAAAATCATTAATACTGACTTCACTATGTTTCACTAGTCGGTGATGAGCTGGAACGGCCAGCACGCAGGTTTCATTCGCAATAAATCGCGTTGTCAGCGTTACGTCAACCTGTTCAGGAGGTCGTACAAAGATCACGTCCAGCCATCCGGAGAGCAGCCGGGGGATTAGGCTGTGCGTTTTATCTTCAGTAATATGGATATCCGCATCAGGGAACTGCCTGACGAAAAGATTAATCAGTTCTGGCAGTAATCCTCTGGCTGCGCTGTCAATAGCGCCTATCCGCAGCGTTCTTTTCTGCGAGGATGTTTTTTTACGGAACCGCAGCCGCAGCGCATCAAAATCAGCAATCACGGTTTTTGCCTCATTCAAAAATGCTGCCCCTTCAGGCGTCAGCGACACATTTCTGGTCGATCGGTTCAGCAGTCTTATCCCCAGATCTTCCTCCAGCAATTTTATGAATCGGCTGAGTGACGCAGGCATCATTTCAAGTTTTCGGGCTGCCCGGCCAAAGTGAAGCTCATCACCCAGTACCACAAAGCAACGCAACTGATTTATATCCATTTTTCCACCCAAACCTGATTATGCAAATTATTTGTATAAAGCAGTGCTGATGATAAAGCCGCTCAAAAATTCATACTGGGATTATTACAAAACTATAACAACCCTACATGACTGTGGAGCATCCTGAAATGAATAACGACCTCGAAAAAAAGGTTATGCGAAAGGTTACCCTGCGCATCATTCCTTTTATTATGCTGCTGTATTTCATTGCGTTTCTGGACCGAGTGAACATAGGCTTTGCTGCCCTGACCATGAATCAGGATCTGGGCTTTTCACCTACCGTATTTGGGCTGGGCGCCGGCATTTTCTTTCTCGGCTATTTTCTTTTTGAAGTCCCGTCAAACTTAATCCTGCATAAAGTGGGCGCTCGTATCTGGATCGCCCGCGTGATGATCACCTGGGGCCTGGTGTCTGGCTGCATGGCTTTTGTGCAGGGTACGACCAGCTTCTATATTCTGCGCTTCCTGCTCGGCGTGGCTGAAGCAGGCTTCTTTCCAGGCATTATCCTCTATCTGAGCTACTGGTTCCCGGCAGCAAAACGCGCGCAGGTCACTGCTATCTTTATGGCCGCAGCTCCGCTCTCAACCGCACTGGGATCCCCTCTTTCAGCTGCCCTGCTGGAGATGCATGGTTTCCTCGGCTATGCCGGCTGGCAGTGGATGTTTGTACTGGAGGCGGCCCCGGCGCTGATCCTGGGCGTTGTCGTGTTGTTCTTTCTTACTGACCGCCCGGCCAAAGCCAAATGGCTGACTGACGAGGAGCGCACCTGGCTGGAAAACACCATGCAGGCCGAGGATCTGGCTCGTGCGTCCAGACAGGGTCACAGCAGTGCATGGCGCGGGCTGGCGGACAAGCGCGTTCTGGCGCTGGCGCTGGTCTATTTCGGTACTTCCGCTGGACTGTACACGCTTGGTATCTGGTCCCCACAAATTATCCGCAGTTTCGGTGCTTCCTCGCTGGAGATTGGTTTCCTCAACGCTTTCCCGGCTGTCATCGGCGTTATCGCCATGATCCTGTGGGCACGTCATTCCGACCGCACCAGAGAACGCAGCTGGCATGTGATTGCCGCCTGCCTGCTGGCTGCGGCCGGGCTGATTTACGCCGGTAACGTCACCACGCTGTTCGCCGTGATCATCGCCTTAACGCTGGTCACCGTGGGAATCAGCGCATCCAAGCCTCCACTGTGGAGCATGCCAACGCTGTTTCTCAGCGGGCCAGCAGCGGCAGCGGGTATCGCCACTATCAACTCCATCGGCAATCTCGGCGGTTTTGTCGGCCCGATGATGATTGGCGTAATCCGTCAGCAAACCGGTAACTACAGCTGGGGTCTCTACTTTGTCGCCGGACTGCTGGCACTATCCGCTCTGATTGTCCTGATTCTTTCTGCCAGTGCGAATAAGCCACAAGCGGCAGAGATCCCTCATCCTCATACTCATTAATCAACTGGAGAAGTCACTATGCGTAACTACAAAATTGCCGCTATCCCTGCCGACGGCATCGGTCCGGAGGTTATTTCAGCGGGTGTTCAAGTGCTGCATGCGCTGACTCATCGCGATCCGCAGCTGACGTTTGATGTAGAAACCTTTGACTGGGGTTCGGATTACTACAAAAAACATGGCGTGATGATGCCGGAAGATGGACTGAACACGCTGAAAAAGTTTGACGCTATTTACTTCGGTGCGGTAGGCGCTCCCGATGTGCCTGACCACATTACTCTCTGGGGTCTGCGTCTGCCTATCTGCCAGGGATTCGACCAATATGCCAACGTGCGTCCGACAAAAATTTTGCCGGGCGTTACCTCCCCGCTGCGTAACCGCGGCCCGGGCGATCTTGACTGGGTCATCGTGCGCGAAAACTCCGAGGGCGAATACTCCGGTAACGGCGGTCGTGCGCACCGGGGCTTACCGGAAGAGGTGGGTACCGAAGTGGCAATATTCACCCGCGTGGGCGTCACGCGCATTATGCGCTACGCCTTCACTCTGGCACAGTCGCGTCCGCGCAAGTTGTTGACCGTAGTGACTAAATCCAACGCCCAGCGTCACGGCATGGTGATGTGGGATGAGATTGCCGCCGAAGTAGCGCTGGAGTTTCCGGATGTGCAGTGGGACAAAATGCTGGTCGATGCGATGACGCATCGCATGACGCTGCATCCGCAAACGCTGGATACCATCGTTGCCACCAACCTGCACGCCGATATTTTGTCTGATCTGGCGGGTGCGCTGGCAGGCAGTCTGGGCGTGGCACCGACCGCAAATATCGATCCGGAACGCCGGTTCCCTTCCATGTTCGAACCGATTCATGGTTCAGCATTCGATATCACTGGCAAAGGCATCGCTAATCCGGTTGCGACCTTCTGGACCGCCGTGCAGATGCTTGAGCATCTGGGCGAACGCGATGCCGCTGCGCTGATCATGGAAGGCATCGAATACGTGTGTAAAAAAGGCATTCTGACGCCAGATGTCGGCGGCACCGCCAGTACCGCTGACGTCACCCGCGCCGTGGTGCAATTTATCGAAGCCAAAGCTGACGTTGCCGAGACCGCATAACCATGAACAATGAACAGGCTGCAGCGATCCTGCAGGATATCTTTAAGCAGGCTGTCGACAGCGCCCGCGCCGGGCCGGTGATCCCTCCGAATTTGCCGGAAAAACCACGCGGCCGTTGTGTGGTGATTGGCGCCGGTAAAGCCTCAGCGGCGATGGCGGCAGCGGTAGATGCGGCCTGGCCGGATGTGGATATGTCAGGCGTGGTCGTTACCCGTTACGACCACGGCGTACCTGCGGGCCGCATCCGCATTCTTGAGGCAGCGCACCCCGTGTCAGATGCCATGAGCGAAACTGCCGCAATGCTGATTGTAGAGGCGTTGCGCGGTTTAACTTCAGATGACCTTGTGCTGGCGCTGATCTCTGGCGGAGGGTCCGCGCTGATGGCTCTGCCCGCTACGGGATTAACCCTGGCAGACAAGCAAAACATTACCCGGGCCCTCCTGCACAGTGGTGCCAGCATCAAAGAGATGAACCTGGTGCGTCGTCATCTTTCCGCAGTGAAGGGCGGCAAGCTGGCGGTGCTGGCGCAACCGGCCCGTATTGTCTCGCTGATTATCAGCGATGTGCCGGGCGATAATCCAACGGACGTAGCATCAGGCCCTACTGTCGCTGATGGCAGCACGCCGCAGGATGCGCTCAGGGTGATGGCGCGATATGGTATTGCCGTTACGCAACCGGTTCGCGAGCTGCTAAACACGTCCTACAGCCCGGTTGAAAAGGTACCAAACAGCGAAGTCAGGCTGATCGCTACGCCTGCGATGGCTTTGCAGGCGGCGTCAGCGGCGGCACGTCAGCACGGGCTGACACCGCTTATTCTGGGAGATGCAATCGAAGGTGAAAGCCGTGAAGTGGCCGTGGTCATGGCCGGTATCGCCAGGTCAGTAAAGCGGTATGGTCATCCGGTTGCCGGCCCTGCGGTGCTGTTGTCAGGCGGTGAAACCACCGTAACGGTCAACAAGGGTCAGTCAGGAAAAGGTGGCCGCAATACCGAGTTTCTGCTCAGCCTTGCCTGTGCACTACAGGGTGAAAACGGTATCTGGGCAATCGCGGGGGACAGTGATGGTATTGACGGCACGGAAGATGCAGCGGGCGCGATGGTTTTCCCGGACACGCTGATTCGCGGCAAAATACGCGGCCTTAATGCGATTAACTATCTTGATGGACATGACAGCTACAGCTATTTTCACGCGCTTGATGATTTGCTGCTAACCGGCCCAACGTTAACCAACGTAAATGATATCCGGGCAATATTGATTGCCTGAGCCTGTTGCTCTCCTGCGCGCCGGGAGAGCAATATTCATGCCTGGCGTTTTTCGGCCTTACACCTTTCTATCGGCTTCTTCTGATGCTCTACTCTGAAAAACAGCAGTCTCTTGCATGCAGTTTGCGCGATTGAGAAATCCATTCGCCCTGTTTAAGCCTGTCATGACCTCAGGTTTTGTCCGTTTCTTGCTCATAGCGGACATTGTCCTGTATGCATGTCCGCTCAGTGCCAAAAGCGGACATAACTACCCGAGTGAGCCAGCGCACAAACCAACACGAAACCTTTCGGCGTAAATTTACATAATTTCATGAAAATTAAAAAATGCACGGCATTTGCCTAATAGTTCCAGGGCAACAACACATAACTCCTCACCCACTCTTCTGCGTATACCTGTAACGGTGTTTTCTCTCCCCAACAGGTGACGCATGACACAACAACTACATGAATTATCGGCCGATCACGAAGCTCATATTGCTTCTGCAATCGGCAAATTTTTCCGTCGTATTATTCCCATGCTGGCGCTGATGCTTATCGTTAATCAGATTGACCGCGCCAACATTGGCTTCGTTAAAGCCGAACTGCAAACTGATGCTGGCATTAGCGCTGCTGCTTTCGGTTTAGGCGCGGGGCTTTTCTTTATTGGTTATGCGCTGTTTGAAGTGCCCAGCAATATGATGCTGAAAAAATACGGCGCGCGTGTGTGGCTCACGCGCATCATGATAACCTGGGGAGCGGTGGTAGTTCTTACCGGTTTCGTTAGCACGCCGCTGCATTTTTATCTGCTGCGTTTCCTGCTTGGCGTAGCTGAGGCGGGCTTCTTCCCTGGCGTTCTGTACTATTTCCGTCAATGGGTGCCAAATGCCTGGCGAGGGCGAGCTACCGCAATGGTGTTAAGTGCAACCGCCAGCGCTTTCCTGTTTTCTGGCCCGCTCACAGGCGCAATCCTGATGATGCATGATGTTGGTGGGCTTGCGGGCTGGAAATGGGTAATGTTTATGGAAGGTGGTGGATCGATAGTAATCGGCGTGCTGGCGGCGCTTGTGTTGATATCGAAACCAGAAGGGGCAAAATGGCTAAGCGATGCGGAAAAACAGGCACTGGCGCAGCAGCTGGCCCTGGAAGATAGCGCTCGTGAAGAGCATGCCGTCGCGCACGATCGCTGGGGGGTGATCACCGACCGCAGCCTTCTTTCCTACTGCTTGATCTTCTTCACTATGACGATGACCGGCTACACGCTGGTGTTCTGGTTACCGCAAATTATCCAACGTATTCAAGGGTTCAATAGTTTTGAAACCGGACTGCTGACGGCCATCCCGTGGTTATTCGCTATCGTTGCTCTGTTTCTGCTGGGTAAAGTTACCGATCGTTATCGCGATAAGCTGGATAAAGGTCTCGGAATCGCCATGCTGCTCGCCGCGTGCGGCACCTTTATGGCCACGCTCGGCACGCCGTGGTTTGGCTTTGTGGCGATGATTGTGGCTTGTATTGGCTCTAAAGTTAGCGCCGCATTCTTTTGGCCGATGCCGCAGAGTGAACTACCCGCAGCGATCGCTGCACCAGGCATTGCGATGATCAACTCCATTGGTAACCTTGGCGGTTTCTTTGCGCCTGCGGTGTTCGGCTATCTTGAAATGCACACAGGCAGCACCACCGGTGGTCTTTACGCGCTGACCAGTGTGTCAGTGGTTACCGGCCTGTGGCTGTTGCTGCGCAGCAAACCTGCTCCCCCACCTTTGGGTTATAAGGAGAGACACCATGTCAGACAGTCCAGTCATTAACTCCATGCGCATCGTACCGGTAGCTGGCTACGACAGCATGCTTTTAAACATTGGGGGGGCTCATAACTGCTTCTTTACACGCATTATCGTCATCCTGACCGATTCTGCCGGGCACACCGGTGTTGGCGAAACCCCCTGTCATGCATCGACCTTGCAGCTGCTGGAACAGTTTCGCCCTTTAATTGAAGGCAGCTCGCTGCTACGTCTTAATGCCACGCTGAGCCAGCTCTTTAATAGCGAGGCGCGTCAGCAGCAAACCTCACATACCAACGATATTCATATTCCGCAGATGAATCCGGAGAAGTTTTATAACGCTGCTGCAGCCATTGAGGCGGCGCTACTGGACCTGCAAGGCAAGCTGTTTAACCTGCCAGTAGCAGACTTGCTTGCCAGCGGTAAACAACGGGACCGCATCCCGATGCTGGGCTATTTGTTCTACATCGCCGATCGCAGGCTCACCAATATGCAATATCGCTCGGGAGATAAGGCGCCGGATGGCTGGTTTCGTTTGCGTCATGAGGCCGCGATGGACAGTGCTGGAGTGCAACGGCTGGCTGAAGCGGCAGTTGAGCAGTACGGCTTCCGTGACTTCAAGCTAAAAGGCGGCGTAATGGCAGGCGAAGTGGAAGTTGAAACGGTCGAAGCGCTGCTGAGGCGCTTTCCTGACGCGCGCGTAACCGTCGATCCCAATGCAAGCTGGTCGCTGGATGAAGCGATTCGCTTTGGTAAACAGCTGGCGGGGAAAGTGCCCTATCTGGAAGATCCTTGCGGTGCAGAACAGGGCTATTCAGGCAGAGAAACGCTTGCGGAATTCCGTCACGCCACGGGCGTGCCGGTCGCGACGAATATGATCGCTAACGACTGGCGTCAGCTGCACCATGCGCTGCAACTTAACGCTATAGATATTCCGCTCGCCGATCCGCACTTCTGGACGATGCGCAACGCCAACGTGGTGGCGCAGTTGTGCAACGAATGGGGACTGACCACTGGCTGCCACTCCAATAATCATTTTGATATCTCATTGGCTATGGTGGCGCACCTTGGCGCGGCGGCGCCTGGTGATCGTCAGACCGCCTTTGATACCCACTGGATCTGGCAGGACGGACAGCAACTGACGCACCAACCGCCGCAGATACGCGATGGCTATCTGGAATTGCCACCCGGCCCAGGTCTGGGCATCGAGTTGAATATGGAACGCGTCGAACAGGCGCATGAGCTTTACAACATGCTGCCAGATAAGAACCGAAACGATGCGCTGGGTATGCAATTCTTAATTGATAACTGGCGCTATGATGCCAAACGTCCGTCACTGGTTCGCTAAGGAAGCAAAGTGAACAAAATAACAGGTGCAAAGACGAGGGTGGCGTATTTACGCTACCTGATACCACAAAACGGGTTGCCCTGACTGACGGCCGTTAAATAATTTAATCTGCTGAGGATGCATGAATAAATCTCTGATTATCCTGGTCTGCTGTGTTTCTTTTTCGTCTTGTTTAGCACAAGCCGCCTCTTCAGTTTGTCACCCCCAGGAATTTGGGGGTAAATCTGACGGAAAAACCCTTAACACGAATGCTATTCAACAGGCTATTCAGCAATGTAGTCAACGCGGTGGAGGAACCGTCCAGCTATCGCCAGGGCTCTGGTTGAGTGGGCCGCTGAATTTACAAAATAATATCACGCTAAAAATTGAAAAAGGGGCAACCCTTAAGGCCAGCAATCAGGAGGGAAAATTCATTTCAGCGTTTATCGGGCATCCAGCCAGAGTGAATGAAGCCTTTATCTTCGCCGATAGTGTGAAAAATGTGTCCATTACAGGCGGAGGTACGCTGGATGGTAATGGTGAGAAAACCTGGTGGCCTGAGGCATTAAAAATACGGGGCGAAGTAAGAGGTGGGAATAAAAAAATTTTCACCGACCGCTTTCCCGGCATTCCTCTGGCAAACGGTGTTCCGCGCCCCTGGTTTGTAGAACTCAATAATGTCACTCAGGGTAAAGTTGAAAACTTACACCTGACTAATTCGCCAATGTGGAACATTGTTATTCGCAATAGCTTCGATATTAATGTGAATAAAGTGAAGATCACCAATCCCGTCACCTCGCCGAACACTGACGGAATAGACATTGTTTCTTCTCAGAAAATTACTGTGTCAAACATGGATATTGCAACGGGTGATGACAACATTGCCATTAAGTCTGGGCTGGTCAACGGCACGGGAGCAGCATCGAAGGATATCACTATCCATGACTCCATTATGCGTGATGGCCACGGTATTTCTGTAGGGAGTGAAACCGCGAACGGTATCGGAAAGGTGACGATTAGTCGTGTCACCTTCCTGAATACGGAAAATGGCGTGCGCATTAAATCAGCCAGAGACAGAGGCAATGCCATAGGCCCTCTTATCGCCAGTCATCTCACCCTGTCCAATGTAAACACGCCAGTTCTGGTGACCAACAACTACAGCGGCCAGGCAGGAGCACAAGGTGATACTTTTACGCAGCCGATAGAAACGAACCCGGTTACGGCTTCAACGCCAAAAATTAGTGGGATAGCCCTCTCAGATATAATGGCGACTAAAGCGACCTATGCCATGATTTTCAGCGGCCTGCCGGAATCCCCAATCCAGGATGTTTCGTTACATAACATAAAAATCGATGCAACATATGGCGTGCAGGCAAGATATGTCGCAGGTCATGGGAATGATGTGAGCATTTCCGTCAAGGAGGGGCCGGCATTGGAAAAAGGCCCGGATGCAATTCTGCAACTGAATTCAGGAGTAGACTAATGGAATGAACGGATAAATTCCTTGAACACTCTGGGTTTTTCAATGTCTGCTCTGTGCCAAAAGCGGGCGTTTCCAAATATGCATGCATTAATCGGTGGAGATCAGATCTCACTGCCTGGCCATGTAAACGCGCCGGAATCATCAGAGGCGTTTTCAGGGCTCTTGCCGGAAAGGTGTCAGCAAAGGCCGTCAGGCCTCTGAATCGCGCTGAGGGCTCTCCAGGGGGCAAAACCCTTTATGTTAAAAATCGCCTGGCGCTGACCGTATGATGAATATCTGCAGGAGGCAAGGAATACCGTGAAATGGAGAACCCTGAACTTAAAGCTATGCCGACTGATGAAAAGGCGGTACAGCTGGGTCTGCAACGTAAAGTTCATGAAATGGCCCACTACCTTCTTAAGTTCAACCGTCCTGTTCACTGAAATTTACCGTTCGCACCGAACAAGATGTTCGGTCTTCAGATGAAGGACAGCGAGTCGGCTGTGGCTGAGAACGCTAAAGCAGTAAACCAGGCACAGGTTATTTTGGGCATTTTTACGCTGATTTCAGTTTTGCTTTCGGTGGTAACTGGCGCGCTGATACGCCAGTTGGGCGATGAACCAGTTCAGGCACAGGCACTTGCAGCGGCTATTGGAGCTGGCGACCTGACTTCTTCGGTCACGCTGCGTTGAAGCAACACCTCTTGCCTGCTTGCCTCGCTGGACCGCATGCATTTGAGCCTGCGTACACCGGTGTCTCAGATTACAAATAAATTCACCTCTCAAATCTCTCATATATGTGGAATTCGTATCCGTCGAGAGCTGTAAGGTAAAGTACGTGATCTGGCTCTTTTTTATATGGCTCTGGGCAGTATACTTTTTTAATCCTTCCAGCCTGACTATGCCTGATTGCTGCACCTCCTCTAGCTTCAGATAATCATGTTCATAAGCTCTTCTATGATTTTTGATATCTGAAATAACGCCAGGATTGATTTTATAAATGCGATCTATTAATAAGCTGTCATGTTTTTATTATTAGGCGAAGGTTTTCATATAAGTGTAATGCGTTTCAGCCTGTAAAAAATGTGATCGTGACAGAGATCTCCCTTTAAGAGTTAGTATAATAAATTAGTGCCATCCAAAACATGCATTTAAAAAGCAGTCAAAGGCTATCGCTTTTTATACACATAATCTAATCTACAGACACTTTTTATTACACCTCCTGTGCTTTCCTTTTACGATTTTTTTTAATTAACTGAAAAAGCCCTGTATGCAGGTTTACAAGCAATTTGTTTTTCTCATGTATTTATTACTTTTAAGGATGGATTATGAGATCTGACAAAATCACTCTTGTTTTAGGCTTTTTACTGGTTGCAACAGCTCGTCTGTCTGCCGCTTCTACTCTTCACAGTATGCCCATTACATCTCATTCGGTACATCCCTACGTTTTAATCGGTGATGCTAATGGCGGTAATGGCGGTGATGGTGGTTCTGGTGCCAACTCCCCGGGCGGCGATGGGGGTGACGGTGGTAATAACAGTGCCAGCGGTAACGGCAATGGTAGCGGTAATGATAATGGAACAGGAAATGGCTCTGGAGACGGCAATGGCTCCGGAGATGGAAATGGCGGTGGTGACGGTGGTGATGGTGGTGATGGTGCTTAATTAATTCACCGTAACATTTGGCCACAGCTGCCACATCTTGTGGCAGCTACTCATCAAGAGGTTTAATAACTATGTACAGAAAACGGTATTTATTAACCCTGGTCCCTTTATTTCACGGGATATTTTCCCTTCAGGTGTCAGCTAGTACTCAGATAGTGGCTGCCCCACAACTTTCTGCCTGTGAGAGCCAAAATGGTCAGGATGGGCAAAGCAACTCTCCTGATGGTCAGAATGGTAAAGACGGCGTTCCCGGTACTGATTGCCTAAATGGCGGCAAAGGAGGAAATGGAGCTCCGAATGGAGGCAATGGAGGCAATGGCGGCAATGGCGCCGGAGCAGAACCAGGTTCTCACCATAAACACCACAAACATCATAAAAACATGAGCCCGAGCGCTAATGGCGGAAATGGCGGCGACGGTGGTGCAGCTGATAACTCAGCTGGTGGTAATGGGGGAAACGGGGGCAACAATGACCAGCCCAAATCCATATAGGTGCATTATCAGATTTTTGAAACCCAGTTTATGTGCACTCACGATTATCACACACGCAGCCTGTGCCATTCCTTTCTATACCGTACAGAGATCAGCCATCGCTTTTGTCCTGATCGCAAACGGCGGCACCGGCGGTGATGGTGGCCCGGGCGAATCCGGTGGTAATGGAGGAAATGGCGGCAATGCCGGCACAGGAAATAACTCTGATGGAGGTAATGGCGGAAATGGGGGCACCAACGGCGCTGACGGTGGGGATGGCGGCGATGGGGGCAGTGGCGACAATTCGTCAGGTGGTGATGGTGGTGATGGTGGTGATGGTGGTGATGGTGGTGATGGTGGTGATGGTGGTGGTGATATTTAACCCTGAAGAGTAAAGACTGAGAGGAAGATATCTGATGCGAGAGATTATCCGGAAAGGCGTTTTCTTCATTATTTTTGTATCAGCTTTACTAAGACCTTTCGTTACCGTTTTCACGGTAACTTCTGCTGTTGTTACTGGTCTTGTCAGCTCGTCTGTATGGGCTGACGGTGACGGCGGAGATGGTGGAGATGGCAGTGGTGACGGTAACGGAGGGGACGGAGGAAATGCAGGTGCGGGCAGTAATGGAAATGGCGGAGATGGGGGGGATGGCGGTCAGGACGGTGGAAACGGGGGCAATGGCGGAAATGGCGATGGCTCGGGTAATGGCGGTAATGGCGGTGATGCAGGACCCGGGGGAGTAGGTGGTATGGGAGGGAGCGGAGGCAGTAATGGAGGCCATGACGGGGCCCCAGGCATGAGCGGTGCAAGGGCGTCAAAATAGTCTTGCTGTTGAGAAGATAACAAAATGAAAATCAGTCAGTCAGCTCCCCGATATTCCTGTATCAGGACCTGATGTTGTCCTGGCAGCCATCATGATTTTTTAGCATGTCCGCTTTGTGCCAGAAGCGGACCTGCTTATTAAAAGTAATGCACAAGTTCTTTTTCAATCCTTTCGACTGCCAGTTCTTAATGTTTTAACTATGCCGGCAAGCAATAAGCCCGCGTGATAAAAAAGCAGCCTGAATCGCCACGGATAATCCAGACACTTCCGAGCCGTTGATAATACTGGTTTTCATATTCTGTCGGTGACATCTAATCGCCAGAACTATGCAGACGCTTACTGTTATAAAAAATTTCGATGTAATCAAAAATATCGCTGCGGGTTTCTTCCCGCGTTCCGTAGATCTTTTTCTTTACCCGTTCACGCTTCAGCAACTGGAAAAAGCTTTCTGCAACTGCATTATTGTGGCAGTTACCTCGACGGCACATGCTGCCCTCCAGTCCATGTGATTTCAGGAACGACTGCCACTCATGGCTTGTGTACTGACTGCCCTGATCAGAGTGAACCAGCACCTGTTTTTGGGGATTACGCCGCCATGCAGCCATCAGCAATGCGTTGAGGACAATGTCCTTTGTCATCCGGGATTGCATTGACCAGCCGATAACTTTGCGTGAGAACAGATCAACAACCACGGCAAGACAGAGCCAGCCTTCGTGGGTCCTGATGTAGGTAATGTCCGTTACCCAACGCTCATCCGGAGCATCCGGATTGAACTGTCGCTGGAGCCTGTTGGGCGGCACGATACTGGCCTCGCCTTTACGAGCCCGCGGGCTCCGGTATCCGAACTGAGCTTTTATCCCGGCACGTTTCATCAGTCGCCAGACTCTTTTGACTCCGCACTGTTGCCCGCTGTCCCGCAGATTCAGATAGATCTTGCGATAACCATAGACGCATCCCGATTCCAGCCAGAACGGTTTAATCTGTCCTGTCAGTCTCAGGTCTGCCTGATGGCATTGTGAATGCGGCTCCTGAAGCCAGGCGTAAAAGCCACTGGGATGAACATCCAGCACCCGACAGAGCAGGCGAACAGGCCAGCAACGGGTGTTGTCACGGTTAAAGACGTTCCTCAGTCGGACAGCTTTGCTAAGTACGCCGCGGCTTTTTTTAATATGTCCCGTTCGTCGGTAACCCGCTTCAGCTCTTTCTGGAGACGGCGGATCTCAGCCGGAGCATCTGACTGTTCTTTATTAGTGGAAGAATCAGAACCGTACTTCTTTATCCAGGCGTAAAGGCTGTGGGTGGTGATATCAAGACGTATTGCAACGCTGGAAACAGAATAACCACGATCAACAACCTGTTTGACCGCTTCAATTTTAAACTCTTCGGGATAACGCTTACCGCTCATGGGCACCTCTCTTTAAGTCATCTTAAATGGCTCTGAGGTGTCTGTTAAACCTGTGGCGATTCAAAAACCCTTTTCAGAAAACCTTCGCCTCTCGAGCCGCCTTTGCCACCGGCTTCCCCGTTACCACCCTGTCCGCCGCTTCCGCCCTGGCCACCGGCACCACCGGCTCCACCCGCTCCACCCGCGCCGCCCGCTCCACCGGCACCACCCGCTCCACCGGCACCACCCATTCCACCCGCTCCACCGGCATCGCCGCTGTCGCCGGAGCTTCCGGAATTTCCCCCGTTCCCGCCTTTGCCGCCATTTCCCCCGTTTGTGCCTTTGCCCGCAGCTCCCCCTTTTCCGCCGGCGCCGCCGTTGTCACCACTGCCCTTGACGCCGTCGCTGCCTGCCTGAGGCACGGCAGACTGATCTGAGGATGCGACATCTGCTTCGCTGGCCGTCTGGGCCAGCGAGTAAACCGGATACGCCACTGCCAGTGCAGCGGCCATCAGAACTGTACAGAATCTGGTCTTTTTCATAAGGAGTTCCTGTGCTGTGAAAACTGAATGCTCCTGCCCGCCCGGACAAAGGCAGGAGCTGTAGTCGGGTAATCAGCCAGACATCAGTCGCCGCCATCACCGCCGTTACCGCCATCGCCGCCATCGCCACCGCTGCTGTCGCCGGCATCGTTTCCGTTTCCATCCTGACTGCCGTTGGCGTTTCCGGTGTTGTTGCTGTTGTTGCCCTGATTGGCACCGTTGCCGTTTTTACTGCCGTTGTCATTGTTTGAATTGTTGCCGTTCTGACTGGAATTTCCGGCACCGTTGCCGTCATTTCCGCCCTGCCCCCCTTGACCACCCTGACCACCCTGACCACCCGTACCGCCAAACGCGCCTCCTGCTCCGCCCTGTCCCCCGGCCCCGCCGGCACCCCCGGCCCCGACGAGAAGGAAGGTGGCTTTAGGGCTGCTTAGGGCAATGCCTGATGCAGGGCATCATACTGCCTCGCCATCCCCTGAGCCGAGTACAGCAGCACCATACTCACTAACACAGTCATATTTTTAAATTTCACGATGCTTCCTCTTATCATTGATGAAATAAATTTATTTTCTGCGCTGAATGGGTATTACAGTTTTTCTGCGATGGTATTCACTGGTGCAGCAGCCTCCTTTATTTTCAGGATTTGTATGTACTGAAATAAAAGCCAACTCCTGTTTTCCCTGCCGGATTTATTATGCTGAGCAGAGAGGCATGATTATCACCCACTGTGTTAATGCAGTGTTAAATATATTGCACATCCCTTTCATGATTGCCATATTCAAGGTCCGGTTCATTTGTTTCGCTATGTTTTATTTTATTTCTTTTGCAATGACATTAAACCGTGATTAAACATACCCGGGCCAACCCGCGGGACTGGTTTCCGGGGTTTGCGCACAGAAATAAAGTAAGCGCCCCCAGGTTGGTGCAGCCTGTTGGCACAGGGTTTCTGCGTTAACATGCCGGGATCCGAAAAGCACCAAAAGCGGACGTTTTAATAGTTGTCAGTGGGGAGATATTTCAAGCAGAATGAGAACATCTTCGCCATTCACCCGGACATAACTAAAAGGAAAATGTCCTGAGATTACACCAAAAAAAAATATTCCAGGGGGTGAATGAAATGTCTCGTCAAAGTAATTAATTTCAGCCCTTGAACGTAATGCTGACTCAAGGAGAGAGTGAAAGATGAATAGCTGATGGTATCCCCGATAACTGTCAGTAACCACAGGTGTGCTGGTGAGAACAACTTTGAACGTCCGTTTGTCGCTCTTAGCGGACATTCACCTGCACAGTTTCCGCGCTCTGCCTGAAGCAGGCGTTGCCATCCATACAATATCTATGGGGGCAAGTCCAGAGAGGTTTAGATATTCTCTGGCCGCTGAATAATACAAAACGGAATAAAAACCGTCTGGCGATGATAAATATGGCCTCGCTCCCTTGTGAAAACCTTCTCTCTCAATGGTTATGAATTCATAGTGGCTGTGAATCAATTGTTATTTTTAACACGTTTATTTCACTGAATCAAAATAACGATATACATATCTCGATAACTGGTAAAAAGTTGGTTGCACATGGTCTCATTAGAAATGATTTCGGTTCTGAAAGCCTGCATGTCAAAAGTGCGGTGTAATCCATAGTCGATTTAAACATTTTAAGCACCTCCTGAATCTTGCTTATTTTTTCTCCAGTTGATATAAAAAATATGCAGCGCTGCTTAGTCTGTTTAAATTAAAAACTGGAGAGTCGAATATGGAAATTTTGAATGCCACGCAGCTGGAAAAGGTTGCTGGTGCTAACGCTAATAGTGGTTATAGCCCCGATTGCGCCGGAGGATCCTCCAGAGGCAGTCATAGCGGAGGCGGCGGTAGCGGAAGATCAAACTCAGGCAACTGCGGCAATGATGGGTGATCATGGTAAATGAAAGTTAACCCAAAGTTAATAAAAGGCATATCGACTGGTTTGGGTATATTGATAGCGGCCTCATTGCTGAGCGGTGCAAATGTGGCGTTCAATTGTTGGTTTACTGCGCCAGAAAGGCTGTCTAAACCGCTAGTCATGATGTTAACTTTCTATAGCGCAACAAGAATATCTCATGTCGTTCTGTCTTTTATTTTTTCAAGCAAATAAATATCAGCACCTGATAAATTAAAGGCTCGCTTTGCGGGTCTTTTTCGTTGTCGTGCCTCGCTCGGCGCACCTCTCAGCAATAGTGTTTCGCTCACTGAGCGGCGCTGCACTTATTCCAGCCTCAACCGGCTAAAGAATTTAAGATACGCCGATTCGCCCACCCATTTAAGTTACCTTCAACGGCGCAGACTTAGCAGAGGGTAAAAACTTTTTCAGAACGCGCCACCGCACTCTGCCCCAGATTGAAAGCCACGCTTTGCCATGCGGCACCCCTCCATTACACTGTGCCCATCGCGTATCACCTGTATGGATAAAAGAAATGATAATTGAAAAAGCGGATGAGCCGTTTCTGCACACCTTTTTCGGCGAGCCGGTAGAGAAGCTCGAGCCTGATTCCGCGCAGGCGGAAACAATACGCCAGGCGCTGCACAGCGCGCGGGCGCAGCGGATGGTTGAAGTCGAGAGCGACTGGAAGCGCAACGCGCTTTTCCTCGCGCTGTTCGTGTTTCTCTATGGCGCGCTGGGCGCCTCGCTGACGCTGGATCTTTCGCATAGCACCGGTCATAAAAGCCTCGACTACGCGCTGCAGGCGGTGCCGGTGCTGATCGCCTTCTCCGGCTTTTTCCTGTCGCTGCTGTTCCTGTTTGTCACCCGCAGCAGCGCCCGTCGGCTGCAAAACTGGGAGCGCGCTATCATGCTGCTGGAGAAGTACGCCGGCGGCAATCTGTATAAGCAGATCATGGATCTCGGCGCGCGCACGACCCACTACTCGTTTTCCGCGATTAACGTCGCGCTGGCGCTGTTTATCTGCGTGACCTGGGTGGTGATGTATAACTTCTTTACCTTTACCACCAGCGGCGTGATCGGCAGCGTGATCTCGCTGTTTATCACCACGATGACCTATGTGATCCTGGATATTCAGCTGCTGAAGCCGCACCGTCTGGATCATGAAGTGCCGCTCGGGCTGGAGAAAGAGGAAGAGCGCAACGAGAAGTAAGCGCAAAGCAGCACGCCGCAAATGCGGCGTGCTGCTTGGGTTAATAAGGTGCCAGCGTGACTTCAGTCAGGTTCTGACACCTTCAGTGACGCGCTTGAGTCAGCGATCAGCGGCTCGGATGGTTTACCTCGATCGGACGCAGGTCGAACAGCAGTACTTCGGCATTGTCGCCTTCGCTAAAAGTCAGGCTGCTCTCGTTGCGCACGCGCGCGCCGTCGCCCGCATTAAAACGCATGCCGTTTACCGTCACGCTGCCGCGCGCAACGTGGATATAGGCGTAGCGCGTCTCGTCCAGCGGAAAGGTCTGCTGCTCGTCGCCATCAAACAGACCGGCGTAGAGGCGCATATCCTGACGCACCGACAAGGCACTATCTTCACCCTCAGGCGAGACGATCAGACGCAGCTGTCCGCGTTTTTCGCTTTCCGGCACCGAAATCTGCTGATAGCCGGGCGGCGTTCCTTTTTCAGCCGGCACAATCCAGATCTGCAGAAAGTGTACGCCTTCGCTTTTCGAATGGTTGAATTCGCTGTGGGTCACGCCGCTGCCCGCGCTCATCAGCTGCACGTCGCCGGGGACGATAACCGAACCGGTGCCCATGGAATCTTTATGCTCCAGCGCCCCTTCCAGCACGTAAGAGAGGATCTCCATATTGGAGTGCGGATGCGCGCCGAAACCGCGTGAAGCCGCAACCCGGTCGTCGTTGATCACCAGCAGGTCGGAAAAACCGCTCTGTTTCGGATCCCAGTAATTCGCAAACGAAAAGGTGTGGCGTGAGTTCAGCCAGCCGTGGTCGCCATGGCCGCGTTGCTCTGACAGTCGTTGCTCAATCATGGTCTGCTCCTGTGTTGTAAGGGGGAAGCGCTTTTGCCCTTCCGATGGAACAGACAATACCGTAAACTAAAACTCTTAAAAATCGGCTGAAATGGCAATCACTGTCACAAATAAGTGGACAATATGCAGACTGAAGATCTTCGTATTTACGTCGCTGTGATCCATGCGGGCAACTTTACCGCCGCTGCGGAACAGCTGATGCTCTCCAAGCAGTACGTCAGCCGCCGAATGGCCGCGCTGGAAGCGTCGCTCGGCTCGCAGCTGCTGATCCGCAACACGCGAAAACTATCAGTGACCGAGGCGGGTATGCTGTTTCTGACCCATGCGCAGCGCATTCTTGATGACATCCACGAGGCGGAGCAGGCGATGTCGACGCGGCGGCAGGAGCTGCACGGCACCTTTCGCATCAGCATGCCGATGTCGTTCGGCATGAGTCATCTGTCACCGCTGATCGCGCAGTTCCTGGCGCAGCATCCCGCGCTGCAGTTTCACATCGAGCTGGCAGATCGCTATGTCGATATGATCGGCGAAGGCTTCGATATGGCGATTCGCATCGGGGCGCTGGCGGATTCAACGCTGATTGCACGCCGCCTTGGCGAGCAGCGGCGTCTGATCTGCGCCAGCCCCGCCTATCTGGCGCGCGCGGGCACGCCGGAGACGCCGGAGGATCTCGCTCAGCACGCCTGTCTGCGCTACGGACGAGAAGCCCTTAGCGGCTGGGAACTGCAGCTGGCGGGCAAAAGCAAAAGCGTGATGGTTCAGGGCCCGATGTTAAGCAATAACGGCGAGGTGCTGCGCGACGCGGCGGTCGCCGGACTGGGGCTGGTTCTGCTGCCAGGATTTATTGTCGAGCCGGCGCTAAAGCGCGGCGAGCTGGTGAGCGTGCTGGAGCCGTATCAGCCCGCGCCGCTCTGCCTGAATGCGGTCTACCCGCAGCATCGCCAGCGCAGCGAGGTCAATCGCGTGCTGCTGAACTTTTTACAGGCGCAGCTCGGAGGGAAAGCGGGCTGAGTAGCCCGCCTGAGATCACAGCGATACGTAAAGATGCAGCACGCGCACCAGCTGGGTGACGAAGCCATATTCGTTATCGTACCAGGAGACGGTTTTCACCAGCTGCAGGTCGCCCGCTTCGCTGATCTCCGTCTGGGTCGCGTCGAAGACAGAGCCGTAAGGCACGCCGATAACGTCGGTAGAGACGATCTGATCCTCGGTATATTTAAAAGATTCATTGTTCTCGCAGGCGCGCTTCAGCGCCGCGTTAATCTCGTCAACCGTGACTTTCTTATCCAGAACCGACACCAGCTCAGTGACCGAACCGGTTTTGGTCGGCACGCGCTGCGCGTGGCCCTTCAGCTTGCCGGTCAGCGCCGGGATCACCAGGCCGATCGCCTTCGCCGCGCCGGTAGTGTGCGGGATAATATTTTCCGCCGCGGCGCGCGAAGAGCGGAAATCTTTACCGCGCGGCCCGTCTACCAGCGCCTGGGTGCCGGTATAGGCGTGGATAGTGGTCATGGTGCCGACCTTGATGCCGAAGTTATCGTGCAGCGCTTTCGCCATCGGCGCCAGGCAGTTGGTGGTGCAGGAGGCGACAGAGATGATTTTATCTTCCGCGCTGATGGTGTCGTGGTTGACGTTGTAGACGATGGTTTTCATCTCGCCGGCTGGCGCAGAGATCAGCACCTTGCCCGCGCCGGCATCAAGATGCGCCTGCGCTTTTTCCGCCGAGGTATAGAAACCGGTACATTCGATAACCACGTCAACGCCCAGCGATCCCCACGGAATATTCTTCGCCTCTTTCTCGGCGAAAACCGTAATTTTCTTGCCGTTGACCAGCAATGCATTGCCATCCACGCCGACGTCGCCATGGAACGCGCCGTAGTTGGAGTCATACTTCAGCAGGTAGGCGAGCATCTCCGGCGAGGTGAGATCGTTGATCGCCACCACCTCCACCGCTTCCTGCTGTTCCAGAATTCGTCTTAAAACCAGACGGCCAATACGTCCAAAACCGTTGATGCCAATCTTCTTCATGGTGATCTCCCACTTCCGGTAACACTGCGTGTTTAAGGTGAATAACGGGTGAATCTGCGCATCAGATCATTACTGCATAACAACGTTGCACTGCGGTGAAGCAGCAGAGTATAGCCCGAGCGGGTCAGGGAGATTTGTCAGCAAGAGGCGCGAAAAAGAGAGGAACAGGCAGAAAAAAACCGCCGCTGGCGGTTTAATCCTTGAAGCGTTTACGCCTGAACATGGCGTTCTGTTTACTGCGGTTCACCTTTCGTCTGGCGTAGGCCATGATGGTGGTCCAGTCGGGATCGGCGGTGTTTTTCATATAGTGGCTTAACGCCTCCGCCAGCTCGCTCCAGGCTTGCACCTGAAGCTGCGCGTCGCTGGCGAGGGAGCTTTTAAGCGTATCGATAAGCCCGTCGACCTTCTTCTTTACATCCGGCAATTTTTCGCCTGTCTGATACCCTGCTGCAATACGCCTTAATTCCAGCGCGTAATGGTCAATATCGACCTCTGTTATATACAAATATACCTCTGCTCTTTCTGGCCTGACCCATAAGCATAGCGGTTTAAGCCGTATGCGTTACGCAAAAGCGGTATAAAATTACCGCCGCTTTTGCTGACAAACGGGCAGCGAAGGTAAAGGGCCGGATCGGCCCTGTTGCCGCCTCAGAGGGTACGGAATACCGCAACCATATGGCGCAGCTGCCCGGCGCGCTCGGCCAGATTGTCCGCCGAGACCGCTGACTGCTCCACCAGCACCGCATTCTGCTGGGTCACCTGGTCCATCTGATTCACCGCGATATTAACCTGCGAAATGCCGCTGCTCTGCTCCGCCGAGGAAGAGGAGATATCACGGATCAGCTGCGAGGTCTGCTCGATGGCGCTCAGGCTCTGCTTAACCTTATCGCCGGCGCTTTGCGCCATGCTGATCCCTTCCTGAGCCTGGCCGACCGAATGCTCAATCAGACTTTTAATCTCCTTCGCGGCGCGGGCGGAACGCTGCGCCAGCGCGCGCACTTCTGTGGCGACCACCGCGAAGCCCTTGCCTGATTCGCCGGCGCGGGCAGCTTCTACCGCGGCGTTAAGCGCCAGGATATTGGTCTGGAACGCGATGCTGTCGATAACAGAGGTAATCTCTTCAATCTGGCTTGAGCTGCCGCGGATCTTCTGCATCGACGCCATTACGGACGCCATCGCCTCGCCGCTCATCTGGGCAGCCTGAGTGGCGGATACCGCTTTGTCCGACGCGAAGCGGGTATTGTCAGCGTTCTGCTGAATAATCGAGGCCAACTGCTCCATGCTGGCTGCCGTTTGCGCCAGCGAGGCCGCCTGCTCTTCGGTGCGGGAAGAGAGATCGCCATTGCCCTGCGCTATCTCTTCAGAAGAGCTGGCGATGGTAGCGGCGTGGCTCTTAATATCGGAAACCAGCCGGGCAAGATGCTGCTGCATCTTCATCAGCGCGTTCAGCAGCGCAGCCATCTCATTGCTGCCGCCGATATGCAGCGTCGAGGTCAAATCGCCTTCAGCAACTTTACTGGCGAGGCGAACCGCATCCTGCAGCGGGCGCGTAACCGAACGGCTGATCATCAGCGCCATAAAAATCGCCACCAGCGCGACCGCCAGCAAACCGGCCAGCAGCGTATACTGCCCATGACGACGGGTATCGATCTGCTTCTGCATCATCTGAGCCAGACGCTCGCCGTTCTGCTCGCCAATGGCGCTGAACTCATTGATTGCCTTAGTAAAGATTTGAACATATTCCACCGGCGCGACGCTGGCGCTTTTGCTGACGAAAATATGGTCGGCCAGCTGCAGCGCGGCCAGGGCCTGACGATTCGCCTCCTGCGCGGCCGCGCTGAAGTCCGCTGCCAGCGCCGGCTCAATGGCATACACCTTTTCCAGATTGGCGTTAAACTGATCCAGCGCCGCTTTCCCCGCCTCTATCTGATAGCTCATGCGGCTGAAGTCGCTCTCGGAGATAGTGCCGGAGGCGATCAGCGAGGTGCCGCCGGCTCGGATCTGTCCCAGCGTCTCAGTGAGCTGCGGCAGCCGAATAAAAATGCTGTTAATCAGCTGGTAAGTATTTAAATCGCTGTCGAGAGACATACCGTAGTAGTCCAGCACGTCAAGATTCGCGCTCAGCATAATTTGAATAAGGTGGGCGTGCTCGGTCAGGCTGTCCGCGAAGGTAAGCGCGCCGCCGTTGATATCGCTCTGCAGCTTCACCCAGGCCTGCGCCATTTTATCCAGACGCTGAAGCGGTTGTGCGCTGGGGTCCTGCTGCTTCAGCTCCGTCTGAATAAGGTCGGTCTGCTGGTTAATTTCGTCTACCAGCGCCATGCGCGGCGGATTATCAGGCTTTTTCAGCGCGATAGCGATGGCGGTTTCTGCACGGTGACGCTGCAGCAGATTCAGCAGCTTCAGCATATGTTTTTCTACCGGAATGCCGCCCAGCTCCTGTTGTTTAGCATCGATAGCCTGATTTCCCGTCTGAATAAACAGCGTTGTAGGTAAAACAAACAAAATCAGGGCGAATAAGCCCAGAATAAGAAATTTGACGGGCAGGTTAATTTTATCAAGCAGGTTTTTCATCATTTTTCATCCTGGTAAGACTGTCTGGTGGCATTCGGCAATAAGCGCAAAAATAAGCCTGGCTAATATCTTTAATAGATAGCCGGGGCGTTGCTGCTAATAGTCTCAGGCGCAGTTGTTCATAAAAAGCACGGCAAAAATATGCGGCAGAAATGGATTATAGGTTGCTAACGGTGATTTACCACCCAGAGTACAGGCAATATTTACTGGTTATTCAAACTAAGCCAAATTTAAAAATAACCCTACATTACAATGATTTGTAAAATGATGTCGGTGCGAAGCACCAGCTTATCGTAAGCGATCATGGAGGATAATTTTTTATTACTATCTAAAGCTAAAGTTTACCCGACCGATGCCGATACACCGAGCCCAGCGTTTTTCCACGATTAAACATGATTCCCAAAAAATAAATAACCGGGTTAATCTTGCTACATAATGGCGTAAGGGTCAGCCCTGCAAATAATTGACTGTTTAATTTTTCTTCGCAATAAGGTGCCTGTTTCAGGGCGTGCGGAAACAGAGGAAATTTACTGAAAAAAAGCGGCAAAAGTCACCGACCCGCGCGGAGATGTTTAGTGAGGGTGATCTTTAACGCACAACAGTCCTGTCAGGGCTGAGCGTTATCGTTAAGTTTGCTGCGCGCGAGCCATGCCTTCCAGCGATTTTCCACCAGATGGTAGCGATAGCCTGTGGAATCGTCGCGCCTGAGCCACCGCTCTTCAAAAGACTCATCGCTGCGGATCCAGCGTTCAAACTGCTGGCGCTCAGCCTCTTCACTCATCGTCACGTTATTTTTCTCGCTGTTTCCCGCTTCGTTTAACCAGAGTATAGACCATTGCCGCTGGCCGCCGCGCTGCGCTGTCCAGCAAACGCCGGGCTATGCGGCGGGATACCCTTTTTGCCTTTGCCTGCGAGCACCGGCAGAATGCCTGCTAAGCCGGGCGCAACCGGCTGGCAGGCAGCCTGGTTACTCTGTGATTCCCTTCACGAATTAACGCTTTCAGTAAAGGTGTACCAGAGATAATAAATTGTACAGGAATGCCGTTTAGTTGATTAACTATTAACTAATTAGCCAGCCTGATGCTGGATAAGTAATTAATCCTTTTCACGAATTAAATTTTAGCTCTGCAGCTCAATATTGAAATATTGCCTTTCTGATTTCATAGTTCAGCTATATAGAGATTTTCTCTCTGGGTGAGGTGACGGTATGTTTCAACGACGCAGTGGTGCGGGTAATTCTGCGGAAAACCCGGAAAGAGCGCGTGAAGCGGGACGCAAAGGCGGCCAGATTAGCGGCAGCATATTTAAAAACGGCCGCGAACGTACGGTGGAGGCCGAACGAACCGGCGGCAAAATCAGTCGACGCCCCTCATGCGAAAAAACGGCGCATTAAGCGTGCTGCCCTGCCTGAACGGGCGAGCAGCCGCTGCAAACAGCTGACGCGCCGGGCTGCACGCTGAAAGAGCGCAGGCCAGGCGATGAAACCGCAGCCTGCTATCCGACACAGAAATCACGGGGTGTGAATAAATCCCTGCAGAAATCCCTAAGTCGTAATCCAGCAAGTTGTCAGTCACTGCAGCAGCCTGAAGCATGCAGAAAGTAAAAAAGCAGGAGAGGTTTTTCCAATGCTTCTGGGTCATTATTAACCGGCTTATCTCACTTATTATTGCCAGCCCTTTTTTGCCACGCCCGGGAAAGGCATCAGGTCACGCTTTAAGATCTTGTCGGGGTCTGATAAAAGGCGCGCCTGTATGCCCGCTATCTCCTCTCTTTCGTTCAGAAGGCGGAGAAAAAATTAAACTTAACCGATCGCTCACTTTTTTAAGCCTGTTTAAGCACAGGCTTTTTTTTATTATTTTTACCTCTCTTTGCCCCGCCTCTATTCGAACGCACAAGGCGTTCGCAATCTGTACTTTCGTGAGCGCCCTCGCAAAACGCACTTTTGTCGCGCCGCCCCTCTTGTGTAAAAAAATCGCAGGCGTATAAAAATTATCACTTCACACATTTTTGTGAAAACAGAAAGTACTTCACAACTGGTTTAGGAACCTCACATGTCGCAACTCAAATTCGCAACACGCCTGAACTCCTTTGCCTCCGGCGCACACCGCTACTGGCCAGATCTAAAGGGCAAGCCTTCGGTGCTGCAGATGATCGCGCGCGCCGGAACCGTTAAAGGTCTGACACACCTCGACCTGAACTACCCGCAACATATCACCCAGGCTATTCCAACGATGCGTCAGGCAATCGAAGACGCCGGGCTGGCGGTCAACGGTATGCAGATGCGCTGGGACGCGCCGCAGTTCAAAATCGGTGCCTTTACCCATCCCGACGCCGCTATTCGCCGCGAGGCGATCGAATTAACCAAGCGCGGCATCGACGCCGGGCGCGAATTTGGTGCCAGCCTGATGACGCTGTGGATGGGTCAGGATGGCTTCGACTACTGCTTTCAGGCCGATTACAAAAAAATGTGGGAAGACGCGGTAAGCGCAGTGCGTGAAGTTGCCGACTATGCGCCCGATATCGACGTCAGCATTGAGTACAAGCCCAACGAGCCGCGCGCCTACAGTATCTTTCCTAACGTCACCACCTGCCTGCTGGCGGTAGAAGAGGCGGGAAGTCCTAACCTCGGCATTACGCTGGATTTCGCCCATGTGCTGTTCGCCAACGAGATCCCCGCCTATGCGGCGGCGATGGTGGCGCGCCGCTCTCGCCTGCTGGGGCTGGATCTTAACGACGGCTGGGGCAAACGCGACGACGGCCTGATGGCGGGATCGGTCAATCCGCGCGCCACGCTGGAGTTTCTCTGGCAGATGCAGCGCGACGGCTATCAGGGCGCCTACTACTTCGACACCTTCCCGGACGCCAGCGGGCTCGACCCGGTGCGCGAAGCCGAAACCAATATTGCCACGGTCACCCGTCTGCTGAGGCTGTGCGAACAGCTCAATGATAACGCCGCACTGTTCGACGCCATCGGGCGTCAGGATGCGGTGACTTCTCAGCAGATCGTAAACGACATTATGCTTGCCAGATAACCACTGTCGCGCTTGCACCAGGACCCTCCCTACAACGAGAACGCAGGATAATAAAATGAAAAAACTCTTACTCTCTGTACTCGCCTCTTCGCTGTTCTGCAGCAGCCTGTACGCCGCCGAGCTTACGCCGCTGCAGTCCGACACCGAGCCCGATCGCACCGACTGGACGCAGCTCGACAGCAAATATGGCGCGCTGCCGAAAGTCGACAGCAAGCTGAAGATTGGCGGCGTGTCGAAAACCCTGACCAATGAGTACTGGCGCTCCCTCGGCGAGGGCTACCAGAACGTTGCGAAAAAATATGGCTTCACCGTCGCCTATCAGGCCGCCGCCAACGAAGACGATCAGCTTGGCCAGCTCTCTATCGCTGAGACGCTTATTTCACAAGGGTTCAACGGGCTGCTGGTGTCGCCACAAACCGACATCAACCTTGAGCCCGCGCTGGAGAGCGCCAACGCCAAAAATATTCCGGTAGTCAACGTTAACGACGCGGTGATGCCGAACGCCCGCTATTACGTCGGCAACGTGCAGAAAGATAACGGCGTGCGCGTCGCCAAATGGTTTATTCAGCACTATCCGCAGGGCGGCAAGGTCGCGGTGATCGAAGGTCAGCCCGGCGTCTATGCCGCAGGCCAGCGCACGCGCGGCTTTAAAGAGACGCTACAGGCGAACGGCAAGTTCAACATCGTTGCCAGCGTGCCCGCCAACTGGAGCCGTGAACAGGCGTTTAACGCCGCGTCCACCATCCTGCAGCAGCATCCCGATCTGATCGGTTTCTATGCCAATAACGACACCATGGCACTTGGCGTGGTAGAGGCGGTGCGCTCGCTGAACAAGGCCGACCAGACCAAAATTTTCGGCACCGACGGCATCTCCGACGCCTACGCTTCGATCAAGCGCGGCGAGCTGACCGGCACCGTCGACAGCTTCCCGGTGCTGACCGGCGAAGTAGCGATGGACGTTATGCTGCGGCTGATCAACGGTCAGAAACTGTCACGCGTGATTTCAACGCCGCAGGCGCTGATCACCAAAGAGAACGTCGAGGCGTTTTCCACCAAAGACAACAACAAGCTGCGCCAGCTGTTAGCCCAGCAATAACGCAGGCGGAGGGGATATGGAAGAGTTTCGCTTAACGATGCGCGGCATCAGCAAAACCTACGGTAGCGCCGCCGCTTTACAGAATGTCGACTTTTCCGTGAAGCCGGGTGAAGTACACGCGCTAATTGGCGAGAACGGCGCGGGTAAGTCAACGCTGCTCAATATCCTCTCCGGCGTGCGGCTGGCGGATAGCGGCGAAATCAGCGTGAACGGCATAGCGGTGCAGATGAAAAATCCGCTCAGTGCACGCCAGGCCGGCATCGCGATGATCCATCAGGAGCTACAGCACGTGCCGGAGCTCTCCGTGGCGCAGAATATGTTTCTTGGCAGGCCGCTCACCCGCGCCGTTGGCCTGTGGGTCGACAAGCAGGCGCAGCTGGCGCGCGCGGCGCTGCTGCTCAAACAGCTCGATCCCACTATCGATCCCGCCGCGCCGATCAAAAGCCTCAAGGTCTCGCAGCAGCAGATCGTGGAAATCGCCCGCGCCCTGCTGGATGACGCCAAAGTTATCGCCATGGATGAGCCGACCTCAAGCCTGACGCCGCGCGAGTTCGATCGCCTCGCCGAGCTGATCGGCGACCTGAAAGCGATGGGCGTCTCGCTGATCTACGTCTCGCACAAGATGAATGAAATTTTCCGCGTCTGCGATCGCGCCACTATTATGCGCGACGGCCGCCAGGTCGGGGTGGTGAATATCTGTGACGAAAACGAAGAGAGCATCGTCGCCCGCATGGTCGGGCGTAAAATCGAGAAGCTTGCCCACAACGCCTGGGTGACCGATCGGGAGGTGCTGAGGGTAGAGAATCTGGCGCGCGGCAGTGAGATCTCCCCCGCCAGCTTCAGCGTGCGGGCCGGCGAAGTGTTAGGCATCGCCGGGCTGGTCGGCGCGGGACGCACCGAGCTGCTGAAGCTGATTGCCGGGCTGGACAAGCGCAGCGGCGGCAGCGTGTGGGTTAACGGGCAGCCGGTGCGCAACCACGACGTCAGCGCGGCGATCCGCGCCGGCATCGGCCTGGTGCCGGAGGACCGCAAAAAAGAGGGCATCATCAAAGCGCGCGCGGTGAAGATGAATATGGCGCTGCCTTCTCTGCGCCAGTTCACCCGCGCAGGCCTCGTCAGCACGGAGAAGCTGAACCGCGCGGCGCAGGAGGTGATGAGCGATTTGAAACTGCGTCCGCTCGATATTGAGAAAACCATTGGCACCCTGAGCGGCGGCAATCAGCAGAAAGTGATTATCGGACGCTGGGTCGCGGCGGACGCCAATGTCTTTTTATTTGATGAGCCGACGCGCGGCATCGATATCGGTGCCAAGTCGGAAATCTATAACCTGATTGAAAAGCTGGCGCAGGCCGGAAAAGCGATCGTCGTGGTGTCGTCGGAGATGACCGAAATTATCCGCATCTCCGACCGCGTGCTGGTGATGCGCGAAGGCAAAATCACCCGGGAATTAACCGGTGACGCCATTACCGAAGAGAACATCGCCCGCTACGCGATTAACGATCTGGAATCCGCTTAACGTTTCTCCCTGCTGAGTTTAAAAAAGGCCCTGACTATGATGACGCAACTTCCCCATCGCGCGACGACGCCGGTTTCGTCGCTGTTAAAGTTTAATCTGCGCGACGCAGGCACCTTAATCGGACTGCTGATAATTATTATTACCTTCTCATTTCTATCGCCGGTCTTTTTTTCCGTGCCGAACCTGCTGAATATTTTGCAGCAGTCGTCGATTAACGCCTTAATTGCGCTGGGCATGACGCTGGTGATTATTTCCGGCGGCATCGACCTCTCCGTTGGGCCGACGGCGGCGCTCTCGGCGGTGCTGGGCGCCACCCTGATGACCTCGGGCGTGCCGGTACCGCTGGCGATCTTCGCGACGCTGGGCATCGGCGCGCTGTGCGGCGTTTTCAGCGGTTCGCTGATCGCCTATGCGGGTCTTCAGCCCTTTATCGTTACGCTCGGCGGCCTGTCGCTGTTCCGCGCCATTGCGCTGATCTACACCGGCGGCAACCCGGTATTTGGCATTCCGCTGTCGTTTCGCAGCCTGATTAACAGCACGCTGTTCGGCATTCCGGGGCCGATTCTTGTCGTCGCGGTTATCTCGCTGCTGCTGTGGGTGGTAATGAATAAAACGCCGCTGGGGGAATATATCCTCGCTATCGGCGGCAATGAAGAGGCGGCGCGCGTCGCGGGCGTGCCGGTCAAGCGCACCAAGGTCACTGTTTACGTGGTCTCCGGCGCGCTGGCGTCGCTGGCCGCGCTGATCCTGATTGGCCGTCTGGGCGCGGCCGAGCCGACCATCGGCAACCTCTGGGAGCTGGACGCTATCGCAGCGGCGGCGATCGGCGGCGCCTCGCTGATGGGCGGTAAAGGGAGCATCTTCGGCACCCTGATCGGCGTCATTATTCTCGGCGCGCTGCGTAACGGTCTGACGCTGCTTAATATTCAGGCTTTTTATCAATTGCTTGCCACCGGCCTGATTATTATCATAGCGATGTTGATCGACAGAGCGACCCGAGGCAATTAATGAAGCTAGATCCGCGAGCCATTGGCGCTCAAATCCGGATGCGCATTCCACAGCTGACGCCGCTTGAGCGGCGCGTGGTAGAAGCGATCCTTGCACGCACGGACATTAGCGAGCGCACCTCATTAAAAGAGATCGCGCAGGAAAATAATGTTTCCGAGGCGATGGTAGTCAAGATCGCTAAAAAGCTTAACTTCTCCGGATTCCGGGATTTCAGAAGCGGTTTAATTTATTACAACGAATCTGAAGTGGCCGGTCTGCACGCGGAAATTGAACCAGACGACTCGTCCGAACAATTACTGGCGAAGGTATTCAGAACCTCTATTCAGGCGATAGAAGAGACGATGTCGATTCTCGATATCTCTGAGTTTAATCGCGCGGCGGATATTATTTTTAAGGCGCGTCATATCGATCTCTATGCGGTGGGCGGATCGGCGACGGTGGCGCGCGATCTCTCGCACAAGATGCTGAAGATCGGCATCAAGTCCACCGCCTACGACGACGCCCATATTATGCTGATGTCCGCAGCAGTATTGTCTGACGACGACGTTGTTATCGCTATCAGCCATACCGGCTCCACGCGCGCCGTAAACGACCCGGTAAAACTGGCGGCGCGCAACGGCGCTAAGGTCATTGCTATCACCAACTACGCCGAGTCGCCCGTGGCGCGCAACGCGCATGTGGTGCTTAATTCAACCTCTCAGGGATCGCATCTGCTCGGGGAAAACGCCGCTTCGCGTATTGCGCAGCTAAATATTCTTGATGCCTTATTTGTGGCGATCGCCAAAAAAGACCTCAAGCGCGCGGAGCGGAATTTAATGAAAACTCAGCATGCGGTTCAGGATCTTCGGGAATTCTAACCATGAGTAAAATTGTCGTCGTCGGTAGCCTGCATTACGACATTATGCTGGACGCGCCCCATCGCCCGGAAAAAGGCGAGACGGTAATGGGCACCGCCTGCCGCTATAAATTTGGCGGTAAAGGCGGCAATCAGGCGCTGGCGGCCGCGCGTGCCGGCGCAGAGGTATATTTTATCGGCGCGGTGGGAGCGGACGAGCCGGGCCGGTTTCTGCTCTCCGCCCTGCAGGCGGGCGGCGTCAACATTGACGGCGTGCAGGTGGTGGACGGCATCGCGTCGGGCATGAGCGTGGCGATCAGCGACGCGGAAGGCGACTACGGCGCGGTGGTGGTATCGGGGGCTAACCAGCATATCGCGCCAGACGCGCTGCGCGGCGAATCGCTGTGGCGCGACGCCGCGATGCTAATCCTGCAGAATGAAATCGCCGCCGAAACCACTCTTCTGGCGGCGACGGCGGCGCAGGCGCGCGGCATTCCCGTCTGCATCAATGCGGCACCCGCGCGGGAGCTGGAGCCGGCGCTGATTGCCTGTATCGATCTGCTGGTGGTTAACGCCGTAGAGGCGCGCGATATGTGCGGCGTCACGGTCGAGGATCTCGCCTCGGCCAGGGTCGCCGCCGAGACGCTCGCCCAGCGCTTTCGTCAGGTGGTGATAACCGCTGGCGAGCACGGCGTTGCCTTCTGCCAGCAGGGCGCGGCGGCCCTGAGCCAGCCCGCAGAAAAGATCCGGCTGGTCAGCACCCACGGCGCGGGCGACTGCTTTACCGGCGTGCTCTGTCACGCGCTGGCGGCACAGCAGAGTCTCGCCAGCGCTGTTCGCCTCGCCAACGCGGCGGCGGCGAAGCACGTCTCCGGCGGGTAAGCCCGCCCGGCGCGCAGGGCAAACCTGCCTGCGCGCCCTTCTCTGTTAACCCTGCGGATCGTTGCTAAACCGTCCCACCAGCGAGGCGGCGCCCAGCGCGTGGCCTTTCAGCGCCTTCACCAGCTCTTCATGGGTCAGGCCTGGCTTTAGCTGTTCAGGCGGTAAATCGGTAGCGATCACCACAAAGTTATAGTGATGTATACCGCTGCCGACCGGCGGGCACGGCCCATACCAGGCGGTGGTACCTGGGGAATTTTTGCCGCCGGTGTAGCCTTTGCCCTGGGTGAGATCGCCCTGGGCAAAAGCGGTGGTAGTGGCGGGAATGTTGTAGGCCACCATATGGGTTACGCCGAGGCCTTTGCCGCCGACAGGATCGGTAACCAGCAGCGCGAAGCTCCTGGTGCCCTGCGGCGCGTCAGACCAGCTCAGCGCGGGCGAGACGTTGTCGCCGGTACAGGCGGGGCTGTTTTTGTTATTGCCGGCGAATGACTTCGATAAAAAGGCGTTATCCGTAAAATCCTGCGATTGCAGCGTAAAGAGCGGCGCGGCAGCGAAACTCGCCGCAGGCAGTGCCGCCAGCAGAAAGGCGCTTGCTAATCTCATAACCTCTGTCTCCGTTCAGGTGGCTGGAACCTAAGTATGGAAGGCGCAGCGGGAATCAGCACGGGAAAGTGATCCATCTCTGCGGCCAGGGGGTTAATCGCTGTAAGTCTGCCCTTTTTCACCACGCAGCGCTTAGCGTCAGGGTCTACGCTTAGGCATTCCCTGCTAATACGGTGATTTCACTCTTTTATGTCCGCTAAGGCTGCTGCGCTCTCACGCTTCTCTCCTGCCACGCAACGCTGGTTCCAGCTCACCTTCGCCGCGCCCACGCCGGTGCAGTCGGCGGCCTGGGATGCCATCGCCAGCGGCAACCCTGCGCTGGTCATCGCCCCGACCGGATCGGGCAAAACCCTCGCGGCGTTTCTGCACGCCATCGATGCGTTGTTCCGCGAGCGCGAGGCACAGGAGATGCCGGATAAAGCCACGCGCACGCGCATTCTCTATATCTCGCCGGTAAAAGCGCTGGCGGCGGACGTGCAGCGCAATCTGCAGCTGCCGCTGGAGGGGGTTTACCAGCAGCGTCAGGCGCGCGGCGAAAAGGCGATTACGCTAACGGTCGGCATGCGTTCAGGCGATACCCCCGGCAACGAACGAGCAAGGCTTCAGCGCACGCCGCCCGATATCCTGATCACCACGCCGGAGTCGCTGTTTCTGATGCTGACGTCGCGCGCCCGCGAGGCGCTGCGCGGCGTGACGACGCTGATTCTGGATGAGGTACACGCGGTGGCGGGCAGCAAACGCGGCGCCCAGCTGGCGCTGAGCCTGGAGCGGCTGGATGCGCTGCTGCCGCAGCCGGCGCAGCGCATCGGCCTCTCGGCTACGGTAAGGCCAGTCGAGCGCGTCGCGCAGTTTCTCGGCGGCACGCAGGAGACCCTTATCGTTAACCCGCCCGCCTCGCGCGCGCTGGAGATGCGCATCGCCGTGCCGGTGGAGGATATGACCGATATCCCTGGCGGCACGGACGCCAGCGGTGCGCCCGACGCCGGCAGCGCGGCAGGCTCGCTCTGGCCCCATATCGAACAGCGCATTCTTGAGCTGGTGCTGGCGCGCCGCGCCACCATCGTCTTTGCCAATTCGCGCGGGCTGGCGGAGAAGCTGACGGCGCGGCTTAACGAACGCTACGCCGCCCGCGTTGGCACTGAAGACGCGCTGGCGCAGCCCGCTCACGCCTGGGTCTCTTTTAACGGCGGCACGGAGAAACGCAGCGACGGCGCAACGGCCGCCATCGCCCGTTCGCATCACGGATCGGTCTCAAAAGAGCAGCGACGTGAAATCGAAGACGCCCTTAAGGCGGGCGAACTGCGCTGCGTCGTCGCCACCTCCAGCCTGGAGCTGGGCATCGATATGGGAACGGTCGATCTGGTGATCCAGGTCGGCGCGCCGCCCTCGGTCGCCAGCGCCCTGCAGCGCGTCGGCCGCGCCAGCCATCAGGTGGGCGGCGTCTCCAGCGGCATCGTCTTTCCGCGCACCCGGCGCGATCTGCTCGATGCCGCCGTGATTGTGCAGTGCATGCTAAGCGGCGAGCTGGAGCCGGTTACGCCGCCTCAGAATCCGCTCGACGTGCTGGCGCAGCAGACGGTGGCCGCCGTGGCGATGGATACCCTTTCGGTGGATGCGTGGTTCACCCTGGTGCGCCGCGCCGATCCCTTTCGCCACCTGCCGCGCAGCCTGTTTGACGCCACGCTGGATATGCTGGCAGGCAAATACCCCTCTGACGAGTTTGCTCAGTTTCGCCCGCGCCTGATATGGGATCGGGAAGCAAATCTGCTCTCTCCCCGCCCTGGCGCGCAGCATCTCGCCGTGACCAGCGGCGGCACCATTCCCGATCGCGGCGCCTTCAGCGTGATGCTGCCGGAGGGCGAAGAGCAGGCGGGATCGCGCCGGGTGGGCGAGCTGGATGAAGAGATGGTCTATGAATCGCGGGTAAACGACATTATCACGCTCGGCGCCACCTCCTGGCGCATCCAGCAGATCACCCATGATCAGGTCGTGGTGGTGCCCGCCCCTGGCCGCTCGGCGCGCCTTCCCTTCTGGCGCGGCGACGGGCTGGGGCGATCGGCGCTGCTGGGCGAAAGCATCGGCCGCTTTCTGCGCACGCTGGAGGCAGAGCAAACAGCCGGCGAGGTTCGTCAAATACCGGGGCTCGACGCCAGCGCGCAGCACAATCTTCAGGCGCTTGTTGCGGAGCAGCGCGAGGCGACCGGGCTGCTGCCAACCGACACCACCCTGCTGATTGAGCGCTGCCGCGATGAAACCGGCGACTGGCGCGTGATCCTCCATTCGCCGTGGGGCCAGCGCGTACATGCGCCCTGGGCGCTGGCGGTCGCGGAGCGCATACGCCGCAGGATGGGGCTGGATCCCGCTATCGTGGCGAGTGATGACGGCATCGTCGCGCGCTTTCCCGATATGGAGGGACGCGTGCCGGGTGCCGAGCTGTTTCAGTTCGACGCCGATGCCCTGCAGCGCGTGGTCGCCGAAGCCATCGGGCATTCAGCACTGTTTGCCGCGCGCTTTCGCGAATGCGCGGCGCGCGCCCTGCTGCTGCCGCGCCGCAATCCCGGCAAGCGATCGCCGCTGTGGCAGCAGCGGCTGCGCGCCGGAGAGCTGCTGGCGGTGGCGCGCGACTATGCCGACTTCCCCGTATTGATTGAGACGGCGCGCGAGTGCCTGCAGGATGTGTACGATCTGCCTGCGCTGCATCAGCTGATGATGCGCATTCAGAACGGCAGCGTGCAGTTTGCCGAGGTGACCACCGAGGCGCCGTCGCCTTTCGCCGCCCCGCTGCTGTTCGGTTACGTAGCGGAATTTATCTACGCCACCGATGCGCCGCTGGCGGAACGGCGCGCCTCGCTGCTGGCGCTCGACAGCGGTCTGCTGAGCGAACTGCTCGGCCAGGTCGATATGCGCGAGCTGCTGGACGCCGGGGTGACGGCGCAGGTAGCGCAAGAGCTGCAGCGCCTCGCCGCGCGCTATAAAGCCAGCGACAAAGAGGGCGTCGCCGATCTGCTGCGCGAGCTGGGACCGCTGAGCGCGGCGGCGCTGGCCGCGCGCGTAGAGGGCGACGGGTCCGGGCGGGCGATCGCTGAGCTGACGGAGGCGCACCGCGCTATCGGCGTGACCATTGCCGGGGAACCGCGCTGGGCGGCGATTGAAGATGCCGCGCGTCTGCGTGACGCGCTGGGGGTCACGCTGCCGCCAGATATTCCCGCCGTTTTTTTACAGCCGGTGGCCGATCCGCTGCGCGATCTGATCGGCCGCTACGCCCGCACTCATACCCCCTTTACTACCGGTGAGCTGGCCCGTCATTTCGGGCTCGGCCCGGCGGTGGTCAGCGACACGCTGGAGCGCATGCGGGCGCAGGGCAAACTGCTTAAGGGCGATTTTGGCCTGCACGTTGAGCAGGAGGCCGCCGGCTGGGGCGACCAGTGGGTGGCCGAAGAGGTTTTTAAACGCCTGCGCATTCGCTCTCTACAGGCGGCGCGCGAGGCGACGCGTCCCGTGCCGCCGGAAGCATGGGTATCGCTGCTGCTGGAACGGCAGGGGTTAACCGGCGAAACGCCGCAGTCGCCTGTCGCGCAGGGGAGTTACGAAGGGGTGAACGGCGTCGCACGCGTGGTGGAGCAGCTGGCCGGACTGGCGCTGCCCGCTTCAGTCTGGCAGTCGCAGATCCTGCCGCCGCGCGTGCGCGACTATCAGCCCGCGATGCTGGACGAGCTGCTTTCAGCCGGCGAGGTGATCTGGGTGGGCGAACGTTCGCTCGGCCATAACGACGGCCTGGTCTCGCTGCACCTGCGCGAGTTCGCGGCGGAAACTCTGCTGCCGCTGCCACAGAGTAACGACGCGCTGCGCCTGACGCCGCTGCATGAGGCTATTCTGGCGCGGCTGGATGAGGGCGGCGCATGGTTCGCGCACCAGATTGCCGCCGCGGTCGCCGTCGGGCAGCCCGTCGATGAGGCGCAGATCCAGAGCGCGCTGTGGGAGCTGGCGTGGGCCGGCTATGTCACCTCCGATACCTGGGCGGCGCTGCGCCAGCTCACCGGCATGGCGAACAGCGCGCGGGCAAAACCGACCCGTTCGCTGCGCACGCGGCGCGGCCGCATTAGCCTGCCGCTGGGCCGCCCCGCTACGCCTGCCCTGCCTGGACGCTGGTCGCGCCTTTCGCGTACCGCCGCGCCGCCGGCTCAGCTCGCGCTGGCGATTGCCGAGAATATGCTCGATCGCTGGGGAGTAGTAACGCGCGGCGCGGCAATGGCGGAGCAGGTGCCGGGCGGTTTTCCGGCGCTGCAGCCGGTGATGCGCGGACTGGAGGATGCCGGACGGGTGCTGCGCGGCCGCTTTGTCGCCGGGCTGGGCGGCGCGCAGTTTGCAGAGAACGCCACGATTGAACGGCTGCGCATTATCGCCGAGCGCAGCGCACGCGAGCCGCTGGCGGTGGCAATCTCCGCCGTCGATCCCGCCTCTCCCTTTGGCGTTACGCTGCGCTGGCCAGCGCATAGCGCCGCCACCCGTCCGGTTCGGCGCAGCGGTGCGCTGGTGGTGATCTGTCACGGGCAGCTGGCGCTTTATCTGGCGCAGGGCGGTAAAGAGCTGCTGAGCTATGGCGAGCCAGGCTGGCACGCGGCGGCGGTTGCCGCCCTGGCGGCTGCGCTACGTCGGGAGAGAGCCTCTGGCTTTACGCTGGAGGTCATTGACGGCAAGCCCGCAGGCCAGTCGCCGCTGATCGACGCCCTGCGCCGCGCCGGTTTTTCACGCGAGCCAAAAGGGTATGGCTGGTATGGATAAGGGATGAATAGCGGCGCCATGCCAGGCTTAACTGCCGATCCCGGTCTACACTCCCCTTTTGTCTTGTTGTAAGACCCAAGGGAGAAAGCATGTCAAAGAGAGCACTTATCGCCGGGATCAGCGGCGTAATCGGCACCGCGACGGCGGAGCGTCTGCTGGCGGACGGCTGGGAAGTCTATGGACTGTCGCGCGGACGCACGCCGGTGCCGGAGGGCTGCCATGCCCTTACCGCCGATTTGACCTCGCCGGAGTCGGTCAAAGAGGCGCTGAAAGATCTCCAGCCTGACGCGCTTTTCTTCAGCGTCTGGGCGCGCCAGGAAACGGAAAAAGAGAATATTCGCGTCAACGGCGGAATGGTGCGCAACGTGATAGAGGCGCTGGGTGAGCGTCTTAACGGCAGCCATGTTGCGCTGGTAACCGGCCTGAAACACTATCTCGGTCCGTTTGACGCCTACGGCAAAGGCGCGGTGCCGATGACGCCGTTCCGTGAAGAGCAGGGTCGTCAGCCGGTCGATAACTTCTACTACGCGCAGGAAGATGAACTCTTCGCCGGCGCGGAAAAATATGGCTATCGCTGGAGCGTCCATCGCCCGCACACCATTATCGGTTTTGCGCTGGGCAACGCGATGAATATGGGACAGACGCTGGCGGTCTACGCCTCCCTGTGCAAGTTCCACAATCTGCCGTTTATCTTCCCCGGCTCGGCCGCGCAGTGGCACGGCGTGACCGACATGAGCAGCGCATCGCTGGTGGCGGAGCAGCTGGAGTGGGCCACCAGCGCCCCTGGCGCGCAGAATGAAGACTTCAACACCGTCAACGGCGACGTATTCCGCTGGAAGTGGATGTGGGGCGAGATTGCCAGCTACTTTGGCATAGAGGCGCAGCCGATGCCGGATGAAACGCAGCCGCTGGAGACGCGCATGGATGATGCGGAAGCGCAGTGGAAAGCGGTGGCGCAGCACTATCAGCTGCGCGAGGCGGATATTAACCGCCTGGTCTCCTGGTGGCATACCGACGCCGATCTGGGCCGCCCGATGGAGGTCTTTACCGATATGAGCAAAAGTCGCAAGGCGGGCTTTACCGGCTATCACAGCACGCGCGACGATCTCTTCGCGCTGTTCGATCGTCTGAAGCAGGAAAAGCTGATCCCGGCATAAAAAAAGGTCCCGCCTGCGGGCGGGACCAGAATTCTTACTCTTCGTCCTGCGCCACGCGCACCACGGTTTTGCCGAAGTTTTTCCCCTCCAGCATGTCAAAAAACGCCGCCGGCGCATTCTGTAATCCGTCAATGATATGCTCGCGATAGCGGATTTCACCCTTCTCAACCCAGGGTTCCATCGCCTCAAGGAATTCGCCGTAGCGATGACCATAATCATCGAAAATGATAAAGCCCTGCACGCGCAGGCGCTTCTTCAGAATATCGCCCATCAGCAGCGACAGGCGATCCGGGCCGTCCGGCAGATCGGTTGCGCTGTAGCCGGAAACCAGTCCGCATACCGGAATACGCGCTTTGGTATTCAGCAGCGGCAGCACCGCATCGAACACCTTACCGCCGACGTTTTCATAATAAATATCAATGCCGTCCGGGCAGGCCTGTTCCAGCTGCGCCGCCAGGTCATCCTGATGGTGATCCAGACAGAGGTCGAACCCCAGCACCTCAACGGCATGGCGGCATTTCTCTTCGCCGCCCGCGATACCGACCACGCGGCAGCCTTTCTTCTTGCCGATCTGCCCCACCGTCGCGCCCACCGGCCCGGTCGCCGCCGCCACCACCAGGGTTTCGCCAGGCTGCGGCTCGCCGATATCCAGCAGACCCATATAGGCGGTAAAGCCCGGCATGCCCAGAACGCCCAGCGCCCAGGAGGGGTTAGCCAGATCGTTGCCCAGCTTCCTCACCTCGGATGCGGGCGCGACCGAATAGGCCTGCCAGCCGCCGCCTGACAGCACCCAGTCGCCGGCCTGGAAATCGGCATGGCGCGACTCGACGACGCGGCTGACGGTGCCACCCACCATGACGTCGCCCAGCTTCACCGGTTCAGCATAGGATTTCGCGTCGCTCATCCGGCCGCGCATATAGGGATCGAGCGACAGGTAGATGGTACGCAGCAGCAGATCGCCCTCTTCCAGCGCAGGCAGGGGGATTTCGCCGAACTCGAAGTTCTCCTGTACCGGTTTACCGTGCGGGCGCGAGGCCAGTTTCCAGCCGTGATTTTGCGGTTTCGCCATCATTTCCTCCGTTGGTTAAAACCTTAATACTCCCATTGAGGCTAACAGAGGATGAGAAAGTTGCCTGGCAGGAATGGCTTTACCCGCCTCTGGAAAAAAGGCGTCGACGGCAGGCAACATCTAATCTGTTGATTTTTATCAATTGTGGTCCATCAGGAATGTGACGATTTCAACAGATCCCCTGGGCGGTTAAGCAGGAAGGTAGAGGGAATGTTGTTAAGCAAGGAGGGGAAAATGACCCAGCGTATGATGTTGAATGAGACTGCTTTTTTTGGTGCAGGCGCGATCCGCAACCTGCCTGATGAGGTCAGGCGACGCGGCCTGGCGAAGGCGCTGATCGTGAGCGATAAAGCGCTGGTCGCCGCTGGCGCGGTGAAGCGCGTAACCGATCTGATGGATGCGCATCAGCTTCACTGGGCGCTCTATGACGAGGTGGTGCCGAATCCCACCATCGCCGTGGTGCAGCGCGGCGTCGAGATATTTAAGCGGGCGGAGGCGGACTATCTTATTGCCATCGGCGGCGGCTCACCGCAGGATACCAGCAAAGCGATCGGCATTATTATCAACAACCCCGAGTTCGCGGACGTGCGCAGCCTTGAGGGCTTTGCCCCAACGCGTAATCCCTGCGTCACGCTGATCGCGATACCCACCACCGCCGGCACCGCGGCGGAAGTCACCATTAACTACGTTATTACCGATGAAGAGAAACGTCGTAAATTCGTCTGCATCGATCCGCATGATATTCCCAGGGTGGCGATCGTTGATGCAGAGATGATGGCCAGCATGCCGCCGTCGCTGAAAGCCGCGACCGGTATCGACGCGCTGACGCACGCCATTGAGGGTTATGTAACGCGTGGCGCATGGAAACTGACCGATATGCTGCATCTTAACGCGATTGAGATTATCAGCCAGTCACTGCGCGATGCGGTAGAGGGCGATATGCAGGCGCTGGAACAGATGGCGCTGGGTCAGTACGTCGCGGGCATGGGATTTTCCAATGTCGGGCTGGGCCTGGTACACGGCATGGCACATCCGTTAGGGGCCTTTTATAACGTGCCGCACGGCGTTACCAATGCGATCCTGCTGCCCAGGGTCATGGCGTGGAATGCAGACTACACCGGTGAGAAATATCGCGCTATCGCGCGCGCGATGGGGGTAAAAACTGACACCCTGTCGCTGGCAGAGGCGCGCCTTGCGGCGGTCGAGGCGGTAAAACAGCTCTGCCGCGACGTCGGCATTCCGCCCTCGCTGGTTGACGTCGGCCTGAACCCCGATGATATTCCGGCGCTGGCCCAGGCGGCGCTGGACGATGTCTGCACCGGTGGCAACCCGCGCGAAGCGACGCTGGAGGATATCAAGGCGCTCTATCGGCAAGGTTAAGCCGCATGCCGCCTTTTGGGCGGCATTCTCCCCTCTTTTTTCCTCTTCTGGCGCACCTCACAGACATTGTCGAATTTACCCGCTTCAATTGCTGTTTTACTGGCCTGTTTGTCTGGCGTTTATCTTAGACTACAAGCGGAGCCGCGCGGCTGATATCCTAGCCCGTCTGGCATCAAGATTAACCAGGGGAAACCATGAAACGTATCGCCATTGAGATGGATGAAGTCATTATCGACTTGAACCACAAATTAAGCCCTGACGCTGCCTCACCTGAGGCGCAGACAGGTCCACTGGATGCAGCAAAACCACAGCAGTCGCGCCCGGCGCTGTTTCAGGAGATTGAAGAGCTGATCGGCGAAGAGAGTTTTTACGTCGGCCTGCCTCCATTGCCTGACGCGCAGCGCGTGATTGAACGTCTTTCACAGGAGTATGAAATCTTTATCACCACCGCAGCGGTGGAGTTCCCACGCTCGCTGGCGGCAAAACTTGAATGGCTGAAAGCCAATTTTCCGTTTATCAGCCCGATGAATATCATTTGCTGCACCAGCAAGGGCATTCTCAACGCGGACTATTTGATCGATACCCGTCCGCAAAATCTCGACCAGTTCACAGGGGAAGGCGTCCTGTTCAGCACGGCGCAAAACCAGCAGGAAACCGGCTACGCCCGCGTCGACAGCTGGCGCGATATTGAACAGCGCTTTCTCTGACTAAACTGACTTCGCCACGCGCTTCTGCGCGTGCAGCCCCCGCGCCAGAAGGATTCGGCGCGTTTTCTCAGCTCAATTTCAGCCTGAAATCGCTGGCATCCACTGGTTCTCCGAAGCCATATCAATTTCTTTAATTTCCGATAAGGCTTTTTACTTGATCTGGATCACTATTTTCCGCATAGTGCGCAGCAAAACCACTATAACGATGCGGAGTAATGATGAGCCTCTATCAACATATGCTGGTGTTCTATGCGGTTATGGCTTCGATCGCCACGCTTATCACCTTTTTTATCGCAAAGGATAAGCTGTCGATTCGGGCGTTAAGCGCCTTTCTGGTCGGCGCTACCTGGCCGATGAGCTTTCCCGTCGCCCTGATGTTCGCCCTGTTCTGATCCCGTAAGCCGCCCTGCGGCTTCATGCTGATTTTTCGACCTTTTCCTGCCGCCAGCTACACTTATCACTACGCCTCTGGTCACGCTGATGACCAACGACGTTTGTTTGCTTACTTTTTATCATCACAAGGAGCGGATATGCGTTTTGTTGCCTTTGCCCTGTTTATCACTCTGCTTAGCGCCTGTCGGTCAGGTCCCATGGCGCCGGAAAAACCGGTACCTTCCGCGGAAACGCGGCAGCAGACCTGTCAGCCTGGCACCACCGCCAGTCAGAACGACTGTGGCCATTTTCCTGAACCGGAATTTCACTAATCAGTCAGCGCGCAGCCCGCGTTAAGCCAGTGCGGTCGCATTTAGGAGAGGGGGATATCGCGTCAGTCAGCAGTTTGACTGACGCGAGAGGCGGTTACGAGCGGGGTTTATCCGAGATCTGATTGGCTTCGCCCAGCGTCGAGCCAAGTTCAGCACCCGTGGTAGGGTTCAGGCTGGGATCGGAGGCGGTGCGGCTGGCCATATTAGCCAGGTCGGTCGCCTGATCGGACGGCAGGGTCACTGACGCGCTGCCGTCGCCGCCGTCAACTGCCGGCGCCGGATCGGCCACAAACTCAAAGTTCTCGTCAGAGTTCCAGCTGCCGCGCATGTCACCTTCGCCTGACGACATGTTGTAGTAGACGTTGGAATATTGCTCAATCGGCGGCAGTTTACCCGGCGGGAAGTTATTGCGAATCGAGTAAAGCGCTTTTTCAAACGAGATCTGGTGCGCCACTTCACGCGTCATCAAAAAGCCCAGCGCATCTTTAACGCCGACGTCGTCGGTCATATTGATCAGACGCTCATAGAGGATTTTCGCGCGTGCCTCGGCGGCAATATTCGAACGCAGGTCGGCGGTTACTTCGCCGATGGTGTCGACATAGGCCGCAGTCCAGGGTACGCCAGCTGAGTTGGTGAGCGGCGGCCCACCGCCGTAAAGCAGCGAGGTCAAATGGCTGTCGTTGCCGGCACCGGTTATGTTGCGATAAATCTCGCCCTCTTCCTCTGTGCCTTCAGCCAGCTGACCTTTCGCGCCTTTGTTCAGCATCCCTACCAGCGAACCGATAATTTCCAGGTGGCTCAGCTCTTCCGTGGCGATATCCATCAGCATATCTTTACGGCCCGGATCGTCATCGCCCAGTCCCTGGGTAAAGTAGCGACACGCCGCGGCGAGTTCGCCCTGAGGACCGCCAAACTGCTCCAGCAGCAGATTAGCCAGTCCAGGATTGGGCTTTTCAACACGGACCGTATACTGCAGTTTCTTTACGTGTCTGAACATTGCTCATTCCTTTCAAGTTGGATTTAAGCTCTCTTTGCAGAGAGCCTGGCCGTGGCGTTATTATTTTTTCGCTTCAACGCCTTCAGCCGCATCGCGCGTCATAAACTGCTGCGTTACGTCCGGCAGATGCGTCAGGCACCACTCCGCCATCGCAATCTCCTGCTCACGAATCTGTTCGAAGATACGCACGCCTTCGTGGTCGCCCACCAGCTCCGCCGCAGCGATTAACGAGGTGTAGTTGGCGATCTCAAACTGCTCAAAGACATAGCCGCTGATTGCACCCTTCACTACTTCGTCGTCGGCAAACATGCCGCCCATCGCCTGGCCCATCGCGGAGAGTTTGCCCAGCGCATCTTTAAAGGCTGAGTTGGAGGTATCGTTACGATCGATCACCGACTGTAATAAGCTCTGCTGCTGACGCGTTTCTTCAATATGTTGCTGAATGCGCGCTTTTAAATCAGGATAATGTTCGAGACGAGCGGCCATTTTTTCCAGCATGCTTTCCGCCTGCTTTTCCATAGCGTGCGCATCTTTCAGCCAGGCCAGATAATTCTCTTGATGTGACATAATTCACCTCTTTAAAAACGTTAGCGCTGCGAAAATAAATCTTCTACCGTGGAGTAATTAACTGGTTTTCTCAGCAATTACATTCAGCTTTTCATCTGTGGCTTTTTCTTCCTGCAGCGTTTCGGCCAGTAATTTTGCCGCTTCGTCAAAGCCTAATCTTTTTGCCATTGCAGTAAGCGTGCCGTAGGTAGCAATTTCGTAGTGTTCAACTTTCTGGGCGGCGCCAATTAAGCCAGCGTCGCGCACCGGACCGGCTTCAACGGAGTCGATAATCTCCTGAGCCTCTTCCACCAGGCCCTCCAGCGCATGACATTTCATACGGCGGATGCGCAGTTCTTCCGTCTTTTCAACAATTTGGTCCAGACGTTCAATTTGTCCGCGCGTCTCTTCAAGGTGGGCTTCAAACGCTGCTTTCAGCGAGGCGTCAGTGGCTGCGCGTGCCATTTTTGGCAGCGCACGCGTAATCTGTTTTTCTGCGCTGTAAACATCAGAAAGGTCATGAATAAAAAGATCCACCAGTGTTTTAATCGCCATTACAAGTTCCTCTTATCAAATCAGGTGATTGCTTTCCTGGCCAGGACGCTACAGAAATTAATAATAGTTGCTAAGCACAATTGCGCAAATTTAATAAAAGCGAAGCGTGGGGTAAAAATGGGTTGATTACTAAGGAATATTCTTATTTTTGTCTGAGATGCCGCTTCAGTTAAATAGCGAACAGGTGGCGCCCGCTATTTGAAAAACACCTTTTGATTATCGCTCCGCTTATTTAGCACGGGTAGCATCTGACAACCCAGAATAAGCCAGCGCTTTTATTATCATTTTGTCTGGTATTGCTTAGCAAAATATATGCGGGGCGGCGGCGGGTCAGCTTTACAGCAACGGCGGCAGCCTTTAAAGTAGCGCCCAGACATCGGGACCAGCGCCTGATGCGTAAGCGTTAACGTCAACCAACGCACCACAGCGGCTCTGCCGTGCTTTGTGATGCGGATTTCATGACTCTTCTACGGGCTTCCCGTCTTACCCAACCTGGTTTTTTCCTGCTGGTGTTACTGCTGACCGCGGCTAACCTGCGCGCGCCCATAACCGCTGTCGGCCCGGTGCTGGAAAACATTCGCCACGCCTTCGGCCTGAGCGCCGCCGCGGGCTTTTTCAACTTTATTCCGCTGATGATGTTCGCCGCGCTGGCGCCGTTCGCCGCCATGCTGGGCAACCGCTTTGGTCTGGAGCGCAGCCTCTGGGCGGCGCTGCTGCTGATTACGCTGGGTTCAATCCTGCGCTGGCTGCCGGCCGAGGCTGCCCTCTGGAGCGGCACGGCGCTGCTCAGCGCGGGGATCGCCGCCGCCAACGTGCTGCTGCCGCCGCTTATTAAACGCGACTTTACCCAGCATACCGCGAAATATATCGGGCTCTATGCCGCGACCATGTCGCTGACCGCCAGCCTGGCGTCGGGGATCGCCGTGCCGCTTGCTGCCCTGTCCGAGGCGGACTGGCGGCTGTCGCTCGGCGTCTGGGCGCTGCCGGGGGTTGTCGCGCTGCTCGCCTGGCTGCCGCTGCTGCGGATGCCGCGCGCAGCAGGCCCGTCAGGTGCGCCCTCTTCCCTCTCCGCGAGCGTCACGCCCTGGCGATCGATCATCGGCTGGCAGGTTTCGCTGTTTATGGCGCTGCAGTCGCTGGCGTTTTACACCCTGATCGACTGGTTTACGCCCTACGCGCAGAGCACTGGCTACACTCAGGCGGAAGCAGGCTGGCTGCTGTTTCTCTACCAGGCGGTGGCCATTGTTGCCAACCTCGGCTGTATGGTGGCGCTCAAACGGCTGCGCGACGCGCGCCTGACCGCCCTGGTCTCTTCCGCCGCTATTTTCTGCGGCATGCTCGGTCTGCTGCTGCTGCCGCAGCTGGCGGCGCTGTGGCTCGTTATCGCCGGGTCGGGCGCGGGCGCCTCGCTGGTGCTCTGTCTGTCGCTGTTCAACCTGCGCGCCCGCGATCACCGTCAGGCGTCGCAGCTTTCCGGGATGGCGCAGTGCGTAGGCTATGCGCTGGCGGCGCTCGGCCCGCTCGCTTTCGGCGTTTTGCACCAGCAGAGCGGCGGCTGGACGCTGCCGCTCACCCTGCTGGCGGTGCTGAGCTTTGCGCAGATGCTGCTGGCGCCGCTGGCCGGCAGCAGCAGACAGATATGAGCTAAGCCATCAATCCTCTCTCTCTGGCGGCAGCGCGTAATGGACCGCCAGCCAGATCGTCGGTTCATCGCGGCTGGTCCAGTTCACGCGATGGCGCGTCTGCGCGGGCAGATGGATGAAATCGCCCGCGCGCAGCACCCGCTCTTCGGCTTCATGCTCCAGCTGCACGCCCGCCGCGCCCTGCACCACCAGCACCCATTCGCCCTGCGGCTGGCAATACCAGAAGCCGGGCGGGCTCGCCTGTCCGGTCGAGATAATCCGTTCGATGCAAAGATCGGGTCGGCGCAGCAGCGCCTCAAAGGTCTCTTGTTCGCCGCGCTCGGCGGCCTGCGGGAAAGCGTCAAACAGACTGGTTAACATAGCGGCCTCGGGGTCGCGGTGAGAGTTCACATATTTTACATGCGCTGCATTGATTCAGCGGCGACTCGCGTTCATTATCCGGCGCCAGACGCCTCAGAAAAGGAGATTCACTCGTGACCGAACTCAGCAACGCGCTACTGGAAGAGATTCTGGAGCAGGTGCGCCCGCTTACCGCGCGCGGCAGCGTCGCCAGCTATATTCCCGCGCTGGCCGAAGCGCCCGCGCATGCGCTCGGCATCGCCGTGGCGACGCCGGACGGTCAGTACTGGCAGGCAGGCGACGCGCAGGAGCGCTTCTCTATCCAGTCCATCTCTAAAGTGCTGTCGCTAAGCGTAGCGCTCACCCGCTACTCCGATGATGAAATCTGGCAGCGCGTCGGCAAAGAGCCCTCTGGCCAGCCGTTTAACTCGCTGGTACAGCTGGAGCTGGAGCACGGCAAGCCGCGCAATCCCTTTATCAACGCCGGGGCGCTGGTGATATGCGATATGCTGGAAACGCGCCTGACCGCGCCGCGCCAGCGCATGCTGGAGATTGTGCGTCAGCTGAGCGGCCAGCCCGATATTCATTACGATCGCCACGTCGCCCGCTCCGAGTATGAGCACTCGGCGCGCAACGCCGCTATCGCCTGGCTGATGAAGTCATTCGGCAATTTTCATAACGACGTCAGCAAGGTGATGCAGACCTACTTCCACTACTGCTCGCTGTCGATGAACTGCGTCGAGCTGGCGCGCAGCTTTGTCTATCTGGCAAACCAGGGCAAAACGGCCGACGGCGCGCAGATTATCACCCCGCGTCAGGCGAGACAGATTAACGCGCTGATGATCACCAGCGGCATGTATGACGGCGCGGGCGAGTTCGCCTGGCGCGTCGGCATGCCGGCGAAGTCGGGCGTCGGCGGCGGCATCATCGCCATTATTCCTAATAAAATGAGCATTGCGGTCTGGTCGCCGGGCCTGGACGCCATCGGCAATTCGCTGGCGGGCACCGCCGCGCTGGAGCTGCTCAGCGAGCGTCTCGGCAGCTCTGTTTTCTAGCGGGTACGGCGTGGTGCTCAGACGATACAGGCAAAGCCTAAGAATTTTTACGGAATTAGCCCCGTTTATCGCCGTAACGCGGTAAAATAGCGCCTGACGTTTACCAGCCAGTGATGTTTTGATGACCTTTTTCACCCCGTTGCAACAGCGACTCAGCGCCTGCCTGGCTATCCTGGCGGTGCTTCTGCTGTTTGTCGCGCCCGTGGTGTCGAAGGATCTGATGGCGCGCCATGCTGGCGCAATGGCCGCTCCGATGATGTCGATGCCGCACGGTGCCGAAGCCATGCCGATGATGCATCATATGGACGACGCCATGATGCCCCCCGGTCATATGATGGCGGGAGAAGAGGGTATCGCCTGCGGCTACTGCGAGCTGCTGGTGCATGTGCCGCTGATGATCTGGGCTGCGGTTCCCCTTCTCTGGCTGATGATGCTGATCTCCCGCGCGCCGCCGCCGACGCAGCGCGCGGACCCGCCGCCGTGCCGACGCCAACGCCGCGTCTACCGGCCTCGCGCCCCGCCTTCCCGCTGCGCTTTTTAATCAGAATACCTGCCTTTCCGCCCTGTAAAGCGACGGAAACAGGTTCGTCTTTAACTGAATAAAAATGGATGTGCTATGTCATCACTTCGGGAAACGGCGCCGCCGCGCGGCGCGTTATTCAATTTTTTACGCCGCCTGCACTTTTACATCGGGCTGTTTATCGCTCCCTTTATCTTTATCGCTGCGCTGACCGGCACCCTCTACGTGCTGACGCCGCAGATTGAGAATGTGCTTTACGCTTCAGCGCTCACCACCGAGCCGCAGGGAACGGCGCAGCCGCTTTCGGCCCAGGTCGCCGCGGCGCGGCGTCATATCGGCGAGGCGGCGCAGGTTTATGCGGTGCGGCCGGCCCCTGGCGCGCAGGATACGACCCGCGTGCAGTTCAGCCAGAGCGATCTCGGTCCGTCTGAGTCGCGCTCGGTGTTTATCGATCCCTATACCCTGCAGGTTAAGGGCGATATGACGGTTTACGGCACCAGCGGCGTGCTGCCGCTGCGCATGTGGCTGGATCAGCTGCATCGCGGTCTGCTGCTGGGCGACGCTGGCCGCCTCTACAGCGAACTGGCTGCCTCCTGGCTTTGGGTCGCCGCCCTCGGCGGTCTGGTGCTGTGGCTCGGCACGCGTCCGCGCAGAAAGGTGAAAAAGCCCACGTCGGGCTTCGCCTTCGCCCGCCACTGGCATATTACCCTTGGCCTGGCGCTGTCGCTCGGCCTGCTGTTCTTTTCGGTCACCGGCCTGACCTGGTCGCAGTGGGCAGGCGGCAACATTGATAAAATGCGCAGCGAGCTGGGCTGGATGACGCCGCAGGTGCGCACCGCACTGGACGCCAGCGCGCCCGCCGCCAGCGCCGATCCCCATGCCGACCATCACGCAATGCCGCAGATGGACGGCATGGATATGAGCGGTATGGCGATGCCAGCCAAACCGGCTCACGCCGTGAATGTCCGGGACGCTGACTGGGACAGCGTGCTTAACGCCGCACGCCGCGCCGATATTCACGCCGCAAAACTGGAGCTGCGCCAGCCGAAAGCGGACGGCCAGGCCTGGACGGTCAGCGAGATCGATCGCAGCTGGCCGAGTCAGGTTGATGCCGTTTCGGTGGATCCGGCGACGTTTGCTATCGTCGACCGCGTTGAGTTCGCGCACTTTCCGCTGGTGGCGAAGCTGACCCGCTGGGGCGTTGACGCCCATATGGGCGTGCTGTTTGGCTGGCCCAATCAGCTGCTGCTGGCCTTTTTTGGCTTTGGCCTGTGCGCCACCATCGCGTTCGGCTACCGCATGTGGTGGATCCGTCGTCCGGCGCTGCCGGTGCAGAACCCGGCGCAAACGCTGGTTATCGCCTGGCTGGCGATGCCGCGCTACGCGCAGGCCGTCTCACTGATGGTCGCGCTGGCGCTGGGCTGGGCGCTGCCGGTAATGGGCGCCAGCCTGCTGGCGTTTGTCGCGCTCGATCTGCTGCGCTGGCGCAGGGCGCAGCGCGCCGCCATGCCGCAGCCGGAAGCGCCGCTGGATCAGCAGTCGCCGTTGGGCATCGTGCGCGGACGCTTCGCTGAAAAGCGGAAAGAGATGCGTTATTTCCTGCGCAGCGTGGTGATTTTGTGGCTGATTGTCGGCACGGTAATGGGCAAGGCCATTATCAGCGGCGTGATCGATCAGTATCAGATCGCCTTTAGCGACTGGTCGCTGCTGATGTATGTCACCCAGGGGTTGATGGTGATCCTCTATACCTCGGTCTTTACCGGTCTGATGTCGATTCCGCTGTGGTATTTCTTCCTCGGCGAGAGCAGTGAAAGCGGGGATTAAAACCCGTTAATCAAGGATGATTTCTGATTAAAAAAGTCGCTGCGTATAAAGCAACAAGTCAGGTCGCCCTTTCAGACCACAAAAACCGCGCCGAAAGCCCATTTTGCTTCCGTGCGCGGTCTCCTTTTACCCCTTCCTGCCATTAACAGATACAGATGTCCGGGGATATTCCCTCTGCACCAGCACAATCTGGTACCGGGAGTCCTCCCCAGGGATCCAGCAGACGGCGCCAGCCTCTTACTCCATCAGTTTTGCCAAAACAGGCCTGGCAGATCGCATCCGGTCGTTCGCCATCTTTGGTTGTCTGTTTCGCCATCAGTTAAATAGCCGGTATGACCGAACTCAATGAAAGGTGCCTGACGGAATGCCATAAAGCCGGAAAAAAAGGACACCCAGATGAAATATGCTTTGCTCTCACTTTTTCTTATATTGGCTTCCACAAAGGTACAGGCTCTCTCCCTCGATAATTCCGATATCAGACTGCTTTGTCCCGTGCGTGGACAGATTGAAGTCATCCTCCATCGTTATGAGCACACACAGGAATCATGGGGCACGGATCACTTTGAAACGGGTGGCGGGCACGCGCGAAAAGGGTCTCTTTTGCTATTTCAGTTCGCAAATATGGATGAAATGATTTTCAATCATAAAACTGGAAATTTTTACTTCTGGTATGCAGACCATCAGCGGCTGGTCAGTTGTCGATTATTAAGTTTAAAAAATCTCTATCCCGTGGATATTCCCTATTATCGTGAATAGACGGCATATCACAGGCGTTACTGCCTGAAAAACTTTTCTCACTGCCCGGCAGGCTTTATGCCTGGCAACACGGAAAGCGCTTTGCTAAAAGGGCACACGTCACCCTCCATAACAGATAAGTACACAGAGGGCAGAGGTAAAGAGTGGATTGATGCTTAGCGCGAATGCAGAATAACGTTGATGTAACAGCGTTAAGCCGCTGAATTTTGATTGATTAAATAGCTGGTGACTTATCCGGCGAGAGCGACGAACAGGGTAAGTAAAGGCGCAGGCTGTTCGCCCGCCGTGGCGGGCGGCTTGTTCAAAAAAACTGAACTCTCTCAGCAATTCCTCCTCCTTCTCATCTTTTCCAGCAGGTTTATTATCCCTCTGTAAGCTCATAACAGGAGAAGATGATGAACATTGTGCGTGCCCATCGCGGCCAGCTGTTTGAATATGGTCCCTTTACCATTCGCCGTCTTCGCCCCGGCGAACGCTTTGGGCCGCTGGCGATTGTCGATATGACAACGCTCAAGCTCGGCGCGCGCATTCCGATGCATGAGCATGTGAACGATGACATCCTCAGCTACGTCTGGCGCGGCTCGGTGCAGCATACCGACCCGCAGGGCGAGCGCACGCCGCTGTCGGCTAAACGGGTGATGGTGGTAAATGCGGGTGATGGTCTGCGGCATGAAGAGTCCGCGCCGCTAATTGAAGCTGAACTGTTGCAGGCGTTTATCCGCCCGGCGCGCGCCGGAGGCGAAGCGAAAACCCAGCTGCTGGAGCGCGCTGACGGCGTCGCCCATAACGCCTGGACATGGCTGGCGGGGCCGGAAGGCAGTGCCGCGCCGCTGACGCTGCGTCAGGCGGTGCATATCTACGACGTACGGCTGGAGCGCGGCAAAACGCTGGCGGTGCCCGCGCTGCCCGGCTTCGCGCCCTGGCTGGCGGTGCTGGACGGCGTGGTGAATCTGGAGGGACAGCGTCTGCATAAAGGGGACGTGGTCGGTGACGCCGACGCATTGCCAGAGGTAACCGCCGAGCGCGACGCCACGCTGATCTGTTTTCTGGTGGATGCGGAAGCGACCGGCGTGATGAGCGGAACCGTTAGCGGCAGTTGATAATAAGGGAAGGTGAACACCTTCCCTTTTTTATCAGGCGTGGTGACGGGCGCGCTGCAGTCGGTGCCGGAACTGACGTACCTCTTCGCGCGACCAGCAGCGTTCTCTGAACGCTACGTTTTGCAGCGGCGCCGGCAGTGGTACCCCATCCAGCGATCCGCGATTGCAGTAGGCACGCACCAGCCTCAGCGGAGAGACCCCCAGGTAGCGCGCAACATCAGACAGCGTCATCAATTCACTTTTCATACCCATCTCCTTTTGCGAGCGATTCACTGCATCTTCGATTCCTTTCACCGCGCGTTGTTTGATCTGGCGCATTGAACCAGTGATTAAATTTTGAGCAAGGCGTAAAAATTCATCATTTCTTAACTGGCGAAGCGGCAGATTTTCACCCAGGCTTGAGGCTCTTTCCTTCTGCGTGCGAGGATGCGTGAAACTCTACCCACTGCTGCTTATCAGCCTGCTGTTTCCTCTCCTTGCCGCTGCACACAGCGTTGAAACGGGAAAACCTCTTCCGCCGGTCTTTATCGCCAACGAGGGCGAGCTGGTGATGCAGCATGAGATGCTGGGCTATCAGCGCTGGAGCAGCCAGTCGCTGACCGGCAAAGTCCGCATGGTGATCCACGTCGCCGGGCGGCTGTCGGCCAAAGAGCAAAACGCGCCGCTGATCGCCGCCGTCCAGCAGGCAAACTTTCCGCGCAGCCGCTTTCAGACCACCACTATCGTCAATACCGACGACGCCATTCCAGGCAGCGCCATTTTTGTCGAGCGCAGCATTAAATCGAGCAAGCGCGACGCGCCCTGGCAGCATTTCGTGATCGACAGCAGCGGTGTGGCGCGCAACAGCTGGCAGCTGACGCCGCACGGCTCCGCCGTGATGCTGCTGGACGCACAGGGGGTGGTGCGCTTCGCCAGAGATGGCGCGCTGACGCCGCAGGAGGTCAGGCAGGCTATTGCTTTGCTTAACCAGCTGCTTTCCGCTGCTGCGGCGCCATCCGACCCGGCACTTAGTTCGTGAATAAAATTATTATTTTATTATCACTTATCTCCGTTTTGCCCGTCAGCAGGCGAATTCTCGACTACGCTTTATTTCACCGTCTCGCCAAAACCAAACAACAATGCTGATCTGCGACGACGCTAAAAATAACAGGTTCGACGTTAATTATTAGATGGCTCTTTCTGCGCCACTTTGTTCATTTGCAATTACGACAGGCCGACGCTCACCTGCAAGTAAGGACTGCCATTATGACCATTTTTGCTGAAAGAGACTCTACTCTCATCTACAGCGATCCCCTGATGTTACTGGCGATTATTGAACAGCGTCTTGACCGACTGCTGCCGGTAGAAAGCGAACGAGACTGCGTGGGGCTCGCCATGCGCGAAGGCGCGCTGGCGCCGGGCAAACGTATCCGGCCGGTACTGCTGATGCTGGCCGCTCACGACCTTGGCTACCGCGACGAACTCAGCGGGCTGCTCGACTTCGCCTGCGCCGTCGAGATGGTGCATGCCGCCTCGCTGATTCTCGACGATATTCCCTGCATGGACGATGCCGAACTGCGGCGCGGCCGGCCGACAATCCATCGCCAGTTCGGCGAGCCGGTGGCGATTCTCGCCGCCGTCGCCCTGCTGAGCCGCGCCTTCGGCGTGATTGCGCTGGCGGACGGCATCAGCAGCCAGGCGAAGACCCAGGCCGTGGCGGAGCTTTCCCATTCAGTCGGCATTCAGGGGCTGGTGCAGGGACAGTTTCTCGATCTGACCGAAGGCGGCCAGCCGCGCAGCGCCGACGCCATTCAGCTGACCAACCACTTTAAAACCAGCGCGCTGTTCAGCGCGGCGATGCAGATGGCCGCCATCATCGCCGGCGCGCCGCTGGCGTCGCGTGAAAAGCTGCACCGCTTCGCGCGGGATCTCGGCCAGGCCTTTCAGCTGCTGGACGACCTGACCGACGGCCAGAGCGACACGGGAAAAGATGCCCATCAGGACGTGGGGAAATCGACGCTGGTGAACATGCTGGGCAGCAAAGCGGTAGAGAAGCGCCTGCGCGACCATCTGCGACGCGCCGATCGCCACCTCGCTTCGGCCTGCGACAGCGGCTACGCCACCCGGCACTTCGTGCAGGCCTGGTTCGATAAAAAACTCGTTATGGTCGGCTGACCGCGCGTTTCCTGTCTGAGTATATGGAGCAGCAATGAAGGACACGGACCTGACGAAACGCAAAAACGATCATCTGGACATTGTTCTGCGTAATACCGCGCCGGCGTCGGGCAGCTTCGCCCGCTGGCACTTTACCCACTGCGCCCTGCCGGAGCTGCACCTGGATCAGATCGATCTGCGCACGCGGCTGTTCAATCGCCCCATGCAGGCGCCCTTTCTTATTAGCTCAATGACCGGCGGCGCGGCGCGCGCGCTCTCGATTAATCATCATCTTGCCGAAGCGGCGCAGACGCTGGGTCTGGCGCTGGGGGTCGGTTCGCAGCGCGTGGCGCTGGAAAGCGACAACGATTCTGGCCTGACGCGCGATTTACGCCGTATCGCCCCGGATATTCCGCTGCTGGCGAACCTCGGCGCGGCGCAGATTCTGGGCGAACAGGGCCGCAGGCTGGCGCGGAATGCGGTAAGCATGATCGAGGCGGATGCGCTGATCGTCCATCTTAATCCGCTGCAGGAAGCGCTGCAGCGCGGCGGCGATCGCGACTGGCGCGGCGTGCTGCAGGCGATTGCGCAGCTGGTGAAGTCGCTGGAGGTGCCGGTGGTGGTGAAAGAGGTTGGCGCGGGTATCTCGGCCGAGGTTGCGCAGCGGCTCGCCGAGGCGGGCGTCAGCATGATCGATATCGCAGGTGCGGGCGGCACCAGCTGGGCGGCGGTAGAGGGCGAACGCGCCAGCACCCCGCAGCAGCGCGCGGTGGCGATGGCCTTTGCCAGCTGGGGTATTCCCACAGATGAAGCCTTACGCGCGGTGCGCGACAGACTGCCTGCCATACCGCTTATCGCCTCAGGCGGCATCCGCGACGGCATCGACGCGGCGAAGGCGCTGCGGCTCGGCGCGGATATCGTTGGCCAGGCGGCGGCGGTGCTCAGCAGCGCCCTGCACTCTACGGATGCGGTGGTCGCGCACTTTAACACGCTGATTGAACAGCTGCGCGTCGCCTGTTTCTGCACCGGCAGCGCTAATCTGCGCCAGCTGCGCCTTGCGCCGCTGCATCGCGCCGGAGAAACGCTATGAGCCATTTCGCCGCGATCGCCCCTCCCTTTTACAGCCACGTGCGCGCGCTTCAGGCGCTGGCGCAGAGCCTGATAGCGCGCGGCCATCGGGTGACCTTTATTCAGCAGGCGGAGGTCGCCACCCTGCTCAGCGACGCCGCTATCGGTTTTCACGCCATCGGCCTGGAAACGCATCCTGTCGGCACGCTCGACCGTACGCTGGCGCTGGCGGCCCATCCCGGCGGCCTGGGCATTCTGCGCCTGATCCGCGATATGGCCAGCAGCACCGATATGCTGTGCCGCGAGCTGCCGGAGGCGCTGCGGGCGCTGGCGGTAGATGGCGTGATCGTCGATCAGATGGCGCCAGCGGGCGGGCTGGTGGCGGAGGCGCTGCGGCTGCCCTTCGTTTCGGTCGCCTGCGCCCTGCCGGTCAATCGTGAAGCCCATTTTCCATTGCCGGTCATGCCTTTTTTGTGGGGTACCAGCAGCGCCGCGCGCGAGCGGTTCGCCTCCAGCGAAAAAATTTATGACTGGCTGATGCGCAGCCACGATCGCGTGCTGGCGCGCCATGCCGACGCCTTTGGCCTTGCCGACCGCCGTCAGCCGCACCAGTGCCTGTCGCCGCTGGCGCAAATCAGCCAGCTGCCGCACGCCCTCGACTTTCCGCGCCGCGAGCTGCCGGCCCATTTCCACGCCACCGGCCCGCTGCGCGAACCGCCCGCCGCTGCCGCAGCGCCGCTGTTCAGTAACCGCGGCCAGCCGCGCGTTTTCGCCTCGCTCGGCACGCTGCAGGGTGGCCGTTACGGGCTGTTTAAAACGCTGGCGAAAGCCTGTCGCGAACTGGAGGCGGAGCTGCTGATCGCCCACTGTGGCGGCCTGAGCGATTTTCAGGCGCGTAAACTTCTGCGCGCCGGGGCGGCGCAGGTAGCCGCCTTTGTCGATCAGCGCGCCGCGCTGGCGCAGGCGGACGTGGCCATTACCCACGGCGGCTTAAATACGGTGCTCGACGCCGTAACCTATGGCACGCCGCTGCTGGCGATTCCGCTGGCGTTCGATCAGCCCGGCATCGCCGCGCGGCTGGCGCACCATGGCCTGGGGATGCGCGCGTCGCGCTTCTCCACCAGCCATCAGATTGCGCGTCGCCTGCGTCGCCTGCTGGACGATGGTGCGGTTAAGCAGCGCATGACGCGCCTGCAGCCGCAGCTGGCCGCCTGCGGCGGCGTCGAGCGCGCGGCTGAGATTACCGAGCGCGCGCTGCTGACGCGCCAGCCGGTGCGCGCGGAGAAGTACTATGACATCGCAGTATGATCTGCTGTTGCTCGGCGCCGGTCTGGCGAACGGGCTGCTGGCGCTGCGGCTGAAAGCGCTCCAGCCGCAGCTGCGCGTGCTGGTGCTTGATGCCCACGCCCACGCCGGTGGCAATCACACCTGGTGCTTTCACGAAGAGGATCTCAGCGCCGCGCAGCATCAGTGGATTGCGCCGCTGGTGGCGCACCGCTGGCCGCACTACGAGGTACGCTTTCCCGCGCTGACGCGCCAGCTTAACAGCGGCTATTTTTGCGTCACTTCCGCGCGCTTTGACGAGGTGCTGCGCGCGACGCTCGGCGACGCGCTGCGGCTTAACCACACCGTCGCCAGCAGCGGCCCCGATCACGTGCAGCTCGCCAGCGGCGAAGTGCTGCGCGCGCGCGCCGTCATTGACGGCCGCGGCTATCAGCCCGACGCCGCCCTGCAGATTGGCTTTCAGTCTTTTGTCGGTCAGGAGTGGCGCCTGAGCCAGCCGCATCAGCTGGAGGGGCCGATTCTGATGGACGCGGCCGTGGATCAGCAAGGGGGCTATCGCTTCGTCTATACCCTGCCGCTCTCGCCGACGCGTCTGCTGATTGAAGATACCCACTATATTAACGACGCCTCGCTGGCGACGGCGCAGGCGCGGCAGAATATCTGCGACTACGCCACCCGCCAGGGCTGGCAGCTGGAGACGCTGCTGCGCGAAGAGCGCGGCGCGCTGCCGATTACGCTGGCGGGCGATTTCGACCGCTTCTGGCATCATCGCGCCCCCTGCGTCGGCCTGCGCGCCGGGCTTTTTCACCCCACGACCGGCTACTCCCTGCCGCTGGCGGCGACGCTGGCGGACGCGCTCGCCGCAGAGGCGGACTTCTCCCCTGAGGCGCTCGCGCCGCGTATTCACCGCTTTGCGCAGGCGGCGTGGCGTAAACAGGGCTTTTTCCGCATGCTTAACCGCATGCTGTTCCTGGCGGCCGAGGGCGATCGGCGCTGGCGCGTAATGCAGCGCTTTTACGGCCTGCCCGAGGGGCTGATCGCCCGGTTTTACGCCGGACGGCTGACGCTGGCCGACCGCGCGCGCATTCTTAGCGGCAAGCCGCCGGTCCCGGTGCTGGCGGCGCTGCAGGCTATTCTCACCCACCCTTCTGGACGAAGAGCATCACGATGAAGCACACCACGGTAATTGGCGCAGGATTTGGCGGGCTGGCACTGGCAATTCGCCTCCAGGCAGCAGGCGTTCCAACGCGGCTGCTGGAGCAGCGCGACAAGCCGGGCGGCCGCGCCTATGTTTATCAGGATCAGGGCTTTACCTTTGACGCGGGCCCGACGGTGATCACCGATCCGTCCGCTATTGAAGAGCTGTTCGCCCTGGCGGGAAAATCGATGCGCGACTATGTCGAGCTGCTGCCGGTGACCCCTTTTTACCGGCTCTGCTGGGAGACGGGCGAGGTGTTTAACTACGATAACGATCAGGCTCGGCTGGAAGCGGAGATCCGCAAATTTAATCCAGCCGACGTGGCGGGCTATCAGCGCTTCCTCGACTATTCGCGCGCCGTGTTCGCCGAAGGCTACCTGAAGCTCGGCACCGTGCCCTTTTTGTCGTTCCGCGATATGCTGCGCGCCGCACCGCAGCTGGCGCGCCTGCAGGCGTGGCGCAGCGTTTACAGCAAGGTGGCGAGCTTTATCGAGGATGATAAGCTGCGGCAGGCCTTTTCGTTTCACTCGCTGCTGGTCGGCGGCAACCCCTTCGCCACCTCGTCGATCTATACGCTGATCCACGCGCTGGAGCGCGAATGGGGCGTCTGGTTTCCGCGCGGCGGCACCGGCGCGCTGGTGCAGGGCATGCTGAAGCTGTTCCAGGATTTAGGCGGCACGCTGGAGCTGAACGCGCGCGTCAGCCATATCGAGGCGATAGAGGCCGCGATTTCCGCCGTGCATCTGGAGGATGGTCGGGTATTTGAAACCCGCGCGGTCGCCTCTAACGCCGATGTGGTGCATACCTATGGCGATCTGCTCGGCAGGCACCCCGCCGCCGCCGCGCAGGCCAAAAAGCTGAAAGGCAAGCGCATGAGCAACTCGCTGTTTGTGCTCTATTTTGGCCTGAACCATCATCACGATCAGCTGGCGCACCACACCGTCTGCTTCGGGCCGCGCTACCGTGAGCTGATTGACGAGATCTTTAACCGCGACGGGCTGGCGGAAGATTTCTCGCTCTATCTCCATGCGCCCTGCGTGACCGATCCCTCGCTGGCGCCGCCGGGCTGCGGCAGCTACTACGTGCTGGCACCGGTTCCCCATCTTGGCACCGCCGATCTCGACTGGAACGTTGAGGGGCCGCGCCTGCGCGATCGCATTTTCGCCTATCTCGAAGAGCACTATATGCCCGGCCTGCGCAGCCAGCTGGTCACTCACCGCATCTTCACGCCGTTCGATTTCCGCGACCAGCTTAACGCCTATCAGGGCTCTGCGTTTTCCGTTGAGCCGATTTTGCGCCAGAGCGCCTGGTTCCGGCCCCATAACCGCGACAGCCATATCCGCAATCTCTATCTGGTCGGCGCGGGTACGCACCCAGGCGCGGGCATCCCCGGCGTGATCGGTTCCGCCAAAGCCACCGCAAGCCTGATGCTGGAAGATCTGCATGCATAATCCGACGCTGCTGCACCATGCCGTAGAGACGATGGAAGTCGGTTCGAAGAGTTTCGCCACCGCCTCAAAGCTGTTCGACGCGAAAACGCGCCGCAGCGTGCTGATGCTCTACGCCTGGTGCCGCCACTGTGATGACGTGATCGATGACCAGCAGCTTGGCTTTCCAGGCGAGGTTCCTTCGGCGCAGACCCCGCAGCAGCGTCTGGCAAATCTGGAGCGCAAAACCCGCCAGGCCTACGCGGGCGCGCAAATGCATGAACCCGCCTTCGCCGCCTTTCAGGAGGTGGCGATCGCCCACGATATCTCTCCCGCTTACGCTTTCGACCATCTGGAAGGGTTTGCAATGGACGTCCGCGGCGCGCGTTATGAAACCTTTCAGGATACGCTGCGCTACTGCTACCACGTGGCGGGCGTGGTGGGATTAATGATGGCGCAAATTATGGGGGTGCGCGACGAGGCGGTGCTGGATCGCGCCTGCGATCTCGGCCTCGCCTTTCAGCTGACCAATATTGCGCGCGATATCGTTGAGGATGCGCGAGTCGGCCGCTGCTATTTGCCGGAAAGCTGGCTGGAGGAGGCCGGGCTGGATCGTCTTCACTTTGCCGATCGCGCTCATCGCCCGGCGCTGGCGAATCTGGCGCGGCGGCTGGTGAGCGAGGCGGAGCCCTACTACGCCTCTGCGTCGGCCGGGCTGGCCGGGCTGCCGCTGCGCTCTGCGTGGGCGATCGCCACGGCGAAAGAGGTTTATCGCCGCATTGGGGTTAAGGTCTACGGCGCGGGGGAAACGGCCTGGGATCGCCGCCAGTCCACCAGCAAGCAGGAGAAGCTTCTGCTGCTGGCGGCGGGGGCGGCGCAGGCGATCAGGTCTCGGGCGGCTGCTTCTCCGCCGCGTCCTGCCGAGCTCTGGCAGCGTCCGCGTTAGGCCGACGTCCGTGACGCTGACGCAGCGTCGCCTGTAATTTCTCCAGCGGCGGCGCATAGAGGAAGCCGAAGGAGACGCAGTCTTCCCGGCCGCGCACCGCATGGTGCAGCCGGTGCGCCATGTAGAGTCGTTTAAAGTAGCCGCGACGCGGTATGTACTTAAAAGGCCAGCGCTGGTGTACCAGCCCGTCATGCACAATAAAATAGAGCAGGCCGTAAAGCGTCATGCCTGCGCCTATCCACTGTAGCGGCCAGACGCCGCGGCTGCCCAGGTAGATCAACAGAATCGCCAGCCCGGCGAACACCACAGCATAGAGATCGTTCACTTCAAACCAGCCGCTGTGCGGTTCATGATGCGACCGGTGCCAGCCCCATCCCCAGCCGTGCATAATATATTTATGCGACAGCGCGGCGGTAATCTCCATCGCTACGACGGTCAGTAATACGATCCCAGCATTCCACAACCACAGCATATCTTCTCCCGTCAGTGCATCCTGCCAGCCAGCGCAGGCTGGCCATCATCAGCTGCGGCACGCCGCAGGCGAACCTTAAGTCTAGGCTATAGCCTGTAATTCGCCGCAGCGTTTAAACGGAAGATCGGGCAAGTTCCAGCCGCTGACTGACCTGAAGGCCACTGAATAATGTTGCGCATTCCAGCCGTTAGCACAAAAGGCAATGGCGCAAGCCGCCCGCGCTGCCGTAGACTGCCGCGGCACAAAGCAAAAACAGGGATTACAACCACATGAAGCTGTTCTACAAAGCGGGCGCCTGCTCGCTGACTACCCACATTATTCTGCATGAAACCGGTTTGCCGCATACCTCCGTCGCGGTGGATTTAAAAACCAAACGTACCGCGGAAGGCGACGATTTTCTGGCGATCAACAGCAAAGGCTATGTGCCAGCGCTGCAGCTGGATAATGGCCATGTGCTGACCGAGGGCGCGGTTATCGCTCAGTATCTGGCGGATTTAAAGCCCGAGAGTCATTTGCTGCCGGCAAGCGGCGAAGCACGCTATGCGGTGCTGGAGTGGATGAACTTTATTTCAACTGAACTGCATAAGGGCATCGGTGCCTTTTTCAACCCGGCCATTACGCCGGAGTGGAAGGCGGCGGCAACCGCAACCCTGACTAAACGCCTTGACTGGCTGGCGGAAGCGCTGGGCGAAAACCGCTATCTGCACGCTGACCACTTCACCATTGCCGATGCCTATCTGTTCAACGTGCTGAGCTGGTTCCGCGTGGTTGATTTCAGCCTGGATCGCTGGCCGGCACTGCAGCGCTTTGCGGCGACGCATGCGCAGCGTCCGTCGGTGATAGCCGCGATGAAATCGGAAGGCCTGATGTAATAAAACAGCGCGCCCGAGGGCGCGCTGTTCGATCAGAAGTCCGCCTTCAGCACGATGCGATAGTGCGCCTTACCGGCGCGCAGGTGATCGAGCGCGTCATTGATTTTTGACATCGGGAAATATTCCACGGTCGGCGCGACATCTGCGCGCGACGCCAGGCGAAGCAGCGAGCGCAGCTGGCCAGGCGAGCCGGTAGAAGAGCCGGTAACGCCGCGATCGCCAAGGATCAGGCTAAACGCCGGTACTTCAAACGGCTTCATTACCGCCCCAACGGTGTGGAAACGCCCCTTCGCCGCCAGCGCCTGGAAATAGGGCTGCCAGTCGAGATCGACCGCGACGGTGCTGATAATCAGATCAAACTGGCCGGCCAGCTTGTTCAGCGCCTCTGGATCGCGGCTGTTAACCACATGATCGGCGCCCATCTGTTTAATGGTTTCAGTTTTAGAAGGCGACGAACTAAACGCCGTGACTTCCGCGCCCAGCGCGCGCAGCAGTTTAATCGCCATATGGCCAAGACCGCCGATACCAATCACCCCTACCCGGCTGGTGGCGGTAATGTTATGCATCAGCAGCGGTTTGAAGACGGTGATGCCGCCGCACAGCAGCGGGCCAGCAGTAGCCGCGTCGAGATTTTCCGGCAGCGGAATAACCCATTGCCAGTTGGCGCGCAGGTGGCTGGCGAAGCCGCCGTGATTGCTGATGGTGGGAACGTTATTGTTGACGCAGTTAACCTGCTCGCCGTTAATACAGGCGTCGCAGTAGTGACAGCTTTTCGCCGTCCAGCCGATGCCGACGCGCTGGCCCATGCTCAGGCCTTTGTTTTTGGCGCTGTCGCCCAGCGCGACCACGCGGCCAATCACTTCGTGACCGGCGATAAGCGGATAGGCCGAAATGCCCCACTCATTGTCGATCATCGAGAGATCGGAGTGGCACACGCCGCAATAATCCACTTCTACTTCAACATCCTCCGCAGCCAGCGGGCCGGGATCGTACTCATAGGGTTGAAGCGCTTCTCCGGCCGTCATGGCCGCGTAACTTTTGAATTTCATGCTTTTCCTCGCTGAGGTTATAAATGCGCTAAAGCATTTTGGCGCTGAAGCTGTTCGCAACCGTCACGAACTGCCCGCCGCCAAGATGATGCAACGTGTGAAGCGCGCGGTTTTCGTCGCTGAAATGCCAGCGACCGTCATAAAACACCCGGCTGTCAGCCGCCGCCGCCACGACTTCACCAAACAGGGTGTCGTAATTTTGCTGCGCTTCTGTTGCCGGCAGCAGCCGGCACTCCAGCCAGGCGACGCAGCTCTCTTCCAGCAGCGGCACGCCCAGCTCCGGCCCTTTAATCGCCTGAATATTATAGTCGGCGAATTTATCCCTCTCGCGTCCTGACGTATTGCCGACGGCATAGGTCAGATCGGCGAAGGCGGCAGCCGGTACGCAGACGCCAAAGGTGCCGCTCGATTCAATCAGCTCGCGCGACCATGTGGCTTTATCGACCACGATCGCCACGCGCGGCGGGGTAAACTCTACCGGGGTCGACCAGGCGGCGGCCATGACGTTGCGGCGCTGAGTTTGCGGATGCTGGCTGGTAATCAGAATGGTAGGACCGTGGTTAAGCAGACGGCTGGCATGTTGCAGCGCTACCGGGCGGAAATGCGACATAGAGCGGTTCCTTACGGAAATCGACGCACGCTATTTTGCGCGTCATAAATTGCTGTAAACGTTTTACTTTACGCGTTTTCGTCCACAGCCATTTGCCGCTGCGTGCCGAGCCGCTTTTATAATAGTTCGTGATTGAGCGGCGTGCGAAAAGCATGGCGCGCAGCGCTCATTAGCTGCTCCGCCGTAACAGTGGGCGGTAGCCTGGTCAGCACTTTGCTCGCCTGCCAGTAGCACAACACCATCACCTCATCGGTTTCGCTTTCCGCCAGCTCTTTTAGCCGCGCCCGCAGCGTCGGCACATTCAGCGTTTGCTGCTCGTCGAGCATCTCTTCGATGGTTTTGATGATAACGTCATGGATCGTTTTCCAGGAAAGATTAGTAAGCAAAATCAACCTCTTCTAGCGCTTTCCGGCTCCGGAACTGTTATAACTTTTCCCACGCAGGCGAAACCAGCGCGGGTGAGATAATATTAACATGGCATTAACTATAGCTGGACTGACGGGCTTTCGGCGACTTTTACATAGCGGAATTATTTCTGTGGAAGCGTTTTCAAAAAAGCCGTTAATGTGGGGCAAAAGCGTACCTGTCAGGGTTTTACCAGACTTCGGTAAAGGACTGAGACAGGCCGCTTTTTTTAATATCAGACGTGCAGGATAAAACAGGAGAGCATCTGTGCAGAAAGAAGGTATAACGGCTGATGCGCTGGTCTGGGGTGAGGGGCCGCGCGTTTTCGAGATTTTTCTGGAACCCACCTGCCCTTTTTCCGTGCGCGCTTTTAATAAGCTCGACGCGCTGCTGGACTATGTGGGCGAAAAAGAGATGACGCTTAAAATTCGTTTGCAGTCGCAGCCGTGGCATCTCTATTCAGGGCTGATTGTGCGCTATATCCTTGCCGCTTCAACCTTACCTGAGGGCAAGCACGCCGCCAGAGCGGTGCTGAAAGCGGTGGCCGATCATCGCGAAGAGTTCGAATTTACCGATCACTGCCGCGGGCCGAATATGCAAACGACGCCGGAAGAGATCCTGGCACGCCTGCAGCGCTATAGCGGTGTTAACGCCCGCGCCGCTTTCGACCGGGCAGAGCTGCAAAATGAAATAAAGTGGCACTGTAAATATGCGCGCCAGAATGGCGTACACGTTTCGCCAACCTTTATGATCAACGGCCTGATTCAAGCCGATATGGGCAGTGGTGATGAGATAACAGCATGGGCGAAGCGCCTGATGGCCTGATATAAATTCGCCTGCTAAGGAAGCAGGCGAGGTGAATTACTGGCCGGTCTCGTCATCTTCGTAAGCAGGTATTTCTGCATCATCCGGCAGCGGTTCGGTATCGGGGCGTTCTGACATCATAAAGCTCCTGTGGAGGGCGATGAAAAACATAGCATATCGCTACATCGGCGCGGCTTTCAGACGCCTTTAAGCCAAAAAAGGAGCAACCCTGTCTGTTTGCCGATTACCTGTTGCGCTTATCTGCGTCAACGGCTAGTCAATCATAGGGTTAGCAATATTGGGCATCAGGCGAAGCGCGCTGCAACTTTTCGGTAACATCTGGCAATATATTAAACTACTGAAAACTGGGGCGATGCCGATAAATTGATGCGTGCAGTCGGGGAGGTTGGCCGCGAGCCAACACCAGGGCAACCGCGTCAACTTCCCCGCTGCAGCAGTTCTCCTGCAAGCCCGGCAAGTCTGCGCCAGGCTGAGGGAACCTTATGGACGCTTCAGCAGAGGATCGACTTTATCCTTATCCTCTACGCCTGAAACGCCGCTTCGCTCAACGATATCATCGTCTACGCCGGTTGTGGTTCCGGCGGTATTAAACGCGCCTGCCGGTTTGGCCGTGGCGCTGCCGGTGCCGCTCAGCGGGGTATCTGCGGCGAGATGGCTATCTGCGTGATCGATATCCACTTCCTGACGACGCACCGAGTCGGTGATATTTTCTACCCGCTCGCTCTGATCTGTGCGCACCACCACTTCTTCTTTGATATGTGCGGTTTTGTTGATCACCGGCTGCTCATGGGTTTCTGCCACTTCGATGGTTTTATCTTCCCAGTCAACGTTATCCGTCGCAGCGAGATCGTTAGTGGAGCGGCGGAAAATATCCGCATGCTGTTCCTGCAGGGAAATGTCTTCGGACACCTGATCGGTCACGGTGTAACGGCGGACGCGCGTTGTGCCTTCGCTCACCAGACGTTTACCCACTTCCAGACGCTCTTCGGCAAGGCGCAGCACTTCCTCTTCGCTTTCGTCGCCGGTCAGCGAGGTGCGAACCGGCTGCGTCAGGCCGCTGTCGGCAACGCTGTTTACGCCGGTCGTGCTTTGCGCGGTAGAGACGGTATAGCCGTCATCCTGCGACAGGGTATTGCCAGCCGGCAGTTCGCCGGTGTCATGCGCATCCAGAATGCTGTAAGCGCGCGGCAGCTTATCCTCTTCAGCGCGCAGGGTTAACACCACGCTGCCTGAGTTAATCGCATCTTCATAGACGCCGCTTTGCTCTTCGTCCAGCGTGCTGCCGAACAGGCGCTGCCAGAAGCTAGGATGACGAGCCTCATGTCCTTCAGATTTCAAACGTTCGCCAGAAATCACATCAATATCATGCTCGGCGAAACCTGCCTTGATCAGGCTACGCTTAGCCCCTTCTGCCTGAGCCAGGGTACTGAACATCGTTACGATCTTTTCGTGTGCCATGATTTCCTCCTGCGTGATGATGGCTTAGGTGTCATCTTTTTTCCGGTTAATCTCGACATGCTGTTTGCGTAATGAAACGGTCTCTTCCCAGGGAACCTCTTCATGCGTTCGCCGGATATGCAACTCCTCTTTCAAAACCAGCCTGCGAATGACCTCAACCTCTTCTTCTACGACCGGAACGATAAGGACGCCCTCTTCTTCCCTGATATCCGGCATAGACGCAATGCGCTCATTTTTCGGCACATGCGTTACCTCGACGTTTTCACGGCGCAACAGTAGACTTACTGGCTCGCTGTGAGTTGAAGTCTGGCGTTTTACGGTGACATAACCATCCAGTACTTCTTCCCGCGATACGGTCAGCTTTTCTTCAGCCAGATGCAGTATTTCCTCTTCTGCATTTGGATGTTCGTCATTGTTTGAAGAAGAAGCCATATTTCACCCTTAATGAAATGCCCGGTTGAAATAAACACCCTGATATAATCAAATCAAAAGCATTTACAACTAATGAAATTTAATTGTGAATCAAAACACAGCCGTTGCAAGCCAAGCGGTGAAAAAAAATAAAATTAAACATGCGAAAAGCGCGCGGTTATAAATTCACCGTTTTATATAAATAGAATTTATCCTGCACAGCCAGTCACTTATTGAAGGATTTGCTGTTAATCGCGCGCACTGTTAATTCAGGACGATTCCTGGCGGCAAAAAAATTAAATTTAACTACGCAGCAGGGATTATTATCTTTAACGCGCTGATATGCATTGGTTTCATATTTATATGAAAAAAAGTGCGCGGGTAAATATGTAAAACTATGTCAGCACATCACCCGTCGAGGCGCGGGTTAAAAAATAAGGCGTCTGGGACCAGCCGCGTAAAGAGGCGGCTAATTTTATGCCAGTGAAAACCAGACGCTGAGCCTTTGCGGTGCTATCGCAGGCCAGCAGCGGGTGCACGGGGAGCGGAGGTGAAAGAGAGCCTGGCTCAGGGACAGAGGCTAAAGGCGATCTGCCGCGACGCATCGCGGCAGATCGACGTACTATTTCCCTTCAAAGAAATTTTCAGGCAGTTGGCCTGGCGCGCAGTTGATAACGCTGTCGTTATCCGGCCCTTCATTTTTCATATAGGTGACTTCGGCGAACTCGGGAATGATGACATAGGGATAGGCCGGGCCTTCATCTCTGAAGCGATGCATATCGTCGATAAACTCATTCTGGTAGCAGATGGTTTTTTCAGGATGCTGGCCTTCGCCGGCGATCCACTGCGGAAAGAAGATGGTGCCGTGCAGCAATTTGCGGTTCAAATCAAACAGCAGGCTAACGCAGGTGCCGGTCGGCTCATGCCAGTCCACCTTGAAGATGCCGGGTGCGAACTGCACGGCATTCATTTTCTGATGAGTAACCCAGCGGCCGCCCACCAGCCCCTGATGGATGCGGTAGTCGCAGGTGGTTTCGTTGCGTGCGTACCACTCATACTTCCAGCCGTTATCGTAGGTGTAGACAAAATGCGTACCGACAAACTGCGAAAGATCGCGGGATTACTCGTTAAGCGAAGCGATAGTCATGGATTACCTCATGTTATCAGTAAGGAGGGCGCTGACCAGTTGCGCAGCGCCACATTCTCTTTTGACACCAGACGGTAGCCTTTACCGTCTCACTTATTATTGATGAGTATCCGTTAATCACCACCTTAGCGGCGATGAAAAATCGCTCAGCGCCGGGGCCGCGAGAGGCTGCTGCCGAGGGAGCGCACCGCTTTTTGTCACCCTTTTATGCCGTGGAGCAGTCACCACGCAGGTGAAGCGGCGCAGAATAAAACTGCAAAGAAGGGCCATTATTTCCTGCTGAAAGGAATTTATAAGATGATGGAAATATCGGCAGAGCCTGCGCTTCCCGCCGGATTTTTTCTTTTTCTCCAGCGAGAAAATAAGCGATTACCCGCTATCGCGCTTTACGAAATATAGCCAGACAGAAATCTTCTGTTACACCATGACGCTATTGATGACACTTACCGGCCCATTAATTAATTAATGAAGAACCTTATGGCAGTTAAAAGTTAAAAACCAGAAGGTGCAGGCTGAGATCGTAATTAACTACCTGGTTGCCCCTCTGCCTCTCCTTTATTAACGCTGGTTCTTACCTGAAAATACAGGGTTCGCGGCTGGCGCATACCGGTGCTGAACGGGTTGGTAACTGGCCCTTTTTATTGGCGCACTACCAGGGCGCATCGCCGTGGCGATGTTTTGCTGCTGTCGCTGCCGCTTGCCGCGCCAGACCTGGCGACTGCGGTGGCGCGCGTCTGGGCGCACGCAATCGGCAAATTCGCCGTCGCGATGATCTTTGCCTGTTTAGCGCAGGCCATTCCGGTTAAGCTCTACAACAGTTTGCAGAACCACGGCGTCGATGCGATTTATCCCCCGCTGTGGCTGCAGCTGTTTACCTTACCTTTGCCGCTGGCCAGCCTGCGTTTGTGCGTCGTTACGCGCGCGAACGGCAGCCGCGGCGCACCCGATCGGGAGTGATCTGATGTCCGTTTCTCTGGAGCAGTTGATCGATAAGTACCCTGAGGCGAACGCGTGGGCGTTCGGCGACTCGGCCGAGCTGGCCGACCGTCTGGTTACGCTGGTAATCGCCGGTAAAAAAATGGCGAGCTGCGGCTCACTGCAGATGTGGCAGGATGAGGAATCGAAGCCTGAGCCAGGCGGCTACAGCATTATCCTGGACGGCGCGGGTCAACCGCGCTGCGTTATCCGCACCACCGGCCTGTTTCTGACCCGCTTCGACCGCGTGACGCCGGAGATGGCGATGCTGGAAGGTGAGGACGATCTCAGCCTGGAGAGCTGGCGCCGCGAGCATCAGCGCTTTTTCCAGAACGAAGGCACCTTTCACCCCGAGATGGAACTGGTGTTCGAAACCTTCCAGCTGGTCGAGGTGGTATAGATCTGACGGCGGTTAGCTCGCGTTGCGCTGAAAGTGGCTGTTCACAAACGCACGGCAGCGGGGCGAAATGGGATCGAGAAAGAGCTGCTCCGGCGGCCCCTCCTCTTCCACTATGCCCTGATGCAGAAACACCGCTTTGTTCGACACGTCGCGCGCGAAGCCCATCTCGTGCGTGACGATGATCATCGTGCGGCCCTCCTCCGCCAGGCCGCGAATAACGCGCAGCACCTCGCCCACCAGTTCGGGATCGAGCGCCGAGGTCGGCTCATCGAACAGAATTGCCTTCGGCTGCTGCGCCAGCGCGCGCGCGATCGCCACGCGCTGCTGCTGGCCGCCCGACAGCTGGGACGGCCAGGCGTCGCGCTTCGCGTAAAGACCCACTTTATGCAGCAGCGCCTCGGCCTCTTCCGTCGCCTCTTTAACGCTGCGCTTCTGCACCTGCACCGGCGCTTCGATGATGTTCTCTATCACCGTCTTATGGGGCCAGAGGTTAAAGCTCTGAAACACAAAGCCGAGCTGCATTCGCATCAGCTTGATGCGCTGACGCTGCGCGCGGCTGAGCTTTTCGTCAGGATTATCCAGCGTGACGCTGTTCTCGCCCACGGCGATGACGCCCGCCTGCGGCACTTCCAGAAAGGGAATACAGCGCAGCAGCGTACTTTTGCCCGAGCCGCTGGCGCCGATCAGCGAGATAACATCGCCATCCTGCGCCGTCAGGCTGATATCGTGCAGCACTTCATGTCCCGCATAGCTTTTTCTGAGATGGCTCAGCTTGATGGTGGGTTGGGTCATCAACGCGCTCCAAAGTAGTAGGGGGAGAGGCGCCGCTCCAGCAGAGAGACGCCTTTGCTCACCAGTATGCTGAGCAGCAGATAGATCGCCGCCGCGCTGAGGAAAACCTCCAGCGCGCGAAAGGTAGAGGAGACGATAGAGTCGGCGATACCGGTCATCTCCATCAGGCTGATGGTACTGACCAGCGAGGTAGATTTAAGCATTGAGATAATCTCGTTGCTGTAGGCGGGCAGCGCCTGGCGGATGGCGATCGGCAGCGTAATGCGCGTGAAAATCTTGTGCGATGGCATCCCGCAGACTTTCGCCGCCTCCAGCGACTGAGGGCTTACCGCATTGAGGCCGCCGCGCAGGATCTCTGAGGTATAGGCTGCGTCGTTGAGGATCAGTGCCAGCAAGCCGCACCAGTAGGGATCGCGCAGCAGCGGCCACAGCACGCTTTCACGCACCGCCGGCAAACTGCCCAGCCCGTAGTAGATCATAAAAATTTGAATCAGCAGCGGCGTACCGCGAAACAGCCAGACGTAGAAGCGGGCTATCCAGGCGCCGACGCGCGTCTGCCGCAGCAGATTCAGTCCCAGCGCCAGCAGGCCGCCGCCCAGCAGCGACAGCAGGGCCAGATTAACGGTCAGCGGCAGGCCTTTGAGCAGCGCCAGCAGGGTTTCCTGCAAAAAAGGGAGGTCCATTGGCTTTCCTTACACGTTGGCGCGCTGCTGGCCGCGCATGGCAAATTTCTCTACCGCGCGAAACACCCAGTCTGAGCAGGTGGTAATAATCAGATAGATCACGGCGCCGACGCTGTAGAAGAAAAAAGACATCTGCGTAGAGTTGGCGGCCATGGTGATCTGATTCATGGTTTCCACCAGCCCGGTCACGGAGACCAGCGCCGATTCTTTGATCACCGACTGCCACTGGTTGCCCATTCCCGGCAGCGCGGTGCGCAGCGCCTGGGGGACGATCATGCGGCGGAACAGCATCATCCGCCCCATCCCCGTCACCGTTGCCGCCTCCAGCGTGCCGCGCGGAATGGCGTAAAAGGCGCCGCGAAAGACGCCGCTCTGATAGGCGCCCGAGATCAGGCCAATGGCGATCGCGCCGGCGATAAAGCCGTTAATATCAAACGGCCCCTGCATGCCCAGCGCGGTGCCAGCTGAGGAGAGCACCTGGCGTCCACCGAAGTAAAACAGGTAGATGACCAGCAGCTCCGGCACGCCGCGAAACACCGTGATATAACCCGACGCCAGCCGTTGCTGCCAGCGCGAACCGGCAATCTGCATCCAGCACAGCAGGCTGCCCAGCGCCGCCCCCAGCAGCCAGGCGCAGAGCGAAACGGTAACCGTTACAGTAGCGGCACTCAGCAGCACGCCGCCCCAGCCTTCGTCGCCGAAGCCAATCAGCTGCCAGTCGATTTGCGTCAACATCGGCTATCAGGCTTTCGGCGCGACGTCTTCGCCGAACCATTTAACGGAAAGTTTGCTCAGCGTGCCATCTTTGATCATCGCGGCGAGCGCCTCATCCAGCGCCGCCTTCAGCTCGGCGTTGCCTTTGCGCAGGCCGATCGCCGATCCCGCCCCCAGCACGCCGCCGCTAAAACCGTAGCCGCTGCTGCTGATGGCGGACGCATGCTTTTTCACAAAGGCATTAAGGTTAGTGCGCGACGCCATTACCGCGTCCACGCGGCCGTTCAGCAGGTCGGCGTAGGTTTCCGGGCCGGCCTGATAGGTGCGGATGGTGGCAACGTCTGCCAGATATTTTTGCAGGAAGTCCGCCTGAATGGTGGCGACCTGCACCGCGATAGTTTTGCCCTTGAAGGTGGTTTTCAACTCGTCGATCGCTTTCTGCATGCCCGCGGCGTCATCGGCGGTGACCACGCTGCCGCTGCCGGGCAGCGTCGCCAGCGGTGAGTTTTTGGCCGTGACAAAGCTGGAGACGCTGACGGTGTACTGCTGGGTAAAGTCGATAGCTTCGGCGCGCTTCGGCGTAACCGTCACCGCATCGATAACGGCGTCATATTTACCGTCGATCAGACCGGGGATCATGCCTGACCACTTCTGGGCACTGATTTCATATTTAAAGCCGACACGCTTCGCCAGCTCAGCCACGATATCGGGCTCATAGCCGACGATCTTGCCGTTCGGCGTGGTCTGGTTGAACGGAGGATAGCTGCCTTCGGTGGCGAACTTCAGGGTGCCGAAATCTTTTGCCAGGCTGAGCGCCGGTACGGCCGCCAGGCCCAGAGCCAGGGTGGCTGCGAACAGCCCTTTGCGCATCATCATAGTGATATCCTCAGTTATTATTGTCAGAAAGCAGATCGACCGACAGGCGCACCAGCGCCTGAGCGCCAGCGGCAATGCTGCGCTCATCGGGCTGATAGTCGGAGTTATGCAGGTGGTCGTCGCGCCCCGGCGTGGCGGAGCCGATATGGATCTGGCAGCCCGGCGCGCGCTCGGTAAACAGTGAAAAATCTTCCGCGCCAAAGCTGTCGCTCGGTTTCGCGAGGATGGATTTGCCGAACTGATGCGAAAGGATCCCCTCCAGCGCGTCGATCAGCCGGTCATCATTCATCAGTGGCGGCACGCCGCGCTGATAGTCCACCTCGACGCGCACGTTCATCGCCAGCGCGACGCCAGCGCATACGCGGCGGAATGAACTCTCCATATCGGCGCGCACCTGCGGCGATTTGGTGCGGATGGTGCCCTGAAGCAAACAGCTGTCGGGAATGATGTTATGCGTGGCGCCGCCCTGAATATGGCCGATGGTCAGCACCGCAGAGTGAGCCGGATCGCGCTCGCGTGAGATCAGCGTTTGCAGCTGGCCAATCAGCGAGGCCGTGGCAACGATGGGATCGACGCCCATATGGGGCCGCGCGGCGTGAGTCGAGACGCCATACACCCGCACGTCGAACTCGTCGCTCGATGCGGTGCTGCCGCCGCGCGTCAGCGCCACCTCCCCTGCTGCCAGCTCAGGCTTGTTGTGCAGCGTGACGGCCCAGTCGACCCCCTCAGCGGCGCCGTCGGCAATCATCGCTTCCGCCCCGCTTTCCGGGGTTTCCTCAGCGGGCTGGAAGATAAGGCGTACCCTGCCTTTCAGCTGCTGACGGTAGTGCGGCAGGATAGCGGCGACGCCAAGCAGCGTGGCGGTATGAAGATCGTGTCCGCAGGCGTGCATTTTGCCGGGGATGGTGCTGCTAAAGGGCAGACCGGTCTGCTCCTGGATCGGCAGCGCGTCCATATCCGCGCGCAGCAGCAGCGTTTTGCCCGGCTGTGCGCCGACAATATCCACCAGCACGCCGGTGCGGCCGACGCCCGTTTTGGGATCCAGGCCATGTTCGCGCAGCCAGCTGGCGACGATCTCCGCGGTGCGCAGCGTATCGAAGCCGAGTTCGGGATGGGCATGAATATCGCGCCGGATGGCGATAAGTTGCGGCTCAATATCAGCCACTCTGGCGCTTATTTCCCTGGCCAGCCGTGCTTTTTCGTCAGTCATGTTTTCCCTGCAGAACGCCTTTAAAAGAGGCGACAGTCGCAGCGGATCGGGCCGCTGGCTATATTGTTGTGTTTGCAGGCTTTATTTATTCACAGAGGAAAGCAGAAAGCAACGCGCGAAAAAACATAAAAATAACATATAAATCATAAACTTAAATTACATGACTTTTAATACGCATGAGAATGCAGCGGATCAGCAAGATTATTAATAATCCGCCTTCGTTAATCACATCGTCTAATTATGTTATTGCACAAAGCGCTCCCCGGCGCTAAAAAAACGCCCTGCTCGCAGGGCGTTTTTAAGTAATCAGGCGCGACGCCAGCGACGCGTCAGCCATTTTTCCAGCTCGACGATGCTAAAAAGCACGGCACCGACAACCAGGGCGATGAGCCAGTATTTAAACGGCAGCGGACGGGTACCGAACAGCGTATTCATCAGCGGCAGATAGATAATCAGCGCCTGCAGCAGCACCAGCACACCGCTCACCAGCCAGATGCCGCGGTTTTTCAGCATGCCGCTATCAAGCGAGAAGCGGCTGGCGCTGCGACAGTTCAGCATATAGACCCACTGCGCGGTGACCAGCGTCTGCAGCAGCACGGTACGGATAAATTCCGGCTCATAGCCGCGCGTCTGCAGCCAGGCCTCAAGCACAAAGGCGCTGACGGAGATCAGCAGGCCAACAAAGATCATACGCCAGACGGCATAGCCATCCATTACGGAGGCGCTAACGTCGCGCGGCGGCCGACGCATCACGTTCGCCTCGGCCGCTTCAAAGGCCAGGCCAAAGGAGAGCGTGGCGGAGGTTGCCATATTCATCCACAGGATCTGTACCGGCGTCAGCGGCAGCAGGTTCCCCATCAGAATTGCAATAATAATCAGCAGCCCCTGCGCCAGGCAGGTCGGCATAATAAACAGAATGGTTTTAATCAGGTTATCGTAGACCCGTCGCCCCTCTTTCACCGCGGCGGCAATGGTGGCGAAGTTGTCGTCGGCCAGGATCATGTCGGCAGCCTCTTTGGTCACCTCTGTCCCTTTGATGCCCATTGCGATGCCAACGCTCGCCTGTTTAAGCGCCGGCGCGTCGTTGACGCCGTCGCCGGTCATGCCAACCACTTCACCGCTGGCAGAGAGCGCCTTCACCAGACGCAGCTTATGCTCCGGGCTGGTGCGCGCGAAGATATCGTACTGTCGCGCCGCCTGAGCAAGCTCGCTGTCGCTCATATGCTCCAGATCGCGCCCCGTCAGGGCGTTATCGCTGTTGCTGATGCCCAGCATTTTGCCTATCGCCATCGCCGTTTCCTGATGATCGCCGGTGATCATTTTGACGCGGATGCCAGCCTGCTGGCAGTCGTCGATAGCCGCAACCGCTTCAGGGCGCGGCGGATCCATCATGCAGGCGAGACCCAGCAGCACCATCTCCTCGCGCAGATCCGCATGATCCAGCGAGTCGAGGGCATGCGGCACGCGCTTCCACGCTGCCGCCACGGTGCGAAGCCCTTCGCTGGCGTAGCGGGTAATTGCCGCCTCCCAGTAAGCGCGGTCCAGCGGCTGTGCGCCACTGGCGCTCTGCTGATGGGCGCAGAGCGACAGCAGCACGTCTGGCGCGCCGGTCATCAGCACCCAGGCCTCGCCGTCCGCTTCGCCGCTGACCGCCATATATTTATAGAGCGAGTCGAAGGGCAGCTTGCTGGCCAGCTGCTGCTGACCCGCTTTTATCCCCCCTTTCGCCGCCAGTACTTTCAGCGCGCCCTCGGTCGGCCCGCCAACGATGCGCCAGCGCCCTGTCGCATCCTGCTGGATCTGGCTTTCGTTGCAGATATCAATAGCGGTGAGAAAGCGCGCCATCACCGGATCCTGCGCCGCCGTCCGCCCGCTCTCCGTCGTTGCCGGGACGATCTCGCCCACCGGCTCGTAGCTGTCGCCGCTGACGCGCCACTGGCTTTCCGCCAGCACCACCGCCTTGACCGTCATCTCGTTCATGGTAAGCGTGCCGGTTTTATCGGAGCAGATCACCGACATTGCGCCCAGAGTTTCTACCGTCGGCAGCTTGCGGATGATGGCCTGTTTGCGCGCCATCGACTGCACGCCCAGTGAGAGAATAATCGAGATAATCGCCGGCAGGCCTTCCGGCACCGCCGCGACCGCCAGACTGATTACCGACAGCGCCAGCGAGGCCAGCGGAATGTCGCGCAGCAGAAAGCCAAACACAAACAGCCCGCCCATCATCAGCAGGATCGCCGCAAAGATCGCTTTGCCAAGCTTATCTATCTGCTGCAGCAGCGGCGTTTTGGCGGTTTCGATATCGCTCATCATATCGTTGATATGACCCAGCTCGGTGTCGCGGCCGGTGGCGATCGTCACCCCAGAGGCGGTGCCCGAACTGACGGTGGTGCCGGAAAAAGCGAGGTTAAGCCGATCGCCCAGCGCTTTTTCCCCTGCAATCGCTGCGCTGCTTTTTGACACCACGGTCGATTCGCCGGTCAGGATAGCCTCTTCCACGCGCAGGTTGTGCACGTCGAAGAGGCGCAGATCCGCCGGAATACGATCGCCGGGACGCAGCATGACCACGTCGCCAGGCACAAGGGTTTCGCCCGGCACCGTCATCACTTCGCCGCCGCGCACCACCACCGCTTCGCTGGAGAGCATATTTTGAATGCTCTTCAGTGACTTCTCGGCGTTGTTTTCCTGAATAAAGCCGATAAAGGCGTTAATGACAGCAACGCCGAGAATCACAAAGGTATCAACCCAGTGGCCCATGATCGCCGTAATCACTGCTGCCGCCAGCAGGATATAGATCAGCATATCGTTGAAGTGGGCCAAAAACTTCAGCCAGGCCGGCTGGGGTTTCTTTTGCGGCAGCGTGTTGGGGCCGATGTCTGCCAGCCGCGCCTGCGCCTCGTCAGCAGATAACCCCTGCGGGGAGCTTTCAAGCTCGGCGAAAACGGCTTCGCTTTGATACTGATACCACGGCCGCGCTTTTAAAGCGGCATTTTGCACTCTCTTGCGGTCGTTATTCATTTCTCACTCCGTACAGGCAACCGGCGACAGAATCGCAGTTAAATTAATGGGCCAGCATAGTGCGTCAGCTTAAATAGAGTGATAATGACTCAGGTCATATTTTTGTGGTTTTAATTCAGTAAAACTATTGCCTAAATAATTCCGCAACCCTGTTAGTTTCAATCTGATTATAGTGAGCAACCATCTTGGCAAATAATATAAAAATCAAGGTCTTAGTATTTGTTCTTTTCGCTGTTGCTGCCACCAGCGCCGTGGGGTGGCTGACTTATTATGTGGTAGCCAATTTCCTGTAAGCCAGGCTGTTTATTTCGCAGATGCGATTATTTGTCGCTAAAATAACCTCTTTTTACCGGCTATTTAAACGCGGCGGAAAGCGTCTTTGTAATAAATTAAACAGCAGCTAAACAACGGTATAAAAATAGTGTGATATGTCGTTGCCGAGCTGCGCCTGTGCTACACATCGCTGCCGCGTTACTCCGCGCCGGAGACGATATTCAGCGTCCTCTCCAGCGATGAGGGCAGCAGCTCGCCATGGGTCTGACCCGGATAGCGAATTTCATCCAGCCTGAGGCCCTTGTCGCGCAGCGTGGCGATCAGCAGACGGTCGGCGTCGTTGATCTGCGCCGCACGCTTCTCTTCATGGCGATCGCTGCGCCCGTCACCTTCGATCAGGTAGAGCCGTTTACCGCTCAGCGCCTGCGGCGATGCCTGTTGCGCCAGCTCGACGATGCGGTGATGACGCCAGCCCAGCGACGGCGCCGCGCTGAAATAGTGCGTAAAGCCCGCGCCGCTGTAGAGGCTATCCAGCACAAACAGCCCGCCGTAAGAGTGGCCCCACAGCGCCCGACGCTGCGGATCGCTTTTTGCCTGTCTCTCCGCCCAGGGAGCAATCTGCTTTTGCAGCAGCTCGCGAAACGCGTGGCTTCCGCCGCCGCGATAGCGTTCGTGCCGCGCATCGCCCTGCTCTCCGCCGGGCGGCGTATAGTCCAGCGCGCGCGCCTCAACGTCGAACGGCAGGCGGGTATCATATCCTACCGCCACCAGCATCGGCGGCCGCTTGTCCGCCAGCTGCTTCAGGCGATTTTCGCTGAGACGCGCCATCGCGGCGTTGCCGTCCAGCAGGTAGAGCACCGGGAAGCCCGCTGACGGTGCCGCCTGCTTCGGCACGCCGAGCCACACTTTATAGCGACGCAGCCCGTCGGCAGAGATAAAGGTCCGCGTGCTAAAGCGATAAAACGCCGAGCCGCGATCGGCCACGTTATCGCCCAGCGGCTCCATGCTCGGTCTGGCGTGCGCCAGCGTCGCGGGCGTTAAGATAACGCCGATCGCCAGCAGCGCCGCGGAGAAAATCTTCAGAGGGTGATGCATGAAAAGGCTTCCTGACCTGACAAACAGTTGCGCCATCCTAACAAATCAGCTGCGATAATGAGAAGCTTTCTCAATAAAGCACACCAGGTTGCTTTATGGCTGCTTATCTGAGCCGCTAGCTAAACTCTGAATTAGCGGGGCGGGGATTGCGAACCGACATCACAGATCGTTAAATTTCAGCATTCAACCAGACTTTTTTTTATTTTGATACCGGCCGATTGTCAGTAAGCGCGCGCCGGTGTCCCTTTCAACCAACACCAGCAAAGCCATTAAACAGAGGTTGTGAAATGGATCGCCTTAAATACCCGATAAGGGTTGTACGCTTTTTATGTCTGTACGCCCTGTTTCGACTGAGATTATTCAAATTCAGCGACCTCGCCTATTCAGATCGCGATGAAAATGAGGCATTAGATATTCTCACCAGACACGACGGCGAAAAAAGCGCTATCCCAAAAGTGATCTGGATGTACTGGGATAGCCCAAACCCGCCTGACCATATCATGGCCTTCCATAAAAAAATGAAGACGATTAACCAGGCGCATGAAATTATTCTGCTCGACCGTAACAGCCTGAGAAAATATCTTCCGACGCTGAATTTTGATTATCAGGGTATCGGCCTGGCGCATAAAAGCGACGTGATCCGCCTTGCCCTGCTCAAGCGCTACGGCGGCATCTGGGTCGACTGCTCAACGCTGGTTTATCAGGATTTCAGCTGGGTGCATGAACGCAACGGCTATGACATGGTGGGCTATTACAGCGACGCCAACACCCAGGATGCGCGTTTTCCGGTGATCGAAACCTGGTTTATGTGCGCGCCGCCGGAAAACGGCTTCGTCAGCCGCTGGCTGGAACTGATTATGCCGCTGACCAAAATCAGCGTCGACGATTACTATCGTCGCATTAAAGATCGTCCCGATTTCGAACGCATTAAACAGGGCATCCCGCGCGGCAGCTATTTAACCACCAACTATCTCTGCCAGATAGCCATGCGCGAAGCGGACAGCGTCAACCTCTACCTGAAAAAGTGCGAAACCTCCGCTTTTTATTATCAGAATGTCTTTAAGTGGAACTGTCTGAAGATGTCGCTGTTTTTACTCTGCACGCGCCAGCCGACCTCTCATCCGACGTTAATTAAGCTGACCAACAGCGACCGCCAGTTTTTACCGCTGGCCCGTAAGCTGCGCATCCTCGAAGCCGAAAGCATTCTGGGAAAATTAATGCTTGAACAACAGCGTCCTTAAATAACAGGCGGAGCAAAAATGCAAAAGCTGAAACGACATCTCAGAACGGCAAAATTTCTCCTGCTTTATGTTTTATATAAGCTGCGCCTTTTTCGCTTTCCCGATCTGGCCTATTCCGAGGCGCAGGACAATGATGTGAAGGATATTGGTCAGCGTGCCGCCGCGCCCGCTATTCCAAAAGTGATCTGGATGTACTGGGACGATCTGACGCCGCCCGATTTTATTCAGGCGTTCTGTCAAAAAATAAAGCAGATGAACCCGGACCATCATGTCCACCTGCTGAACCGCGAGTCGGTGAGGGAGTTTTTGCCGTGGCTGCGCTTTGATTACGCCCAGACAGGTATGTCGCACAAAGGGGACGTTATCCGTCTCGCCCTGCTGAAAAGCTACGGCGGCATCTGGGTCGACAGCTCGACGCTGGTCTATCAGGATTTCGCCTGGGTTCACCAGCGCAGCGGTTACGATATCGTCGGCTACTACAGCGACGGCACCACGGTGGATAAAGACTTTCCGGTGGTGGAAGCCTGGTTCCTCGCCTCGCCGCCAAACAATGCGTTTATCGCCCGCTGGCTGGAGCTGATTATGCCGCTTACGCAGATCGGTATTGACGACTACTACGCGCAGATCGCTCAGCGCAGCGACTTTGCGCAGATCCGCCAGGGCATCAACCGCGGCAGCTATATTATTATTAATTTCCTTTGCCAGATCGTTATGCGCGAGCAGCCAGGCTTTAGCTGCTATCTGAAAAAGTGCGAAAGCTCCGCCTTCTTTTATCAGGATGTGTTCCAGTGGGACAGCCTGAAGATGTCGCTGTTTTTACTCTGCGTGCGCGAACCGGCCACCCATCCCAAACTGATTAAGCTTACCAATGACGATCGCCGCTTTCTGCCGCTGGTGCGCAGGCTGAACATTCTGGAGCGCGACAGCGTGATGGGCAAGCTGCTGTCACAGAGCGCGCCTTAACGCAGCGCGTTATTCAGGGATGAAAACAGGTTATGCTGGCGGCGGATGGCCGCCGGTCATCGCCGCCGAGGGAGCTGAATATGCAACTGATTTCCGAACGTTTAGCGATGCGTCCCGTTGTCGCGCAGGACAGGGAGACGCTGATGCGTATCTATGGCGATCCCGCCACCAATTCCTTTAACCCCGCCGGGCCGCTGGCGAATCTGGATGAGGCGCAACAACTGCTGGATCGCTGGATTGCGCACTGGCAGCAGCACGGCTTTGGCAATATGGCACTGACGCAGCGCGATGCGCCGCACGCCATCCTCGGCTTTGGCGGTTTGACCCTGCGCGAGTTCGGCGGCAGGCCGGTAAATAATCTGGGGTATCGGCTGGCGACCCACGCCTGGGGACAGGGCCTGGCTACTGAGTTTGCGCGCGCCATGGTGCGCTATGGCTTTGAGGAGTGCGGGCTGCAGGTTATTGACGCCGCGGTGCGGGCAAATCATCTCGCCTCGCAGCGCGTACTGGAGAAGGCGGGATTTACGGTGAACGGGCACGTTTATGATGTGCCCGACGCGTCCGCCAGCCTGACCTTTGCCATAACGCGCGCGCAGTGGCGCGCCGCTCAGGGCACGCCGCAGTAGCGCAGCGCGGCGGTCATCACGGCCGCGCCGATGATCACTGCAATCAGCGGTGCCTTACGCCAGGCGAGAAAAATAGCAAAAGCGACGCCCAGCACCCGCGCCATACCGGCAAAATGCTGGCCTTCAAACAGCGTGCTGGTTGAGGCGACCGCCAGCAGCAGAATAGTCGCCGCGTCCGACAGCATAGTTTGCGTTCGCTCCGTGATGGGCAGTCGGTTGCCCAGCTTCACGCCCGCCAGCCGCATCAGATAGGTGCCCGATGCCAGCAGCGCGATACCCGCAACGATCAGCGCCTGATGACTCATTTACGCATCCTCCACGACAGTAATCCCAGCAGGGAAAAGAGCACCGGCATGCCAGCCGGAACGAAAGGCGTCGCCAGAATCGACAGCAGCGCGCCGCCGGACGCCGGGATCAGCGTACGGCGCTGGCGCAGCGCCGGGAATATCAGCGCGATCAAAATAGCGGGAAATACCGCGTCAAGGCCGATAGCGGAAACGTCGGGAATAAACTGGCCGATAGCCGCGCCGGTAATAACCGTCAGCGGCCAGATAAGCCCGATTCCGATGCCGCAAAGCCAGAAGGCAGCGCGACGCTGCGCCAGCGTCGACTGGGAAATGCCGAACACCACGCTTTCATCGTTCATGATATGACAGCCGAACAGGCCGCGCGCCCCACTCCCCACCAGATCTTTTACCGCGATGCCAAACGGCAGGTGGCGCGCATTCACCAGCAGGCCAGCCAGCGCCGCGGTGAGCGGACTGCCGCCACCCGCCACGATGCCAATAAACAGAAATTCTGACGCGCCGGCCAGCACCAGCGTCGAGAGCGCCACAGGCACCCAAATCGAAAACCCGTCGGCAATGGCCAGCGATCCGTAGGACAAGCCGACGATCCCGTCAGCGAGACAGACCAGAAAAATGGCTTTAACCACCTCCCGGCTTAAGGGAATGCGATGCTCTGGCATAACAAATCCTTCTTATAACGAACGAAATATCTATTATAATGAACGCAGCTGAATCGTTTTACAATACGAACGATTCGTTCGTTTTAGAAAACAGGAGTGAACGTGACCCCGATCACAATTATTGCCAATGGCCTGGTGCGTGAACGCCAGCGCGCCGGCCTTTCGCTGGCTGAAGTCGCCCGCCGCGCGGGTATCGCAAAGTCGACCCTGTCGCAGCTGGAATCTGGCAACGGCAATCCCGGCATTGAAACGCTGTGGGCGCTGTGCGTCGCGCTGAATATTCCTTTTTCACGCCTGATGGAGCCGGAAGAGAAGCGCATGCAGATAATCCGACGCGGCGAAGGCCCGACCGTAACCGCAGAGCTGGCGGACTATCAGGCGGTGCTGCTGGCAACCTGTCCGCCCGGCGCCCGGCGCGATATTTACCTGTTGAATACGCAGCCCGGCAGCGAACGCTGCTCGCTGCCCCACTCGCCCGGCACCATCGAGCATATTATCGTGACGCAGGGGCGCGCCCTGGTGGGCCCGAAAGCCTCACCCGTTGAGCTGCACCCCGGCGACTACATCAGTTACGCAGGCGACGAGGAACATCTCTTTCGCGCGCTGGAGCCGGATACGCTGGCGGTACTGGTGATGGAGCACAGCTGAGCCATCACTTTTTCCTGTGGCTCTTTCTGCTGCCGGTGGGAAATTGCAGGTGTAGTATGACCTTATCAAGGTCGATACCGAGGACGTTATGCACATTCTTTCCGCCACAGCCGCTCATATACCTGCAATTCAGCATATTTACGCCTGGCATGTTCTGCACGGCAGCGCCACCTTTGAAACCGAGCCCCCAGGCATTGAGGAGATGCAGAACCGGCTGAACGCGCTGCTGGAGAAAGGCGGGATCTGGCTGGTGGCGCTGGAGGAGGAGAGCGTGATCGGCTACTGCTATCTTGCCCCCTATCGGCCGCGATATGCCTATCGCTTTACGCTGGAAGATTCGATCTATCTCGATCCTGAACATACCGGCCGCGGCGCAGGCCGCGCGCTGCTTACCGAGGCCATCCGTCTTGCTGAAGCGCGGGGCTTTCGCCAGATCGTTGCCGTGATCGCAGGCAACAGCAACCAGGCGTCGATTGGCCTGCACCGCGCGCTCGGCTTTCGCGCCACCGGCGTGCTGAAAGCGGTAGGATTTAAGCATGGCAGCTGGCTGGATACCCATCTGATGCAGCGCGAGCTTGGCGAGGGCGATGCCACCTCGCCGGAGTAATCCCGATCGGCGCAGCCGTCACAGCCTGCGCCGCCTGCTATTCAGTCCTGAATACCCCTCTTTTCGTAAATAAAGACGGGCGCCAGTTAACCTTAATCACGGCCTGCCATCCTCCGCTTGCGGTTTAATTTTCCCCCGCATCTTTATCGCCCGGCTTCTGCTTAAATAAACGCTGAACAGAAGCAAACGGTCAGATTTACCTCTTCCAGCCGAAGGCTATATTAGTCCGTTCCGGCAGGTAAAAAGATATTCAGGCGCTATCAGGCTCTGGAATTCAAATAGATCGCGCTAATTTTCACCGCTCCGTTATTATGAACCGGCTGGTACGCTTTTTCTTTTTAAAATTGATCGCCAGATTAATCATTAGTTTAAAGTCAACTGCATGCTAATCAGACCGTAATGAACTAAGGAGTAAGCCAGCCAGGCCGATATACCGGCTAACCCTATAAAAATGGAAATTTGTTATGTCGCTGAAAAAGTCTTCACTGCTTGTGTTTTCATTGATGATAATCCTCTTTCTGACCAGCGTTGCGGTTAGCATCTGGTTGCTTGTACGCAGTAACGAATCTCTTAATGCGGTAAATAAAGAGATTCGCGTGGTGCTCTCTGTTATCGATCCCATCAACCACAGCCGCACTCTGCGGGTCCGGTTAATGGAATATATGAAAGAGATCGAGTCAAATGAGGGTCAGATATCCCCGTCACTGGATGGGGTGAAAAACGCCGCAGAGAAAGCGGACGTGGCGTTTAAGGCTTATATCAATAGCCCGCGCCTGCAAGGGGAAGAAGCGGAGGCGGAGGCCTACCAGCAGGCTTATCTGGCATACAGAAACCAGGCTATTCAACCGCTGATTGAGGCTGCTCAGGCCCGGGATCAGGCTCGCTTCACGCAATTATTGCCTACGGTCATTCGCCTGGATCGCGCCTATGAAATTATCCTGGATAAAGTGCTGGCGCAGCATGAAGCCTACGCCAGAAAACTGAATGAAGATGCTCAAAGCCATTTCAGCTCGGGCGTTATTTTGCTGCTGCTGATCGGTATGATGTTTGGCCTGGTGGTTATCACTATATCTGTCCTGATGCATCGCTTTGTGCTTAAACCTTTAATTCAGGCAGGAAGGCACTGTAATCTTATTGCCGAAGGCCATCTTGACGCGCCTGTTCCGGTTAAGCCAGCTTCCCGCAGCGAAATTCAGAGCCTGATGGGATCGCTGGAGGCAATGCGGTTGTCGCTGACAACAATTATTATGCAGGTGCGTGATTCCGCGCATTCCGTCTCTTCAGCCTCCAGCGAAATAGCCGCAGGAAACGTCGATCTCGCCTCCCGAACTGAACAGCAGGCAGCCGCGTTAACGCAAACCGCCGCCAGCATGGAAGAACTCGGCGCCACGGTAAAACAAAATACTGATAACGTTTATGAAGCCTGTCGCCTTACAGGCGAAGCGGTAGAGAATGCGCAAAAAGGCGAGAATGTTTCGCGTGAAGTTATTGTCTCAATGGAATTAATTAATTCCAGCTCGAAGAAAATTGAAGATATTATCAGCGTTATTAACGGCATTGCTTTTCAGACCAATATTCTGGCGCTGAATGCGGCCGTTGAAGCTGCCCGCGCCGGCGAGCAGGGGCGAGGATTTGCCGTTGTCGCTGGCGAAGTGCGTAACCTGGCGCAGCGCAGCGCCGTGGCGGCGAAGGAGATCGAGAGCCTTATTGCCGATTCCGTCAACATCATAGGAAAAGGATCTGAACAAGTCAGCCGGACAGGCGAGGCGATGAATGCCATCATCTCCTCTGTCAGCCGCGTTAACGTCCTTATGGAGCATATTTCAACCGCCTCTGATGAGCAGAGTCGCGGCATTGAGCAAATTGAAAAGGCGGTGACTGAGATGGATTCCGTTACCCAGCAAAACGCCGCGCTGGTGCAGGAGTCGGCAGCGGCGGCGGCTTCGCTTGAAGAGCAGGTGCAGCATCTGACCCATTCTGTGTCAACTTTCCGCCTTTCCGCCCGCTAAACCGCAGGCCAGACGGGGGATGGCCGCGGTCGCTCATCTCCCGTCTGGCGAGCGCTCGCCACTCCTTATCATGCCGCGGTGGGTGAAACGCCACCCGGCTCTCTCAGCGGACGCAGGCGGTTATTTCTGGCGCAGCGCAGGTCATTATCATTCACATAAAGGGTGAGGCAGCTGTCCACCCGCCGGTTAATTAAAGATTGGGGGGGAATGCGCCGATAATGCCAGACTTATATTTTTTACCACGCATCAGATCAGCGATGCGCCTTTTCAGTCGCGGCACGCCGCAGCGCTGAGAATACTTCGTCGAAGCGTTCCTGGTTTGCATTAGCCGCAAACAGCGCGATTGAGAGGTTTGTTACGACCGGTGTCGAGGTTATCCAGTATCGTCAGCCAACAATGGAGCCGACCACTATGAATCCTGTGATCCAGCCTACCTTTTCCGCTCTCTGGACCACGGACGCCCGAGGCATTTGCGTTGTCAGTCAGGAAAGTCCTGTCGGCCTGATCCCGGCGCTGAAAGGCATTACCCTGTGCGAATGGCTGAGCATCGCGCAGGCCGATGATGATGCGCAGCTCGCCCTGCAGCTCACCGCCGCATTAGAGTGCGTGATCCCCTTTCATATTGAAGTGCCGATACAGTGTCTTGACGGCACCACGCGACGCGTACTGGTTTCTGGCTTACCAGATTGCCAGCCTGCGGCTTCTCGCCTGCAGTACAACGGATTCATTCTTGATATTACCGGGCAGCGCAAAGCGCTTGAAGATGCGCTGCGTACCGCGGCGGAATACCGTCTGTTGATAGAAAACAGTACTGACCTTATCGCTCATTGCGACGCGGAGGGCAGATACGTGTCGATCTCCCCTTCCTACAGTGAAATGATCGGCTGGTCCGCCGAAGAGATGATCGGTCAGCGGGTGGTCGATTTCCTGCATCCTGACGATCGCGAACCCGCCGCAGAGGCGCTGCTAAATATTTTTACAGGCGGCGTGCTGCCGGACGTAGTTGAAGTGCGCAAGCTTCATCGCGACGGTTATTACATTACGCTGGGCACCAAAGCCTGCGGCGTCAGCGATCCTTATACGGGCCACAACATCGGCGCGGTGCTGGTTTCACGCGATATCACGCGTGATAAAGAGAAAATGCGGATGCTTGAGACGCTGGCGACCCGCGACGCCTTAACCGGGCTGCCTAACCGCGCCTGGATCAACCAGCAGATTGGCACCATGCTCGCCCAGAGCGAAGATCCGGCCTATACCGCCGTGCTGTTTATCGATCTTAACGGGTTTAAGGCGGTCAATGATTCGATGGGACATGCGACAGGGGATGCCTTGCTGCAGCAGGTGAGCGAGCGGCTGCAGCGCTGCATGCGGCCTGGCGATTCAGTGGCGCGGCTGGGCGGCGATGAATTTGTTGTCGCTGCGAAATGTGGCCATCGTGATGCCGCGTCCGCTATTGCCCAGCGCATTATTGACAGCCTGAAGGAGCCGTTTGTTATCAACAGCATGGATGTCTGGATCGGGGCGGCCATCGGCATCAGCCTTGCGCGATCCGGCACGACATCGGCCGCCCTGTTATTTGAAAACGCCGATATCGCGATGTATCAGGCGAAAGCACGTGGCGATGGGTCATACCAGTTTTTCTAGCCTCAACGGCTGCCCTCTCGCCTGAGACCTTTCTTCGCCCCCAACCAGCAGAAACCAGAAGAGCTCATCGTGAGCTCTTCTGAGGTTTTTTAGTTTTTCAGGTTGGCCGGGAAATCAGCGGGCAGCTCGCTGGCCGGGCAATCAATCACGCTGTCGTTATTTTCGCCTGCGTCACGCACAAAGGTCAGCGTCGCAAACTCGTCAATTACCTCGGTGGGATATGCCGGGCCCGCATCACGGTAGCTGGCCATCTCATCCAGGTGATCGTTCTGGAAGCAGACGGTTTTTTCCGGATTGTTCATCACCCAGCGCGGGAAGAAGATTGTGCCGTGGAAGACTTTTTCGGCCAGGTTAACCGCCAGGCTGACGTCCGTACCGGTAGGCTCGGTCCAGGAAACTTTATAGACATCTTCCGCCAGTCGAACAATGAACGCGTGCTGGTTTTTTACCCAGCGGTTGCCCACCATGCCGCTGTGGATACGGTAATCAACGGTGCTGGCATTTTTTATATAGAGCTCGTAATTCCAGCCGTTGTCATAGGTATAAACCAGATGTTTGCCAACCAGACCAGAGAGATTGTGTTTATCGAAAGTGCTCATTGTGAACTCCTCATTTATTTGCCTTGAGGAGATTATTACTCGTTGCAAAAACGATTAATAACGCTATTTTTAGCGCTTAATCATCCATTTTTTAGATGAATTGTCATGCACAAGACGACCTTAGAACAGTGGTATCTGCTTGATGCTGTCGTAAAAGAGGGCAGCTTTTCGCTGGCGGCGGAGAAGAATAACCGCAGCCAGTCCTCATTGAGTTATCAGCTTGGCCTGTTGCAGCAGCGGCTGGGCATGACGCTGCTGCAGCAGGAAGGACGCCGCGCCGTTCTCAGCGCAGACGGACATCAGCTGCTCGCTCAGGTACGGCCGCTGCTGGAGGGGTTCAGCGCGCTGGAAGCCCGGGCCAGTGCGCTGCAGCGTGGCGAACGATCGCGCATCGATCTGATGGTGGATGCGATTATGCCGAAATCGCTGCTGTTTGATGTGTTACGTGAATTTCAGCAGCGCTATCCCCATGTGCGCATCTGGCTGAGTGAAATTGTCCGCAGCGAAACGCCCGACAGGCTGGCTGAGGAGCAGGCGGATCTTTGGCTGGTCGCGCAGTATGGAGATGAGCAGATAGCGGGAGAAAGCCTGCTGAGCGTCGATTTTATCGCCGTCGCCCACCGCGATCATCCGCTGCACCGCGAGCCGGGGCCGCTTAGCGCTGCCGCACTTGCGCGCTGGCCCTGCATAACGATTCTGGATCGCCAGCAGCAGCAGCAGTCCGAAGTGAATGGCGAGCAGGCAGAGAGCTGGTCATTCACAACGCTGCCGGCCGCCATTGAGGCGGTTCAGCATCAGTTAGGCTACGGCTGGCTACCGGAGCTGAATATCGCAGCGCTGCTGGAGAGCGGTGAACTGCGTCCGCTGCCGCTGCTGCAGGGGCGTCGACGTTCAACGTCGCTAATGTTACGCATCAACGAGGAAAGACTGCCGGGCAACAGCGCGATATCGACGCTGGCCGCGCTATTTATTGAGCGCGTTGCGCAGGCAACGTAGTTCGGCACAGCGTTAAAAGAGACAAACCTGCTGGAAGATGCCCGTCACGTCCGAACGGGCTCAGCGAGGCGCTTATCTGACGCCTCAGCGCCTCCTGACGCCCTTTAACCAAAAAAGCGAGGGCCAGGCCCTCGCTTCTCTTTCAGCTACGCAGAAAGCCTTAGCGGCGGTTTTTCCAGACGGTCTGAATATTGCAGAACTCATGCACGCCGAAATGGGAGAGTTCGCGACCATAGCCGCTCTTCTTAACGCCACCAATGGTCACGCGCGGATCCGACGCGCCGTTGCCGTTAATAAACACGGCGCCGGTTTCGATCCGATCGGCCAGACGATCCGCCATTGCGCTGTCGCTGGTCCAGACCGTGGCGCTCAGACCAAATTCGCTGTCGTTGGCAATTGCCAGCGCATGATCGGCATCGCGGGCGATAGCTATCGCTGCCACCGGGCCAAACAGCTCTTCACGAAACGCCGTCATCTCCGTAGTGACGTCGGACAGGATCGTCGGCGCGTAGTAATTGCCCTCCCCTGCGATCTTTTCGCCGCCCAGCACCAGACGTGCGCCTTCACGCAGCGACTGCTCAACCTGCTTGTGCAGCTCATCGCGCAGATCGAAGCGCGCCATCGGGCCGAGATAATTTTTTTCATCCAGCGGATCGCCCATGGTTAACGCCTGCACCGCAGCGCTGAAGCGCGCCTCAAACTCATCTGCAATGGCCGCCTCAACGATAAAACGTTTGGCGGCCATGCAGACCTGTCCGGTGTTCTGATAACGGCCTGCCACGGCTGATTTTACCGCTTCGTCCAGATCGGCGTCGGCCAGGACAATAAAAGGATCTGAGCCGCCCAGTTCAAGAACGGTTTTTTTCAGCGCCGCGCCCGCCTGTGCAGCAATAGCGGAGCCAGCACGCACGCTGCCGGTTACGGCGACGGCGGCGATACGCGGATCCTTGATCGCAGCAGAGACGCCGTCATTGTCGACATTAACTGAGGCGAAAGCCCCTTTCGGCAGATCCGTTGCGTCAAACAGCTGCGCCATCAGCGAGGCGCAGCCCATTACGTTCGGCGCATGTTTAAGGAGATAGGTATTGCCGGCCAGCAGCATGCCCACGGCACCACGCAGCACCTGCCAGAACGGGAAATTCCACGGCATCACCGCCAGAATAGTGCCGACAGGTTTAAAACGCTGCCAGGCATCAGGCACCTGCGTGGGTTGATCCTCTAGCATCGCCGGGCCGTGTTCGGCATACCATTCGCTCAGACTGGCGCACTTAAGGATCTCGGCGCGCGCCTGCGCCAGCGGCTTGCCCATTTCCAGCGTGATGGCGCGCGACAGCTCAGGTTCGCGCTGACGCAGCTGTTCAGCCAGCTGGCGCAGCACCTTTACGCGCAACGCCATATCGGTCTCGCGCCACTGCTTAAAGGCCTTTGCGCTGGCCTCAAGGGTTGCGTCCAGCTCAGCCAGAGATTGCAGAGGATAGCGCGCCAGAATTTCACCGTTGGCAGGATTTTTTGAAACAGCGTAATCGGTCATGGTGCCTCTTAGAATGTCTGTTATTGAGAGGTTTAGCCTACGCCACAAAGTTAGTGATGAAAAATGAATAATAGTGAGCAAGTTATTTTCATATTATGAACAGATAAGGGTGGCGAGGCGTTTTCAGTGGATTGATCCCTGACAGCCAGCATCGGTGATGCACAACGGTATCGATCGGTTATCCACATATACAGTGATCAGATCCTAATAAACGATCATAAAGAGATCTAAAAGAGATCCTAAGAGATCCCCGATCGCTGCAGGCCGCACGCCACAAGGGCTCAGAAGGTGATCGCGTTCACTATAATCAGTAAAGAGTTCACTGTAATCAGTACTTTATTCACTGTACACAGTAGAATGTTCACTATAAACAGTGCTAGTGTTCACTGTAGTCAGAAAACGATCCTTTTCATCCACCGAATGAAGATCTCATGCTATGGCAGATAAAGAGAGCGAAAACAAAGCGTTACTTGAACCTTTTCTGTCGGTGACCAAAAACAGCGGTGAAGTTATTCAGCTTCATCCCAATAAGAACAATACTGTTCAGCCCGTCGCGTTGATGCGTCTGGGACTGTTTGTCCCGACACTGAAATCAACGGCGCGCGGTAAGTCAGGCGCGATGGCCTCTACCGACGCGACAAAAGAGCTTAAAAACCTGTCGCTGGTGAAAGCAGAGGGCTATGAGAAGATTACCATTACCGGCGCGAGGCTGGATATGGATAACGATTTCAAGACGTGGGCCGGGATCATCCAGTCTTTTTCCCGCTACCCCACCCAGGGCGATACCGTTACCCTGCCCTTTATCGATTTCGTGAAGATGTGCGGCATTCCTTCCGCTAACTCTTCTGCGGCGCTGCGTAAGCGGCTGGATGCCTCGCTGCGCCGCATCGCGACCAACACGCTCTCGTTTGAGGGCAACGGCAAGGCGTACCATACGCACCTTGTGCAGTCAGCCTATTATGACCGCGAAAAAGATGTGGTGCGCATTCAGGCCGATCCCAAGCTGTTTGAGCTCTACAACTTCGACCATAAAGTTCTGCTGCAGCTCAGGGCGATATCCCGGCTCAAGCGCAAAGAGTCTGCGCAGGCGCTCTATACCTTCCTTGAGAGCCTGCCGACCAATCCTGCGCCTATTTCGCTGGCGCGCCTGCGTATGCGCCTGAATCTGGGCTCGAAAACGACCACGCAGAACCATGTGGTGCGGCGCGCTATGGAGCAGCTGAAAGAGATTGGCTATCTTGACTACTCCGAGGTTAAACGCGGGCGTTCGGTCTTTTTTATCATCCACAGCCGCACGCCAAAACTTGACGGAATCAGTTCATTAGAGAGTATCGATTCTCTCGACGAGATCGATTTTGACGAGTCATGAGCGCTGTTCACTGTAATCAGTATGCCGCCGCGGCATTGTCACTTTTCCCGGAAACGTGACAGCCGCGGATGCTGCTCCCTGTTCACTGTAGTCAGCGCTGCCAGCGTTCACTGTAATCAGCATCATTCACTGTAATCAGTAAACTCAGTTGCCTCCAGCGTCCTTCCCTACCCTCCACCTCTTATTAATACTCTTTTAAAAACAATCGCTTGACATAATAGTTAGTGCTCACAAACTTACATGGCTTCTTTCTTGCGATCTCAGTAATGCTGTCTACACTGATTACAGTGAATATTCTCTGGCGCAGCTATGGCCCGCGCTCTTACTGATTACAGTGAAGGGTTTAGATTACTGATTATAGTGAATGCCTTTTCCAACCTGTTGAATAACAAGGTAAATTAAGGTTTTCGACCGTTGGTTTCTCTTCGCTGCTGATTACAGTGAACGTTAACCCACAAGGTTCAGCGAAACGTGACAGGGTTAGCGCTTTTGCTGATTACAATGAACAGTTACGGGATAGTGCGTGGTATTTGCGCGAATCCAGGCGCTGATGCTGATTACAGTGAACCCTGCTCCCCCTCTCTGGCTGGCGAATGGCGAGTCACGCGATTCTTCACTGACTACAGTGAACACTGACCCCCTGGTCAGACGGTCTGGCGTAATTACCCCTTTCCTGATTACAGTGAATCTTTTGCCTTTCCACCCCTGTGCGGTGCAGCCTGGTCTTTACTCCCCTGCCCTCTGACACAGAGATCCTGTGCGGATTTACTGAATACAGTGAATGTTATCGCCCCTGTTCTGCCAGCAATGCTGTTGTCATACTGATTACAGTGAATGTTTGCTGCCTTATTGCTCCGATACCTCTCACCGTGCCGCAAAGAGAAAAGTGATTGTTGCTGACTACAGTGAACGTTGAGGGGGTTACTGAATACAGTGAACGTTTTTACTGAATATAGTGAACGTTTTTACTGAATACAGTGAACGCTTCTTTGTGGCAGTCTGAATGGCTCCCCATCGCGAGCCGTTACTGATTACAGTGAATGCTAACGCCTGAAGCCGAATCTCTGGTCCCTTCTGCTGATTACAGTGAATGTTCAGGCCGCCATTGCTGATTACAGTGAATCTTTGCCAGGCTGCGGTCGTACTGACCCCATTGAAAGGGGCAACGTCTTTCCCGACACGATCTGACTACTGATTACAGTGAACGAACTGCTGATTACAGTGAATGTTCTCGCCTGCCCCCTTTCTACTGTCCGCTGAATCGTGCTGATTACAGTGAACGTTGAAAACAACTTCTTATCTTTGCAGCCAAATTTGCAACCTTCTCTATTTCGGTATGTAAGATATTTTCTTGCCCGACATGCAGGATTTATGTATAAAGTCACAAATCCTACATGTGTGGAGTAAGTATGGCTAATGACGAAAAGCAGGTGCTGAAGGTCGCACAACGGTCTGAGCGAATGCTGCTCAGCCTGACAGAACAGATTCAGGCGCAAAAAGAAGAGCTGCATGAGAATACTTTTTACCAGGTTTATGCCAAAGCTGCGCTGGCCAAGCTGCCAAAGCTGACGCGCGCCAGCGTCGACTATGCCGTTAATGAGATGGAAGAAAGCGGCTACCAGTTCGATAAGCGCGCAGCGGGCAGTTCGACCAAGTACGCTATGTCGATTGAAAACATCATCGATATCTACCAGCATCGCGGCGTGCCTAAATATCGCGATCGCCATCCGGAAGCCTATACGATTTTTGTCGGCAATCTGAAAGGCGGCGTCTCGAAAACCGTTTCCACCGTTTCGCTTGCCCATGCGCTGCGTGCGCACCCGCATTTGCTTTTTGAAGACTTGCGCATTCTGGTTATCGACCTGGATCCGCAGTCTTCAGCGACCATGTTTCTTAACCATGAGCGTTCAGTCGGCATCGTTGAAGCCACTGCCGCGCAGGCGATGCTGCAAAACGTCAGCCGTGAAGAGCTAATAAAAGAGTTTATCGTGCCGTCAATTATTCCCGGCGTGGATGTCCTGCCGGCCTCGATTGACGACGCCTTTATCGCCTCGCGCTGGGATGAGCTTTGCGCTGAACATCTCCCGGGTCAAAACGTGCATGCGGTGCTTTACGAGAACGTCATTGCCAAACTTAAAAAAGATTATGACTTTATCTTTATCGACAGCGGCCCGCATCTGGATGCGTTTTTGAAAAATGCCATTGCCGCGTCCGATCTGCTGATGACGCCCGTACCACCGGCGCAGGTCGATTTCCATTCCACCCTGAAGTACCTGACGCGCCTGCCCGAACTGATCGATATCATTGAGCAGTCCGGCGCACCCTGCCGCTTACAGGGCAATATCGGCTTTATGTCCAAGCTGTCGAATAAAGCGGATCACAAGCTCTGTCACAGCCTGGCGAAAGAGATCTTTGGCGGCGATATGCTCGATGCCGCGCTGCCGCGTCTGGATGGGTTTGAGCGCTGCGGCGAGTCCTTTGACACCGTTATCTCGGCTAACCCTTCTACTTACGTTGGCAGCAGCGAAGCGTTAAAAAATGCGCGTTCAGCTGCGGAAGATTTTGCGAAAGCGGTCTTTGACCGTATTGAATTTATTCGCCTGAACTGAGGTCGCTATGAGTGCAAAAAGAATTACTATCGGCAGAACATTCAGCCAGACGCCTGTTCAGGCGGAAGCATCATCAGATACCCCAACACAAACCTTTGTTCTCTCAACCGGCAAGCGCGCCCTTTTTCGTCTCGAGCGCATCGAAGCCAGAGAGATAGAAGATAAAACCTTTGTGGTGATGGAAACCAACGGGCGTGACCAGGCGGGCCTGACGCCAGATTCGCTGCGCGATATTATCCGCACCATTAAACTCCAGCAGTTTTTCCCGGCTATCGGCGTTAAGCGGGATGGACGCATAGAAATTCTGGACGGCTCACGCCGTCGCGCCGCCGCGATTTACTGCAAGACCGGGCTGGATATTCTGGTCTCCGAGACGGCCATTACTACCGAAGAGGCGCGTCGCCTGGCGCAGGATATCCAGACCGCGCGCGAGCATAACCTGCGTGAAGTCGGGCTAAGACTGCTGTCGCTTAAAAATGGCGGCCTGTCGCAAAAAGAGATTGCGGAAAGTCAGGGACTGTCGCAGGCGAAAGTGACGCGAGCTTTGCAGGCGGCGAGCGTGCCGGCAGAGCTGATCTCACTTTTCCCTAACCATTCCGAACTCACCTATCCCGATTACAAGGCGCTGCTGATGGCCGCCGATAAACTCACTGAGACCGGGCAGCCGATTGAGCGGCTTATCGAAACGGTTTCAATGGATGTGGACAGTATCTGCGCCCGTGAAGGGCTGGCGGAAGACGAAGTGAAAAATCATATTCTTCGTCTGGTGCGCAACGGCAGTCAGACGCTGATGGAGATGCCTGCTAAAGAGAAACCCGTTTCGGAGAACCTGTGGACCTTTGCGGATAAAGATCGCTTCGCCCGCAAGAAAATCCGCGGCCGCATGTTTAGCTACGAGTTTAATCGCCAGTCTAAGGAGCTGCAGGAAGAGCTCGACAGAGTAATTGCCGATACGCTACGTAAATATCTTGGCGAACAGTAAGCTCTTACATCCGGGTAACTCTCTACCCGGATGTTCTTTTTAACCCCTCAGTTTTCCTCTCACTTCGCCAGCGTCTTTTCACCCCTAACTCACTGTTTTGAAGCCTTTTCTGTCAAAATTTCAGGCTGAAATCGCCAGGCTTTCACCCTCTTTCAGATAAAAGCCACTCAGCTCAGGGTAAGAAAGCTTGTCAGCGCAGCATCTTACTGCGAGTCTGCTCCTCAGAAATAGAGGCAGAACTCTCCAGCGCAATTTCACGCATAAGTCATTGAATAAAAAAATTTTTCATTGAGAATTTCAGGCTGAAATCGCCAGTCTGACGCGCTGGCTGAGGAGAGGATTGCCCCTGCTACAGGGCAATCAGAGATTACTTTTTATCAGCTGACCAGGTAGCCGAACGCACGTCGACTTTGACCGGCAATAGCTTCACTCGTGTGAAGGCGTCAGCCAGCGTTTGCTGCTGTGCAAACACACTGTCAGACATGCGTTCTGCACCATAAGGCAGACGCGTCAGCGTGGTGCGCCAGACAGACTTATTAAGGCCGGTAGAGTGCGCCAGAATGGCAGCGGCCTCATCCTGATGTTCATTAGCCCAATTGCTCAACGTACCCAGCTCATCCAGCACTTTTTTGGCTGTTTCCGGTTCGCCGTCGGCAAATTTTCGGCTGGCAAGATAGAAGGTGTAATGCGGAACCAACCCTTCTGCATTACGTACCTGACGCGCTCCCGTGCTGGCCTCCACCTCTGCCAGATAGGGATCCCAGATAACCCAGGCATCGACGGCACCTTTCTGGAATGCGGCGCGCGCATCGGCTGGCGGTAGGTAAACTGGCGTAATATCTTTGTAGGTCAGACCCGCCTCTTCAAGCGCGGCGATAAGCAGATAGTTAACGTCTGAACCTTTGTTGAGCGCAACGCGTTTACCCTTAAGGTCTTTAACGCTGTGAATGGCGGATGCGGCAGGCACCACAATAGCCTCGGTTTTGGGATTAGCAGGGGAATGGCCGAGGTAAACCAGGTCAGCTTTTGCTGCCTGAGCAAACGCAGGCGGCGCATCGCCGGTTGCCGCCAGATCGATGCTGCCTACATTCAGTCCTTCCAGCATTTGCGGTCCGGCCGGAAACTCCACCCAGCGAACGGCGATGCCCTCTTTTTTGAGGGTTTCCTCCAGCGTGCCGCGATATTTAAGCAGCGCGAAAATATTCGCCTTTTGATAGCCAATATTTATCTGCTCAGGCGCCGCAAAGCTTGCAGCAGACAGTGAACTCAGGGCGCAGGTCAGCATTCCCAGCATAAATCCGTTGATTTTCATTTTTGAACTCTCCGCTTTTTTTCCAACCTTAGCAAAAAGCGGTTATAACCAATAAATAACCAATTGCATTCACTTATGCTGTGCAAGAATAGTTAGCACGTTAATGATTTGTAGTAATAATCGAAGAGCATTCCGCTATCCCTTCTGTCAGGATATCGCCAAAAATGCCTGTCTGAGGTCCATTCACTGTATGAAGTGGTTTTCAAAAAGCGCGCTACTCTTTTCCAGCAAAACCTGTCTTGCCGCCTTTTTAGCGCTCTATATCGCATTAGAACTTAATCTGGATAAGCCCGCCTGGTCACTGACCACCGTCTATGTTGCCTCGCAGCTCTATTCTGCCTCCACTATTTCTAAATCCGTCTTCCGCTTTTTAGGGACGCTGCTGGGCGGCCTTTTTGTGCTGCTTATCTACCCCGCCACAGTGGAAGATCCGATGCTGTTTAGCCTCTCTGTCTCGCTGTGGGTTGCGCTTTGTCTTTATCTGTCGCTTCATGACCGCACGCCCAAAAGTTACATCTTTATGCTGGCGGGCTACAGCGCGGCAATTATGGGCTTTCCGGACGTCACCGCTCCCGCCGATATCACCTATACCGTTATCTCACGCGTGGAAGAGATCAGTGTGGCTATTCTGTGCAGCAGTCTGGTGCATCGGCTCATTATGCCGGTCTCAATGAGCAGCATGCTGGAGCAGAGCGTCAGCAACTGGTATCAAAATGCCAGAAAGCTCTGCGCCGAGCTGATTACTGTGATGCCGAAAGAGAAGTCGCTGGAGCGAGAAGATATCCTTGTCCAGATGGCAAACTATCCGCTGAGCGTCGAAACCCTGATAACCCACTGTGTCTACGAAGGCGAAGCGGCGCGGCGACTGATCCGGCTGGTCAGCGTTCAGTATCAACACCTCTCTTACTTACTTCCTACGCTCACGGCGATTGAGGCCCGGCTCAGCCTGCTGGCGGAACAGCAGGTTCGCTTTCCAGAATATATCGCGCAGACCTTTCAGCTGTTTTTGCACTGGCTGAACAGCGCAGAACATGGCGCAGAGACGCAGGGGATTAAGGAAAGGCTCTTGTCGGCGCAGCAGCAGCTAAAGGCGGAGTGGGAAAGTGGCGAACTGCCGGTTGAGGAAAGCATTCTGCTCGCCGGCCTGCTGGAAAGGCTGCTGAATTTTCTGCGTATTGCAGAAGCCTGTCAGACGGTGGCCGAACGCGTCAGCGATCTGACGCCCAGTGCGAAGCCGGGCAAGATGGCGCGCAGCCATAAGCATGTCGATAAGGGGATGCTGCTGCTCTCCTGTGTTACCGCTTTTCTGGCCACCTTCCTTACCTGCCTGTTCTGGATCGGCAGCGGCTGGGGAGATGGCGCGAACGCTCCAATGATGGCGGCCGTGCTCTGCTCTTTCTTTGCGGCAATGGATAGCCCGCTCGCACCGATGAAAATCTTCCTTAAAGGCGTGGTGGTGGCAATTGGCATTAGCATGCTTTACACCACCTTGCTGATACCGGAGGCGACCTCCTTTGAATCGCTGGTGCTCTGCCTGGCGCCTGGGTTGATGGCATTAGGGCTGGTTATTGCCAACCCTTCCACCAACCTGATCGGACTGATCGTGGCGACGCAGATCCCGGGCCTGATCGGGATGAGCCATCACTTCAAACCCAATTTGCTGCTTATAGTGAATGCCTCACTCTCAACGCTAACCGGCATTGCCGCCGCGGTTCTCGTGACGGCGGTTATCCGTAACAAACGTCCTGCGTGGACTGCTAAACGCGCGCTGCGCAAAGGGTTGAAGGAGCTGCTGCAGTTTATCAACGCGATAGAGCTTAACGGCGCTTCGCTGCTGATGCGTCAGCAGTTTGTCGCGCGTACGCTGGATAAGGTCAACGTTATCCTTCCTCGCAAGCGTATCGACAGTGATGCGGAACTGGCGGTGGGCGGCAATCTGATTACCGAAGCCTGGCTGGGCGCTAACTGCTATGACTTCTATGTGCGCCATCAGTCACTGCTGGCGGAACGGGATATCAGCAGTGACCGCTTGTTCGGCGAGCTGCGGCTGTTCCTCAAAAATCGTATTCGGTTATTACAGACCCAGCCGCATCAGGCGCTGCTTGAAGAGCTGAACCTGCTTATTATCGCGCTGCAAAGGCTGGCGCAGCGCGATAGTCGCTTTTACGCGCCGCTGCTGTATCTGTTTAACGTGCGGCTTGCGCTGTTCCCTCTGGCCCGCTGGCCGCAGCAGGCCTGAGCCGTTGTGAATAATAAAAACAGCCGCCAGCGCGGCTGTTTTTTATTTGCATAAAGAGATGTCAGTTTCGCAATAAAGGTGAGCCAGCACAGCCCGTTATCAGGCATGCTGTGAACAATAACTATCTGGATAAGCGAGGGGCAGTGTGAAAACAATCGGCTTGATCGGCGGCATGTCATGGGAATCGACCGCGCTCTATTACCGTATCCTGAATGAGGAGGTAAAGCGCGCGCTTGGCGGCCTGCATTCCGCGCGCGTAGTGCTTTATAGCCTGGACTTTGACGAGATTGAAAAGCTGCAGAGCGCAGGGCGATGGGATGAGGCTGGCGTCCTGCTGGCGCAAGCCGCGCAGGCGTTGTCGCTGGCGGGCGCAGACTTTCTGGTGCTGGCGACCAACACCATGCATAAAGTTGCCGGGCAAATCGAGCAGGCCGTCGCGATCCCACTGCTGCATATCGCCGATGCAACTGCGCAGCAGATCCATGAGATGGGGCTAAACAAAGTGGGGCTGCTGGCTACGCGCTTTACCATGGAAGAGGCCTTTTATCGCGGGCGACTGACGGAGAAATTTGGGCTGGAGGTCATTACCCCTGAGCAGGGGGATCGCGATTTTATCCATCAGGTCATCTATGAGGAGCTGTGTCAGGGGATTATCAATCCAGAATCACGGGTGCGGTTTTGCGAAATTATGGCCAGGCTTGCTGCCCAGGGTGCCGAAGGCATTATTCTCGGCTGCACCGAAATAACCATGCTGGTTACAGTGAACGATGCCAGCGTGCCGCTGTTCGACACGACGCAAATTCATGCGCAGCGCGCCGTTCAGCAGGCGCTGCAGGGAGAGTGATCCAGATCGCACTTTTTGTTAGTCGCGTAATAGTAACTAAGGTTATTATATCATCCATCGAAGGCATGTTGCCTCGCACTAACAAAAGAAGGATTTTGACCATGAAAAACGTAAAAACTCTCGCTATTGCTACCGTTGCTGCTCTTTCAATGATCTCATTTGGCAGCTTTGCTGCACAAAGCATCTCTGCGCACGGCAGCACGCTGGACAGCGCTGAAGCGCATATCGCCGCTAAAGCACAGGCTGAGGGCGCGTCAGGCTACAAAATTACCAGCGCCCGCGCCGACAACGGCGTCTACATGACCGCTGAACTCTATAAATAACGGATGGTCGTACAGGGATGTGCCAGAAAAGGCTGCCGCAAGGCAGCCTTTTTTGTTGTGCCCGTTTAACCGTCTGCGCCAGATTAATAGGGCGAGCGGGTAGGGCGCACTACAATCTCGCTGACGTCGACATCGTCAGGCTGCTCAATGGCGAAGCGCACGGCGCGTCCAATGGCGGCGGGCTGCAGGGCAATAGAACGATAATCAGCCATTAGCGCGGCAGCAGCGGGGTCGGTGATGCTGGCGGCGAGTTCGCTTTCCACCACGCCGGGATGGATACAGGTTACGCGCAGCTGTTGACTCTCCTGACGCAGGCCGTCTGAGATAGCCCGCACGGCAAACTTCGTTGCGCAGTAAACGGCGGCGGTGGGCGAAACGCTCAGCGCGCCGATAGAGGCGATATTAATGATATGGCCCGCTTCACGCGCCAGCATCGGCGGCAGCACAGCGGCGATGCCGTACAATACCCCTTTAATATTGACGTCAATCATCTGATCCCACTCATCCACCTTCAGCGAGGCTAGCGGCGACAGCGGCATAACGCCCGCATTGTTGATCATCACGTCGATCCGTCCCCATTTCGCCAGCGCGACCTCGGCAAACTGCTGCACTGAGGCACGCGAAGTGACGTCAAGTGCAGCGACGGCCACTTCCGCGCCTTGCTGCTCCAGCTCCGCCGCCAGCGCCTGTAAACGATCGACGCGGCGGGCGCCTAACAGCAAAACCGCGCCGCTCGCCGCCAGCTCGCGTGCGATGCCTGCGCCAATGCCACTTGAGGCGCCGGTGATTAAGATCACTTTATTGCTCATGGTTTCGCTCCTGTTGTTAAGTGTCTGGTTATTTTGGTCCTGCTGCTTTATAAAGAGAATCCATCCATTCCTTACCTGACTGGTAACACAGGCTAACCAATGATGCTGGATAAAAACGCGCTGGAGGTATTTGTCACGCTGGCGCAAACGCGCAACTTTCGTATCGCGGCAGAGAAACTGGGCGTAACGCGGCCGGCGGTTAGCCAGGCGTTAAGGCGGCTGGAGGATCGGCTGCAGATTTCGCTGATTCGGCGCACCACGCGCAGCCTCAGCCTTACCGAGGCGGGGGAAAGGCTCTATGCCGAAGTGGCGCCGGCCATATCCCAGCTCAACCAGGCGGTAGCCGACATCAGCGCGCTGGCAGGGGAGCCACGGGGGCTGCTGCGGCTGGCCGTTTCGTCCATTGCCGAGCGCTTTATCAACGGCGAGCTGCTGGCGTCGTTTCTCAGCCGCTATCCGCAGATCGAGCTGGATATTTCAGTGACTGACGAAGAGTTCGATATCGTGGCGCAGGGCTATGACGCTGGCGTCAGGCTAGGGGAGATTATCGCACAGGATATGATTGCGGTTCCGGTCTCACTGCGTCAGCGGCAGCTTGCCGTCGCCTCGCCCGACTATCTGGCGCGCTGCGGCACCCCGCGCCATCCCCATGAGCTGTTACAGCACTGCTGCATCGGCTGGCGACGCGAACCGGGCGTGGCCCCTTATCGCTGGGAGTTTGCGGAAGAGGGCAGGGAGTTTGATGTCGCGGTCAATGCGCGGCTGAATACCAACGATATGGGGGTGATGATCCGCACCGCCTGCGCGGGTGGCGGCATCGCATTCGGGATGGAAGAGACTTACCGGCCCTATATCGCGCGCGGCGAGCTGGTGCCGCTGCTGGTGGACTATCTGCCGACCTTCGCCGGCTTCTATCTCTATTTCCCCAGCCGAAAAAATCTGGCGCCCAAGCTCCGGGCGCTTATCGATCATATGAAGATCTGAGCCGAGCGTCAGCGAGAGGCAACGCAGGTCACCGCGACGCCCTGTTCCTCTAGCTGCGCCAGCACCTCAGCGTCCAGCCCGTTATCGGTAATCACCTGCGCCACCTGATAGCCTGACGACAGCGGGTAGGGATGGATTTGCCCGAACTTCGAGGCGTCCGTCAGCGCCCAGGTGGGGACGTTTTTCGCCAGTACCGCATCCACCACATCGCAGCGCAGCATATTGCGGCCGGTAAAGCCGGTTTCCGCCTGCCAGCCGTCAACGCCAATAAAGGCTTTATGAAAGTGTATTTGCTGAATGCAGTAGCGCGTCAGCGGCCCGACCATAGACTGGCTGCTTTTCTGTAACAGCCCGCCTGGCACAATGACGTCGCACGCCGCGTCTTTCAGCAGGTGGGCGATAAAATGGCTAACGGTAATCACCGTGACGTCGGCGCGATCGGCCAGCAAGCGCGCCAGCAGCGCATTGGTGCTGCCGCCTTCAATAAAGACCGCCTCGCCTGGCTCAATCAGGCCTGCAGCGTGGCTGGCCAGAGCCTGCTTGAGTTCGTAGCGGGTATGCATACGCATGCCGACATTATCGCTGTCCAGCGCCATAGCGGAGCCGTGAACGCGGCGCAGAAAATGGTCGCGCTCCAGCAGGTTGAGATCCTGACGGACGGTCACTTCAGAGACGCCGGTCAGCTGGGCCAGCTCAGTGACCGTAACGCTGCCGCGCGTATTAACGAGTTGAATAATCTGTTGATGACGAGCGTTCATGCGGGCCGTTTAATGGAAAAGGGTGGCGCCAGTGTAGCAGAGAGAAGCCGCGCAGGGGACGCTGCGCGGCAAGGATCAGGCCAGACCAAGCGCGCGTCGGCCGTTGGCGTTGAGATCGTCGAACGTAAAGCGATCGCGCCAGCCTGTTTCGTAATTCTCCGGCGGGAAATCTGCGGGGGAGCGGCCCAGCGCCAGCGCTTCGGCAACCTCCTGCGCGCAGGCGCGGTTTTTCGCGCACATCGGCGCGGCTGGGATATACATGACGTTTCCCCAGCCCTGCTGGTTCTCTACCGGCGCGACGGAGTGGATAACATCGCAGTGCCACCATACTGAATCGCCCGCCTCCAGCGGCGGAATAGAGCAAAGGCCGTTAATCAGTAACGGATGCCACTTTTCGCTGACCGGCAAAACCTTGCCGGGCGCAACGCCGCACAGCTCGTCGTCCGGCACGTCATTAAGCAGCGGACGCAGCAGAATATAGGCCATCGCTTCCGGCACCGGCACCACATGCAGCAGCCCCTGTCCGTTCAGCATATCCGACAGCGCGGTCCAGCCCTGGAAGGTACGAAACGCAGAGCATTTGGTGGTGTCGGGCACATCATATTCATTTACCTCGGTGCGCCAGGCGGCATCCCAGGGATCATAAGCCTCTATATCACCATGGAAGACCGCGGCGAACACCTGCTGATAAGCGGGCAGCAGCCAGCGCTCCAGCGCGCCGGAATCGGTATGCGCGCCCAACCCTTTCGACGTGGTGCCCGGCGGACGGCGGCGGATGCGGTCGGGATAGATAATGCTGACGTCAGGATCGAACCACTGCTTGCCGTGAGAAGAGAAGCGCCACAGGCGATTAAGGAACGACTGCACCTGCGCGGTGGCGTCGCTCTGGCGCGCCTGCATCTGCGCCTGCGACCAGTAGATGGGGAAAATTTCCGGGCGTGACGCCTCCAGGCTGCCGAAGAAATTATCGCCGGGACCGCGATATTGCGCGTCAAAGTCATTCAGGTCGAGATAGTCCAGCAGCGATTGATCCCATGCCAGCGCCTGCTCGCGCGGGAAGTGCTGTTTTACTACCAGGCAGCCGCGCCGTTTAATACGCGCCAGGGTTTCATTCGAAACTTCGCCTTTTGCAATAGCTTCCCGCGTAACCACCGGCCAGGCGCTACCGTAACGCTGCTCTTCAGCTTTCGCTTCGGCAATGGCGCTTTCGATACGCTGGCTGACCCGGGCGAAAAGCGCCTCGACATCGCCGATTTGCTCTCGAATCTGCTGCTTAAAGGTGCGAATCGCTACGCTAATGTTGTCGGGCAACGGCGTAGCCTGAACATGTAGGGTCATTTGGGCCTCCGCAGGCTGGTAAGTTTTCTTCATTTGTAATAAATTTGTATTTCGTTCGTAAGTTTAAGCAGCGCAGTAACGTTTAGGCAACCCCCGGTTTCGTGATCGTCTGCACAAGGCGTAAGGAAAGCTCCGAAAGCCCTGAACATTCTTATTATTAGAATTCTCATTAATCCACACTGCGGGTAAGCTTTACCCTTTGAGTGGGCATCACTGAAACAACAGCCTCAGCAAGGAGATGACAATGGCGGTAAAGATGATCGCGGTGGATATGGATGGCACCTTTCTCGACGACGACAAGGAGTACAACGTTCAGCGCTTTTTGCGGCAGTACGCGCTGTTGAAAGAGAAAGGCATTCGTTTCGTGGTCGCCAGCGGCAATCAGTACTACCAGCTGCAGCGTTACTTTCCTGAGATTAAAGATGAAATCGCATTTGTTGCCGAGAACGGTGCCTGGGTCTCAGACAGCAATGAAGAGATTTTTTGTGGCGAACTGGCGCAGTCGCGCGTGCATCAGGTGCTGGAGATCCTCGCCAAAGAGCCTGACATCAGCACCGTGGTCTGCGGTCGCAACGGCGCCTATATTCATTCATCGGTTCCGGATGAGGTGGTCAGCCTGCTGTCGAATCACTATGCCCGGCTGGAAAAACGCGACGATCTCTATGGGATCGACGACACCATCTTTAAGTTTTCCCTGAACCTGGCGCATGAAGGGGTTGATGCGCTGATGGCGCGCCTGCACAACCAGCTGGGCGAAATCGAAAACATTATGCATCCGGTTTCCAGCGGCTATGGTTTTATCGATCTGATTATTCCGGGCTGCCACAAAGCGCACGGCATCGCGCTGCTGCAGGAAAAATGGGGTATCAGCGATTGCGAAGTGGTGGCAATTGGCGACAGCGCAAACGATCTGGAGATGCTGCGCCAGGCCTGCTTCAGCTTTGCGATGGCGAACGCCGTAGAGCCGGTACGCGCCGTGGCGCGTTATAAAACTGAGAGCAATAACGACGAGGGCGCGTTAAACGTGATCGCCCGCGTGCTCTCGCGTGAGTTTCCCTTCGGCTAAACCTCTGACGGCCCCGCGTGCGACGCCTCCGGGGTCAGGATGCGCTATCTTGCCGCCGCGCTGCCTCGAGATTCTGCTCCATCTCATCCAGCGCGGCCTGATGCTCCAGCCCCCACTGATACATTCGCTCAATGGGTTCAGCGAACCTTTTGCCCAGCGGCGTCAGCGCATATTCGACCTTTGGCGGCACCACCTCAAATACCTTACGCGACACCAGGCCGCGCTGCTCCAGCTCACGCAGCGTCTGCACCAGCATTTTTTTTGAAATACCCTGCAGGCTGCGCTGCAGTTCGCCCGTGCGTGCGCGTTGCTCAGGCCAGTGATAAAGGGCGTGAAGCACCATTGTGCTCCACTTTACGGTAAACAGCTCCAGCAGACGACGCGGCGGAGAGTCGGCAAAGAACATCAGCTTTCCATCAATCCAGGCGGGCATAGCAAAATTTTCCTCATGGTCACCAAAAGGTAACTACTACCAATAGCGTTCCCGCCTGTCTATAGTGGGCCGCTTTCTTTGCCGCTCCAGGCAGACATCAGGAGGAAACTATGAAAATTAACGCACTGGTCGCGCAGCAGGCGACGCAACCGCTGGCGGCGGGTCAGATTGAACTGCGCGAGCTGCAGCCGGACGACGTTAAAATTGCCATCACCTACTGCGGCGTATGCCATTCCGATCTGCATATGGCGCGCAATGAGTGGGGCGTAAGCCGCTATCCGCTGGTGCCGGGCCATGAAATTGTTGGACGCGTCGAAGCCGCCGGTGCCAACGTAACCCGCTTCAAAGCGGGCGACATTGTTGGCGTCGGCGTTATGGTTGACTCCTGTGGGCAGTGCCATTTTTGCCAGCTGCAGGAAGAACAGTACTGTGAGGCGGGCTTTACCCCGACCTATAACGGCACCGACAAATATACCGGCAATACCACCTTCGGCGGCTACGCTCAGCATTTGATTGCCGATCAGCAGTTTGTGGTTTCCATCCCGCAGAACCTTGACCTGAAAGCGGTTGCGCCGCTGCTGTGCGCGGGCGTCACCGTCTGGTCGCCGCTGCGTCACTATAATGTGCAGCCGGGCGATAAAGTCGGCGTTATCGGACTGGGCGGTCTGGGGCATATGGCGGTTAAGCTGGCCAGCGCGCTGGGCGCAGAGGTGACGCTGTTTACCACCTCGCCGGAGAAGGGTGAGGATGCACGTCGCCTGGGCGCAAGCCACGTAGTGGTCTCGCGTGATGCACAGCAGATGGCGGCCTGTCAGACCTCGCTCGATATTATTCTCGACTGCGTTGCCGCGCCGCACGATCTCGATCCTTATCTGGCGACGTTGAAAACTAACGGACAGCTGGTTTTAGTGGGCATTCCCGATCGACCGCACCCGTCGCCGAACGTTACGCCGATGGTTTTTCGTCGTCTCAGCATTAGCGGCACCTCCATCGGCAGCATCCGCGAAACGCAGGAGATGCTCGATTTCTGCGGTCAGCACAATATTACCTCTGACGTTGAGATCATTGCTGGCGAAGAGATTGAAAGCGCCTTTGCTCGTATGCTGCAAGGCGATGTGAAATACCGCTTTGTTATCGATATGGAAAAGACGCGCTGGTAACAACAAAGGGGCTTAGGGATAAGCCCCTTGATATATAAGCATTTCAGCCTGAAATCGCCAGTTAAGCCAGGCGCTAAGCGCCTGCCCACACCCCTTGCATATCCTCTTTTTTTGACCATCCCCTGCTGATTACAGTGAATGCTTCACCGCGGCCGGAGGTGATCAAATTTTATCCGGCAATCGCTCAGGGTTTAAACAACCCGGCCGATATAGTGAGCAGAGAGCGGTTACAGGCGCAAATTGACTGTAATCAGCAGCGCCATGCTCTCTCTGATCGAGCAAAGATTCACTGTAATCAGTAACCCATCCGCACGTCAGACCTGTTCACTGTAACCGGTAGAGAGCATGACAACAGGGAATATCGTCGGTACAGTCTGGCTTGCGCTATGTAAAAGGGGAGGGGAAGTGGAAAAACTGTTTGTCTATGGCACCTTATGTCCGGGGCGTTCTAATGCCCATATCCTGGAAAATATCGGCGGCGACTGGCTGGCGGGATGGGTTAACGGCATTCTGCATGAATCGGGCTGGGGTGCGGCGCTGGGGTTTCCCGCCATCCAGCTGGATGCGCAGGGCGCGCCCGTGCATGGCTTTGTGTTTCAGTCAGCCAGGCTGGCGCAGCACTGGCCAATGCTGGATGAATTTGAAGCAGGTTACGATCGCGTGCCTGTTACAGTGAACACTGAAAAAGGCGATCGCGTTACCGCCTGGGTTTATCAAATCCAGCCCGCCTGAAAAGCCTGTGCCGGTAAGGAGTGCTGGCACAACAATGCATTACCTCTCGCGCTCCGCTTTAACAGCTGCCTGACGAAATATTGCCAAAATAGTGGCAATAGCGCCTCTCTCTGACTAGTTTTCTAATCGTCCTTGTTAACATTTTTTTTACGATCGCATCGCTGATGCGGCCTGTTTCTGGCTGCGCGGGCATCTTCGACCGCGCCTCACTTTCACCCCTGCGGCCAGGCGAGCGATGCCTGGCGATTTCCGGAGTCGATGATGAAAACCCCTAAAGACACGCGTTCTCTCGCTGCCTTCGCTGCTATCGGCGCATTAATGACGCCGCTCCCGGCGCTGGCGTGGGACAGCCTTACCGTGTTCGGCGACAGCCTGAGCGACAGCGGCAATATTGGCCGTTTTACCTGGGATGGCGGCCGTCATCCGCTCTATGACGAAATTCTGGCTGCGCATCTGGGGCAGGACTTACAGCGTTCAACGCTGGGCGGCAGTAACTATGCGCAGGGCGGCGCGGTATCTCGTCCCCGGCTCGACCCTCGACTTAACACCGAAGACCAGCTCGCCGGCTACCTGAGATCCACTGGAGGACGCGCCGACAGCAACGGGCTTTATATTCACTGGGTAGGCGCTAACGACGTCGCGGCCGCCGTTACTAATCCCCTTACCGCGTCCGATACCCTTGATACCAGCGCGGCAGCGGCCACGGCACAGGTAAAAACACTGCTGGACGCCGGCGCAGGCGCGGTGATAGTGCCGACCGTACCGCAGCTGGGCGAAACGCCCTATATGATCTTAACGGTGCTGCGCGCGCTGGGGCCAGCCTCCAGCGCGGCGACGGCCGCCGCCTTTCAGTCGCTTAACGCTGCCGCCACGCCTGACAGCGCTTCGCGTCAGCAGGCGGTGCGCAACGCCTTTACTCAGGCGGCGGCGCAGGTATCTGGCGTGCCCGCCGTGCGCGACGCGCTGGCGGAGCAGCTCTATAACGCCTGGCAGGCGCTGAGCACGCAGGTCTCAGCGCTGACGGCGGGCTACAATCAGCAGGAAGAGCAGGGGCTGGCGACGCTCAACGGCAATATCGTGCGCGTCGATATCGCCGGGCTGTTTAACGAGGTGATCGCCGATCCGACCCGTTACGGCCTGACCAATACTATCGGCATCGCCTGTCCGGTCGGCACTGCGGCGGATGATTGCGCCTCTGACGACCCGGGTTTTTCCAGCGCGCAGGCCTATCTGTTTGCTGACCGCCTCCATCCCAGCCCCGACGTGCAGGCTATGATGGCGGACTATATTCAGTCGATTCTTGACGCGCCTGCGCAGGTCGCGGCCCTGTCGCAGGTGCCGCAATCCCTGTCGCGCGATATGCAAAACACGCTGGACGGGCATCTGCAACAGCAGCGGCATCAGGCGAGCAGCGCGGGGGATCTTTCGGTGTTCGGCGGCTATGCCGGCCAGCATGTTGACTATAAAGGGGACGCCTGGTACAACGGCGACGCGACTACCGCCAGCTTCACGCTGGGCCTGGGCTATCAAATCACCGACAGCTGGCAGACCGGCGTACTCTTCTCGAATACCAACCAGCGGCAGTCGCCTTCCTCGCGCTATGACTACCGCCTGCGCGGCAATCTGGTGGCGCTTTACAGCCAGCTGGAGCTGGGCGATCGGGCGTGGATCAACGCCGATCTTCACTATGCCGACCTGGATTTTGACGATATCGAGCGCGACATAAAAATTGGCCCGGCGACCCGCACCGAGCAGGGCAATACCGGCGGCAAGCTGCTGGGAATGCGCGTGCAGACCGGCTGGGATCTGCCGCTGAGCGCGCATCTCACTACCGGCCCGGTGGCAAGCTATGCGCTCGACTATAGCCGCATTGGCGGCTACCGCGAGGAGGGCAACAGCAGCACCTCGATGCGCTACGGCGATCAGACCAGCCACTCGCAAATTGGCGCGGTGGGCTGGCGCATTGACAGCCATCAGTGGCCGGTCAATCCCTGGGCGCAGGTGAGTTATAACCATCAGTTTGGCGATACCGACTCTACCGTTACCGCTGGTTTGAAGTCGACCCGCACCGCCTTCAGCCGCACCACGGGGGCGCGCGACAGCAACTGGCTGGATGCCGCCGTCGGCGCCAACGTACCGCTGGGGGAAACGGTTAACGCCTTCGCTGGCGTATCCGCCATAGGCGGCAACCGCGATGCGCATCAGGTCAGCTGGAATATCGGCGTAAACGCGACCTTTTAACTGACGCGGGCCAGTCTTGCCAGCTGGCCCGGTTTAAATGGGAGCTACGAAAACGCCAACTTCCTTCGGGAACTGGCTGAAAGCCTGCCCCGCATACTGCCGGAAGGAGGGCCGGACAAAGCTGCACTTTTGCAGCGCCTGGCTAACGAAGAACTGGCCCAGGCAGAGTATGAAGATCAGGTTCGCGCTAAAGTGACCGTCGCCCGTGCTGACGCGCGTCCGGGCATGACCACGGAACAACTCCGCCAGCGCCTGCATGGCCGTTATCAGGAACTGCGCGATGCCGTATGACGTGGAATGGAAGCAGGGAGCCATCGAGGATGTAACGTTTACATAAACAGACGCTTTTTAGGTGCATCTGTGGGAGCCGTGAGGCTCAACCATGAATCTGACAGTACGGGCGAAACCCGACAGGACTTAAAAATACCCACCGTTTCCGATGGGGAGCTCCCTCTTGCGCTCTCCTGTTCCGAC